>Ga0265301_10000036_pt1 | contig 213153 bp, 199 predicted proteins | sample AusTroGonzalo_MG_2_FD_193488 | JGI IMG/M metagenome (GOLD analysis project Ga0265301, IMG submission 193488) | Bovine rumen microbial communities from tropical cattle in Woodstock, Queensland, Australia - Gonzalo_04 | ecosystem: Host-associated > Mammals > Digestive system > Stomach > Rumen ... | reverse complement strand
GTCCGTCTGTACAGTCTTGACAGCTTGCGCCTGTGATTTGACCTGTGGTCGAATCGATTGCAGCACCGTTTGTGACCTCAAAATATTGTCCTGCTGGACAGCTGTCAGTCACATACACAGCCTGCATAGTGACAGGACTGCTTTGGAACGCAACACTGGTTGTATCGTCACAGTCATCTGTGGCGTTAGTTTGATACAACGTTGGCAAATCCAACGCCATTGCAGGCAGAACGCTGAATAACACCCCGCCTGTGATTAGAAGTTTTTTCATTTTTGCTCCTTTCTTTTATTTGTCCCACGAAGCTTTAGCAAAGTGGGATTTGTTTGTTCCCCCAAAGTTTTTAACGAAGGGGGCTTGGTTTTGTTCTTGTTTATTTTTTACTTCGTCATAGTCTGTCTTACTTTTCTCTACTTCGTTACCGTCTATTCTGCAACTTACATATTTATTTTTCTTGCCATTATGTCTTTATCTCCTTTTAACTATCATTGAACTGGAAAGAACTGTTTTGATACCGTATCATACATACCAACTACATTATCTGAATTACGTTTAGCCGGTATTCCGTCAAACGACAGATCTGTTCCATTTCCCCATATCTTTGCACTGTAAACTCGTCCAGTCATACCATTTCTTCTATACCCTTGATAATCAAAGTTGGACATCAACCAAATCGGTGTAGGTATTATGTTGGCTGATTCAGATATAGTACCTATTAAAGTATTATCCTTATAAAAATTATTACCTTCCTGACGTATTTTGTGTCTGTCCCTATCTGCTATGTTATCAAGCGTAGCATATTTATCATAACGCAGATAAGCCTGAGTAGGCGACCTACTCACATTTTCTGCATACCCCAGTCGCTGACCTCCACCCCATTGTTCAGTGCTACTATAAACAGTTTGTGTTGCATTATTATCTGTTCCGCTATATGTTATCTGATAATCAACCTCTATGGTTGAATTGGCTTGTCCATTTACACCTGTATTAACATATTGACCGCCCCAGCCCTGAATATATTCCAATCGCGTATACCCATCTGGCACTATGTTCACAACGCGCCAACCGATAAATTTATAACCCTCTGGGGCTGTTGGGGCTGTAGATGGCGCAGTAAACGTCCCGCCGTATGTACAAGTATTTGTTGTATTACCCCAATTAATTGTGACATCCACACCAACACAAGTATGTGATGTTGAATTCCATTCATAATATTCTGGACAAACACAACTACTCGAATTTGCTGTTGATGTTGCGCCAGCAGGGCAGGCTGAACATGATGAAGTGCCACCAATACTGAAATAATTTGCAGAACATGTGCCGGTTAATCCAGTATTCAACACTGTCAAATTGTTACCGCCTTCGCAATATGAACCCGCCGGACAATCAGTGCAAACATAGTCTTGTGATACAGAATCGTATGTCAAATATTTACCCGATAAACATGAATAAGTCTTGGTAACACAAGTGCTGGTGCTTGCGTCCCATTCATAGCCTGCATCACAAGCCAAACAAGTATTCGTTGATGAATCCCAATGATATCTTGCATCACGCACAGGACCAGCCCCAAACGTTTTGTTTTCAACACTGGTATAAAACTGACCATTTACCATATCATACAATCCAACAACACCATTCGAATCTTTCGCAGGCACAAAATCACGCACCAATGTATCATTGTCATAAATTTTGAAATAATGCAGATTTGTATCACTATCATCTCCATTATAAAATATTTTCAAAGATGTACTACTGGTATAATTTTTAGTAGGAAAAACATTGACTTCTGTACCATTTATATTCAAAACATTTTTATTAAAATCTATTTCTACTGGATTATTATTTTCTGTGTAAGATGTTGAAGTAGCATAATCTCTACTACCTGAATTAGAAAACCAATATACCCCAATTTGATTATTATGTACACTACTAAATCTTTGTAATTGATATAAATCTGTCTCATATACACCAGAATTAAATAACTTATTATCTCCAGTTCCCAGAAAATCAACCTTGGTCACAATTCTGGTTTTATCTGCTGCGGGGGTATAACCAGTATCAATATGATTTAATGGGCCAGCGCTTTGAATATATTCCAACTGGGTATAACCGGATGGCAAACCTTTTAAACAATCACAACCTGTATGGCTGCCGTTTGCGTATGAACCTGCGCCACACGCCTGACATGTTGCTGACCCAGACGACGTATTGTATGTATCACCACTACATGTTATGCATGATGAAGCACCAGACGCCGAATATGTTCCAGCAGAACAATCCAGACATGCAGCTGAACTGGTCTGACCTGGTAAACTGTTATATGTTCCCGCTGCGCATGCAGTTTGTCCCGATGCATCATTATTTACATAATAACCTGCCTGAGCCTGGGTACAAGATTCACTTCCCGCGACAGAATAATACCCAGAAGCACATGATTGACATGCATCTTTCGCGCTATCTTGACCTGTCAAGTCATTATATGTTCCTGCTGGACAGTTTGTACACGCTGTTTGACCAGGCAATTCGTTATATGTTCCTGTGGGACACTGGGTTTGTCCTGATGCATCAGCGTTTACATAATAACCTGCCTGCGCCTGGGTGCAAGATTCAGCACCACCCGTAGAATAATACCCAGAAGAACATGCTGTTTTATTCGACACAAAAGACGCAAAGTTGGTTGATGTGTCGTATTCGTCCCCAGTTGGGCAATAAAAGCCTGCATCACATGATAAACATTCTTCGGCTGTGCCATGTTTTGTTGTATCAGGGTTTATATATTGACCCGCAAGGCAACATATAGAACCACTGGGGCAACTTGCTTGACACCTGTTCGTCACATTTGCGGACGCCAATGAAGAAGGCGTTTCTGTGAAATTGCTGTCTATGGTGCTTGGGTCGCTAATACCAAGCACAGCCTGCATAATCCCAACAGCATCACCTGCGCCCATCAATGCCATTACATCATCTTCTGGACATAAAGAATATTTTGGTGTGCACAAATTTGTTTCTGAATTACCGGTATTATATTTACAGAATGCAATTGAAGCACCCGCATCAACCCAATCATTGATATCTTGACTTGGATAATACGCGTTACCATACTGAGTGAACAAATCTGTTGCGTCATTATAATATACACGCATCGCTACACATTCGTCCGCTGTCGTGCCATACGAACCTTCCAAACGGTATCCAAATTGCACCATCCCAGGCACAGACGGATTCGCCAAAGCACTAAAATCAGATGCGTCTGGGCATGAAGCATAGGATTTGTTATAAGTGTTTGGACAATTTGCACCGGAACATTGCTCACATTCTCCTGATATAAGGTTATATTGCGTTCCAGCCAGACAGCACGCATAACCATCTGGGCAACAAGTATTTCCAGATTCAGACCATTCAAATCCGGTATCACAGGAACAAGTATTTTCGCTTTCAATTGTATCAATATTAAATACACGCGATAACTTACTATCTGTAATATAGGAACTCTGACCTTTACTAAAAGCTGGTGCCAATGCACTTGCTAGTTGGCTTGGAGTATTATAAAGCTGTAGCATTCCAAGATACATAGAATCGCAAACTGTAAACGCAGGCGAACATAAATCATATTTACCACTTGCCGTATTATACTTACAAACGACAGTACGTAATCCAGCCTCTGACAATGTTGCTGTGGGTTCCGCCAATTGAGAATTCGCAAGGGCGGTGCCGTCCAAAGCGGATAAATAAACGCTCGCACAAGCCTGATACGGTTCATTATTGCTATTCAAGAATGTCACCAATTCTGGTGTTTTGGTTGCGCCACTGATATCAGAATTGCTCAAAATATTACCACCTGGCACACGAGACGAAATAATAGCACCATTATTATCGCGGTCTGGTACACATGGTGACGCACCTGACATACAAAAGCTTGCATCTGTGGCACCAGTTGCGGTTGTTGCCACACCACCAGTGCAAGCAGTCATACCTGCCATATAAATATCATAATTGTTGCTGGCATCATGTTCCACAAAGACAGAATCCGAGAAAGTATATGTATCAGAGTTCGAACAATAAAAACCATTTGGACATGGGACACATGATGGTGTCAACAAAGTGTTATTTGAATCAACTATAAATCTTGCAGCTTCCCCAGCAGAGCATTGTACTGATGCAGTACTACAATATGTTCTGTCTGTGACAATTGAACTGCTACTATCCCAATTAGCGATATTATTTGAACCAAAGAATGTGTTCCAATTGATATTATTTTGACTTAAACCTTTTCTGCTTAATTCCGTATTCAAAACACCTTCTGCGCCACTCTGCGCAATACTCATCAAAGACATAAGCTCTGCTGCACCACACACCCCCGCCATAGACGAACAATTCGTATAACCCCCAGTTGATGAATCATAACGACAAGACATCAAACCTGCATTCATAGAACTTGGGTCACAAGTACCAGGCACATACCCCGAACATATTAATACCATATCATTATACAGCAATACTGGGGCGACACATTCGCCAGCCTGATTAACACCATTACCATTTAAATCTTTGGATAACGCATCAAAATCTTGAATCTGATAACCAGACGGTGCTGTGATTCCAGAAAAATCAACCTCTGGACACGCAGAACAAGCTGAAGAAGAGGTGCTATATGAACTACTATATGGTTTGTTTACATCATAAGACGCACAAGAATGCATACCGTTATCTTCTGCGGTTAAATCTGATCCGTCATTACTGTTTAACCCATCGCAATAAAAGTTTGCTGGACAACCGTATTGACACTGCAAATCAGATCCATCGTAATAAGCATATTGTCCCGCCCAACAATTTACACTGTTTGCACCGCCCCATTTGGCATACAAATACAAATCAGTCTTATCTGAAACATTCAAACAGTTAGTACAATTTGACCCAGTATACAAAAACTCTATCGGCTGTTGACAATTATAATCAGCCGCAGCCGCAGCCTCTGCACTATCAAATGCGCACCAACCACGGAACACAAAATCAGATTTTTCGGGGCCAAGTCCTCTTGTTACATCATCAAACCAACGCCAATCAGCATTTGAGTCTATGCGGGTACGAACATTACTGGCTACTACATTATATTGCCCAGGCCTCTCAGCACTACCATCATCTCTGTCTGCCCCCATATTATCATAATATATATTATATACTGGCGTTGGGGTCACCCATTTTGCATACAAATACAAGTCACCCTTATTTGAAACATTCAAACGCCACCGAGAATCATCCATTCCGAGCTCCACTACCGGATCATCACAAGTATAATTATCCGCAGCTGCATCAGCCTGACTAGCAAACGCACACCACCCAGCAAACACAAAACCAGATTTTTCTAACTCACCTAATGGGTTACTCCAACCCCAATAATCATTATTCAAATCTTCCCGAGTGCGAACACTATCACCTCTCACCCAATATTGCAATGGGGTATTTGAAACATTGATTGCTTGACCACTATCGTCATAATAATTGATATTATAAATCGGTGCCCATTTGGCATATAAATACCAATCACCACCATTTGACACATTCAAACTCCATCGAGAATCATCCATTCTGAGATCATCTACCGGATCATCACAAGTATAATTATCCGCAACTGCATCAGCCTGACTAGCAAACGCACACCACCCAGCAAACGCAAAACCAGATTTTTCTAACTCGCCTAATCGGCCATTATCCCAACCCCAATAATCATTATTCAAATCTTCCCGAGTGCGAAAACTATTACCTGTCACACAATATTGCAATGGGGTATTTGAAACATTGATTGCTTGACCACTATCGTCATAATAATTGATATTATAAATCGGTGCCCATTTGGCATATAAATACCAATCACCACCATCTGAAACATTCAAAACTGTAGTTCCCCAACCCGAACTACTAATTGCACCTACCGGATTATCACAAGTATAATTATTAGCAACTGCATCAGCCTGACTATTAAACGCACACCAACCAACAAAAACAAAATCAGTAGAAGTTGTGCTTAGACTGTTTAAGTACATATCACTGCCGAAAGCCCAAGAACTAGCGTTTACATCGGTTTTGTAATACAATGTCGAACCATCAACATAATATTGTACTGCACCGCTGTATGTCACAGTAACCGTCGCACCATTTAGTACGCTTGCATTGTTGTCATAATAGATATTGTAATCCGTCGCAAATGCAGGAGAAACCAACACCACGCAAGCAATCAGTAGCGCTTTCAGAATAGATTTAATACGGTTTTGGAACCACATTTGTGATAAATCTCCCTTTACTTTCAAAACAAATCTTAGAACAAAATATTATGCTTATGCAACAATTTTATTTCTTAGTAAATTCAAGCAATTATATATTTTAACATCTCTGTTTTATGTCATTTTACACTACGAATCGGTTTTGTTTCATATAAGTATAAATTCTTGTTACGGTTCGAGAGCAAATTCTCCCTTTGGAGGGAGTACCCGTAGGGGGAGGGAGGAAGGGGGCTCGCTAATATATATTGAAAAAACAAAAATCATTGCTATATTATATCCCGACGGGTACGAAAGAGCATAGCTGAATATGTTTTATTCGGAGGAAAGTCCGGACTGCATGGGACAGCATAGTGGCTAACGACCACACAGGGTAACCTGATGATCAGAGCAACAGTGACGTAAGCGATTAAATTCGTAGTGAAACGGGCAATCTCTATGTGCAGCAACCTCAAAAAGGGTTCTTGGTTATGTCCCGACCGATAAAGAACCGGGTAGAGGGCTTGACAATTTGTGGTAACACATTTTGCAGACTAATTATGCTCACAACCTTTGGCTTGTTCGTTGGACTCGCCTTTGGCTGAACAGAATCCGGCTTATTGAATACCCGTTTATAAAAAATCCGCCACAACGATGGCGGTATTTTTTATTACTACATAACTTTACCCTTGCTGGGGTAGAAAGTTAAACTGATATCTTTCCATGCATCATATTCATTACGTGGCAACATTGAAAACGGCTGACAAATACGAATCGCTTCCTTGACCGTATCTAATACATAAGCAAAAGCCGGATCTGTTTGTGCACGCGCTTCTGATTCATACCATATTTTATCAATCACACCAGTTGGCAACATTTTCAAATGCGCAGTCAAACGAATATCATCTATATCTGGATGTTCAGTATCAATATTCCAGCAACGCGTCAAAGCAACACGCAAAGCATCGATAACCGAAACTGTCATGGTCCTGTCCAAAGACAAAACTTCCCGTTTTACTTTTACCACCGTTTTTTTACGTGGTGCAGGGGTTGGTTCCGGCTTTTTCATATCTTTTTTTTCAGGCTTTTCTTCCAGTTTTTCTTTTGTTAAATCTTTACTTTCGTTTTCAACTATAGTCGGTTGTTTTAACGCAACTTTTTCAGTTTTTGTATATTGCTTTATAAACTCTTTTTTCTCAGGTTTTGCTTCTTCTTTTGCTGGTTCCGTTGTTGTGTTTTGCAACTTGGTTTCACTACCGGTTATTTTAACTGTCTTAAGGTCTAGTTCTATAATTTCGATACGATTTGGCGCAACATTTTTTGCACGTTCAACCACCACAGACAAAGACAATGTTATAACCGCAAACAAAATCAGATGTCCAAAAATAGACATCAAAAAATTTTCACTTTCAAATTGCTTTTTTATATTCATTGTTTGCTATCAAGTTGTGTCCTGAGCCCAACACGCTGAAAACCAACATCTTTCAACCTACCCATAACGGCCATAACTGCACCATAATCAGCATGTGTATCACCGCTTAACGTAATCGCCAGATTCGGATTTTCACCACGCATAGCCACAGCACGTTTTACAACATCATCAATCGACATTTTGGTATCCAGCAAATAATAATTACCCACAGAATCCACACTGATTTGGATCGCATGATCATTACCCGTCATCACAGAAGTTCCCGCACGCGGCAAATCAATATCTATACCAGCCGTCATCATAGGGGTTGTCACCATAAACACCGCCAACAATGTTGTCATAATATCTATCATTGGCGTCAAAGTCATACCTGTATCAGAAATTCTTGAACGTCTGCGTGTCATTTTTTTCAACCCTGCTTATTTATGTTTAATTTCTTTGATTCGTTCTTCCAATCTATCATATAAATCATCAGCACGTTTTGCAAACACGCCGTACGCAATCGCAGCAGGAATTGCAGCAATCAACCCCAAAGCAGTTGTCCCCAAAGCAGTTGCCAATCCCGGTGCAATAACACCAATGCTAACCGACTGATTTACACCGATTGATGCAAACGAATCCATGACACCCCAAACTGTTCCAAACAAACCAATAAACGGCGCAACATATGAAACCATTGATAAAAACCACAAGTTTTTATCAAAAGGTCGTATCAACTTGTCCGCCACAACATCAAGATTATCACCAGTTTTTATTTCCACAGGTTTACGTCTTTGCGCGCGCCATAAACGAATTTTTTCTATGATTACCGTCCAAGATAAAATACTAGCAATTACTAAAACGACCGACACAAACAAAGTCATTAAATCACGACCGCTAAACAGCGACAACAATGAAAAACTATTTTCCATTTCCTTTCCTTTTTTGTTTTTATTTCAAGACAACGCCTTTATAACAGATTCTGGTATCGCTTTTGGTCGCATATCAGAACCCAAATATGCAATTGTTATGTTCATTATAGCACAAATTAAATCATCTTTCACGAACTTTTGTTCAATTGTCATAAAAGCATTACCAATTCTTATCGGTTTGGTTTCAACAACAAAATCGTCACAAAGTTTCAACGGATGTTTATATTTTATATTTAGTTCACGTATAACAAACCCAAAATCACCATCTGGAAACACAATATCTTTTGACCAATTTGTCCGTGCCCGTTCAGCCACTTCTATATACCGTCCATGATACATTATACCCTGGGAATCAGTATCTGCAAACGCAACTGAAAAATTAAAAATATGTCCTTTTGCCATAGTGTTATCCAATAATATTAAAGTTATTTTTCAAGACCTACATGTTTGTAGCCAGATTCTGTTATTACGCGTCCACGAGGGGTTCTTTGGACGAACCCAAGCTGCATTAAATAGGGTTCGATAACATCTTCAATGGTGTCTGCGGGTTCTGATAAAGTTGCGGCCAAGTTGTCAATTCCAACCGGACCCCCAGCATAATTTTTTATAATCGCATTTATGTATTCACGATCAATTTTATCAAGCCCCATATCATCGATTTGCAATTGATAAAGTGTAGTTTTTATTATTTCAGAATCTATTATATTTTTACCCAGCGCCGATGCAAAATCACGCGCACGTTTTAATAACCGATTTGCGATACGCGGTGTTCCGCGTGATGACCGCGCCAACATATCAGCACCATTATTATCAATACACGTTCCCAAAATTTTTGCGCTACGAACGATGATTTTTGCCAAATCCGTTGCAGGATAAAAAGACAATCTTAAATCAATACCAAATCTGTCCCGCAAAGGGTTAGATAACAGTCCCGTACGGGTTGTCGCACCAACCAATGTGAACGGTGGCAAATCTATGCGAACGCTTTTAGCTGTTGGTCCTTCGCCAAGCATAATATCCAACTTGTAATCTTCCATAGCAGAATACAATACTTCCTCTATCGCAGTCGGCAAACGATGAATCTCATCGATAAACAAAACATCGTTTGGCTCCAAAGCGGTCAATATAGCAGCCAAATCCCCTTGCTTGGTCAACATAGGTGCAGAAGTTGCCCGGAAATTCGTTCCGAGTTCATTTGCAATAATATGTGCCAAAGTAGTTTTGCCCAATCCTGGGGGACCATACAGCAAAACATGATCCATTGCTTCGCCACGATTACGCGCAGCAGATACAAAAACCGACAGATTTTTTTTCAGAGAATCATGCCCGATAAAATCACCCAAAGTCTTTGGGCGAATTGTCGACGCCATTTCATCAGGAATATTTGGATCCATAAAACGTTTGTTTTGTTCTTGCATAACTATAACAACTTGTCATCTTCGTTTTCACGACCAACATAGGCCTTTAAATCATTATACATTTGGCGTAAATCGGCCGGCAATGAATAATTAGCATCAGCATTTTTAACCCGTATCGTTTCCAAATCTATTTGTGCCTGCTTTTTCAACATTTGTGTTAAATGCACACCAAACGCGGTCGCAACATCCCCCTCATTAGCACCCTGTAATAACAAACCACGATTAGGGCGGGGTGATAAAAACCCAAAATCAGACATCGAAGGATCTGGCGATACCAACGCAAAACCCGAAACCTCTGGACGACGCATCATAGCCTGTAAGACATACCAAGCACCCAACTGGTGTCCTGCAAGCCATATTTTATCACTGTCTTCGTTTTTATTCTGAATCCAATCTATCACAGTCGCAATATCCAACATATTATCCGCAGTTGTTCCAATCGAACCTTCCGAATCATTAACGCCACGATAATTAAAACGAACCACGGAAAAACCGATATCCATAAAAGCGCGAAACATAGCATACGACACACGGTCGTTCATATGATATTTTTGTCGCGGACTGCCAGATAATATAACCGCCAATGGGGCAGCTTCTAGTTCTGATTTATGATACACAGCGTGTAGTTTTCCAGATTCACCAGTAATAATAACATCTACCATATCACTTCACCTTGTTCTTGTATATTATACCAACATTTATAAAACAAAATAAGCATTATTTTCAATAAAAATATTTTTGCTTTGACACGCACCACCAAAATATTTTATTATTCTTATTAAATATATGATATCATATATAAGAGAGAAAAGGGTGAAAGCTATGAAAAAATTCGTTTTATCGGCTGGAATATTAATGTTTTGCGCACAAGCAACCTATGCAGAAGAGTATATAAATTATACCTATGATGAATTTCAGACCGTTTATAATGAGGTTCCTGTTCAGTCTTATTATGCATATCCGAACGATCCAAATTTTATTCCTGAAACAGAATTTATGAACATGGATGACGAAATGGATTACGATCAGATGATTTACGATGTTCGCAGCGAAGAAGCTTATATGCATCCTGGTGTTGATTTTACCCAGCGTCCAACCGTTATTTGTCGTGATTTTAATTGCACGCGCTTGAACGACCGTATAACACGTACATTTTTGTTCAACAGTTTGGCAAACATGTTTATGACAAACGCCCATTCAAGATTATATATATGTGAAGCAGACCCGTTTTCACGCAGTTGCTTGCAGTCTGGAATATCTTTCCCTGTGCGTGCAGGTATCGCAAATGCTCTGGTAAAAATACCAAAGGCAACAATTTCCCAGGTGAATCTGTCTACAGGTTTATCACGAGCAACTGTCACTATGACATATGAATTCATCGTAAACGGAATTCAACGTATGTGTGAACCAACAATCATGGACATATCCGTCCCGAATAATTCCCAGGCAGCCCTGATGAATCGTGAATTTGCGTGTAATTTGACAAGTGATGGCATGTCAAATGTATCTTTATTATTAAATATTGATTATATAGATTTAGATTATGGATTAATTGGTGGCTATTATTCTTTGGGAATGCAAGGACCAACTATAGGCAGTCGCACGGGATATCTTGTGTTCAAGACAGAATTCACAACAAATGGCATGCAATTTCGTGCTGCCACATACAAAAACGCGGACAGCAAAAATTATCCTGGCCGAACAATAAAACCTGGTGAATATGCTGTTGACGCATTGGACGATTAAAAAATAAACAGATGAACAAAAATGTTCTTGTCATTGATGATGATAAAATGCTGCGTGATACATTAACAAATGGGTTACGCAAACAAGGTTTTACCGTATTCACAGCAGATTCAGCAGAAACAGCCCATGAAATATTGGTTCGTATATCTGTCGATGCAATAATACTTGACCGAATGATGCCTGGGCAAGATGGGCTTAGCTTTCTGAAACAAATCCGATCAGCAGGGAATAAAACCCCTGTGATTATGTTGACGGCTATGTCTGGTTCAGATAACGCAATAAGTGGTCTGTCAGAAGGCGCAGATGACTATTTGGCTAAACCATTTCAATTCCAGGAACTTGTTCTTAGGCTAAATAATATTACAAAGCGCAACATACCAACAAAATCCCAGAACGTGTTGCCGACAGGCCTAATATTTACAGACGGCGATTTTTTTATAAATTCTGATAATGACATAACAAAAAAATTATTATCTTTGTCTGTTGAAGAAAAAAAATTATTGCAAAATTTAATAAATCCATTTGGAAACATTGTATCGGCTACACCAATGGTTGCAAAACGCTTGCGTAATAAAATAAATAGTGTATCATCAGATATAGACATTATAACTGTTCGTGGAATGGGTTATAAAATTATAAATACTAAACGGTAGATAAAAATGAGATTAATACCTCGCAGTTTTTTATGGAGAACGATTTTAATGGTATTGTTGCCATTGATTGTTGCTCTGTTGATTGTTGCAAACGCTTTTTTTGGAAATCATTGGCGTCGCGTTCATGCGACTTTGGCACGGACATTGTCTGGTGAAATAACAACCATGATGCATTTTATGGATAATGGCGATGATAAATCTGTAAAAATGCTGGCACACGATATTGGTATAAATGTCAGTATAAATGAAAAATTAAATAGACCATCTAAAAACGATAATAAATCAATGGAAGCTGGTCAATTAGCAAACGAACTGCAAAAACGTTTGAAACAACCTGCAGACATTTACGTTGACCGTGCAAACCGTTTATTGTTTGTAGATATACCAACAAAAGACGGGAAAATTGCAACTTTTGCAACAACAATGTACCGCATTTATTCTACAAGTGCGGAAGTGTTTTTAATTTGGTTGATTGGGGCTATATTGATAGTATCAGCACTGGTATCCCCATTTGTTATATTACACACACGCAGTATTCGCAGAATTGCCAAAGCGGCAAATAAATTCGGTCGTGGCATGGACGTTCCTGGTTTTCAACCCACTGGTTCTGCAGAAATCAGGGAAGCCGCAAGTGCTATGATTACAATGAAAGAACGTCTGAACAGATATAACAAGACCCGTACAGATATGTTAAATGCTGTTGGACATGACCTGAAAACACCTTTGACCCGTATGCGTTTAGCGGTTGAAACCGATTCAGCAAACAAAGAAGATTTATTACACAATATTGACCGTATGACTGAAATGGTAAATGGTTATCTGGCTTTTGCGCGCGGTGAAATGCCAGAAATAGAGCAGGCAACCGAATTACCTGCAACATTGACACGAATCGCACGCGATGCAGCACCAAAGAAAAAAATTATTTTGGACTTTCCATCAAATCCTGTTCAATTCTATGCACGTCCATCCGCATTGACCAGTGCATTTACGAATATAATTGAAAACGCGGCACGATATGCAAAGAAGACGATAAAAATAACAGAACAAGATTCAGAAGACTTTGTGACAGTAATCATAGAAGATGACGGTCATGGTATTCCAGACAACAAGAAGGCATTGGCATTACAACCCTTTGTCAGACTGGACGAATCGCGCAACGAATCAACTGGTGGTACTGGCTTAGGTTTATCCATAGCACAAACCGCCATTGAAAATCATGGTGGCCAAATATTCTTGGAAAACAGCGATTTGGGCGGATTAAAGGTTCGCGTGGTTTTACCGTTATAATGAAAGAGATTTTATCATGAATTTGTATAAATATGTGTCAAATGCGATAAATAAAAAGTTGGGATTTGTTGCCAATCTGGAAGTTCCAAAAAATCGTGACTTTGGTGATTTTTCTACAAATGCTGCAATGGTTGGTGCAAAAAGCGCCGGTAAAAATCCACGTGAATTAGCTAACGAAATCTTACCTAAATTGCAAGAATTGGATTTTGTTGAAAATGTATCCGTTGCTGGGCCAGGGTTTATAAACATTAAAATAAAAGATAATTTTATTCTGAATAACGCCACAACACCGGAACGTATTGCCGTGCCAAAATTATTAAACATGGATTTAGATTATGGCAGTTATAATATTGGCAAGGCATTACATATCGGACACTTGCGTCCAATTGTTGTTGGTGACACCTTTAATCGTATTGCAAAATTTGTAGGGCATAAAACAAAAAGTTATAATCATGTTGGCGATTGGGGACGTCCAATGGGACTGATTATCGCGTGGATTTTGGAATATGGTATGCCAAAAAATGCAGAGGAATTTAACAAGATATATCCTACATCTACTGCACGCGCAAACGAAGATGAACAATGGTTAAACCGCGCACGCGAAATAACATCTGAATTGCAAAAGGAAAATCCAGAATACACCAAAATTTATAATGCATTTATCCCGATGTCCTTGGCACAAATGAACAGCGTTGTCCAAAGAATGAATGTTTTACCTTTTGATATGATTATGGGCGAAAAGGGCGTATCAGAATACATTCCAGAGGCAAAAAAAATTCTGGAAAATAAAAAATTGCTGGAACAATCTGACGGCGCTTTGGTTGTGAATATTCGCAATGAAGACGATAACGCACCTATGCCACCTTTGATTTTCCAAACGAATACAGGCGCAAACAGTTATGCCGCCGCCGATATTGCTGCTGTGTATTACAGAAACAAAAACGACAATCCTGATAAAATTGTATATTTTACAGACTCTCGTCAATCTTTACATTTCCAACAGTTATTTCGCGCTGTCAAAATGGCTGATATAACCAACGCTGATTTAGTGCATGTTGGTTTTGGAACAATAACGGGCAATGACGGCAAGCCATTTAAAACACGTGACGGCAATACAGCAAATTTATCTGATATTTTAGATATGGCAGAAGCAGCAGTTCGGGAACGTGTTGCCGAATCAAACAAATCACTTGATGACACAACTATCAATCAAATTGCTTTGGCAGCGGTTAAATTTAATGATTTAATTCACGACATAAAATCAGACTATGTTTTTGACCCAAAGGCTATCACAAGTTTTGAGGGACGCACAGGTCCATATATATTATATACTGCCGTTCGGTTAAATTCTGTATTAAAACGCACTGATGTGAACATATCAAAACCGAAATCATACGAATTGTCATCTGATGAACGCAATCTATTGATTCAGGTTATGGATTTTGAACGCATGATATTGTCCGCCTGCGAAAATCACGCACCGGATTTATTGGCTAATTATACATACGATTTGTGTCAGCTGGCAAACAATTTTTATCATAACTGCCCAATTTTGCGCGACGATGTGACTTCTGAATTACGGGCAAGGCGCTTGTATATTGCAAAATCGGCTTTTGACACATTGACAATCGCCATAAATCTGATGGGATTGCAAGTTCCAGACGAAATGTGACATACGGTAATATAATACCATAATGATTTTTCTTGACTTTTGTGCGTATTTGCGACATAATACGCACGTTATTTTTAACAACAACAAAGGTAAACAAAATGACAACGACAAAATCGTTAAAAAAATGCGAATTAGAAGCCAAATGGTATCTGATTGACGCAACAAATTGCACATTGGGTCGTTTGGCGGTATTTGCTGCCAATATACTGCGTGGCAAGAATAAACCAACATGGACACCAAATATGGATTGTGGTGATCATGTTATTATCATCAATGCAGACAAGGTCGCATTAACCGGTCACAAAGACGAAAAGACAAAATTCTTTTGGCACTCTTTATGGACAGGCAGCACCAAGGAACGCACATTGGGTCAGATGCGCTCTGAAAAACCTGAAAAATTGATTACAAATGCTGTTAAACGTATGATGGGGCGTCGCACAGCTGTCGCATTGGCAAACAAACGTTTGACTAAATTGCATGTATATGCTGGCGCAGAACACAAACATGCTGCACAAAACCCAATCGTTATTGATTTTGGTGGTTTGAACCGTAAAAACAAAAGGGGCGAATAATGATAGAAGTAAAAAAGACAGCAGCCAAAAAAACAGCTGCAAAAACAACAACAAAGAAAGCAGCCCCTGCAAAGAAAGCAACCGCTGCAAAATCTGCGGTTGAAGCAACAAAATTGTCTGGCGCAACATACGCAACCGGAAAACGCAAAGATTCTGTGGCGCGTGTATATTTAATGCCAGGCAAGGGTAATATGGTTGTCAACGGCGTTGCTATGAAAGATTATTTCAAACGTGCAGTGTTGCAAATGATTTTGGCACAACCATTTGATGTCACAAAACGTGATGGCGCATACGATGTTATTGCTATGGTATCTGGTGGCGGATTGTCTGGTCAGGCTGGCGCGGTAAAACATGGTATTTCCAAAGCTTTGGAAAAGGCAGAGCCTGAATTACGTGCAGCATTAAAGGCTGCTGGATTCTTGACACGCGATAGCCGTGTTGTAGAACGTAAACACTATGGTTTCCACAAAGCTCGTCGTTCTACCCAGTTCAGCAAACGTTAATCGATTGCCGAATCTACAAAAACCGCCATTACGGCGGTTTTTATATTGGAATAAAATCTATGAATTTATGTTGCGTTTGGAAAAAAATGTTTGTATAATTGGACGCAACTTACTTAGTTCAAAGGATAGATTATGATTACAAAAGATAAAATCAAAGATTTACATTATTCTGTGACCGGCAAAATTGCCGCAGATGATTTGCAAAAAATTGCTGATGAAGTTTTAACAGAATTCGGCAAAACAGCAAAAATGGCTGGTTTCCGTCAGGGACATATTCCATTGTCTGTATTACGTCAAAAATACAATGCTTCCGCATATGGTGAAGCTGTGGATAAAGCAATGAACAATGACCTGAATACCTATATTGCCGACAAAAAAATTCGCTTGGCCGGAACGCCAAAAGTTGATTTAAGTGGTTGGGAAATCGGTAAAGATGTCGAATATTCTATGGAATTCGATATTTTGCCAACTTTGCCAGAAATTGATTTAAGCAAAATTACTGTGACCAAAAAAGTTGCAAAATTGGACGAAAAAGAAGTCGATACAGCTTTGGAAAACATTCGCAAATCACGCAGTGTTGCTGAAAAACAAGATGAAAAATACAAAGCACAAAATGGCGATGTCGCTGTGATTGATTTCAAGGGCTTTATGGACGGGGTCGCGTTCGAAGGCGGCGAAGCCAAAAAACATCATTTGATTTTGGGTTCTGGCGCTTTTATTCCAGGTTTCGAAGATCAAGTTATTGGTCACAAAGCTGGCGATAAATTTGATGTAAATGTGAAGTTCCCAAAAGATTATCATGCATCAAACTTGGCTGGTAAAGACGCGAAGTTCGAGATTGAATTACACGAAGTTCGCAAACACATTTTGCCTGAATTAAACGACGAATTGGCTAAACAAGTTGGCCAAGAGTCTGTAGAAAAATTGAAAGAACATATTCGCGAAATTATTTCTGGTCAATATACAGAAGCATCTCAACGCGATATGCGTAATGAATTGCTGGATGTGTTGGCTGACAAAGTCAAAATGGATTTGCCAGAAACTTTGGTTGAACAAGAATACAACATGGCAAAACAAGAACACGATGCCCAACATGAACATTGTGAACACAAAGACGAAAAATGCAAAGACTGCAAATGGGACGAAAAGCAAGAACGCAAAGATGCAGAACGTCGTGTTAAATTGGGTCTGATTTTGGCAGAGTGGGGCACACAAAACAAAGTCGAAGTGACCCGCGAAGATTTGCAACAGGCTATCTGGGCAGAAGCTTCACGCTATCCAGATCCAAAACAGATTTTCGAGTTCTATAACAAAAACCAAAACGCAGTTGCTATGTTGCGTGGTATGTTATTCGAAAGAAAGGCTTTGGACGAAATGCTGAAACAAGTAAATCAGAAAGAAAAATCTGTTCCAGCAGATGAATTGTTCAAGCAAGCGTCTGTTAGATAATTTACACCGCCCAATCGGGCGGTTTTTTCTTAGATTTTACTTGATTTTTATAATTTTTACATATATAATTGCCTGGATTTCATGGGTGGGCATGATTTCAATCCGAATAACCCCACAAGACCTCGTCTTTACACATAAAGCAATATGACGACGGCAAACTTTGTTTAAAACTCTTATGAAAGATTTATCCAAAGATTTATTTAACCCTGTATCTGGCGAAGATTTCGTCCAAATGTTTGATAAGAACTATGGCTCACAAGAAACTTTGCAGGGATACGCTACAAAAGGAACAGTCAAAGATATTCGTGGCGATTTTGCCATGGTTGATGTTGGCTTGAAATCCGAAGGTCGCATTCCATTAAAGGAATTCGGCGCATCTGTCCCATCTGTGGGTGACATTATTGACGTTTTCGTTGAACGCTATGAATCCCGCGAAGGAACAGCAGTATTATCTTATACCAAGGCTCGTGCTGAAAAAGCATGGAAAGAATTGGAAAAAACCGTTGCAGAAGGTATTGATCCAGAAGGAACAATTATCGATGTTGTTCGTGGTGGTTATACTGTGGATATCAATGGTGTATTCGCATTTATGCCATCGTCCCAGGTTGATCATAAACCTGTGCGTGATGCAAAATCTTTGATTGGCTTGAAAGATAAATTCCGCGTTCTGAAAATGGACGCTTTGCGCACAAACGCAATTGTATCACGTCGTGCAATCCAGGCTGACACTATCGCGGCACAACAAGAAGAAGCAATGAAAAACATTTCTTTGGGTGCGATTGTCGAAGGCACAGTCAAAAACATCACTGATTACGGTGTGTTTGTTGATTTAGGTGGCATTGATGGTTTGTTGCATGTGACAGATTTGTCTTGGAAACGCATCAATCACCCACGTGAATTGGTTCATGTTGGTGAAAAAATCAAAGTGAAAGTTATTCAATTTGATCCTGAATCTCATCGTATTTCTTTGGGTGCAAAACAATTAGAAGAAGACCCATGGGAAACCGCTTCCAAAGCATTCAATGTTGGCGATACAGTGACTGGCAAAGTATCATCTTTGACAGATTACGGTGCATTCATTGATTTGGGCAATAATATCGAAGGTTTGGTCCATATGTCTGAATTGTCTTGGACAAACAAAAATATTCACCCAAGCAAAGTTTTGCAAAACGGTCAAGAAATCAACGTTGTTGTTTTGGGTATTGACCAGGAAAAACGCCGTATTTCTTTGGGCTATAAACAATTGCAACCAAATCCTTGGAAAGATTTTGCAGAATCTCACAAGGTTGGCGATGTTATCACTGGTCCAATTAAAAACACAACTGAATTCGGTCTGTTTGTCGCATTGACACCAGATTTGGACGGTATGATTCACATTTCTGATTTGTCTTGGAACAAACTGGACGAAGAAGAATTAAAGAAATTTGTTCGTGGCCAAGAAGTCACAGCAAAAATTTTGGATATCAATCCAGAAAAAGAACGCATCACTTTGGGCATCAAACAATTGACAGAAAGTGCTGAAAATAATAACACTTCTATCAAGAAAGGCGCCGTTGTATGCGGAACAGTTTCTGAAATCACACCTGATGAATTGATTTTGGCTTTGCCTGGTGATATTCGTGGAACGATTCGTCGTACAGACTTGTCTCGTGAAAAAGCTGAACAAGACACGTCTAAATACAGCGTTGGCGATTCAGTAGAAGCATCTGTTGTTTCTGTTGACGGCAACAATGTAAAACTGTCCATTCGTGCATTGCAAGTGACACTGGAAAAACAAGCTGTGAAAGAATTTGCTAATGAAGCGGATTCTGGCTCTGTTTTAGGTGACATTTTGGGTGCTGCGATTGAAAACAGCAAAAAATAATAATTTATATCTATAAATTATCAAACAAAGTCCAACTTTTTGTTGGACTTTTTTGTATTTATGTTAAAATTTGCCAGAATAAATAATAAAAGGAAGAAAGATGGAAACCTCTAAAAACAAAATAATTATTTTGATGGGCGGTCAAGGTGCAGGCAAAGGCACACACGCAAAAAATTTAGTCACACAAAAGGGTTTTAAATACATAGAAGTTGGTGCTATTTTACGTGGCTTGCCATCAGAATCACCAATTAAACAAATTATGGCACGTGGCGAATTAGTTCCAAATTCAGAATTATTTGACATTATCAAAACAGCCATAGAAAAATGTGGTAAATCTGACATAATTCTTGATGGTTTTCCAAGAAATGTTGAACAGGCAAAATGGCTGGTTAAGCAATATGCATCAGATAAATCCCCTTATGATATCCATGTTGTTCATTTAAGTCTTCCCGAACAAATCATGATTGAACGAATCGCAAACCGGGTCAAAGAAGGTGGCGGTCGTGCAGACGATATAGATCCTGATGTTGTCCAAAAACGTCTTGAATTATTTAAGAAAGAAACATTACCAGCAATTGAATTCTTGAAAAATTCACAAGAAATATTTTTTTATATCGTTGATGTCAGCCCAGAAGATTTTACGACAAACTTTCTTGGTGTATGCAACGCTCTGGGCATAAAAAACATAGATAAAAACAAAATACAAGTAAATGTTGCTAATTTGTAATCGTCACATAATAGTTAAAATAAAAAGTCGACAAAATGTTGGCTTTTTTTCGACTAAAAAAAACACAATTAGTAAAAAATTTATATACTATTTTTTACTTGCACGAATCGGTAAAATGCGACTAGTATTGCACTATCAAAACAACAACCAATAAAACCAAAGGAAGGGGCTTTATGATAGTAGGAATCGGAATCGATTTAGTCGAAAGCGACAGATTTCTTGATTGGTCTGCTTTCAAAAAACAACGCATTTTTACCAAGAAGGAATTGGAATATGCAGATGAAGATAATGCGCGCGCTGAAAAACATCTTGCTAATTTCTGGGCTGCACGCGAAGCAACCCTGAAAGCGCTGGGCACTGGGTTCGGTGACGATATTTCTTTTTCTGATATATCTGTCGTTCATAATGATGCGGGGCAACCAGAATTGCTAATCGCAGGCGGTGCAAAAAACGTATTGAAAGAATTGGCTGGCGCAAACGCGAAAATATTCTTATCAATGACTGACCAAGATAATTTTTCTGCTGCAATGGTTGTTATTGAAAAACAATAAATCAAAAATAAATATATAGAAAATACCGTCTAAAAATGACGGTATTTTTTATTCTTCGTAATCATAAAAATATTCTTCATCAGATTCTTCGGGATAATCATTTGAAGTCGAAACTACCATATCATCGTTTTTAGACCCAACATCATACACCGGCTTGTTTACTGTGATTTCTTCTATGTTTTCATCAACAGGTTCTTCATCACCAACAAAACCACCCGAAGTCATAACTTTTGCTGGGACAGAATCCATTATAACTGGTTCTGCTGGTTCTTCTTTCATTTCTTCAACGACTGATTCAGCAGGTTCTTCAATTACTTCTTCTGCCACAGGTTCAACTGCTGGCTCTGATGGTTCTTCGTCTTCTGCAAAAGCAAATTCTTCTGGTTCTGAATCAGCTTGTTCAATAACCTGCACAGTTTCAGTTGTTTCTGCCGGAGCAACAATTTCTTCTGAAACAGGGGCAGGTTGTTCTTCAACAACTTTCTCTTCAACCACTGCCGCCAATAACGGTTTATTTGTTCCAACATGCTTTTGATACAGCCACAAAGTAAACACAGACAAAACAATCAAGATTACCAGCAATAAATAATATATAAATGTTGGTTTGGAACGATTATTTTGTTCAGAAACAGATATATCAACAGACCTGACTGGTGGCACAACAGGCGGAACAGGCATCACAGGTTGCTGATACTGTGGTTCATTATTTATAACAGGCTGGGGTTCTAATTTTGGTTGTTCCACAACAGGTTCTAAATCTGCAACAGGGGTCATAGATTCCAAAACTGGTCTTTGTTCTGATACAGTTGGCAGAGATTCTTCTTCACGAACAGGCACCATAGATTCCAAAACAGAATTATCTTCCAATGGTGGTGTAAATATCGGTGTTTCCGTTTCAATTTCGGGCACTGTTTCAGATATATTTTCCGATTTGAATACGGGCTCTGATTCTTCTGGGGTCGAAATATTTAGTGACGGCGCATCAAAAGTAATCGGCTTGAAAGCAATATCTTCGTTTAATATGTCTGGATCTTTATCAAACAAAGGTTGTATATCGCTGTTTGCATTTATATCTTCATCATCTTCGTCCGCGATTTCGTCTTCAACATCTTCATCATCATAATCAAAATCATCATCGTCCGATTTGTCTTTTGCAGGCTCAAATTTTTCAACTTCATATTTTGGTGCAACCATAACCGGTTTTGATGGTTTTGGATTTTGCTGTATTTCCAGCGCAGGCTGATTTAATAAATCGCTGGCCAATTCTGCATCAACTGTGGCAACCTCTAACCGTTTCTGGGCAGAATCTAGCCTTTTCTTGGCGCGTTTCAGTTTTTCATTTGTTGCATCAATTTGGGCTTCCAGTTTCAGAATTTTGGATGCAGATTGTTTTGTTGGAATCTTTCCAATTTCTTTCTTTTGCGCAGACAATTTTGCACGCAAAGTCTTAACACGTTCTTGCAACCGAACAATAGTTTCCTTGGTCTTTACAATCGTGACATTTGTTTTTGCAATAGTTTCATTTGCAACATTCAAACGAATCATCGCACTATGACGTGCAGCTGAATCGCGCAAAATATTCAACTGATTCAAATGTTCAGACAAATCATCGCCCGCTATATAAGCATTGATAAGATTTTCATACACAGATAATCCAGAATATTCGATATCCAGTTTTTGATATTTATTATCTTGCTTTGGACGAATCGTTTCTAAATCGACATCATATTCCCCAGACAGTATTTCATCCCACTTTTTATCGCCCATTGGATTTATAACCAATAATACATTGGGTTTGTTTTGATTGATAGTGTTATCTAACACAAATACTAAATCATCAGAATCATCATAGAAAGCATTGATTGCATTTCCGTCTATGTCATACGAACGCATATTCAATGTTCCGTATTCTGTTTCGTTTACTATATCTTCTCTCTCGCCTATCATCAGAAGTCCCCCGTTTTATTTTTTCTTTGGTGGTGTAAATTGATATGCCTGACGACAATGTTCATAGCAATAAGGTTTGCCAGCAAACACTGTTTCGCCACAAAAATGGAAATTATCAGAATCAGGATCGCCAATTGGCCAACGACACTGGTTTGGTTTCAGATTTGCCATTTGCAAAGCATGCTGAATCAACAATTCATGCAAAGCCAAATCTTTCTTGGTCTTTTTGGACGCAGTTTTTATCACAGGCTTGTCAACAACCACAGGCTTTTTATCAGCCTTGGGCGTTTTTTTGATTTCAGCAACTTTTTTAACTGCTTTTGCAACAGATTTTCCAACTGGTTCTTTTTTATCTTTCTTGGCAGTCTTTTTCAACAAATCTTTCAATGCCGGTTTCTTGACAACAATCTTCTTGGCAACCTTGGTTTCTTTTGTTTCTTTCTTTGGTTTAACTGATTTTTTATTTGTTGTGTCAACCGCCTTAGCATTCCAGCCCAAACGATTTAACTTTCCAATAACGGCATTTTTGGATACTTCCAATTTCTTACCAATCTCAGACGCAGACAATCCTTTGCCAACCAGCGCCTTTAACTTTTTCAGCATATTACTGTCCCAGCCCTTACTCATAATAAAAAGTCCTTGTGTTTATATTTAATATAATTGTATCATAAAAACGAATCGAAAGGCAAGAGAGAAAACATGATTTCTTATATATTTTTTTATGTGATTTTAATCGGCGCAATTTACTGTGCAGTCCGTATGGCAACCAATGATTTCCGGCACAGAATAATACCCGATGTATACCTGTTTCCGTTTTTATTTGCAGGTTTATTGATTACGACCTTTTTCCCATGGCCTGTATCAATCGGCGATTCGGTTATCGGGGGCGCAATCGGATACTGTCTGGGACTGATTGTCGGGTTTATATTCGAACATTTCCAGAAAAAGCAAAAACACCCTGCAATCGGTATGGGTGATATCAAATTGTTGGGGGCAGGTGGCATATGGCTTGGCACCATAGGCTTGGCAATCGCAATGGTTATCGCATGCGTATTGTCTGTGATATGGGGAAAAAGAAAACATCAAAAATATATTCCTTTTGCGCCTTTCTTTTTAACAGGGGGATTTTTGTCTTTGATTATAATTCAATTTTTGATATAATCTAATGAAAAGAAATATGAAAGCAGGAAAGATAAAATCTTTGTTTATGTTCATAATTGGCTGTTTTTACGCCGTTTGCGCGTATTCGGCAACATCTCTGTTTTCAGATTATGGTCAAATCCAAAATGTCCAAAATTATTCTACAAATCCATTTTGGTCACCAAATGCACCGTATAATCAAAAAATACCACAACCTGTGTATGTCCAGGGTAATGCTGTGACCACTGACGAATGTATACGCGTCATACAATCTGCGGTTGCTTTTCAATGTGCTGCGCGCGATAATTGTCGAAACACACAATTGACAGACATAAGACCCGCAATAATTGTTCAGTTATCTAACCTTCCGGGCAAGGCTTATGGTACCGCATGTGCTGGCTATCTGGACAGCGTATTCGAATCGTATGTTGCACAGTACGGAAACAACGCCCCAACGCGTCAGGTTGCTTTCCCAGACAGCACAATTCCAAACCCGTCGATAAATAATAACAGCAATACGATCCAGATAAAAAATCCGTATGAAATTAAAACGCCCCAGTGGCAACAGGAAATAAACGAACGAAGTCGTGAATTACAGGAATTACAGTCTGAAAATGGTGCGGGCAATTATGGATTGTCCGCAACTGCATTTCCAACGACATATAACGATTTGTCTTTCACTAACCGCATGGCAAACGAAGCAGCAGGTTATGCACCATACAAAGATAAAAGCGCATATAAAACCATAGAAGTAAAAAACGCCAAAGAATGGTGTGCGGGACACGATGGTCCCGAATGTGACGAATATAAATGTTCAATTGGTGGTCCAAATGAAAACGAAACAGGTTGTATATTATACCGTTGTGCAAAACCTGATTATTCCAAATCACACCAAGAAGAATGTATTTGTGCAAAAAAAGGGAACAACTCTTATGAGTGTATGAAGATGAAATGTGATAAATCAACTTCGGCAGAATGTCATAAATGGAAATGCGCCAATGATCAAGACTATGCAGCCCAGACCAACAATGGATGCCAAACACAACCAAAAAACGAAAATAAAAAGGGTAATAAAGGTGAACAACAACAAAAAGATAAAAAACAAAAAACGGCTGCAGAATCACAAAACGAAACGGCTGTAGAATTACAAAACGATATGTTGTGTGCAGAATTAACAGACAGAAGTCAATGTTGTGCAGAAACAAATACAGGTTGTATTAAGGAACTTTGTGATGGTAATACAGAGTTCAAGAAAAATCATAATGAAATATGCAAAGATTCGGCATCAACAGAAACACAAAACGAGGAAGACTCTGAAACAAAATGTGAAACATTTATGTTAAGGTCTGAAAAATTGAACAAACAAACATTAGACTCTATATTCAAAGATATCTCCGTTGCGTATATAGATGTGGCAATGAAATTATCTTATGTATTAATTTGCAATACTGCCGGTATAGATTTAACATTAGAACGAATACAAAACATCAACAGTGATAAACAAGATTATTCTGGTCAAGGTTTTGATTATTTTGATGATTTTATTATTGTTGGTTCTTCGTATGATGACAAAGTTAGATTTAATGATTTTACGCATCCTCAATATCTATCTGATACTGCCGATAAATTGAATATATTACATGCATTATGCAATATAGCTAACGGAAAGATTTCCGATGATAGCAGAAATACATGCGAAAACATCTCGTATCCAAAAAATTTTAAATTAGTTATTGATTATATATTTGATGATACCAGGTATAAAAATCTGAAAGGCATTAAACCCACAGTAACTTGTAGCACATCTAGTTGTGAACTGGGTTTGAGGTAATATTATAACAAATTTTTTATACAATTACACATGGATATAAAACCATAACTACTGGAGATAACATTTTACGATTGTTTTACCTTCTGTGATGCAATTTTTTATAGAAACGTTGTTGTCCGCCGAAAGCAAAATATTAAAAATTTCCTTTAAGAGTTCTACAACGTTAGTTGGCTTATCATCATATTTGCAACTCAACGGGCTATCGTCAAACAAAAACCAATCATCAAAAAAATCCGATTTTCCACCAGATATATAACATATAGAAGTCCATATAGGATATATTTTATTTATTTTCAAAATTTCAAAATGATTTGTGTCTTTAAAATGTATTTTTATATAGTTTGAATTATCGTCTTTGTTTACAAACATGATAGAGTCCTCAATATGGGAAGGGGCTTTTGTGAGATACTCGTTAGGATCAACGTCTTCTATGCAATACAATAGCATTTTTGCAAGTAATATAGCCCACTCTTTACTAGGAAGTTGAATAGACTTAAACATTGTTTCTGCTTGGTGCAGGGGGAATTTTTTTGTTGAGCATAACGATAGCGCTAATTCTTTTATGGCGTTGTCTTGGGAATTTACAGTAGTTGTTGCGCTGTAATTATCTGCGTTGATACGGTCATTTTTGCTTAAATTATTTTGTAGGCGGTTTTCGTCATTATTGTTTAGTTGTCCATCTGGAGTCTTATCGATTTTACCCTTAAGTAGTTTGTTTTCGCACTAAATAGAATACTGTTCGTTTATATATTGATTTACTTCACTATCATTGTTGAATTTTGCAATATATGGTATAGAACCTCTCAAGTTGTCTGATTCTGCACACAAGAATTCTGGGTCCGTTGAATTTAATAGAGCTTTTACGTATTCCAGGGATGTTGCTTTTTCACCACTCAAAAAGCCTGTTAAACCTTGTTCGTATTGTTTCGCAATATTCTCTTTGTCTTTTTCGGATAAATCCTTGAATGTTTTTTGTTGTTTATCTTTATTACCCTTTTTATTTCCGTTTTCTTGTTGTGTTTGGCATCCATTTTTGGTCTGGGCTGCATAGCCCGTTCCTGGAAAATAACTGGCTCCAAAATTGGTAAAGTAAAAAGTAGTTTTTGCACAAACCAAACAAACATCATATAATAATTTGCGACTATACCATTTTCGTGATATAATTTGTTCGTTGTATACAAACAAAAAATGACATTAAAACACAACCTTTTCTTTGCAGTTTGTTTATTTATATTTTCGCTGTTTAATGCGGCGGTGGCTGAGATGCCCACAAATCTTGATAATGCGTTTAATACCGATGAAATACTAACTCTGGCGCATAGTGGTTCGTTGGCTACACCATGTGTGGCGAAAATATTTTTAGATGCGCTGAATAAAAATTCTGATACTGTGTCCGCTGATGCGTCTGAATATGTTGCACGTGTATGGGCTAAAAATATCATACAATCGCCTGATGTTCTGACAAAAGTTTTGGAATGCCCTGAAATAAAATATTTATCACCAACCCAGACTATAAATTTTACACCGATTGTTTATACTTTTCCAAATACAGAACGAACACTTACCATAAATTACAGCACGCAACCCAAAGTCTTGCATCAGCATATACTTATGGCGAACAAGCGCAGTTTGCCAAATGGCGACATAAACCCAAAACTGAACAATCCTGATGACCCAGGTATTTACATAAACACAGAACCTGCATGGTACGGGATTTTGGTTGTTCAACATGACTCTTTGTCTGAATTTGTCGGACCAAATAAAAATAACACTCTGTCATTAAAATATATAAATGACAATATTGATAAAATATACCCGCATGGCTTTTCGTGTACCAGTCGATCTGCCTGGGCAGATGATGACGACACGATAAATATCGCAACAAAAAATACTGTTCAATTGGGCGAAAAAGATTCTAATGATTATTATGTTGCCGGTGATATAGATTTAGAATGGGTTATGTATGCAGAAATCGCAGGCGATATTTTATTGACTGTGGCGACCAGCGGTTTGGGAGAAGCGGCATTGGCTTGGTTAAAGGGCGCAAATGCAACACGCGCAACAAAAAATTTACAAGCATCTATCAAGGCATTACGAGGAGCTGATGAAGTCAAAGATTATATCAGTCTGTCAAACAAAGTTGCAAGACATACTGATGATATCGCGAAACTTACTAAAAATGCAGATAAAGCAACAGACTTGGTAAAACAATTAAAATCTATGAACCAGGCAAAAATTCAACCGAATACGCAACAAAAATGCGCGAATTAACAAAAATCGTAAACGAAACAAAAAAAATCGATCCATCTGTCACACTGAACGCATTGACAGACGCAAATAAAATGTCTGACAAAATAAAAACCATGAAAGAAACTGTTAAAAATCTGTCTAAAAATGCGGACGATTTAGTTAAATCCGAAAAGAAAGTAAAACAATATACAGAAAGTATGAAAGCGGCTGATGAATTGTTGAAATACCGCAGGGATTTAAATGCTTATAAAAACACAACTGGCAATTTTATTACACGTTCATTAAAGGCACTAAAATCTTTCAACGCCAGCAACAAGGGTGCAAAAGAAATCGCCAAGGCCAACAAACTTGCCCGCGCTGGGATGAGTTCTAAATCCGCCCGCTTGGGTGATTGGTTGTTTGAATCAACCCTGAAACATGGTGCACGTTTGGCGCGATTTGAACGCGATGCCAGCATGCTTGGCGGGTTGGCATACATGATTGGCGAATTGTACGATCATACTTCGGCGACATCAAAAGAATTTTCTAATGGTATAGAATTCAAGCCTTTGGGACTATTATCTGCGGACGACCTGGACGGTTATGATAATGTCGTAAATTACGGTATGTGGCTTATGTGGCAGGGGAATTCTACTGATCCCGCCGATGATGATGCTGCATATTTACAGGCGATGGATTTTGCTGCTAAATTCCACTATAACTTGGAACAAGTCCAAGAGCAGGGCGATGCAAACTGTAATGTAGATATATATGTCGTTCGCCCGATAATAAGATTGGACGAAACAAATATAAACGATCCACATGGCGAAATGTTTTATCTGTTTATGAATGATGTCCCATGGACAACTGTTGAACAATTTGGCGAAAAAGTCCCAGATGTCAAAGAGTGGGAACATGTCCAACAGAAAAAATTTTCTGAAAATCCGCGCAAAGGCTTGCCACCATTGCCAAGTAAGCCAGAAGCAGAATCAGAAACCAGGCCTGAACAAACGACCGATTCGATTGACACCCAGGAAATCGCGGAATAAAACCTTGTTGTATTTGTTGTAAAAAATTACTATAATAAGCGTGTAAAAGGAAAGGCACAGATATGAAAAAATTACTATTTATTATGATTACTACTTTATCCGTATGCGGCAATACGTTCGGGTATCAGGTATTATCCAGTAAGGAATTTGGTAAAAACGACGCAAAGAATCAGAATATTGTTGTTAAATGCACAACCGATACCGGTAAAATTTCTGCTGAAACATGTTCTTTGCGCAGATATGCAAAATGCACAGACAAAGAAAAACAAAATTGTAATCAATGGCAGCCTTGGCGTGATTTACGCGATTCAACCGCAACATACGCCGATTGGAAATCTGCTGCATCTGCCTGTTGCAAGAAAAAGGGTTTGAGATAAAAAATTTATCTTGATGCCCCAAACACAAAATAAAAAATAGGGCATTCGCCCATTTTTTACGTTTTCTGTCCGCCTACGCTGTTCTTAAAATCTAGAAAATATCTCCAAGAATTTGTTGTGCTACGGCGCGACACTCAATTTTCAGCCCTCGCTTCGCTTCGGTGAAAATTGGTGGTGGATGTGGGCGGACTCGAACCGCCGACCCCTACGATGTGAACGTAGTGCTCTAACCAACTGAGCCACACATCCAAAAACTTAATAAAAAACCGCGCTTTGCGGTTATAATGCTTTTGTCCGTATTCGCTATCGCTACGGCGAGACACCCAATTTTCAGCCATCGCTTCGCTTCGGTGAAAATTGGTGGTGGGGATAGTGGGACTTGAACCCACACGGTTGCAATAACCAAAGGATTTTAAGTCCTCAGCGTCTACCGTTCCGCCATATCCCCAGGACTCGTTTTCATTGTCCGTCTGTTGTCTAATAACAACATCGGTGGTGGAGCTGATGAGATTCGAACTCACGACCTCTGCATTGCGAACACAGCGCTCTACCAACTGAGCTACAACCCCATGCTTCACATGCTTTTCAACACATGGTGGGCATAAGAAGACTCGAACTTCCAAGGTATTACTACCACTAGTACCTGAAACTAGCGCGTCTACCAATTCCGCCATATGCCCATAAAAAGCACAAAGAATAATAAAACATATTCGCAACTTTTGCAACAAGAAAAAACAAAAAATTTACAAAAAATATCTTAAAAATTATGTAATTTTACTTGCCCCGTATGGCACTTTTCTGATAAAATTATAGCCAGAGATGAAGAAATTTTTAACCTTTGTATTCACAGCAATTATCTGCGTGTTTGGCGCGGACGCTGCAACGCGTGACGAACACACAACAACGCGCGGCAAAACTTCATCAATTACAACACAAAACACACGTTCGATAACTAATCGTTCTGCAACAAAAAAATCTGTATCTGCACGCACAGCTGGAGCTGTCAACGTATTAAAATCGCGTTCTGCATTGCAAAATATCGCGACACGAACACCAATGACCCAAGCAATTAAATCGCAACGCAGTGCCACAGTAAAAAAACAAAATGTGTTATCGCGTGCGGCAACCCAGACCAGTAATAACAATGTCACTGAAACACGCACAGGCGCAGAATACGAACAATGCAAGACCGCATTTTTTACTTGTATGGATCAATTTTGCCAACTGAAAAACGATAATTTCCGCAGATGCTCTTGTAATGACAAGGTGTTCAAGTATCAGGAAATTTCTGACACATATCAAAGTGCAAGTGAACGCTTGACCGAATTCACAGAAAACCTTGATGTTGTCGGTATGACCGCTGCCCAGGCGACTGCGATGAAAACATCAACCGAAGGCGAAGACGCATTAACCGAAGATAAATCGGCATCTAAACAATTACTCCAGGCGATTATGAACGCGATTAAGGGCGAAGATTCTACGGTTGGTGGAAAATATCAGAATCTGAACAGTCTGGTTATTTCGCCGGATATGTCGAACGCGTTTGGTATGAATGATTATGGGCAAATTATCGCTTCTTATAATGGTGCCAATTTATACAAGGCTGTATATCCACAATGTCGCAACGCAGTCAAAGACGATTGCAATAACGCATCCTTGCAACGCGCTGTAAATGCATATTTAATGGCGATTGAACAAGATTGCAATACTGTTGAATCTGCTTTGTATGAAAAAAAGAAAACATTAAAGGCAAATGTTCACGAGGGCAGTGCCATGTTGGATTTGGCACGCGTAGAAAACAGACAAACACATAATTCTGATGATATTTCAACATGTCTGGCAAATGTAGAATCTGCAATCCAAAGTGAGGAGGTTTGTGGCACCGCGTATCACAAGTGTCTGGACAACGGACAGTTCATTGATGTGACAACTGGTGCGCCACTAACCGGGGTGAAAAACTTTTATGAATTGGGCAGTTTGTTGACGTTCAAGACAAACGAAAATATACAAAACCAAAAACTATCCACCATCGCAAGCAACCGGAATTTTGTTCAATTTTTCGAGAACAAGACAAAAAAGTTTGCAACAGACGCATTGGATAAATGCACTGAAAAATCTGATTATGTTTGGCAACAATATTTGGATCGCGCATTGTTAGACATATATTATGCCCAACAATCAAAGGTTAAAACAATTAAAAACAGTTGCTTTGATTTAGTGGCTGCATGTTATGATAATCAAACAACCGCCATTGAAACAGCTATGACAAATTTGACAGGTGAATACACTATGAATCTTGAACCTGCAAAATTGCAATTAACACAACAAATATGTGACGATTACATAGAATCTTGCAACAGTATGTTTGCCAGCGATGTAATCAGGGATTATATGAACAAAAAAACACTATCTGATTCTGAAAAGGCATGCCGCAAAATTGCACAGAACTGTTTTGACAATTTTGGTGGTGCAGGATATGAAAACTTTTATTCGCTGCAAAACGGCTTGATTACATCTGGCAAAGCACTTGATTGGTTTGCCTTGTATGATGAATACCACGAAATTTTATCGCCATGTGCCAAAGAATTAAAAAATACCGAAGGGTGTAATTCAGACGAATTATTGGAAAACGTATTTGGTGGTTTTGATAGATATGGGGACGGCGACTACAGATTTGGTATTGCAGGTTATGACAGACAACTACGTCCCACAGGTGTAGCTAGTGAAATTTATACGCAAATTCTTGCCAATTTATCTGTTCAATGCGAACAAATTCATGGCTTTTTTGTCCAGGCACCTCTTGCAGAATATTACGGTTATTCCAAAGCTAATTTCTGCAAGATAAATAAAGAATCTGATACTAGTCCCTTTGTACAAGTAGTGAACACTCCTGCTGCTGGCGACCAATCAGGAAAACTGGATTATTGGTATAATTTCAAGGATAATGAAGATATGTGCCCATTGGGGTATGCTGAAAAGATTGATACAAAATCATGGGGTATGTGTTCTTGCTGGGAAAACGGTAATTATCGCAGCAAAAACGGTCAAATCGAAACTTGTATGCCTTTGATTCCTGTAAATGATAATAACACAAATATAACAGCCAATGCCAAATGTGCAGATAGTATGTTTACTACTATTGATGCTGGTGGCGCCCCAAAATCATATGAATATGATTTATGGTGCCAGCAAACAACCCGTTCATCAAAAGGGCAAATTTGCCCGACTATGGACACTTTCACAAGAACAGATACAAACTCAGGCAGCACAATAGTTCTATGTTCAAAGAAAAAAGATTGTACAGAAGAAGAAGACGAAGAAGAAGACGAAAAGACTAACTGTGATGTACTAGATGGCCAAGAAATACATAATCAATAAATAAAAATTAACAATGAAATTATTTTCTTAAAATATCAGATGCAATTACACTGGCTGGATTTTGGTTTTCGTGTTTCCACTTTGTATCTGCGCTTTTCAATTCTGCAATCATTTGTTTTCTGGCCGATGGCAAAGTCAATTGTTGCAGACAATTCATTATATTATATGCTGTGGCATTACGTCCCAGTAATTCCGGATATATCATCTTGTTCATCAATATATTTACCAAAGAAACCCATTTGATTTTCAACAATATATGCCCCAACATAATGGTCAAAGGATTCATTTTATACACCACGATTGTTGGTATGTGCATTATCGCTAATTCCGCAGACACCGTCCCACTGGCTACAATAGCAATATATGTATTCGCATACAAATCATAACGCTGACTTGCGGGCACCACTGTCGGCTTGATTTTCCAATTTTTAATATCTTTTTTAATATATGCGTCTGTTGTTTCTACAGTTGGTATAACATATTTGTAATCACGATAACCACAATCAAATAACATATCCACAGTCTTGCGAAAGACAGGCAACAGTTTTTTTACTTCGTTCATACGACTGCCAGGAACCAGGGTAATTATTTTTTCTTTCGATTCGGTTGCACAAAATTTATCCAACCCATCTGCAATCGGATGTCCCACCGCAACTGTTTTCAATCCGTATTTGGTAAAATAGGGCACCTCAAAATCAAAAAAGGCGTATAATTTATCAAAAATCTTGGCATATTTTTTCGCACGCCATTTGCCCCACGCCCAAACCTGGGGTGCAACGACATGATAAAAACGCATAGATTTAGAATTACTTTTCTTTTTTACCTGTTTAACGACAGATTTTGCAAAACCTGGTGAATCTATGGTTAAAACAATATCTGGTTTTTCCCTTAAAATAGCATTTACCGTTTCTTTGATACGATTCGTTAGCGTCTTTGCATGCGCCAATACCTCAAATATACCCAAAACAGACAAATCAGACATTGGAAATAAAGATTTCAGCCCCATTTTTTGCATATGTTCACCACCAATGCCAACAAAGTCAACATCAGGCATTTCGCGCATAATCTTGGCACCTAAAACATCGCCGGAAACTTCCCCAGCAATAATGAAAATCTTTTTCTTGGCAGATTTATTAGTGTTTGTCATTTGCTGTTCTGATACCACGTTTAGACCGATTTTCGATAAAATCAATCGCGTCCATAGCGTATTTATTATTTTTTACTTCCTTGCGAATTTTGTTCAGTTTTTCTGCAACGGTATTATTGTCTGAATCGCAACCAAATACGGAACAATATACATTATGAATTGCATGCATATCATCATTTGTGAACCCATGACGCATTAAACCAACACGATTTATTGTCCGATAAACTGCACGCGCACCATTTGCCCCCTCATAAATCGAATAAGGCAAAACATCATCACCAACGCCACTCATCCCGCTGATAAAGGCATTACGTCCAATACGAACAAATTGCAATACCATAACGCCACCAGATAATATAGCATAATCTTCGATTTCGACGTGACCTGCAACCTGAACCAAATTGGACATAACAACACCATTACCAATCTTGCAATCATGTCCAACATGCGCATTAACCATAATCTGACAATCGTCACCAATTTCAGTTCCATCTGAAGCAGGTGTTCCAGAATGAATTGTCACATATTCACGTATTTTGCACCTTTTACCAATACGCAAACCCGTCATTGCGGATTCATCTTGCCATTTCAGATCCTGACTCATCACGCCAAGAACTGCAAAAGGATAAACAATAGAATCATCACCGATTGATGTTTTACCATCAATTACAACATTAGAAACCAATTCAACACGGTCGCCCAAAACAACATTTGAACCAACAATACAAAACGGTCCAATCTTGCAGTCTTTACCAATAACTGCGCCAGGTTTTACAATTGCACTGGGATCTATAATCGTAGCCATTTTTCATCCATTTTTTTATTATTATTTGCATTGTATTATATGGAAAAAAAGCATAAAAATATATTCAATAAATATAACAAATTATAACAAGCGCAAAAAATCTTTCACATTGATTTTATGGTTTATAAATGTCAAATACACAACCCCAAGCGCGCTGATTACAGGGCATATAATTATAACCCCAAAACAAATCATCAGCATCACCCACGATTGTTTATAAACACTTTCAGACAATTTGGCACTGTGATATACAGACAATGATTCCAACAACCAAATACAAATCAATAATCCAATAAATACCGGCACAGATTCGGTGGCAACAAATAAAATCAAAGCCAACAAAGCCAAAATTCTGAACAACCACTTTAACTTGACAAATGCACTTTGACGAATTCTTGAACGTGCTTTTATGTATTTTGTAGCAAAAACAGTCACAGCAAAAAATCCAGTCGCCATAACCCCAATCAAATGAATCAAAGTCAAATTACCCAACTGACCAAATCTGAAATATTCAGGCTGCATCAAAATCAAGGTCGTCATCAAAGCAAAAATCACCGTTGTCATAGGAAGCCAAGAACGATTAGTCTTTAATCGACAACCAACAATTGCACCGCATAAAATCGCGCTGATTTGCAACAATATCCCCCACCAAGTCATCATTCCTGAAAACACAGCGCCAATTAAAATAGCGAAAAACAACACCCATTTCAATTTGCCAGCACGCAATTTTTCCACATATCTAAATCGAACCATATTATTAGAAACGACAATCATCAACAAAAATAAAACAACAGCCAATCCCAAAGATAAAAACGACATACTGTCACGTATTACCGCGTAATTTCCACCAAACAACAACAACCAAAACATCAAAAATACTGATGACCAGAACCCAGTCTGTGATTCAACATTCTGATTATTCCAGCCAAAACGTGACACAAAATCACGACCATACCAATAAACCATAATAAACAAAGGCAAAGCCAACAAGCCCGCAGAAAAAAATAACGGGTTTAACAATGCAGCATTATTAAAGGAACTGACTGCTGTCGTCGCTATAAAAATATCATTTAACATTTACTTGCCTTTTGTTTTTCCTGAATTATTATATAGGTATGTCAGAAAAACAAGGAAATTTTACATTATTAAACGGTCGCGTTGTTATGAAGCGGGGTATATATAACCCAACTTCTGATGCGGTTTGGTTGGCGGCGTATGCCCCAAATACAGCAAAAAATATTTTGGACGTTGGTATTGGCACTGGTGGCGCGTCTTTATGTTTGATGACTCGTAATCCAGATGCAAAATATACTGGCATAGACATTTCACAAGAAATGCTGGATGCATGCAAAGAAAACATGGATTTGAATAACAAACAAATCAATCTTATAAACGCAGATATTTTTAATTGGTCAACAACCGAAACCTTTGATTTAGTTATAACAAATCCGCCATACTTTAATGGGACACCTGCTAACCACAAAGCGCATCATGGTATTGATATTGAAAGATGGGTCAAACGCAGCGCTGCCCGCGTTAAACCGTCTGGGCAGTTGTGTATTATATCGGACGCCAAAACGACTGATATAATAATATTCGCGTTAAAACATAAACATTTTGGCGACGTTCAGATTTTTCCACTGTTCAGCAATAAAAACACCGCAGAACGGGTATTGATTCGCGCAAAGCAGGGTGTCAGAACAGGTTCAACCTTATATGTCGGAACAAATATGAATAATGAATCAATTTTACGGTCAGGCTTGACTATTGATATGTTATTGGCTAATATTAATGCACAATGATTAGTTTCATAGCAAGATATTTTTCGTCTTTGTGGGAACTGTTGACAGCGCCTTTTCGTGCAATATGGCGCGGTATTTCTGCGTTATTTCCGCCACGTGACTGCACAGTTATGGACACCCCAGATGGCAGTGTTCATACTTACCAACAAAGCAGTTTTTGGCGTTTTGCCAAGTTCTGTGTAATTGTCACAATGTCTATATGGGCTGCATGGGCAACCTACGTCTATGTTTATCACAGACCATTATTACAAAAGCGCACTCAACAACTGGAACAGGCACGCGAACAACATTATCGTCAAATGGCTGATTTAAAGGTTTATCTGAAGAAATATAACGAATTAACACGCAATTTAACTGCGACAGATGACAAAATATTAAAATCCAAAGACAAATTATCAGATTCAGAAAAAGATAATTTATTAAATACAAAATCAAAAATTACTGGCGAATTAGATTTCTTGCACACCAGAATCGTCGAAATGATGGAAGATGAACATTATACCCCTGAATTTGATAAAATTGCAGAAATATCTTTGGAATTCGAATTGGTTCGCAATGAAAACGATTCCATAAAACAACGCAACCAGGAAATAACAGAGTCTTTTAATGAAATTGCAGATGCGGACCAACAAATTATTGACACGGTATCAAAAATGACATCTGATAATATCAAAGATTTACGAAATCAACTGAAACGAATAAATGTCAGTATAACTAAATTGGGACTTAACGAAACCAAAATGATTGAAAAAGCAAATGATTATTCGAGTCCTTTTGCCGGTGGCGCATATAAACCAATCGACATAAAGAAAAATGCTAATGTAAAATATAAGAAAATCGCGAAAGACATAGAACAGTGGTATGGATTAAATCGACTGACACAAATTTTGCCCTTAGGCGCACCTGTGGAAAAAAGTGTTATAACATCGCCATACGGAACGCGCGCAGATCCATTTACAGGCGAAAAGAAACAACACAAAGGCATCGATTTTGCCGGTAAAATTGGGACAGAATTATATGCTGTGGCACCGGGTCGTGTGATATCTGCGGGCGAAAGACATGGCTATGGAACAACTGTTGAAATTGATCATGGTTTGGGCTTTACAACATTATACGCCCACTTATCAAAAATAATGGTTTCGCGTGGTGATGGGGTCAGACCTGGCACAGTTATTGGTTTAGGTGGTTCGTCTGGTCGTTCTACGGGTCCACATTTACATTACGAGATAAGATATAAAGGAACCCCTTTTAACCCGATTAACTTTGTAAAAGAAAAAGACTAAGGAAGGAAAACATGTTGGCATTTACAAACGCAGATGAAAAAAAATCCCCGACTATTATTGGGGCAGGTTGCAACCTGAAAGGTGACATAAATACTGATCACACTGTTCAGATTCATGGCACAGTTAAGGGAAATATTGTCGCTGAAACACTTGTAATTGGGCGCGGTGGCATTGTCCATGGCAATATCAAGGCACAAACATTGTTTTTACATGGAACACTAGATGGCGATGCAGTAATAAATGTTGCGAACGTTTTTGCTAATGCAGAAATGTCAGGAACACTTTCTTATAAAACTCTGAATATAACATGCAATACTGGTCTGGAATGTAAACTATCTAAACGAAAGGACGATACAAAATGAACAAACAAGATATAACTAATGTTTATTTGGCTTCAGATCATCGTGGGGTGGGGCTGAAATTATATCTTTATGAAATGTTGATGGCAGACGGTTATCACGTTGTTGATTTGGGAACAAACGATTTGAATGCACCTGTTGACTTTCCAGATATCGCAAAAAAATTAGCTGATGAAATGCTGGATGATTCCCAGTCACGCGGCATTTTGATTTGTGGCACAGGGGCAGGTATGGAAATTGCTGCGAATCGGTATCGTCATATTCGCGCTTCACGTTGTGAAAGACCTGAACAGGCACGCGACGACCGCTTTCATGATGATATAAATGTTTTGACTTTGGCAGCGGACGATATAGATATTGAAATCGCTTTTTTATGTGCCCAGTCTTTCTTGGAAAGCCCATTTGATAATTGTGAAAAACGCATCCGCAGAATTGAAAAAATATCATAAAAAAACGCCCCGCAAAATGCGGGGTATTTTTAATCGATTATTTTACTTTGGTTTGCGCATTAACCAACATTTGATTTTGCAAATTTCTGGTTTTCATAAAGTCATCAATATCTGGCAACTTTTTTAATGCATTCGCACAAAACAGTTTTTTCTCCGCATGTCTCTGCAATTTACTGGTTGCCATTGCCTTTATACAGGCAATACAAACACCGTATCGCATTCTTGCTTCTTGCCCAGGGCAACCATTTGTCTTTGCAACTTCTTGGTTCCACAAACGCTTCAGAGTATCGATTATATTGTCATTTAGCTCCACACAGTCTCCACAAATAAAAACCGATTCCAAATCGTCCAGTGTTACATGTGGATTTTCAACTAATTTTTGCAATGCATCACTGTAATAATACAAATCCAGACATGTTTCTTGTAATATTTTGTGTTCACTTTGAGCATCCAACACAGGCAATAATCTTAAAACCTTTCTACCCTTGTTGAATAATAATTTGTCACCATTAATAGCAAAAAATCTACCATCTGGTCTAAAAAAACTTTCCAATTTATCGTAAACCCTTTTCGAAAATAATTTTTTAGCCCGCAAAGAACGTACAATACTGTTCATTTTTTCAACATTGTGTTCACTATTGTTATCCCAGATTTGCATTAATTCATTAACAGCAATTACAAATAATTTTTCAACATCTGTTTTTGCAGGACGCTGTTCACGAATATTTTTATTTGTTGTCATTTTTTACCCCTTGGTTGGTTTCTTTACACACAATATAGCCAAAATATTAAAAATGTCAAGACTTATGTTGTATTTTTTTAGAATATGCAAAAAACGCCCTGAAACCAGGGCGTAATTACTTACTTTTTGATTACAAAATTGACCAATTTATTTGGAACAACGATTGTTTTTATAATTGTAGCACCATTTAATTGGCGTTCTGCGGCTTTTTTAGCTGCCTCAACTAAATCAGATTCTGTGATATCAACAGGCACCACAAAATCATTTACGCGTTTACCGTTCACAGAAACAACGATTATCATATCTGATTTTACCAACTTGGATTCATCATATTTTGGCCAAGGTTCAAAAACCAAGATATTTTTATGTCCCAACTTTTCCCACATTTCTTCGGTTAAGTGTGGTGCAAATGGGTTCAATAATTGAATCAATATTTCATAAGCCTTGCGTGGCATTTTACCACCTGGAAATTCATTGATAAATTCCATCATCGCAGATATAGAAGTATTAAAGCCCATATTTTCAATACGATTTGTGACATCTGCAATCAGTTGATTAACCAATCTGTCTTGTTCTGGTGTCAAATTATCATCCGTCAGATTATCAGAAAAAGCTTCAATGCGTTTCAAGAATCGTTGAACACCTGCAAGCGTTCCCTCTGTCCAAACCGCATTATTGCGCCAAGGTCCCAAAGAAACCACTGTTACGCGTCCAGCGTCTGCACCAACTCTATCCAACAATTCTGCAGTCATAAACCCATTATTACGTGACTTAGACATTTTATGACCGTCACTACCCATAAGCAAGCCCTGAGCAGTACGTTTTGCATATGGCTCTGGGGTATTTACCAAACCCAAATCATACAGTGCATGATGCCAAAAACGTGAATAAATCAAATGACGCGTGTTATGTTCATGTCCACCATTATAGTGTGTGACTGGCATCCATTTTTCCATTTGTTCACGCGAACAAAAATCCTTGTCATTTGTTGGGTCCAAATATCTTAAATAATACCAAGACGAACCCGCCCATTGCGGCATAGTATCTGTTTCACGTTTTGCGCATCCACCACATTTGGGACAGGTTGTATTAACCCAATCTGTAGCACGCGCCAATGGGCTTTCGCCTTCGTCAGTTGGACGATAATCCATCATATATGGTTGCAACAACGGCAGCTCTGATTCTGGGACGGGTTGCCACCCACATTTTTCACAATAAACCAATGGAATAGGTTCACCCCAATACATCTGACGCGAAAAACCCCAGTCTTTTAATTTGTATTTGGTAGTTCCGCGCGCAAACCCGTGTTCAGAACCATATTTAATCGCAGCATCTATTGCTTCTTGTTTACCCATACCATTTAAGAAATTAGAATTTATATGTTCACCACCACCTTCCCAAACCTTATCCGGTTCACCGCCAGCCAACACTGGTATTATTTTTAATCCAAATTTCTTTGCAAAATCCCAGTCGCGCGAATCATGTGCAGGAACCGCCATAATCGTTCCATACGCGTAATCAACCAACACATAATCAGACGTGAACACTGGAATTTCGGTATTAGTAAACGGATTTATTGCTTTGACACCCTTTAATTCAACACCTGTTTTTTCTTTGGTTGCATCAGTTCTTTCAATTTCGGTTTTAGCAGCAGATTCTTTGATATATTTTTCAACTTCGTCTTTGTTTGTAATCAAACCAGAATCCAACCATTTACGCAATAATTTGTGTTCTGGAGCAATAACGCAGAATGTCACCCCAAATATCGTATCAACGCGTGTTGTATAAATCGTCATAACATCGTCACCAACACGAAAATCAACATCTGCACCATGCGACTTACCAATCAAATTGATCTCGTCTTTTTTGATTCTGTCTTCAAAATCAACATCTTTAAGACCATCCAATAATTTTTCAGCATATTTAGACAACGCCAAATTCCACTGCAACTTCAATTTCTTTTCTATGACCCCATGACAACGTGGGCATTTATTTTCTTCCAATTCTTCGTTTGTAAATGTAGTTCTACAATTTGGGCACCAATTCATCGGCAATTCAGATTTATAAGCCAAACCCGCATTGAAAAACTGTATAAACATCCACTGGGTCCATTTAATATATTCAGGGTCAGATGTCGCAAAACGACTGTTTGGATCTATTGACCATCCAGCTCTATCTGCTGTTTCTGCGTAAGACTTTCTTAGCTCTGCAACTATATCAGCAGGGTGTTTACCAATTTTTGTCGCATAATGTTCAGCAGCGATTCCCAAAGAATCAAAACCCATTGGATACAAGACATCATATCCTTGGTGGCGACGAAAACGCGCCAACATATCTAAACCCGAAAAAATAAACATGTGTCCTGCGTGAAACCCCGCACCAGACAAGAAAGGAAATTCTGACAACAAATAAAATTTTGGTTTTGAATTATCGTTTTTTGGTACAAACGCGTGTTCATCGCGCCAACGTTTTTGCCACTTGGCTTCACGTTCCTTTATTTTTTGCATTTCGTCAGACATAATTTTTCCTTTTTGGTTTATATTCAGGTTTAACTGAGCGATTTTATATTGAATTGCTTGAAAAATCAAGTATTTTTACACAAAACCGCAGGGGATTATTCATAAAAAAAATCGCCGGCACGTTATGCACCAGCGATAAAATAACCAATATCCACAAATTGTATCATTTATTCCATTTTGATACTTTCTATGTCTTTGCCTTCTTCGATATAAAAGGTTGTCTGTGCATTTTTATCTGACTTTAAGTTGGCTTTGCCTGACACCTTACCAACTTCTATCACAGTTGGAGCAGGGCCAGAACAACCAAAACTCAAAGGCAAAATCATCCCGAACAGCAAAAATACAGAACCCAGAATCATATTGCCTGGCTTGTTATCTTGCTTAATCGTCAAAAACAGCAAATCAATAAAAGCCCATACTGCGGACACAATAATTCCGACAATCGTCAAATCCAGTATAATAAACAGCCAACCCTGACCATTTTTACCCTGGGCAAACTTATGGGCACCGACAAAGCCGAATAGGGCGCACAGTATAATTAAACGCGCATTATCAGTATCAAACCAAGAACAATCATTGTTCACATTACGAATTTGTTTTTTTGCATTACGTTTCATAAACTCTCTCCTTTTTACGCGTAAATTATACATTTTTTTACCCCAAAAAGCAAGTGATAGTTCGAAAGCCAATTCTCCCTTTGGAGGGAGTTACCGGCAAAGCCGGGGAGGGAGGGGAACTAAAAAAAAACTTTGATAGAAAAAATCCGATAAATATGTCAACAAGCGATTTATTTAACGAAAAATAGGGGACAAAGTGCCCCAAAAACCCCGCAAACATGCAGAAATCTGGGATTTTTTGAGATTTTTGGGGACAAAATAGGGCACAAAACCCCAATTTTCAGCCATTTTGACCATTTTTTGATATTTTATGTAAAACGTCTGTTTTCATAATTATCAAATAATCCGCACAACATAATTTATGGCACAAAAACGAAAACATAATAAAAAAACAAAAAAATTATAAAAAATCAATTTGTAGAAAACTTTTTCAGATTTCCAATTTAACAAAACTTTATACAGCCACAAACACCCAGAAAACCGCCACTCTTTAGTATTTATGCAAAATTTGATATGAAACACAAACCGCCCCAGCCCGCACAAATCTGCAAAAAAATAATGATTGAATATATAAACCACATTCTTAATCGATTCTCAGCTATGTATATGATATATCAATGTGTTATATTATGTATAGTTGTGTATGCGACAGCATATGATTGTTGTTATATTATGTATAGTTTAGGAGTCCTCCAGACGACTAAACTATACATAATATACATTATGCGCCTTTTATATATTATATTACCCACCACTATACCCAAAAAAAACCCTAGTAATATATTCATATTGGCTGCGTTTTTATTGGAAATCCCATCTGGTTATTTATCAGACAGATTTTCGCGCCGACATGTTTTATTATTCGGCGCCATTATTCATGCCTTGGGTTTTGCTGTCATCGCGTTAGCACATGGTTTTTGGCAAATAGTATTGGGCGAAGCCCTGCTCGGCATCGCAACAGCCCTATTTTCTGGCACTTTGGAAGCATACACATACGATTTATTAAAACGCAATAAAACCCAAAACCATTTTTTGAAAGAAATGGGGTCTGTTTCAACATGGGGATCTGCCGCATCTTTCATTGCTACAATTATTGGCCCAGAAATATACAAAATAACTGGCAACAACGGCGATTTATTAATCTGGATCAGCGCCCTATTCGCCGGCTTCCAGTTTATATTGTGTTTGGTCCTGCCAGAATTAACGGAAGTTATACGCAAAAAACAGAAAAACAAAAGCGCTTTTATGGATGTCATAGGTATAACATACAATACTATGAAAAACACTAAATTACGTACATTGATTTTATTCCCTTCGTTGTTTGCCGCATTCACTGTTGTTATTTTCTGGATGTTGCAACCTGTTATGGAATTATCCAATATTCCTGTGTACTTATTTGGTATATATATCGGACTGAACCAATTTTCACGAATTTTGGCATCAAAATACGCATATAAAGTTTGCGATTTACTTGGCGAAATAAAAACCTCTATGCTCAGCATATTGGCATTGTCTATTGGTATAGTAATGTCTTTTATCGCATTACACACATCCAGTATGCCTATTGTTTATATAGCAATTGGCATTATGACTCTGGTACCTGCTCTACACAAATTAAACGATTTACAATACAACACTTTGATTCACGACGACATAGATTCCAAAGAACGTGGTACAGTATTATCTACCCGCGCAATGATTGCCACTTTATTTAGCTCGGCTATGTTATCTGGAACAAAATATGTGTATGATACATATGGCGCTGAGATAACAATGCTAATATTACTGTTTGCGACAGTGTTGTTGGTCGCCCTATTAAAACAGGTTAAAAGGCATATTTGCTGTTAATCACCGCCCATTTGGGCGGTATTTTTTTACTTTACAAAAACTTGACAACCGGCTTTTTTGTATTATATTATAAATAACAAAACAACGAGGAGCCAAATATGGAACAAAAAGATATCGAAAAAATATTACTATTCACCCTCTTCGGTGCACTGGTTATATTGTGTTGCACAGGTATATCAGTCAAAAATACTGAAAACGCGAAAGAGAAACAAAATCCAAAACAAAACCACGCTAAACAATGCGAAAAGTATCATCACAGTTTTTTTGATAAAGAAAAACAAACTTGCGTAATAACAGTCAAGAAAAACGTTGAATCCCCAGATACAGACGATGGTTTAAGCAAGGTATTTGATGCAAAATGCACTGTCAAAAATTCACAGATTCTGAATCGCCCATATATACAAAAAGTGACAGGCATCTGCGACGGCATGAATGTGGATATAACATTTCAGAAATCAATAAACAAAAACACAAAACACGCCCTGGATGCTTTTCGTAAAATCCAAGGCCCTTGCCTACAGCATTATTGGGGTTCTAATGGCTTTCGCCTAAATCAAATCTTAAACTTGGACGACAGTTATTATGATTTGTTAAACGAAGAAACTTGGAATAATCCTGCTTGCGAAGTTCCTGTCACACAATATTTCAAACACCCAGAAAATCTGAGTAAAACATTTAATGCAAACTGCACAACATATAATTATAAATATGATTACAGTTCTGATAAGCCAATGATAGTAGTGGAAGGCAAATGCAATAATATGCCTATCAGAGCTTTTTACGAACACCAAAACATAAAAAATGCAAAACTAGAAAAATGTGAAAAACAGTGTTCTGAACAAAACAAACATGGTATAGTAAACCACAATACAGGAGAATGTTCTTGTAAAGAAAACACAAAAGCCATGATTCAAAGTATGTTAAATATTAAAACTTATTAAAATTGAAAACACAAACAAAACACCGCCCGAAAAAGGACGGTGTTTTTTTACGATTGTTATAAATTATTATATTTTATTTGCGACTTTCTTTGCAACCTTGGTCACATTTAGAACTTTGCTTTTCAGATTTTTCAACCCTTTGGCCAAATCCGTTTCTTCTGCTGGCCCTATTTCCTCTGGCTTCACAGCAGAACAACAAAACGGACATTTTTTTGCTAACTTGCTGATTGATTGCTGGCAATACGGACACGCACGTGTTGTCACAGGCGCTTTGCTGCGCGCGGCATTCGCAACTTTTACAAAAATGAATATCGCAACCATTGTTATAATAAAACTGATAACAGTATTCAAGAACGTGCCAATATTCAATGTGGTCGCCCCAGCAGCCTGGGCAGCAGCAATCGTTGTATAATGTGCCCCTGCTTCGCCACCACCAAGCACATAAAACCATTGTGAAAAATCAACATTTCCAACCAAAAGCCCCACAGGCGGCATAATAACATCTTTGACCAAAGAATTAACAACGCTGGTCATCACAGACCCAACGATGATACCGACAGCCATATCAATCGCACTGCCCTTGTTAATAAATGCCTTGAATTCTTTAACTATTTTCATTTTTGTTTTCTCCTTGTTTTTTTACGTGGTTTTCTATTGCACCCAACACCTTGTTCAGTGTTTTGTGAATATTTTCATCTTTGGTTTCAACCATGATGTCTGCCAAAGCATAAATATCATACCGCTCTTTTATTAACTGAGCCAAAATCTGACGACTGTCCGTATTCAATAATTGCGGACGCGTATGCCGAAAATTCGTCCTTTTTACAAGTAGTTCCAGGTCAGCCTTTAACCAAATTGTTAACGTGTTGTCCAAAACCATTTTACGCACTGTATCGGTTATAAACGCCCCCTCACCCGTAGAGATAACCTTTACCAACGGTGGTGTTTCAAGCAATCTTTCGATAACTTTTTCTTCTACACGTCTGAATTCTTTTTCGCCATACAAAGAAAAAATATCAACCACGCTACAACCTGCGGCCTTTTCAATTTCTTTATCAGAATCAACAAATGGGATACCCAAATAACGCGCCAAAGCACGACCTATACTGGTCTTGCCTGCACCCATCAAGCCAACCATAACGATTGGTTTATCTATATCGGTTTGTCTTTTTATTCTCATGTTTTAACATTTTACCACAAATATTAAACCAGACAATAAAAAATTCAATCCAAAGCCGCCAATCTTTCCAATTGATCAGCACTAATCAACGCATCTATCATTTCGTCCAGCCCTTCACCGCCTGCCAAAATATCATCAAGTTTATAAAGCGTCAGTTTGATACGATGATCCGTGACACGTTGTTCAGGAAAATTATAAGTCCGAATTTTTTCACTTCTGTCACCCGAACCAACCATACTGCGACGCGAAGCATTAGAAGCATTTATTTGCTCATTACGTTGCTTTTCATACAGACGCGAACGCAATACCGCCATAGCGGTTGCCTTGTTCTGTAATTGCGAACGTTCATTTTGACATGTCACGACAATACCGGTCGGAAAGTGCGTTATACGTATTGCAGAATCTGTTTTATTAACGTGCTGACCACCTGCCCCAGACGCGCGGAAAATATCAATACGAATATCTTTTTCATCAATTACAACATCAACATCTTGCGCTTCGGGCATAACCGCAACAGATGCCGCAGATGTATGAATACGCCCTGCTGCCTCTGTTTCAGGAACACGTTGCACACGATGAATTCCAGATTCAAATTTCAATCGTGCATACGCACCACGACCGTCAACCTTGAAAATGATTTCTTTATACCCACGCAGCGATGTTGCGTTTTCTTCGATAATTTCAATTTGCCAACCATGGCGCAACGCATAAGATTGATACTGTCTGAACAAATCGCCAGCGAACAAAGCAGACTCTTCCCCGCCGACCCCGGCACGGATTTCCACAATCGCGCTGTTATCATCTGCACTGTCGCGTGGCAAAAGCGCAATCTGTAAATCGCGTTCCAAATCTGGCAACGTATGTTTCAATTCGTTCAATTGTTCTTCTGCCAAACCTTTTAATTCAGGGTCAGATAACATTTCATTTGCGTCCTTGATACCTTGCTGGGTGTGCAAGTATTTATTTATCAATGGCAAAACTTCAGATAACTGCGAATATTCCTTGGACAACTTGGTCAATTCATCGCCAGATATTTCGCCAGAATTCATTTTAGTTTCAATATCTTTGGCGCGCGCCTGAATATCCAATAACTTCTGTTCAATAATCATATTATTTCACCTTTATAATTTCCATACCGTCCAACACAGACAAAGACTTTTGTTCACCAGATTCCATATCTTTCAGCGCAACAACGTTGTTCGCAACTTCGTCATCACCGATAATAATGGCAAAACGCGCACCAATTTTATCAGCATATTCAATCTGATTCTTGAATTTCTTTTCAGTATCCAAATACGGCACAGCAACAATGCCGTCTGCACGCAATTTTGCAACCAATTCCATAGCATACGAAACATTTTGATTTCCCATAACCAAAACAGCTACATCAACATTATTTTGGAAACGCGATAAATCTATTTTATTATCTTCCATCAAAGCCACCATCAACCTGGAAAAACCGACAGACCCACCAACCCCGACGATTTTGGTTTTGGAAAACTTGGACGCCAGATTTTCATATCGGCCACCGCCACCAACAGCACCAAGCTCTGGAAAATCGTTCAAAAAGAATTCGAATACTACACCTGTATAATATGCATGACCGCGCATAATAGAAACATCTATTTGTGCATTTTCAACCCCCATTGAACGCAAAGTATTTACCAAACTTTTCATTTCAGAAACTGCAACCGATAAATTTTCAGATTTATCTGCAAAAGTTTCATAACCTTTATCAAAAACATTTTCGATTATGCTTGCTTTGTCTGCGCCAATCAAATCTGTTATCGCATCTGTAAAATCTGGAATTTTGTCGCGTTTATCAATCAATATAAATAATTCACGACATTGCTTTTCGTCCAGTTTCAGATATTCGAACATCGCGTTCCAGAATTTGCGATTGCCAATTTTTATCTGGGTTGTACCGACTATATCAGACACAGATTTATACATACGCGCCAATGTTGCGATAATTTCAGCATCATAATTAGACGACAAATTTTCAATTCCCATAATATCAATATCCATTTGATAAAATTCACGATAGCGACCGCGCTGCGGGCGTTCACCACGATAATTTTTTGCAAACTGATACGCACGATATGGAAAAACTAAATTATTCAGATGTCCAGAAATATAACGCGCCAATCCGACAGTGCCGTCATAGCGCAAGCCCATTTTTGTATCACCTTTTTGGAACAAATACATTTGAGTTTCGATTTCATCCCAATTATCTTTATCTGTTAAAACCTCTGCCCTTTCAATACTTGGCAAATCCAAGCGATTAAAGCCTGCGTTTTTAAGTACGCTTTGCATGCATTGCGCACAATAATCAAAGCACCGTTGTTGCGCTGGCAACAATTCTATGAATCCTGTCAAAGGTTTTGTTGGTTTCAAATCCATTTTTTACACCTTTTTTGCTTGTCCTCCGAAGCTTTAGCGAAGGGGGATTTATTGATTGAAAAACTGTTATTCATAACAGCAATTATAACATAAAAAATATAGAAAAGCTAGAAACACACGCCACGCGCGGCGTGATGAAATAAAACCACAAAAGATACAAATTTCTTATTCATCACATTTCTATTATACCGAATTATTTGCTATTTGCAACAAAAAAGCCCCAGTCCAAGGAGCACTAAGACGGGGATTTTTTGTTTTATTCCGAGAATAAAATTCTGCCCCAGTGGGGAAGCGTCGCGAAGCGACGAAGGGGGTAATCTGGATTATTTGAATCTACAAACTTCTTGGACTCAACTGGTTCCCCGCCTGGGGCGGGGTGTCACGAAGTGACGGGGAGGGTTGGAACAAAAACACAAGCACGAAATATTTTACGTATTATCTGGAATCAAAGACCACCTCGCCCTGCGGGCACTCCTCCGCAGGAGGAGAACTTGCTATGTTCCGAGAACGCGGTCCCCCCGCCATGGGCGGGGAACCTAGTCTGTCCCGAGAACAAGTTTCCCTATGAATAAGGAACCAATATCCAGTAAGAACACAGAAAAATCTGTTGCAAGAAAAAAGCCCATATTTATGGGCTTTGTATAATTATCTGCGTATACCGACGGTAAATTCATCACCCCAATCAGCAATCTTTTGTCCACCGACCGTGCAATTCAATGCATCAAAACCCTTTTCAACCTGACTTTTCTTGATAAGAACGCCAGACACGACACCACCGACAGTTCCTAATACTACACCCGCGGTCAAATCAGATGCCAAGCGAACACCATTGAAAGAACCGTCTGCATTTTTCCAAACACTGCGATCCGAATCGAGTTTCTTGAAAAATTCCGCCAATCTGTTATGTGCTTTTTTAACTGATTCATCCTCATTCTCTTCGTCCCTAGATTCTTCTTCAGCGTTAAGCCCTGCAGCTGCATTATATTGTTGTTGATATTTTGCTGCTTCTGTTTCAGTATATGCCTTCACATCACAATCGTCTTCACATATTCGCGCAGTTTGACACATTGCCTTAATCAACACTAGCGCACCCGGATCACCATTAACAAACTCTATAATACCATCTGCCGAGGAGTCACTAGAAATCTCTGCCGGCGCACTTTCTAATGTAATTGTCATCTCTTGCAACTTAGTACCTTCTTTACACTTGACATATCGCAATTTGATTTGCTTACAACCTTCTTGACACACAACGTCATTCTTTGGTTCTTCACATTTGGATTGTTCACTATTCCATATTTTGGTGCTGTCATTACATTTACATCCATCAAAGTCGGCTAAACCTTGTTTAAATACAACCTCCGCTTCATTGCTTTCACAGCATTTATATGCCTCGCTATTTGTATCTGAAAACAACTCGCCACACGTCTTATTTTTGCACACACAACTATCATAAACCATTGTTCCCGACTTTAAGTCATAGCTTAAATTATTTTTGTTTGGATACTCATCAACATTCATAAAATTTGGAAGACACTTCTGATGCGGCTTACACTTGAGTTCATCGCACACACATAAATCGGGTTCATGTTGTTCTATTTCTTCTTTTGTAAGACAAGCGCCCTTTGGTAACAACTTATCACCCTTTTTAAAAATTCTCATATACTTACCTTGTGGACAGGTGTTCAAAGCACAGGTAGGGACGCCCTTAATCATTTGACAAATACCATCAACACCCCCTAATTTACAAGCGTTTCCGATATTGCCATTTGTACACCCCCCTGCGGCATTTTTCACTGTTGGGGTTTCTGCTTCTGCTATCTCAGAACAATTGCCATTTACCCCTCCTTCTGGCAGAGCGCAAACTACCTGATTTACAAAACGCGTATTAGCTGATACTCCAAATATTAATCCTGCCCCACAAACAAATATCAATGAAACTGGAACAATTTTTTTCATAACATCCCCTCTTACTTTTAATTACTTATGCTTTTTATTGTATCACAAAACCAACCTTAAAAAAAGCAGTTTTTATCAAAAATATTTTTTAATTTTTCCAAAATTCTTGCGGAGGGATTGGACATAGCAAGTTCCCTGCCCATGGCGGGGTGTCACGAAGTGACGGGGAGGGTTGGAACAAAAACACAAGCACGAAATATTTTACGTATTATCTGGAATCAAAGACCACCTCGCCCTGCGGGCACTCCTCCACAGGAGGAAAACTTGCTATGTTCCGAGAACGCGCCCCCGCCCCAGGCGGGGAACCACTAATCATCGAGCACAAATTAAAAATATGTATGCAAATCACAGCCGTTTTGATTTAGCCATCTTTTCGCCCTTTCCACTCCAAAGCCATATAACTTTGACACTGTTGCCCAAAATTCAGGCGAATGGTCCATATGTTCCATATGCGCCAATTCATGCATTACTACGTACCGCATGACTTCGTATGGCGCAAAAGCCAATCGCCATGAAAAAGAAATATTGCCACTTGATGAACACGACCCCCAACGCGTTGTTGTATCACGCAAAGAAATATTTTTGGGCCAATATTGTTTTGGCGTTGTTCTGATAATACTTTTTATTTCCATCAATAATTCAGACTTTATAAAATCACGCACACGTCTTTCAAACATATCAATTCCGCCACCGATACATAATACTGTTTTATCATCGTTCATATATTTGTTCGACCGCATGCCTGAATCATGTACCAGCCTGACCGTCCGCCCTAAAAACTCAATTGTGTCATTTGGTTTCAGATGTTCTTTGCGTGGCGCACGCGCAAAAATACTTTCTATCCATTTGCGTTTAGATTCCAAAAACTTCATAACAAACGCAGTTGATGTCAGCCAAGGCTTGGATATATGTATTTCCAAATGCGGTGTTGTCTTTGGACGCAGAGTCACATTACGCGCACCGCGTCGTGTCTCTATGACAACCGGAACCCGACAACCCGAAGACAAAGTAAAGAAATTATCAGACGACATTATTTTATATACTGCTTTATCTCTGCTATGATTTTATCAGCATTAAATCCATATTCGTTATACAGCGTATCCGAATCGCCGGACGCACCAAAAGAATCAATCCCAATCACAGCATCTGCGATTGCAAACCAATTACCTGGTGCGGCTGCCTCAATAGCAATTACGCATCCGCGCAAGATTTGATTTTTGTATTTATCGTCTTGGTCATTAAATACTTTCATATTTATCATAGACACAACCTGAACATTTCTGAAACGTGACGCAATATCCACAGCCAATGGAATTTCGCTTCCTGTGGCTATGATAGTTGTTCTTGCACTGCCTGATTTCGCAGGATAAATTACATAAGCCCCACGCGACAAATCCGCATCAGTTGGCGTTGCAATCTGTCTGAACTTTTGACGTGACAATATTATCGCAGACGGGTGTTCCATATCTGCAATAGATGCATTCCAAGCGTGTGCAACCTCTGTCATATTACAAGGACGATAAACCATCAAATTAGGTATCAAACGCAGTGACGGTAATTGTTCAATCGGCTGATGCGTTGGCCCATCTTCGCCAACACAAATACTGTCATGTGTAAAAACATATATCGCCGGCAAATGCGACAACGCAGCCAAACGAATCGCAGGTTTCATATAATCGCTGAATGCCAAAAATGTTGCCCCCACAGGGCGCAAACCACCAACACAAAGCCCGTTCATTACCGCACCCATAGCATGTTCACGAACACCATAATTGATATAATTCCCGTCAAAATGATTTGCGTCTATTACCTTTGACACACTGGTTTTGACACGTGTATTATCAGCCAAATCTGCCGAGCCAGTAATCAAATCAACGCCCTGCTTCATCAACAAATCAAGGTATATTCCAGACAATTCGCGTGTGGCAATACGTTCTGGGACCTTTGGAGTCTTTATATGATTCAATACAGATATAGCCTTGCTAGTCTTTGCAATTGGACGGTTTGCAACAACAGACCATAATTTCAATCCGTCATTATCTTTGTTTTTAGAAATCAGACCTAAAATTTCACTTTCTGATAAACCAAAACCATGTGCCTTTGGTGTGTTTGCCACAGACGAACCACGTCCCAAAATATTTTTACACTGTATAAACACCGGCATCGTAGATTTTTGTGCACGTTCCAACGCCCGTTCTATGGACGCAACATCATCACCACGCATAGACATCACGTTAAAGCCCATAGCACGCATACGCGCATTGACATCAATATCAGTCTGCGCAACACCGTCTATGCTGATTTTATTATCGTCCCATAAAACGATTAAATTATTCAGATTTAACCGCCCTGCCAAAGCCATCGATTCGAACGACACACCTTCCATCAAATCACCATCTGAACACAAACAATATGTTTTCGCACGAATACCGCGTATTTTTTGGGACAGTGCCAATCCAACCGCATTACCAACACCCTGCCCCAAAGGGCCAGTTGTTGCATCAACACCATCAATTCCATATTCAGGATGTCCCGGCAAACCCTTGAATTTTCTGAAACTGTGTAAATCGCCAACATTATATCCAGACAATTTCAATACAGAATATAACAAAGCGCTACCATGCCCAGCCGATAAAACAAATCTATCGATTCCACGACGCAAATAATTTGCAAAAATACACGTGATTATTTCAGCCGCATCCAGCACGATTCCGACATGTCCACTTTGCGCAGATAATATAGCACCCAGCGCGGTTGCACGCACTGCATCAGACATTTGTTGTAATTGTTTGGCATTAAATTTCATTTTATGATATTATATCACAAAGAAAGGTGAAATAAAATGCTAAAAATATGGACAGACGGAAGTTGTTTAGGTAACCCAGGCCCAGGCGGATGGGGCTTTGTAGCCACAGACGGAATACATACCGCAAAGCGTTCTGGTGGCGAAAAAGACACAACGAACAACAAAATGGAATTGACTGCAGTGATTCGGGCTTTGCGTGCCGCGCGCAAACACAGCGAATTGGAAATCCATACTGACAGCCAATATGTTAAAAACGGTATGCAATCTTGGATAAAAAATTGGAAGAAAAACAATTGGAAAACCGCAGACAAAAAACCAGTTAAAAATCAAGAATTATGGCAGGAATTGGACGAATTAGCATCCAAAATAAAAATTCATTGGGTCTGGGTCAAGGGGCACGCCGGCGAAGAGTTTAATGAAATGGTTGATACATTGGCACGAACCGCCGCCGAATCGTTTAAGTAAAAAAATACCCCGAAATTTATCAGGGTAATTTTTTATTTTGTTTTGACATTGGCATCTTTTTGTTTCTTTGCTGCAGAACCTTTAATTTGACGATTATAAAGAAAACTATAAAGCATATTACGAATTTTGTCTGTACTATAAGTTGCAAAATAAAAAACATCATTACCTTGTACAGACTGTTTTTTTAAATCTATATTCTTAACATTATCTAATAAATACGACACTATATCTTCTTGATCATTTGCTACAGCATACATCAATGCTGTCCATCCATCATTGTTCTGTATATTGAAATCTGCATCATGTTCATGGCAATATTTAATTAAAGCTTTATCTCCACACTCGGCAGCATACATCGCCATTGTTTTTCCCAAAAAACTATTATCTCGTGCATTTATATCCGATAAACTCATCGCAAAAGCTACCCTTTTATTGGCGCAAACACTACCTGCACCGTAAAATAATGGCTCAAAACTAAGTGGCAAACAATTGTTTTTGCTGTTTTTATTTTCTGTCATTTTTACACAACCTTTTTGTTTATTTTGTTTTGACATTGGCGTCTTTTACTTTCTCTGCCACAGGATTTTTAACCTTGGCATAAAGGTAAGAATAAAGCATGGCCTTGATTTTTTCTGGCCTATGGTTTGCGATATCAAAAACATTTTCACCTTTGGCATTCTTTTTATCGAAATCTATCTTACAATTATCTAACAAATATCTTAATAGATCACAGCACGTCTCTACACGAATAGATGCCGTTTCTACAACATACATGATGCAAGTATTTCCTTTATCATCTTGGGTATTAACATCTGCTCCTTGTTTAACCAAATATTCAACAGCATTTCGCCTCCCCCATGCACAAGCAGCTATCAACGGTGTCATTCCTTCCTTATCTTGTGCATTTATATCAGATAAGTCTTCTAAAAAGGCCTCTATTAATATATCGTCTCCATACCCAAATATCGAACTATACAAGAACGGAAGACGATTGTTTTTGCTGTTTTTATTTTCTGTCATTTTTACAACCTTTTTGTTTATTTTATGACGAAAGTATACACCAAACAAAACAATTGTCAAGATTATTTTTGCCTTGATTTTGCGACCAAGGTTCCCAAATCTTCGGGTGAAAAAGTTCCGCGAACACGAATTGGTATATTATGCTGACGCGCGGTCATAACGCTGCGCGGATGCAGGACTTTGGCGCCATTATTCGCCATTTTCAACATTTTATCATATTGAACAAAACGTAGTTTTTGAGAATCTTTAATAACTAGCCCCTGAATCCCATAGCAACGATAAACATTTCCACAGAATCTTTCCGAGAGGATGGTGGTTTGATATGGTGAACCGTATCAAAGTGTTCTTTGATTTGCTTTAACAAATCGTTCGTCGTCCCCCCCGTAAAAGATTTAGCGATAAACGCCCCCCCAATTTTCAATGCGCGAATTGCGAAATCCAGCGCATATTCCAACAAAACCATTTGACGAATATGGTCTGTTTTTTTGTGTCCAACAGTGTTTGGTGCCATATCAGACATAACAACATCTGCAGTACCTTTGCCCGCTTCGTCATGCGACAAATTTAATTTATCTTCCAACCACAATAAAGCTTCATCAGTTGTAAAATCACCCTGATAAAATTCAACATTATTGATTGGTTTGATTTCCAATAAATCCATAGCAAACACTTTGGAATTTGGATATTTACGCGCAACATATTGCGACCAAGAACCCGGCGCAGCACCTAAATCAACGACAACCTGACCATTACGAAAGAAATGATATTTTTCATCCATTTCAATAATTTTGAATGCTGCGCGCGCACGATAACCCTCTTTCTGTGCTTTGGCAACGTACGGGTCAGAGGCCTGACGTTGCAACCATGCCGCAGACGATTTATGCCCAGCAATCTTTTTGTTCAGGATTTTCATGATATAAAACTAAGCCTGACCGCCCTTTTTCAGTTTTTCCATAACCGCTTCCATACCACCCATTTTCTGAATCATAGCCATCTGCTGTTTCATTTTGGTATATTGCTTGATTATGTGTTCTACTTCGCGAACTGTGCAACCTGCTGTTTCAGCAATACGCGCTTTGGCATTTGCGAATATCTTTTCTGGATCTGCACGTTCAACCGCAGTCATCGCTTCCAATATCTTAATTTGCGCATCAACACTGCCATCTGCTATTTTTTCCTTCATAGCGTTCACAGCATCTTTCATGCCCGGAACCATTTTCAACAGACCGCTGAAACTGCTCATCTTCTTAATCTGCTTCAATTGTGCCAACATATCGTTCATATCAAATTGACCAGCCATCATACGTTGTGCAGTTTCCTTCATACCAGAGGGCATTTTGGCAGCTTCCTGTTCCAAATCGTTTATATCGTTTTGGGCTTTTTCTTTCTTTTTTCCAAATCCAAACATATAAAAATCTCCTTATTTGCTATTATATTTTTGCTTTAACAATCTCATCTGTAAACCATAATTTTTCAGAATTTGTAATGATTTACGTATTGATGCGGCCTCTGATTCATCCATTATTGACAAAGCAGTCTTTAAATCACCATTTCTGACAATTGCTTCACGAACAACATTTGCATTTGTTTGGAATTCTGCATGCGAAATCATGCGTTTTTGCAATTTATAATCCATCAAAACCTGCATTGATTTGCGAACCGATATAGCCTCTGACTTATCCATTACTGACAAAGCTGTCTTTAAATCACCATTTCTGACAATTGCTTCGTGAACCAAATTTGCGTGTTTTACATATTCTGAATGTGTAATCATTTTTTTCTCCTTATGTTTTTAATTATTTGATAACCAGAGACATACTACTTATTTTTCTTTGGTTTGTCCAGATACTTTTTCAGATATTGTCCAGTCAAAGAATTTGGATTTTGCGCAACATCTTCTGGGGTTCCAATTGCAACAATTTGTCCACCACCTGCGCCACCACTTGGCCCCAAATCAACAATCCAATCTGCAGTCTTAATAACTTCCAAATTGTGTTCAATTACAATCACTGTATTACCAGCATCAACCAACTCATGCAAAACAGACAACAAAGATTTTATATCTTCGAAATGCAAACCTGTAGTTGGCTCGTCCAATATGTATATAGTCTGACCTGTACTGCGCGCAGCCAATTCTTTGGATAACTTTATACGCTGGGCTTCACCACCTGATAAATCAAGCGAACTTTGTCCCAATTTTATGTAATCCAATCCAACACGTTTTAACAATTCCAATTTACGCGCAATCTGGGGAACATTTATAAAGAATCTGTACGCTTCTTCCACCGTCATATTCAATACATCAGCAATAGATTTGCCTTTGTATTTCACAGCCAATGTTTCATCGTTATAGCGCTGGCCATGGCATTTATCGCATTCAACATAAATATCAGCCAGAAAATTCATTTCTATTTTTATTTGACCATCACCCTGACACGCTTCGCAACGACCGCCTTTGACATTAAAAGAAAAGCGACCTGCATCATATCCACGTGCTTTGGCTTCTGGTAAATTGGCAAAGAAATCTCGAATATTATTAAACACACCTACATAAGTCGCAGGATTACTACGCGGACTGCGTCCTATTGGCGATTGATCAATATCAACAACTTTATCTACATTTTCCAAACCGCGAATAATATCATGCGCACCTGTTTCCAGTTTAGAATTATATAATGCGCGCATAACCGCTGGATAAAGCGTACTTAACAACAAAGTTGATTTTCCAGACCCAGACACGCCAGTCAAAGCAATAAATTTGCCCAGTGGAAAATCTACAGTAATATTTTTCAGATTATTTTCACGTGCGCCTTCGATTCTTATGCATTTACCATTACCAACTCTACGCTTTGCTGGAACATCTATCTTGCGCTTGCCAGACAAATATTGTCCAGTCAAAGAATCAGGATTTTTAATAACCTGGGCCGGTGTCCCTGCTGCAACAACATTGCCACCATTGACACCTGCGCCACGACCAATATCAACCAAATAATCTGCCTGACGCATCATGTCTTCATCATGTTCCACAACCAATACAGAATTATCTTTGTCACGCAACATCTTTAATGTATCAATCAATTTATCATTATCACTTTGATGCAAACCAATAGAAGGTTCGTCCAACACATATAGAACACCAGACAAACCACTGCCAATCTGAGACGCCAATCTTATACGTTGGGCTTCACCACCTGATAAAGTTCCAGCCATACGCGACATAGTCAAATAACCCAAACCAACATTTTTCAGAAAATATAAACGCGATGTAATTTCACGCAAAATCATAGTAGCAATTTCATTTTCTTTTTGCGTCAAATGATTTGGTAAATCTTGGAACCAATTCAATGAATCATCCACTGACATATCGCAAACATCCATAATATCACAGCCATTTATCTTTATACACAACGCCTGAATATTTAATCGTTTACCATGGCACACAGGACATGTTTTTTCAGATTGGTATTTAGACAATTCTGTTCGCATTGAATCTGATTCAGATTCACGCAATCTGCGTTCAAGATTTGGTATAACGCCTTCAAACGGTTTTTCATAAACAAAGCCGTTCCAATTTACCTTTACAGGTTCATCGCCTGTTCCATATAACACAATATTTTTTTCTTTATCAGACAAAGTATGCCAAGGTTTAGATAATGGGATTTTGTATTTTTTATGCAAAGCGTCCATTACATTTTCATACTGGCTTAGCATGCCACCACGCGACCAAGGCGCAATTGCACCACCCAATATAGACTTTGTTGGATCTGGGATAACCAAGTCTGGCGAAACATTTAATTGCACACCCAAACCATCACAAGCATTGCATGCACCCAATGGCGCATTAAAAGAAAACAATCGTGGTTCAATTTTTGGAACTGTAAAACCACTGACTGGACATGCATATTCTTGGGAATACAAAGAATCTTCATTTGTGTCTAATCTGCGAACAATTACCGCACCAGGGACCAAACGCAAAGCCGCTTCGAACGACGAATACAATCTTGACCGAAATTCTTCTGCTTCATCACCAGATAAATCGTTATCCGGCATCGCAACGCGGTCAATTATAACAAAAATATTATGCTTTTTATTTTTATCTAATGCCGGGACAGAAGCCAAGTCATACAACACACCATCAACAATAGCGCGTTGATAACCCTGCTTTATCAAAAAGGCGATTTCTTTTTTATATTCGCCTTTTCTTTCACGAACCATTGGCGCCATTATATAGAACTTTACCCCATGCGGTATTTTCAGTGTCCAATCTACCATTTCTGCAATAGTTTGCGATTTAATTGGCAATCCAGTCACGGGCGAATAAGGAATTCCAATACGCGCCCACAACAAGCGCAAATAATCATAAATCTCGGTCACTGTTCCAACTGTGGAACGTGGATTTTTAGATGTCGTTTTTTGCTCAATCGATATCGCAGGCGATAAACCTTCGATTAAATCTACATCTGGTTTTTTCTGCATATCCAAGAATTGACGCGCATAACTGGACAAAGATTCAACATATCTGCGTTGTCCTTCGGCATATATCGTATTAAAAGCCAATGATGATTTTCCAGAACCAGACACGCCAGTCAACACCACCAATTTGTTTTTTGGCAGATCAACATCTATGTTCTTAAGATTGTTTTCGCGTGCACCGCGAATTTTTATAAATCCTGACATGGCCTTTATAACATAGTTAAAATCAAAGAAAATTCAATACGCAACGACTAGAAATTTATTCTGCAATCCCGGACGCTTTCAGAGCACTTGGCGCCATAGATATACCAGATTTTCTGGTGTTTGCAGCACCTAATTTATTTATGCGCTGGCCATCGACCCAAACATCTATGCCACCGACATTACCAAATGTTGCCTTGAAATTATCGCCCACAGGCATGTAATAAACGTCCCCAGGCAATAAAACACGCGAAAATACAGAATTACCCTTGGCATCATCGATACGCACCCAAGATTCTTTTTCAGCCTGTAAAACAACGCGCGATTCTTTGCGGTTTTTAACATCGAATTTTTCACGCACAGGATATCTGAAATCGGGTTCCACGATAACAACAGTTTCTGTTTCTGGCGCAACATTTGCGTCTTCCGCAACTTCTGCTTTCTTGCCACCAAAAATCAAAGCCAAAACAACAATCAAAACAATTAACCCCAGACCAGAAGCAAACCAAATCCAATGCTTTTTAACATATTGAACAGCTGTCTTGAACCATTTTACCAAGACTTCCTTGTTGATTTTTATCTGACGCTTTGGTTTTTCAATAACCTTTTCAGGTTCAGATTCTGTTTCTTCGGGAACAATGCCCAATTCGCGTTTCAGCTTCGCAATAACTTCATCAGGATTCAGCCCTAATTCCACAGCATAACTGCGTGCAAAGCCCAAGATATATACATCTTCGGGAATAACACGATAATTACCTTCTTCCAATGCGGTCAAAAATTCTTCACGAATACAAAGCAATTTTGCAATCGTTGCAATCTCACGTTTTCTGCGCCCAGTTGTGCGCGCATTACGCAACATTTCGCCAGCAGTCATTTCCATAGAAGGTTGTAAAATTTCTTGTTTTTCGTCCATGATAAAATCCTTTGATAGATATATGTTATGATAGAATAAGGCTATTGTCAATCTATCGACCAAAAATCTTTTATAATTTTTCGCAGTTCTGATTCATCTGTGATTTGATTTACTTTTATACGAAATTGCGCAGCATTTGGACGACCAGACGAATACCACGCCACATGCTTTCTGAACATAGGAATCGCAACCTTTGCCCCATAATATTCAACCATAAAATCCAAATGCTGTAAAACAACATTGCCAATATTTTCAGGCTTATCACACAAACCACAAATCTGGCCAAAAATCCAAGGTTGCCCAAGCATTCCGCGTCCAATCATCGCACCATCATAGCCCAAATTTTGCGCACGTTCTATGTCTTGAATAGATTTTATATCGCCATTGGCAATTATCGGTATCGGCAAATTTGGCTTAGCCGGTAATACAGATTGTCCCAAATACCCCTGGGCACGTGTTCGACCATGAAGCGTCACAAATGCTGCCCCGGATTCTGCGGCAACACGTACCAAATCTTGCCAATCTTTGTGCGCTTCGTCCCAGCCCAATCGTGTTTTAACAGACACAGGTATTGTCACAGACTTTACACAACTTTCAATTATACGTCCAGCCAGTGCATGATCTTTCATTAAAAAAGCACCAGCCCCTGCACGTGTTGCAACCTTTGGCACAGGACAGCCCATATTTATATCAATCCATTTTGCACCTGTGTCTTGTAGAATCTTGGCTGCCGTGCCCATCAATTCGGGTTCAGCACCAAAAATCTGGGCACCTATATTACCCTCATCATCATAATTATCAAAATTACGAATACAGTTTTTATGTCTGCCAACCAAAGAATGACAAGATATCATTTCGGTCACCAAAGAAACATCGGGTGCAAACTGACGTATAACCTTTCTGAAAGGCTTGTCTGTTATACCCGCTAATGGGGCAGCAAAAATTTGGTTATTATTTGTAAACATTTGTGATATAATACGCGCTATGTGGACAAAAATCAAAAATTTCTTTGACTTTGTAAAAAGCGCATGGGCCTGTGGTGCACGTGGCAAATGGGGCATTTTATTTATGCTGGTCGCAATATTTTTCTTTGTCCGATTGTTTTTTGGCACCCAAAATGTCCAGGGCTTTGTTATAAACGCATGGCATTTGAATCGCAGTCGTACAGAATTAGCAGTTGCACAAAAAAAATTACAACAAATCCAGCACCATATATATTTGCTGCAAAATCCCGAAAATTCATCTGATTATATTGAAGAATTGGGGTTAAAGACATTAAATCTTGGTAACCCCGAATTCAAGGAATTGAAATATTAAATACTTAACTTAATTCAGATAAATTATCATCGCATTCAGATAGAACGCAAACATCAGCCATATTATGTATGGTATAACCAACCAAAACGCTGCTTGGCTGACTCTGTAAAACGCACGCGCCATAAATATTGCGGTGATAATCAAAGCCGTCAAAACTATCAATGCGGCTTCTGGTAAATGTGCACCAAAAAACACAAACGACCACAAGAAGTTAAGAACTATATTTATGCCAAACGCTGTATAAGCACCTGCTTTGTCGTGATTGTTTCTTGTGTGTTTGCGCTGCATAACCAAAAACAAAGCCAAACCAATCAGGAAATACAGTATTGTCCAAACAACACTGAACACCCAACCGTCTGGGGTTAATACAGAATTATTTAGCGTGGCATACCACGCATCTTGACCCGACTGTATCGGTGAAAAAAATATCCCCAACACCCCGGGCAAGAAAGACAAAACCATTGCCAAAACAAATTTCCAAAAAGCCATTTTTTACTCCTTTTGTTTCCATGGCAGTATACCACCCAACAAAACCCAAACCTATTGGAAAGATTTCATAGGAATTTATTAAAAAATGTGATATAATACATCTCGAAAAAATCGTGGCATGCGGTTTATTTCACTTGTCTAAAAATCGCTGTATCATGCAGCGATTTTTTATTTATTTACACCATACTTGCCACGATTTATTGGACGATAAGAAATCGCCTCGGCTAAATCTGCCATAATAATATTGTCATCACCACGCAAATCTGCGATTGTGCGCGCCAAACGTTTAATACGATTATAGCCACGCGCAGACAATCCCATTTTTTCGGCTGCTGTATTCAGAAACTCTGTCAATTCGTCGGTTAAAACAACATATTTGTCCATATCTGCACCATCCAATAATGCATTTACATAACCTTGACGTTTAATCTGTTTTTCACGTGCCTTTACAACCCGTTCACGAATTTGCGCGCTGGTTTCCACAGATTCATCATTGTTTTTCTTCATTTCCCATGGATTCACAGCATCTACATCAACATGCAAATCGATTCGGTCTAATAATGGGCCCGAGATTTTATTTTGATATGCCTCTGCACAACGTGGAGCACGCGAACAAGACAAAGCCGCATTTCCCAGATGCCCACAAGGGCATGGGTTCATCGCGGCAATCAACTGAAAATGCGCAGGATATGTAGAATTACGTTTTGCACGCGATATAACTATTTTGCCAGATTCCATTGGCTGACGCAAAATTTCCAATGTTGCGCGATTAAATTCAGGCAATTCGTCCAAAAACAAAACACCATTATGTGCCAAAGATATTTCGCCAGGTTTTGCATCACTGCCCCCGCCTGCCAAAGCAACAGGACTGGCCGTATGATGAACACTGCGAAACGGACGATTATATATCAAAGATTGATTATCTAATTTACCAGCAATTGAATAAATTATCGATGTTTCCAGAACTTCATTTGCTGTCATTTCAGGCATAATCGTTGGCAAACGCGACGCCAACATAGTTTTTCCAGAACCAGGAGGTCCCACCATTAACATCGCATGACCACCTGCGGCTGCGATTTCCAGCGCACGTTTTGCAGCCTGTTGACCATGTACCTCTGCCAAATCGCCAACTTTTGCATTTGATTCAGAAATCTGCATCATTTGTGGCAATGGCAAAATCTGTGTTCCATGGAAATGATTGATTAAATCCAGAACATGATTTGGCGCCAATATGTTTGTGTGCCCTGCCCAGCGCGCTTCCGACCCCTGAACAGCGGGACAAATTATACCCAAACCGTTATTATTCGCCCAAACGCTGGCAGGCAATATACCGCCAGTCCGAACGACAGCACCGTCCAGGCCAATTTCACCGATAATAACATATTGCGATAATTTATCTTCGGGTAAAACACCCATTGCGCACAAAATTCCACATAAAATGGGCAAATCAAAATGCGAACCTGTTTTTTCTATGTCTGCAGGCGACAAATTCACAGTTAATCGCTTTGACGGCAAAGAAATATTCAATGCAGATAAAGCATTACGAATTCTTTCCGCAGATTCTTTGACCGCCCTGTCCGCCAACCCAATGATATTAAATTCAGGCTTTGCAAAACCCGCAGACAGTTGCACTTGGACATCTATCTTGGTAATATCCATACCATTAAAAATAATTGAATTCAGATTTATCATACGAAACATATTAAAACTTGCACAGATTGTTTTCAAGGTATAAAATACCCATGTCAACAAAGGATGAAAATATGCCCGCAAAGAATCACAATGCCGTTCGCGAATGGTTTAACACTATATTTTATGGTGGTTTAATCGCTATATTATTTCGCAGTTTTTTATTAGAGCCATTTAATATCCCGTCTGGTTCTATGATACCATCATTGCATGTGGGCGACCATATTTTCGTGCAAAAGTGGGCTTATGGTTATTCCAGATATTCTTTTCCTTTTGGATCTTGGAACATGTGGAACGGTCGCTTTTGGGTGCCACACGAACCCCAGGTTGGCGATATAATTGTATTTCGTAAACCAAACGCAAATGTCGAATATGTAAAAAGACTGATTGGAAAACCTGGCGATACTATCCAGATGAAGAAAGGTCGTCTGTATATAAACGATAAAATGGTTGAACGCAAAAACCCACAACCTTATATAGTTGCAAATCTGCCAAAATCTATGCGTGGTGTTGGCTATTACAAAGATAATATGTCAATCAAGGGTAATAAAATTTGGCTAGATAACCAACCTGCACCATTTAATTATACGATTGAATATAAATCTGATTCGGTATGCAAATCAAACCCATACGAATGCGGTGTTTATAATGCAACTGAATATACAGAAGTTTTACCAAACGGTATTGAACACAGCATTATTGAAACCGCAGATAACGGGCCATTGGATGACACAGAAGTATTCACTGTGCCTGAAAAACATTATTTCTTTATGGGCGACAATCGTGATAACAGCGCAGACAGCCGGACAACCGCTGTATCTTATGTTCCACACGATAATGTTTTGGGGAACGTGTGGTTTATTTGGTATTCGCATAACTATTACTCACCAATGATAGCCTTTTGGAATTGGGGCAACAAAATGCGTTGGGACAGATTTGGAAACGGAAAGAAAAAATAATGAACCTGAATTATAAGTTTAATGATAAAAAATTATTGGAACTTGCTTTGACACAAAGCGGTATTGATTCCAAACACAATAACGAACGTCTGGAATTTATCGGCGACCGGGTTTTGGGCTTGTCTGTTGCGGCACTGCTTTATGACATGTATCCCAACGATGCCGAAGGTGGCCTGGCGCGTCGCCACGCCCTGTTGGTTTCTACTGAAACGCTGGCACGTGTTGCCACACAAATCGGACTCGAAAAGCATATTCGCCATGGCCATATGACCAGCGGGAAAATAAATCATATCCTGGCAAACGCTATGGAAGCAGTTCTGGGCGCAATATTCCTGGATTCTGGATTTGAATCTGCACGCAAAGTTATCGTTGATATATGGACAGACTTGGCTGCTGCTGAAATTGTCGCACCCAAAGATGCAAAAACAGCATTACAAGAACTTGTCCAGAAAAAAGATTCTGGTGCATTACCGGTGTATAGTTTTCAGGAACCCAAGGGCGCATCACACAACCCTGAATTTACAGTGACGGTAAGCGCACTGGGCAAATCTGCAACCGGCAAAGGTTCATCGAAAAAGACCGCGAGTTTAGATGCTGCATCAAACCTGTTAAAAATTCTTGCAATTTAATGGTTTGACGGCTACAATCGCAACAACAAAAAACAAAGGAAAAAATATGTTTTCAATATTATTGGTTTTATTGGTTATCGTCGCAGTGTTAATGACTTGTTTAATTTTATTACAGAAATCAGAGGGTTCTGGCATGTCTGGTTCAACTGCTGCATCTATGTTTGGCGGTGTGCTGACTGGGTCTGCTGCTGGCAACTTTTTAACAAAAATGACTGCATGGTTGGCAACTATATTCTTTATATTGTGCGCATTATTGTCTTTGGTTGTCGCAAAAACAAATGTTTCCAAGCAACATCAATCTGAATTACGTCAAGAATTGGTCTCTGCATCTGAACAACAGACACCTGAAACACCTGCACAATCAACACCGGTTGAACAGGTTAAAACAGATGCACCTGCTGAACCAGCCACGGCTGATAAAAAATAACTTAAACAAAACAAAAAATCCCCAAACAAATGGGGATTTTTTATCTATGATAAAAATTATTTTTTCTTTGTTGTCTTTTTAACAGCTTTCTTTGCGACAGATTTACCTGCTGGCATTTTTTTGTATTCTGTGTACAGCGCAGATGCACAAATGTAAATCACCAATGCAGATACAACTGTGAACAAGCCAGCAATCAAATCGCCAGCAAAATAAAAGAAACAAATTAACGCAACAATCAAAACGACTGTGTATGCAATATTGTTTTTCAATACTTTACCCAACTTTTCAAAAAAATTCATTTTTCCCCCCTTTGTTATAGGTATGGACTTATTATACCACAAAAATATAAAAAGCACTATAAAAATATAGTGCTTTTTTTATTATAAAACAAAAAGGAATTTATTACAAAATCACCTGGCCCATTATATGCGCATCGTGTGGAATTGGGCCAAATGAAGAATAAGGATTTACATAAACATTACCCTGAACAGTAAATTTGCCACAGAAATTTAATTTATTTACATTACGAATAAATAAGTTTCCGCGAATTTTTGCGTCACAAGGCAAAGTATATTTACGCATATTTTGTATAAACAAATTACCATCAATCTTGACACCATTTGATAAAACTGGTGCAGACGGATACATATCAACAATAACATCGCCCATCAATCTTTGCTTTGGCAAATCTTTGGACGGCAAAGAAATTTCTTTTACTATCACGGGCTTTTTAACACCGACCGTTTTAATTTGAGGTTTAATGTTTGTCTGGGCATTGACCTTCAATGGCAAAGCAGTATTTATTTTGTACTTGCGTTGAACAACTTTGCGATTGTCCGCATTTGCAGATTTTGCATTGGCAACAACAACATTTTTATTTGCTTTTGTAACTGTTGCAACAGAGGCGTTATCATATCTGGTAAAATTGTGAATCAAACCTGTAAACAAAACAATTATAGCAACCAACAAAGTCAGATTTACCATACCAACAATATCAATGCTTTTTACCCAATTCCAAATAGCAGAGCATACACGGCAAATAAAACGCCAGGCTTTTTTGCACAATTCCCAAGGGAATGAAACAGCACGTTTCAACCATTGTTTAATATTGCGCTTGCGCGTATTACGTGTAGCAGTTTTCATTTTTTGTACTTTATTCATATCAAATCCTTTTGTTATGTTTGTATACATTGTAGACTATATGTATCATTTGTCAATAGATTTGTCAAAAAAAATATCAGAGTGCTATAAAAAACGCTCTATTTTTTAGATTTTTGGGAAAAACGTTCAATAAAAGCATTCAATTTGTATTCATCTTCCAATGCCTGTTTTTTCACCAAACCTTCAACATCTTCAAGCGTAGCAGCAGAATTCTGTAATTTTATAATTCCTTCTTTGAACCCCAAAACAAACATTTGACGCCGTTCTTCAAGATAATATTCGATAGATTTTTTATCTATTTTATCTATATCTTGTGCAAGTTGTTTCTGAAATTTGTGCAATATATACATTTGCCCAGCACTTAACTTATGCTTTCTATCATGATCAAAAGCATTTAAAACATCCCGATAAAACCATGGGAAATATTTATAAAAAGAATCTAGAAATTGTTTAATCGATTGTCTAGAGTATTCTTCGTTGTAATATATCCCCACAGGTAATTCAATATTGTAGGGATTTTTGACCGAAACAATTTCTGCAGATTTTTCCGGACGCAAAAAAGGCCTGACCGCTTCTACAATCTTATTTAATAATTGCGGGGTTAAATCGTAAAAATATATAGTTATCGGATCATGACGACTTTGCCAATGATACAAATCTGACGGTGTTTTATATTGAGCAATATGCTTTCCCTTATCTTCGTTTACAATGTCATCCAAATGTTCTATCAACCCACTAGCCATATACACATTCAAAGACAAACGCGCCTTTAACGCCTTGTTTCGTTCGCCCTGAGGTTGATATTCACGATAATACCAGCCGTTTGTCGTCCCATCAGGCAAAGTATCAGCGTTAGTTAATAACTTAACAGATTTATATGGTGCCCTGATTCTACTGAAACGTTTGTCTGCGAACTCTCTCACAGAAGTGGTATTGTTTTTTATTCCCGCTTTGGTATAATCAGTCAAAGGATATTCATCACCATCTTTGACATGCCGTAATTTTTCATATTTTTTATTCAAAACTGTAAATACATTTACATCGTCACCCTTGTCCCAATTTACATCACCAGCAAACTGTTTTAACCAATCTTTGAATAACATAAAAACTACCTCTGTATCATAGGATGATTTTAGCATATTCTGGGTTATAAAACAAACAAAATCGGGATAAACCCGATTTAATTTTTGTGGCGCGCCCAGCAGGACTCGAACCTGCAACCCACAGATTAGAAATCTGTTGCTCTATCCAATTGAGCCATGGGCGCATGTCGCAGATTTTATATTATAAACCTTGCGATTGCAACTTTTATTTCTTAGTATTCACTTTCAAGAATACTTTTTTACCACGTTGAACCATTATTGATTCAAATGGCTCTACAATATAATCTTTATCAGTTATTTTTTGACCGTCAATCTGAATACCGCCCTGTTCCACCATACGGCGCGCTTCGGATTTAGAGTCAAATAATTTAACCGCAGTCAAGAAATCAACAATCCCCATTGGTTCACGCATATCTAAATCAAAACTTGGCGCATTATCTGCATTCCCACCACCGAACAGCGATGCTGCGGTCGCTTCTGCTTCCTGCGCTGCTTTGGTTCCATGGGCGATTTCAGTTGCAGCAAACGCCAAACGTTTTTTCGCTTCGTTTAACTCTGCATCTTTCAACGCGGACAATTTTTTAATCTCGTTCATTGGGATTTCAGTAAATATTTTCAAAAAAGTTTCGACCAAGTCATCTGGGGTATTACGGAAATACTGATAATATTCGTATGGCGAGGTTTTGTCTTCGTTAACCCAAACCGCATTACCCGCAGATTTCCCAATTTTATTACCATTTGAATCAGTGATTAAATTAGTGGATAGCACAAATACTTCTTTGCCACACTCTTTGCGCACCAATTCTACACCCATAATCGAATTACCCCACTGATCCGCACCACATAACTGTAATACACAATTATATTTTTTATATAGAGTTAAAAAGTCAACTGCCTGGAAAGTCATATAGTTAAATTCCAAAAAAGTCATACCGTTTTCCAAACGTTTTTTAACACTTTCCATAGATAACATACGTGGTACAGTAAAATCTGTTCCATATTGCGCCAAGAAATCAAGGTGCGAATACCCACGCATCCAATCATAATTATCAACCATAATCGCGCCAGACTTGTCATCATTAAAGTCGATAAATTTAGATATAGATTTACGCAATCCCGCACAATTATGTTCGATCTGTTCATCTGTCATCATTGGGCGCCCTTTGTCCCGACCAGACGGGTCACCGATACGACCGGTTGCACCGCCAACCAGCGCGATTGGTTTATGCCCATATTTTTGGAACCAGCGCATTAACATCAAAGACGCCAAATGTCCAACATGCAAAGAATCACCAGTCGGGTCTGTTCCCCAATAAACAGCAATTTTGCCGGCTTTTAAGGCGTCTTTCAGTCCTTCCATATTAGAACACTGATTTATGAAACCACGTTGTTCTAATTCTTGTAATAAATCTTTTTGCATACTTATTCCTTTTCTATCGGTTATATATTACCCGAAAAGCCATTTTTTTTCAACTGTAAAATCAAAAAACCGCGCCAAAAGCGCGGTTTTCGTTTTTATCAATCTGTTCTGACTTAGCCCAACATTTTTGCAACTTCATCAGCCAAATTATCTTCGCGCTTTTGAATACCTTCACCCAGCACGTAATACGCGTATCCGGCCAATTTGCCACCATGTTCAGCGACAACTTCTTTGACTGTCTTGCTTGGGTCCATAACAAATGGTTGTTCTTCCAATACGGATTCGCCATAGTATTTTTTAATACGACCTTCGACCATTTTTTCAACGATGTTTTCAGGTTTACCAGCTGTTGCGCCAGATTCAATAAACACTTTCTTTTCACGTTCAACCGCCTTTGGATCAACATCAGCAATTGTCATAAATTCAGGTTTATTTGCAGCGATATGCATAGCAATTTTATTACCGATTTCATCGATTCTTGGGTCTGTGCCATCAATCGCAACAACCACACCGATTTGTCCCATACCCGGAACCAAAGCGTTATGAACATAAGTATAAATATGATCACCATCTACCTTGGCAATACGGCGCAAGCTCATATTTTCACCAATTGTGGAAATTGTTGCAGCGATGTCGTCTTTGACAGCAGCCAAAGTTGCATCGAAATCACCACCCAATTCCAAGGCTTTTTCAGCAACATTTGCAACCAAAGTTTGGAATTTATCGTTTTTCGCAACAAAGTCCGTTTCTGCATTCAATTCAACAACGCAACCCATTTTGTCGCATTTAACAACAGTCACCAAACCAGATGCAGCAACACGACCTGCTTTGGATGCAGCCTTTACAATACCTTTTTGACGCAACCAATCGGCCGCAGCTTCGATATCACCATTGTTTTCAACCAATGCTTTTTTACAGTCCATCATACCTGCAGATGTTTTTTCACGCAGTTCTTGGACTAATTTTGCTGTTACTTCTGCCATTGTTTATTCCTTTCTTTAGTGTTTATTATTTATCTGATTTATCCATCATTTTGCTACGACGGGCTTCACGAGCTTCTGATGTTTTAGATTTTTGTTTTGATTCTTTCACTTTGACTTCGTGTTCCAAATCATCAGCTTCACTTTCTGCAACATCAGCCTCTGCTTTTTTACCAGCAGCACCGCCCAATCTTTTTTCGATACCAGACAAGATTGCATCAACAAACAAATCGCAATACAACTGGGTTGCACGTGATGCGTCATCATTACCTGGAACTGGATAATCTACGGACTCAGGATTAGAGTTTGTATCGCATATAGCAACTGTTGGAATATCCAAAACTTTTGCTTCATGAACAGCGTTTGCTTCACGTGGAACATCAATAACAATCATCGCCTGAGGCACACCGTGCATTTCCAAAATACCACCGAAAATGTCACGTAATTTAGCAACTTCCTTGGTCATAACACCGACTTCTTTCTTGGTCAGTCCCAATTTGTCAGCATTTGCGATATCGTTTTCCATTTTCTTCAAACGACGAATACTTTGTGAAACTGTTGTCCAGTTAGTCAACATACCGCCCAACCAGCGATTGTTTACATAAAATTGACCGCAACGTTCAGCAGCATCTTTGACAATGTCTTTCGCCTGGTGTTTAGTAGCAACGAACAAGATTTTGCCACCAGCAGCAGCGATTGTTTCCAATGCAACCAAAGCACGATGCAACAGTGGTGCAGTTTTATTCAAATTGATAATATGAATTTTATCTTTAACGCCATAAACATATGGTGTCATCAATGGATTCCAGCGACGTGTATGGTGTCCAAAATGAACGCCTGCTTCCATTAATTGTTTCATAGTAAAAGTTGGCAATGCCATGATTTTATCCTTTGTTTCTGTTGTTATCCTCGGTCAACGGGTGTAAAAAACCAAATGAATTGGACAGAAATTATACCCATTACCTGTGTTCTTCGTGCAAGGCACGTGCCACCATAATAACCCAAACATATTGTAAAATCAAGTATTTTCTGACAAAAACAACCAAATTTATAAACAAGGAAAAATTTTCTTACGACACTTGACAAATGATATTTTAAGTATTATGTTGTAGCTTGATAATTAACACATAAAAAGAGGCATAAAACATGACAGGAACAAAACAGAAAGATTTAATAAAAAGGTTTAAATCCTTAAAAAAAGATTTCGCAAAAAACAGTTATATTATATTTATGTGGGTCGTTAATGCTTTTATGTTTATGACATGGGCAAGACAGTATAAACAAGATATTGAAATTAAAGAACTGCGTTCAGATAATGAAAAATTGCGTGAAATAATTTGTGATATTCATAAAGACACAAAAACACCTGCACCAAAATACGACTTTAAAGCAAACAAATTTGTCACAGGTGGATATAAATACGACCCAAATCTTGTGAAAAAATTAAAGGAATTGTGTAAAAGCAATACACACTAATGTAAGACAAACCCTGTTAATTCAGGGTTTTGTTTTGGCTTGATTTCAGAATAAATAACAGGTATTATGACACGAGTTTCAGAGAGAATGTAAAAACAAGAAAAATGATAAAGAAAGGATAAAACATGGCGAAAATAAAAGTATTTTTACACGTATATGATAATGAGCAAGACCAACACCACCAAGACATGATGTTGGGTTGGATGGATTCCAAACACAAAGAAAAATTTCTTTCTAAATTAACATCAACAAAATTTATAGAACAATCTTGTTTTTCTGATATCCAATATGATTTGCTTTCTGAATATAACTCTCATTTTGCAAGAAACAGACAGCCACAAGAACAAAAAACAGAATATTACCAATTGGTAATTCATGCATATTTAAACCCACAAAGATTAGAAAAATGTTCAACTTTTGCAGGGTGTGCTTGGGGTTGTATTCATAATATGGTGGAAGCATGCGCTAAAGAACACAAAAGATTTTGTGCATGTAAAAACAAATCTGTGGTAAATATGTTATTCAAGAATAAATTGATTCTGGACAACAAACAAAACATACAGTAAAAATGAACAAAAACCCTGAAAATTTCAGGGTTTTATTTTGTTTTCTTGTGTTTAATTCAAACAGATAGATTATTTACATTTGAGCCAATATTCATCGTGTATATTGCCCAGTTTTTACTTTTTTTATTAGTATATAGCATTTACCACGTTCATATGCCGTAGGATATATTATCTTTGCACAGTTTTCTTTTGGTATGTATCCTAGTCTGTTCACTTGATAACATTTACCGTCAATGAATTCGTGGTCATCATAGCCGTAGCTGTAGCATTGGTTCATGGCTTCTTGTCTTTTTTCATATAGGTAAGAGCTTACTCTAAAGCCTATTCCTAATAAGGCAAGCGCAATAATACCAGCAAAATATAAATACTCCTCTGGTTGATATGTTGAAATTTTTTCTTCTTTTGCTAAATTTGGTTTTCTTATACTCATTTTTAGGCTCTTTTATTTGTTTTTTATAAATACCAAGGTTCTTAATGTCAGAATAATACAAAATAAATAAAAAACAAGCATTTTAGCCCCAAAACCAACAAACATATTGACAAATCTATATTTTGGTCTATATTTATAAATGTGGGGTGAAAATGAAAATATTGAATAACATCTTTGCCAGTATTGTGGGGATCGTTTTTACGACAACCGCTTGTTTTGCAAATTATAATTGCAACAATGCGGTATATCGTCGTAATCATCCGTCCCAATGCGCCAGAATTGCAAAACAATCTGACACAACACCAACAGCCTTTTTATCTTTGCTGGGTGGCGCAGCCTTGGTTGGTGTCGGTGTTGCTTTGGCATCACAATCTGCGCACAGCGGTGGTTCTTCCAATGAAATCACAAATCAAAACTCTTTTCCACGTTCTGCAAACGCAATTGCGAATTACGCCCTGACAGACAAAGTCGCAAATAACAGACTGTATTCTTCTTATACTGCTTCTGCAACCAATGGTTCAGATGTATCAGCCAGCGCATTGCAATCTGTTCGTCAATCTGCCAATTATCAAAAAAATCAAAAGCAATTTGATGATATTAAACTAGCCTGGGCAACAGCACGTGGATTTACTGGCAAAAACGTCAACATAGCCATTTTAGACGACTTCAATTATTATCATGGTGATGTAGTTTACGATTTAGCCAAATATGTTGCCCCAGATGCAAAAATTGAACAATATAATTTGACTTATGCTGCGAAATCATTTGTGTCTTTTGATGCAATTGCAAACATAATAAAATCTACCACCCCATCTAAAGTTTATAACAGCAGTTGGCAAATCGAATCAAAGCCAACACAAAACGCAGCGACTGTGGTTTATAATGATTACGGTCCAAAAACATACGCAAATGCGCAACAATATATGTATTCGCTTACCAGCCAAAACTTCGTCACTCAAATAATAAATACAGCCATTGATAACGACAGCATTTTCGTTTGGGCTGCGGGTAATGACAGACAATCTGAAAGTGGCGCATTTTCTGCTATGCCTTTGGCATTTCCTGAATTAAACGGTCATTTTGTAAACGTTGTATCATTTGATGAAACAACAAACAAACTGGCAAGTTATAGCAACCAATGTGGCGTTACACAAAATTATTGTATTACTGCGCCAGGCTCTCATTTGCAAACAGACGCAAAAACATCAACCGCAAGTGGAACAAGTTTTGCAGCACCAATCGTATCGGGCGCAATAGCAACTATCCAGGAAGCGTTTCCATATATGCAAGCAACACAAATAACCGAACTGTTGTTTACAACGGCTACTGATTTAGGCGATGCTGGTGTTGATGCTGTCTATGGTTGGGGCTTGTTAAATATGGAAGCCGCAACAAAACCAGTTGGCACACCAAAAATAGTTGTTTCAGAAGAAAATATTCAACCAATGGCCGGGACAAGTGTTGGCGGTATCGCTGCATCAGCAATTAAAAATGCTGGTTTAGAAATTGCTTTTGTTGATGACTTTGGTCGTGCATTTACAACAAAATTGTCTGACAACATAAAAGTTATGCCATACGGTCGTGGCTTTGATAAATTGCGCGAACAAGACGATGATGCGATTACTATATTCAATGGACTAGAATTTGGGTTGAAAAAGACAAACATCTTGGAATCAAACGGATTTATGGCATCAAAAAATAATAATTTGACTAATTTTATGGGCTATAAAAACGAATTTAATTTAGGCGACATCAATTTCTATCAAAATGTTCGTTTCGGTATAACATCGCCAAAATCAGAAAACAATTCAATTATATCTGGATTTTCAGATATATATACTTCATCTATGTCTACGGGTATTAAATGGAATAACTTTGCGTTTGAGTTTGCTGTTCCTGATACAATTTTGCATGGCAACGCGTATATGAATTTGCCTGTTGCACGCGCAGATAACGGCGACATCATATACAAAAACGCAGTTGTAAATTTGGCACCACGTCCAAGCACTGAATACACATTAAAATACAAAAACATATCTGCAATTTATGTGAACAACCACGAATACCAAGACGAATTCATCGTCATGGCAAAAACTAAAATCGCGTTTTAGTTTATCTGGTACGTATTAAAATATTTATTCCATCACAAGGGTGAGAATATTTCCACACAGGATTGTTTTTGGCAATATATTCGCAAGCCTGCTGGGTGCCACAATGAAGTTGGTCGTTCATCAACATTCTGCCCCCAACATTAACACAATTTAACAAGGGCAAAATATTATCTACTCTTTCAGATTTTGAAAAATAATCACACACATTAGACAAGTGTATAAAATCATAACTATGGTTTAATTTTGATCCTAAACACGTTATATCTGTTGTTATGCAATTATACGGCTGCGTAACAATTTGTCTTAACGTTTTGTATTCTGATTCTGTTGGCGCATGTTCTGCATTAGTTTCTGGATGCAACCCTTGGACAAACAAAGGATAATGTTTAAAATAGCAAATATAATCATAAACCATTGGCGACAAAAGCATTGATATTTTTTCCATATATTTAACCGCCATAATATCTTTTGTTTCGTACAAATCACAAATTAAATTCCAATAATCATCCCTGTCACTTATCACTTTCAACGCAGCAACTTTGATATCTGTTATGCATTTTGCATTATAACTGATATCAAAAGCATCAACATGTTTTGCGCCATAAAGTGAACAAAACAATGGATGATCACCTGATCCCGCAACAACCAAAGCTTTTTCGCACTTTGGTGGCATAAAATTCATTGAAGTGCGTAAATCTTCATTTGTTATTACATACGCATTTGAATAAGTAGAAAAAACACTGGATGCACAACCACGCGGTGCAAACGTTTCTTCTGCAAGTTTATGGTCTGGTTCAAATTCCATAACAACTACCCTTTGTTATTACATTAAAAAGGTAGCACAAAAATATTTAATGTCAATATAATTATTCTGATTTTTCTTTGGTTTTATACATCAAATCAAAATTGTGAATATAGCTAAACGACACACCGACTGATGTGTTAGAGCCTTTATGTTCAGCCCATCTTGAATGAATTTGACGATATTGAACATACGGTCCAAATGTAAAATCACCCCACAAATTTGTATCCAAACGAACATTAGCCATAAAATCATATCTTAAATCTTGATCTACATATTGCGAATAAGACAAATATTTTCTGTAATAACCGTCAGATGTAAACTTTACACCTTCGCGAATATCATAATCAACACGCCACCCTGCTTCGAATGCAGACTTACTTACTTTTTCTTCAGCATAAGTAAAATCATATTCGTACACGCCAACTATATACAGGCTTTTTATAATTTCATTATCAAACAAAGCAAAACCAGCATTTGGACGAATAATTTTTCGACGCGGATTACCTGCAAATTCAGTTTCATATTGTCCACGCATTATTGGTCCCAACTTGAAAGCCTCAAAATCAAGCCACGCATAGGCTAGATCTGTGGAAAACAATATTTTATCAGCACTTTCATCAACTGCTTTTTCTTCGTTATATGGTTTCAATGTTTGTTTGCCATATTCCATAAACACAGCATTATCCCATTTAAACCTTTCGAAACCATATTCCAAAGCGACATCAAAAACGCCCCTGATATTTTCTTGACTGGTTGCTTTTAACGCTGCGACCGTAGACTCTTGATATTCGCCAGCATTTCCAATGGAAGTATTTGACCAATCAAAACCAATACGTCGAATATTCAGATTAAATTTTGTTTCTTTTGGCGATTCGTCTGCAAATGTGACTACAGGCAACAAAGCCAACACCCCAAACAATAACTTTTTCATTTTATGCCCCCGTGGTTATTATTTATTTCCATAATTGTAAAATTCCGTCATTATCAGAATATTTCCAGCCGGCATCACGCACAGCAATTGTAAATTTAGTCCGATAAGACACAGGTAATTTTGCAATAATATTATTGCCAGAAATTGTTTTAGTTTCTATTTCAATTCCATCATCACGCGCAATACGCTTTAATTCAGCCCAATCGACAATTCCATTTGGTAAAACAACCGATATCATAAACTGTTCACCAGATTCAACCGACGGAATCCAATTCTGAACATTGTTTTGCAACAACCAATTTTTAATCGCATCGTTATCCAGATTCATCGTGATTTTCGCAGAATACCCTGTGGTTGAAATTTGTTCATTTGCAACACTGGATGAAGTAATAAAATTTAGCAAATCTTCATCTTTGGTTTCATTTAACAAATTCATAAACGCATCAGGATTTGCATATTTTGATACAACATTTGTTAAAATCTGACGCACCGCGCCGTTCATCGCTTTGTTTTTCGCCTTGGCGGCAGTTTCACTGGTCTGATTCACATTTACTGACCCAGACAACTGTGCACCATTTGCAATCAATGGCATAAAACATAAACCAAATAACAAAGTGCGCAAAACTTTTGATGCAAATCTCATACTAAATAAACCTTAGAATTTCATGCTTAACCCAATACGAATTCCCATAGATTTATATATGGAATTGATTTCTTTCTTCTCTTCAATTTTCCAACCTGCAGCACGATAACTCTCTAACTCTGTCTTATAACGCAACAAATCTTCATTTTCCGGGTAAGTCTCTAACAAAATATTAGCTTTATCTAAATAACTTTGATATAACGAACCATTCAAATATGTATTCGCGGTTGCATCTGAAACTTTGTAATAATCAAATGTAAAGCCCAATGACAAACATGTTGAATCTGTTATCGCTGTTTTCCAGTTTGCGTTTAACCCCAAATGATATGCATCACCAAATTCACCTTTATCTTCCACACTGGTTGGATGCGCCCAATCCCAACGATATGGTTGATTTCCTTTGGAATCATAAATTGGCAAACCAAATTCAATTCCACCAGTGACCAAATTATTTTGATTTATCTGATATTCCATATCCAAAGCCAAATATGGACCGTACCATTCTGTTTCATATTCATGCGATGTCCCAGGCTGTTCATAATAATATGATCCCGGTGTATCAAAATAAGGTCCACCAGCATTCAATGTATAATAATAAACATAGCCCTCTGAATCTGTTATTTCCGTTAATCCGCCATACAAAGGATTCCCCCCCGCAAGAGAAGATCCAATTGAACCATCTTCATAAATAATATTCCCAGACACAATATAAGGCGCACATTGCATTTCATCGGATCCAGCCATGGTCACACAAGTCACCATTACGTCTGCAGGCGTACCATCAGCCTTAGCTGTCGCTGAAAACACACCAATCGCCATACCTTTGTTATTTTGTGTGGTCAATTTATGTCTGAAATAACGATAACCGACAGATGGTGTCACCTTCATCTTGCCCCATGTAAAAAAGTCCGTCAAACCAAGTCCAATATTATAACCCAACTGACTGCCATCTTTGCTTTTTCCAATGGACACCGCAGGATTTCCTTCTAAAAACAAACCCTGCACCATAGCAATACCGCCAGCATCATTAACAGTCGCCGGTATACCAACGGGATTATTGTTATCGTCAACGCCACCATAATAATATGCCTGAATAGTTTTGTTGCTGGACATATCGTCATCAATCATTGGCGAATCACCGTATTGCATACCATATCTGAATCCTGCATTGATTTGCATTTTTGTATTATCACCGAAATAATATACCCCCTTGGCATCAAAGACATTCCATGCCAGATTATCATAATGCAATTTGGATCCTGCATTGTTCATATCAAATTCCCAACTGCCAATTTCATGCGAAACACCCGCATCCAAAACGAACCCCTGCTTTACAGAATTTTGTTGCATAGGTTTTCTTTGTTGCATTTGCTGTTTTTGCGTTCCCAACTGTCTTTCATAATTAGATTGGGTATATCTATTTCCATAACCTGATGCCTGACCATAGCCACGATTTGCCCCATAACCATAAGAATTATAATATCCACCACGTGAATATCTTTGCTGGGGATTTTGATATAAATTCCCATTGTAATATGTCCCCACAGCACCAGCAACCACAGGAATCATAGACATTACAGACACACCGCACAAAGCACGAAAAAACTTTTTCATTTCAGGCCTTCCTTTGTTCAATATGAATTATTATAACACAAAACAGTTGAAAAGAAAACATTTTTATAATATGTTTTTGGGAACCAAGTGGCCATGGCGAAATTGGTAGACGCACAGCACTAAGGATGCTGTGGAGCAATCCATGGGGGTTCAAGTCCCCCTGGCCACACCACCCTTCGCGTCTGCGACGCGGTCTGAGTGGCAGGCCACCCAAGCGGAGTAGCTAACGATAACAATAAATTCTTGGCAAACAATCTCGTTTTTTAAGAAACGCGAAAGCGGACAAATAAAACAAAATCGATTTTTCTACATGAAAAAAACTTCATTTTATACTTGCCCATAAAAATATAATTTTGCTAACATGAACCTAAGGAATGAAAAGGATTACACTGTTTTTTGCCATGTTGCTTGGTCTGTCTGTGTTTCAGACGGCATCTGCTGTTGATTCTGAAACTGCACGCGCTGCAAAACGCAATTCGACAAATACAATTTCAACAAATTCAACTTCAACACGTTCTGTCACATCTTCCAATAAAACAAGCGAACAAAATCGCACTGAAACCGCGCGTTCAACAGTAAAAAACAATCGACAAAATCAATCTGTGCAACCACGAACAACCACGCAACAACAACCTGCGATTCGTCAGCGGTCTGCTACAACTGCGCCAACATTAAACGAACGCACAAAAACCGTCACTGCACGCACGACATCAACAAACACACGTGGCACAATAACTACGCGCTCTGCAACACCGCGCAAGGCGAATCCAAAAAATACTTTGACACGCAGTGCAACAAATCAAAAACCAAATCGCATTGTTCGTGCAGCAACATTAAATGACGATAAAATAAGCGAAATAAAATCCAAGGACTATTCAAAATGCAAAACCGTGTATTGGGAATGCATGGACGAATTCTGCGCTAACAAAGATACAACTTTGCGTCGGTGTGCTTGTTCCAGTCGAATTCATGAATTTGATGACATCAAACAACAACTAAGTGATGCAGAAGAAAAAATGGTTGGCTTTAACCAAAAACTATTGACCGTCGGCTTGGACAAGGAAGACGCACTGGCAATCAGTTCTGCGACTGAGGGGGAAAAGGCATTTGAACAGAAAGATATATCTGAATCTGAAAAACTGTTGCAGAAAATAACAAAAACACTAAACAGTTCCAGCGATTCGAAAATAAACAGCGATTTATCTGCAATATCTTTGGACTTGGATATGGACAGCGCTTGGGATTCAGTAGATTCTATGTCCGGAATTGCAACAACTGCTAAATCTGGTCTGGGATTATATAACGCTGCACAACCGATATGTCTTGAAATGGCACGCGAAGTTTGCTCTGACGACGAATTCAGCATCACTGAAAACAGCTATAAATTGGCGATTCAACAAGATTGTGACACTGTGGCCAAGGCATATAAATCTAAATATAATAGCGCGATGGAAAAAATCCACGAAAGTGGCGCACTGCTGGATATGGCACGCCTGAACGCTTATCAGCAACGCAATTCAGACGATGTTTTGACCTGCAAACGCAAGATTTTGGAAAAGTTATCTGAACCCGCAGTATGTGGTGAAAAACTTTACAGATGTTTGGATATCACAGGACAATATATTGACCAGTCTGACGGTTCTGCATTTTTATCTGGAAACCTTTATAATTTAACAACTTTGTTGACTGCACCATCATCAACAGACACAAAATGGACACGTGTTTCAGGCAACGACCAATTTGTTAAATTCTTGGATTCCAAGAAAGAATATTTGGAATCTGCCACAGAACAATGCCAAGATGTCGCAGACACTGTATGGAAAGATTTCTTGGAAGACGCGCTGGCACAAATCAAATTGGCACAAAATGCCAAACTGGAAGAAATCAGACGCAGTTGTACAAAATTGATTGCAGAATGCAAAACGAACGCATTGACCAGTATTGAAGAATTTGATGCCGCTGCGATATCAACATTTAAGATTATGGCTGACACAACCGCAAACGCAATGTGTGCAGATGTCCAAAGCGCATGTACTGCATTGATTGATTCTTCTTTGGGTGACGAAACATGGTCAACCGCTGTTGCAAGTATGACGGCAGATATAACCTATGATGCAATAATCGAAAACTGCACTGCGGTTGGTCGAACTTGCATTATGCAAAAATGCGGTGGAACCGGTGGCAGTTTTGCATTATGCGAAAACTCAGATTCTGATGCCCGTCAATCTATTATAAAAATGGAATCTTGTTGGGATGAAGTACTAAGCTGTGTTAACCAGGCAGAAAATCTAGACAAAATGGTCGCACAGAACTCAATTATTGCTGACTCTGAATACAAAACATGCGCAAATGCTTCTGATAAGCCTGCCTGCCAAATTGCACATACAATTTGGGGCGATTGTGACGATGCTTATTCTGTACTAGACACAAATGGCAATTTGGTACCAAATACGTTAAATAAAATAAAATCATATACTTCTTCACTACTGACATGGTTGGCAGATAATACGAATGATTCGTGCTACGCTTCTGAATGCCCAGAAGGATATGAAAAAGATCCAGACTACTCTTCTTACCCTGAAAATTTACCTAACTGTCCAATATGTGCAAAAAAGGTAAAAGTGGTTGAGTCTGACACAGAAACAACAGATATGAACCATGCTATACGGGTTAGTGACGACATTATGAACCACTGTCCTGCTGGTTGTGCTGCAAAAGATTCATGGGGTAATTGTTGCACCAACACAATTTTCATCGACGAAGACGGCACCAAAATTTGTGTCCCAACCACAGCTTACAAGGCTGTAAATGTCCAGACTGTCCAATGCACCAGCCCAGATCCCTATTATTGCCCAGACGGTTCTAATAAAAAGATAACATTATATTGTGTGACAAATGATGCTACTAACTATCCAAAATATACCACCACAGGCGAAATCACATGTGAAAGTGGTTATTGGGTATTGATTGACCAATATGGAAACTATTTTAATCCTGCTTTGTATAATAACACTAACTACCAAGCAATATACAATGAAGATTATGACGAAACCCAACAAAAACCAGAAATGTCATACATGCCTGATAGCAATCCAATAAATAAGGTCACCATACATTACCTTAAAAGGGATCTGTCAACAAATACTAGCATATATTTCTGGACACCTAAAACACTTGGCCCTGCAAAAGGTTCGTTAAACAATCATTTTATGATTACCTATAACGATGACGATTAAGTACGTATCGTCTTTATAACTGACGTAATCGTTTTCAATTGGTCTTTTTCAAATTTGCCCAATACCCAATCGACTGTGTCCATTGGTGAATCAAAATCACGTGGGTGGCCAATACCAATGCGAATACGTCTGTAATCTTTGCCAACCAGCGCATCTATAGATTTTATTCCGTTATGCCCTGCACTGCTTCCACCAACTTTTTCGCGTTTATCGCCCAGTTTTATATCCATATCGTCATGAATAACAATCAAATTTTCCAACGGTATTTTATAGAAAGTCATTAGTGGCAAGACCGATTCGCCACTGTTATTCATAAAAGTCTGTGGTTTTGCAAAAATAACTTTGCGTCCGTTGATTTCACTACGCGCGGTCAGCGCGTTTTTTTCTTTCTTCCAAACTGCGTCCGCCGGCGCAATCGCGTCAATCGCCATAAAACCAACATTATGACGTGTATTCTCATATTCAGCCCCCGGATTTCCCAAGCCGACAATTAACATAGGTTTATTTTCTTGCATGTCGCTACCTTTATCTTATACTATATAATATCATATAAAGGAGAAAAATATGAAAATAAAATCAATATCTTTAATTTCTGTTTTAACTTTGTTGGCTGGGACTGCATCTGCAAACGCTGGTGTTGTGGCTGATTTTTACCTTGGCGCTATGGCTGGCGCTGGTGGCCAAACAATATTCACACGCGATGATAATAAAACAGACTCTTCTATGATTTTTGGTGCAAATTTGGGTATTGATATTCCATTATTCAGACTGGAAGCGGAATATAACTATCTGAAATCTGCAGATTTGCATGCAAATATGGGTATGGTAAATGCTATGTTCAAGGTGCCATCAACACTTATTCAGCCATATTTTGGTGCCGGTATTGGTGTCGCATTCGAAGGAAAACATACCCCTGTCCCAGGTGTTGAATATAAACTAGAATCTACTGCTGGGTACCAGGCAATGTTAGGCGCAACAATTGATATCTTGGCTTTGCCAATCAAATTTGATATCGAAGGTCGTGCACTGTATGTTCCAAATATCTACAAAGTCGAATTGAATAACACAACACCAGATTTGTTGGAATATGATGTTCGCCTGAAAGTTAGATTTATATTCTAAAACCCCAGGACCAGGTTTTAATGATAACTTTGATTGACGGAAATTCTTTGGTGTTTCGGGCATACTATGGTGTACATAGCACTTTAACACGCAGTGATGGTATGCCAACTGGTGCAGTATACGGATTTTTCAATATGATTTTGCCGATACTTGCAGGTGCCAAAGAAAACGATTCTGTGATTTGTGTTTTTGACGCATCCAGAATCTCTTTCCGCCAAGATATTTATCCTGAATACAAGGCGAATCGTGGTGAAACACCTGCTGATTTGATTCAGCAATCTGAAATAATACGAATCGGTGCGCACGCGATGGGTGTCCCTGTGTTATGCATCCCAGGTGTCGAAGCAGATGATGTTATTGCAACAATCGCGCATCAAAACTGTGGCAATCCTGGTGGCACACGAATAATAACTGGCGATAAAGATTTAATGCAGTTGGTTTCTGACTGTGTGTTTTTGTATGACGGTATGAAACAGCGCGAAATTCACGCGCCTCAGGTTTTGGAAAAATTTGGTGTGAAACCGTCCCAGGTTATTGATGTCCAATCGCTGATGGGTGATTCGACAGATAATGTTCCGGGCGTTCGTGGAATTGGCCCAAAAACCGCGACAGATTTAATTTCCCAGTTTGGCAGTTTGGACAATTTGTATGAAAATCTGGATTCTGTAAAAAGCGAACGCATTCGCAATCTGTTGATTGAAAATAAAAAGTTGGCTTATATTTCCAAACAGTTGGTCACATTGAAAACAGATGTTGATTTGGACGGCTTGGTTATAAAACCGTTTCAATTTGATAAGCAATCTGCATTGGATTTTGTTTTAACAAAAATTGAAAGCAAGTCTTTGGCGGCAAAAATAGAAAAACTGTTTCCTGGCGACATGGCAAAACCAACTGAACCAGTTCCCGATTATGCACAATCAGTCTGCCCGGTTGTTGAAATTCCAGAACACGCGGCACAGAAAACATCTAGCCTGCCACCAATGAATATCGTCACAATTTCCACAGAATCTGAATTGGATGAATTTTTATCACATGTCCACGATGTTATTGCTTTTGATACCGAAACAACCGGCTTGAACCAAATGACAGATAAAATTATTGGCTTGTCTTTGGCTTATGACGATTCGCATGGAGCGTATATTCCAATTGGACACATAAAAAAATCTATGGATTTGTTTGGCGGTGATACTTTGGTTGAAAACCAACTGTCTGTTGATGTTATTCATAAAAAACTTTGGCCGATATTTACAAATAAAAACATAGTAAAAATTGCACACAACCTGAAATACGATTTACATATTTTGCATAACGCAGGTTTTGACATTACACAGATTCAGCCATTTGATGACACTATGTTGTTGTCTTATATTTTACATGGTTCTCTGCATGGGCATGGTCTGGATGAATTGGCTGAAAAATATCTTGGACACCAAGACATAAAATTCAGCGATTTGTTTGACGCAAAAATCAAAGACAGCGACAGACATTTTGAAACTCTGCCGATTGATGTTGCGACACAATATTCAGGCGAAGATTCTGTGGTATGTATGGCATTGTATAAATTGATGCGACCAGAATTAAACGAACAACCAGAATTGCGCAAATTATATGAAACCTGTGATTTACCATTGTGCCTTGTTCTGTGCGTAATGGAAAGAAATGGTATAACTGTCAATCGTGACAAGTTAAAACAATTATCAAACGTTTTTCACGACCAATTAACAAAACTTGAATCTGAAATATATGAATTGGCTGGACATGAATTTAATATTGGCAGTCCAAAACAACTGGCAACCGTTTTGTTTGACGAATTGAATTTACCCGCAGGCAAAAAGCGTTCGACCGAGGCGGACAGGTTGACCGAATTGGCAGAATCGCACCCTATTGTTGAAAAAATATTAAATTGGCGTTCTGTTGCGAAACTTGCAGGAACCTATGCAGATGCTCTGCCCCACCAGATTGCAGAAGATGGTCGTATTCATACAACTTATTTACAGACCAGCACGAACACCGGTCGTTTATCCAGTCGCAATCCAAACCTGCAAAACATCCCGGTAAAAACAGAATTAGGCGAAGAAATTCGCAAATGTTTTGTCGCTGCAAATGATAAAAAACTGATAGGTATTGATTATTCACAAATTCAATTAAGATTATTGGCAGACGTCGCAAATGTGTCTGTGTTCAAAGAAACTTTTAACGCAGGCCTGGATATACACGAACAAACCGCACGCAAAATATTTAATATTCCAAATGATAAACCTGTACCACGTGATTTAAGACGCGCCGCAAAAACAATAAACTTTTCAATTATATACGGCATATCGTCATGGGGACTGGCTAACCAATTAAATATTTCACGCGAAGAAGCAAAAAAAATCATAGATTCTTATATGGCGGGTCTGCCTGAAATCAAAGAATACATTGAATACATAACAAATTTTGTTTTGGAACATCATTGTGTTTATACACCATGGCATCGCAAAATAGAAATCCCAGAGGCTGCAAATCCTCGCCTGCGTGGCTATGCTGTGCGTGCCGCAATCAACGCACCAATTCAGGGATTCGAGGCTGATTTAATGCGTTTCGCAATGGTGAACATTTACAACAAAATTATAGTTCCAAATCAAAACGATATAAAAATGTTATTACAGGTTCATGATGAAATCGTATTCGAAAGTACCGCGAACAAAGCTGAACATTTTGCAGAATTAATTAAATATGAAATGGAACACGTGACAAAATTGTCTGTGCCATTATTAGCCGAAGCAGTCATTTCAAACGTATGGGATAAATAAAAACACCGTCAAAACATTATCAACAAAATGTAATAGGACGGTGTTTTGTTTTTTATCAAAATAAATTATTTACCACTAACGCGTTTTTTTAACGAACCAAATAATCCGCTTATTATATTGTGCTTTGAATAACCTGTGTTTATCGCATTTTCTATTTGTTTGTATTCATCTTTTGATACATTGGAAAAACCATGAATATTGGCAAATGTTTTCAATAATTTCAATTTGACTTCTTTCTGGTCTGCGATACCTAAATCTAATTTTGGTAAATTACGTAAAGCATCTGTTACACGCGCCCCAATTTCATACCCAGCCCTTAAACATTCTCTAAGTTTCAAAACCAAATCTTTTGCTTGCTGGGTATAACTTGCATTGTTAAGCATACCTTGTATAACTTCTGCCAAATACATTTCGTCTTCACTTTTACTAGACAAAAACGCTTGACATACTCGATCCACTAATTTCATATCTATACGATTACCTGGGAAACATATTTTTTTCAAACAAGTATCTAAATCTTGTACATAATTTCCAGGATAAAAATTATCAACTGTTGCATGATAACGATAAGTTTTTCCAGCATATACATTTATCAATGCATTTGCAAAACGATTAACATCCAACTTTTGGTTTGCCATTTTATATCCTTTTTTATTTTTACGTTATGTTTGTTTCGGGATTTTTCTCGCCCATCGATACAATAATACACCAAATTTTTGGGGAATTCAATAATAACCGTATAGGCTAAATAGTCTTATTTAGATTTTGACCAAACTTTTGCGATCATATCCAGCAATTGTGGTGCATATTTATCTTGTTTGATGCGTTGCCACCAATGTTTTTTGGGTTCCAATCTGTTTCTGAAAGCAACCAACAAGGTATCTCTGTCACAAATTTGTTTGTTTTTATTTTCAATAGAATCATTTAATTCTTGGATAACATGTTGTAAATAAAGCACCTTACGTTGCAAATCGCGATTTTCTTCTTGCAACTTTACATTTTCACGTTCCAAATTAGTATAACTTTTATACATTACCAAACCTTTAATTTGATTTACTCCCTACCATTATAGACAAAAATATTAAAAAGTCAATATGTTTTTCCAAAAACAAACACCGTCCAACTGGACGGTGTTTTTATAATTGTTGTTGATGTATTATTTCAACGCATCCATAATTTTGCCATAAGGAATTGCACCAGGGAATGCTTGTTCACCAATAATCAAATATGGTGTTCCACTGATTTCGAAACGTTGTGCCAATTCACGAACGTTCATCAATTCTTTTCTGACAACTTCACCTTTCATATCTTCAGCCAATTGTTTTGTATCCAAACCAGCTTCTTTTGCCAATTTCATAACATTAGCTTCGATGATGCCAGGCAATTTTTCCTGATTTTTCATATCTTCTGGTTTGTAGTATTCTTTGTCCATCAACAATTTATCCAAAGCTGCAGCTTTATCATTGCCTTGCAATTTAGCAGCTATAACCGCTTTTGCTGGCGCATCAGATAAAGCCCCATGGATAGAGAAGTTTTTCAATACTACGCGAACATCATCACGTTCTGACAATACACGCATCAAATCACCATGAACACGACGGCAATATGGGCAAGAATAATCAGACCACAAGAATATTGTCTTGGTCGCATTTTCGTTACCAGCAATTGGTGCATTGCCAATCATTTCATCTGCATGCTTTTTAACATACTGACGAACGATTTTGTTTTTGTTTGCTTCTTGTTGAGCTTGCATTTCAGAAACCATTTCTTGCAAAATTGCAGGATTTGATTTTGTTAAGTATGTCGGCACAACCAAGCGAGCCATGCAACCAGCAATCAAAATAATTGCGATTACAGATACACCCTTGTGCATCACAAGTCCCATCAAAGTTGGTTTTTTGTTATCGCGCTTCAACATTACATGACCAAACATGTAAAGAGCAATCGCGGCAATCAGGATTATTATTGTCCAAATCATAATTTTCTCCTTTGTTTTTTGAACAATGAAATCATAGAAAAAAAAATATTCCCACGCAACAAAAAAAAGAACTTTTTATAATATTTTTCGTGCAATTGGTATATCAACCCCCTGGGCAACACAAATACCATTTATAAAACGCTCCGTAACACCCAAGGAAACAGGCAATTTATACAACCTGTCTTTGTATGGCCCACCACAATTCGCACAAACTGCACGCCCAGTCTTTGGCGACAAATAACATAAATCATCTGTCGTTTGGCAACCAGAACACTTTGATAAATCTAATGCATACCCCAATTCGCCAAGCAAAGATATCTCCCATTTCAAATAATCATCATACGGCAACTGCGAATTTGCCAAATCTTTCAACAACTTTATTGTGTTTGTATAAAGATTTTCATACGATTCGCGTTCTGGAATCAGAGTATCTACCAATGCGAAAGCAGAATTCATCAATTTCAGCAAATCGTTATTTAACATCAAAGGCGCAGATAAATTTTTTTCGGCTTCCCAATGAAAAACACCTAACTGAGAATCCAATCTTGCATTCCACGACACAGCGCCATATTGCCCAATCAGCGGTTTATTTTTCTTTGCAACTGCGCCCCCACGCAACATACCACCCAAAACACCCGCATCTTGTGTAAAAATGTGTGCAATCATATCACGTTCAGAAAACGGATACATATTTATTAAAATGCCAACAGTTTCAATTTGCATAACCTTATTTAATGAAAATCGCCCATTTGGGCGAATTTTATTTTGTTATAAACCTGTCATAAACACGCTGATTTATTTTCACAGGATATTTGCGTTTCAAGAATTGTCCATAATCATCGCTGACATAATGTGTCGATAAATTTTTCAATTCATTGCGAATCGACTCTTTCTTTTTATCATCTGATTTCGGTGCAATATTCTTATCAATATGCACAACATAGAACGCTTCGCCATCTTCTGTGATAGCATTCGTCCCATCGCGTCCCGCAAAAGCGGAATTCAGAACAACAATCGGCGCACCTTCAGTTCTGGATACACTCGCAGATTTTGCACCTTTTAGTGTCTCACCTTTGTTCAATGCAATCAAATCTTCGTTTGCGCGAACATAAGCATTTTTGCGTTGTTCAGCTTTTTTCCAACCTGACACTAAATCCTTGCGCACAGATTCAAACTCTGCATTATGTTCAGCCTTGATATCATCAACGCGCAAAATCGCAAAGCCGTCTTTCAATTCCATCAATTCGCTTTCCATACCAGCATTCATAGCAAAAACTTTATCAATCAAACCATCTGATAAAATTTTGTCTGAAATTTTTTCATTGCGAGCAAACGCAGGCACAACAACATATTTAATCTTGAACTTGTCTGCAGCCTCTTTCATGGATGCGCCCGAGATAATCATATCTTCGACCTGCTGTGCTTTCTTGAAACCTTCATCATACTCATCAGGCTTGTTCATATCTGCAGCCAAAAACACATAAGACACAGAACGCTTTTCAGGCACAATCTTTGGATTTTGTGCATAATAGGTTTTCAGTTGTTCGTCATTTGGTTCGCCAACCTTGAAATCAGCAAATTTAATTGTTGAATATTTGATGTCACGCTTTGCATGACGTGCATTATAAAACGCATCAACTGCAAACTGTGGCACTTCCACAGGAACACTGAAAGCCCCCAATGCCATCTGACGTAAAATATCGACACGCAAAATATTTGCGAAATCACGTTCAGACATACCAGAATTTCGTAAAACCATATCAAACAACCAAGGCTCAAACTTACCCTGATTTTGGAATTGTGGATACGAACGAATTTCATCTGCGATTCGTTTATCAGAAACCGCATACCCCATATCCTTTGCACGATTCATTGCCAGCTGATTCATCGTCAAAGAACCAATAACCTTTTTAATCAACGCTTCAGACTTTGCAGGATCGGCATATGTTGCCCGTTGTTCATCTTTTGACATAGTTGAAAATTGACGTGAACGTTCGTTATTGTATTGTTGCACAGATATTTCTTCGCCACCGACGCGCACCAAAGTTGTATCACGCGATGCACCTGTGAAAATCCATTCCGCAGCGCCCCAGCCAACGAAACTGAAAATCAAAATAAACATTAAAATTTTTGCCCAAGTTTTTTCTGCGGCATTACGTAAATATTCTAGCATTTTTCCACCTTTTGCGATACCATAGCAGAATAACACAGACAAAATCAATAAAAAAGGAAAATATTATGAAAATATTGGTCGGCAACTGGAAATCTAATGGCACCCGCAAAGACAAACAGAAACTTTTGACAGCATTAAACAAAGTCAAAACAGAGACCAAGGTTATTTTATGCCTGCCCTTTACATTGCTCTATGGTGACAAGACCAAGATTTCAATCGGCGCCCAAGATATCAGTTTATATCCGAACGGCGCATATACTGGCGACATATCTGGCGAAATGCTGAAAGATACAGGGGCAAAATATGTCATTGTCGGACACAGCGAACGACGCAAATATCATCATGAAACAAATCAGATTGTGAAAGCAAAAGCAACCATAGCGATTCAGAACGGAATTACACCGATTGTCTGTGTTGGTGAATCTGAATCAGAACATAAAAACGGCAAAACAAAATCTGTTATTAAAAAAATGCTGACAGAATCTGTTCCTGATAACGGCAAGTTTATTGTTGCATACGAACCCCGTTGGGCGATTGGTACCGGAATAACCCCAACAAAAAGCGAAATAGAATCTATTCACAATATGATTTTTGGGGTATTACAAAGCATAAACCGGGCACGCACCCCTATTCTTTATGGTGGCAGTATCAAAGCGTCTAATGTTAAAAAGTTTATAGACATACCTCATGTTGACGGATTGATGGCTGGACGTGCATCCTTGAAAACCGAAACATTTTTACCTATAATAAAGAATATGAATTAAATGTATAATGATAAAAACCACAGGATTTAGTTATGGAAGAAAACAAAGAAAACACTAAAAAAGAAGTCGAAGTCGAAACAGTATCTGTCAACGATGTTGATAATAATGAAGTTCAGCAAGACGATAAAAGCACACAAATAATTGCTGACTTAAATGCGAAAATCGCAGAATTGAACGATAAATATTTACGTGTTGCGGCAGAATTGGAAAATACGCGTCGTCGTGCCAGTCTGGATATTGAATCTGTATCACGCAATCGTGCGATGGGTGTGGCTGAAAAGATTTTGCCAGTTATGGACGCAGTAAACGCCGCATTAAAACATAATCCAGATGACGAAGGAATAAAATCTATGCAACATGCATTGGAAAACGCGTTTGCACAAATTGGAATTACAAAGATAGAATCTGTTGGTGAACAATTAAACCCACAATTCCATAATGCGATACAAATTGTCGACAAACCAACACCAGAAACAAAAACAAATACGATTGTTGATGAACTGCAGATTGGATATATGTTCGGGGATACAGTCTTGCGCACAGCAATGGTAATCGTGTCGAAATAAATTGTCATCAATAAAAACACAGGCCTTAACGCTACAAAACAAAAAAACGCGAGAATTATAGAGTCTTAACGTCCATTGTTTTTTGTTAATAGCCGTCTGGTTATCGCTGGATAAAACGTTGAAATCAAACAAACGCCATTTGCATCATATTCAGCGACCAGAACATCTTGATTTATGTTAGATGGTAATATAATTGGTTCTTTGCCGTTGGCTAGGTTTACATTCCATTCTGTTTCTCTTTCAAGAACGCTATCCTTGTAAACAGAAATTTTTATTTTTTCAGCCTGTGCACTTATTTTATATATAAGTTTATCTGTAATTTTAGTGTTGTTTATATTTTCTTGCATATTCAACCCCTTAATCTTTGACTAAGTATAAGGCATAAAACCGAAAATATCAAATAAATATAAAAAAAAACCACCCAACAGATTGGGTGGTGGGGCTGTCATAGAAAAAACGTTTTAATCTATTGGCGCGACAACTTTTGGCCAAGATTTTTCGGTATCCAATGGATGCTGTTGATATTTCACATTAGAAAAATCTATGTTATTCAAATCAAACCAGCGAATTGTCGGGTTATACATTGTTGTATAGTATATCTTGTTATTTGTCATATCTGTTACGCTGGTCCATTGGGTTGCCAGTGGAATATCAGGAACTTGTTTAACATCTGCAAATTGCGCACCAATTGGAATTGTCAGTGCAGACAAAATATGAAACGCTTGTTCTACTGTTTTATCCGCAGTGCTTAACATCGGTGCACTGGTTTGGAAAAATGCAGCACGAACAAATCTGGACGGTGGCGTCATATCGCCTGGCAATCCCAACAAACCTGAACCATGTCCCAAAGGCGAAACATATATGTTTCCAAACTCATGTGCTTCGGCATTCCCTGGATGCAGATTTACGTAATTGCTTAAATTATTTATATGCCAATCGTACGCAGGCGAATTCGTCAAAACCCCAAGTTTATTATCATGCACCATTGGGATTCCGTTTATGTATTCTATGACAATTTGACGACCAAATTTATCAGCCACGCGCCAATGCAAAGTTTCTGCACGCGGATCTGTCGCAGTTATATTGATTGTCGGCAACGCAGCAATTACATCATCGACTGTTTCGAAACTGCCTAACATCCACGCAACAAATTGTGTATCTGATAATGTTTTATCTTTCTGGTCTGGGTTATACTTTGGATACGATCCGAATTTAGGAAAATAAAACAGACCTGCTGAAAGCCCTGCTTCGTTCAAGCCTTCGATAACATAATCTTCGGACGCCAAACCAACATAACCATAAAACGCGCTAAACTTCATACCATCACGTTTTCCATCTGGCAACATAGATTGCTCTTGGTGGCCACGTGGCACAATCAAATAATCACTTGGTGATTCACCATTGGCCCATTCCACAGTGCGCGCAACAATGTTTGCTCCGTCTGCTGACTGTAATGTGATTCCTGTACACGAATCTGCACGATGATGAATCCCAACAACTGCCAGTATCATCAAAAAAGTAAATGTTTTCATTTTCATTGTGTTCCCCTCTGATATTCATTCTAAGAATATCGAACACAAAAGCACCAGGAACCTATTCCATAACAAAAAACCGCCGATTTTGGCGGTTTTCAGAATTTGTTGTATATCGTTATATACCAAGCCTGTGATGAACCTTGAACATAAATATCGATTCGTTACCAAATGCATCTGTATTATTTGGATTCACACGATATATAAATCCAACACCTGCATCTGTAAACGCACCGATTGATTGCTTATATGTCGTTGTGAAACGCAACTCACGCTTTACCGCAGATAAATCAACATATTCAGTATGTGCATTATTCATGGCAATTTCGTACTTATCATTGTTTTCAACAACCTCGAAATCTGCATAGCCATAGCCCATCTTACCATCAACAACCGCCAAAGGCATAGCCGCAGTAAATCCAAAACCACCAACATCCAGACCAAACGCAAATGAATCAGATTTTATGTTCGACATATCTGAAATAAATAATCCGTCCGCCACAGCATCAGTAATTGCATAGGTTCCGCGCAAAGACAATTTGACATCATCAAATGGTTTATATGTTGCTATCGCATCAACATATTTTGTATCTGCGCCATTTAATGCCAACAGACCATCGCTTAACATACCAAGCACTGTGTTATCTTCATGCATAACACCGAAAGACATATTCAGACCAAACTTGTCATTATTATATTCAGCATCCATCGCACCACCATTTACCAAGCCCAAACGCCCAGGTTCATATTGCGATGAAACAACAGGATCTGTTTCCAACAAATTTTCGTCTGTGACAGCGCCAACAAAAGCACGACCACCAAAACCAAAATGTCCATATTTATATGTTGCATCCATAGATATACTGTTCGACACCAAATTCAGCAAACCATTTGCACGTCCATTAAAACGCGATTCTCCGTCCGTCAAATGATGCTGATATTCAGTCGCCAAATCAAAACTTTCATTACTGAATGTGACACGCATATCATCCAATCCGTTCATATTGTCATTATAAGCACGCGAAGATATCGCCATATCTATTGTTAAATTACCAACCTTGTTCGTACGTTTATTGGTGGAATCTATATCAAAGTCACCTAACACATCGCCCATATATAAACCATATCTGGATTCGCTGGTGTCCATCGCAATCGTGCTGTTCCAAACACGCGGCAAAGACAAAGTTCCGTCATTACTTTCCAATACATCATAGAACGAAGTTCTTATCGCCCCCCGCCCAGTCAAAGACAACACACTGGACGCACGAGCCGTTGTTCCCCAATATCTGTTTATTGTCCCATTTGTAGAAACTATATTATTCGTCGTCCCGTCATAATAATACACAGATGCCCCTGGCTCTATCGCACGCCGAACATTAATAAGCCCATAACCAAATACATTCTTGAATAAATTCAGATATTCATCATCAGACAGCCCAGTTGTATTATATTCTAACGGCAGTTGATACATATCTTGTAAATATTTCACCAAAGTTTTATCGCCTGTATCAGCACCTAAATAAGGGCCATCAGCAGTCAAAGCCAACAAAGTATAAATCTGGTCGTTTGTCATATATGAAAACGCAGATTTAACAGACGCAACAGCACCCGCCGCAGAAGCTGTTGCCATTTCTGCTGTTGGTCCAGATGCAGCGAAACACCATGGATCAACACCATTTGCTGCATCACCAACACCCGTCAATCCACACATACGCGAAGAATAAGTTGTTGTTGTCGTATTACCTGTCACAGAATCTGTTTCAACATCAGTCCATACAGAAAGTTGCAACGGACCGTATTCGGAACTCGTTCCATCACCATAATTATCAACAGATGTTGCTGCGGAGGTTCCGTTTGAGTGTGACACCCCAACAATAGTCATAAAATTATGTTCCAAATTACTATACAATAATGGTGCATAATTCTCGAAAGTAGCATCCTGTGTATACAAATAAACTTCTCTTGACTCAATATTCCCGCCAGAATCACTCACAACGATTCCCATAGTATAATCCCCTGCAGGTGTGACAATTATTGGTTTGTTCGAAGAATAGCCATTAAACAAATCATTCGCGATTCCCCCCTGATTTGCATCGCCATACACACCATATTCAGAATTTATCAAATATTGATAAAACGATTTAACGTCTGATATACCCTCATACAAAGACATATCCTTTACCAAAGTATTCGTCGTCACATAATAATTTTGTCTTGATTCTGGAATCACATTTGTATTAGCAATAACATCGACAGATACTCCAGTTGCAGCCTTTCCAATTGCTGTGAAATTAGAATACCCAGTAGCAACTTGTTCTTTTTTTACATATATATTGTTAGATGAATCGACTGCATACACTGTATCAATATCATCACCACCAGAATTGTTAACATACCAAAAACCATCTGTTCCGATATAAATTGCAATATCAGAAAGGCTTGTATCGCTTGTACATTTTGCTACAAGCATTTTGGAAGCAGAGGCAACATTATAGACTTTTCCATTTATAGTGATTGTTGGATTTGTCACAGAAGAATCAACGGCATTTTGAATCAAATAAGTTTGACCATTTAACTCAATCGTATCGCCAGCAGACAAAACATTGGTATCAGCATCATTATTTGTAAAAGTCCCAACATTTTGTTGTGCGCCAGTCACATTCTGCCAAATACTTCCGTCACCTGTTCTGTATATAGCCAACTGACCGTTTGGAACAAAACCATATAAATCACCATATGAACGCTCATCAGCCTCCCAACCTGCAACAATCTTTGCCAAAGCAGATTGATTCACATTTGCGAACGGGTTAAAAGCTGACCCAGAGTCCGACAAATCGAAACCAGAAACTTCCTTCGAATCCTGATTATTTAAATATTTATCGACAGTAGGGGTCGTTGCATCAATGGAAGTCCCCAAAGCATAAGTAATCCCATTGCCAGAATCCGCCGAACCCGCTGGATTTATACCGTGACCTGTTATCAAAGCAACACGAACTGGTGGTCCCTGGAGATAATTACCATCTGCATCTTTAATAGCAGATAACACCGGTGTATAATTTCCATTAGTTGGATCCTTTCTGTGTGTGTATTGTCCCAAATACCCATTAGCCATAGAATAATAACCACCCATTACCAACAAATAATTTTCGAGCAATGGGTTAACCCCATCTGCTATATAATTTCCGACATTACCTGTATTTTGCCTTATGTAATTAAAATCCGTGGCATAAGCGCTACCCGAACTCCCACTCCATCCTGCCAAATAATCTGTTATTTTAGATGTATTATTCGCGTTAACATTACCAGTTGTTGTATCTATATACGCCGGTCCATAGGGAATTGTGAAACTTTTTGTACTTGACGTTGAATTATTTCCACCACCCCCAGGACGGGTTCCACCAGATGAAGATGTTCCGTTTTTATTGTCTGAATCAAAAGCATCTGTCAGCAACGCAATACCACCAATCACACCAGCCACCCCAAGTGCAGACAACACAACAATATGCGATGAAGAAAGCCCACTAAAAAAGTCGTACTCTTCCCCATTTGCAGCAACATTTTTTCTGCGCCGATATTGCTTGATTTGATTATCACAGTTCGATGCATCAGCACCATACATTTGCAAAATCTGAATTGCCCGCTTGTCATTATTCATGACCGCAGTACAAACCAAAGACAAGCCGGTAGAATCCGTATAATTTATATCAACACCAGAATTGATTAAATATTGGACAGTTTGTATATCACCACGACGCGCAGCCGATAACAGTTGCGCAGCACTTTGGAAATCAGAACCAGTCGCACCAAGCGCACCACATGGTATCAATAACCCCAACAACAGCCAAAATCTAACGTTTTTCATGAAATCGTTCTCTCTTCAAGGAAAGTTTAGCATAAAAAATCATATTGTGTCCAGCATTTTTACTTATACAAGAACATGATTTTTTCTTTGCGTTAGCGTTCATATTTTGATATACTTGTTCACAAGAGAGAAAATGAAAAACCATAATTTGTTTTTGATGATGGGTTTGTTTGTGGTGCCAAGCTTTGCTTTTGGCGCCTGCTCTACTGCGAATTTAACACGATGTCTGGATTCCGTCTGCGCGATAAATATCGGTGCTAATGCTGCAGCACGTTGTCAATATTGTGGCTCTGCATCTGCTGGCGAACCAACAACTGCTGGGGTGATGAAAAATATTACTGCTGGAAACGCGGCTAAATACACAATATCTGATAAAGAATTGAAAAAGGCACCAAAAGATCCGGGTCAGCGTTATATCTGGGCAACCGAACAGTGTCTGAAAAAGGTAAATGGTTGCACTGGCGAAGATGTTTCTGACAATTACGATTCGTTGATTGAACAGTCATGCAAAGCGGCTGGAATCGCTTCGAATATGACGAATCTTGCGAAACAGATCAACACAGAAAAAAAGCAACCAGAATGCGAAACAAATATCACAAGTTGTTTGATGGATGAAAAGCATTGTTTGGCTGATTATCGTAATTGCGAATCGGATGCAGATTTTGATAAATACTTTTCAGAATGTTCTGTGGCAGCGGCTGGATGTGATTCTTACATATCTGCAATTCGTTCAACATTGCTGTCCGCACGTGATAAATCAATCAAAGATGCAGATACATTATTACAAAGCATTGTCACAAATTACCAAACCGCACGTAAACAAAAATTATCTGGAACAAAACAATCATGCAAAGATAAATCAAACAAACAAAGCTGTGTCAAAACAGTATGTGCAAACAATATGCGTAATAAATGCGGTGACGGATTTGAATATGAAATGACATTGGCTGAACAACTATGCGGATTTTACGACAACGCGTGTAATCGGTTAAAGTAAGGAAACAAGAACAAAAGATGACAGTTATAAAAAATAAATTTTTTCAGAAAACATTACCGATTATGTTTTTGGCGTCTTTGTTTGCGTTGCAAAACAATTCAAATGGTGCGCCACGAACTGCGATTCGTGGGACTGCCGCATCATCGGTTCGTAAACCTGTGGCAAACCCATCAACAACGCCTGCAACAACACAAACAACTATTGTTGAAGCCCGGCCAGAAACAGAAGAAAAGACACCAGAATTTATCTCGAACAAATCCAGCAAATTTGACGATGTCCTGTCATCAACTTCGACTTCATCTTCGTCCAGTGATAACGAACTGTTAAAACGAATTCGTGAACAACGTGCAGCATTGGAAAATAAAGAAAATATTGAAGCAACTGCACAGCAAAATAAAAAGAATACCAAACTGTTATTCAACGCATGCGATGCCGGATTGCGTAAATGTATGATGGATGACAAAGTATGTGGCAAAGATTTTACAAAATGTGCAACTGATGGGGACACTGATTTTGGCAACAAATTAAATAAATGTCGTCGTGATATAAATTGCACAGGCGAAGAATTCAAATTGTTTACGACCGAAATCAAGGCTGATCGTGATATGAACGTAGAATTGGCGTCTTATAATGCAGTAATTGATTGTGGCAACGAATATATGAACTGTATTGCGAACGAATGTGGCATGACATTTAACAAATGTTTGGGTAAAACCGCAGCTGACAAGGCGATGAATACATGCAAATCAATTGCAACAAAATGCAAAGAACAAGATTCTGGTTTGGCATCACGCTTTGGAACCGTTATTGGTAAATTGCGCGAAACCGCAGAAATTGAAGTCAAACAAGACGAAGAACGTATGTATAAACTGCGTGATTTAATGAAAAGCGCATGTGAAAGAATGGGGGCAATGTTTGACGAACGCAGTTTTGATTGTGTTTATACTGTGAAGTTCTTTGCAGGCGAAGATCAAGAAAATCCAATGGCATCGCGTAAGGCCTATGCAGGCGATATGTTCACATGTAATCAAGAATGGTTTAGTATTGATGTGACAACATTCAAAGAAAATGCATATCGTGAAACGCGTGCACAAACTGGCGCATCATCTGCATTTTTGGGCGCAGGTATCGGAACAACAACTGGCCTGATTGCATCTGGCGCAATCGACCGTGCAGTCGAAAGAACAAAGGCTGAAAAAGAGGTAGCTGCCGCCGAGAAAGAACAATGCGAGAAAAATACAGACTCTTTATGGCAAGGTGGAAAATGTTTAACAGCAGGAGCCGAGTGCACAGTCACAATTGGTAAAGGTGTCGGAACATATAAAAAAGTTGGCGATAAAATGGAATGCGAATTAAAAGAATGTAAAATGGCGGGTTACGGTGTAGATAAAACCGACAATAAACGCAGTTGCACCATTGTCGACAGAAAGAAAGCTGAAAAAGGAGAATGCGAAATAGCCGGGGGTATATGGTCTGACAATAAATGTAATAATGAGAACGACCCTTGTAAAACAGTATTAGGTAGTGGGGTGGGCGTTTGGAAGAAAAAAGGCGGTACAGGCCCTCTGCACTGTGAACTGGAAAGTTGCAGTCCGGGATTCAAGCCCAACAAAGAAAAAACTGCTTGTGTTTCTATTGCTGCAAAGAACTAAAGCATTTAAATTGAAAAGGACGGCATATGTGATTGCTGAATAACAGAACGATGCAACAAGTATAAAAGAAAAACCAAATGAAAATGACACGAAAGATTTTAATTACGATTTTATTAAGCTTGCCGATGGTTGCATGGGGCGATCTTAATGAAGACCTGTATAAGATTAGAGGCTGGCAAACTGGAGTTAACGCAAAATCTATCGACTATCTAAAAGCTGATACACTTGAGGCTTTTGAAAATCTTGAAACACAATATATAGCCCAAAATAAAGACAACGAATTAGAAATAAAACGTATTATTTCCGAAGCAAAAAAAGATATTAACTTGGGCGACAAAGCACAGTTAGCTCAAGAACAACCTGTCGTAGAGACCGTCGCTCAAACCGAAGCACAAAAAAGCAAACCCGCCGATCCCAACGATTCTGCAAACTCAGCCAAAAAAAGCGAATCACCCAAAACCTCAGAAGAACTTCAGGCAAAGGTTGATGAAGCACAAAAAAAGCTGGATGCAGCCAAGGAAAAAGAACAATCGTTTGCCAATCGTATGTTGGGCGGATTAACAACTGCTGCGACCGGAATTGGTGGTATGCAACTGGCCCAGGGTATTGCTGAAAAACGTGCTGACAGTGCCGCTGACAAAGATATGGACGCGTATATTGCGACTATGCGTTGCACATATGGTAGTGACGATAAACCTGTTCCGTTCGGTGTCACCCCGGTTGAATTACCTGGCGGTAATAATGCAGATTTAATGAAATATCGCGCAGAATATATCGCTTTGGCAGCAGATTTGAAAGAACGCAAAACAGCATTAAACCTGAAACCAGGCATCGAAGCTGAAGAGATTCTGGACAAAGCAACCACAGGATTATATGACGATGAAAATGTTGGCATAGCCGGTGGTGCATACGCATCGCGTTATCGTGCAACCACAGGTAGCGAAAAAGACGAAAAAGGTCTGGCATCTGATAAAAAAGAAGCCAAGACACGTATGATTGCCGGCGGTGTTGTCGCAGGCGTTGGATTGGTTGGTGGTATTGTTGGAAATGCACTTATTAATAGAAACGACGATGGTTCGGCAAAATACGACGCGTTTTCAAACATTCAATTGGCAAACACTGACCAGGCAAAACGCTTAATAGACCTTGTGTATAATGATACCAACCAAAGCAATAAAGTAAATTTGGACTCTTGCGAAAAGAAATCAAATGTTGTTATAAGTGGTAGAGGCCAGGATACCTATACATGCAAATACAAAAACAGCGAAGAAAAAATACAGTTTGAATTTGATGATTTAAGTGAATCAAGTTCAACAACGGTGCGAGAAACCCTGCGTGAATATTTCTGTGGGAATAAAAACTCAACCGCCATCGATTGTAACAATAAAGTTAACAAGGTAATGTATAATGGCAACTAGAAAGCATTTCTTGTTGTTAAACAAAAGTGTCAGCTGTTAAAAAAAGCGAGGATTAAAAAAATGAAAAAGAGATTAATTATTGTTTTATTATGTTTTCTTTTTCCCCTTACTGCAAAAGCAGGAAACGTAACGGTAACAGATGCAGAAAACGTGGAAATTACACAAAACAAAATAGTTATTATCCGAAAACAAAATGATTCTCAGGCAAACTATGTTTCACAACCTAAGACGGAAGGACAAACTGCTGATAGTGGAACTTCTGACCAAGGAAGTGCCTCTCCTGACGCGGCTGGCTCTATACAAAATCGACAGTCTGAGGGAACAAATTCGCAGAATGCTGTACTTGCTGAAGAATCCGGTGTTGGAGAATCATCCAATACAGAGGAGAGCTCTGAACCCGCCGTACCAACATCACAAAATGAAACCCAAGAAGAATCTTTCAAAGATGTTTGTAACAACATAAACTCTAATAATAATTTTGATGCAAGATATGATACAAACAAAAACATCTGTACAATAGAGCCGGCAGAATACGAGATATCATGGGAAAAATTAAAAAAAGATATCATAGATAGTGTAATTGATATCTTTGAAAGCCAAAATATTTCATGCGATAAAGTCGAATATCAAGAATACAAAAAAATATGGTCCACGACTTGCAAAGACAATACAAATTCAGCAAACGCTACCGCAACCAGAGACATTATTTTTGATTACAGCTCTACAGATATAACTTGTGAAGCCCATTATATATTTATTAAAGAAACAGGTGAATGCTTCAAAACAAGTGTAGATGACGATGAAGCAGAACAAGAAGACGCTACCTCAGATGTAGAAGAAGCTCCCCAGGAACAATCAAATCCAGACAATGTTGCAACCACAGCTCCAGAAGCTGAAGGAGAAATAGAAAAAGCAGAAACTCAGCCAAAGACAAAAGATACTTTAATCGAACAATTGCGCAAAGATGCACAAAAAATTGTTGATGCGTATACAGAAACACAAAAAAAGATAGAAGACCAACTAAAAACCCCCAACTAATAAAAATACGTGAATAAATTATCTGAATCCCCCCCCTCCGGCTGCGCCGCACTCCCCCCAAGGGGAGAATTGTTATTGTATCCCGAGAATTAAATTCTGCCCCAATGGGGAAGTGTCTCGCTGTAGTGATAACGAAAGCGGGACGGGGTGTCGGTAAAATAAATAAGATATAAAGAAAAACGACACCTCGCCCTGTGGGCACTCCTCCAATAGAGGAAAACTTATAATTCCCCGCCCATGGCGGGGTGGATTGTGACGTAGTCACAAGACGGGGCGGGTATTCTGGTATATTCTTTTTTATGAACGTCTGGAACAATACTTTGTTCTCGTTTTCTTTTCCCAGAATTCGTATTCTCTTACCACCTCGCCCTTGCGGGCACTCCTCCAAAGGAGGAGAACTTATAATTCCCCACCCATGGCGGGGGGGCAACCCAAAGGGCTGTGTCATTGTGAGCAGACGACAGTCTGCGTGACAATCCAAGTGAGTCAAAGTTTTCGGCAAAGCTGACTACTTAATTTGTATCAGCGCTTTGCGCTGAAAATTTAAGAAACCTGGATGCTCACGCTTCGCTCAGCATGACAAAACACTTTGTGTTTTTATTTCAACCCCCTTCGTCCGTATTTGCTGACGCAAATCCGTCCACTTCCCCACTGGGGCAGAATTTTATTCTCGGGGCAACAAAAAACACCGCGATTGCGGTGTTTTTATTTTGTTGAAATCAGAAACATTATTCAGATACTGTTTCTTCTTTCTTTTCTTCTGTTGCTTCCGCAGGTTTTTCTTCTGCTTTTGGTTCTTCCGCAACTGGTTCTTCTTCTACTTTCTTGGTTCCAAAGACCAATTTTTTACCAGCAACCAAAGCATTGATTTCATCTTGGGATTGTGCAACATAAACCTTGACATCGACGATAACGTCTGGATGCAAAGCGATTTTTGTATCAAACACACCCACAGACTTAATTGGTGAACCCAACATAACCTGGGCAGAACCAACGCTGACACCTGCGATTTCTTTCAATGCAACTGCGATATCACGTGAAGACACAGAACCATACAATTGACCTGTATCACCAGCCTGACGAATCATATGCAATTTTGCGTTTTTAACTGCTTCTACATGCGATTCTGCATCAGCCTTGGCCTTCTCATGACGGGCAACCAGTTCTGCTTTCTTGGCTTCGAACAAAGCGACGTTTTCCTTGGTAAAGCGCATAGCCTTATTATTTGGCAACAAGAAATTGCGTGCGAAACCAGTTTTAACTTCTACTGTGTCACCAATGTTTCCCAATTTTGTAATTTTTTCTGTTAAAATAACTTTCATTTTATCTGTCCTTTAATTTTATAAAGTTAGAGATTAGCCCAAGTTATTACGAACGAAAGGCATTAATCCCAAATGACGTGCACGTTTAATAGCAATCGCCAATGCACGTTGATCTTTCTGAGAAACCCCAGAAATACGAGATGGAACGATTTTTCCACGTTCTGTGATGTAATGCGACAAAGTCTTAATATCTTTGTAATCAATAACCTTGCCCTTTAATGGGTTAGATTTTTTACGATAAATTGCTGCACGAACTGCCATTATGCCACCTCTTCTTCTGTGTTTTTCTTCATCATAATAGATGGTGTTTTTGATAATTCTTCGACACGAACGTTCAAGAAACGAATAACATCTTCGTCAATTCTGGAACGACGTTCCAATTCATCAATCTGAGAACCAGGTAATTCAATATTCAGCATTACATAATGCGCTTTGCGATTTTTACGAATTATATAAGCCAGATTTTTCAATCCCCAAAACTCTGTGGATTTTACATCGCCACCCAATTCTTTGATAATTTCTGTAAATTTAGCCGCTTTTTCTTTCACTTGCGGTTCAGTCAAATCTTGGCGAAAAACCAAGACGCTTTCATAATAAGCCATTTTATTTCCTTTGGTTTATACAGCCGATAACCCCATGTCATCAGCAGGAACAGTCGTAATTATGCAGTTTTTTTATAAAAATGCAAGTCTTTTTATATATATGTATTAAATCTCTATTGACACGACCTTTGTTATTTTACTATCATCAAGTTAAACGAGGGATTTTAATATGAAGAAATTTCACAGAAACCTTAATATTATGTCCATTTTTACGGCATTGTTGCTGGTTTTGGTGTTGCTGTTTTGGCGCACTTTTATGAACATCGCAATATCTAATGTGCTATTAAACGGCATAATTATCGGCACAACGATATTCGGAATTGGACTTTGTTTTGTGAATATTTTCAATTTATTACCTGAATACAAATGGTTGCATGCATATTTTGACGGTCGTGCAGACTCTGGCTTTGTGCCGAAATTATTGCGCCCTATTGCGTTGGCACTGCACAACAGACATGCGCACATTACAACGACAAGTTTGACAGAATTACTTGATTTGGTTTCTATACGAATCGAAGATGAACGCGATTCAGTGCGCTATGTGACGAATACTTTGATTTTCCTTGGACTGCTGGGCACATTTTGGGGCTTGATTTTGACAGTCGGCGGTTTTGCAGAATTATTGATGGGCTTGGATTTTGATGACGTCAGTGTTTTAAGCAATATGCAAATTGGCATGGCAAAACCTTTGGCAGGCATGGCAACTGCATTCACCAGTTCTTTGCTTGGTCTGGCAGGCAGTTTGGCTGTGGGCTTTTTGGGATTGCAATTACAATTTGCACAAAATACTGTGTTCCAAGATTTAACTGAATTGATGTCTAAGTTCGTATTGCAAAGCCCGGACACAGCATCAAAAGCTTTGGAATTGGCTGAAAGCGCGCCAGTGACAGAAAGCATTTATACCAAAATCTCTGATATCTATGATGCGTTCACAGACTATGGTTATGAAATTTGTGATTTAGTTCGCATTGATGGCAAGCATCCTGGGGTTGTGGCGTTTGGCACAGACGAAACATTGCTTATCGGAACAACAAATGTTGATGATGAGATATTGAAAAACACTATGAAACGAATCGAATTGTGTTTTGCTGACACGCTGGAAGGCATCAAAATTGATACTCGCATATTGTGCATATCTGGTAAAAAATCGGGGGCTGATAAAAACATAATTCATTTTGCAAATACTGAATCTTTGCGCAAATATATGGCAGAACACAAAAATATCCGTCCCCAGACAAAACAAGATTGGGAAACATTTGACGCTTACGCCGAATATATTCGTCTGGCAATCGAATATTTATTTAAACCAAATAGATAATAAGAAAGGGAGAGAGAACGATGTTAAACATACGCTTTCGTGAAAAAACAAATGCATGGCCTGGATTCGTGGACCTGTTTTCTAATCTGGTTATCATATTGATATTCTTGCTGATTGTGTTCGTATTTTTATGGACAACGACCAGTGTATTTGGCAAACATTCCAACGCCAACAAGGTTGCAGAATTAAAGCAAGCCAATCAGGAACAGGCGGAAAAAATCGACCAAATGGAAGAAGACAACCAAACCGCTGAACAATTGCTGTTACGTGCACGTGATGCTTTGGAAAGCCAGGAAGCAGAAAAAGTCCAAATGGCTGATGCATTCGAACAACAAAAAGAGGACATCGCAAATGCTTATGAGGCGCAAATTTCTGAAATAGCAGAACAAACAGTGGACATCGCCAAGAATTACGAGGCACAAATTTCTGAAATGACTGTTCAACAACAAGAATTGTCAGACAAAATTGCAGAATTGACCGAACAATTAAAGCGCACAACAGATGAACGCGATGAAATAAATGCAAAGGTCGAACAAGAAACAGCAGACCTAAATGCGCGTATTGATGAACTGACCGCAGAACTTGAAAAAGCAGAAGAATTGGCAAAACAGCAAGACGTTGAATATACCGCAATGTCCACCCGTCTGAACAAAGCTTTGGCTGATAAAGTGGCAGAATTAAATGTTATGTCGCAATATCAGTCCGCATTTTATCGTGAAGTTAAAAACGCCTTGGGTGACAGAACAACAATCAAACAAGAAGGCGACAGATTCATTGTATCCAGCGATATTCTGTTCCCAAGTGGTTCATACAAAGTATCACACGATGGCAAAGCGCAGTTGAAATTGTTAGCAAATGTCATAAAAGATTTCGAAAACAAAATCCCAAGCGATATTGACTGGATAATTCGTGTTGACGGCCATACAGATAACAAAGACGTTGTATCTGGCACACGCGATTACCGCAACAATATGGAATTGTCATTATTGCGTGCAACAGCCGTCACAAACGAACTGGTTAAAAATGGTGTATCAAAACGCAGACTGGTTCCATCTGGCTTTGGCGAATTGCATCCGATTGCATTGGGCAGTGACACAGAAAGTCTGCAAAAAAATCGTCGTATAGAATTACAACTGACGAACAAATAACATAACAAAAAAACACCGCCAAATTGGCGGTGTTTTTTTATCATATAACAAATTTACCCAACCAATTTTTTCCACAAAGATTTTTTCTTTTGTGCTTTCTTGATTGGCTTGCGATGACGTGGCGCAGTTGTTGTTATGCGTTTCGCCTCAACATGTTCTGCGCTTTTCTTTTTCGCATCAGTTGACGGTTGATGTGCGTCCAAAACATCGTCTGTTTTAACGCTTTCTTGGACAACACGTTGTATAGAATATTGGTCAATATTCATCAAACTGTCATCACCAACAATCACGATTTCTGTTCCAAACTCTTTTTCCATAGCCGCCAATTCAGCGCGCTTTTGATTCAACAGATAGATTGCGACATCACTTGGCACAGTCATGATAATTTTCTGGGCCGGTTTCGCCAACAATTTTTCCTGGAGGTGGCGGAACAAGATTATTGAAGCAGTCTGAATACTTGGCACAACCCCCGCCCCCATACAATGTGGACATACGACATACGAAGATTCGATAAAACTGCTGCGCAATCTTTGACGCGACAACATCAAAACACCAAATGCGTTTATTTTAGCAACCTGAGTTCTGGCGCGATCGTGCTTCATAACTTCGCGCATTTTTTGTTCCAATTTGCGATTGTTCTTTTCGTCTTCCATATCAATGAAATCGATTGCCACAATCCCAGCCAAATCACGCAAGCGTAATTGCAAAGCGATTTCTTCGGCAGCTTCCAAATTGGTATTCAATGCGGTTTGTTCAATATCTTTTTCTTTTATCGCGCGTGATGAATTGACGTCAATTGTCACCATGGCTTCGGTCTGATTGATAACAATCGAACCCCCAGACGGCAAATTGACATAAGGTCCATGCAAACCTTCCAATTGTTTTTCAATGCCAGCCTTGGTCATCAAAGGCACTGCAACATCTTTGTATTGCACCAACTGTTTGCGTGGTGTGTGGCCGTACATCTGCTGGAAATAAGTTTTTGCTTCGTCAAAAGCCTCTTCCCCTTGGACATACATAACATCGTCTTTGTCAGATATGAAATCACGCACAACACGACGCAATAAAGAGTCTTCGGTATGAATTGTTACAGGCGCGACAGATTCCAAAGTCGTCTTGCGAATATCGTTCCACAAAGATGTTAAATAATCATAATCTTTGGATATTTCTTCTGAACCAGCATCCTGGGCAGCAGTCCGCAAAACAACTGTCATACCCTTTGGTATTTTCAGCGAATGCAAGATTTCACGCAATCTGGCACGTTCAGCCTTGTCAGATATTTTCTTTGATATACCATAACTGTTGCGTTTTCTGGAATTTGGCATCAAGACAGCAAAACGACCCGCCAATGACAAATATGTTGTCATAGACGCACCCTTTTGACCGCGTTCTTCCTTGACCCCTTGGACCAGTAAAATCTGCTTTGGCTTTATAACATCTTGAATCTTGAATTCATGAGCGCGTTTCAAGAATTCCTTGTTATCTTCGCCGGCACTATTGTCATCATAGTCAGCGATTTCGTCCTCTTCATCATTTGGATCATCATCGTCATCAACGATATTGGCATGTGCCAATTCCAATAATTTTTTCTTTTGTTCAGGTGTGACCTGGTAATAATCTGGGTGAATTTCAGAAAACGGCAGGAAACCATTTTTCCCAGTACCATAATCAACAAACGCAGCCTGAAGCGACGGTTCAACCCGAATAACCTTTGCCAGATAAATGTTCCCTTTTATCTGGGGCTTAGTCGTTGTTTCTACGTCAAAATCAGACACACGATTTGTCGCGGTATCTACGACCACCACCCGTGTTTCTTCGGGATGAACACCATCCACATATATCTTTTTTGACATTTATTAATCCTTTTGTGTTTTCAGCGTATAAAACGGAAACACTGCGTTCCCATGGGGCCGTCCAGCCCATGCCAAGGAAATATGCCACGATAATCAAAAGCATAATTCGCACTGTTGCAAAAAGTGATAATACAAACACAATCTACCCCATTTTATATCGCAACTTATAGAATAACAGACGATATCTATAAAGGCAAGGTGTTTTTATTTTTTATCTTCCAATTTATGTTTTTTATGTGGGAATGACAGGTTCGGCAGTTTTTGCTTCGCCTCGGCCAACCAACGTTTCATGCGGGCACGCAACCAACGTTCATATACAAAGAACAAGCCACCTGCCCCAATCAAGGGCAACAAATAATATATAATTCTGTATGCCAATAAAGCACCAAAAATACTGGCCTTGTCAACATCATCAGGCAAAACCACCATAAATATAGACTCAAACACACCGATTCCACCTGGAACCTGACTGAATATGCCCGCCCCCATAGCAATAACATACAGACCGATGAACACTGCGAACGGCATATGCATATATGGTGATATACAAAAATACAAAACCAATCCAGCGCACACTGAATCCAGAATACCCAACCCTGTTTGTATTAGGGCTGTGCGTGTTGATGGAACCTTGAACAACAATTGCCCTATTTTGAGTGTTTTGTTACGAAACAGCAAAGTCATTCCATAATAAACCAACAATAACCCAACACATAGTGCAAAAAGTCCGTTTATACCAACTGAATTCTCGAACATTTCACGTGGAACCAAGAAATATCCAATAACTGCGATTGCCGAAGCCCCCAAGAAATAAGTTATTCCCGAAAAAGTCAGCATTTTTATAATGTCACCACCCGGCACACGCCAACGCGTATATAAACGATACCGAATCGCACCACCGCTGACCAGCGCATTTCCAGCATTATTACTAATTGCAAAGCCCAGCATGCCCGCCAGCATCCATTTCCACCAGGAAACCTTGCGTTCCACATAATCCAGTGCCAAATAATCATACAAAGACAAAGCCAAATATCCACACAAACACGCAACACAGGCCATCAACAAATTGTATTTTGGAATATTCAACAGGGCATGCAAAATATCACCAAACGAATATTTTCTTAATTGCCAATAAAGCATACCTGCGGCCAATATAAAAAAGAACAGACCTGCATAATTGATTAATCTTTTCAATAAACGTCTTGCTTTGATTGACATAAAACTCTCTTGTGGCACACAGCATAGCAATATCAAAGACAAAAATCAAATCAAATAAATCTATTTATAAAAAAAGCTTGAAATTATTAAAAAAACACCGCTTTGGCGACAGAAACATCAGAAAATACATTACGGCACCACAATTCGGTGGTAAAAACTACGCATTACGCCACAAAAGACATTAAAAATGTAACACGACAAACAGAATACATAAACAATACCGGCAAAAATGCCGGTATTGTTATTTTACTTTTTCAGCTTCTTTCACTGACCGCAAAACTAAAGCACGACTTTGAACTTTTGTCTCTTGCTCTTTTGGTTTTGCTTTCGCGCGTTCCTTGGCCTTTTCAAAAAAATCCTTCATCTCATTCGCGTACCTTGGGCTTATGTTAAATAAAACCCTAGCAGCATGCAAACCATCAGAACAAATACTCTTTATTTTGTAAGTATACCTTGTTTCACCGTCCTCATCCCCACAAGGTCGATTATCACGAAATGCCACAGGCATTTTTTCTAACTCTGTAATTTGGGTATAACATTTTTCGACAATCCTTCTTAAAATTTTTTCATCCATATCACTACGAACGTCCAACACGTTCATCAAATCTGCTACTGTCGCGTTATCATTGTTCGCCAAAAGTGTCAAAGCACGTTTGTAATCTTCTGGACGCGCAAAATCAGTATTGTGCGCAAATGCGTACATTATATAGTATTGTGCTTTTTTGCTTTCAAACAAATCTTTCACAGTCAATAAACACTTGAATGCAGACACAGAATCAAACGGACGTTTTTTATTTGGGAACAATAAACATATTGACTTCCACATCTCTACAAACGCCTTTGTTTGCTGTGAATCTGGGTTTTGGTGACAATATATTGCTAACCTTGATAGATATAAAGTCGCCGCATCTTTTTCTATGTTTGATTTTTGGATTGCATTCGCATCAGCAATGACACTTTCCAGTTTCTGGAAAGCACGCTTGTCGCTTTCATTTTCTTTCCTTAACCCCACAATACAATCGAATAAGTGTTTCTTGAAATCCCAGGCCATATTAACGGCCCATGCAAAAGTGTTTTTATTAAACACGAAATCTGGTGTCTGTGTCATATCAAACCTCTTGTTTTTTGTTTGTTTTGTTGCCCACCTTCACGACTATCATTAACCAGTAATAAGGGGTTTGTCAAACAATAATCGCGTTTTTGTAAATTTTGCAAAATCCAGTTGCTTTTTATAAAAAAGAGTTTATAATAGTGTTCGTTTTCGGGGCGTAGCTCAGTCTGGTAGAGTACTTGGTTTGGGACCAAGGTGTCGAAGGTTCGAATCCTTTCGCCCCGACCAGATTTAATAAAAAAAGACCATTTACGTGGTCTTTTTTTATTAAACTGTTTACGTCTGGGCGAAAAGATTCCAAAGAACATTCGGGAAGAAGGTTCGACCCGCAGGCGAGAGGCAGACGGCAGTATGCCGGTGAGCTAAGCGAATGAGCCAAGGGAGCGCAGTCCAAATTCATTTGGACGAAGCAATCCTTTCGCTTGGAAACCTTGTTTCCTACGCGTATCCTCAATATTTATTCAATCTGCGCTTTGCTTGATTTCATGTTCTCGGATTCGCCCTATTTTATTATTTATTGCGTATCGAGGAAACTTCGGTCCCAACCAGAAAAATCAAACCAATCTTTTCGAAATATATCAAAAATAGCAGACTATTTCCCGTTTCTTTTTTCAACAATTTTGTTTTTTACCGAATCCTGCAAATTGACATTTTCTGTTCTTTTTTTAATCTGCTGACTACCTTTACTAAAACGTCCAACCAAAGATCTTTTTTGTTTTACTTGGGCTTGGGGCTGTCTTTCGTATCCCAAAATAAACAACTGTTCACTGTCTAATCTGTTATCAAAATTGGAACTGATACGCAAAACAGAACCTACTTTCTTGACAGCGGCCTCTTCTTTAATATTTTTCCCATCAAAACTGAAAAATTTGCATATTACAGGTTTTCCTTGTTGATATAACACTTTTGCACGATTCCGCAAAGTGTCGGTATCAAGAAACAGGCATTCTGCGGGAAATCCATTTTCATACACTTTTTTTGCGATCAAACCATTATTTACAAGACCATCACGCGCATAAAAATATGCGCACTTTATCTTACCATTTTCAATTTTTTGAACACACGCTGTATTATCGGTCGGAAAAGAAAACATAAACTCTGTGTTCCCTACATTATCTTTGACCTCAAACGCATCTACTCTATTTTGTTTTTTTTGACGTCTTTCTAATTCTTTGAAAAACTCTTCTTTGGACAAGAACTTTAAATCAGGAACATATTTATCAAAGTCACGGTCTTCCCTGTCGGTAGATAGTTTTCTGTCAATATTGTACCGAAACGATGGCAAAAAAGCAACACCTGTTATCTGGTCTGGTCTCACAACATGTTTCACCCTTAATTCTTTTTTTTCCTTTATAATAATATCGCTATCGGGAACTTCAAATCTGATCAATACCGGAAAATCGTTTATTGCACTGCCATCTTTATAAACATACAAAGTTCCATCAGAATTGACATATTTGGGATTTATATTTTTCCTTATTACCTGTTTTATTTCTTTGATTCTTTCCCGATCCCCAAAATCACTAACATACCAAGCAGGACCTTGATCTACACTATTTAAATATTGAATAATTGTTTCTTCAAATTCCCCACCCCCCCTTGTCGTTGTGAATTTGGCATATGCAGGTGCCTCAAAATATCTGTCGGAACCGTTTTCGTTATAAACAACCCCAAACGGACCATCACCATCTTTGGCTTGATATTCACGATACCTCCCAGTAAAAACAAATTTCAATGCCTTATCAAAAAATTCATCAGTCAAAACATCAGGATTCATGTATTTAGAAAAAATCTGTCTGATTTCAGAATATTTACCCGTATTCCTCACCGCACCCAACCCATTTTTCATTATATCTTCGACAAATTTTGAACTCGTTCCATGATATAAAACAACCATTTCATCATCCTTTGTTTTAACGCTCAGGAGTGTATCACAATATTGTCAATTTGTAAATTATATATTTATGTTATATTGCTTGCCTATACATACCTTTTTAAATTATGACAGTTCTGCATATATCGTATTGAAAACTTGTTCTAACAATTCTGGATTTTCAATATCTGGGACCATTATCATAGGTTTGCCACCTGGATATGGGATTTCCATTTTTGCGTTCGGTATTATTTTCAGCGCAGATTCTGTTGGTTTAACTAATAACCTGTTGTCATAAATTCCGCCGACTATTTTTTATTATAAATTCACCCATCATCGCACGATATGTTATATCAGGCAAACCAGATAATTGTTCCAAAACAAATTCTAAAAAATCTTTGCTCGATGCCATACGAACATTATACCAATCAAAAACCATAAAATCAAATACCTACCTATTTATTGACAAAATTTATTTTTGCGTTATAATTAGCTTAACAATAAAAAGGCACACACATGACATTGTTAAACAAAAAGACTGTAAATCATGCTTTGCAATATCTGGAAACTGTTCCCAGGGTGAAAAGCATATTGGACAATTTAACAGATATAAAATACGATTTCGCCGAAGATTTGCGTGGAACCGCATGTTTCAACAACGGCAAAATAATTTTCAGAAAAGCAGATATTGATTTAGACGAACCAGAAAATCGTCTAGCCTTTTACACAACCTTGACACACGAATTATGTCATGCAGACCAAAAACACAACGGTATACATTTTACCGACCTGTACAATGCGTCTTTTGGCGATACATTTCGTATTGCTAAAATGATGGAGGTAGAGGCATTCTTGTTATATTCTACAGTCGCAAATGATTTGATACAACGTCCAGAGTTCCAAGAATGCTATCATTCAATACACAGCATATATTATGAAGCAGAATTAAAACTCGCAAATAACAATGTTTCTTTGGCAAACACAAACTTTGCTTTGACTTATTGGCAAAATGCAAGGGATACATATATAAATATTCCCGAAGTACGCGAAACAATAAATTCGTTTTATGTCCAATATACACAACAAGCGTTTCATCAGGCCTTGTTGATGCACGATCCACATTTTACAGTACTATCATCAAAGCGCACTACACCACAGGAAGCGATGAGCAAGTATATTTCAAGAATGAACCTGCAAAATGTTAAAGCAGAATCATTTTTGCAAAACGGTTTCGATAATGCCCAAACAACAAATGATTATCAAGACGGCGTAACGGTATTTGATCGTCGTGGCGATAAACTTTTGAACTTGGCCCAACATCATGAAAACCCATTCATAGATAAATTCACATACTTTGACAACAATGAACCATATATGTTTGCATTAGTGAACCCAAAAAACCGTAAATTGATTGGGACTTTTCAATTGATAAACACTCCAAAACAAAACATACATTAATATAAAAACGTTTTTATTTGTCTTTTATAAAAAATTCGTATAACATAGATTGCGTTGTCGGGGTGTAGCGCAGTCTGGTAGCGTGTTTGTCTGGGGGGCAAAAGGTCGCGGGTTCGAATCCCGCCACTCCGACCAAAATAAAAAATATCACGACGTGGTATTTTTTGTTTTGTTGTGGTGTCACGATTTGAACACGACAAATTGCACAGCAATTTCGGGTTCGACAAACAGTAGATTTTGCAAGCGCCAGCGCAGCGAAAACGTCACGATTGCCCCGCAGGCATTTATGCCGAGGGTATCCCGCCACTCCGACCAATAATTTTCGTTATTGCACACAATATTTTTCACTTGTTTATTTTTCATAAAAAAACTAGAATATAAACTATGTGGAAAGGTTTTTTTGCTGTTTTGTTATCATGTATATTATCGATGCCTTGTATGGCCGCCGGGAATTATATTGCAAAACAATTTGCAAACACCAACACCGGTGACGGTTTATACCCCTATTCCCTGAACAATCGACGCAACGAAAGTGTCACACCGACCAAGAAAAACAATGTATCTGGAATTGGTGGCGCAGCCCCGATGCAATCTGTTGGCAAACGCGGTGTTGTAAAACGCCCCAGCCCTGCCCGCGCTGCAACAACGACCAGCGCAAACACCAGACGCGTTGTTCCGCGTTCCAATACTGCACGCAGTGCTACAAATAACAGCGCTATGCGTAACACGTATTCGAATAACAATCGTGGTGTTGTTGCACGCAGTGGCACACGAAATAATACTGCCCGCGTTGCGACAAATGTCCGAACAACCAGCCTGCGACGTTCTACTACAACCACAAACACAACATCATCTACTGGCTCTTCACAAAAATGTTTTGCAAATTACAAAGAATGTATGGAAATGTATTGCAAACGTGAAGATACCGCATATAACCGCTGTTATTGCAGTGCAAAATTGGCACAGATAGATTCTAAATACCAGAAAACAATTGATGAAAAGATTCAACGAATAATCGAACTACAAAACACAACCATTAAACCATCATCAGACAATGAAAACATGTCATCAGTTGAAGAATATTGGAACGAAACCGTTGGTCAATATACCGGAACAAACCCATGGGTAAATATTGACAATGCATTGAACATCGATTGGGCCAGCACTGAAAGTCGCGTTCGTGGCCAAAACGCGTTTAATACTGGACATGAATATTGTGTTGGATATTTACGCGCATGCTCTTATATGGCATCAAATCTGCGCGATGCATATAAATCTGAAATTGCACGTGATTGCGCAGCATATGAATCAACCCTGCAAAAAATACAAAACGCTGCGGAAAGCGTGATTGCAAATTACGAAAATCAATAATTTTGATTTTTACATCTCAAATTATGCCGGTATATATTACGCGCTAAATCATCACTAATTATTTCCCAGTCTGATTTATGACCATATATCATATCACAGTCACAAACAACTTTATTCTGCGATGCTGTATTCAGACTGCAAGATGCGGCGAATATCAGCCACGCCAGTTTTATAAACTTTGTCATCTAAAATCCTGTTATTTTGCAAAGATTGTTCAATTTGTGCTTTGGATTCTTGGGCGATTTTCATACGACATTTAGCATCTGCAATTTTTCCACCACAAACAAATGCGCCAAACACGCACCCAACAAGCAACAACATTAAATATATTTTATTCATATTTTCACCATAAAAAAACTGCCGTTCATGTAAACAGCAGTTTTCATTTTAATTACACGATATTTCTTACTGATTCATCGCAGAAAAGAAATCATCGTTTGTCTTGGTCAAGCGCAATTTATCCAACAAGAATTCCATTGCTTCCAATGTTCCCATTGGATTGATTATGCGACGCAAAACATACATTTTTGACAATGTATCTTTGGACACTAATAAATCTTCTTTGCGTGTTCCTGATTTGGTGATATCAATCGCAGGATATACACGTTTATCAGACAACTTTCTGTCCAAAATAATTTCGCTGTTTCCTGTGCCCTTAAACTCTTCGAACACAACTTCGTCCATCTTGGAACCCGTATCAATCAAAGCCGTAGCAATAATTGTCAAGGAACCACCACCTTCGATATTACGCGCAGCACCAAAGAAACGCTTTGGACGTTGCAATGCATACGCATCAACACCACCTGTTAAAACCTTGCCACTGGACGGAACCACAGTATTGTATGCACGTCCCAATCTGGTGATAGAATCAAGCAATATCACAACATCTTGACCTGCTTCAACTAAACGTTTTGCCTTTTCAATAACCATTTCTGCAACCTGAATATGACGCGTTGCAGGTTCATCAAAAGTCGAAGAAATAACTTCGCCCTTGACACTGCGTTGCATATCAGTCACTTCTTCTGGACGTTCATCAATCAACAACACTATCAATTTAACATCTGGATAATTTGTTGCAATAGAATGTGCGATATTTTGCAACATAACCGTTTTACCGGTTCTTGGTGGCGCAACAATCAAAGAACGTTGCCCTTTACCAGTTGGCGAAATCAAATCGATAACGCGCGCAGATAAATTGCGTCCCTTGTCTGTATCATTGACAACTTCCATTTTCAATTGTTCGTCTGGATACAATGGCGTCATATCATCAAAAGAAATACGATGACGCAGATTTTCAGGATCGCCACCATTTACACGTTCAATAGTTTCCAATGCAAAATAGCGTTCTGATTCATTTTGTGGCGCCTGAATTTGCCCCTCAACATAATCACCAGTTTTCAATCCATACTTTTTGATTAAATTTGGTGAAACATATAAATCATCAGGCCCAGCCAAATAATTGCTTTCTGGGGCGCGCAAAAAACCGAAACCGTCCGGCATACGTTCCAATACGCCATCACCAATCAAAGTGATAGATTTATCCGCAGCATACACGCGCATCACCGCGAAACGCAGTTGCTGAACATTTAATTGTGAAGGATTTTCAATCCCCATATCTTCCGCCATCTTCAACAATTGTTGAGGCGACTTTGTTTTCAATTCATTTACATGCATAAAAAAACCTTTTGGAAATCGCACTCAGAGAATTCTGAGGCTTTGTTGACGTGTATTATAGTAAAAAACAGCATAAAAGTCAAGTTATAAAGAAAAAGTGGCCAACCGACCACCAAATCTTATTTTTTATCACCAGCCACATTATTCCATCGTTTTTATATCAATACCGCGCTTTGCAAATTCTGCGGCAAGATTGCATTTTTTCATGGCATTATTGAAATGGGCTGTTTTACCAGCCGAAACAACTTCGGCTTTTGCTTTATTAAAAGAATCTTTTTTAGCCATTTTATCACCTTTTAATGCTATCTCTCGACAAACATAATACACGAAACCGGGTTTTTGTCAAGAACAATTTTGTCTTTTTACAAATTTTCTTCACAATCCGCACAATCATCTGTTTCAGTATATTCTTCAACCACGATTGGTGCAGCCTTTGCAGGTTCGGTATAATGCACTTCTTTTACAACACGCACCCGGCGGTTTTCCGCGTTTGGCGTATTATTTGGGGTTGGTACTTTCAAATCTTCTTCACCCGCAGAAACTGCGATAATTTGTGAAGAAGGTATACCATATTCTATCAACATTTTTTGTACAGCCTCTGCCCTGCGTCCACCCAAAGCATAATTATAATTGCTGGATCCAACAGTATCAGTATGCCCAACCACAGACACCTTGATATTTTTGTTTTCTTGGGTCGTTGTTGCCAATTTTCTTATTATTTCATCATATTCGGGTTTAATTACGGCCTTGTCAAAATCAAATCTGATTTCGAATACTTCTTCCATAACATGTTGCGTTGGCTCCAATGGAATCTGTTGCACTTTGATAACGGTTTTTTCAGAACTTGGCGCTGGTGCATTTCCCAAATCATCCAGACGTTTATTTATTGCTGCCAGCTCTGCACGCATCGCATTCATCATATCTATGAATTCATCACGTGACACATAATCATCGTCCAAGCCGTTTGTGTCACCTGTACTGTTTGCGTTTTCTTCGCCACCATAAATATTTTGGTTAAACACTAATGGTTGTTGTGCAGGAACCGAAACAGGTTGAATCAAATTAGCAGGAATATTCACATTATTTACAATAATCACACCGCCACGCGAACGCGATGCACCAGACATAGCATTCAAACGACGTGTTTCTGGGTAATATTCTTCCTTGTCAGATTTATCAACAATTGTTTCAGACTTCACGCGTGTAGGCGCAATCCCTTTGCCATCCCTACAGTCTTTCAACGCCTGCAAAGTATTCAAGAAACGTTGTCTGCATTCACTGGCCGTAGCATCCTGACCACTGGATGCTGCAGACAGCCAGCAATCAAATTTCGCCTGGGCCTCTGCTCCCAACTGAGGTTGATTATCAATCGCATCTTTCTTAAATTCATCCATCAAATTGTTATACCCAGTATAAATCTCGAACTTTTCATTATCATCATCTATATTCCAATTATCCAAAGATTCAGGGAAAGGTGTTTCACCAGAAAAAGCACTGACCGCCTTTTGCGCAAACAATTCGCCAATCATTGGATAGCCACTGGTTCTTGCGTTATAAATCGCATAAGAACGATAATTCATAGCCAACTGGTTCAAGAAAGAATCTTGGTGTGGCGCATCATTAACATTCAACCGTTCAACATAATCAACAGTTGGTGTATCATATTCAACATATTCATCGCCACTATTATTTGTTCCAGCACAACCAGTCAAAGATACAGCTGTCAACAAAGCAAGCATCGAAACAAAGTGTTTGTTTTTCATACCAGATTCCTTTCCTTATTAAACTTATGAAACATTATAACATATGTTGAACAATCGAGTAAAGCGAAAACAACATTGAAAAATGTAAATTATTAAATTTTATTATTTATCAAACGACTGCAAAGCCTGACCACCGAACGAAGAAAGCACACTTGAGATACCACTGCCACCACTTGTGCCCAATGTTTGCGCCATCCCCATAACGTCAGACACCCCTGCCGTCCCTGTTGCTGTTCCAACCTTGCCAATTGTGCCGACCAAGAAATTACCCCATAATTCTTTTTTCTTTTTACTGATTGAACTCGGGTCACACCTTGCTGCCTTTTCCATTAAACCCCTGACCTTTGACAATTCAGACTTGGTATAATCTTCTGGTCCAAACGGTATCTTGCCCAAAATAACATATATGTTCGAAACATTTTTTCCATTTGATAATGTAGCAGAACTAGCCCTTGGGAAACCTTCCCAAATATAACCTTCATCACTCGCAGAACCAAACACCTCATAACAACCCTCTTTGTCCTGAAGTTCCATACACTCCTTATAACCCGTACCTTGTGCATTCACCCAAGATCCACTCTTTGCAGACGACGCACTCGTATCACCAATCTTTGCCCACTCTTTCACCAAATCATTTACAGTGCTGATTTCACTGGATGACGGAACACAATCAGCACCAAGCTGCTGTTGTGATTTCTTTAACTGCTGAACATCTTGGACCAAACCAATAACCGCAGGCAACAAACTGGCTGCGCTTTGTAATCCACCAGACATTCCACCAGAATCCTGGGTTGCGACGGGCGCTGCTTTTTTCACAGATGTTTTTTTATTAACAACAATCGCCCCAAACGACACAGATGGCGCAATAATCAGCATTACGGCAAAGATTGATAATAACTTTTTCATTCTCTCTTGATCTGCATTATATCACAAAAAAATATTATAATAAATATAAAAATTGCATTTTTATTTACAAAATACTAAACTGGAAGTGTGAAAGAAACTAGACGCAATTTTATAATTATATCGAAACATAAACGCCTGACCCGATTATGGCAGTTTTTCTTTACAGGATGGGGGTTGGTTATGGTCGCAGTTTTGGTTGCTGCACCATTATTCACTAAACAGATTTTATGGACACCAATTACTGCGATAAATATGAAAGATGTCGTTCATAATCAATTCAAGATGACAAATGCTACATTTGTTGGTACTGATAAAAACGACAACCCATTCAAAATAAAAGCTGTATCTGGGGCACAAAAATATAATAAACCAGATATCGTTTTTCTGGAAAAACCGTCTGGAACAGTAATTCGTAACACAGACAAAGGGAAAATCACAGACAATATATCTGCCGATTCTGGTCAATTTAATCGCAAAGAAAAAATACTTACACTTAACGGCAATGTTCGTGTAAATTCCAGTAATGGCGACAAAATACTAACAGACGAAATGGTGATAAAATTATGATAAAAAATTCTGTATTGAAAGTAGAACACCTTTCTAAAAACTACGGCAAACGCGTCGTATTGCGCGATATCTCTATGATTGCGAACCAGGGCGAATCGGTTGGATTATTGGGCCCCAACGGCGCTGGGAAAACAACCGCGTTTTATTGTATAACCGGGCAATTGGCCGCAACCAGCGGGCAAATATTCCTGAATTCCCAGGATATTACACATCTGCCGTTTTATCAACGCTCTCGATTACACATTGGTTATTTGCCCCAGGAAAACAGCGTATTCCGCGGTCTATCTGTGGAAGATAATATATTGGCTATATTGGAAGTATTCGAACCGAATCGGGATAAAAGGTATGCAAAATTGGATGCATTATTGGACGAATTTGCAATCGGTTTTTTAAGAAAAAGTCCTGCGACTTCACTGTCTGGTGGCGAACGACGTCGTGTTGAAATTGCGCGCGCTTTGGCAAATGACCCAAAATTTATTTTGCTGGACGAACCTTTTGCGGGTATTGACCCGATTGCTGTAAATGAAATTCGTGAATTGGTTTCACAATTAAAGCATCGTGGCCTGGGCGTTATTATTACCGACCACAATGTTCGCGAAACATTGGGGATTACAGACAGAAGTTATGTGTTGCATGACGGAAAAATCTTGAAACACGGAACTACCGATGAAATCGTCAAAGACGAAATGGTTAAAAAAGTTTATCTGGGTGAAAACTTCACCATGTAAAAAAATCACTTTATAAAAAAACAAAAGAATCCAAAGGAGAACAAAGAAATGTTTGCTGTTGAAAGTGTACATGCGCGTCAAATTATGGACAGTCGCGGAAACCCAACGATTGAATGTGATATAACTTTATCAAATGGTGCGTTTGGTCGTGCTTCTGTGCCATCTGGTGCATCAACTGGTTCGTTTGAAGCATTGGAATTGCGTGACGGTGGGAATACTTATATGGGCAAAGGCGTGTTGAAAGCGGTCAAAAACGTAAACGAAGTAATCGCCCCTGCTCTGATTGGTATGGATGCAGAAAACCAGGTTGAAATTGATGAAAAAATGTTGGCTTTGGACGGCACACCAAACAAAGATAAATTAGGTGCAAACGCAATATTATCTGTGTCATTAGCTGTTGCACATGCTGTCGCAAATGCGAAACATATTCCATTATACAAACACATTGCAGACATTTTCGGCAACCCAAATCCTTGCGTTTTACCACGTCCAATGATGAACATCATAAATGGTGGTGCACACGCTGATAACGGCTTGGACGCCCAGGAATTTATGATTATTCCAAATGGTGCAAAAGATGAAGTAGAAGCGATTCGTATGGGTTCTGAAATATTCCATAATCTGAAATCTATTCTGAAAAAATCTAAACACAGCACAAACGTTGGTGACGAAGGCGGCTTTGCACCAAACTTTAATACATGCCACGAAGCATTGGATACAATCGTTGAAGCGATTCGTTCTACGGGTTATAAGCCTGGCGAACAAGTATCAATCGGATTGGACGTTGCGTCATCTGAGTTCTTTGATAATGGTATTTATCATTTTGAGGGTACCGACAAAACATCTGATGAAATGATTGCTTTTTATGAAAAGTTGATTTCTGAATATCCGATAATTTCAATCGAAGACGGCATTGCCGAAGAAGATTGGGATGGCTGGAAAAAACTGACAGAAAAAATTGGTAGCAAATGCCAACTGGTTGGTGACGACTTATTCGTCACAAATCCGATTCGTTTAAAAAAGGGTATTGACAATGGTGTTGCAAATGCAATACTTATCAAAGTCAATCAAATCGGTTCATTGACTGAAACTTTGCGTGCAATCAAAATGGCGCAAGACGCAAAATATGGTGTTGTGATATCGCATCGCAGTGGCGAAACAGAAGATACAACAATTGCTGATTTAGCAGTTGCAACAAATGCAGGTCAAATTAAAACTGGTTCTATGTCACGCACAGATCGCATGGCAAAATACAACCAACTAATCAGAATCGAAGAAGAACTTGGAACAAAAGCGAAGTACGGTATATAAACAGAAATGTTGTTTGGTATAAACTTTTTAGTGTGGATAAAATATGTGGCAATAGTATTGATATTTGTCGGTATTGTATTCTCACCTGTTTATATCGCATGCGCAAACGACCGTTCTAAATACGATTTAATACGAACACGATGCGGGGCTTGGCTATTTGGCTGGACAATAATCGGATGGTTTTTCGCATTATTCGTATCTGCAAAAAAATAACCTATTAAAAAGTGCCCGTTCGGGCATTTTTTAATGTTGATTTTCTTGTCTTGGGCGATACGAAACGTACTTTATTTTACCTTGCCAATCTTTGCAAGATTTTAAACCATCAAGTTTAGTTGTCACATTACACCTTATTACTTTAACCTTGGATAAATCATTATCCTGAAAATATGCTTCTGCAGTATCAACTAAATCTAAAACGCCGTTCAAGCCAGTTGCACCATAAAAGCTCATCATCTTGGCACCACGCATATACGAAACCTTTGACATATTAGCATGATACAAAAAAACTTTATCTAATTCGCCAAAATCCCATTTGCCACGTAATCCAAATGTATAACTTAAAACCAAGATTTTAACACCGCGAATATCAGATACAAAATGCATATTAGCACCCTGCATATCGGCACAATCTGCACCACCGAAATTCAGTTTTCCAAATGGTTGCTTATCTTTAATAACAATATTTGTCATATTTAACCCTTTGTAAATTATCTAGTGTTGGTCAACAAACTTCCAATCTTATGATTCATGACCTCATTTAAACTAACATATTCCAAAGAACCATGCCAACCTTTCGGTACCCCCTCTATCTTGGTTTTAAGGCTGCAAATAAACTTTGAAACTTTAGATATATCAGATTGTTTAATGATGACGATTTCAACATCACTAACGTCAAGCGTCCCATTTAAACCAGCAACATTTTCCAATATCAATCTTTTAACCCCTTTGGCACCGGTCATCTTCGATAAATCCGCCCCACCGATTCTTGCCCAATGAGCACCATGAAAATTAATCACGCCTATATACTTTTGTTTTTTCATCTTTAAACCTTTGTTTTACTTTCACTTAACATACAAACACCAGCATAGCACCATACACACAAAAATCAAGCCTAAAATACTATTTGTCAAACAACAAAAAACAGTGGCACAAAAGCCACCGTATTATGCTTAAATATGCACAATATTTATATATCATTTTGCCCGAACATTTTTTCTTTTAATTTTTTAGTAGCTTCTTTCATTTTGTTTGTCAGAGTTGTTATACCCTTTTTGAATATATCAACTTTTTGTGTCAATATTTGTCCCACAATTTTCACCTTAGACATATTTTCTTTTTTCACTTTTGTTTGGGGACCAACAATAAATTTTTCAACATTTTTAACGTCATGCAAAAAAAATCTCAATTCTTTCGCGTTTCTAAAATCATATATTCCTTTAAGTCCTTCACAACCGTACAACTCAACAATTTCAGTTGATGGGTTAAATTTTATATTTTTACCGGTAAAATCTAAATTATATAAAAGCAACTCTTGTGTAACACCGCTAAAATCATAGTCTTTTTTGTCTTTCTGCAAGATATTACCTCCACCACGGCAAACAACTATTCTTTCTGCATTTGGGTTAAATTCAATATAACTATCGTCATCGAAACGTGTATCCTGTATATATAAATCTCTCACCCCACTAAAATCAAATTTTTGACCAGATTTAAACCCTTGTTCAATATAACAAAGACTTACTTCAGACGCACTTCTATTAAACTTTATATCTGCTTCTCTACAATCTAGTCTATGTAAATTTAAATTTGATACGCGACCAAAATCAAAAATTCCCTTTAAACCACCAATTGTGTGCAAATACACTTTATGAGCATGTGGATTAAATTTTATTTCTACATTTTTCAAATCTACATGGCTTATTTCTAATTGTTCAGCACCACTTACATCAAATTTTGCGTTTGTATCAAAAAACTTGTTGCAACCCAATTGGTGATATTTATCCCCTAAAATCAAATCTGATGTTTGTTCAGACAAATCTAAATATTTAAACAAACGGTTTGATGGATTTATACTGAATACAATTTTCCCGTCTGCAAGTATCTCTTTTGTACCATCCTCTGTTTTGTTTATTTGAATCTTTTTATTTGAAATTAATTTTGTTAATGCATCTGCCCAAGTTTTATTTTCGCCCGCAATAGATTTAACTGTTTTTGTTTGCGCATCTAATATTAAATCCCCCGGCAACATTAACTGTGTTGATTTATTTATCTCTTTAATTTTTCCATTTTTCATATAAAAATCATTTGCAAAATAGATACCTCTTATTTCTTGATTATAGTGTATAACTTGTTTATTTAATATCGTATATCCATCTGGCATTTGCACTTTTTGTACACCAAAATCTACATTAAAATAATGTTTTATCGCATCTGCCAGTCCATAGATAATATTATCTGGATTTGAATTCAACGTATTATCTGGATTAATGACCGTGTGATTATACCTGTTTTTAATACTTATAAAACCGCCTGTTTTTAAAACCTGAATAGACGTCACAGATGTTCCATATTCATCTTCTCGTCGCGGATTTTGTGACGGTTTTATATGCCACTTGAATTTTGGTAATTTATCATCACCTAAACATTCTTTCTTAACCGCGTTTATAATATAGTAATGTTTAAATCTATCGTGGTCTCTGAAAGTACATAATTTTTCGCCGTTTCGAAAATACCCCTCGATAGCATTTTGTTCCTCTAGATTAGTCACTATGTATGCTTTATATCCCGCTTTATCCAACAAATCAATCGGGTTCATATGCACCGACTGTTCTTCTATGATAATATTTTTTAACGACACCAAATAACTCATTATCGGTTCAGCATCACGGCCGGCGTATTTTACAATATCGACTATATTTGGAATATCAAAAATACCATTATCATAATTACGAATTGCCTTTGCAAAATGTTCTCCATTTTGCTTTTTGATTAAATCGTAAACCGTCTTTGCCATTGTGTTACCCTTTGTTAATCAATAATCGTCATTTTAATAATTGTGTTTGGATTTTTAACATGACCATTATTGTGAATATCGCCTTTTTTAATTTTATCAACATATTCCATACCAGAAACAACACGCCCCCAAAGTGTGTACTTGCCATCAAGGAAATCACAATCTGCCAAACAAATAAAGAACTGAGAATCTGCAGAATCAGGCACATGAGTTCGTGCCATACCAACAGAACCACGTAAAAAATGTTCATTTGAAAACTCTGCTGGAATTTTCATACCACTACCACCAGTACCATCACCATTTGGACAACCAGTCTGCGCCATAAAATCTTCAATAACACGATGAAAAGTTAAACCATCATAAAAGCCAGAACGAACCAATTCCAAAATTCTTTCAACATGTTTCGGGGCAATCTTTGGCAAAGGTTCAATGACAATATCCCCGTGTTTGGTTTGTATTTTTATTTTTTGCACCACGCCCCCCTTTTTTTCTTATTATTAACGCCGCTTACAACCGCACAATTTGTTTTGGGTCGGATTTTAATGATTCTATGACCGCGTTTAATTTATCTTTGTGTTCCAAGAACACTTTTTTATTCGCTGCGTCCAGATTGCTTATCGCCGGCAATTTGACAGTCATTGGATTTACATGCTGACCATTTTTAATAATTTCATAGTGCAAATGTGGGCCAGTAGATAAACCTGTGGAACCAGAATAGCCGATAATTTGTCCCTGACGAACAACTGTACCAACATTAACACCCTTGGCAAATTTGGACATATGCGCATACAAAGTTTCAAATGTTGCATTATGTCTTATCTTTACAAAATTACCATGTCCGCGGTTGAAACTGCGTGCAACAACACGCCCTGCCCCAGCCGCTGGAATTGGCGTTCCAGTTGGCGCACGGAAATCAACCCCTTTGTGTGCGCGTGTAAAGCCAAGCACTGGGTGCTTTCTGCGACCAGAAAAACTGGACGTAATTTTTGCATTATTTATCGGTGTGCGTTTCAGCGATTTAATCGCGCCATTACCATTTTCATCATAATAGCCAACACCGCCATCAGACCGGGTAAAACGATACATTTGGACATTACCACGTAATGCTTCGAACGAAACAGCAATCACGCGCCCATTATCCACCTTTTTATCAGACGCATAGTTTTCTTCGTATAAAACAAAGAAATGCTGACCTGCACGAACATCGCGTTCAAAGTCCATTTCAAACGCCAGCAAATCAAACACGTCTATCAATATACCTGCCGGAATTCCTGCACGCACACCAGCCAAATAAAAACTGTCCCCGTCCAGTATCTCACCTTCTTTATAAGCAATACGGGTATCACGTTCAATTGTCACCTTTTGACATTGCCAGTCACCAGTTTCACCACAACTGATTTCAACCCTTTGCCATGGGCCATTCAGAATTACGATTTTGGAAATCGGCTTGTCTTCCGCGGGTTTAATAAATTCGATTTTATCGGACCCGGCACGCAAAGTTGTAAAATCAGCATCTTTCTTTAACGATTTGACAATCGTATCTATGTCACGCACAGAAAATCCCTGACCAGAAAATATCTTGGACAAAGTGTCACCAGATTTAACATCCATCACTGTTTTAATCTCAGACGGTGCGAACACAGCATCACGTGCAGGTTTATAAAAAAACAATACACCTAAAGCGACAACCAACATGATTGCTGCAACCCACAACACTATACGCGACAAAACGTTTATATCGCGCGCTTTCTTGCAAGATTCTGCCAAGCCGACATTAATCTTTTTGATAATATATTTTGCTTTTTTCATAGGGGCTATTATAATAAAAATATGAATATAAATCAAGCATTCGCAATTTTACAAAAATCTGGTGGGGTGCGCGCTGCCCGCATTATTACTGAAAAGCATAAAAAAATGTCTTTTTTCAGAATGATGCGTTATGCACGCTTGTTGAAACGCGGTATGCCAGTTGCAAAAATCATACATTCCAAATGGTTTTATGGATTGGAATTTTATACAAATAAACACACATTGGACCCACGACCAGATACTGAAACACTGGTATCATCTGTTATAAACGACTGTCGTGAAAACAAAGAACGCAAAATATTAGATATGGGAACTGGAACGGGGTGCATAATATGCGCATTATGCAAAAACATTGATGGGCTGAGCGGAATTGCGATTGATAAATCAAGACGTGCCTTGCGTGTTGCAAACAAAAATATAAAAAAACTATCTTTGCGCGACAAGATAAAAACCAAGCATGCAGATTTTGCAAATTTCAAATCAGATGAAAAATTCGATATCATCGTATCAAACCCACCATACATAAAATATGGCGATACGCGCGTAAATGATGCAGCTAAATTTGACCCTAAAATCGCGCTTTATGCAAAAAACAACGGAATGATGGCATACGAACAAATTGCAAAAAATGCGATAAATCTGATAGCAGATAATGGCAAAATATATTTGGAAATCGGCATTGGCATGGCAAATCAGGTTATAAAAATATTTGATTATTTCGGCTGGAAATTTGAAAGAACAGAAAAAGATTTAGCGGGTCTAAATCGTGTTTTGGTATTTAAAAGATAAAACCCTGAAATTAATCAGGGTTTTATCTTATTTTGTTTTTTGGTTGTTTAAATATACATAGCATTTACCACTTTTAAACACATAATCAGGAGATTGTTTCTTGCATTCCTCTTCTGCTTCTTTTGCTTTTGGATTGATATAGCATTTACCACTTTTGAACATATAATCAGAAGATTGTTTTTTACATTCTTCTACTTGTTTATAGTATTGTTCATATGCTTTCTCTATTGCTTCTTTACGCATGGCTTCTCTTTTATCAATACAATACAAAGCATAACGACCAAGCCCCAGAATAACAAGTGCAGGAACTAATATGAAACTTAACTCTTTTAAATACATTAAACCAAACTCTAAATCAACCAATCTCCGTTCTTTTTTGGTTAACTCATCTCTATTGTTTAGCGGTTTTTTTACACCATTACAAAATTCCACCCAATATAGCTCTACTACCCAAGTATCAAAGCAGAAAAAGTGTGGCATGTCCTTATCCGTCTTTGGGTCATAAATTCTTTTTACAAATTTCATTTTTAATACCTTTTTTATCTTGTTTATTTGTGTCTATATCTACCAAGCCTCAAAGCCCTCATACGTTGTTTTGCTATCTTTTTGGCTTGTGCTTCAAGTTTAGCATTTTTTTGTTCTGCTTCTGATAATTTTTGTTTGATGTCTTTTATTGATAGCAAATTTACAATGTCTTTGTAACCATAATGAGCTGCCCACATCAATGCTGTATGACCATCATTATCTTTTATATCTTTATTTGCACTGGCTTCAATCAGCGAATCTACAATGGCTTCGCGACCTTCACAAGCCGCATGCATCAATGCTGTATAACCATTATTATCTTTTATATCTTTATTTGCACCGGATTTAATCAGCAAATCTACGATGTCTTTGTGGCCATAATAAGTCGCATGCATCAATGCTGTACGACCATCATTATCTTTTATATCTTTATTTGCACCGGCTTTAATCAGCAAATCTACGATGGCTGTTTGATGCTCATACTTAGCCGCCCATATCAATGCTGTACAACAATACTTATCTTGTATATCTAAATTTGCTTGTTTAACAATATTTAGTCTTTCTGCTGGTGATGTATCACAAAGTGCCGAATACAAACCACAAGAATCAGTAAAAGATTTCATATTTTATATCCTTTTTGTTGTTATTATGCACTAATATAATACTCAAAATACAATTTGTCAAATGTTTAGACAAAACAAAATATAAAAATACACTATTTACAATCAGATAAAAAATTTATTGCGTTTCTTTAACCAATCAATTGATGTTTCCATGCCATGGCCATGAATAACCCATGTTCCGTTTGGCAAATCAGGTTATAAAAATATTCAATTATTTTGGCTGGAAATTTGAAAGAACAGAAAAAGATTTAAGTGGATTAAATCGCGTATTGGTTTTTACGCGGTAAAAGAAAAACCCTGAATCAACAGGGTTTTATCTATTTTTATCTTTTTATACCTTTGATTTTTTCGTTTATCATTGTAAAAATTGTTGTAGCTGGTGTTACAACTTTTTTCTGTTTTTCTCCTTCAATTTTCTTTCGTCTTTCGCGTCTTGTATATTGTTGTTTTTTGTAAATAGATTTAAAAGCTTTCAACAATTCTGATATAGTATCAATATTCAAATCCTTGATTTGTTCGTTATCAATAAATAATTTTGTCTTTCTTGAATTTATAGTCCCATTATAGAATACCACTCGGAAATCAACAATTGTTTTTCCTTTGAACAAAAGTTTGTATGTATCCCAAACAACAGAACCAAAATCCCAAGTGTCTCCAAAAGCGTGTTCTACATTAATAAACATATCATCGGTTCCGTTTTGTGCGTTTTTTATTATTTCTGTCTCTATTTCCTTTAACGCATTTGGTGTTAATGTCATTTTATATCCTTTTTATTGTGAACAAATTGCACTTTTATTGTTTTAATCGCTAATAATATAGACCTAAATAATAAAATGTCAAGTGTTTTTACTATGCAACAAGCAAACCCAGCAAAAGAAAAACCCTGAATTTTTCAGGGTTTTTATTGTTTTTTTATTTTGTTCTTTGATTGTTTAAATATATATAGCATTTACCGTTCTTGAATACATAATCAGGAGATTGTTTTTTACAATCTTCTTCTGTTTTTTTTGTTTCTTGATTGATATAGCATTTACCACTTTCTAACACATAATCCGAAGATTGTTTTTCGCATTCTTCAATGTTTTTTTCTAGCAGCTTCTTATAATATTTAAGCTTTGTCATCTCCATGCTAATCTGCATATTACAAACTAAGCAAACCACCACAAACCAGAATATCACCCAGACTTTACTCACAATCTGAAGTGTTGTTGGCTGATTCCGCTTATCCAGACTCTTATCCAGACTCTTATCCAACGCCCTCAAAAATTTCAACAAACCATCCAACAGCCGTTCTTTTGCTTTCTCTTTAATAGACATTTTTCATCCTTTTTGTTGTCATTATGCATTAATATAAACCAAAATTACAATTTGTCAAGCATTTAAACAAAAAATATAACACACACTATTTATAATCAACCAAAAAACTTATTATGTTTCTTTAACCAACCAATCGATGTTTCCATACCATGGCCATGAATAACCCGTGTTCCGTTTGGCAAATCTTTTTTATATAATTTGCCGATAGATTCAAACAATTGTTTTTCATCACCACCCGGGAAAGCAGTATTTCCATAACTTTCTTGGAACAAAGTATCACCAACCATTAAAATATTATATTTTGGAAAATAAAACATTAAACCGCCAGGTGTATGACCAGGGCTTTCCATTACTTCCATATCTATACCAGGTAAAATTTCGATTGTCCCCAATGGTATATTTTTTGGTTTTTTATAATCTGGTGTAATTTGTTGGATATTAAACATATCTAATAATCCATTACCCCAACCAATTAAAAAATTATCTTTTTCACTTAAAAACCAATCGACATCAAATTTCTTTGCCAATGCTGGTGCGGCTGCAATATGGTCAGGATGTCCATGTGTCGCATATATCGCACGCAAGTTTAACCCGCATTCTGATACAACCTTTTCCCAATCAGACGCCCGACCCCAAGCATCAAAAATTACTGCATCGCGTCCCACCGACACCAACATAGAAATGGTATTTTCTGGTGGCAAATGTAAAACCTCAAATTTTACAGCGTTATTTTTTGGCATTTGATTTTTTCTTAGCCCCAGATTTTGTTTTCTTTGGCATATTCGTTTTTGCTTTGCCAAAAACAATTTCTTTGATTTCTTCGCCAGATAATGTTTCTTTGTCCAGTAAAGCGCGCGCCAATTCATCAACCTTGGCACGCCCCTTGGTCAATATAGATTTGGCATCTTTGTGTGCAGTATCCAACCAAACACGAATTTCGTTATCAACCAATTCAGCTGTCTTTTCAGAAGCGTTTTCCAGTGCAATTCTTTGCCCAAATGTATTCGCCTGGTTAATCGCAACCAAACCGATTTTATCAGACAAGCCAGCCGTAGTAATTGAATACCGCGCCAAACGTGTTGCCTGGGCAATATCACTTTCTGCACCTGTCGTTATTTTATTTGCGCCAAAGAATAATTCTTCGGATGCACGCCCTGCCAAAGACACAGCCAGATTCGCGCGCACTTCGTCCAATGTCATGGATACCTTGTCATCAATTGGCAAATGTTGCACCATACCCAGCGCACGACCACGTGGAATAATTGTCGCCTTGTGTATTGGGTCTGTGATATCTTTATAATGCAGACTTACAAACGCATGCCCTGCTTCGTGATATGCAGTCAATTTGATATCTTCTGGGCGCATTTTGCGATTTTTCTTTGGCCCCATTAAAATTTTATCGCGCGCTTCTTCCACATCACTTTGTTCAACAACTTTGTGGTCGCTACGCACAGCATGTAGTGCGGCTTCGTTCAACAAGTTTTCTAAATCTGCACCCGAAAATCCAGTTGTGCCCCGCGCCACATCCATCATATTTACACTTTCACCAATCTTGAATTTTTTCGCATGCAAATCCAGAATTTCACGACGCCCTTCAAGATTAGGCAATTCAATATTTATCTGTCTGTCAAAACGTCCCGGACGCAATAACGCAGCATCCAGCATATCAGGGCGATTTGTCGCAGCAATTACAATAATGCCTGTATCATTTGCAAACCCGTCCATTTCAATCAGCAATTGGTTCAATGTCTGCTCTCTATCATTATCATTCAGCGAATGCTTGCTCCTGCTCTGCCCGATTGCGTCAATTTCATCGATAAACAAAATACATGGCGCATTACGTTTGGCCAGCTCAAAAATCTCTTTAATTTTTGCGACGCCCAGACCAACAATGATACCTGAAAAATCACTGCCCGATGTGGCGAAGAACGGAACGTTTGCTTCACCTGCAACTGCACGCGCCAACAAAGTTTTACCTGTCCCTGGTTCGCCAGACAGCAATATTCCACGTGGCACACGCGCACCCAAAGCCTTGAACTTTTCTTTGTGTTTCAAGAAATCGACAACTTCCATCAATTCTTGCTTTTCAGAATCAATGCCAGCGACATCATTAAATGTTGTTTTGGTTTTGCCAGTTGTAATTTTTGTTGGATTTTGACCAATCAAACTGCGCGTAATACCACCGCCACCGTTTCCGCCACGCATCAAGCGCAAGAACCAGAATAAAAACAACAAACCAACCAACAGTGGAACCCAACGCGCAACGACATCAAAAAATGAATCACGATTATTTATAGAAACAGTTGCACCATTTTTAGAAATCTTTTCCAACAATTCAGGATTATACGTGATTGTTGCATGATATGGCGTGCCGTCCTTTAATTTACCAGTTGCGACATCATTACGGCCGATTTCCATAGTTTTGATATCATCTGCACGACGTAACACATCTGAAAAAGATAATTCAATCGGTGCCTTTACCGTATTATCACCATTAGCATTTTCAGCCTTGAACCCACCAAAAAATAGTGTGCGCGCCCCCAAAATAACAAACAGTACAATGAACACTATCAAATAAAATTTGGAACTATCTTTTTTATTATAATTATTGTTTTTTTTGTTTTTCATATCTTTTCCTGAACGTTGTTCTTTTTCCTTCGGGAACGATTAAGATTCTGTCCCCAAGCCTGCGAATCGTGCAGTGTCCCAGCGTAAACTGACAATCACTATGCAAATTACATAGTGCATTCTGCAACGAATTCAACCGTGGTAAATAATCCCCTTTGCCAATTTTCTGAATCAGCAATCCTAATAACTTTAATCTAATTTCTTCTGCTTCGTCAAATAAAAAAGATTCAGCAAACATTGTTCCCCATGGACGCAGAACTAAATCCAATCTGTTTTCGATATATTTATCCATCCATTGCCTTGTCCGGCCAAGGTTTTCAATCGCTAGCAGTATTCTGGCATCAGAAATTCCCAATTCATCATTTAACAAATGTCGATTTTTCCGCATTTTGACACGCGTATAGTGTTCGTCACTGTTCATAGAATCTGTATAATATTTGATATTGTTATCATCACAATATTTTTTGATTTCAGCCCTTGGCACTTCCAATAACGGACGCAGGATTTTAATCCCATCGCGTTCTGATTCCTGCATCATGCCAGACAAACCATACAGACCACTGCCACGCGATAAATTCATTAAAAAAGTCTCAATTTGGTCATCGCTTTGATGCGCAGTCAACAAATATTCAATCCCGTTTTCATGACAATAATCAGTCATCATTTTATAACGCGCTTCACGTGCAGCCGCTTCCAGACCGTTTTGCGGTTTTTCAGAATCCCAATAAAAAACTTTTGACGGAACATTTAACTGCTTACACACATTGACAACATAATCTGTTTCGGTGTCTGCTTCGGGCCTGAGTCTGTGATTCACATGCAGACAAACAATATCTGCACCGATTTCATGCAACCAATAAAGCAAGCACATAGAATCAACGCCACCACTGACTGCAACAGCCAGTTTCAAGCCCTGATACCTAGGCATAAAATCTAAAAACTTTTTATTCATACCAATGGTATTTTATGTTATAATTTCCAAAAATAAAGGAAAAAGACAAAATGGCGAATAAAATAAAATCTGTCGCAGTCTATTGCGGACATGAATTGGGTAATAATCCAGAATACGCACGTGACGCACGTAAAATCGGCGAATTATTGGCACGTAATAAAATCACGATGGTGTTTGGTGGCGGCAATATTGGGCTTATGGGCACAGTGGCAGACTCTGCCCTGCAAAACGGTGGCGAAGTTATTGGTATATCAACACAACATGTGATTTCCAGAAACGAACCTGCACATGAAGAAGTCCATGTGAAAATCGTAGATGGCTTGAACGCCCGCAAGCAAGAAATGTTCGAATTATCAGACGCTTTTATAATTTTGCCAGGCGGGGTTGGCACTTTGGATGAAATCACAGACATAATGACTAAACAACAGGTTGGTGAATCTTGCAAACCAATCTTGATTCTGAATACTGCAAAATATTGGAATTTTTTGGGTCAAATCTTGACACACATGGAACAGGAAGGGTTCATAAATTCAGTATCAGATTATAATATTATCGTCGCAAATACGCCGACAGAATTGATGGGAAAATTACTTGATGATGACAACCTTGTCACGACTTGTAATGCCTTTTGATATAACAATTCTGGATTTTGCGATATCAAAATATTCGGACAGCAATTCAATTACGGCACTATTTGCGCGACCGTTTTCAGGCGCAACAGTTGTATAAACGCGCAAAACACCATCACTTGCAACGACTTTGTTTTGCTTTGCATGTGGTGTCACACGAACATTAAAAATCTTCTTGGAATCGTTCATCACTCATAATATGTATGTGAAAATGCATCACAGATTGCCCAGCACCACGACCAGTATTTGCAACTGTTCTGAAATTATTATTCAAATTTAATTTATCTACAGTTTTACAAAAACCGTTCCAAAACGCACGTTGTTCGTCCGCCGAAGCATTTTGTGTAAAATCCAATATATCAGTATATTCGCCACGTGGAATTACCAAGACATGCACACGCGCACGCGGTGAAACATCATAGAAAGCCAAAACATTATCATCACTGTACACAGTTTTATTTGGGATTTCGCCACGCAAAATTTTTGCAAAAACATTATTTTTATCATACATTTTATCTACCTTTGGTTTTGTCTAATGAATAATACAATCAAAGTATGTATAAAATCAAGAAATGAAATTTGTCACCATTGCATACGCGTGACGAACCTCGCCACAGTGCTGTAATTAACATTCATAGTTTGGGCGATTTTATATTTAGACGCACCTGAATCTAGCAACTCTCGAATTCTGGCGGCATTATCTGACATCTTTAACTTTTTTGACTGCGCAGCAAAAGGACGTCCAAGTTTCTTGCCCGCCGCACGAATATTATCTAATGATGATTTTGTTCGCTGGGATATTAAATTTCTTTCAATTTCAGCAGACAGACCGAAAGCAAAAGCCATAACTTTTGACTGTATATCATTGCCCAACTTGTATTGCTCTTTCAGCGTCCAGACCTGACAATTATTGTTCAAACAGTTTTCTAAAATACGCATAACTTCCAGCATAGACCGTCCCAAACGCGAAATTTCTGCAGCAATCAAAATATCATTTGACTGTAAATTATTTAATAATTGTCCCAGTTTTCTTTTATGCAAAGGCTGGCGCGAAGATATGGTTTCTTCGACCCAAGTATCGATTTTGATGTTATTTTGTTTGGCAAATTGTTCGATTTCGTGTCTTTGATGTTCCACAGTTTGCTTGGCTGAAGACACGCGTATATAACCGATTATTGACATAATATAAACTCCTTGATATCAAAATTTGTTATTAGAATTCCTTTCACTTTAAAGGAACGATTGTGATGATATCACGAAACAGTAAACATAATGAATTTGTAAATATGCCTAAAATGCTGGTTTTCTGCTGTTTGTTCGTTATTATTAAAAAAATGACAAAAAATAAAAAAATATGTTGATTTAATCGTTCCTTTGTGCAACAATTTTCTTGTGACGAAAAAACGCTCACTTTTTAATTAATTAAAAACAAAGGAAAACAAAATGAAAAAAACATTATGTTTAACATCTCTGTTGGCTATTATTGCCGCAGGATCAGCAAACGCAACAGAAACAGACGTGACCTTTGCTGGTGATTATTCATTACCAGATGGCACAACCGCAAACGTAGCTTCAAATGTCAGTGGTACCAGTTATACCTATGAAAAAACAGATGGCTCAGATGCTACTGCTGCATATGATGAAGATCCAAATTTGACATACTTTACATATACAGACAAAGACGGCGCTGCTGCTGATTTAACCTCTGGAACAAATTTGACACAGTCTGATTTCACAGGCACCAGCGCTGCTTCTGGGGACATTGCTACAACCCAAGAAATCGTTTCTGGCGCAACTGCAGATCGTGCAAATTATACCTATGTTAACGGTAAAGGTGATACTATCGAATTGGGCACCAGCGCACAATCTTTCACAGAAACACATGATTTATTGAGCGGTGTTACACCATCTAATACTTATTCTATTGAATTGGCAAATGGCTACATGACATCTGTAGATGTGACAGATGGCGCAACCAGTGTCACTTCTTTGGACGGCCGTAACTATATTTTACATGCATCAAACGGTCAAGATTATCGCTTGAACGAAGATGGAACAGAAATACATTGGACACTTGATGACAGTGTGGTTACAGATCCTGCAACAACATTACCAACGATATTGTCAGAATTGACAGCGTTAACAAATGCTTATGCTGATGACACAGCTGCTATTGCAACACTTGTTACAAACACAGGTGCCTGGGCTGCTACTGAAGCAACTAATTTTGCTGCTGCTGATGCAGTATTCGTTGCTGATACAGCCAAAATTGCACAGTTGGATACATACTATGCAACATACCAGGATGCTTTGGGCAAATTGGATGAAGCCAACGAAGCAAAAGCAACCGCGACAGCTGCAAACACAGTAAATGTTGCTGCACAAACTGCTGCACGCGATTTGTACAACGCACCAATCGAAACAACATTGGCAAGTGTTGAACAAAATGCAAACGCTTATACAGACGCAGAAACAACACGCGCACAAGGTGAAGAAGCTGCTATCCGTAGTGAATTTGATGCTGCAGATACAACTTTGCAAAATAATATCGACGCAGAAACAACACGCGCACAAGGCGTTGAACAAGACCTGCAAACAAGTATCAACGATGAAGCAAATACTCGCGCAGCTGCTGATACTGCCGAAATGAACGCTCGTATTGCTGCTGATAACAAATTGCAAAATAATATCGACAACGAAGTTGCACGTGCTACTGCACAAGAAGCCGCTATCCGCGCTGACTTTGCAGCTGCTGATGCTTTGACATTATCAAGTGCAAATGCTTATACAGACAAAAAAGTTGACACTTTGGAAAAGAATATTTCTGGTGGTGTCGCTGCTGCAACAGCATTGTCTGCCGTATCTGTATCTAATGTCAAGAAAGGCGAAATGTCCGTTGGTGGTGGTTATGGATATTATAACAACCAATCTGCGATGGCATTTGGCGCTGCTATGGGCTTGTCTGATAATTGGTCTATCAATGCTGGTGCCGGCATTGCAAGCGGTGACAAAACACAAGTATCTTTCCGCGCAGGCACAAACTATAAATTCAAATTGTTTTAATCACAGTTGAATTTATATAAAATAAAAACCGCTGAAATTAAATATCAGCGGTTTTTATTTTTCATCTTGTCCTTGAACTCTTGTGCTGTTATGCCCTGCTCGACCTGAAATAGATTAAATTCAGCATCCATTTCACGCAATTGTTTCACCATTATATTTTCAATCTCTTGCCTTTTTTGTTCGAACGCTTCACCCTTTAATGATGGGTCAATATAAATTGGTTCGCCAACACGACATGTTATTGTCCCAAATAGTTTTGGGACTAAAAATCTGTCCCATTTTTTCATAAAAAATGCCCGCGATGCAGAAAAACAGCATGGTACAATTGGCGCACCAGTCATACGCGCAAAATATAATGCGCCATCTTGACAATGCAAAGATGGACCACTGGGGCCATCAACAGCCAAACAAAGTGACTTCTTTTTTTCAGCCAACACACGCACCCCTTGGCGCAAGATTGAAATTGCACCCTCCGAAGTGCTGCCATAAATCGCGTGCAGACCAAAAAAGCGCTGCAATTTTGCCATCATTCGGCCATCTTGGTGTCTGGATACAATGCAATATGCACGCACCCCGCCCATACAAATTGCCGGTGATAACATTAAACTGCGCCCATGGAAAAACACGAAAATCACAGGCTTTTTATGATATTGTTTTAACGACTTGGTATTTGTAAAACGATGCTTTGATGTCCAATACAAAAACCAAATGAAAAACGCGGTCAAGCCCATTAAAATCCACATAATTATTGGACTGCGCAAAATTGGTCGCCAAAATTTTTTCCAAACTGTTTTCAATATCTTTTTCATAGCAACATTATATTATCAACAAAAACCCTAAAAAGCAAGAACAGCAGATTATGCACATACATAACCTGCTGTTTCATTATATATTAAATGATTTTTACATCATTCCTGGCATCGCGCCACCCTGGGGGGCAGATGATTTTTCTTCTGGGATTTCGTTCATAACTGCGCCAGTTGTCAATAACAAACCTGCAGTCGAAGCAGCAGCCTGGATTGCAGTTTTAACCACTTTCGCAGGGTCAATAATTCCAGATTTCATCATATCAACATATTCACCAGTTTGGGCATTGTATCCAAAATTATATTCTTTGTTTTCCATAATTTTGCCAACAACGATTTCACCTGAAACACCTGCATTTTCAGCAATTTGCATACATGGTGAAATAATCGCTTTGCGAACAATATCAACACCGACATTTTGATCTGTGTTATCGCCTTTGACATTTGCCAGCGCACTGACCGCACGCACCAGTGCAACACCACCACCTGCAACGATACCGTCTTCCACAGCAGCACGGGTTGCAGCCAAAGCATCATCAACACGATCTTTCTTTTCTTTGACTTCGACTTCGGTCATACCGCCGACATGGATAACAGCAACACCACCAACCAACTTAGCCAAACGTTCAGCCAATTTTTCTTTATCATATTCGCTGGTTGCTGTGGACAAAGTTTTACGAATTTCATCAGCACGATTTTTGATTGCATCTTTATCGCCATTCCCATTGACAAGCAAAGTTTTATCTTTGGAAACAACAACACGTTTTGCACCACCTAATACAGCAGGTGTAATATTCTCAAATGTCATACCCATATCGTCAGATATAATTGTGGCACCTGTCACAATCGCGATATCCTTCAACATTTCTTTACGTCTGTCGCCAAAGCCCGGCGCTTTCACAGCACAAACTTTCAAGCCCCCACGCAAACGGTTCAACACCAACGTTGCCAAAGCCTCACTTTCAACATCTTCCGCAATAATCAACAATGGACGGCCAGATTGTGCCACAGGTTCCAATATTGGCAACAAAGCCTGTAAACCTGTGATTTTCTTTTCAGAAACCAAGATTTGTGCATTTTCTAATTCTGCCAACATTTTTTCGCTGTTTGTTACAAAATATGGCGACATAAACCCTTGGTCAAATTGCATACCTTCCACAATATCGATTTCAGTATCTAGACCTTTGGCTTCCTGGACAGTAATAACACCTTCTTTGCCAACTTTTTCCATAGCATCAGCAATCTTTTGCCCTATTTCAGAATCGCTGTTCGCAGAAATAGTCGCAACCTGAGCAATCTCAGACGAATTTTTAACTGGACGTGCGTGTTTTTCAATATCTGCGACCACAGCGTTCACAGCAATATCAATACCGCGCTTGATATCCATAGGATTCATACCCGCAGCAATAACACGTCTGCCTTCGCGGAAAATATTTTGCGCCAACACTGTCGCAGTTGTCGTTCCGTCACCAGCACTGTCGCCAGCACGTTTTGCAACTTCCTGAATCATCTTGGCACCAATGTTTTCCGCAGGGTCTTTCAACGCAACTTCTTTTGCAACGGTCACACCGTCCTTGGTCGCGATTGGCGCACCATATGGACGTTCGATAACCACAGTGCGTCCCTTTGGCCCCATAGTAATTTTTACAGCATTTGCCAGTTTATCGATACCAGATGCCAATTTATCTGTATTAAAAACAATATCTTTTGCCATAATTTATCCCTTTTATAAAATTCCAAGAATATCAGATTCTTTGATTAAAACATAATCTTTGCCGTCAATTTTGACTTCATTCACAGATGCAGCCCACTTAGCAAACAGAACCACATCGTCTGGTTTTACAGACATAGGAATCTTTTGCCCATTTTCAACCAAACCATCACCGACCGCGATAACACGACCGCGCACAGGTTTTTCTTTTGCTGTATCTGGGATAATAATACCGCCTGCTGTCTTATTTTCTTCTTCGATTCTGGTCAGCAGGACATAGTTATGCAATGGTTTAAACATAATAACAACTCCTTTGCTATGCGTGAAATATAGTCAAAAAAAAAGACTTTTCAAGCCCCGAAATCACCCCAAATAAAAAATATTCACAAAAATACTTGACAAGTCTTTTTTTTGTATTATATTGTTTATGAAAATGGGGTGAAAGCCCTGAAAAAAACAAAACATTCCTCTTTGCATTTAGGCGGAGGGATGAAAACAAAAAGGATGAAAAATGTCTATTAAAGAAAAATTGAAAGATTTAGTTGGTGGCAAAGGTAATGCCAAGACTGTATCTGAAAAAAATGCAACTGGAATTGATTTAAAATTGATAAATGCAGAAACAGCAGAAGAAACAAAACGTCTTATTGCAGCTGGTGCAGATGTTAATGCAAAAGACTGGTATGGTCGTACAGCATTGATGAAAGCTAAAACAGCAGAACAAACAAAATTGTTGATTGATGCTGGTGCAGATGTCAATGCAAAAGACAAAGGTGATTATGCACCATTAATATCAGTTGAAGTTGGTGGTCGTACAGCATTGATGGAGGCTGAAACAGCAGAACAAACGAGATTGTTGATTGCCGCTGGTGCAAATGTTAACGCAAAAGATGACTATGGCTATACAGCATTGATGGAGGCTAAAACAGCAGAACAAACAGGATTGTTGATCGCTGCTGGTGCAGATGTTAATGCGCAAAACAAATATAAAAGCACGGCATTGACAACTTGTTGCGCACATATGTACAATAAGGGTTTTTTACTTGCATGTGGTCTAAGAAAAACACCAGAAGAAGCATATAGTGAAACAGCAGCAAGATATCCAAGCACTGTGGAACAGATGAAAATGCTTATCGCTGCTGGCGCAAACGTTGATGTAAAAGACGACCATGGCTATACAGCATTACATTATGCGGTGTATGAAAGACAAACAGCAATAGAAAAAATGAACCTGCTTATTGCAGCTGGCGCAAATGTTAACGCAAAAAGCAATTCTGGTGCAACCCCATTGATGAACGCCACAGCAGAGCAAATGAAAGTGCTGATTGCAGCTGGTGCAGATGTTAATGCAAAAGACAAAGAATATAAAACACCATTGATGTGGGCACGTACAGCAGAACAAATGAAAGTGTTGATTGACGCTGGTGCAGACATCTATGCAATAGACAAAAGTGGCTATAGTGTTTCATCTTATAGTAGACGAGGCTGGGACAGGAACGAAAAAGAAAAAGTAATTGAAGAAGCAAAGGCAAAAACACCAAAACCTTTGAACAAACCGTTGTTAGCCAAGATAGCAGATAAAGTTAAAGGGCTATATCGTTAACAGCAAAAGGTAACAAAAAAACACCGCGGTTGCGGTGTTTTTTTGTATACCAATGATTATGATAATTTGTGAATTACCAAACCACTACGCAATTTTGGTTCGAACCAAGTTGTCTTTGGTGGCATAATGTTGCCTGTATCCGCAATATCAATAATTTGACGCATTGTCACAGGATACAAAGCAAATGCAGCAACCATTTCACCAGAATCTACGCGTTTCTTCAATTCGCCCAGGCCACGAATACCACCAACGAAATCAATACGTTTGCTGGTGCGCAAATCGCCCAAATTCAATATCTTATCAAATACCAAATTGGACAATACTGTCACATCCAACACACCGATTGGGTCGTTGTCGTTATATGTACCTGGCTTTGCAGTCAAAGAATACCACTTTCCACCCAAATACATTGAAAAATTGTGCAATTTTGTTGGTTTGTAGATATCGGTACCCATTTCAACAACATCGAAAGATTCTTGCAGTTTTTCGATGAATTGTTCAGGGGTCAAGCCGTTCAAATCCTTTACAACGCGGTTATAATCAATAACTTTCAACTGACTTTCCGGGAAAATCACAGCCAAGAAATAATTATATTCTTCGTTGCCTGTGTGATTTGGATTTTGATCACGCTTTTCAGCGCCCACACGTGCAGCAGCGGCAGTTCTGTGGTGACCGTCCGCAACGTAAAATGCAGGAACATTTGCAAAAATTTCAGTAATGCGTTTGTTTATTGCATCATCTGTTATTTTCCAGAAAGTATGTCCAAAACCGTCTTCTGCAACAAAGTCATATTCTGGCTCGGTATTTTTCACAATATCTTCAACGATTTTGTTCATTTCTTCAACATCTGGATATGCAAAGAACACAGGTTCCAAATTCGCATTCTGAATGCGAACATGAATCATACGATCGTCTTCTTTGTCTTTACGTGTCAATTCATGCTTTTTAATTTTACCGGTCATATAATCATCAACATTAGCAGCAGCAACCAAACCGTATTGTGTACGCCCGTCCATTGTTTGTGCATAGATGTAATACATTTCTTTGTCATCTTGGACTAACCAGCCGTTTTCTTGCCATTTCTTGAAGTTTTCAACAGCTTTGTCATAAGTTTTCTGTTCGTGTTCATCAGCAATCGGGTCAAAATCAATTTCTGGTTTGATAATGTGCAACAATGATTTTTCGCCTGCTTCATTTTTTGCCTCAACAGAATTCAATACGTCATATGGACGCGAAGCAACTTCACTGGCCAAGTTCTTTGGTGGTCGAACGCCTGCAAATGGTTTGATTTTCATTTTGTTTCCTTTTAGTTTTTATAAAACAATTTAGGTCATAAAAATTTTTCACAAATATAAAAAAGTGGTTGGACAACCTGTACAGGTTTATAACCGACGATTTGTCCAATTTCTCTAATCTTAGCATCCAAATTAAAGCATTTCAACAAAAATTGAAATCCGAAAACCCGGAGGTGTTTGCACTACTCAATTCGTAGTGCTGGCACGTGTGGTAGTTCATCTCCGGGGGTAAATCGGTTTAGTTAAATAAACCGTCAAGGGTTGAAATGCACAAAATAAGGTTGTCAATCACGACAAGCCCGTTTGATATGCACTTTTACTGAAACTTCTTGAGGTGAATTGAGTCCATGTCGTTATTCGATATGAAAACATTAACTTAAAATAAACAAGGTGAAAACCATGGATAAAACGGTAAAAAAAGAAAAAAATATGATAGTTGCCCCTAACGAAATTCGTTGGGATTTGTATATAGATGATAGTCAATTAAGCAAACGCGAATTATACTTGGCGGAACATTGCCGTCAACGTAAATTCACGTTCTTGCTAAATGACGCAAAAAAGTTTTGGGTTCAAAACGGTGGAACATTATCTGTAAGAGCCACAGTTGAACAAGGGAATTCTTGTATCAATTATTATGACTTTGCCGATTTACGTAATGCGATGGTCTACTACGTAAAAAATAATCCAGACAGAATCAAAGAAATGGACAGGGAATCAAGCCGACGTTACAGATTGCGACAAAAAAACAAAGTCGCCTTAGAAAATATATCAAAGGGTATGTCGCCATTTGTATATCAGGGTCGGGTAGCATGGACACCGACACTAGCACCAAGCAAAGAATGTGTTTTATGGGCGAAAAGTGGGTGTTATCCAACAGTATTTAAAAACAAAATTGTTTGGCAACAAGCACCAGCAACACATTAAAAGGATTATAAAATGAATAGCGAAACTTTAAAAGAATTACAAAATGACGACATTTCAACTGAAATCGAGTCAGAAACTGACGTATGTAAACCGTGGGGAAGTGCCATAATTTTAGCCACAGAACCTAAAACCCAAAGAGAAGGCGAAAGTATAGAATACCAATTATCAAGAACTTCTTGGTATTGCTGTGTAAATTGCTGGGATGTTTGGCGTGTTTATATTGTGGATGATTTAACCGGCACAGTGCCGTTTTATAGGATGATAAATTACATAAAACGTGCTGATTACCCTGTATATATTATTGTTGATAGTTCTGACCATTTGTTTTTGGACGATTTCAACAAAGTGGCATTACTGAATTATTTCTACCACAAGAAAAAGATTCAAATCCATTTGGTTACAGAAGAAATCGTGCTTCAAAACCCTTACAGCAAAAAGGAACAGGAAATATGGGAAAAATTAACCCGTATTCCCAAAAAAAAGCTTTCCGGAATGAACAAGGGAATTGAAGCATATATGCAGTTGGAACAAGAACGGGAAAAAGACGAATCCAATGCAGAATTAGTTCAATAAAATGAAAAATTATTCTGTAAAGGGGCGCCTCGCCCATAGTTCTAAAAGGATGTGGTGGTTATGAATGTTTGGTCTGCCGGCGACTGAATATCATAAACCAACCATAGTTTTACCCCGGGTAAGACAAAAAATGCCTTATAACGTGTAAGGCAAAAATTAAAAGTGTGTTCTCTACTTGATTCTGGCCAAACTGGTAACTGATTCACACAAAACGATGTACCTACGGTGTGGGCTCACCATGGCTACACCCAGGGACCTCTCGGACATCATTTTCATAATAACACTAGGCACATTGAAAAACGTCCTAGTAATAAAATTATTTAATTTAATCAAATAAATAACAATAAGGAATACAACATGACTACTATTATTTATAATAAAAAAGATACAGAACAATTACAAAATCAAACAAAAGATTGGTTGGGGTATATGTCTTTCAGCCACTATCTTGTTATTGATTTACCATTGAACCGCAGACACTATGATTTTAAAAAAGCAACAAAATATCTTAAAACCATTGTGAAACGATTTGAAAAAGAACTTATTGGTCGTCATTGGAATAAACACCCTGTGCATTTTTTAGGTATTGCTGAATCTGGTGACTATCATATTTGGCATTGGAATCTTTTGTTAGAAGCGTCTAAATACACCGATACAGAACTGCAAAATGCCGTAACAAGCACAACAAATTATATGAAATTGGATTTAAAAACAATGGATTTACAACCAATCAACAGAACAAAAGAAGTGTTAAACGGCTATGTTGTCAAAGAATTACAAGCAAATAAAACATTTCACATTGATTCAGACCGTATTTTTACATCCAAAACATTATTTAATTTATAATTGTTATTTTTGGACATCACGCACCCATTTACCATTTGAATCATATACGTGATTATGGGTGCTAAAAATTCCACCACTGGTAATAACAAAATCAGATGTATAAGATACTAATTTACCATTAACCCGACTGTATTCACGATTGGAATTGTCGTATAAACTGACTTGATTGCCACTTTGACAAACATACATAATTTTTTTCATTTTGACCCTACTTTTAAGCAATTTTAATATAAAAATAAGTGGTCGCAAACGGGTATTTTATTCATTATAAAATAAATTTATATAATCCTTGTAATACCATTTTTGAGCATATGCATTATCACCAAGTTTTACCAAAATTCCCATCTTGACCAATCTGTCTATCATTTTATATCCAGATGGTTTTGATGTCCCCGTCCACTTCATAATATCTGATATACCAACAATAGGCATTTTATATAAATTTTCCAATACCGTCATTGTTGATTGTGATACAGCTTTGCCTAAAACTTTTACTTTATCTGTGTCACGTTCACGTATTTTAGTAATCAAAGCACATGTTTTAATAGCGGAATTTGCAGTATCAATAATTCCATCTAAAAAGAAATCCAGCCATCCAACAATGTCACCATTATGATAATCGTTTAATTTTTGATAATATATATTCCTGTGCTGTTTAAAATATGCAGATAAATACAATATCGGCATTTCCAACAATTTTTTATACCATAAAAACATTGTTATCAATATACGACCTGTTCGACCATTACCATCATTGAACGGATGAATTGTTTCGAATTGTGCATGTAATAAACCTGCTTTAACAAGCGGTAAATAATCATCATCTGCATGCATAAATTTTTCCAAATCATTCAAAGCACGTGTCATTTCTTCAACTGGTGGTGGAACATAAGTCGCATTATCTGGTCTGGTGCCACCAATCCAATTTTGACTGGTTCTAAATTCCCCAGGATAAGAATTATGTGTGCTTCGTGCTTTCAACATCAACTTTGAATGTAATTCCCTGATAAATCTTAACGACAAAGGAAAATCTTTGGCACGAACAAGACCATAATTTAGTGCATTTATATAATGTACAATGTCATCCACATCTTCAGGTAAAGAATTACTTGGTTCAACATTTTCCTTTTCAATAACATCCATCATAGTAGCATTTGTGCCTTCAATTTGACTGGAAGATGATGCGTCCTTTTTCACAAACATGACTAAAAACCAATCCTTATCGGGCAATAATTCTGTAATGCCGTCCAATTTACCTAATAATCTTACTGCTTCCGTATGCTTTGAAATTATTGTATTTGGTAAAGATAATTGTTTAACAGGCGGAAAAGGATTTGGAATAAATGCCTTAAAACCCGCAGATTGCTTTACAAAATTACCTATTTTTATATTATTCATAATACCACCTTTGATAAATACTGTAACATAAAAACTTTACTTTGTAAACATAAAAGTAAATCTTTTTACACAAAACATTTACTTTGATAATACAAAAGTAAACTTTTTGAATAAATATTTTTAATAAAAAGAGACGACTGAAAATTTACACATCGTCCCATTATATATACCATTATAATACAAAAATACCCTGTCGCATACTAAAAAATGAAGTATTTTTAGAATCTGTAACTAACTCCGCTTTTGAAATTCATATAATTGGCATTATCCATAAAATATTGTGCATTACCATACAAGTGCAAATAACCAAGAGTATAATCGAATCCGACACTTGCAGCACCACGATATTCATAGTTGTTGTTATACAGACTGAATGTGCCGTCCATACCACGTATTCCAAGTTTGATATCGTAAGTATCACCAAATTCACGATACACCATCAAGCCTGAATTCAGTTTGAATCTGCTGCCATCTTGTAATGTCTTTTCGTATTTAGTATACAACCCAAGGCCTGTTTCTACTGATACAGTTCTGTCGTCTGGTATAATCAAAGCAAACTCTTTATCTTCTTCATGTCCAGATTGTTCATAAACTATGGTATTAAATGCCAAGTCAGGTGCAAATGTCCAATTACCAAATGTCAATGGATACCGCAAATCATTTATTAAACCAAAGATACGTTTTTCAATAACGCCTTCATAGTTCATATTGTTATAGCCACGTCTGTTATATTCACTGTTCGCAAATCCCGCTTTTGGTGCAATAACCAATTCATAACCATCGTTGGTATATGTTGCAGGCATATAGAACAACCACATCTTATTTTGTCTGTGCATATTATCCCCATTACCAGTGTTGATATTAGCCATTGCCATACCATACCCCAACTTCCAATTATCAGATATTTTTTCACTGCTGATACCATATTGTCCGTTTCCACCATTGTGGCTATCACTGAACGAGAAATAACCCATAGAATCAGAAATATCAAAACTGTCCCGACCTGAATTTTCAAACAGTTTATTATTCATTGAAAAACTGATTTCACGCATAGCCGATAAATCTTCATGAGCAAATTGTGTGAATGTATTTAATCCAGTTAATCCAGACAAAGCACCATTAAATGCAGACATATTTTCCATAGATTTTAATGTTGCAAATAAATCAGAACCATTACCATTTGCATAGTTATTAGCCAAGAAAGCCGCCAACGAAGCGTTATCTGTCAATTCATTAAAATCCTTCATTTGCACAACAACATCATGCCCATTATCTGCCAAAGAAGCATTAAACATAGCAGAAGCAGAACGCACATTTAACCCAGAAACATCACCTGCATCAATCATATTTTCAGCAATGTATGTTGTTTGATTACCGTTTTGGACTAATTCGCTAGAAATATTCAAATCACCAGACAATTCGTTTTCGACTATAAATTGTGCACCAAGACCCGCCGTTACATTACCACCAAAAGAATTCAAGTTCATTTGGGAAGCCATCATCGTACCAGAATTTACAAATGTGGCGCCATTTGTAAGATAAATAAATCTATCATTGTTGCTACATGCATTACCTGTACATGAACTTCCATTCACGCTGATTGTTCCGGTGTTTCGCACAACTGTTGATGAACCATACGCATATATGCCATACGAACTAAAATTATCACTATTTATAATAGTAATTGTTCCATTGTTATTGACGATTGAATTATATGCAGATATTCCGTGAGCGCTTCCCCCGTTTTTAATAGTAATTGCACCGTTATTTGTAATTATTGCGTTGCTACCAGATATACCCGCTGTCGACTGATGTTGTACGTTTTCAATAGTAATTGTACCGTTATTTGTAATATATAAATCTCTAAAATCACTGTCTGTTCCGCTGAGTCCTGTTGTTCCTCCTTCCCCCAATATATTTTTAAGAACAATGGTTCCGTTATTAACAGTTGTCATTTCATATGAACTTATTGTCATCATTCCCCTGATACAACTTCCACCTGTATTTTCAATACTAATTATGCCGTCATTAGTAAGTGTCGCACCGGATGCATACATACCGACAGCATAATGCATGTTAGCCCCACCGTTTGTAACTTTTATTTCCCCTGTATCTGTATTAGTTGCCGATGCTCCATTAGCAACATATACACCATAAGCATCTGCATTAACAGAATATGATAAATTTGTATTATCTATATAAATTTTACCGTTATTTAATGCAATCGCATTTGAACCGACTGCCCACATTCCGTATGATTTATAGGTGTTTTGTATGTCAATTATCCCAGATTCTGCATTAGTTACCTTGCCGTAGTATCCGCCATACATACCATATTCCGCTGTTGTGCTTGTCGATCCTATATTATCAATAATAATTTCAGAATCATTTACACATGCATCACCTATCTGTGTTCCAACAGAGCAATCTAATTTTAAATATATCTGGCCGTTTTGTTCAATGTAATGTTCGCTATCAAATGTACATTGTACCAATGTGTTATCACCAGATTGACACGTGCTTGTTATATTGTATCCAGTTGAACACGATGACACATATCCATCACAAGTTGCGGGCGTATCACATAAATCACCTGTCCATCCACCAAAACAAGAACATGTGTTGGCATTTTGTGTTCCGTTTACACAGTTTAATTTTGAATATGCTTGACCATTTTGTTCAATGTAATTTTCACCATCTAAAACACAACCATTGTTGGTTGTCCAATTTTGATAACCTGTATTACAAACACACTGTGTTTCTTCTTGGTGTGCATTTGAACCACAATTAAGTATATTATTATTGTTGTTATTATTTGTATTATTGTTTTGAGTATTATCACTTGTTCCGGAACTACCACCAGAACCTCCGCCGGAACCGCCACCACCCATTCCAGCAGCGACAGCACCACCTGCAACACCGGCACCAATTCCAGCCCATGCCCATTTACCAAGCCCCAAGAAAGACCAAGGTTTGCTTGCCGAGGCAACTTTTGTTATAAAATGTTCATATTGTTCTGTTGGAATTTTTTTGATGCATTTATGTTCTGTGTTTGCACCAATACTCTTTAATAAATTATATGCATCTATATTGCCATCTTTAACAGCAGAACATAATGCTGTATCGCCATTTGCATTAACCGTGTCTATATTTTTAACCGTTTGTAATTCGGTAGTATTTCCTGTTTGTGCCAAAAGATAAATATCTTCTGCTTTATTGGTTGCAGAATATGCAAAATTTGCATTAAATATGGCGAATAAAAAAAATATATATTTTTTCATCTTTATACCTGTAATTAAAAAATAGACCGTCAAGAAACTGGCGGTCAGGGAGATCTCAATCATATGCGTTAAATGATTCTGCGGTTTTCGGGTTTGAACCCTGTTTTATAACCAGCAACTCCCCGACCATAAGTCAGGGATGATAACGGTGCAAAAACACCACTACATCATTATAACGATGCTTTCGCACCGAACGCATAAGGCCTGAGATAGCCCTAAACCCAATTTCTCGGATTCAATTCTTACTATAAACTATCGATTAAAAAATGTAAATACTGATTTAAGAAAAAAATCTGAATAATTAAAATCAAATTATATTCTGCGCTGGTTTGTTAAGAAAAATCGTCAACTCTTCGTTTCGGACCCATATAGAACCATACAAAAACCATTAAAATTTGACACTGGATACCCTGGAACACTTTTTATTTATAATTTATTATCAAAATAATAAAAATTTAATCTGATTTATCGTTTTTTATTTGCCTTAAAATTTTTCAATGTAATAATTCAGGCAAACAAAGGATTTTTTATGAAAGTTTTGGAATATTGCACTTTATTACAGGCATGTGAATACTTGGCTTTTAGATGGACACCTTACAGTAAAGAAGATGAATTGTTTTGTGAAGAAGAACGTTGGCGTCCATATTTACAATATAATTCTGGACCTTATGAAAAAGTGAACCCTATACACAGAAAACTAGATCGGGCTAGAGAACGTTTAATCTTGTTGTTTGATAAGGGTTTACATTGTTACAGTAATGAAACGCCCATCCAACTAGCCAAAATTATACGACACGAAATAACCAACGAAACAAATATTCAAATAATGCTAGGGGTGACATTAGAAAATGATTACTCTGGTGGCGAACAGAAACCGCCTTATGTGGTTATACAAAATTTCAAATGCAGATTTGAAAATGAATACATTCACAACGTGACCATAAATTTTGCTGAATTAAAAAAATTACATGAAGTTGAATCTGCTGAAGTCAGTGATGTATATAGATTGTTCATCGACGACAATTTGTATTTATGCTGTCAAAAAAACAATGACAAACCAATACGAGTAAAAGACAAACCGTTCATTTCAAATAACGAAAATTATATCATACTGAAACACGCCATGGAAAACCCCGGCATTTTAATAACACAAGATGAAATCAAAACTAAATTTGGTATAGGATTTGCTTATCAACAAGGTATAACTAATAAGGTGCAGAGTGTTTTTACTACCATACCTGATATTAAAAAGGCCTTTTTTGATATAAGTGCACATGAAATTTGTTTCAGAGACACTGTGACGAATCGTTTTTTGGAAAAAGAAAAAATACAAACACTAATTTAAATGTAAATATATCGTAAATATGATATTTCTACAATTTTGGGCGAAAGCCCCGTTTTTATTACACATATTTAAAAATATGCCGTAAATAGCCATATTTTATGGATTTTAGATATTTTTGAACACAAACTTTGACTGAAAATCGAAACAAAAAGTTCCGATTGAAGCCAAAGGAGTCACACAATGCCGTTCACATAAAAAAATCACATTCTTAATCTCCTTTCACAAAAATTATAACGTCTAATTTGGTGTAATCGCCACCCCCAGAGTATTCAAAAAATATTCTGGGGGCATAAAAAGAACCCATCGGTTAAAGACCGATAAAAAACAAAACAAATAAAAAATGACAATAAAAGATTGGTTAAAAAATTTTTATGAAGATTTGACTGAATCCGAATTGCAAGAAGCAGAAAATCGGATAGTTGAATTTTATGCTTTTTTAGCCAAGAAATTGTCAGAAAACCGGGAAATTTTACAACATAAAAACTAAAAATTACCTGTGCGTTTAGCACAAAATATAATATAATCCAACTATACAAAAGGATTAAAAAATGACAAAAAAACAACAGATTGACTCAACTCCAACCAAAGCAGTATTATTTGCGCGTGTATCAAGTCGTGAACAAGAACAAGGGGCATCTATTGATGCCCAAATTCATAATATAGAAGTATATTGTTCACGACAAGGATTAAAAATACTACCACAACGATTTGTAATTACTGAAAGTTCCACAAAAGGTGACAGACCAATATTTGTGAAAATGTTAAATTTTGCAAAATCACAAAGTCAACCTGTTGCCATTGTGGCTGATTGTATAGATAGAATTCAACGTAGTTTTCGTGAATCTATCGAACTGGGTGATTTATGCAATGCTGGAAAAATAGAACTCCATTTTGTTCGTGAAAATTTGGTTATCAACAAAGATTCAAATACTTGTGATACTCAACGTTGGGACTTCGGAGTTATGGCCGCCAAAACTTATGTCGGCAATTTACGTGATAATGTTAAACGTAGTTTTAAAGAACTTCGTCAACATGGTTGTTGGTTACACAAAGCACCAATCGGTTATAAAAACATACGAATTGATGGTAAAGCAAATCTTATCGTTGACCCTGACCGTGCACCAAAAGTTATTCGTTTATTCGAAGAATATGCCACAGGTAATCATTCTTTGGAAACTTTGACTAAACTGGCTGCTGATATGGGTTTAAATTACCCACTGGGATTAAATAAACCAATCAGCAGAACAGGTATTGCCGGAATTCTTAAAAATCCATTTTATTATGGAATTATGCGAACCAATGGACAAGAAATGCCACATCGTTATCCAAAGTTGATAAGCAGTGCTTTATTTAACCAAGTTCAAGACATGTTGGAAGGCAGGACAAATAACCCAACTAAACGAACCTATGGAACGGAAGAATATGCATTTCGTGGTATCTTTCGTTGTCATTGTGGACATAGTTTGACACCAACACATATTGTTAAGCCAAACGGTAAACGTTACGATTATTTGTTTTGTAATAATAAACATTGTGACCAAAAACCATTGAATGTTACCGAATTATATTTTCAATTAAAAGAAGACGTTTTTGACCCAATGTATGTTCCAACCGAACTGTTGAATGAAATAAAAACAAAGGTCAAAAAATCCCTTGAAAAAGAAAATGAAACTGTGCTTGGAATCCAAAAAGGGTTAAAAGCGGAACTGACAGAAGCAGAACAACGTCAAAAACGTGCTATGATGTTATATGTTGACGGTGGAATTGAAAAATCAGAATATGAAATGATTAAAACCGAAACGACACAGAAAAAGGCAGAATTGGAAGAAAGATTGAAAAATTATAGTCAAATTGACGAAGATATAGCCAAAACTGCTGAACAAGTTGTAAATATTGCGGGAAATGCAAGTAAAATCTTCATGAGTTTAAATCCGGGTGAAAAGAACCAACTTTTACGTCTGATACTTTTAAACTGCACTCCTGGAGATAAAAAACCCCAGATTTCCCTACAAAAACCATTCAATTTTTTTGTTGAAAACCCGGTATATACAGATTGGTTGGGGCAGCTGGATTCGAACCAACACTGACGGAGTCAGAGTCCGGAGTTCTACCATTAAACTATGCCCCAATGCGGTTTGTATTATATCTTTATTATTTGTTTTTTCAACTATAAAATGTCATTGATTACAGTCAATCAACAAGAATCGAACCAACACAAAAAAACACCGCCGTTTAATCAGGCGGTGTTTTTTATAATCAAATAACAAAATAATTAAAATGGAATATCGTCTGCAATATCTTCTATGCGAACTTCTTCACGTGGTTGCGCAGGTGTCGCACTTGCAGAATCCGCACTGCCGTCCATCGCTTTTGCCCCAGACAATATGACCATTTGACCAGAATATGGATTCAACACAACTTCGGTTGTAAATGTATCGACCCCCTGCTGATTTTGCCATTTGCGCGTGCGCAAAGAACCCTCAAGATACAATTTAGTTCCCTTTTGCAACATGCGTTCTGCAACATCAACCAAAGATGGGTTGAAAATCACAACACGATGCCATTCTGTTTGTTCCTTTTGTTCCCCAGTTTGTCTGTCGCGCCATCTGTCAGATGTAGCCAACGAAAATGTGACCACTTTTTGACCGCTTTGCATAGTGCGAACCTGAGGTTCTTGACCAATATTACCAACCAATATTACTTTATTTATGCTACCTGCCATTTTTGCTTCCTTTGTTTTAATCTGTAATTCAATGATTGCGAAAAAAAAATATAAACACAAGGAAAAAAGAAACGCATCATAACGATGCGTTAAATTTATTCTTCGTCGTCTTCTGATTCGTCAACTTCTTCTTCGTCTTCTTCCACAGCATTCAAATCTATTTCCTTTGGCACGCCCAAAATATCTTCGATTTTTTCAGAAGCCGCATCTAAATCCATTTTATGCAGAACGGCAAATTCCTGGGCCATACGTTCCAGCGCACGCAAATACAACTGACGCGCAGAAAATGTCATTGTGTCCGAAGCGGTTCGTCTTTGCAAATCGCGTACAACTTCTGCCAATTTCATTGGATCGCCAGAATTGATGTTTTCTTCGTATTGTGCAGCACGACGCGCCCAAATCATACGTTTGGCACCTGCTTTACCCTTGGCCGACGCGATTGCTTCGTCCAACTTTTTGGGTGTAGACAACGGACGCAATCCAGATAATTCAGCCCTGTCCAATGGAACACGCAAAGTCATATGATTTCTTTCAAAATCTATAACCATCATTTTTATCTTCTGACCACCGATTGTTTGTTCTTCGATACGAAGCAACTTTCCAACGCCCTGGGTTGGATAAACAACATATTGACCAGATTTAAAATCTAATTTTTTTGTCGGCATATTTTACAACTCTTGTCTTTTGCCATTCTCTCTATATGCTTGATTATAACACAAAAAAACGAAAAAACAAATATTTGGCAAAAAATTATTGTCCAAGGCCCGCAGGTGAAAAACGTCCTATGTTATTGAACAGTTCTTCAATAGCATTTAACTCTATCGCAGCAGGTATATCTGTTTCACCCCTTGCCATTTTTATATCTTTCAAGTCGTCATCATGCAAAATCTGGGTTTTAGTCACTTTTCCATTATTGACCCATGCCAATAAAACAACTTTGTTATCATAAGTCACAGGGAACGGCCCACGCATATTTTCATCAGCCCCATAATAGACCCAAACTTCGTCACCATAAATCGTTTTCACCTGGGGATCTCCGATTTCATCTTGTAATTGCGCAGTTGTTTTTATTCCTGCCAATTTAGATTCCAAATCATCAGGCATGACATAACCACGGTGTTTTGTCTGAAAAGTGCAAGCGCACAGCCCAATCAACAATACTGATAATATTTTTTTCATTTTTCGTTTCCTTTTGTATTCATATCTTGCAAAACATTTTCTGTTTCTATTTGTTTCAAAACAGCATTTTGATATTCCGTTGAATTTAATAGTTTATCAGCATCCATACCTATTTCTTTCGCCAATTTTTGAACAAATAATTGTTTAGAAGATTTAATATTGTGATACAACTCTAAAAATTGTTGAGTTGCACCAACACGCGACAAACTATATTTTGTACGAATATGTTCAACAACTGCCCTTACCCATAAATAAGACGACATGTATGACGGTTGAAAAGAACATGTCATATTTGGAACCCTATCAGACGTAAACTCAACATCGCTCAACAACTCATTTGCCGTATATATTTTACTCATCGAACGCATAGCTATAAGATGCATTGGTTGTTTTTTTTCATATTCCATAACGTACCATGGAACCAGCTCGGCAAACCCCTCCTGAAACATTTGTGCATCAAAACCAAATTGGAATTGAATTAAATGCGCATATTCGTGAATATTATTTACATGCTGGTTTATACTAACTGGTTTATCTGAAATCAGCACATTTTGACTTGAACCATACGCAGCATTAAAACTATCCATATCATAAGAATCAACAGGTTTTCCACCGCCTTTTCTGTCTTTATACGGATACTGCAACAATTCTGCAAAATCTTCATCTGGAACAATATATAAATAAAACACAGGTTTTGCATTTGCGGGATATTTTATCTGCATCTTGGTTAATTCGTTAATACATTTTTTATGTTCCTCTAATCGTGCATTATATTCACCAACATCAAACTTCTTGGCGATTTCGTGCGACATACGCGCACAAAACACACCATCAACAATAACACGACGTTCTGATTCTCTTATATATTCACGCAAAGCATCCTGTGGTGTCATTGTCATTACCCCTCGCCATTATCTTTGTTTATTTTAACCGCAAAATTTGCGATATGTTGTTTCAATTCAACTTTGTATAAATTGTTTGACTTTGCAGCCTCTACCAACCTATCAAAATTCGGATTCACAGACCGCGCAGCCGCGAATCGTGTTTCAGATTTCATAAACTCTTCCAATGGGAACGGCATATCAACACACGAATCCATTATCAAAGGATTTTCCCCGCTGTCTATGACAGACGGATTAAATCTGAACAACGGCCATGCACCTGTATTCACTAAATTAGTCTGATGTTCAACACCATTTTGCAAAGCAAATCCATGTGCAATACATGGCGCATATGCCAAAATAATTGACGGGCCGTTAAACGCTTCTGCCTCACGAAAAGCGCGTATTGCCTGAACCTGATTTGCGCCCAATGCGATTTGTGCAACATAAGCGCCAGACATCATCGCAATCAACCCTAAATCTTTTTTCGCATGCGTTTTACCACCAATCGCAAACTTCATAGACGCACCAAATGGTGTTGATTTAGATTGCTGACCACCTGTATTTGAATAACCTTCGGTATCCAGAACCAAAATATTTACATTTTCGCCACTGTGTAAAATATGGTCCAGACCACCATAACCAATATCGTATGCCCAACCATCACCACCAACAATCCATACAGATTTATCAACAATAGCGCTGAGCAAACTTTCTGCATATCTGGCACGACTATCAGACATATTCGCCAATTGTTTTTGTAAATCTTTCTGAATTTGACGTTGTTTATCTGTATCTGATTCAGCAAACAAAGATTCGACATTTGGAATATTTAATTCGAACAAAACACTACGCAAAGCAGAACGTTTTTGATTCAATGCGATTCGCATACCCAGACCATATTCTGCATTATCTTCGAACAAAGAATTAGACCACGCAGGTCCACGACCTTTACTATCGCAAGTCCATGGCGTAGTTGGCAAATTTCCACCATATATAGACGAACAACCCGTAGCATTTGCAACAACCATTTTATCACCAAACAAATGCGACATTAAACGAATATACGGTGTTTCGCCACAGCCAGCGCAAGCCCCAGGGAACTCAAAATAATGTGGCAACAATTCAATATGCTTTGGAATATTCAGATTTAATTTTTGCTTGTCCAAATCTGGAATATGCAAAGACGCATCAAACGCCTTTTGATTTTTAATCCCTTCCGCCATTGGTATCAAAGATATCGCACCAACCGGACAATTCTTCATGCATAAACCACAGCCTGTACAATCCGCAGGCGATATATTCAATGTATAAAATAAATCGTTGCCCAGTTCAGGTGTTTTCATAGGCACGACGGTAATACCGTTTTGTTGCGCCTTTTCCATTTCAGATTTATTCATAACCTTGATACGAATCGCGCCATGCGGACAAAGCATAGAACATTTTCCACACTGCACGCACTTGCTTAAATCACAAGTCGCCACACGCGCAGCCAGCGCACGCTTTTCGTATTTCGCAGTTCCGATTGGATATTGCCCTGCCCCAAATGTTCCATCAATCTTGAATCTGGACACAGGTATATCATCACCACGACCCGCCACCATTTCACCAAGTGTCCCAGCAATCTCTGCCGGTGTATCTGATGTCATTGCAGGAATAAAATCAGGTGCCAATTCAGAAACAGACGATGGGAAATCATACTTATGCAAATACGAAGATGCCTTGTCCACAGCATTCCAATTCGCCTGAACAACATCCATACCTTTCTTTTTATAAGTTTTCTCAATCGCGACTTTGGCTGCATCTGCCGCAACCTTTGGGTCTATGACATTTGTTAAATTAAAGAAATTCAACATGATAAAAGTATTTATACGATTACCCAACCCCAATTCATTTGCAGCCGCATTTGCGTCCAAGAAATATAATTTTGCACGCATACGAATTAAATGCTCTTGGGCAGATTTTGGTAGATTTATAAACGCTTCGTCTGGTGCCAAAGATGTATTTATCATAACTGTTCCACCTGGGCGCAACGCATTAAATACATCAAATCTTTGTGCAATCATAAAATTAGACACACAAATAAAATCTGCAGATTCAACCAAATATTCGCTTTTAATTGGCTTGGCTGAAAAACGAATATGCGATGCCGTTATTCCACCTGATTTTTTAGAATCATACACAGCATAAGATTGCGGATATAAATCAGAATTTTCACCAACAATTTTCACAATATTTTTAACCGCGCCCACAGTTCCATCACTGCCCACGCCCCAAAGCACAGCGGTTTTAACATCTGGATTTTCAATAGTAAATGTTTTATCTGTGTTTAATGACAAATGTGTTAAATCATCGTCTATGCCAACTGTGAAATTGTGATGCAGTTCGCCACGCATCATATATTCAACAATCGCCTTGACATCGCGTGGCTTGAATTCTTTGGAACCTAAACCATACCGCCCGCCAAATACAGCAATCTTGGAATCAACAATACTGCGAACATTTTGATATAATGGTTCACCAATTGAACCTGCCTCTTTCGTTCTGTCCAATACAGCAATTTGTTCGACCGACTTTGGCAGCAATTTCAGAAAAGCGTCCACAGGGAAAGGGTTAAATAAATGCACACGAATTAAACCAACACCTTTTGGCAAAAATGCTAAAGTTTCTTCGATAGTTTCACAAGATGAACCCATTGAAACAATCACATATTTTGCGTTTTTATCGCCAACATAATCAACAACACCATATTTTCGACCCGTCAGTTTTGCAAATTCGTCCATACATTTTTGAACAATTTCTGGCACATTAGCATATAAAGAATTTGACGCCTCACGACTTTGGAAATAAACATCTGGATTTTGCGCGGTTCCACGAATACAAGGTTTATCAGGATTCATACCACGCGCACGATTTTCCATAACTAAATCATCAGGTATCAATTTGCGCAAAACATCATCTTCGATACGAACCAAAGCAGACTCTTCATGACTGGTGCGAAAACCGTCAAAGAAATGCAAAAACGGAACACGTGAACGCAAAGTCGCACAGTGCGCAATCGCAGCCATATCATGCGCCTGCTGAACATTATGAGATGATAACAAAGCAAACCCAGTCTGACGCACAGCCATAACATCGCTGTGGTCACCAAATATAGATAACGCATGTGTTGCCAAAGCACGTGCCGCAACATGCATAACACATGGGGTTTGTTCGCCTGCTATTTTATACATATTCGGAATCATCAACAACAAACCCTGGGACGCAGTAAAAGTTGTCGCCATCGCACCCATTTGCAACACACCATGCAAAGCACCGGCTGCACCGGCCTCTGACTGCATTTCAATAATCTCAGGAATTGCGCCCCAAATATTTTTCTTGTGCTGGAAAGACCACTCGTCCGCCAGTTCGCCCATAGTACTGCTTGGGGTAATTGGATAAATTGCAGCACAATCAACGCACCTGTATGCAACATCAGCCGCTGCCCAATTTCCGTCTACTATCAATCTGGTCATGATAAAAAACCTTTACCTTCTGATTAAATCTTATCTGGCACAGATATTACCGCTTTTACAGCACAAACGCAAGATGTATTATATTTATTGTTTTGCCCGCCATGGGCGGGGAATTTTTTGTTCTCCTCCTTTGGAGGAAAACTTGGTATCGAACGGGGAACCTGATATGTCCCGAGAGCGAAGTTCCCCTCTATGGAGGGGTGTCACGAAGTGACGGGGTGGTCTTGGCGTAGCGATAGCGTAGACGGATGGTCTTTCCAAGTATTCGTATTCTCTTACCACCTCGCCCTTGCGGGCACTCCTCCAATGGAGGAGAACTTGGTTTTGTTACGAAAATAAAAAAATCGCCCAAAATTATGGGCGACAATCGACGCTGTTATATGTTAATAAGAACGATAGTATTGTTGCTGTGGCTTTTGTTCGTCTGCCATTTTACGCGCAGTCCCAATAGACAATGCGTTTGCACATGTGGTCACCTTTGCATCATCCCAGCTGGCAACATTCTCAACTTCTTTACATGGATTTTTCTTACATTTGTCTATTGTTTCGTATTCTGAACATGGCGAAATTCCCCACAAACCTGCTGCTTCAACAGTTTGCTTTAATTGTTCTTTGGCGTTTTTCCTGTTTGTTTTCACATTTGATTTTATCAAATTCGCATTATTTTGAATACAAGTATAAGCTGTCGTAGGCGATGAACTGTTAAAACAATTTTCAGCACCAGCCAGAACAACAGCCCTGTCATTGCTGCGACTTGAGCCACTGCCACTGGAACTGTCCGAACTTGCACCGGCTTTTTCAAGTTGTGCCGCCAATACAGATTTCCTTAATGATGTTTCCAATCTTTTCAATGTTGCACGCAGATATTCATACTGCTTATACAACTGTTGTGAAACCAGTGTCGTTTTTTCACCGACCGCAGTCTTGATTGTTTCAATATCATCTGATTTCAGTTCGTTAGTTTGGGTATGACCTGCATTCCATGGATGCGTATCACATATTGCGTATTCTGGTTCAACAACATCACAATAATCATCATCACTATTTCCACCCTTGCACAACTTCTCTACCTTCACCGTCCTGCTGGAAAGTGATTTCTTGGCCTCCCCATCATCACTCAATGGCGCACAATATTTGTCGCTACCGTTGCCTTTTGTGTTATTTTTTGTTGTATTTGATTCGTGATAATTTATCCAATCTTCCAAAACGCTAACATCCAAAGTCCCGACGCCACTTTTGCGTTTTGCATGACGCGCTAACAAGCCTGTTTTCAACGCACTGGACGCACAGGCAACAATAACCTGATTATCTTTGGATTCCCCTTCTGTCTGAACCCACATATCATACACTTCCGCCTTGTCCGGTAATAGTTTAAGTAATGTACACGGTTTGACAAAACCACCAACACACTGCATCCCTATTGGTTTATTAAACCCAGCGCCAGTTTCACTTTTTTCATACGTCATCGTCCACTGTCCAGTACACACACTAGGTGCACCTTTTTGCCCTGTTTTCGGATCTGTATCATAAACGATTGTTCCACCACCCGGGCACATGTATTGTCCCCATGAATTACATGAATTATTCAGCATCATGTAAATATCGTCTAAATCAACACCCAGCACCTGCGCAACATCCAACGCATCTGAAATCTTGGATACAACAGTATCGTATGGGTCGATAAATTCCAATGCCAATTCACGCCATTTTTTTACGCGCTTTGGCCCTGTGCAATTATCACCACGATTATCACAACCCGCATATTCAAATGCAGTATTCATTGCTGCCTTGACCTCATTCAAAGCGGTTGTCGCCCCCTCTAATTCAGTCTTAATCTGTCCTGGTACTTTCTCCCGCGCCAAAACGTCTGCAGATATACCACGCGAAATAGCCTCCCTGTCGTCCGCTGTTACAACTGTATTGGTCATTTCAACCTGGGCCGCAGTTGTTGCCGCAGATCTCATTTCCGAAATAGCCTGTTGTTGCTGTTGCTGACTGGCCGCCAAAGCATCCGCAATCGCCTGGGCAGATTGGGCATTTTGTTCAGCCATCTGTTGTTGCATTTGCATCATTTGCTGTTGCATATTGCTCTGCATTTCAGCAATTTGTTGCTGTTGCGCCATTTGCGCCTGTTGCGCGGCAGCCTGGGCTTGCTCGGCTGCTTGCTGGGCAGCCTGGAGTTGTTCAGCATTTGCAGCATTTATTTTTGCCTGGGAACTGGCCACCAATTGGGCAGTCATATAATTTATTAAATCATCACCGTATTGTTTGCATTTATCGTTTGATTTTACACACCCAGACACAATGCCCGCAGCCACACCCATTTCACCACAACCACCATTTGCGCACTTTGGTTGCGCACAGCGCAATACAACCGCATTACAGTTGCCAAAGTCCGCCTTGGCAGAAGAAGCAGAGCTGTCATAGCGACCACTTGCCATTGTTGCCCACTGATTGTTATAAGAATTGCTGGGATTATACGCAGTTAAATTAGAACCTGCAGTAGTTGCCACAGCGCCACACGCATCAAACGCGAATAATGACGCAGAACACATTACGGCTGAAAAAATACGTGATACTTTTTTCATGCTCTCTCGCACCCTATTTTATCATAAAAAATAAAGTCTGTAAATTAAAAAGATAACATATTTTTGTTTTTACATTATACGAGAATTAAAATATCAGAATCAAACAAAAGTTCTCCTCTGGCCAGAGGAGCCCCCGCAGGGGGAGGTGTCGAAAATAATTTTACCGACACCCTGTCCGCTTTCGTTATCACTACAGCGAGGCCACCCCTCCATAGAGGAGAACTAATTATTCTCCCCTTTGGGGGAGAATTGTTATTATGTCCCGAGAATAAAAATTCCCCGCCCATGGCGGGGGGGGCCGCTTGCGGTGGGGCGGGTATTCCGGTGTATTCGTTCAATCGAACATCTGGCACAATGTTTTATTTATTGTCTTGATTTCCGAGTGTTTGTATTCTCTTACCACCTCGCCCTTGCGGGCACTCCTCCAAAGGAGGAGAACTAAAAATTCCCCGAAAACATCGGGGGATTTTTTACTATGTTTTTTTATTATTTTTTCTTGGAATCTGTTTTTATTTCAGTTTTTACTTCTTTCTTGGATTCAGTTTTTTTGTCATCCTTTTCTTCTTTGGTTTCAATTTTTTCCAGATTCTTTTTTCCAATCTTGGACATCGCACGAACCATATCCATAGCACGTTGCAACTGATAATCGCGCGCGTCTTTTTCTTCGTCACTCAGGTTCAGATAATCTTCTTCTTCGTCATCAGACTTATCTGATTTCTTGGCATCTTTATTTTTGGTTGCATCTTTGTCTTTCTTTTTTGCTTTATCGTTTTTCAAGGAATTATTGAAAGATGCCTCTGTAAACAAAGCTTCTTTTTTCTCTAACACTTCAACTTTGCTTTGCAACACTTCTACATCAGGCGTGATACCTTCGTTCTGAATAGACTTACCACTTGGGGTATAATAACGCGCAATCGTAATATGTATCGCAGAACCGTCACCCAAAGGCTTTTGCTGTTGCACACTACCCTTGCCAAAACTTTGCGACCCCATAACTAAACCACGTCCGTTATCTTGTAATGCACCTGCCACAATCTCTGATGCAGATGCAGAACCATGGTTTATCAATACAACAATAGGTTTGCCGTTTATCATATCACCAGGTTTTGCAAACATACGTTCAATATCTGTTTTTTCTTTGCCACGCGTGGAAACAATTTCGCCTTCGTTCAAAAATGTATCAGATACACTAACCGCTGCAGCTAAATATCCGCCCGGATTATTACGCAAGTCAAGCACATAACCAACAACATTTTTCTTTTCCAAATCTTTTATCGCATTATGCAATTCTTTGGTTGTTGTTGCGCCAAAATCGGAAATGCGAATATAACCAATCTTTGCCAATTTATCATCATCCATCGCCGCAGAATCTGCCTTTTCAGAAAACTTCACAGATTTAACTTTGATAATCGCGCGTTTCAATGTCAATTCTTTTGGTTCTTCGCCAGAATGCAAAATTGTCAGTTTTACTTTGGTTCCTGGCTTGCCCTTCATCTTTTTCACAGCCTGATTCAAAGTCATATCAAACACCTGTTCACCATCAATATGCGTAATATAATCGCCAGATTGGATACCGGCCTTGGCTGCTGGGGTATCATCAATCGGTGAAATAACGCGAATTGCGCCCTTGTCACTGGTAATCTGGATACCCAAACCACCAAATTCGCCATGTGATTTATCAGTAAATTCCTTGAAATCTTCCTTTGACAAATATGAAGAGTGCGGATCCAGCGCAGCCAACATACCGTTCATCGCGCCTTCTAACATTTTGCGTTCATCAGCCTCTTCTACAAACTTATCCCGCGCAGTTTCGAACACCAACGCCAACTTTTTCAATTCTTCATAAATCTGGGCATCTGTCAAATGAACAATTGGTTCTTCTTTTTCTTTCTTTGGTGCAGAATTTGCAACAACCGGGACCAACAACATTAAAATCAAAACTATTTTTTTCAACATGAACTCTTCCTTTTATTTATTTACACCTGTCCAGCATAATAAAAAAAGACTTTTTCTGCAACACGATTTTTAGCCGTCATAAAAAAAGTTTATCGTTTGCAATTTACGTCTGTTTTGATACAATGAACCGCATGTGTTGGAATAGATTTATCTTTATCGGTATTATTATCGGGCTGAATATTATGCCCGTATATGCGAATACTGAATTGGCAAAAATACAAAGCCAAATTAAACAGACTGAACAAGAAAATAAAAAGATTGAACAACAATTACAAACATCAAACAAAGATGTCGAAAAGACGAAAAAACAACTGGTGAAAACTGCTGACCGGGTCAGCGATTTAGAAGAACAACGCGCTGCATTATCAAAACGAATTGCTGAATTGGATAAACAACGCGACAAAATCAGTGCTGAACTGGCACACAGTTATGACGGCATTTCTGATTCTACGGGCAGTATTTTATTCATTGCCCAAAACCCCAGTTTTGATGCCCAAACTATGCACGATTATGTTTTGACATCTGTTGTGTTGTCTTCTGCTGCTGAACAATTTGATTCACAAATTATGGACGCGACAAAAAAAATGCAGGAACTGGATAAAATTCGTGACGCACGCGCAATTGAAAAAGAAAAACTGGATCGCAGCGCGAAAAAATATTCGTCCGAGAAAGATGAACTGGACAAATTGTTGAAAACACGTTCTGCACAAAATGAAAAATTGAAAAACCAACAAATCGCTATCCAGGATAAACTGAAACAATTATCAGCACGCGCAAAAAATATTTCTGAATTGTCTGCGGGCGTTGGTTCATCTGAAATGTCGTCTGACACTCGTTTTTCCAAGCGCAAATTAAATGTCCCTGTGCGTGGCAAATTGGTTGTGCGATACGGTGAAAAAACAGCATTGGGCTTAAAATCAGATGGTTGGCGAATTCATACACGTGGAAACGCTTTGGTTATGGCGCCTGCTGATGGTGTTGTTAAATTCGCAGACAGTTTTCGTGGCTTTGGCAAGGTTATAATTATGTCGCATAAAAACGGTTATAATACAGTCATGACAAATATGGGTTCTATTGATGCTTTGGTCGGTCAGGAAGTTTTGGCCGGTGAACCAATCGGACGAATGAATGAAAACAAACCTGAAATGTATTTAGAAGTGCGTCGTGGTGACAAATCTGTTGACCCCGCTCGTTTATTTAACGAACCATAAAAAAACAAAAAAATATTTTCAACTAAAACTCAAACCTTAAACCAACCATGAAATTGGTATAGAGCATATCTTCAGCAGCAAACCAATCACGATGCAATGAACCATTTACCAACTGCCATGTGATTTTCGGAACATACATTAAACGAAAATTGAAATCTAAAAATGTATATTTAGAAATCCCATACGACGCACCAACTGAACCAAGAAATGCAACATTAGTAGATACAGGCGCATCATTATTCGCAGGATCCGCAAATTGAATCACACCATCTGTACCAATCGTCCCGTAATTTACCAAATCAGAATCTTTTGATAAATCACCATAAACATCAGTCAATTTTAATGTTGTCTTGGAACTGGCATAGCCAATACCAAAACCAATATATGGTATAAATTGATTAAATTGTTTTTGATTGCCATCAAAGAAATCGTAAAAAGCCATTGCTGAAATGATATCCGTTGTCACAGTACTCGTCACACCACTGCTGAATATATGCGCTAAATAATCATCAGATGTTATCAAATTCCCCTCTAAAAATGGTGTTTGGTTATAATCTGTTTCTGATATATGATCAAAGCCAGCCTCTAACCGCCATTGTGGATGATACGGAACCGTAAATCCAATACTGCCCCCTGCTGTAAATGCAACCTTGGAAAAATCTTTTTTTACCGGCAATGTAGCAACATCACCAACACCGATATCAATATAGCCTGATGGCGAACCAAGGTTTTCCCAAGCCAATTCTGTTATGACAGAACCTGTTGTTTCATTAACCAAATAATTTGCTTCTAAACTGCCGATTTCGTTTTTCATTTTGGCGTTTGCCAAAGACAATCCACCACGAAATCCGATAGTAAACCGCGAACCGTCATCAACATAATACCCATCATTGACATAATAACCACTGTTCTGCCAGCCTGCAAACGCAGAAGTTGCAGATAAAATCGCCACCAATGAAAAAACAGATATTTTTGATTTCATAATGATATATTTTATCATAAAACCCAGATTAAAAAAAGAATAAAAAATGCCCAATTGGGCATTTTTTATTTAGAAAGGTAGTTTTATTTTTCAACAGATGTGACATCTATTTCTGCAACTCTGCCACCTTTGTCAACGCTGCCATAAATTGTGACCATGTCATCTACACGAACCGTATTTCCGTTCCAATCTTCTTCATCAATTTCTAACATGATTGTTCCAGTACTATCTTCGAACAAATACATTTGTTCGCCCATGTTTTGCTTTATTTTACCATGCATAACCACAGGTGTATTATCAGGCATTTCAACAACTTCCATCACAGACCAATATGTTGGTTGTTGTTTTTGCATATTGTTATTTGCGTTTTTGTTCATGCCTGGACCAGCAAATGCACCACAAACTGGTAACAAAGCCAATACCGCGACAACAGATATTTTTTTCATTTGTTTTCTCCTTTGTTATTTTCCCACTTCGCTGAAGCTTCGTGGGACACCCTTGAAAGCGTCCAGCAGACAAGAGCTTTTTGTTTATCACCCGAAGCCTTGGCGAAGGGTGGTTTTCCATATAAATAGTATATCAAATAAACAAAGGAAAATATCTAGGAACGATTTGCTATACAAAAGAAAAACCGCCGTATCTGGCGGTTTTTATTCTTACATTTTTATATCTTCACAGAATGGTTCAGAAGTTTCAAGTTTACATTCTTTATTCTTTGACTGACCAGACCACTCTGCCCACCTTTTACAAGAACTTGTCGTCTTCGTTGTGCAAATATGACAATTTCTGGTTTCTCTGGTGAAAACTGCTGTTCTTTCAGTCATGACACCGCCGCCACCATCATAATCATTAATTTTACCAACCATTGAAGTCCCTTGACTGGCAATAGATGTCAAAGCCTTATTACTCAACCCAGAACCAACTTCATAACTAATCGAATACGGTGTTGTCAAAGGCGTATCAAGAGTCAAACCTTTTTGAGTTGAAGAACCATTTCCCATATCTGCAATTCTTTGGCATAAATATTGTGCAACATCTGCCGAAGCATCTTTTGCAGCCTCTGATATGGCTTCTGTCACTTTTTTATTATAATTATCCTGGGCCTTGCGCAAAGCTGACAAAGCAATCATCACACGATATTGATCCAACAAATGTGGAAATCTTGCTTCCGTCATCTTGCCTTTTCCTGATTCACCCTTGATTTGGCTTAAATCACGTCCTTCAATACAATAACGTATTCTTTGATCAGATTCCAAGAATGAAATAGTTCTGTTAATTGTGCCCGCTATATTATCCAACTCTGCTTGTATATTAGATGCAATCGCATTGTTATCATCATTGGCAATATTCACCTTTTTAACATTTTTCATATAATCAGACACATCTATTGCACCAGGCAATAATCCAGATTGGTTATTTTTATTGCTTCTGGTTTCTACTTTATTATACACACCACCCATTTTAATAGACCCAAAAGAAATCATACCTGTCACACGATATATTGAACCGTCTTTTTGTGAACGTATAGAACCTGTTCCAAGGTATTCATCAGCCGCAAATTTATTACAATCTGTGGTTGAACCACATAGTTCCACCATTTTTTCTTCTGCGATTTTTTCACAGTTTTCCAATGCTTTATTATCTATATTCAAGAATAATCCCATCAACATATCATCCAATTCTGATATATTAAATTTTTCTCTATTTTGCTTACAAACAACCAATTTATCAACCGGGCACATATCGTGAATATATTCGAAATCCATACCTATGCAATTCATATAATCTGGGCCACATCTGTCTTCGGATGTTAAACAATCTTTGACCTCTTGTGTGCAAGCATCGACACGCATAGCTGCCAATTTACTTTTCACATAATCCCAAATGTGTTCTTCCATACGTTCGCATGGCTCAATCTGAATTTTACAAAAAGAACGTGCCATATCTGGTCGGGCAAGACACGCATCCATTGTTGCTTCGCCCTTGCCAACAATATCATCTTTACACGCTTTTTGTATACAGTTAGAAATATCAGACAAGCAAGATTGACGCTTTTTAGATTCAATATTTTGTTCTGCTAATCGAATTGTCGGTGTTATATCTTTTATAAAATCATCCCAAACATAATTCCGCACTGCGACACAACTGTCCAAAACCTTTTCACAAATAAAACGTTTAGATTCTAATCTATCAATTGTAGATTGTGCTATACCATAATCCTCATAAGTATTAACCGTTTTAACTTTTGTGTTGGCGACACTTTTTGTTGATTTATTATTCTGCATATTTTCCGATGCAATTGTGTCTACGCATTGGCCCCAGTCTGAACCACACGCATCTTCGCTTCGCATACATTTTTTATACTCAACCATACAGGTTCCACGATCATACTTATTGGACTCTTCCAAACTTTCCTTTAATGCAGAACGAACACTGGCATTCGCAGAAGCCAACTGAGATTTAGCCTCTTGACGTTTTTGTTCAACACTGTTTGCCAACCCTTTGCAATCAGATACTATCTGACGCAAATAAATCTGAGTTAACATCTTCATATCTTTGGAACAGGCTTCCCCTATTTCGCGTTTACACAAACTGTGTGCAGCTTGATATAACTCATCTCCTGTCTTACCAGAAATTTCATCTTCATCTTCTTCATCTTCTTCACCTTCATCATAAAATGCGGACCACATAGAGGATTTTATTTTATCTTTATCTTTTGTCGCAGTTGTTGCTATTACGTTTCCGTTTTTATCATATTGTCTGGTTCCTTGGAAAATAATATCAGCATTTGCGCCAGCTTTTACTTTTTCAACTTCTTCTGTGCTGATACGTTCAGCCTCGGCTACCATTTTTTTAATATCGTCCAACGCAGTTTCATATTGATAAATATCATCGCTACAATTGCAAGAACCACCCAATTCATTATCAACAATACAAAACTGGTCCATACAACTGTAATATTTATCATAACAAGCCTGATCATAAATACCAGAGGCTTCTACTTTCGTTCTGACCTTGGTTCCAAATTGAATTGCAGATTGTTTTTTGGTGGTTTTGGTGGCGCCCATAACATCACCAGCCCCGAACAACACAGAAACCAAACCAATCACACAGCTAAATATCGATATTTTACGCATTGTCCATCCCTTTCATTTACATATTTATATCTTCACAAGATTCAACTTCCTGACAGAACTTCTTCTTGCCACCTGAAAAGAACCCCATCGCGGCACCACCCGCTGCCCCAACAACCGAGCCAATAAGTGTCCCCCAACCTGCATTAGCCATGGTTCCAACACCTGCGCCTGCTGCCAAACCACCACCCGCTGCTTTTAATGCCGCAGAAGTCTTGGATTCGCCACCTTCTTCACAAACTTGTTGCATACGACAAACATGGCAGTTTCTTAAACTTGGTTCGAAAGATACGCTTTTTATATACATATAATTACTTTTTGATTCGTTCGGTTTTTCTGCCTTGTAAGTTGTTAAACAATTTTGTCTGGCTTTTTCTGTACTTTCTGCTTTTGACAATTCCGCAATTTTGGAATCCATTGCACGCAAATTACGTGCTTCGGCAGAATTTTTTGCAACCCACTTTGCTGTGCCAAAAACACTGTCCGCCAAAGAAACCTTACCCTTCACTTTCTTGTTTTGTGCAGTCTGGCTATCCACACAAGCCGCAACCGTCTTGTCTTGTTCCAACTGCTTGAAAAAATCGTCTACTGCTGCATCAGATTCAGAAATAATCTTTGCCATCAGTGCATTTCTTTCTGTTTCGTCTGCTGGCACACTATTAAACGATGTCGCAGAAGAAACTGTTGGCAAACAAGCCATATCTGTTCCACACATAGCGGTTAACTTTTCACTAAAATAATTTATACAACCCTGCAACATTTGGTAATCCATTTGCAAAATCGCAGATTGAACAATAGTGTCATAATGCTCTGTATTCTTACATGCCGGGAACATAGTTTTTGGACAAAGTTGTGCGATTTCATACGGTTGTTTTCCAACACACTCAGGTTTGGAAAAATCAACACCACATTTATCCTGCAAACACTTATCAATGTCGTTTTCACAGAATTTCGTCCGCAAGTAAGCTAAATCATCCTTGATTGAAGCAGCAAACCCAACAATTTTTTCATCACAATCTTTAATAACCGGACACATTTCTGCGGCTAAATCTACGTTTGATAAACACATAGAATCTGTTGAAGTGGAACATGCCTCTTCCAGACAATTCTTTGCTTTAGCTTTGCAAATTTCCCCGACTTTAGATTCGGCATACTTTTCCGCCTCAGCTAAGACGCTTTTTGATTCCTCGTCCCAATCTTTTTTGACATAATCACGTACCGCCATACATTGATCCAAAACATTTTCACACGCATTTGAACGACGTTTTAACAAACTTTCATCTAAACAATTCTCGAAATTGGCACCACAACCGCCTTTATCAGCAATACAAGAACGATACGCCAACAAACATTCACCACGATTATATTTATTTGTTGTATCTAACATTTCAAGTCTCGCCTTGCGCACAGCGGATTCAGCGATTCGTTTATTTGATTCCGCATTTGCCTTTTGATCTTTCAGATAAGCATCATAACTTTTGCAATCTTGCGCAACCATACGGGTATAAAGCATTTCTTCCATCTCGGCCTTGTCACCACAAGATTTCAATTCACTTGCACAATATTTGGCAGCCATTTCGTACAATCCTGCACCAATTTCAGCATCTTCGCCGACCTCACCATCTTCATCGTCATCCGTTCCACCAAGCCAAGCCATAAACGTTTTACCAGAGACTTTCGAATTACCTGCTGTCTCTTCCGTGAACACCAAACGTGCTTTGGCACCCAATTGCTCACGTTCAACGCCTTCCGAAAACAACTTGTCAGCTTCTGCCTGAATATCTAACACTTCCTGCAATTTGCTTTTTGCACGATTTATATTGTCCGAACAAGCACAACGTTCACCCTGATTTTCATCCAACAAGCAAAAGTTATCCATACATTCACGATACGCATCACGACAATCACCCGCAGGTGCTGAATCGACTGTCACGTCATTACCGGTTTCACCAGCGCTATCACCTGATTGTGAATTCACAGCACCAACATTTTTGGAAGCAACCGCCCGCATTTCACCGACACCTGCTGCAACCCTGGTACCCGCCTGGACACCACGATTTGCCCCGACACGAACGACCGAGCCATCTCCGCGCCCTGCACCAAACGCAAATGTTGGAACAATCATTAACAACGACAAAACACCAAATATTTTCATAAGGGACCCCTACATTTTGTATTTTATTCTATCAAAAAAAACACCACCTTGCAAGCAGATAAAATAAAAAACTTCTTGCAATTAAACGCTTGTACGCATATCATTAAGCAACCAAATATACGAGGTTTTATATGGCAAAAGATGATGTTATTGTTTTTTCTGGCACAGTCGAAGAAAGATTGCCGAACACCATGTTCCGTGTTCGTTTGGAAAACGATCATGTTATATTGGCAACTGTGTGTGGCAAAATGCGCAAGGCGCGGATTTGGGTTAATGTTGGCGAAAAGGTTCATGTTGAAATGACCCCATACGATTTGGACAAGGGGCGCATAACATTTGTTGAACGCACACATGCTTCAACTGATGGCGCACCAAACCACAAATAATAAATAAAAATCTCACAAACAAAGTGAGATTTTTTATTTGTATTTTTTGTAAAATACCCTTGCCTAAAATAATCTGTTTTTGATATCATTATTTTATAAGTAATAGGATGAGAAAGATTTGTCTGATTTTTCTGGGGTTATTCTTATGTGCTGACGCGTTCAGCGCGACTGCTCGTTCATCAAATGCAATAATTCGTTCAGATTCTGATACAACAACAGCACGCCAAACAACAAACCGTTCAGCAAAAAATGCGACAAATCGTTCCACTGTTTCACGCTCTGCTACACAACAAAACAAAACAACGCGCTCTGCAACAAAAACCGTATCTGCACGTTCCGCGACAGCACGAACAGCAATCGCACGTTCCACGACTGCAAACAAACGCGTTTCACGCGCTGCAACAAATTCTGTTGCAACACGCACATTTGGAAATAATTATGTGGCATGTCGTGACGCTTATTTTACCTGTATGGATCAATTTTGTGCAAACCAAAACGACACATATCGTCGCTGTGTATGTTCGTCCAGATTGCAACAGATTCAGGACCAGGAAAAACTGCTGTCGCAAACATCAACCAGTTTGCAAGATTTTCACGACTTTAACATTGACGCAATTTCTAAAACCGCGGCAGAGGTAAAAGCAATGCAAACTGCATCTGCCGGCGAACAAGGAATCAAAGAAGACAAATCAAACAGCGCGACAACATTGAAAAACATTAAATCTGTTTTGGCAAACTCTAAACAAAGCGCTCTGTCTACTGGTGGCACACTTGACATTGCTGGTGATATAAAATCAATATGGAAAACAACAGATTTAATTCGTGGTTATGATATTGCAACCCTTTCTGGTGAGGCGTTATATAACGCTGTCAATTCACAATGTTCGGCGATAGTTTCTGAACAGTGCAGCGCATCAGACCTGAAAATGATTGCATCTGCATATGGTATGTACATTGAAAACGATTGTGAATTATTGGCGACAAACGTAAAAAATAAAACCACGAACGCAAATGCCGCAATCCGAACCAGTCGTCATGAAATGCAGGATGCGCGTCTTGAAAATTATGACGCACATAATGCATTATCAATAAACGATTGTATTGCCAAGGTTCGTCAAGATATAACCGCAGACACAGCATGTGGAACAAACTATGTTCATTGTTTGGATATTACCGGAAAATATTTGAATATAACGACTGGGGAACCAATATATTCAACAGACTTTTACCAACTTGAAAACCAATTATCTTTGTCTGGTGATGTATTGAAAAACAGCAAAAATTCGGCTTTTGTAAATGCATTGAATAAAAAACAGAAATTTGCACAAATATCTTTGGACGCGTGTCGTGATGTGTCATCAAACGTATGGGATGAATTTTTACGTCAGGCGCTTGTTGAAATATACCAGGGGCAACAGGGGCGCGTCCAAAATGTAAAAAAAGAATGCTTGCAGGTTGTAAATCAATGTTATCTAAATAAATCTGAAATATTGAAAGATTTCGCAGATGATGCATCCACAATAGCCAGCAGACAAACATTGGAATTGTCCGAAGAATTGTGTGCAGACAAATTAAACACTTGCAGTAATTTGTATGGTGGCGGACCCGAAGGGCTAGATTTGCTGGTATCAACAATGGCAAAAATAACCGATACAACTATCGCCCAAGAATGCCCGGTATTACTGAAACAATACGCCGAAGAAATCTGTGCTGTGCCAACAAATGATACACTACATTCATACCCATACGGATGTCGAACATATGTACCTGGCGATGCCATGTATGCATCTAAATCGGAATGCAACCAAGAATTAAACAATCCATTTAACAAATCGGATATATTAATAAGCCCTGTGATACCGTATTATTCTTGCGAAAAGAAAACTAAGAAATACACCAGTTGTAATTTCGGATATTTTTTATATGGCTCAAACACCGATGATTATAGTTGCCCAACTACTATAGAAGATAACTATCAATTTCAATCTTATACCTATCAAGATTGTTGCAAATGCCCAAACGGCTATATATGTCCAGGACAAAAACAAGGACCTATTAAAAACGAACAATTCTCTTTATACGCAAACTGTGGTGATACTTATATCGGCAGTTTGTATCAAAAACTTGTTCGCTATGCGTTGCAAAATTGTACCCGAACAACAAATACAAACTATGTCTTGCCCCAGGCTGTATTGTCCGACGTTCAAATTGCTATGGACAACATACGTTCCGCATTAACAAAAGAATTATCAACAGAATGCGAAAGGTTAAATGGTATATGGGTGACGACAGTATGGCAAGATACCGACAACAACGGATTTCATGATGTCACAGACGATACATTATTACAATCATTTTACATAACAACCAGTGCGAATAAATTATGGGGCTATTGCAAAGAACAATAAAACCCGATATAAAATCGGGTTTTATTTTTAATTACATAAAATTATTATGCAACCTTTTTAGTTTCTGCATATATTTCAATTGGTGATTTTTTACCATTGACGACATCTGCATCAATAACAATTTCCTGTAAATCTTTTTTATCAGGTGCATCAAACATAGGTTGCAATAAAATCTTTTCCAATATAGACCGCAATCCACGTGCGCCGGTTTTACGTTCAACCGCCATTTTCGCAATCGCATTCAGACCGTCTTTGGTCACAGTCAATTTTATACCGTCCATTTCCAACATTGCGGCATATTGTTTTACAATCGCGTTCTTTGGTTCAGTTAAAATTTTTACCAAAGCATTTTCGTCCAGCGCGTCCAAAGTTGTCACAATTGGCAAACGACCAATCAATTCAGGAATTATACCGAACTTAACCAGGTCCGCAGATTGCACATCTGACAATCTGTTTTTTTCTTCACGTTCAGTTTTATCTGTGACTTCTGCACCAAAACCAATACCCGCACGCGCTGATGTTCGATTTGCAATAATTTTATTCAGACCATCAAAAGCACCGCCACATATGAATAAAATCTTGCTGGTATCTAATTGCACAGTTGATTCCCCAGGATGCTTACGACCACCACCACCCGCAGGAACATTTGCGATTGTCCCTTCTATCAATTTCAACAAAGCCTGCTGGACACCTTCGCCAGACACATCGCGCGTCAAAGATGGGTTTTCAGACTTTCTGGAAATCTTATCAATTTCATCGATGTAAATTATACCTTTTTGTGCGCGTTCCACATCAAAATTTGCATTTTGTAATAAACGGGTCAACACAGATTCAACATCGTCACCGACATAGCCGGCCTCGGTCAAAGTAGTTGCATCAGCAATTGCAAAAGGAACATCCAGCACACGCGCCAAAGTTTGCGCAAACAATGTCTTACCAGTTCCAGTAGAACCAATCATCAAAATATTTGATTTCTGGATTTCAACATTAGAAGCAATCGCAGCACTATTTCGTTTATAATGATTATACACCGCGACCGCCAAAGTACGTTTTGCGTTGTCTTGGCCGATAACATATTCATTCAGATATTTATAAATCTGGGACGGCGTAGGCAATTTTTCCGTATCAGTTTCAATCTTGGTCTTTTTATCATCAGCCATAATATCATTGCACAAATTGATGCATTCATCGCAAATGCAGACATTACGACCACTGACTAATTTCTTTACTTCATACACAGATTTACCACAAAAACTGCAAAACTGTTGTGCATTTTCTGGTGTATTTTTTTCGTCACTCATTTTATAAACCCTGTCTTATAAAATTATTTACGATTTAATATGCCATCAACCAAACCGAACTTCTTTGCCGCTTCAGCATCCATCCAGTTATCACGTTCCATAGCATCAAAAACTTCTTTTTCCTTGCGCCCAGTAAATTCAGCCATTTTCTGGGTAATAAGTTTTTTCAATCTTTGCCCTTCACGCACAGAAATTTCCATATCTGTAATCATACCTTGGGTTCCGGCTGATGGTTGGTGTATCATCACCGTTGCATCAGGCAACAAGAAACGTTTACCTTTTGCCCCAGCCGCCAACAATACGGACGCCATAGAAGCAACCACACCAATACCAATTGTCGAAACATTTGGCTTGATATATTGCATAGTATTCATTATCGCCAAACCAGCATAAACCTCACCCCCTGGGGAATTGATATACAGCGAAATATCTGCATTTGGATTTTCAGATTCCAAAAACAACAACTGCGCAACAATTGTGTTTGCCATATTTGTTTCAATAGGTCCAGAAACCATGACGATTCTGTCGCGCAACAAACGTGAATAAATATCAAAAGAACGTTCACCTTTTGGTGATTCTTCGATAACAATAGGTACTAATGACATAATAAAAACCTCTTTTTTATACGGAATTATACCATAAAATAATCCGATTCGCCAATTTTATAGTATATAAATAGGAAAACTTCCCAAATTTACAAGTGGCGGGGACATAAGGTTGTATTTTGTTCCACGCACATAACGGGGACGGGAGGGTAGCTGTTCCGATATGTTCGTTTTTACAAACTTCTTGGACATGGTGGGTTCCCCGCCTAGGGCGGGGTGTCACAAAGTGACGGGGAGGGTTGAAATAAAAACACAATTACAAAATATATTACGTATTATCAGAGATTAACTTATTGTGCCAGACGTTCAATTGAACGAATACACCAGATTACCCGCCCACCCTGCGGGTCCCCCCCCGCCATGGGCGGGGAACTAATAATTCTTCCCCTTTTGGGGGTACATCCAAAGGACGGGGCTGGTGGCTAAGTAAACCGATAGGAGTTGGTTGCTAATCATCAATCAATGGGACTATGCCGGGTAATTTTTTGCCTTCAATGAACTCTAAAAATGCGCCGCCACCAGTTGAAACAAAAGTCATATCTTTACGCACACCACATGCGTCCAGCGCAGCAACTGTCTCACCACCACCGACAACAACATTTATTTTCTTTTGCTTGGCATAATGCGCCAAAGCCTTGGCCAATTCAAATGAAGAATATCCCCATTTTTTGCCCCACTCTGCCAGACCAAATGTTCCGTTCCATATGACAGTTTTTGCGTTTTTCAACAAATCTATATTACGCATGGTTGTTTTTTTACCGTCGTCCATAATGACATCATCGTCCATAATTTTGTCAGTATCACGATTTATGCGCTTTTCATCTTTTGCAAAGTTTTTACCAACACCTTTATCAATCGGCAACAATATTTTGCAGTTATTTTTGTCTGCCATTTTAATTATCTTAATCACAACTTTTGCCATTGACGGTTCATACAAAGAATCACCCACCGGCAACCCCAGCGCAAAATTAAATGTTGTTCCCATCGCGCCACCGATAACCAATGTATCAACTAAACGCACCAATTTTTCCAAAACATGTATTTTATCAGAAACCTTGGCACCACCAATGAATGCAACAACTGGGCGTTTTGGCTTTTCCAATAATTGCGACAAATGTTCAATTTCTGATTCCATCAGTGCGCCTGCATATGACGGCAGATATTTTGTAATTGCAACGACACTGGCGGCTTTTCTGTGCGACACACCAAACGCATCATTTACATAGATATCAAAACCATTCGCTAACTTTTTTGCAAAAGCCGAATCGTTATTTTCTTCGCCAATATAAAAGCGCAAATTTTCCAACAAAACCACATCACCGTTTTTCATTGACGGTAAAAAATCTTTGCGTAAGCAATCATCAATAAATGGAATATTCAGATATTCTGCCACAATCCTTAACGATAAATTTGGAACCATCTTACCCTTTGGACGACCAAGATGCGAACAAATCACAACACGCACACCATTGGACGCTAATCTTTTGATAGTTTTTAATGCAGAATCTATACGAAAAGAATCTTTTATTACACCGTCAACGATTTGGACATTAAAGTCTTCGCGCAATAAAACATACTTGCCACGAACATTAACATTTTTCAGATTGCGAATTTTCATTTTTTTCAATCCTTTCTTTGATGGGGCGATAAGTCTTGCGATAATATTCATTTATACCATATTTATCAATCGCCTGCAAATGTTGTTGTGTTGGATAGCCTGCATTTTTATCCCAATCATATTGCGGAAATTGCTTTGCCAAATCACGCATTATTTTATCACGTGTTTGCTTTGCAATAATTGACGCTGCTGCAATAGACAAAGATTTCGCATCACCCTTTACAACCGCATTACCAAATATTTTATCCGGCATTTTATTTCCATCAACAAGACAATATTCGGGTTTAATACTTAACGCATCTGCTGCGCGAGTCATCGCAGTCAATGATGCACGCAAAATATTTAATTCATCAATTTCCGCTGCACTGCATTGTCCGATTGCCCAAATTACATCTGGGTTATTTGTTATCCAATCATACGCAATCTGACGCTGTTTTTCAGACATCTGTTTGGAATCAGTTATCAATGGCATATCATCAAAATCATGTTTCATAAAAACAACCGCGCCTGCAACCACAGGTCCACATAACGGACCACGCCCTGCTTCATCAAGACCTGCAACTATTATTTTGCCACAATCATTTTCTAGTGAAAAATCTGGAACGCTTCGCATTTGTTTCCACCATATTTTTATAAATAAGATTGACCGTTTTTACTATTTTTCACATAAGCATCTTCGCTGTTGTAATACGGCCAATGTCCATCTGCCAATTCTTCAAGCGCAGTCAAAGGTTGATTCAAACGTGCACGATACAACCACAAATTAGACATAACACGTTTAATATAATTTCGTGTTTCATACGCAGGAAAACTTTCAATATACAATAACGGGTCAGATGTTGAAAAACTTTTCTCGAACTTTACAAGATTACCCATACCCGCATTATAAGCGACCAACATTTTTATGATGTTATTTTTTATTACTTGGTGTGATAACAAATCAACAATATATTGCTGACCCAAGAACATATTATGTTCAGGTTTTGACATATCTATATCAGACATTTTTACATCATTTTTACGAGCGACACGTTTCGCAGTGCTTGGCATAATCTGCATCAAACCATTTGCACCTGCATTAGATTTTGCGTTTGGCTTGAATCCACTTTCTTGTCTTGTAATCGCAAATAATAATGCCCTGTCAATAGACCAACCACCCATTGGCTCCCAATCTGGCAAAGGATATTGCGCAGAATAAATAATATCATCATTGATTTCCATAATTCCCCTGTCGCGCATAACACCAGACACCAGAATCGAAACACTAGGCAAACCATACAACGACGACACTGCGTTGATTGCATGCAAAGTTTTATCTGTGGCCTTGGATGTCACAAGATATTTCAGATATCTTTCTGCTCTATCCCTGCGCCCAACCTGAATCAAAGCCAGTGCCTTTTTACCATATTTATGCTGTTTCAATTCTTCGATATCTTCCTCAGAACACTCTTGGTCGAAAAATTCATAGTACGGAACATCGCCCAACATAGTCGACGCCAGCGCACCGTAAAAAGACATTGGATGCGCAGCAGCAATTTTCCAATATTTTTCAGCAGATTGACTATTACCAACAATACTTGCAGCGCGTCCAGCCCAGAAAGCCGCCTCTGTCTTACGGGCATTATTGATTTGTGTCAGGTTCAGAATTTTACTGAAATATTTTTGACTTTCCGCGTATTTTTGTTCCTTGAAATACAGCAATCCCATAGACCATAACCCATATTCAGAATTTGCATCTGACGCGACAAAACCCCATTTTTTTGCCAATTCATATTCACCATTTGTGTAATATAAAAATGATAAACGTCCTGCCAAACGACCATAATCAGATTCAGAAATTTTGCGTTTGAAGCTTCTGTCTTCCAATATATTACGCGCCGTCTTGGAACTGCCTGAACGAATTGCTTTCTTGAATTTATTTATATTTTTAGTGACTTTGTCATTATAAGTTTTTGCTGTCCAATTTTCAGATTGTGCAGTTTCAATATAATCTTTGCCAGTCATAATACTTGGCACCAAAGGCTTACGAACACTTACTTTTTTAATATTTGCGATTTTAGCCAATCTATCTGCGCCCGGCATATCATAATATTTTTTCATCCAATCTTGTAATTCGTTTCCGCGTGTTCGATAAGTCTTGGACACATATCTTTGATACAAAACCTCATTCATCAAAGATTTATCTTTTATCTTAGCCTCTAATTTTTTTGCAGATTCTATTTTTTCTTTTTCCTGCAAAACAAATATCTGGGAATAAAGCGCAGCATCGTCATCAGACAATATTTCAATGCGTTCCACAGCAACCGCAATCAGTGGTAAAAAAATCGCCACAAAAAAAGCAATTATTTTTTTCATTTTTGTCAGAATAACGATGTTTTCGGCAAATCACACACGACTGCATCATCGTCCGCCTCTGGAATTTGACTGATTATTTTCTTGAAATCTGCGACCTTGGAAAACTTTTTATACACAGAAACAAATCGAATAAAAGCAATTGGATCCAAATTCAACAAAGAATCTGCAACCATTTGTCCAACCTGGGCGCTGGTCACAGTATCATCAGCAGTTTCTGTTTCCAAGCGACGCTGAATAGATGCCACCAAACGTTCAATCTGTTCGTCATGTACATCACGATTACGACAAGCCAATTTGATACTGCGACATAATTTTTCACGATCAAAAGGTTCTGTTTTTCCGCTGTTTTTGCGCACCATCAAATCGCGCATTTGAACGCGTTCCACAGTTGTAAATTTTGCACCACACTGATTACACACGCGTCTGCGTCTTATGACCGCATCACCAATATCAGGGCGGGAATCCGCCACCCTGCTGTCTGTAGAATTACAATATGGACATCTCATAATGAACAAGCGTAGCAAAAAAATCATCAATATGTAAAGCATAATTTATACCCAAAAAAATTACATTTTTATAAAAATCAAGTGTTTTTTTTACAAACCGATTCGCAGGACGCTTTTTTATAGCACAAAAATATGATAAAATTGTGACTATGGGGCAACTCTGAAATAAAAAGTGAGAGAGAAAAAACGGTTATGCAAAAATATCTGAACCAAATTTTATGTGGTGATTGCATAGAAATTATGCACAAAATTCCAGACGCATCGGTTGACGCTGTTTTTGCTGATTCCCCATACAATTTACAGCTTGGTGAAAAAACATTATACAGACCCGAAGATCAGACCGCTGCACGTGCTGTTCGTGATGAATGGGACGCGTTTGCTTCACCTGCTGAATACGATGAATTCACGCGTCAATGGATGGCAGAATGCAAACGCATTCTGAAACCAGATGGTGCAATGTGGGTTATCGGTTCTTATCATAATATATTTCGTGTTGGTGCAATTTTACAGGATATGGGTTTTTGGGTATTAAATGATATTGTTTGGGTAAAAACAAATCCGATGCCTAACTTTCGTGGCACCAGATTTACAAATGCTCACGAAACTTTGATTTGGGCAACACCAACAAAAACCGGAAAATACACATTTAATTACGAAACAATGAAAAAATTAAATGGTGGCAAACAAATGCGTTCTGATTGGGATATAAATATATGCTTGGGCGAAGAACGTGTTAAAGGCAAAGATGGCAAAAGTTTACATAATACACAAAAACCAATGGATTTATTAAGACGCGTAATATTGGCATCTACTAAACCTGGTGATGTGATTCTGGACCCATTTGTCGGTTCTGGTACAACTGCCGCAGCCGCCAAAGAGTTGGGGCGCCAATTCATCGGAATAGATCGCGAAGAAACATATGTAAATGCTGCACGCGAACGTGTCGAAAGTATTAAACCGATTGATTTGTCTGATATTGAAGTGACCGCACCAAAACGCGATGCAATCAAGATTGCTTTCCGCGAATTGATTGATGCCGGATTATTATATGTCGGACAAACATTGGTCAGCCCACGTGGCGAACGCGTTATGATAACACACGACGGCCAGTTATTGCATACATTATATGGCAAAGCATCAATTCACGTAATGGCTGCGCGAATTCAGCATAGCGTCAGTTTTAATGGTTGGGATTATTGGTCTGCTGAAAAACGCGATGGTTCATTGGTTGCGATTGACGAATTGCGTAAATACCTGCGCGATATCAAATCAAATATGAAGAAGGCTGCATAAAAAAAATATTCATACACAAAAAAAGAAAGGCTTGAATGGCCTTTCTTTTTTGTTTATTTTACTTTTGTGCCTGCTGCTACGTCTTTATTTATATAATCTCCAGAAACTTTCTGATTCAGGCTGTCTTTGTATAACCTTATTTGTATTTATTCCAAGGTTCTGTTTTATTCAAGCTATTGCTTATTTGCACGGCAGATTCTGTCAAAATACGCTTTTCTTCTGTTTCTTGAAAAAATTTTTTATCAGCTTCTGTCGTATTGTATTCAACCATACCACCAAAGACCTTTCCTTTATCCTGGTCTGACTTTGGTGGTTTATGATCACTAATACCCCCAGCACCACCTTTACCAGAATCATTTGATGTTTTATTTCCCTTTGAACCATCATACGCATGTTCTGTATGAACACCGCCTTGGTACCAACCGTCATAATCCAGATTGTTCATGCTGTCATCGTTTTTTTCCTTATGTCCTGGCTTTGGTTTTTCGTTTGGCTTTGGCAAAAGTTCGGGTTTTACAACAATGATTATTTTTTGTATTTCCTTTTCATCTTCACCTCTGGAAACCGCAACAGCATCATTGACTATGCACAAATTACCAGATATTTTGCAAGCTGAAGGTATCAATTCCATCTTGCCGTTTTTCTTGTAATTTATTTGGACATTTGGACAATCATACAGTTTATTGTTGAATTGTTCGCATGCCTGATTCCAAGATTCTGCATCAGTCACCACAGAAGTTGGACTAATCGCATCTGGCAATTTAAGATTCCATTTAACATAGAAATCATGCAGTGTATCAATCTTGTGCGACTTACCAAATCCAACAGAATTCAAGCCGTCCCCAACCTTGCACGAAATATTGCTGCGTTCTACGAACGCGGTTATAGCAGTTGCCAAACCACCAGCACCAACACCAGCAGCCGCACCAATCGCAGCACCTTTACCAATCGTTGCACCTTTGCTTGGAACATCAGAACTATTTACAACGTTTTTATCCACCACAGATTTGATCTCATCTAATGCCTTATTCAGGACAAACAGATCTTTTTCTGCTTTCGTAAACGTTATACATCCTGTGTCCTTGTTGCAAACAACATCTGTGCCTAATCCAACCCACAAAGGCTGCAACGCGCAAGTTTTAAGATATTGCAAAAGATCTTTCTCTTCACAATCTGTTACTGTAGCAGCCTGTTGTTTGCTAGCATCTTGACCAACGCTTTCAATAGCATTTCCAACCAACTTGATAGAATCTTTAGATGTAATTCCCCATGCTGCATTATCAATTCCTTTTGCAATGTTCACAGCCATTGGTTCTTGTTTACACCTTTTTATTACAGCATCATATAACTTTACCTTGGCCCACAAATCATGAATTTGCCGGCACTCATCTTTATCCATACTACGATAGTTTTGTATTCTTTTATTTTCTTCAAAATAAGTATTCAAAATTTTTTGATTCTTGGTGTCTTCTATCTTATCTCCCAATTTTTTACGATAATCTTCGTTTTCACATGGGTCTGCTTCTGCTTCTTTTTTCTTGGAATCATACACCGCGGCACCAATACCAGCACCCACACCAGCACCGACAACCGCACCACCTGCAATTCCAACAACTGCGGCAGTTTTGGTATCATTCAACAAAGAAAATCCAAACAAATCTTTATCACATGTAAAGGTAGAACCCGCAGGTTTCCAAACCTCTGCAACATTATCGTTGCCAACACCACCAAATAACCAGCTGTTTTTAATTGGACTGTTTTTATTGTACGCACCGACACGCAACAAACATTCCGCGTTTGCAGCATCCCATCTGGCATAATGACCACGTTGTCCATCATAGCCATATTCATTTACTTCAACTCCCAACGGATTATCTTTACTTAAACTTTTGCCATACGCACCATTATATGCACCAACGCGTTTCTGATACTCTGCACGAACTGCGTCAATATCAGATACCGCAGCAAACGAATTGCCATACGTATTTCTGTCCAACAACAGACAAGTATTTTCAGCTTGGAACGGTGTCAAGCCTGTTTTACGCAAAACAAAGTTATAATAATCCGGTTGAATCACACGTGAATTAAAGTCCAACCAAACATCGTTTTTGTCGTTATAAATGTTGCGACAATTTACACGGACATTTGCAATACATTTATCAATATTGTCCTGGCACAATTTCATACCTGTAAAGACAGAATTACGAACATCTTCGTTATACAAATCTGTCATACCACCCTGAAGCGCGCCATTATTTATGCAACGTTTCAAATCATCCATACACATATTGATTGTGTAATCAGAATTTTTCACACCACCATCCGCGCATTCCTGAACAGGCTTTGGATCCGGCTTTGGTTTCGGATCTGGTTTCGGTTTTGGTTCTGGATCTGGCGTAGGAGTTGGCGTAACCGTCTGTTGCGCAGCAACAACCTCTGCCGGAGTACTAATCGTTGTCACAGCAGGATTAACAATCGTGGTCAATCCAGTCGTTGGCGTTGTAGGCATACGCGCACCACTGACAACTGTATTCCCCATCATACCAGAACGCCCAGTACGTTGTTCAGCAGCATTAACCCCGCAAAAAAACGCCAATATAGCGATACTGACCATTGATTTTCCAAACAAATTAGACATTTTCGTACTCCTTCCACATAATATTTATGCATTTATTATATCACACAAACCAAACTAAAAAAAGTTTTTTATACTAAAAATTGTGATTTTTCATAAAAATTTATTCAACGATTGACAAAGCAACCACATTGTCTATAATAAATAGCATGAAAAAAATACTAGAGTTCTTGAAAACGAATTTCATAATAGCCAAATGGACGTTTTGGTACTTCTTGGTCGTGTGGCTAATTTTATGGTATGTATTTCGGTTCGATATGTTTTCACGTATTTATTGGTGGAAATTTTTTCACGCTCATTTGCGTGGTTTTGTTGGCTTTACATTTGGCGCATTTATATATGCAATCATACCAATATATCTTGCCACAGTATCTGTAATATATCGCACAAAGGCACCAATTATAAAAATCCCATTGATTGATAAATTGCGCGAATACATAAAAAATAAATTTACAAAACCAGAACCTGAACCAGTTGTCACAGAAGAAAATCAGGACGAAACCGCATCTGAAGTTGAATACCCTGAAAATATGCCAAATGAAATGCGCAGCCAATTCAAGCGCTTAAAAGAACACATGACGCTGGCTGGACTCAAAGGCGAAACAGCGCTGTATCAGCCAAAGCAAAAAACAAATGAACCAGAAGTCACAGAACCCGAAGACGAATCGTTTCCAATTCCAACGGACTTTGATATTGGCGACACATTAAACAATAGCGCAAGCGATGACAACATCCCAACATTTACAGAAATCAATTTTGACGAACCATCAAAACCAGTGCAACCAGATAATACAATGATAAAATACTTGCGCGACAAAAACATAGAATTTGAAACTTATAATGATTTTATTGTGACAGACAAATATTTAATATACGTTCACAACGACCCTGACTTTTGGATAATCGATGAAGATAATTGGTTTGCAGCAGGCAAACAAATCGATTCACCAATACCTGTTATGCAGGAAATGACCAAAGACGAACAATTAAAACCAGTGATATATTTTGAATCAACAAATGTAATGGATTTCGACGGCACAGTTGAGACATTAAGAAGTCAAGACATCACCGTCATAACAGAGCCAGGAGAATTAGTATCAAAACTGTAATTCATTACAACGGGGTTCTTCTTCCCAATCTTCCCAAGAATCACAATACCTGTCTCTGATCAAAGACCATTTTGTTTTTTTACAATTACGTGCAGTTATACAACGTTTGCATGTATTTGTTTCACGATCATAATCCGTCGTTATTTTTTCCTGATAATTCCAATCATTCGCAAAAAATTCCCCATGTGTTGATGTTTGAACCGGTGTAAATTCTTCTGTTGTGTTTTTGTTTGCACCATCTATGGAAGAATCTATAACCGCCCCAGCGGCCGCACCTAATCCACCCACAACCGCAGTAGTTGCGAACACCGCTTCTGTTGTCGCTAATGCTAAAGTAGTCGGCAATACGGCCGCACCCGTCAACGACCCCAGCAGCGCCACCTCTTTGAATAAGGCCCCTAATATACTTAATCCTCCTGCACCGCCACCAGGGGCAGTCAAGGCTATGGCGACAGCGGTTGCGATTGCAACTGCAACCCATACCATTACTTTGGCAAAAATATTTTGTCCAACAGGTGCCTTTGCGAAGCCCGAAGTATTGGCCAAATTGACACATGCTGCTTGGGCTGCTGCGCTCGCGACATCTTTTTCATTTTCCCCAAAATTACGCGCAATACGTTCATATATTTTTACCCCATCCTGAGCCATGCGATCAGTCAGATAATCATACTTGGCATAGTAATTATTTTTTACTTTTTGCAATGTTGCTGTTGCAATTTGCTGTCTTATTGTGTTCGCCAATCTTGGAAATCGAACAGCATTTTTTGCAAATCTATCTGTGACCCCTGGAACATTGCGACCAGATATACAGAAAGACACCCATTGATCTGTTTCAACCTGATTAATCACGCGATTGATATCATTCTGAATTTGATTCAATTCATTGCGCACACGAACTTTTTCTTCTTCGGATATTTTTTCTTTTTCCAGTGCTTTGATATAACCTGCAACATCTATATGTCCATCATCTGTTATTTGCAAAGATTCCCACCGTATAACCCCAGATATAATCGCTGCAAATGGTTTAATTTCCCCTTGGGTTGCGCTTTGTGCGTCCTTGACCCGACCAAGTTCCCAGTCAGAAATTTGATCGACGCTTTCACGACAATCAAACCATTTGAAACCTTCCATGGTATCTGGGTTATCTGCAGAATATTGACATATATTGTATTTTAAGCTGCTTGCCCCCAAAGAATCAGTGACTGCATATTCCGCACAAGATTCGACATCGCCCCCACCACACACCTTGGTCATTGCATCAACAACTTTGTTTTGACAAGTGCCCAGCATTTCATTATCAACATTTAATACGATACCATCAACGATACGTGCAACTTCTTCATAAATATCATCATCTGCCAATATTTTTTCCTTGCCGTAAACTTTCTGACAACCAACCAGTTTATCATACGGACACATACGCATAATTATATTTGTATCCAATCCGATACACTGCGAATAATCTTTGCCACACCTGTCTGTACTTTGTAAACAATCTTTCAATTCAGTTGTGCAAGAATCCACTCGCATCGCCGATAATTTAGCCAAAACACTACGCCACAAAGTTGATTCATCTGGGTTATCAAAACTGCCCCCTGTTGCAACCAAACATGGTTCGATTTCAACCTTGCACATACTTTTAACAGATTCAGGATGTGTTAAACAAAAATCATATGAATCTGGATTTTTTTCATCAATATTATCTTTGCACGCATTTACAAAACAGTTTGATATATTAGTCAAACAAGATTTGCGTGCATCTGATTCAGCCAACATTTCTGCAGATTTTATATCTGGTATTGCATTTTTCAGAAATGCAATCCAAACCTTGTCTTTCACGGCGACACATTGGTTTGTCACACTTTCACAAATAACCTTCTTGGCTTCCAAAACATTCATAGTAGATTTTGCAATCGACACAGACGAATGTTCACCTTCAACAACAACCCTATCCATGATTGTACCGCGCATCTTATCATAACCTAAATTATCAATACAACCCGTCCAATCATCACCACAGGTTTCATCTGTTTTCATACACGATGTAAATTCAACAACACATTGTCCTAAATCATATTTATTTGATGCTTGATACTGCTCCAACGCAGCATTTCGCACAGCCTTTTTAGCATCTGCACGACGATCTTTGGCTTCCTGATTTTTCACAGTCAACGCGTTTTCGTATGCCGCACAATCAGCTTTTATTTTTTGTGAATATAAATTGGTTATCAAAGTCAATTGTGACTTACATTCTGGCAATTTTTCCATACAAATATCATGCATTTCGGCACGCAATTTGTCACCAATCGAACCAGAAAAAGTGAAAGATTCAGAATCAGAATCTAAAAGCCCATTACCATCATCAGGCATTAATTCATCTTCATACTTTCCCATTTCAATAATTTCTTTGCCTAACAAGGCCAAAGCAGCAGTTTGCGAATCTTTCTTTTTCAGTTTCTCGAACTCTGCATTCAAATTTTTAATCTTATTACTGCATTGACAACGTCCTCCAGATTCATTATCAATCACACAGCCCGCATCCATACAGGAAGTATATTTATCTGCACACGAATTCGATTTCGTTTCAATCGTAGCTTCAACTTTTGTTCCAAAATCAACAGAAGATTTTTTTACAGCAGAACGCGCAGCAGCCCCCGCACAAAAAGGAAATCCTACACATAATAAAATCAACAAAAATTTAAATTTTATTTTCATCATTTACCATCAAAATTGAATATCTTCACATTCTTCAATTTCGTCTTTCCATTTGTTACAAGCGTCTCCATTAAAATTAAGATCTTTACAGTGCTGAGTTCTTATACACTTATGACAAACCAAAGTATCCATACTGAACGTTGTTGTCACCTGACGTTTATAAGTTAATTCAGAATGCGCAGAATACCCGACCAATTTTCCATCGTCACCTACCTTTTCTTTGCCCCCCTTACCATACTTAGCACTCTTACCCAATGTTATACATGATTTTCTGGCAGAGTCTTCACGATTACGCTGCAAATTTTCACCATCGATTTTTGCAATGCGTTGTGACAGCTTTGTTTCGCCTCTGACATAGTCGTCCATCAAACTGTCGTATTTATCGAAATAATTAGCCTGTGCTTGACGCAACGCAGAATTAGAAATTATTCTACGATATTTATTGGTCAGATTTGGAAATCTTGCATTGCCTTCTTTGCCAATAAATTTTGTAAAACCATCTGCAGTGGTCAATCCTGCAACCTGACGTCCAGACATACAATACTGAACACGCGGATCAGATTCTATGACAGAAACAGCATTTTTTATCGCGATATCTAATGTCCCTAATTCCGAATCGACTTTTTCTATCAGTTCTGGGCTCATTTCATACATGCCCTTTATCTGTTTTTTGTAATCAACCAAAGGAGTTATTCCATTCAAATCTTTGTTTATGTTAATATGTTCCCAAGCGATAAAGCCGTCCATTTTTGCACCAAAGAAATGACGTTTGTGTGTTTCTTGGTTCAAATCAACATCACGTGTTGTTTTGCCCAATTCTATATCTGTGATTGCTTCTACGTTTTCTTTGCAGTTTGAGTTTTCTTCACCATTAAATTCACAGAAAGACAATTTCAGACTCCTAGAGCCAACACCTTCGTCAATCAGATTATTACAGTTTTCTGTGTCACCGCATACATTTAACATCGCATCGGTCACAGCCTTTTCACACGCAGTCAATAACTCATTATCAACATTTAACAAAATACCTTGAGCTATGCGTTCCAAAGATTCACGTACAGTTTCCTTTTTTCCCCCATATTCTTTATAGCACGCGGTCAGTTTATCTTCTGGGCAAATGCCTGCAACATCATCATTATCCAATCCAATACATTTCGAATAATCTTTACCACATCTGTCATCATCTTGGATACAGACCTTGAATTCATTAGTACAAGCATCAACACGCATAGAAGAAAGTTTAGCTAATATTCCCGTCCACAAACTTGATGAATCAGGATCATCATAACTGCCCCCTGTTGCATGCAAACAAGGTTCCAATTCAACTTTGCAAAAAGCTTTGTAATTATCAGGTCGTGACAAACACATATCATACGAACCGTCTGGATCTTTTGGGTCCATATTTTCTTTGCACGCCTTGATATAACATTGTGAAATATTCGACAAGCAATTTGAACGCAAATCTGATTCGGCCGCTAATTCAGCAGACTTTATAGTTGGCGCAATATCTTTGACAAACACATCCCAAACATTGCCTTTTTCACGAACACATTGATTAGTAATATATTCACACAAAGGCTTTTTAGCCAGCAACGCATCCATACTGGTCGCCGCAATTGTGATAGTAGAAAACTTTCCCTGAATTGGAACCTGACTTGCAATAGAACCCGATTTATTATTTTCCATATTTTCAGCTGCCGCCAATTTTACACAACCTGTCCAATCATCACCACACGCACCTTCACCCTGCATACATCTCTTGAATTCAAGCGCGCATTCACCCAAAGTGTATTTGTTTGCATTTTTGACTTCGGTCAATGCCGCTTCACGTACATCACGTTTAGCATCTTCCAACTTGATACTGCTTTCAGTTTCCTGCTTGGCCAATGAATTTTCGAACGCCGCACAATCAGAACGAATTTTTTGGACATACAACATTTTCAGCATATCTTCAGACGCCTTGCATTTTTGCGGTGTCTGTTCCAAACACATCCCCATTGCAGCCTTGTATAATTCGTCACCCTTTTTCTTTGCGATATCATCAGCATCCAGTTCGAATTCTTCTTCTTCATCATCTGACGAAGAAAACCTGCTGTTCCATTCGGCAAAACTTAACATAGATTTTTTTTCTGTCTTTTTGTCACCAACAACCGATTCGTCGTTTGCATCACGAATTGCCTTGTCAAAAGCACGTTCAGAACTGGCCAACACATCTTCTGCAGCACTGCCCAATTCAATATGTTCTGTTCCGTATGTTGATATAGCATAAGATTGATTATCCATATCCATAATTTCTTTCATTTTCGCAGACAACTGAGTATGTTTATTACTGCATTGACAACGTCCACCCGAAACATTTTCAACGATACAGAACGCATCCATACAACCGAAATAAGATTCCTGACATTCAGCATCAATCAGGGTGTTTTTTGTGGCAGTTGCGACTTTGGTTCCCATAGCAACAACTGATGTGCGTACATTTTTTGGCGCAGCGAACAAATTAAACGGCACAATAACAGCCAATAAAACAACCGCAAATAAACTATGCATAGAAACTCTCTCCGTATAAATACTGAATATATTATATCATTTTTTTGATGATATAAAAAATGTTTTTTATTAATTCTTCAACATATGAAAACGATCCAACATTTAAACACAGGCAAGGTTTTGTATTAGATATAGCTGCTGACCTACCACATTTTATAGAAGCAAGGCCTACCATACTGTTCCGGGTTATATTCTGTACAATTGGTGTTATCGTCAGAATATGTTTTGCAAGTCTGCACTATGCGGTCTGCACAACATTTTCCATCTTCCTCAAAAACAGTAACATTTTTATATATTGTAAAAGCTTCGGTGTCGTTTATTTGCACAAAATCGTTATTCAAACCGTATCTGTCTTTAACCATCTGTTCACATTTTTTTAATTTTTCTTCTTTAGTTTTCGCCGCAGAAAGAATCGCAGAATCTTCCATCTGTTTATCTTTATAACTTTCATATACCGTATTATATTTTCGCGCAAAGGCGTTCAGAATACCATTTGCTATTACATACTTACTGCTTTGGGTCAAATTAGGAAATTTTCTTGCACCTGTTTTTACTAAATAGTCACCATCAAACCCCTGGGCCGAAGAACCTTTCAGACAACTTTCAACTGTTGGGTCTGTTGCAATCTTGTTATATACAACTTTATATGCCTGATTAAGTCTTGATTGCAACGTCTTATTATTATTCACCGTAAACGGTGCATCCGTTTCGACTTTGGTACCAGTATCAGTATTAAAAGATACTTTTATATCAGATATCTTAACTTTCGGATCCAATACAGCCTTATATTTTGCCATATCTTCTTCGCTTAACGCCTCTACACTACTAACTTTGTCACTACACCCACTTTTACTAGGCTTACACACATTGTATTCAAATAAACTTTCAATTGTTGCATCGTCTATTTCCATTCCTGCATCATCACAAGAAGTCGTTCCGCCACAAGTTTCATTCATAATCTTATCTACGGCCTGCCTACAACGTTTACTAATTTGATTATCGGCATTCAATAATACACCACTGGCCACTTTGTTCACATAGTCTTTCAAAGTATCACCTTTGTTATCAAATATTTTTCCAGCACAATCAGGCGTAACAATATCTTCACAATTATTCCAAAAATAATCACCATTAACCCCAATACATTGTGAATAATCTTTACCACAAACCATGTCGCTTTCCAAACACTGTTTTACCTTTGTTGTGCACCTATCAGCACGTAAAGCATTCAAAGAAAGTTTAACAAAATCTATAACCGCATGATACATTGTTCCTTTTGCTCCTGTCTCATCATAAGCACTGCACTTTCTCAATTCGCCACCACAAAGATTTTCAACATTATTTGGATTCGATGTAAATATATACCATTTATCAGACCCTTCTGTAAAACCTTCGCCCGCAGCTACTTCCTTGATACAAGACACAACATTTTTCGCACAATTACGACGTGATTCATCTTCAGCCGCGTATTCTGCGCCTTTCAATTCTGGCGCAACACTAATCAAAAACTGTTTCCACACAGCATCATTTTTATTTACATCAACACACTGTTTCAAAACACCGTCACAAAAACCACGACTGCCCTCCAAAGCACCATATGTAGAAGCAGAAATTTCAACCGTTATATTCTTTGCTGTTTCTACCGTATACGACTTTGATGATTTTGACTTGTCTGTCAATAACGTTGGATCTATGACACACTTGGAAAAACCAGAACCACAAACATCTTCACCAATCATACATTGTTTAAACGCGATTACACATTCACCAACTGTTTTATATTTATTCTTTTTTTCATACTGTTCCAATGCCGCATCTCGCACAGCCCTATCAGCGGTTCGTTTCAAATCTTCACTGTTCATTTTCTGCTGTTTCAAATAGTTTTCATACGAAATACAATTTGTTCGAATTTGAACTGCGTAAATATTTTGCAGTATAGAAGAATATTCTTTACATTGTGCTGGGAAAGTTGATAAACATAATTTTGTTGCGGCACGTCGCAATGCAGAGCCCTTTTTATCGGCCAAATCCGATTCTAACACATTATCTGATTCTATATCACCAAACAAATCATCCGTATCAAAAACAGCCGTATTAAATATCGACAAATCAAGTTGGTTTGATTTGTTTTTTGATGTATTCGCATCAAATAAATCTATTTGATTTTTCTTTTGATCTGCAATAACTTTACTTTTTGCTTCTTCGGCAGTTGAATAAACCGCATCAACCGCGTCACCAAGTTGCAAACGACTTACCCCCTCATCCGCTACCGTTTTACTTAATGTATCTACTTCCATAAGCTTATCCAAAGCGGCATCTAACTCTTCGGCACGATCATCACAACGACAACGTCCCCCAGATGTATTATCCATCATGCAAAAAGAATCCATACAACCATAAAAAGCATCTTGACATTCTTGTGGGATATTCGTGTTTTCGGTTGCACTTTTTACGGTGGTTCCCATATTGACAGCTTTCTGCTTGCTCCCAGCACGCGCAACAACACCAGAACCAACCTGTTGCTGTGGCACAGGTTGTGTCGTTGATTGAGCCGTTGACTGTGGTGCAACGCTTTTAACCGTTGTACGTGTTGCAACACGCGCAGAATTTGCGCCACTGGCTGTTGACACAGGTTGGATACGCGTTCTGCTTGCAGCACGTGCAGCTATAGGTTGATTTCCAGACGATACAGAAGTATTATCCGTATTTGTCGCACCAGCACCACTGCGCGAACCACGTGTAGTGGCGCCAAACGCAGAAACATCGACAAAAAACATTGCCAGCCCCACTGTTAAAGAAACAAATTTACGCATAAATAACATTCCTTTCCATCCTATTTTATTATTATCCCCATTTTATAGTGAACATAAAATCACTGCTGCCCATATGTTTTTGTGTATTCATCACGAGTTGATTTTGATAACTTATGTAAACCACCATTCGGATACGCATAAATACGAACAGCCTCTGCATCCCTGTAATAAGGATTCTCCAAAGTTATCAATGGAAATTGATAGAACAAAACCCCTTTGTTTGTACCTTTGTTCTGAAAAGTAAACGTACAAATACCAGTTGTTTCATCATAGTTGGGTATAAGATTATCCCCACCATCAGTATCTATAAAAGAATTGCATACTGCTGAATTAGTACCATCTTGTTTTGCTTTTGTTTTTGCTATATCGTTGTTTGTTTTTAATGTTTTTGTCCAAGTTGCAAGCTCACCAGAACGCATTTCTGATTCTTTCTGCAAATATAATTTTGGAACATCCACTATGACAGCCTTTGCAATAATTTGACGCACATTTGCCGTCAAATTTGGAAATCTCGCATTACCTTCGCCAATAGATGTATCTTTGCTGAAGCCCTGAATTTGTTGACGACCTGACATACAGGCTGCAACTTTCGGATCAGATTCGATTGCATCCAAAATTGTATCATAATTCCTGTTCAACAATGTTTGTAATTTGTTTAATTCTTTTTCAGAATACGTTATGTCAGTTGATGCATATGATGAACCAGAAGAAGTACCAATAACAAAAGGCGATCTAAAATTTGGTTTAACGTTAAATTTCAGATTATTTCCCTGATTACCAATATTATCAAGTGTATACTGTATTTTTGATACATCCAGCTTGCCAAATAAAACAGGACCAAATTTTCCGCTCATTAAATCTGCATCAGGAACAGCTGTTAAATCCGTATAGCAATCTGATTCAGAAGCCACTTTGCCATCCGCATCCGTTTTACAAAATCTAACTTGTAAAATACCATCAAAAACACTTTCATCAACTTTTGCGTTCGGACACTCTGTTTCTGCACCACAATATGTTAACATCGCTGTATTCAAAGCAGATTGACAAGCATTTTGCGTAGAATTATCAATTCCCAAAGCAATACCCTGGGCAACACGTGCAACATATTCCTCTGTTTTTTCTGTACCACCAGCACACGCAGTTAGTTTATCAACTGGGCATAATCGACCAATTTCATAGGTACTTAAACCGATACATCCTGCATAATCTTTGCCACACACATCTTCGGATAACAAACATTCTTTGATTTGTGTAGTGCATGCGCCAACCTTTAACGATGACAAACGTGCCAACAGTTTATCCCACAAAGTAGAGTCCCCTGGAGTATCATACGTTCCGCCAGTTGCTAATAAACAGGGTTCCAATTTCACTTTACATAACGACTTAAATAAATCTGGATTACTTAAACACATATCATACGAACCATCTTCGTCATTTGGATCCATCTGCTCTTTACAAGCTGTTAAATAGCATTGCGTTATTTCATTGACGCAGTTCCTACGTAATTTATCTTCCGCATCCAGTTCTGCAGTTTTAAGCGCAGGTGCCGCACTTTTCAAGAATGCAGTCCAAACTGCATCATTCACATTAGCATTCACACACTGCTCTAAAACACTGTCACAAAAAACGCGCTTTGATAACAATTCGTCCATCGTTGTTTTAGCCAATTTAATTTTGGAATGCGCAAATTCGATTTCGGTTTGTTCAGCAGCAGGTCCAGACTTGTCATTTTTCAGATTGTCTGTTGCCGCAAACGTCACACATCCAAGAAACCCATCACCACACACTTCTTCTTTCTGCATGCAAGTGTTAAACGCTGTGACACATCCACCAAGGTCGTATTTATTTGCTTTCTGGTATTCTTCCAAAGCAGCATCACGTAAACTCTGTCTGGCAGTTTGTAATTTTTGATTACTTTCCATTTGTTGCTGCCTCAACGAATTATCATACGCAGCACAATCAGATTGAATCTTTTGAACATAAATCATTCGCAATATCGGCGTAGATGATTTGCACTGAGTTGGCACCTGTTGTGTACATGTAGACGCAGCAATTGCATGTAATTTATCACCAGTTTTGCTGGTCAAATCTGACTCCAATGCGATTGCGTCTTCGTCTTCCCAAATATCTTCTGCATCATCAAACCAGCTGTTATTCCAAGCAGACAAATCTAATTTATTCTTACTTACTTCTTCTGCTTTTTTGTCTTTTGAAACTTTATTGGCAGCATCTTCCGCCATCGCATAAACTTCATCTGCACTTTTACCCATTCTCAACAAAGACACACCCTCGGTCTGCATGATATAACTTTGCTGGTCCAGATTCATAATGTCCGCCAAAATACCGTCATATTCAGCGTTTTTATCGCTACATTTGCACCGACCACCAGTCACGTTTTCCAGCATACAAAAAGAATCCATACATCCAAAATACGCATCTTGACATTCCTGGGACACAACAGTATTAGCAGTCGCACTAGAAATCTTGGTTCCCATATTTATAACTTTCTGTTTTGCGGCCGCACGCGCTGTCACAGAAGCAGTCTGTTGCACAGGTTGTGGAGTCGATACAGTGGCCGCGGCGCCACGAACAGCAGCACGCGCAGTAGTAGGCGCACTTTGCGAAACAGATTGTGTTGCTGACATAGCCTTGGTACCGCGCACAGCGGCACGCGCAGTAATAGGTGTAGTTGTCATTACCGCATTATTTTCATCCGCATTTGTTTTCGTAGCAGCCGAACGCGAACCACGTGTCGCAGCACCAAACGCGCCAAAATCCGCCAACACAGACGCGACAACAATCGGTAAAAACACCAGTTTACGCATAGAATACTCCTTACCCTTTGGGGTAATTTTATCATAAAACGCAAATCTACGCAATAAATATTATTCATAAAAACACAAGTTTTACACAAAAAATAACCACCAAAAACGGTGGTTATTTTTTCACAATTCAGACTCGAATTATTTACCAGTTGCACGACGCTTCACAGCGACTGTTTTTTGTGCTGTGCTTGCTTTTGGTGCTGTGACTTTCTTTTCAGCAACTGCTTTCGTTGTTTTTGGTGCAGTTGCCTTTTTTGTTTCTTCTTTGGCAACTTCTTCTTTTGCTTCTGTTGCAACAGTTTTTGGTGCAACTTTTTTTGCATTTTCATCACGTTCAACCAATTCAATTATTGCCATTGGCGCAGCATCACCATAACGGAAACCAGCTTTTAATACGCGGGTATAACCCCCAGGGCGTTTCGCATAACGTGGCCCCAAAACCGCAAACAATTTTTTAACAGCCTTGTCAGAATTATTTCCTAATTCAGATGCAGTCAAACGACGATTTGCAACTGTATCAACTTTTGCGCGGGTAATCAATTTTTCGACCACCGAGCGCAAATCTTTTGCTTTTGGTAAAGTTGTTTTAATCTGTTCTTTTTCAATCAAGTTTTTTGCTAAACCAATAAACATGGCTTTGCGTGCATTTGTGTCGCGATTGAAAGTACGACCTGCTTTCATATGTCTCATTGATTACTCCTTTTGGTTTTCTGCCCTGATTTCGTATCAGGGATTTGTTTGAGACAACGTGCCCTAAAAAAATTTTTTTCAGCAACACGCGTTGTTTTTCCAAAAACTCCTAGCTTGTTGTAAGAAATTAAATTATGTGATGGTATTGGAAGCGATTGACGTTTTGTAGTGTACAAATGCTACATAAGAAACGGCAATCGCGACAAGACCGCACAGAATTTGATTTATTTGTAGGGGTCTTCGTATTTCTTTGCCAACTCCGCAATATTTTCTGGTGGCCAACCCGGAACTTCCATTCCAAGCGACAAACCCATTGCTTCCAATTGGACTTTGATTTCATTCAAAGACTTACGACCAAAATTAGGTGTTTTCAACATATCGTTTTCTGTCTTTTGAACCAATTCGCCCAACCAATTAATCTTGTCGTTTTTCAGACAATTTGTTGCACGAACAGACAATTCTAATTCATCAACATGCTTCAACAATTTTGGATCAAATGGCAAAACATCTTTTGCTTTTTCTTCATCAGCAGCAGAATTTACCATCAATGGATCTTCGAAATTAATGAACACTGTCAATTGGTCTGTCAAGATACGCGCAGCAAAAGCAATTGCATCTTCTGGCGCAACAGAACCATTTGTTTTAACTGTCAATTCCAATTTATCATAATCAGTGCTTTGACCAACACGTGTTTGGGTCACATTTGACGCAACATTCAAAATTGGAGAATAAATAGAATCCACAGGTATTGTTCCCAATGGCAAATCAACTGCATTGACAGAAGCTGGCACATAACCACGACCAGAATTCAATACAATTTCCATGTCCAAATTGGCACCTGCATCCAAAGTGCAAATTTCTGCATCTTTGTTCATAACTTCTACACTGCCAGATGTTTCAATCATGCCAGCGGTCACAACTGCTGGACCTTTGACTTTCAAGGTCGCGCGATGTTGTCCTTCGGTTAACGCTTTGAAATAAACACCTTTCAAATTCAAAATTATATCTGTGACATCTTCGTGAACCCCAGTCAGACTGCTGAATTCGTGCTGAACGCCATCAATTTTAATATATATTGGTGCACAACCCTGTAATGAAGACAACAGAACACGACGCAATGCAGTTCCCAATGTCAAACCAAAACCTTTTTCCAAAGGTTCTGCAATCAATGTTGCAATATTTGGATTATTTTCATCGACTTTGATACTTAACTTTTTTGGCTTAATCAAAGTCATCCAGTTTTTTTCTATCATGATTTTACTCCATCGGCTTAGTTTATCATTTTCGCCATACGGCACACGCCATCAAAACGTGCCCGTAAATTCTAACAAAAATATTTGGAAAGTCAACAGTTTTTATTATTTAGGTTTTACGTTTTTTATCTCTCCAACCTTTACCGCATCCGGCCATGTCCAAGTTTTATCTGTACCATAAACAAAAGCTTGTTTGTTACATTCGTCTTCTGAAATCGCACCATCTTGCATAGTTGTAAATCCAGACTTACATTTTTTACACGTTCCGGTTCCGGCATTCATATAAAAACCTTTTTTACACACACATTCATAGTCTTTTATTATCTGGTTAGTCCCACACCACACCGCATAAATATTTCGATATTGTTCAGCAGTATCAACGGGAATAGACGTATCTGATTTTATCGGAAGCCTACCGGCCGCGATTTCTAATTCCCAATGACTAAAAACCCTATTTGAACTTGTAGGCTGAGACGATCCACCAGATAAATAATTATGTTTTACCAAACGCTCACCATCGGCATACAAAAATAGATCCGAATGTTTTCCATAATACATTATTGCTGAATATTCACCATTATTGTTATAAATGTGATCCAAAAACTTACCGCCTTTACCTGGATAAAATTTGAACAAAGTATAACACGACGCCTCATCTTCTGTACCCTCATCTGACAACGAAAAACCGACCGGACATTTTTCTATACCCTGAGAAAACGGTTTCAAAATACTATATGTTCCCCCTTCACAATAAGAACCGCGCTCTCTGCCTGTTTTAGCTGGGCATACGGCGCACTCCGATGCATTTGCCGGCAAATAATATCCCTTCATGCACGTTTTTGTTTCCTCTTCCCACATGGCATATAAATTCAAATCCCCAGAAAAAGTGTCGCTCCCTTTTACAGGATTTTTGTTAGTGTTATTCTTTGCCCAACCTTTAAAAATATATCCTGTTTTTTTCCAAACCGTTCCGCTGTTATCGACCCCATCAGTTATTTTATATACAACGGGCCACCCGTCTCCACTCTGCACAGAACACAATGATGGTTCACCTGTGCGGTATTTTTTTAGGTTACATTGAGGCGTTAATTTGAAATTAGCTTCCACCTTTGGATAAAACACCTCAACTGTTTCATCCTCATTATCTTTGGGGCTCAAACCACCATTTCCATGAAAAGTCACAATAGCATAACAATCTTGCACCGAGTCATGACACTCTGTTGAATCATCACATGTATGATCATATCCAGAAGGACATGTAATACATACTGAAGAATTTATACTATCCGTATACTTTCCTTCGGGACATACCACACACTTCCGCGACATATCGGTAGTCTGGGTTGTCCAATGAGCACCGGCTGGACATATTTGTACATTCGGAATCTCAACAAGAGCAAACACAGGCAATTGTACAGCACAAAAACAAAACAAAACACTGATAATTTTTTTCATTTTCTCTTTCTCTGAGACCCAGTGTATAAAAAACACATACATTTGGTCAAGATTTTTTTATATGCTTGCATTTTTATTTTCGGGATACAACATGGTTCCCCGCCTGGGGCGGGGTGGGTTGAAAAAACCGCCCGATTGGGCGGTGATAAAAAATATTATACACGACGAACTTTCTTTGGACGGCACCCGTTGTGTGGAATACGTGTCGTGTCCGTAATAGATTGAACAATCAATCCAGCATTTGCCAAACCACGAACAGCAGACTCACGACCCTGACCGATACCGCGCATCAAAACATCAACTGTCTTCATACCCATTTCTGCGACTTTTCTACCAACAGCGTCTGCGACAACAGTTGCAGCGTATGGGGTTGATTTTTTTGCACCCTTGAAATTATTTGCACCTGCAGTAGCCCATGTCAACACAGCCCCTGTTTGATCGGTAATTGTGATACGTGTATTATTATTTGTAGCAACAACATGAGCAATCCCATGTGATACTTTTTTAACAACTTTCTTTTTTGATTTTGTAACTGCCATTTGTGTTTTCCTTTTTAGATGTCTTCAATTAACTATCGTGTTAATCTCTACCCAATTAAATATTATTTACCCTTGGTCGCAGAACCTGCAACAACAACGCGTTTACCCTTACGAGTTCTGGCGTTTGTTTGTGTGCGTTGACCACGAACTGGTAAACGGTTACGATGACGAATGCCGCGATATGTTTTCAGATCTTGCAAACGTTTAATATTCATTGCAACTTCACGACGAACATCACCTTCTACTTTAAAGTTTTCTTCTATGTAGTTCGAAATTTTAACAACATCCTCGTCAGTTAAATCTTTCGCACGCAGACCGTCTTTCAATTTCAGAGCAGAACAAATCTGGGCTGATTTAGCTGGGCCGATACCATGAATGTACCGCAACGCAATTTCAATGCGTTTTTCACTTGGAATGTTAACACCTGCTATACGTGCCATCTTTTATTTTCCTTTTTTCTTGCCTGTCCCCCGCAGCTTCAGCGAAGGGGGATTATTTTATTCGGATGTTTCCATCCAGTTATAAACATTCAAAATCCACACGTTTTTTGAATGCCCCGATTTTCGATTGGATTTTATTTTATATCAACCCAAAGCAAAAATCAAATCTTGTTTTTATTTTCCGTTTAATTACGGAAACGTCCTTTCTTTTGTACCTTGCTGACAACACCACTGTACTTTCTTTCAACTAAATAAGATTGTATTTGATTCATTGTGTCCAAGATAACGCCCGCCACAATCAGAACACTGGTTCCACCAATCATCACAGGCATACCTGCACGCGTATTCAGAATAATTGGTAATACGCAAACCACAATCAAATAAACAACACCAATTGCAGTCACTCTGGATACAACTTCGTCTAAATAATGCATAGTTTGTTCACCCGGACGAACACCAGGGATATAACCGCCCATATTTTTCAGATTGGTACTGGTTTCTTCTGAATTGAAAACCACAGCCGTTTGGAAATAAGCAAAGAACGCAATTAAAATTGTGTACAGAATCATATAAGACCATGTTCCATACGTAAAGAAACCCAATATCTGTTGCACAATCAAATTTTCACTTTGCACAAAACGCTGTATAAATGCAGGCAACATCATAATAGACGCTGCGAACACAGGCCCCATAACCCCGGACATATTGACTTTGATTGGTAAATAAGAAACATTAGTATTCATCACACCGTTTGCCATCGCTTGACGTGGATACAAAATCTGAATACGACGCTGTGCCTGTTCCATAAAGGCAATCAATGCAACAATACCAACAACGAAAGCCAAAACAAAAGCGATCATCGCAGGCGACATTTGACCAACGCCCGCCAACGAAAACAACTTTGCAATTCCACCTGGGACTTCCGCAATAATCCCAGCAAAGATAAGCAATGATGCGCCCTGCCCGATACCACGTGCGGTCACTTGTTCAGCCAACCACATAACAAATACTGTTCCACCAACCAGCGCAATTATCGCGGACAATTCAAATGAAAATCCAGGATTTGCAACTGCTGAAACGCCATTGACTGGCGCCATAGATTCCAAACCACGAACCACAGCCCAACCTTGAACCACAGCCAGCAACACCGCCAAATAACGTGTATATTGGTTGATTTTAACACGACCTGATTCACCTTCTTTACGTAAATCAGTCAAAGATTTACTGGTCGCTGTCAACAATTGAATAACGATAGACGCAGAAATGTATGGGAAAATATTCAATGCCAAAACAGACATACGGGACAAAGAACCACCAGAAAACATATCAAACATTCCCATCATACCGTTATCACCATTAAACAAATGCAACACAGCACTTGCATTCACACCTGGTAATGGAATATAAGAACCAATACGATACACAATCAACGCACCCAAAGTAAACCATATACGTTTTTGCAAATCTGACATATGTCCAAAAATATTTTTCAAGAATTTCATGTGGTCTACACTTTTATTCTGACAACGCATCTGTGGTGAATCACAGATGCGTGATTAAATTATTTAGATTGGATTTTGCCACCAGCTTTAACAATTGCGGCTTCTGCAGCTTTTGACCATTTATCTGCAACAATGTTCACAGAAGTTTTGATTTCACCTTTGGCCAAAACTTTCAGACCATCTAATTTACGGCTGATAATTTTTGCATCAAACAAAGAATCCAAAGAGATTTCTTTCTTGGCATCAATTTTGCCAGACGCAATAAATTTTTCAATATCGCCTAAATTGATTGTTGCATAAGTTTTTGCAAACGGATTATTGAAACCAAATTTTGGAAAGCGACGCAAAATTGGCATCTGACCACCTTGGAAAGTAGCCTGTTTACGAGAGCCAGAACGTGCTTTTTGACCTTTGTTACCACGACCAGATGTTTTACCATAACCAGACGCCATACCACGTCCAACGCGTTTAACATCTTTGCGTGCACCGCGATTATCCATTAATGCATTAAGTTTCATTTTATTTTCCTTTTTGTCCTATGACTATGAATATAGTCTGTTTCGCACATAATACAAGATTATGTACTCGGTTTAATTAAAATTATTTTGCTTCTTCTGCTGCTGGTTCTAATTTTTTACCATCACGACCAGCAATGATTTCTGCAACAGTTTTACCACGACGCGCAGCAACTGTCTTTGGAGAATTCATCTGTTCAAAAGCCAAGAAAGCAGCACGAATCATATTGTTTGGATTATTAGAACCCTGAGATTTCACAACAACGTCCTGGACACCCAAACATTCAAATACTGCACGCAAAGCACCACCAGCAATAATTCCAGTACCAGGAACAGCACTGCGAACAACCAATTTGCTTGCGCCATACTTTGCAGAACTATCATGATGCAATGTGCGACCTTCTTTCAAAGGAACACGCATCATTCTTGCTTTTGCGGCCTTGGTTGCCTTTTGGACAGCCGCTTGGACTTCCAATGCTTTACCTTTACCAAAACCAACCATACCAGCTTTGTCACCAACAACGACCAAAGCCGAGAAAGACATATTACGTCCACCTTTCACAGTTTTAGAAACGCGGTTGATAGAAACTAATTTATCTACCAAATTATCTGTCTGTAATTTTTTATCATCAAAACGTGCCATTGTTTTTTGCTCCTAAGATTAGATTTTCATTCCGTTTGCGCGCATTGCGTCACCCAATGCTTTTACGCGACCATGATACAAATAGCGACCACGATCAAAATAGTAATTGTCTTTGATACCTGCTTTGGCCATACGTTCAGCAAACATTTTGCCAACCATTTCAGCCCCAGCAATATTCCAACCTTTGCCCTTGAAATCTTTTTCTTTTGATGAAGCTGCACACAATGTATGACCCTTGACATCATCAATAGCCTGGATTTCAATGTGACGATCAGAACGGAACACTGACAAACGGATTTTGCCAGGATTCTTTCTTTTCAACGCACCGCGATTTGCCAATGTACGTCTTTCTTCAGAAGATAAATGTCTTAACATTTTGTTTTCCTTTTTTCCAATTTCCGTAACAGCGGAAATTATATTGTTTTATTATTTCTTCTTGCCTTCTTTGCGACGGACATATTCGTCTTTATAGAAGATACCTTTACCTTTGTATGGGTCTGCTTTGCGAATCTTGTGGATTTTATCAGCAAATTGTCCCAACAAATTTTTATCAATACCAGATATTGTGAAATCTGTTGGTGCTTCACCCATTGTCACTGTTAAACCAGCTGGGATAGTCATCACAACATCATGAGAAAATCCAACAACCAATGTCAAAATGTTGCCCTTCACAGATGCTTTATAACCAACACCTTTCATATACATGGCTTTGGAAAAACCTTCTGCAACACCTTTGACAGCAGATTTGATGTTTCTGGTCATTGTTCCCCACATTGCACGCGAAGCCTTGTCTTCTGCGTCTTTTGGTGTCACAACGACATGACCATCTTCAACTTTGATATCAACCAAATTGGCATGCTTTGTATCCAAAGATACTTTTATTTCGCCTTTTGGACCTTTTACAACCACAGCGCTATCTGTCACTTCAACCGATACGCCATTTTTAATTTCTACTGGATATTTTCCTGCACGAGACATAACGATTTCCTTTTACTTAGATAACTTTGCACAACACTTCGCCGCCGACATTCATCAAACGAGCCTTGTGATCTGTCATAACACCGTTTGGCGTAGATACAATTGCTATACCTAAACCGTTCAAAACGCGTGGCATTTTTGCACAACCTGAATATACACGACGACCCGGTTTAGATACTGTCGTAATATCTTGGATTGCACCATTACCATTAACGTATTTCAATTCAATAACCAAATTTGCGCGTTTTTCATCAATTTGTTCTTTGCGAAAATCTGTTATGAAACCTTCATCTTTCAATACTGTCAAAACCGCAGCACGCAATTTGCTGTCTGGAACAGTAACGAATTCTTTACCTGCATTTTGCCCATTACGGATGCGGGTAATCATATCTCCGATTGGATGTGACATTGACATATTTTACTCCTTGGTTTGCAAGAATTTTTATCCTTGCGCTTGGGCTGCATTGTCCACAGCTTGCTTTGTTGTTAATTTTTACCAGCTGGACTTACGAACACCTGGTAATTTGCCTTCTGATGCCATTGTGCGAACCTGCTGACGGCACAAACCGAACAAGCGAGAAAAACCGCGCGCACGACCTGTGACAGAGCAACGATTATGCAAACGTGTTGGATTTGCGTTGCGTGGCAACTTTGCCAATTTTTTCATGGCATCCATACGTTCTTCTGGTGTTGCATTAACGGACATCTTTGCTTTGATTGCTTCACGCTTTTTAGCATACTGAGCAACCATTTTTTCACGTTTCTTTTGTTTATTTATCAACGCTAATTTAGCCATTTTTATTTCCTTTGATTATTTCAAAACCAATGGCAAGCCGATTTTTGTCAGCAATGCACGAGCTTCATCATCTGTTTTTGCTGTTGTCACAATGACGATATCCATACCGCGAATAGCATCAATCTTATCAACAGAAATTTCTGGGAATATCAAATGTTCTTTGATACCGAAAGCATAATTTCCACGACCATCAAATTTAGATTTTGACAATCCACGAAAATCTTTCACACGTGGCAAAGCCACTGTAATCAATTTGTCCAAGAAATCATACATTCTTTTACCACGCAAAGTCACTTTGGTTCCAATCGCCTGACCTTCACGCAAACGATAAGTCGCGATTGATTTCTTTGCATGTGTGATAATTGCTTTCTGGGCCGCAATCGCTGTCAAATCAGCGGCAGCAGAGTCCAATTTCTTTTTATCAGATACAGCTTCACCAACGCCCATATTCAAAACGATTTTGGACAATTTTGGAACTGCAAATTTATTTTTGTACCCAAATTCTTGAACCAATTCAGGAACAATTTTCTTTTCATATACTTCACGCAATCTGCTTTGCATTTTTGTACCTTTTCGTTATCGATTCCGTAACAGCGGAATCTCGTTTTTCTAGATTTGTGTTCCAGATTTTTTGGAAACGCGAACTTTCTTGTCACCTTCTACTTTATATCCAACACGTGTTGCTTTTTTGGTTTTTGGATCAACCAAAGCAACATTAGATACATGTATTGGTGCTTCGCGATCAACAATGTGACCTGGTTGTTCTTGTGTTGGTTTGATGTGCCATTTATGACGATTCACACCTTCCACAACTACACGGGATTCTGTTGGACGCACTTGTAATACTTTACCTTTGACGCCTTTATATTTTCCCGAAATAACTACGACTTCGTCGCCTTTCTTAATTTTCATTTCTTCGCCTTTTAGTTTGTCAAAAGTATTATATCACCTCTGGTGCCAAAGACACAATTTTCTGAACGTCATATTTACGACGAACTTCACGTGCAATTGGGCCAAAAATACGTGTTCCGATTGGTTCAAAATTGTTTTTATTAATCAAAACAACCGCATTATCATCAAAACGGATGATTGAACCATCTGGACGTTTAACTGGGAATTTTGTTCTGACGATAATAGCACGTTGAACAGTTCCCTTTTGAACTTTGCCACGTGGAATGGCATCTTTAATAGCGACAACGATTTTATCGCCAACCGTTGCATAACGACGATGAGAACCGCCCAACACTTTGATACACATAGCCTTACGTGCACCAGAGTTATCTGCAACTGTCATAACTGTTTCATTTTGAATCATAACTTTTTCCTTAATCCTGCAAACGGGGCAATCCCCCATTGCTTTGTTATCGGGTTTCGACTGCCTTGAACAAGTTCAAGACCTCAAAAAACCCACCCGGTTTTTAGTCAACATTAACAGAAGTGTCTTTGCTGACCCCAACACGACCCTTTACAACCCAAGATTTAGTCTTGGATATAGGACGATGTTCTTCGATTGCAACGATTTCACCAACTTTGTATTCGTTGTTTTCATCGTGTGCCTTGTACTTTTTATTCTGCTTCACGAACTTTCCATACAAAGGATGACGGAAACGACGTTCTACTTCTACAACGACGGTTTTGTCATTTGCTGTACTTTTCACTGTTCCTTGCAGTATACGTTTTGGCATAACTTTTGTCCTTATTTTTCTTGTTTTTCGACCCTTGATTCTACATTAAAAAAATCAAAAGTCAAAGATTTAGTTATTTCGCAGCATTCAACTTGGTCTTTACACGTGCAATTTCGCGGCGAGTTTTACGCAAAACATGTGTTTTTGGCAATTGACCCGCAGCCAGTTGAAAGCGTTGATTCATTTGTTCTTTTTTCAAATCAACCAATTTGCTTTGCAACGCTTCTGTTGTCAAAGCTTCTTTTTCGGCTGTTTTATTTACTTTCTTTCCTGCCATATCTTCTAACCTTTTGCACTTGTATTGTTTAGTTCATCTTGCGTTCTACGACTTTTGTTCTTACTGGCAATTTAGCGGCAGCCAAAGCAAACGCTTCATATGCGATTTCTGGTTTAACACCATCTAATTCGAACATGATACGACCTGGCTTTACACGGCAAATCCAGTATTCCACAGCACCTTTACCTTTACCCATACGAACACCCTCTGGTTTCGTTGTCACAGGAACATCTGGGAAAACGCGAATCCACAATTTACCCTGACGCTTCATATGACGAGTAATAGCGCGACGTGCTGCTTCTATCTGACGTGCAGTCACACGTTCAGGAGACATTGCTTTCAATCCAAACGAACCAAATGCCAATTCACTTCCACCTTTGGCGGCACCATGAATACGACCTTTGTGCTGTTTGCGAAATTTTGTTTTATTTGGCATCAACATGATTAAAACCTTTTTAATAAATTTTAATTATTTGCTTTTCTTTTCGCTGCTACCGGCATATTCAGTCGGACGCGCCATTTCGGACGCCAGCTTTTCTTTGTTCACAACATCACCAGTGTAAATCCAAACTTTCACGCCGATAACACCATATGTTGTTTTTGCTTGAATTGACGCATAGTCAATATCTGCACGCAATGTATGCAAAGGAATACGACCTTCGCGGATTTGTTCGCTGCGCGCGATTTCAGCACCGTTCAAACGACCAGAGCACATTACTTTGATACCCTGTGCACCTGCTTTTTGAGCATTCTGAACAGCTTTCTTCATTGCACGTTTGAAAGAAACACGTCCTTCAATTTGTTGTGCAATACCTTGTGCAACCAACTGCGCATTCAAATCTGGACGACGAACTTCATAGATATTTACAACTACTTGGTCGTTTTTAACCAGTTTTTTGATATCATTACGCAATGCTTCAATGTCTGCACCGTTTTTACCAATAATCATACCTGGACGTGATGTATGGATAGTGACCACTACCTTTTTAGCAAAACGTTCAATAACGACTTTGGCCAATCCAGCTTTCTTTAATTTCTTTTCAACGAATTTGCGGATTTTTACATCTTCTGCCAACAATGCAGCATAATCTTTCTTGCCAGCAATCCAGCGAGAATCTGTAATCTTATTTATAAATTCGCGTAATGAAATTGGTGATACTTTCTGTCCCATTTTTTTCACTCCACTTTATTTTGTTGCTTTTTTAGTTTGTTTCTTTTCAGGAGCCACACCAGATTCCAAAACAATTGTCAAATTGGAAAATGGTTTCAAAATTGGACGAGCACTTCCACGAGGTCCTGCCATAATACGTTTCATAGTCAATGCTTTGCCACACCAAATTTCTTTGACGAACAAAGTATCAACAGACAAGTTTTTATTGTGTTCTGCATTTGCAACAGCAGACAACAATGTCTTCAACACTTCTTCTGAAACGCGTTTCTTAGAAAACTTTAGAACATCAATGGCACGATCGACTGGCAAGCCGCGAACCATATCACAAACCAAATTTAATTTTTGGTGGCTGATGCGTATCATTTTGTTGAACGCACGAACCTGATTATCTTTAATTCCATATCTTGTCATAATTCCACCACCCTATTATTTTGTTGCTGCTTTCTTGTTTGCTGCGTGACCTTTGAAAGTACGAGTTGGTGCAAATTCGCCCAATTTATGACCAATCATATCTTCTACGATTGATACAGGGATAAATTTATTACCATTATGAACTTCAAATGTCAAACCAACCATAGGTGGTACAATTGTGCTACCTCTGGACCAAGTCTTGATAGGTTTATGGTCATCTTTTTCAACAGCCACAGCTACCTTTTTCAAGATAGATGGGTGAACATAAGGACCTTTCCATACTGAACGAGACATCTTACACTCCTATTATTTCTTCTTTGCCAAATGTCTGCTACGGATAATCATCTTTGCAGTACGTTTATTGCTACGTGTACGATATCCCTTGGCTGGAATACCTGTGCGTGATACAGGTTCGTGACCTTTGGAATGACCATTACCACCACCCATTGGGTGATCGTTTGGATTCATCGCCATACCACGTGTTGATGGACGAACGCCCAACCAACGTGCACGACCCGCTTTACCCAAATTGACATTACGTTGGTCAGGATTAGAAACACTACCAACTGTTGCCAAACATTCAGAATGAACCTTGCGCAATTCACCGCTGTTCATTTTAATCTGAGCATACACACCATCTTTACCCATCAACTGAGCATAACAACCAGCACTTCTGGCCAACTGACCACCTGCACCTGGTTTCAACTCTACGTTATGAACAATTGTTCCGATTGGCATATTTTTCAATGGCATTGTGTTACCTGGTTTAATATCTTCACGTGTTCCAGAAATCACTGTATCACCAGGTTTCAAATCACGTGGTGCCAAGATATAAGAACGAACACCATCTTTGTATTCAATTAATGCAATAAATGCAGTTCTGTTTGGGTCATATTCCAAACGAATAACTGTTGCAGGAATATCTTTCTTTTTACGATCAAAGTCAATCAAACGATATTTACGTTTGTGTCCGCCACCCTGGTGTGGAACTGTGACATGACCAAAATTATTACGTCCACCCTTGGACTTTAAGCCAACAGTCAAAGATTTTTCAGGTGCACCTTTGTGCAATTCACTGTGATCAACCAACGTTAAACCACGTGTTCCTGCTGTTGTCGGCTTGTAATGTTTCAATGCCATTTTATTTTACCTTTGTTTATGTCTTGACAATAACATCCGAAAAGCCGGGTTCTCTGTCAAAACGTTTATTTTATATGTTTGCTGACAAATCCAATTTCGCATCTGCCGGCAAAGACACATATGCTTTTTTAACCTTGCGTTGTGTTCCAGTGCTGCGACCACGGAAAGATTTTACTTTTCCTTTTGTGATAACAATATTAACCTTGGTTGGCTTAATATTATACAACACTTCGACCGCTTTCGCAACATCTTCTTTGGTTGCAGACATTGCAACTTCGAATACAACACCATTGCTTTCGGATAACTTTGCAGCCTTTTCCGAAATGATTGGACGGCGCAGAACATCAAATGTCCCAGCTGTCGCAACTAATTTCTTTTCAACTTTTTTTTCTGCCATATCTTCAAACCTTTAATTACGAAAGTCTTGCTTCTACTGCTTTAACAGCATCTGCTGTCAAAACCAATTTTTCGTGTTTCAAGATATCCAAAACATTTAAACCAATCGTTGGTAAAACATCAACATTGATAATGTTTGCAGCAGATTTCTTGAAGTTTGCATCGACAGTTTCGCCACCAACAAACAAAGCAGAGGCAATATTCAATTTCTTCAACTGTTTCGCCAAAGTATTTGTTTTTGACTCTTTCATTTTTTCACTGTCAATAATAATCAAAGAACCTTCTTTTGCTTTAGAAGACAAAGCCATCTTTAACCCCAAAGCACGAATTTTCTTTGGTAAATCGATTGAATGATCACGAACAACAGGTCCATGAACAACACCGCCGCCACGCATGTGAACATTGTATCTTTCACCTTCACGTGCGTTACCTGTTTTCTTTTGTTTGAATGCTTTTTTACCACTTCCTGCGACATCAGATACAGTTTTAACTGCATGAGTGCCTGCACGAGATTTTGCACGTTGCCATGTCACAACACGGTGCAAAATGTCTGCACGTGGATCAATTCCAAAGATGCTGTCTGACAAATCTACTTTGCCAACAGATTTACCATCTAAATTTAAAATATCTACTTGCATTTTATTCACCTTATATTGTGTCGTTATGCTTGTTCTGCTTCATTTACAGGTTCTTCTTTCACAGTTTCTGCAACAAATGTTGGAACTGGCAATTTATCTTGAACTTTCTTGATTGCATCAGTCACCAAAACAAATGTTCCGTTGCTACCTGGAACTGCGCCTTCTACAAAAATCAGATTTTCAGCATTATCTGTTCCGAAAACTTTCAAGTTTTGGACAGTCACTGTTTCGTTACCCATCTGACCTGCCATTTTCTTACCTTTCAAAACACGACCAGGCCATTCACGCATACCTGTACCACCCAAAGAACGATGGGCTTTCAATACACCGTGCGATGCTTCTTTACCGCCAAAATTATAGCGTTTCATAGCACCCTGAAAACCTTTACCTTTGCTGGTCGCTTGAACATCAACATATTGACCGGCAATAAAATGTGCGGCAGACAACTGTGTCCCAGCTGGGATAACACAATCATCAGAAACGCGGAACTCTACAACCTTGCGATAAGGTTTTACCCCCGCTTTTTCTGCTGCTTTTGCCTGTGGCTTAGCAACATGTTTTGCTTTTGCTTCACGCAAACCTAAAATATTTGCTACATAACCATTTTTTTCTGTTGTTCGATTTCCAATCACAGCACAATCTCCAACAGATAAAACTGTCACTGCATGTGCGACACCGCCTTCATCATAAAGACGAGTCATTCCTATTTTTGTTGTAATTAATCCGCTACGTTTCATTTTTTTGCCTTTTTGTCAGTGGTTAATGGGACACCGCGCCCACTAACATACACATTTTATAGTTTAATTTTTACATCCACACCAGATGCCAAATCCAACTTCATCAATGCATCAACTGTCTGAGGGGTTGGATTAACAATATCGACAACCGCTTTGTGATTACGGATTTCGAATTGTTCACGTGATTTTTTATCAACGTGTGGAGAACGGTTCACTGTAAACTTTTGAATCAAAGTTGGCAAGCGAACGGGTCCAACGACATCGGCGCCTGTGCGCTTTGCTGTTTTAACTA
>Ga0265301_10000035_pt1 | contig 219844 bp, 223 predicted proteins | sample AusTroGonzalo_MG_2_FD_193488 | JGI IMG/M metagenome (GOLD analysis project Ga0265301, IMG submission 193488) | Bovine rumen microbial communities from tropical cattle in Woodstock, Queensland, Australia - Gonzalo_04 | ecosystem: Host-associated > Mammals > Digestive system > Stomach > Rumen ... | reverse complement strand
ATACTGACCAGGGCAAACAAAAAGAAAAGAATCTGAATACCGCGGCAAATGTATTATCTGCGGGCAGTGCAGTTGCCAGTGCAACCGCCACAGTATTTAACGCCAGTCAGATAAAGGCGATAAAAGATGTTGCCCAGGTCGCCCAAAAATGCACGGAGGTATTAAAATGAGAAAGTTTTATTCGTTATTAATTGCCGTGATATTGGGGCTGAATTTATTCAACGCAAATGCTGAGAATACAGATGAAAATTTGACATATGTTGATCCGCGTGTTGCGGACGTTGTTTTGAAAAAATATTTTGGCAACATGGAATCAGATTATTCTGAATATTTTACACCAAAATATGACAATGAAACTATGCTTAAAAATGTGATGGATGCATATATTGGTATGCTGTCATATAACGAAGGGTTGGTATCTATTTTGGGTGTGTATGGTGTTTGTAATGTTGCATTTAATCAATTGAATATCAAACCAGAACATCCATTGGACGCGAATCAATATAATGCATTCAAAGTAAATACATGCACAGATTTTGCATATGATTTGTCAACACAAGAACCTGAACACAAGGAATGTCCGTACGTTATCAGCAAGGTTGATGATACACAAAGCAAGATTTTATATCTTAAAAAAGGCAGCGCCAGTGGATTTATTCGCAACAAGGGGTCTTTGACATGGCGATTTTTAAATCCGGGTGCGTTAAGGGGCAGTGATTATGATTGTGAAACATTAAAAGTATACCAAAAAGACAAAGACGGGAACAAGGTAACAGGAAAATTTGCTGTGTTTCAAAGTGAACAGGTCGGCAAAGATGCTGTTCGATGGTTGTTATTGCATGGTAAATCATATAAAGGCAAAACTGCCAGACAGGCAATATACAAATATGCGCCGTCAACAGATAATAACAGCCCAGACACGTATGTCCAAAGATTAATAGACCAGGGTGTTGATGTTGATAAATTATTAACCGTATTAACATACGATGAAATGTCACATTTAATAGATGCTATTCGTGAGGTTGAAGCCTGGAACCCTGGGACTGTGGATGAATTTTGATGCAAAAAAACCGCCATATCGGCGGTTTTTGTTTTTTATCAGATATTAAAATCTGTATTTTAATCCCGCAGATAATTCGTGGGAATATACATTATATTTCCATACGGAATATTCTGCTTCGGATGTTCCGCCAAAACGATATCCAAAATCAACGGACATATTCTGGTTAACCCAATAAGACAATCCGCCACCAATCTGGTATGCAAAAACCCAATCCGATTCTTCACGCGAAAATAACGAATCGTCTTTAACGGTGAAAGTATTATGAGCAAATCCAACACCGCCAGTGACAAATAAAGCAAAACCGGAATTTAAATCAATATCATAGTATCCGTTTGCCATAAATGCCATTTGGGAGTTTTCGCCTTTGATTCGATATGTATCCCAATCAAAGCCATCAAATTCTGTATATGTTTCGGTGTGTTCAGCGCCGTCAATGTATTTGAATTCGCCTTCTAAACGGATTTTATCAAATGACATACCGCCAGCAAGACGTAAACCCAATCCAGATTCAAAATTATTTGATTCGTCTTCAAATTTCAATTTTACGGTTGGCGCATACAATAACCCACCAGACACATAAAATCTGCCTGGCATTGATGACGAAACAGACGATGTTGAAACAGCAGATTTTGGTTTTGAACCCTTTACATACGCAGACGCGTCATTAGTATTAGCCAACAAACAGGCAATTCCTGCCAATGCAATAATAGATTTTTTCATGATAATATCCTTTGGTTATTCCGCAAAGCCCATTGCTTTCAAATAAGATTTTTCTTTTTCATACACTGTTTCGCAAGAATAAGTGTCTGCGGCTGGGATATATCTTTCTTCTGAAATATTTTTCAAACCCAAAGAATCTACGACAGTGACCAAGCAACCTTCGACTTCGGTGCTGTTCTGGATGCTGCTGCCTTTGGCCAAAACTTCTTCAACTGTTAATTTGACACGGTCGAAATTTTTAACGTGACAACCTGGACAATTCTTGTTTTCAGAACAAGAAACGCCAGTGTCCATATAATTGTTCAATGTACCCTTAGCATACATGTTTGCAACATACAAATTTGGACCAGTCATGGTGCAAGATGTAAGACAAATTAAAGCAAGATATGATTTTTTCATTTTATTAGCCCCTTTCCATAAAATTAAAAAAAATTAAAACAAAGTCATGGTTGTGGGGTGCTGGCAAAACGCGAGTTGAGGGATACACTATTTTGTGTTATAATTGTTGGAAAGGATTTAGGTTATGAATAAACAAACATTAGCAAAGTTTTATAAAACACGAAACAAATCAGAAGTTGTGTCAGAAAACAATGTAAAACTTGAAAGATTTATAACAAATACATACCTGCAAAAATATATAACATTGAAAAAATCCGTTGTTGAAATTGGGGCAGGCATTCGGGCTTATTCACCAGAAATAGTAAAATATGCAAAAAATGTTCTGGCGGTTGATTTGTTGCAAGATAATTTAGATAGATTAAGCAACAAAAATATAAACACTCTATGTGCAGATATTACCGATTTGAAATCCGTTAAAACTGATTCTTTTGATGTTGTGTTCGTAAATGGTCCAATGTCGCATTTGTTTAATGATAAAGACCGCACGAAGGCAATTAAAGAATCTGTTCGTATATGTAAAAAGGGTGGTGTTGTATTGTTTAACTATTTGACCAACACGCCAATTATTTATCGTTCTGGGTTGATAAAGGGAAATATCAATGCATTAAAGGAATATAATAAACGCACAGCAAAAGATATATACGCCACATATTTTGTAAATGATTTTCATAAATTGGTATCAAAAACCAAAATGAAACATATTTGTGATGTATCTTTGGACGGTTTGTTCGAAATTTTAAAAGAATATACAAACAAAGTCAGTAAAGTAGAGTTTAATGCTATAAAACAAATGCAATTACAAATCTGTGAACGCACCGATATGATTGGTTGTAGTACTCATGTTTTAGGTATTTACAAGAAATAATTCGTTTTGCCAGCACCCCACAACCACAATGAACAGTGATGTTAAGCAGGGTAGGTTATTGTTGTAAATCTAATCTTTTTATCGGTTCGAAAGTTTTCAGCAATTTATTGATAGTTCGAAAGTGTTGATAGTGACATAATTTTTTAAGAATTAACTTTCGAACTTGCCAAATCCTTGTATCCCAAATAAAAAATTGCCCCAGAGGGCAATTTGTTAACTGTGGTTGGAGCGCACGGATTCGAACCATGATAAAGAGAACCAAAATCTCTTGTCCTACCATTAGACGACGCTCCAATAACACGCAAATTATATATGTCTTTTGAATTTTTTCAATAAAAAAATAACAGCGCAATTTATTTCGGTAAAATTTATAAATATTTTTATAAAATGCCCCTTGACTTTTTTAGTCGGGATACATATAATCATTAAAGTTTTTAATGATTTATTTTATGAACAATTAAAAAGGGGGCGTATCATGACACATGCCGAAGTGACACAATTAATGGCTGAAAATATGCGGATTATGGGCCGTTTATCCAGTCGTTTGAATCCCATTTTTGAAGAATTTTCTAAGAATAGTCGCCAACAAATGTCTGTTCTGGTGCGACTTTATTTTGCCGGAAAAATCAAATTGAAAGATTTTGCAAATCGCGAAGTAATTTCTACTGCGAATTTATGTGGTGTGTTTAGAAAATTAGAGCAAGATAAATTGGTTGTGCGTTCTATAGATCCGGATGATCATCGTGATATGTGGTATGAAGTGACGCGCTCTGGCAGGATTTTGGCCGAAAAATTAATAGATAAATTTATGACCGCACTGGAAGGATTATGCAAAGTTTTGCCCGAAGAAGACGAAGATGCCTTGGCCGATACTGTGCGAGTTATGAACAGGATTTTGAAAAAGATGGAGTTATTAAATGCGTAAATTTGTTTTTGGTTTGTTATCGTTTTCGTTGATTATGCCATGTGCGTATGCGATGGATTTGTCTTTTGATACGGCGGTTGAAAAAATAGTTGCTGAATCAAATGATTTGAAGTCGGCTCAGGCCAAAGTGCAAAAGGCCAAAGCGCAATTAGATGCTGTCAATGCAAATCGCTGGATGTCAATTGACGGAACAGTGTCATATATGAATTTGGTTGATCCTGTACGTCCATTTAGTGCCGAAGGTGTCAAAATTCCATCAGAGATAGGAATGTTGTTGGCAAATTCTTTGCCAATACCATTGAACAGTGTTCCTGATAATATTTTTTCAGCGGGTATTAAAATTACACAACCGATTTATACTTTCGGTAAAATAGGTCATGCGGTCGATGCTGTGCACGATGCAATTGATATGTCTGAATCTGCAAAAGATTTAACATTACGCGAAGTAAAATATGCCGCGGCAAATTTATATTGGACTGCTAAAATGACAGATGAAATTGTCATGGCCAGCAAGAAAAATTTAGATAATGCACGCGCTGCGAAAAAGAAACTGACATCGGCTGGCCGCGCAAATCGTAGCAATTTAATTAAAATTGAATCTGATATCGCAACCAAAGAAATTAATTTGTCTGATGCCGAATTCAATCGTGATACAGCGTATAAAATGTTGAAAATTATGGCAGGCATAGATGAAAATGAAAATATAGTATTGACGGATAATTTCCCAAATAAATTTGAACCTTTGAATGTTGGAAAATTAACATCAAATCCAGAATGGGATATTTATCAAAAACAAATCAAAATGTATGAATCAAACGCAAAATCGAAACGTTCGGGGGCTTTGCCTACGTTGGCGGCGGTTGGCTCTTATTCGTATTATGCTATGGGGACAGATATTGGTAATTTATTTGACAAAGAAGGCGCTCAATCTGCATATTGGGGGTTGGCTTTGCAGATGCCGTTGTTTAGTGGCGGATTGCATTCCGCAAATTCAACAATCGAAGCGATGAATGCAGAATCTGTGCGTCAAGAATTGGATAAATCTAAGAAATTAAAAACCCAAGAATACAATACTGCGGTTAATAAATACAAACACCTTTGTGAAGATTTGGGAAAACTAAATGAAGCACACGATTTGGCGCAACGTGCATATGATGTGTCTGTGAATCGTTTTGCTGCGGGACAAACGTCTGCAATTGAATTATCAGATGTATCAAGTGCGCTGTATCAAATGGATATGGCTGTGTTAAATGCGAAATATAATATCGTGATGTCTGCAGAATCTGTGAAAAAATTGGGGGAATAAAATGACGATACTTGAAAATATAGAAATTTTGATAAAAAAATTACACACTCGTAAATCAAAAAATATTATTTATTTAATATTAGTGGCACTGGTGGTTGGTGCTTTTGCGTATCGTTTTAGTGTTATTGCCAAAGAAGGCAACACGGAAGTATTCAACATAATTCGTAATGATTTAGCAAATGGAACACCCATAGAGACATTAAAAATGAATCAAACGGACGGTATTTTATATCAACCAATTACTATCAAAAATAATCGTGCGTATGTGTCTGGTGCGCGTGTTGATTTGTTTAAATCTGGTCAGAAAATTGGTGGTTGTAAAATAGTGTCTGTATCACAAAAACTTGATTTAGATACAGGGATGTATGTGATAAAAACCGATAAGTGTGATGATGGTTTGCAATATGCAGAAAACAAAAAATATGGATTTTATGTTCCAACATCTGCGGTGTATGGGAATGTTGTATACATTGCAGACAACGGCTTTGCGCGTGCCAGACAAATTGAAATCGCTGGCCGTGATGCAAATAATGTATTAATTGTGTCGGGAATAAATGATGGCGATGTTATTATTTTGTCGCACGTCAAAGATAATCAAAAAATTCAAATCGTAAAATAAGCAACATATAAAGAAAATCAAAAGGAAAACAAAATGTTAAAATTTTTCATTAAAAGACCAGTCACAACAATTATGTTCGTCCTGTTTTTTGTAATATTGGGTGTGGTGTCTTTCCCAAAAATGAACATAGAACGCAGTCCGTCTGTGGATTTTCCGTATGTGACGGTGACATTTGTTTATCCAGGTGCATCCAGTTCTGAAATAGAAACTCAGGTTGTGAAAAAGGCAGAAAATGCCGTATCAGAGGTTGCAGGTGTTAAAAAAATTACATCCCAGGTTTATGAAAATTCTGCATACGTGATTTCTGAATTTAATTTGGGTGTAAATGTTGATGACAAAGCTAACGAAGTCAAAGCAAAGATAGACGGTTTGGCGAATGAATTTCCAACTGATTTGAAACAACCTGTGATTGCGAAATTAAATCCATTACAAACTGCAGTTTTGGATATTGTTATCCAAGGCGCGGACACCAGGGATGTTGAAAAATATATTTCTGATACGTTATCAAACAAAGTGACCGCTGTGCGCGGAGTTGCGTCTGTAAATACATTTGGTGGTCGTCAAAGGGCTGTGCGCATTTCTATGGACCCTGATTTGATGGCGGCACGTGGTGTCACAATAAATGATATGGTATCCGCGATTGCGACACGTAATTTAAATGTCCCAGGCGGAAAAATTGAAACAAATGTAAACTCTGAAAACGTCAGATTTATCGGTGAATTCAAAAGTGTTGATGAAATCGCAAATTTGGAAATTACAACCGTAGAAGGTGGCACTTTTAAAATATCAGATGTTGCCACAGTGGTCGATGCCGCACGTGATATTGAAAAAGGTGCGCGTCACAATGGCAAAGATGTCGTTATTATTTCTGTGGTCAAAGCCAGTGACGGTAATGCGATAAAAATTTCAAATGCATTACGCAAAAAAATGCCAGAATTTGAAAAAGATTTACAAAGTCATTTTCCAAATGCCACGATGCAAATAGTGTCTGATTCTTCAACACATATTTCCAGTGACACAACCAGTACTATCAATGGTATTATACTGGGTGTTGTATTCACGATCTTGGTCCTGTTGGCGTTTACGCGCAATTGGCGTTCGACTATTATTGCAGGTGTTGTTATTCCTGCATCATTGTTATCAGGATTCTTTGTGATGAAAGGTTCTGGATTTACTATTAACGTGATGACTTTGTTGGCATATGCGACAGCACTGGGAACATTGGTATCAAACGCTATTATTTTGATTGAATCTGCATTAACAGAATTGCAGAGCGGTAAAACCCCAGCCCAAGCGGCAGAAGACGGGACACGCAAAGTTGCAATTCCTGTGTTGGCAGGGGTTGGAACAAATGTTGTTGTGTTCTTACCTTTGGCATTTATGGGGGGAATTGCGGGTCAATTTATGTTACAGTTTGGAATGACTGTTGTGTATTTAACTTTGCTGTCTTTGTTGTTTTCTTTCACGTTAACACCTATGATGATTGCACAATTATTACGGTTGCCAAAGAAACAACAGACAAAACAAAAAGAAATAAAAGAACACAATAAAAACACACGTCTGCATAGTTGGTATGAATATCAATCTCAACATCCGTGGGTGGTCATAGGCGGTGCGATTGCTGTTTTGATTGCGGCGGCTCAGTTAATGGGATTTGTTGGAAATGAATTTTCTCCGTCGACAGACGCAAATGAAATAACCATCACGGCACGTGCACCAATGGGCAGCGTTTATGCAAAATCAGAATCCATTGCAAAACAAATCGAAGAACGTTTATCAAAATTCCCAGAGATTGAATCTACAACCGTTAAAATCGGCGACAAAGGATTACAAAATGTAAGTGTCAAAGCAACGCTGGTTGATGTAAACAAACGTGGTATTTCTGATAAAAAACTGGCACAAAAAATATTGCCGACATTGGCAGATATCACAGATGCAGAAATTCAAATTCGTGCGGGTGAAAATATCAGTGGTTCTGGATTTAGTTCAGATATGGTTTTAAATATTTTTGGCGAAGATGACGCAAAACGTAACGCGTATGCAAATCAAATTATTAATATTATAAATCAAATAGAAGAAGTCCAAAGCGCAGTATTGGCGCAACAAACACCTGCAAATGAAATTCGGTTTATACCTGATGGTGAAAATATGAATTTCTGGGGGGTCAAAAATGCGTCTGCGGGGGCAACTTTGCGTGCAGCATTGTTTGGTAATGATACATATAAATACAAAGAAAATGGCGATGAATATCCAATTATTGTGGAATTTGATAAACAATTTAAAACACAATCTATGTTTGACAGTGTTTACGTAAATTCGCACAAAGGTATGGTTGCATTGTCACAATTAGGAACGTTGGAAAATGTGCCTGCGACGTCTAATATTTACCGTTTAAACAAAGACCGTGTGACAGAAATAGATATTAATATTGGTAAATCTACGGTTGGGCCTGTTCAAAAGAAAATACAACAACAATTGGATAACATAGATTGGGAATCGGGATACAGCGCATCTTTTGCGGGTATGTCTGAAATTCAATCTGAAACAACCGGTGAAATAGGTCAAGCGTTCTTATTAGCAACGATTTTAACATTTATGTTGTTGGCGGCAATTATGAATTCTTTGGTTCATCCTTTCACAATCGCAACATCTATTATAACCAGTTTCGCGGGTGTGTTCGTTGTGTTGTTTTTATCTGGGGCGTCAATTAATGTTGGTGCAATGTTAGCGTTTATTATGTTGGTCGGCTTAGTGGTTAATAATAATATTTTGGTGTTGGAACCAACTGTGGCGCGCGTGCAAAAGGGTGAAGATGCTAAAAAAGTTTTGTGGTCTGAATTAATGGATAAAAAACGTATGATTTGGATGACGACGATAGCAGTTGTTGCCGGTATGGTGCCGCAATTATGGTCAAATGATGGATTAAAGGTGGCTATGGGGGCGGTTATGATTGGTGGTATGATTGCATCTTTGATTTGGACATTCACTTTGACACCTGCATTGTTCTTTGTCATGGAAAAATTACGCAGAAAACTACAGGGGTTAAAATAGGTTTGACCGAAATTTACATATATGCTATCTTGAATCACGAAACGTTTTTCAAAGGATAACAAAATATGTTGCAAAAGAAAGATATAGTGGTTTTTGATTTTGATGGGACACTGTCGTGGCCCGACAGTAATACTGCTTTTTGGTGGTATTGTTCTCGTCGTTCATTGCGTCCATGGTTGTTTTTGCCACTTATCGGAATTTGTGCGATTGTTCGTTGTTTTAAACCAGGTGGTATTTGGTGGCGTGAAAATATGCGTCGTTTTCTTACTCCGGAAATGGTGCGTAAATTTGCAGACGGCTTTGTCCAAGAACACAAGCATAATCGGTTTAAATGGGCAAAAAAATGTGTAGCAGCCGAACGTGCAAATGGCGCAAAGGTCGTCTTAATAACTGCATCCCCAGATTATTTAATACCAGATTTGGTCAAAGATATGGGTTTTGATGCGATTTTATTTTCAACAATGGTTAATGGTAAACCATGGAAATATACCTTTTCATGTTGGGGGGCAAACAAAGTCGTTGCGCTGGATAATTGGGCGGCGCACAACAAGATAATTCCAAACGTGATTCGTGCATATTCGGACAGCAAATCTGATTTGCCAATAATGACCATTGCCAAAGAACAGATTTGGATTGATCGCAGAACTGGTTCGCGTAAAAAATAACAGAATTTATTTTTATTTCACACTGTTTTATGGTATAATTTTTATACAGAGATGAAAGGTTTCAAATTATTATTTTTATCGGTTTTTTTATGTGTGCCGACGATGTCATTTGCATCGGACTATTGCACAAATCCAGACGAATACACAATTGATAGACGTTGCTATGTGACGGCTGAACAGAAGAAAGAGAAACCGTACAAGGCTGCGGTGGCATTGATAAAAAAAACGTATGGGCGTCATGCTGATGTATTTACCGATATATATTGTTCTGGAACCATAGTGAAAAGACAAGGGTTAACGTCGACCGATACAGGATATTTTGTTTATACGGCAAAACATTGCGTATCTGATAATGGCGATAATCTAAGAAATCAAATACAGATACAAACTCCATCAGGTCAAGAATTTACTGCTGAATTGGTTAAATATGGCGATTATAATGAAAGTGATGTATTGACATATCATGGCGATTGGGCGGTGTTCAGAATATTGCCGAATGATACACAACTAAGGTCGATTTATTCGGTGGGTAATGAATTAGGCGACGCGTATGTAAAGATTAACGGGACTGTTGGTAAAACATATCATGATGCCCGTGTAATAGGTTATGGTGCTTTGGAAATCGTTAGCGATGCCCAGTTAACGGATTTTCGGGATAAATATGTGAAGTTTTTAGAAGAAAACGATATAAATATTTCTGTCGTGGACAATGAACAATTAAATAGTTATGGGTTGAATGGTTCTGGCGTTGTATTGCATCCAGAACATAATAAATGGATATTAAAATTCGAAAAAGCAATGGATTGGGATATTTTTTCGACCGTTAAGGATCAAGGTTTGAAGGTATCATATTGTTCATATTCAGATAACATAGGCGACGATGATAATATGAATAACTGTCAATCATGGGGCGGCAATTCTGGTGGTGGCATATTCGATGAAAATGGCAATTTAATCGGTATATTAACACGTGGTCATTACGAAGTCGGTGATAAAAATACCCATGCGCGTGCATCAGGCAATATAGATTTTAAAAAATTCGGGAAATTGGATCGTGAACAAAAATAAAACCGCCCACATGGGCGATTTTAATCTTCGCCGAAATCCATATCTCGCAATTTTTCAGCACGTGGTGCGATTTTTCCAACTGTTGTATGAATTTGTTCTATATCAGATGTTGTTTGTGCAAAATGTCGTGACAGGTTTTCAGTGCGGTCATTAAGACGCGTCAAATCAGTCAGCAATAAATCAAGTTCGCGTTTGATTTTGCCTGCAACGCGTTTAATTTTTATATCTGATAATACCGCGCGTATAGTGTTCAATGTTGCCCATAATGTTGCAGGTGATACAATAAACACCTTCTTGTGTGCTGCATATTCAATTGTATCTGGAAATTCTGTGTGCAATTCTTCAAATATAGATTCAGATGCGATAAACATCATCGCGCTTTCCGACGTTATACCGGGAATGATATATTTTTCAGCAATCGCATCAATATGTTTGCGAACATCTAATTCAAATTGCTTTTTGAAGGCAACATTATTTTTGTCGCTTAAAATTCTGTTATAACTTTCCAGTGGAAATTTACTATCAATAACCATGTCGCCTGGTGGGTATGGTAAACGTATAATACAGTCAGGACGCACCCCAGTCGACAATACGCATTGAAAAGCATAACTTTCAGGTGGCATAATATCGCGCACCAAATCAGCCAGTTGGCGTTCGCCAAATGAACCACGCGCCTGTTTGTTGCCCATTAAAATGTCTTTGAAATTAGCTATATCAGAACTTATATTTTTTAATTCAACTGCATTTTGCGACAATGTTCCCAATCTTTCCGCCAAGCGTTCACGCAATCTGGCGTTATCTTCGCGCAGACTGGATATGTCAAACGACGGTTTGCGAAAAATCAAAACCAACAGCAATATAACGATAAAGATTAAAAGCCCTAAAATATAAGTTGTCATTTGAAAATCCTTTGCTACAATTCTTTATAAGATTATAAAAGGTTTTATAAATGTTGCAAATGAAACTTTGTGGTGATTTAGTTTTGCGCGAAAAATGCGTGTCTGTGGATGATATAACGCCAGATTTGTTGCATACCATGGATGAAATGGTTCAAATGATGCATCAACAAAATGGTGTTGGTTTGGCGGCGCCTCAGGTTGGTATCACCAAAAGGTTTTTAGTTATGATGGATCCAGAAACAAATGTTGTATACCGTATGATAAATCCTGAAATCGTTTCACGCAGTGAAGATACGTGTGTAATGGAAGAGGGCTGTTTGTCTGTTTTAGGTCCTGATGGATTGCCGGTATATTCAAATGTACGCAGACCATCTTCGGTAGAGATTAAATGGACAAATGAAAACGGTGAACATTTAACAGCACAGATGTCTGGTACGGCGGCGCGCGTTGTGCAACATGAAACAGATCATTTAGATGGGGTTTTATTCATAGACTATTTGACGGGTGTTAAACGCGAAATGTTGATGCGCAAAGTAAATCGGAGACATTAAATAATGAAATTAATCTTGATGGGAACAAATGATTTTGTTGTCCCAATTTTTGAAGACCTGTCAACAAAACACGATATTATCGCGGTTTTTACGCGTGCACCAAAGCCATTTGGTCGTAAACATATTTTAACACCATCCCCGGTTAACATTTGGGCAGAAACAAAACATTTGCCAATTTATACGTCTATTAAAGATTTTGATTTGGTGACTGAAAAACCAGATTTTATAATTGTTATTTCATATGGTGTGATATTACGCGAAAATGTTTTGAATGCCGCGCAATGTTTGAATATTCACCCAAGTGCTTTGCCAAAATATCGTGGCCCATCACCTATTAAAACGGCGATATTAAACGGCGATACGAATATGGATGTTTGTTTGATGAAAATGACATCTGAATTAGACGCTGGGGATGTTTTATTGCGTAAAAATATTTTAATTGATGATAACGACACAAGCGCAGATGTTGAATGCAAAGTGTCAAATGTGGCGATTGAAATTTTGAACGAATATTTATCAAATCCGACAAAATATATCCCTGTGCCCCAGGCTGATGGTGCAACATATACACGTAAATTTATTGGTGACGATGAAATAATAGATTGGAACCATACACCACAACAAATACATAATCAAATTCGTGCATTGGGATGCGGTCGTACAAAAATAAATGGCATAGACGTTAAAATACTTGAAACACGGATTGATAATAAAGAATTGAATATTATCAAAATTCAACCGAGTGGGAAAAATCCTATGGATTGGAAAAGTTTTGTAAATGGCTTGCGCGGTGCTGAAATTAAATATGGGGAATAAAGATGCCTTTTAATAAGAAATGTTATAAAAATATTGATAATTACACAGACGAATATAAATGGAAATCAAACGATCAACAAAATCCAGATGTTTGCCAATATTGTGCACATTGTGGTGAAACAGATTTATATTCGTATGTGTGTGCAAAAGAACCTTATAAATTGGTTGTTGTATCATGGTGCGGACATTGTGACGGTTTTGCCAAAACACCACGGAAAATATCAATGCTTGAAAATTTCATTTTGAAAATGAATTGGTTTAAATTCAAAAAAGCAGGTATTGTGAAATCAAAATGACACGTTATAAAATAAATCTTGAATATGACGGAACAAATTTAATTGGCTGGCAAGAAAACCAAGATGGGCCATCTGTGCAATCTTTGGTGACGGACGCGATTTATAAATTTTGTGGTGAAAAAACAACTGTGTTTTCTGCGGGCCGCACAGATGCTGGCGTGCATGCAATTTGTATGACTGCGCATTTTGATTTAGACAAAGAACAAAAATGCGATACTGTCATGCGTGCGTTGAATTTTTATTTAATAAATGAACCAGTATCGGTTCTAGATTGTGAAATTGTTGCTGATGACTTTCATTCGCGATATAGTTGTATTGCTCGTCATTATAAATATATAGTTTTGAATCGATCAGCGCCGGTTGTATTGCAAAAAAATCGTGTCTGGTGGGTGCCACAAAAATTAGATGTTGAAAAGATGAAACAGGCGGCGGCCAAATTAGTTGGTAAACACGATTTTACTTCTTTCCGTGCTGCACAGTGTCAGGCGAAAAGTCCGATAAAAACTTTGGATTCCGCGACTGTCACGCAAAATGGGGATGAAATAGTTTTTGAATTTTCAGCGCGATCATTTTTGCATCACCAGGTGCGTAATATGGTTGGCACATTGGTTGAAATTGGACTTAATAAACCATACGATATTGATGAAATATTTGCCCAGAAAAAACGTGGGGCCGCGGGTGTTAATGCGCCGGCGTCGGGCCTGTATTTTGTTGCGGCGGATTATGCCACGGGCGATGATTTGAAAAATTAGTTATGTGGCCCGATGGATATATAATAATTCCATCTTTTAATATTTTAGCGTGGCAATTTTTTGTATCTATGTCAAAAGGCGATACGATATAATCAACAGATTTATCATTGCAAATTTTATCTATATTTGTCATAACCGTAGAAAAATCTTGCATATATGCAATTGTCCATTTCGGTGTTTTATATACACATAATCCCTTGATGCATCCTTTGTATTTGCTGTTTTTATAGGTTATCATTTCATTATTAAAACCACGCCATGTATTGAAGGCAAAATAGTGTTGTGATGAACGCGATTTATTGAATTGTAATTTACCGTTCATAACAAATCCGATTAATTTATGATCTGGGGTTGCATAGCATAGCGGGCGTGGTGTTGCAACAAAAATGATGGTCGCAAATAATATAAATGCGCCACCAATAAAATAGTTTATATTGCGCCATAAGAATTTTTTGGAATCACGATTTACAATCAATATGATGCACAACATGCCTAATATAAGCAGCACTAATACTGTATTTGAAATATGTGGCATATTTATATTTGCATAGGGCAAATTTGCGATGTGCTTTCCAACGCTTAATGCAAAATTATAAATGTTGTCTGCAACGTGCAACAGAAAATTGTTTCCAAAAATCGCAAATATTGTTCCCAGTACAACCAAAGGCATAATCGCAAAAGAAAATATTGGTAATATAATTAAATTTCCTATTAAACCGTATAACGGAACAAAACCAAAATGCATAATTACAAATGGCAAAGTAAATATTGTTGCAATAACAGCAGTCATCAACGATAGATATAATATATGACCAATACGATTTAATAACCTGCGTTTGACATAAGTTTTATCATTATAAAACCACAACAATCCAAATATAGCGGCAAATGATAATTGAAACCCCGCGGTCATTACATAGAAGGGATTGATTAAGAATATTATCAAAAATGCCAAAGCGGCATTACGCAAAGATAATATTCCGCGCCCCAGAATTGCCGCGGCAAAAATTAATGTCGTCATTAAAAACGCACGAACAGTTGCAACATTTATTCCGGATATTGTTAAATAAAACAACAACCATATCCATGCACAAATCATTCCTGGATATTTTGCAGGGATTCTTTTTGTTATCGGCGTTATTAAACGAAATATAAAATAAAACAGTGCGAACAACCATCCGCCGATTAATGTCATGTGAAAACCACTTATAGACCAAACGTGCCCCAGACCAATTGATTGCCAAATATTTCTTTCGTTTTCAGGAATTGATTTTTTGTATCCCAATACCAAGGCATCAGTTAAAACTGATTGTGATTTATTGTGAATGAAAGTTCGTATATTATTTGTATCGCTTTGTTGAGGTGTAATATCAAAGTCTTTGAAAAAACCTGTTCCTGATAAATCTGAAAAATATGCCCAACGTGCGAAATCAAAAGATTCAGGGGCGTATTTTGGCGATGGTCTGAACAACATCGCTTTCCCAGATATTGTATCCCCGATATTTATGGGGGCGTGAAAATCTTTCAAAGAAATTCTGATGTTAACATTTTTATTATCTGGATATTTATCGCTTATTTGATTCATCGGAATCTGTAAAAACAATCGTGTTGATTCAGATGTAAAATCTATATCTTTGATTGTTCCAGAAATGCTTACTTCGCCAACAGAATTTTGAATTTGTGGCGTATTTATAATATGTGTGAAAGACATAGAATAAAAGAATCCGAATAAAAACAATGCGATTGCGCGAATACAAATACTTTTATTTTTGAATATAACCGCGACCAATAATATAGTAATTAAAATTGGTAATTGAAAATTGGGTTCATTATCCAAAGAAAAATATAACGCGCCACCAAACGCCGCTATGAAAGGTGTCCATAAAAATAGATTTTTATACTGATTGCCCCAGAATTCTTTCATAGTGAAATTATAGGATTTTATTTTGTTGCATCGCAACTGATAATTTTTTATTATGTATTCACATAAGGAGAAAAAACTTATGTCCAGATATATTTTTGTTACCGGTGGTGTTGTATCAAGTTTAGGCAAGGGCGTTTCAGCGGCATCGTTGGGCGCCCTTCTTCAATCGCGTGGATACAGTGTTCATGTTCGTAAATTTGACCCATATTTGAATGTTGACCCTGGGACTATGTCCCCATTACAACATGGCGAAGTGTACGTCACAAATGATGGCTTTGAAACCGATTTAGATTTGGGATATTACGAAAGGTTTTTGGGTGTAAAATTATCCAGAACAGATTCTGTATCGGGTGGTCGTATTTATTGGGATGTATTAAATGCAGAGCGTCATGGTGATTATTTGGGCGCAACAGTTCAAATGATTCCGCATGTGACGAATAAAATCAAAGAATATATCGGTCGTCCAACAAATACCGATTTTGTGATTTGTGAAATAGGTGGCACAGTCGGTGATATCGAAGGAACTATATTCTTAGAATCGATACGTCAATTTGCAAATGATGTTGGGCGGCGAAATGTTATGTTTTCTCATCTGACATTGGCGCCATATCTGGAACAAAGTGGTGAATTGAAAACTAAACCAACCCAGATGTCTGTGCGCAGATTATTAGAAAGCGGGATTCAGGCTGATATTTTATTCGTGCGTTCACCACGTATGCTGACTGATGAAGAACGTGCAAAGATAGGTATGTTCTGCAATTTGCCACCACAAAATGTTATAACCAGTATGAATGTGGATAATATTTATAAAATCCCATTAGTATATGATTCTCAAAACGTGTTTGATATAATGGCGGCGCATTTTGGATTACCTGATGTGGCGGGTGATATGTCAAAATTGCAAAAGATAGAACAGCATCTGAATGCGAATTTGCCGACATGCACAATCGGTGTTGTTGGTAAATATTTTGATGTTCCAGATGCATATAAATCACTTAATGAAGCATTGTTCCACGCAGGTATTCAAAACAATGTGCATGTAAAAATCAAAAAGATAAATGCCGAAGAATTTTCACCAGATGCATGTAAAGATGTTGATGGTATTTTAATTCCTGGTGGGTTTGGAACACGTGGTGTTGATGGCAAAATTGCGGCTGTGAAATATGCGCGTGAAAACAATGTGCCTTTCATGGGTATATGTTTAGGTATGCAGGTTGCAGTTATAGAATTTATGCGCGATGTTGTTGGGGTCAAAGACGCTGATTCATCTGAATTTTCGCAAAATTGCACACCAATTGTTGGAATAATGTCTGATTGTAATACAGGAAATATGGGGGGGACGTTGCGTTTGGGTGCTTATCCGTGCGATATTAAACCAAATACGTTGGCTGAAAAGGTTTATGGTGCCCCGCATATATCAGAACGTCATCGTCACAGATACGAAGTGGATATCAAATACAAAGATATGTTAGAAAAAAACGGTATGATTATATCAGGAATATCACCAGATGGAAAATTGCCAGAGATGATTGAAATTCCGTCATTAAAATTCTTTATTGCTGGACAATTTCATCCTGAATTCCAAAGCAATCCATTCAGTGGTCACCCGATGTTCAATGCCTTCATAGCGGCGGCCAAAGATAAATAATTTATTTCCCAAATATAAAATCAGGATTTGATGATATTGCGATAATTGCGTCCATGTCATCAAATTCTGATGAATGTTGATTAATTGTTTTGCCACATTTTTCACATTTATGTGTGATTATAAATCCGTCCCCTTCGGGTTTGACAGATATTGGACGCATCATACCACCGCATGTTGATTGGCGGTCGCCAGGATTATTATCAACGTGTTTTGACCATAAACATTTCGGGCAATGGTTAGTATAACCGTTGCCCAAAACATCTGCGCCACAATGGGCGCAGGTAAAATTTTCAACACGTTTAACGAATTTTTTCATTTATAAACCTAATGCGTCACGATACATTTTTGTTAATTCGTCAGCTTCGTCCAGTTCGTCTGGGTCCAGTTTACGCAGACGTATCATTTGACGAATATATTTGGGATCGTATCCTGCGGATTTTGCTTCGCTGTACACTTCTTTGATATCAGCAGCAATCGCAGCAGTATCTTCGTTTAATTTTTCAATACGTTCAATAATACTGATTAATTGAGCGTTATCAATTGCACCATGATTTGCGTTTTTCATATGCCTTCCTCTTGTTTTTTGTACGTAATAATGATATATTAACAAATAGAAAAATCAAATAAATTTAACACAGAGAGAATAAAAAAATGACCAGATTTACCAAAATAACCGCATCTGTTGGTCCCGCCAGTGAAAGCAAAGAAATGATTGAACGCATGATAAATGCCGGTGTCAATGTTTTCAGATTGAATTTCAGTCATGACACAGGTGATATCCAAGGGGCAAAAATCGACATGATACGTGATGTCGCGAAAAAATTGGGAACCCCCGTGGCTATTATGGTTGATATCCAGGGCCCCAAACACAGAATTGGTGATTTTGCCACAGACAAACATTATCCGTTAACGGTTGGTCAAAATTTTACACTGGATTCAAATCCTGCGCTGGGTAATGAACATCGTGTTCAATTACCAGATATGGATGTCATTCGGTCGTTATCTGTGGGTGACAGGGTTTTATTAAATGATGGTAAAATAGAGTTAAAGGTCGATGCTGTATTTGATGATAAAATTGAAACAACTGTGGTTCGCGGTGATGAAATTTGGTCGCGTCGTGGATTTAATCTGCCAGATACTGATATAGATACAGATATTTTAACCCCAAAAGACAGGGCAGATTTGGAATATGCAATAACTAAAAATCCTGATTTTGTTGCAGTATCTTTCGTGCAACGTGCCGAAGATATATCGGCTGTACGTGATTTTATAACTGCGCGGACGTCACACCCGATAAAGATAGTTGCAAAAATAGAGCGTCCTAATGCGGTGCAAAGAATCACTGATATTGCAAACGCGGCAGATGCGATTATGGTTGCACGTGGTGATTTGGCGGTTGAAGTGCCTTTTGAACAAGTTCCAGCGATTTCGCGTCGTATAATTCGTGAATGCCGCAAATTAAATCGTCCGGTCATTATGGCCACCCAAATGTTGTCGTCTATGGTACATTCTGAATTCCCAACACGTGCTGAAATTTCAGACGTTGCAAATGCGGCGTATTTGCGGGCTGATTCAACAATGACGTCCGAAGAAACAACGATTGGCGACAATCCAATCAATGTGATTGAAACAATGAACAAAATTTTGTCGTTTGCAGACAAAGATACAATCGAAAATCCATATGATTGGTCACGTGTGGACAATATTCCTGAAAACGATTGGTCAAAATCTGTGGTTTCTATGGCAACATTGAATAAAGTTGCAGCCATTGTTGTGTTTGCTCGTGAAACAGATGCGACAACTGCGATTTCTTGCCGTCGCCCAGATATACCAATTATTGCGGTTTGTGGTGATGATGTCGTTGCAAATCAACTGTGTTTATCGCGTGGTGTATTCCCGATTTGTGATGGTTATTTATTTGGCCAACGTGATGCGTTCGGCGCAGTGCGATTGTTTGGTATAGGTTCCGGCAAATTGGTAATAGTGGATGAAGAAAAAATCAGTTTAAGAACATTAGATTAAAAATAAAAAGGTCGGTTAAATCCGACCCTTTTTATTTATCTTTGTATTGATTTTTGTGCACTGTTTTTTATTGAATCTTTTACACGAAAGAATTTATGTAAATCAGCTCTGAACCATTTGTTTGATTCAATCGCCATCAGTGCCGACAATGTTGTTATCAAAATATTTGGGAAATTTGGGTGTTTTATTGAGTCGCCCAAAAATAAACCAGTTGAAAGACAGCAAGCCATATACAGTATTGTGTCCCACACGGTTTTTGTTTTCATATATTTTTTATATTCTTCTTTTGTCATATATTTGTTCCTCTGTTTCCATTAACGATTTTTTGAATTATCAGATTTTGATGATTTGATAGTGTTAATAACATCTCTGGCGGTAAACAAACTTGCACAACCACACAATATTGCCAAAAGTATGTTTTTATTGGTGTTTTCAGAACCAGTGGCAAATGTAAATGCCAACCCGGCCAAAAATCCGGACATAAGACTTTTAATACCTGTTTCCAATGTATTGTTTTTTTTATTATCTGTCATATCTTTTTTGTCCTTTTTTGAGATTTTAGACCAAAAACACAAAAAGTCAACTTTTTTCGGTGTTTTTACTGTTGACCTGGGAACAATATTTTTATTATGATTTTAGATTATGAAGAGAGTTTTATTTTTCATTTTAACCGTATTTATGTATGTTAATATCTCCAATGCCACAGAATACAGGGCTGCGTTGGTCGCAGATATTGATTCTGGACAGGTTTTATACCAAGAAAACGCTAATAATTTGAATTATCCGGCATCATTGACCAAAATAATGACTTTGTATTTGACTTTTGATGCATTGGAACATAAACGTCTGCATTTGGATGATTATTTAATTGTTTCGCAATATGCCGCTGACGCCCAGCCTGTAAAATTAGGTTTGACCGCGGGCAGTAAAATCAAGGTTGAAGACGCGATTAAGGCGGTGGCGGTGCATTCTGCAAATGATGTTGCACGTGTATTGGCTGAAAATTTAAAAGGCGGCAAAGAGGGGAATTTCGCCGGATTAATGACGCGCGTTGCAAACGAAATAGGACTGCAAAATACCAATTTTGAAAATTCATCGGGGTTGCCAAATGATGATCATATGTCGACTGCGCGGGATATTGCGTTATTGTCTATGGCTGTTTATAAACACTTCCCGCAATATTGGAAATATTTTGGTATAAAATCTTGGACTTATAATGGTAAAACATACACTAATGGCAATCGTTTGTTGGGAACATATCCGGGGTGTGATGGTATGAAAACCGGATTTACGAATAAATCTAAATATTCGTTGGTCGCAACGGCCATGCGTGATAATCGGCATTTAATAGCGGTTGTATTAGGCGCAGAAAACAAAGATATTCGTGCCGCAGTTGCATCACGTATGTTAAATCTGGGATTTAATAAAATTAACGTTAATCAAAATTACAATATGCCTAAACCTGTTAAGGTAAATACTGTCGCGCCAACGCAAAACAATCCCATTGTAAAATATACCCAAGATTACCAAGAAAGTAATAATATTGCATATACCAGTGGTGGCACTGGTGTTCAATTTGGTGCTTTCTCAACGATGGATTCTGCACAACGCCAGGCGGCACGTGTCCAATCAGTAATCAGAAAGCAACCACAAATTGAAAAAAATGATTCTGGGCTGTATCGTGTTCGCGTTTACGGATTATCTGAATCAGACGCATTAAATGTCAAAAATTTAGCAGTTGCAAACGGCATAGATTGTTATATATTTCATTAAAGACTAAATATGAATACAAAGATAGAAAAAATTATTAAACAATTTGCAAAATTGCCACGTGTTGGAACACGGGCTGCAACACGTATGGTGTTGTCTTTGTTGCAAGATAAAACTGGCAAGGCTGAAAATTTGGCATCTGCGTTAATGGATGCTGCAAAAAATATTCATCCTTGTTCAATTTGTGGTATTTTGACAGATGGTGATGTATGCGAATATTGTTCAGATGTATCACGCCAAAATGGTCAATTATGCATCGTACGCGATTTGTCAGATGTTTTAGTTTTGGAAAAATCTGGTGTATTTAATGGTCGTTATCATGTGTTAGGTGGAAATTTGTCGGGGGTTGCGGGCATAACACCTGATGATTTGAATATTGCAAATATACCAACACGAATAAAAAATGAAAGTATATCAGAAATTATTTTTGCATTACCTAATACAGTCGAAGGTAAAACAACACAACAATATATAATTTCAATGATTGATGATAAAAATGTCACGTTCTCTGAACTGGCATCTGGTGTACCATTGGGTGGCGATTTAGATTACATAGATGATGGCACGTTAACTTTGGCTTTTGGGGGGCGTAAAAAATTATGATTTATAAAATCGAATCTTTGCCACCTGTATCTGAAATGATGCGCGATTGTGGTCTAGAGCCAAAGAAACAATTCGGTCAAAATTTTTTATTTGATTTGAATTTAACTGGACGTATTGCGCGTTCTGTGCCAGATATAGAAAATAGTACCGTCATAGAGGTTGGCCCAGGACCTGGGGGATTAACACGCGCGTTATTAATGGCCGGGGCAAAACAGGTTATTGCTATTGAAAAAGACAAAACAACGGAACCGATTTTATCTAAGATTATTAATGCATCTGATGGACGCTTAAATGTTATTTTTGGCGATGCATTAAAAACAGATTTATCAGAATATAATAAATCTGGTTATGCAATTTGTTCAAATTTACCGTACAATGTGGGAACAGAATTATTAGTAAATTGGTTGCATGCTGTTGTGCGTGGTGCGAACATAAAATCTTTGACGTTAATGTTTCAACGCGAAGTTGCGCAACGTATAGTTGCAAAATCGGGCGATGAACAATACGGTCGATTGGCGGTTTTGGCAAATTTAATTTGTGATACCAAAATTTTATTTGATGTGCCAAATACTGCTTTTGTTCCGCGCCCCAAGGTGCAATCTGCGGTTGTGCAAATAATTCCGAATAAAAACAAAATAGCAAAAATTCAGGATATAACAAAACTTGAAAAATTAACTGCTAAATTGTTCGGACAACGACGCAAAATGATACGCGCTATAATTAAAATTGATTGGAACGAATATGGGTTAACAGGTACAGAACGTGCCGAAGAACTAAATCCAGAATTATTTTTAAAAATATCGGGAAATATAGATTCAAATTTGTTATAATACATAAGAGTTAATGACAGGGAGAGAGAAAAATGTCCATAGCTACACTAATGTTTCTGGTAATCGCGTTTATTGCGGTGTTTTTTATGCGTTTGTTTAAATTAGGAACTTTGTTGGCGTTTTTGTTAACAGGTATCTTGGCAGGTCAACATGTTTTAGGACTGTTTGAATTATCTGGGGCATGGACATTCCTGGGCGATTTAGGAATTATGTTTTTGTGGTTTAATATTGGTTTGCAAATTAATATGCAAAGATTGTGGCACCTGCGGCGAACTATATTTGGTTTGGGTGCATCTCAGGTTTTAATGGTTGCGATAATGTTATTCCCAATATTGGTTGGTGTGACAGATTGGTCATTGATGGGAACAATAATGGTCGCATTAATTTTAGCAATGTCCAGCACATCTGAAGATTTGCAAATTTTGATTGATAAAAATCAACTGCAAACAAATATGGGCCGCCAGACGTTTTCTATTTTGTTATTCCAAGATTTATTATCAATTCCATTATTGGCAATGCTGCCTGTGTTGGCAGGAAAGTCAATTAATCTGGGTGCAACTGCCATAGATATTTTGGTTATGTCACTGGGGTTAATTTTAGGCGTTATAATTGTATCTAAATTTATCATTAATCCATTAATGCATGTGGTCGCCAAAGTTCAATCCCAAGAGGTTTTTGTTTTGGCGATAATGGTGAATATTGCTATATGGGCGGCTGTGCTGAAATTAATGGGGCTGCCACCGGCATTGGGGGCGTTCTTGGCGGGTATGTTGATGTCTGAAACGGTTTACAGACACCAAGTTAACGCCTTGGTTGAACCATATGCAACATTATTCTTGGCTTTCTTTTTCATTGTGTTGGGAATGGGAATAAATTTGCCGTTCTTGCAAGAACATTGGGATATGGTTTTAATTGGGTGCGCTGGATTAATATTAATTAAATTCATAGCGTTGTATATGGTTGCGCGTGTGCGTCATGTATCTGGCCGCGAATCAACATTGATGTCTTTGATTTTGGCCCAAGGTGGCGAATTTGGTTTGTTGATTTTGCAGACTATGAAAACCAATGGGATGGAGGCAATTCCCACACAACACCAAGAAATTTTAATTGCGATAATCGCTGTTTCTATAATGATGACACCGATATTGCTGTTTATGTATGAACAATTATTAAAGTCTGGTTTAATTCATAATGGAAAATCAAACAAGGCATTATCTCAATCAATAATTGAATCTGTTCCAACTGTTGTCATATGCGGTTTTGGTCGAATGGGCCAGATTGTTGCACAAATGTTAGAATCTGAAAATATTTCCTATGTTGCAATTGATGAAAATGTAGATAATGTGATTATGGCGCGTGAAAGCGGATACAATGTTATTTATGGCGATTCAAGAAAGAAAGCGATTTTGCTAGATGCAGGTCTTAAACCGCGTAAAACACGTGCAGTTGTGATTGCTGTAAATGATGCGGCATGTACATCTGATATTGTTGAAACTTTGCGGACATTGGCACCACGGATAAAAATTTTTGCGCGCGCCCATAATCTGGAAACGTCCAAAGAGTTGTTGGCACTGGGTGCAAAAAGTGCAACACCTGAAATCATAGAATCTTCGTTTATGGTTGGTGAAAATTTGATGATGTCTTTGGGATTATCAAAGGTAAAAATCAATGAATTAACGGCGGATTTACGTGCAAATAATTATGCAAATGTTAAAAAGCCATTAGAATTGAAATAATCCATATTGTATTTGATTTTGTCTGATGTAATTGCTATATTCCTTTGGACAAGATTAAGGGAAAAAGCATTTATGAAAAAAGTTTTTAAATACACGGCAATCATAATAGCGGTCTTTGTCGCAGATTTTATATCCAAGGCGGCGTTGCTATCGTTTTTAGCGGCTAAATATGGCGATATGGTTTATGATGCGCATAAAATTTGTGCTAAATGTCATATTGAGGGTATTTTTGTCCCTTGGAAATACATAATTGGTGGGGATTGGGGTATATCAAATCTGTTTAATATACAATTTGTCTGGAATAGCGGGATATCATTTTCCGCATTTAATGGTGTGATGCCTGTGATAATAAGTTGTGTGACATCTGTAATAATCGCATATCTGTTATATTATTTATTCAAAAGGGCAAATGAATACGAACGTTTGCCAATCGCTATGATTATAGGTGGTGCAATTGGTAATCTGGTGGACAGAATTCGTTTTGGTGCTGTTGCAGACTTTATTCAATGGCACATTGGTGGTTTGTGGACATTTCCTGCGATATTTAACGTGGGGGATGTGTTTATAACATTTGGCGTTATTTTATATTTTTTAAATATGATTATCGCCAGACGTCGTTGTCTTAAAAAGTGTAAGGGATAAATAATATGGTACAATATATTGATAATAATTCGGGTTTTAACAGTTGGAATTCTATGCAACAAAATTCTAAGAAACCAAAGATTGGCTTTTGGGGTTGGATGGTTTTGTTCTTTTTAGTCTGGTGGATTTTGGGTATTTTTTTCCAGCCCAAAAATGTCCAGACGCAATCTCAACAACCAATTAATATAGAGGCTACACAACTTGCCAGTAAAACGATAGATTCAGACAAAATATCATTGGATGTGCGTGGTTTGCGTATTTCCAATATCGCATTAAAAGAACATAAACAATCACAAAAATCGTCTGATGCGGTGACACTTTTGAACGGCGAAAATAATTTCATAGAAATTGGTTTTATGTCATCTGATACCACAACACCAAATATTAATACTGTGTGGAAATCGGATAATGACAATATGATTTGGAAAAATGATTCAAAAATTGGTTTTAATCGCAATATTTCCATCAAAGATTATCTGATTACAATTTCTGATACGATTACAAACAATTCATCAAAAGAAATTAATTTGTCGCCGTATGCACGCATTATATCTGGGGCAGGGCAAACACAATCTGGGGCTGTTGAAACAGGCGGTGTTGTGTATGCTAATTCGCGTATTGATTATGAAAATTGGGCGCAGTTAAATAAAAAATCGTATGCATATTCTACGGTTCGTGGTTCGTTTGGTTTTGCAGAACAATATTGGGAAACAATTGTTGCAATTGATACCAATGATCAAACAATCAGTTTAAAGAAAAACGGCGATTTGTATTTTGCAGATACTATTGCAGCGCCTGTTAAAGTTGCACCGGGGGCAACAAGTATTATTGATACCTATGTATTCACTGGACCGCGTATCGCACGGCTGTTGGATTCTGTATCTGATAAAGTGCCAGGGGTTAATAAAACAATGGATTATGGATGGTTCTGGTTTTTTGCTCAGCCTATGTTGTGGTTGATAAATTGGTTTTATGCATTGGTCGGCAATTATGGCATAGCAATCATTTTAATGACATTATTGTTGCGGTTGTTAATGTGGCCTTTGACGCGTAAATCATATGTATCAACGATGCTGATGCAAAAATTACAACCTGAATTACAACGTGTGCAGAAACTGTATGCAAATGACAAAGCGCGCATGCAAATAGAAATGATGAAGGTTTATCAGACACACAAAACATCTCCTATGTCTGGGTGTTTACCGATGTTATTGCAGATTCCAATCTTTTTCGCATTATACAAAGCGTTATTAATATCCGTGCCAATGCGGTCTGCGCATTTCTTGTGGATATCTGATTTGGCAGCAATGGATCCTTATTTTATATTGCCGATTTTGATGGGCGCAACAATGTGGTTGCAGCAGTTTTTGCAATCTGGCAAAAAAGCGACAACGAATAAAAACGACCCGATGGCGGCAACACAACGTATGATGAAGTGGATGCCGGTGTTGTTTACAGTGATGTTTGCATGGATGCCTGCTGGATTGGTTTTATATTGGACTGTGTCAAATATATTCGGCATATTACAAATGTACGTAATAAAAAAGAATATAAAATAAATAGCCCGTTTTGGGCTTTTTATTTTGTCTTTAAATATTTTAATAATGCATCAGGTGTTTGTATGTTTACTTTTTTGATATGCAGTGCGCGTTTGGTGAATTGAACACATGTCAATGGTTTAGATTTCAAAGCGGTTTGTATATCGCAGCGGTTGTCGCATTTAATGAATACCCAACCGAAATGTTTCAATTTATCTATATCTGCTTTTCTGATATTTATAATTGAAATTTTTTTATATGCGGCAAATTGAAATAACATACATTTATCATTTTTGATTAATACTGGTGCGCAGTGACGATATTTTTTACAAATAACGCGTGCCCAGAATTTATTTGTTCGTTCGGAAAATCCAACATATATCATAATTAAATCCATAAAAGTTTATAAGTCTGATTTATTCTCTCGTTTTTCCACCCTCTAAATCAGAACTTGTTCTTTTTATTAATCTTCTATCCAACCATTTTTGCGCGCGGCACATCCCAGTGTTTCCATGGCGCTGGTCCAAAGTGCGGCTGCGCGATTTTCTGAATAAATATATTGATGTGGTGCGCGTTTTTTATCGCCGAATTTTTTCATAACACTTAATTGCTCATCAGATAATTTCCCGCATAAATATAATTTAGTTATCAGTGTTTCTACATCTAAAATTTCACACGGCCGCCGAACGGTTTGATGATTTTTTAAAAAACTGTTTTGAATTGATTTAGAATACAAAAACCAGAACCATAAACGTTCAGCGTTTTGAAATTTTTCTGGATAGTTTATGTTTGTATATGTTGATATTTTTGACATATGTTTTCTCCTTTATATTTTTTTGTTGTTAATGTTTGTATTAGCAAAAGTAATACAATCAAAGTTAAGAATAAAAATAGAATTATGTAAAATGTTACAACCACAAATAGAAATCCGAATCAGAAAACCGATTCGAAATAAATTTTTATTATATATACATCGAATCGGATGTTTGTGGTTTTTTTTACAAAAAAAATCCGCAAACGCGGATTTTTATTATTCCATACCCAATGGCGGGAAACAATCTCCATCGCCAGGCGGACAACAAACATATTCGTGTTCGCTATCTGGATCAGTCGGGTCCAATGGGCCATTATCTGTATATGTTTCGCCAGCGCAACACCCATTGACATCTGGGGCAGAACCGTCTTCACATACTAATCCGTCGTCTTCCAGTGGTATAAATTCTTCAACCAAAGGTGTGGACTTTTTGGCAAAAGGATTTTCAATTTTACCTTCGTCATTATATGTTAAACCTAAAATGTCGGTGTTATATGCCTTTAACTTGTCGCCAGTTCTGTCGCTGTCACCGTAAGTTTCTGTAAAGTCAGATTGTACTTGCGCTCTATATACTTCGTTTTTGACATTATTTTTTGCTTCATAATTCAAAGAATTGCAATATGCATACAAAGATCTGTAATCATATCCAGACTCTTGCCAATTTTTCACAACTTTGTACTTACCATCGCTTCCTTGTTCACAATAGTTCTTTCTTTCAAATGATCTAACTTGACCAATCCACGAAGCGTCGTCCATTGATACTTTGACCTTTTTTTGCAGTCCTGACCATTTTGTACGTTTTTCGGATCTATATTCAGATATTGCGCATTTCTTGCCAGGGTTTTTCTCTTGATCACCACAGGTGACAATCAAATCAACCGGCGAAAATACATTAATACGTGTTCCAGCAGCAATAGAAAACGGTGGTGTAGTATTTGACATAACATCCAATAATAATTTATTTGCGACTTTGTTCCATGTATCGATGACTTCTTGTTTCGCCATTTCGGATGAACGCATTGTTCCCGATTGTACAACAGTGTTGCTGTCCAAATTAATCTGATTAACAACCGTATCTGCAATAGGCGCAATCATATTTACCGCCGCAGGAACCAACGAAGTTAGTATTGGCATAACCATTTGTTCCATATAGTCTGTGCTGCCATAACCCGGAACCCCGGCGCGCCCTTGGGCATCGGCAGAATATGGAAAATCATCTTTGAAATTAAATTCTACACCATCTGGACGAATAAATTGATACCATTTAATATTCATACGTCCTATTGTTTGATATGGCCCTGGTAATTCACCCTCTAAAAATCCCATCAACAAAGTCCCCGTTGGAATAATTATTGTTCGACCATTATCGGAATAAACATTTCTATCAACTGTTGCACGTACAGGTATACTATAATTATTATCTGGACTGCACTCGCGTGTGCCATCGTTGCCAACTGGACATCCATAAACACTGGGGTCGGCGCGAACTTCCGATACAATTGTTGCCGGTATAGGTTTAAATTGACGCAATATAAATGTTCGATCATATGGCATAGAAGAAATCACGCTTTCATCAGCTGCGGTTCCAAGATATTTTTCTGCGTTAACCCTTTTATACCAATCCGGCGCATCATCATTTCGACTGCCGCGGACCATACCAGAATATGATTCGTTGTCTTTTAAAGTGCTAAGCCACACGGCATCATCTGGGAAAGTACCGGAATTTTGCATATCTTCGCCTGCAACTTCGGTCAGTTGTGGAACAGATAATCCCCTGACGTTAGTGTTCCTGTATCCAATATGATTTGCATCTGTGCCGATTCTGGAACCGTCAGACAAAGATGTAATAACACCTGTTGAAAAACTGTATTTTCCAGTCGGATGCGAACAGTCTGTATCGGAAAAAGGATGAAAATAGTGCGCGCCTTCTTTCGGTTTTATCCATCCAATTTGATTACCAGATTTATCATATCCAGGTATCGCAAAATCAGAACACTTTTCAGGTGGCAATTGAAATTCCGGTTCTGGTTCTTGGAATATGTTGTCAGACAAGATTTTGTTGATTTCTTGCTGCATATCCTGGCGTATTTGTTCTGGTTCTATTTCTTCAATTGGTTCTTCTTCTACTATTTCTACTTCTTCTTCAACCGGTTCTTCAACTGTTTCCAATTCAATATCGTTTTCTTCAATTGCTGCAACCTCTTCAACCGGTTCAGGTTCCACCACAGGCTCTGGTTCTGCGATTGGTTCTGGTTCAGCTATTGGTTCGATTTCAACAACGAGTTCCGGCTCTATCACTGGTTCTGGTTCAACAACAATGTCTCGCTTTGTTGCGCTGTATTTAATTGGAACAGTATGCGTTCTGGTTATATCCTGAGATAACACATGCCAAGTAATAGTTAATGTTGCAATGCCATCTGATTGTGGTTCAGTTGGTTTATAAACAACGTTTATTAAGCATGAATCAATCAAATTATCGCAATTATTCATAGTTGTTATGTTATCCGAATCCACAGTGACAGAATCCACCACCACAGGCGTATTAACATTAATATTTAAATTCTGATTTTTTGAATCACCAACAATCGTGTCTGAAAAGTCCAGATTTTCTGGATTAACCGCAAAAGACACATTTTCATTTTGATTATCTATTTTTTCAGTATTATCAGATTTGTGCCCCAACAACAAAGTCAGCAAAATTATAACAATGACAAAGCCAGCACCCAACATCAACCACTGAATATGTTTGGGTGTCTGGGACCGAAATTCTATAAAAAGTTGTTTTATACGTTTCATTGCTTACTGGATTCTTACAACATGACAACTGGTTCCACTGAATTTTAACAATTGGTCGCACAACTTTTGCGCAGTTTCTATATCTGGCAATGGCCCGATTCTAAGGCGATACAATTGTGCAGTTGCAGATTCAGCGCCTAAATCACCGACGCCTTGGTCGTCAACCGCAAAAAATACGCTATCTTTGTATGGTGTCAAAACACCAACACCATCATCGCCACTGAATTTTGCTAACAAACCCGTCCAATAATCATTTAATGCCTTCATAGATTTATCAGATTTTAATTCAACAGCAACACCCATTTGATTGCTGGAAATCAAGGGTATATTTGTCTGGGGCAAATAAGAACCCGCTGTCACATGTTCAACAGGCATCTGGATTCCACCACCGCCATTGCCATAATTAGCGTTTCCATACATCGCGCTACCATACATCGCATTCGGCATATATGCCATTTGTTGCTGATTATAAACATACATTGGTGTATTGGTATAATCATTAATATTTGCGTTCATTGCATACATACTGTCGTTGTAAGCAATTTGATTCAAAGATTGATTCGCAGCCAAAGATTGGGCAACATTTGCCTCTGCTAATGCCATCACGGATGCAGTATCCGCAATCAAGAACGGTTTTTCACGTTTCTTGATGCAAACAATACGTTGACCGCTGCGCAAAACCATATCGCCCACAGCCTCTACTATCAATAAACGGCTGTCTTCACCGTCTGTGCGGAAACTAACCGGACTTTCGCCGCCTTCGACCAACAATGACACCACAGGACGTTGCGTCATAGATATAACTTTGTCCCCGAAATCAATATATGTGAATATTCTGTCGCGCCACACGCGTTCCGGAGCAATCACATAATCGTCAGGATTTGGAACAAAAATGTCCAAATCAAAACGGAATTCAGACGGATCTATTTTCATAGTTTTTATCCAACCGTAATCTTCGCCATCAACACCAACAAGTGCAGACTTTTTTTGTGCAGTTTGATTTCGCATTGATTTCATACCGCCCGATGGATTTGTGTTTGTTCCCGCCACAGCGCGTCCATTATCCAAAGATATGTCAACTTGGGAATAAGATATCTCATTAGAACTGATTGGATATGCGCGCAGATAAAATATATATTTATTGCCCGATTGTCCCATCACGATAAGATTTGTGTCGTTACCCAAATTGCCAGGCGCAGGTTGAACAAAAAATGTCTGGTCACCATTTTGAATATCCAAAGTGAACATCCCGTCACTGCCAATCATATAATCATCAATCTTTTCACCCATTGGCAAAGTAATCATCGTTGCCATACCAGAACGCGTTTTAATAGGCAACACGGTTCCCGTTGACCAAGATAAATTTGCATACCCCGGCTGAGACGACCCCGCCGCCATATTTGCCTTTGGGTTGTCCCATGCCGCCTGATATTCAGCGACCGCAGGAAACGCGCAACCAAGAATTGCCAACAAAGAAATATTTAACTTGCACATTTTCATAAAAGTCATTTCTTATAACCTTTTTATATTTATCCCTACCAAGATTCTGAATCGGAATTCAAAGGGTCTTTTCTGTTGTTTGTGACCTGATATTCAACAACTTGGATACCCAGCGGATTTTGGCGCAATTTTTCCAAATCGTTCAATGTGCTTGACACCTTTCCATCCAATGCAGATTGTATTCTTAATTGTATCTTATAATTTTTTTGTTGGGGTTGTCCACCACTATTTTCATTTTTGCAAATCCATATGAAATTAACTTCGTACCTGCCGTTATTCATATACGCAATAGGTCGTTCATTATTTACACTTTCAAAATTCACAGAACAAGATGTTGGTGGCAACATATCGTTAAACGTATAGCGTTTGTATAAAGATGTTTTTTGAAATTCTGAAAACACCTTTTCTGATGACCACGGTTTTACGATATTTGACCAATTGTCACGCGTAATTGCAACATTTGTCCCAGATAACAGAGTGTTACGCGCAATAATGTATTCGCGAATGAACCCATATATATAAAGCTCAAATGCGCGACTGTTTGACTGGTCAGGCGTTAATGGAAAAATAACCAAATTCGAAGACCGCGTCGGTGTGCGCAAGAAAAATACCTCTGGCCGATTCAGTGGCGCCATTTTTATCAAAGTAAACACCAACGCACCCAATACAACAATTGATGCAGACAACACCAATGCCAACACTCTGGATATCAAAACAGGCGGTTCTATGTTTTTTGACACTATAATCCCCTACATTATTTACAGCGATTGTAGACAAATTTATTCCCCCAGTGCAAGTAAAAAATAAAGAATATTTTATTTAAATTTCTTTTAGCTTGAAATGCGATGTTAACGACAGGGCTATTAATTTTTTTGGGTTGCCATTAAATATATCGTCACCGTTTCATTGTATTTTGGTATGTTCATGCAATAATAAAATAAAGTATGTAATCGGAAAGTTTCTTTTTTCACTTGCCTTAATTTTTTTAAGATATTATAATATTTCCACTTGATTTTTTGAATTGGTGTGCTATGCTTGCACCGATTTCGGTATAACATAGGGCAAAATGCTGGGGTGTTTTTATGGGGACAGATTTAAAAAGAAAGTAATAAAAGGGGCTTAGTTCAACGGTAGAATATCGGTCTCCAAAACCGCGGATGAGGGTTCGATTCCTTCAGCCCCTGCCACAGAAAAATACCAGTCGAGCAACAAAACAAAGTTGGAAATTTTATGAGAAAAATAATTAATTTTATCAAAGCGGTGCGTTCAGAATGGTTCAAAATTGTTTGGCCAGATCGTAAAACTGTGATTCATACAACTGGTATGATTTTGCTGTTTTCTGCGCTTGCTACGTTGTTCTTTTTTGTTGTAGATAGTATTTTAAACGCTCTGGTTGGTTGGGTTTTCTAAGATTACAAAGGATTGTGTCATGGAAGAAAAAATGCAGTGGTTTGTTGTCAATGTTCATACGGGTTGCGAAGACAAAGTGGCTCGCGAAATTCGTGAACAGGTTGATAAACGTAAATTAAATGCTTTCTTTGGTGAAATTTTGGTTCCGACACGTGAAGTTTCTGAGATTAAAGCCGGTAAACGTGTGAAAACAGAAAAGAAATTTTTCCCAGGTTATATCGTTGTTCAAATGGTTATGAATAATGAAACATTTTCTTTGGTTCGCCTGATGCCCCAGGTTGTTATGTTTTTGGGTCAAAAGGTTAAGAATCAATCTAAACCAATTCCTATTACTGAAACAGAGGCACGCCGTTTGTTGAAACAGGTAGAAGAGGGCTCTGTTATCACAGAAGAAACTGTCTATGAAGAAGGCCAAGAGGTTCATGTTATTGACGGTCCGTTTGCAAACTTTAATGGTATTGCGTCTAATGTTGATAATGTTAAACAGAAAATGACAGTGACGATTTTGGTATTTGGTCGTGAAACCAGTGTTGAATTGGATTTCGCCCAAGTAGAAAGAATTTAATCCGTATGGATTGAATAAAACGTGGTAGATGCGCCACATCGCACCACAACACTAACAAAGATGAAAAACATCTATAAAAAATGGAGTGAAAAATGGCAAAAAAAGAATTAAAAGGGATTGTTAAATTAGTAGTCCCTGCAAAACAGGCTAATCCTGCGCCTCCTATTGGACCTGCGTTGGGTGCTGCCGGTGTTAACATCGCAGAATTCTGCAAACAATTTAACGACAAAACAGCAGACAAAGAACCAGGGATGCCAATTCCTTGCATTATCACTGTTTATACAGACCGCAGTTTCGAATTTATTATGAAATTGCCACCTGTGTCGTATTATATTAAAAAAGCGCTGAAATTGAAATCTGGATCTAAAAAACCAGGTCGTGATTTCGTTGGAACTATTACCAAAGCGCAAATTGAAGAAATCGCAAAAAATAAAATGCCTGATTTGAATTGTTCAACGATTGAATCTGCATGCAATATTGTTGCAGGTCAATGCCGTTCTATGGGCGTAAAGGTGGAGGGCTAAGCTATGAAAGTCACAAAAAGAAAACAGACTTGGTCCGCATTAGACACTAAGAAAGTTTACGCATTAGCGGACGCAGTTGAAACATTACGCGGTTTTTGTTCATCTAAATTTGATGAGAGTTTGGAAATCGCAATTAAATTGGGTATCGATGTGGCTAAGGCCGATCAAAATATTCGTGGAATGTTGTCTTTGCCAAACGGCACAGGCAAAAAAGTTCGCGTTGCTGTGTTCACAGTTAACAGCCAAGACGAAGCCAAGAAAGCTGGCGCTGATGTTGTTGGCGGCGAAGAATTAATCGACAAAGTTGCAAACGGATTTTTGGAATTCGATCGTGTTATCGCAACACCTGATATGATGCCAAAAATGTCTAAGGTTGCACGTGTTTTGGGACCAAAAGGTTTAATGCCTAATCCAAAATTGGGGACGGTCACAAACAATGTCGCAGAAGCGATTGCCAGTGCCAAGGCAGGTCAAATTGAATATCGTGCTGAAAAGAACGGTATTATACATGCTGGGATTGGTAAAATGTCTTTTGCCACAGATAAATTGGTCGAAAATGCAAACGCATTGATTGAACAATTAAAGAAAGTTAAACCTGCATCTACCAAGGGTCAATATATTTTGGGTGCATCTGTTGCAACAACCCAAGGCCCAGGTTTGAAGGTCGAAGTGAAATAATTTATGGTGGGGATTCCCACCATAAAACACAGATTTCTGTCCAAGACTGATGGTGTGAGCAATCACTTAATTCCCATCATAGACAAAGAAAAAATTCTTTGGGGCAGGAACCAAGCCCCACCCGTGGGAAACCACAGATGGAAAGTTAAACAAAAAGAAGCTTAAAAGGATATATAAAGATGAGACGCGAAGAAAAATCAGATTTGATTTCAGCGTTGCAGTCGTCCTTGAAAGAAGCGGACGGGATTTTCGTCGTTGAAAATCATGGTCTGACAGTGCAAGAATTCGAAACTTTGCGTAATGAATTACGCCCATTGGTTTCGTTATTCAAAGTTGTCAAGAACCGTCTGATGAAATTGGCTTTGAAAGATACCAATTTTGAACCTGTATCTGATTTGATGAAACATCCAACAGCTGTTGCGATTGCAACGGATGCGTTGGCTGTGACCAAAGTTTTGGCTAAATTTGCCGAAGAACACCAAAATTTGACAATTGTTGGTGGTAAAATGGATGCAGAACTTCTGGATGTGAACGGCATTGTGCAATTATCCAAGCTTCCGTCTTTGTTGGAAGTCCGTGGCACTATCGCACGTATATTGATAGAACCGGCATCACGCTTGGCGCGTGTTTCAGCAGAGTATGGAAAGAAACAAAATTAAAAAACTCAACAAGGAGTAAAAAATGGCAGATATTCAAAAAATAGTTGAAGAATTGTCAAAATTGACTGTTCAAGAAGCAGTTGAATTGTCAAAAGCATTAGAAGAAACATGGGGCGTCAGTGCTGCTGCTGCTGTTGCAGTTGCTGCTGGTCCTGCTGCTGGTGCTGCGGCTGAAGAAAAAACAGAATTTGATGTTATCTTGGCTGATGCCGGTGCAAACAAATTGGCTGTTATTAAGGCTGTGAAAGACATCACTGGTTTAGGTTTGGGCGAAGCGAAAGCTTTGGTCGAATCTGCACCAAAGGCTGTTAAAGAAGCAGTTGCCAAAGATGAAGCTGAAAAAATGAAAGCGACATTAGAAGCAGCTGGTGCAAAAGTAGAAATGAAATAATTTCTATTTGAAAATCGGAATCGCAAGATTCAAAAACAATTGCATTTTATGCAATTTCGCCGCCCGCCTGGATTGATAAAATCTGTGGCGGGCACACAGGCGTAAAAGGTGACAAACTTTTTTCGTTTGCAAAACACAGAAGAGAAAAATAAAAAGGATTCAGAAAATGGCAGTTATCCAGAAACTTAGAAAATCTTTTGGTAAAAGTTTTTTGCAAACTCCGCTTCCTGATTTGGTTGAAATTCAGTACAATTCTTACAAGGATTTTTTACAGGCAGACGTAGCCCCAGAAAATAGAAAAAATATTGGGTTGCAAAATGTTTTCAAATCTATGTTCCCAATCAAAGACTATGCGGGAATCGCAGATTTGGAATTCATTGAATATACGTTGGATAAACCTGTATATAATGTCCAAGAATGTATGCTGCGTAATTTGACGTATTCCAGCAAACTGAAATTGAAGCTGAGATTGATTTTATGGGATATCGCAGAAGATGGCAAAAAAACATTACGCGATATCAAAGAACAAGAAATATTTATGGGCGATGTTCCATTAATGACTGAACGTGGCAGTTTTATTGCCGCAGGTGTGGAACGTGTTGTCGTATCTCAAATGCACCGTGCCCAAGGTGTGGTATTTGGAACAACAAAAGAGGCAAAAGTTGCTGGAAATCCAGAAACATATACAGGACGTATTATTCCTGAACATGGTTCGTGGATTGATTTTGAAGAATCCAAAGGTGTTATTTACGTTCGTATAGATCGCAGACGCAAAATACCTGCAACAGTGTTGTTGCGTTGTTTGCCTGCCGCAAGTGACGAAAAGAAATTCGCTGCTGATCCACGCAAAACAACAATCGTAGGGATGAGTTCAGAAGAAATTTTGTCTAATTTCTATAAACAAATCCCATTATCATTTGATGGCAAATTGTGGTGTGGTGAAACATCTGTATTCGCAGGTTTGGATAAATATCGTTTGAATTATGATTTGATAAATCCAAAAGACAAGAAAGTTTTGGCTGCCAAAGGCGATCGTTTGAATGCAAAACGTTTGGCCAAGATTTCTGATACGTCCAAGACATTTGGTATTACACGCGATTCTTTGATTGGTGAATATTTATTTAGCGCTGTTAAAAACGGTGACGATGTATTATTCCCAGAAGGCACAGAAATAACCGAAGAAGTTTTGAACGAAATCGAAAAATTGGGTGTCAAGAATATATCCTTGATTGCGATTGATAATACAACGATAACTGCGCATATGCGCAATACATTGGTTGCAGACAAAACAACAAATCGTGAAGAAGCATTGATTGCAATTTATGATTTGGTTCGCCCTGGTGAACGTCCAACATTGGAAGCGGCAATTAATTTGTTCTTGCGTCAGGGATTTGATTTAGCATATTACGATTTGTCTGCGGTTGGTCGTTTCAAAATGAACAAGCGTTTGAAGATTGATTCTGGTAAACGTCCAGAAGACGAACGTACATTGACAAAATCTGATTTCTTGGCTGTGTTAAAGACGTTGACAAATATTATTGATCACAAAGATGTGATTGATGATATTGATAACTTGTCAAATCGTCGTATCCGTGCCGTTGGTGAATTGTTTGAACAATTATTCCACACAGGTATGTTGCGTATCGAAAGATTGGTTCGTGAAAGTTTGACTTCTCCGAATATCGCGACAATGCAACCACAAGATGTTGTTAATGCCAAACCTTTGATGGCATCTGTTGTTGAATTTTTAGGTTCATCTCAGTTGTCACAATTTATGGATTCTTATAATCCATTGGCCGAAGTGGAACACAAACGTCTTGTTTCTGCTTTGGGACCTGGTGGTTTGAATCGTGAACGTGCAGGTATCGAAGTCCGCGACGTTCATCCAACACATTATGGTAGATTGTGCCCAATTCACACCCCAGAAGGTGCGAACATTGGGTTGATTTCTCACTTGGCATCGTATGCACGTGTGAATCCATATGGATTTATCGAAACACCTTACTATGTTGTTAAAAACAGCAAAATCACTGATGAAATGGTGTATTTAACTGCGGATGAAGAATTGGGACACAAAATTGCCCAAGGAAACACACCGACTACATCAACTGGTGTTTTGTCCGAAGATATGGTGACTGCGCGTGTTGATGGCGAATTTACAATGGTTCCAAAAGAAGAAATCGATTTAATCGACGTGGCACCACGTCAGGTTGTGTCGATTGCCACTGGGTTAATACCTTTCGTTGCTAATGACGACGCAAACCGTGCTTTGATGGGTTCAAACATGCAACGTCAGGGTGTTCCATTAATGCGTGTCGAAGCGCCATTGGTCGGGACAGGTATTGAACGCGAAGTGGCACGTGATTCTCGCACTGGTAAAGTTGCAAAGCACAGTGGTGTCGTTGAATCAGTAGACGCAAATCGTATCGTTGTTAAATGTATGAATTCTCGTAATGTTGTGACGGGTGTTGATATTTATAACCTTGAAAAATTTGGTCGTTCAAATGGTGAAACTTTGATTCATCAAAAACCATTGGTTCATGTTGGCGACAGAATTTCAGCAGGTGATATTATCGCCGACGGTTCATCTATGAATTACGGCGAATTAGCATTGGGACGCAACGTTTTAGTCGCATTTGTGCCATGGCGTGGTTATAATTATGAAGACGCGATTGTGATTTCTGAACGTATATCACGTGATGACGTTTACACATCTATCAAGATTGTGGAAAAAGAAATCAAATTACGTGACACACAATTAGGTCCAGAAAGTTTCACACGTGATATTCCAAATGTTGGTGAAGAAGCACTGAAAAATTTGGATGAATCTGGTATTATTTACATCGGTGCGCGCGTAAAACAGGGTGATATTTTGGTCGGTCGTGTTTCCCCGAAATCTGAAACGTTGTTGACCCCAGAAGAAGCACTGTTGCGTAACATCTTTGGTGAAAAGGCTTTGAACGTCAAAGATTCTTCGTTAAAGGTTGGACCAAACGAAGAAGGAACCGTTATTGGTGTTAACGTTTTAACACGTCATGGTGTTAAAAAAGACGACAGAACCCAGATGATTGAATTGCAAAAGATTGAGAAAATCAACAAAGACCGCGACGAAGAAACATCTATCGTTGAAAAGGGCTTTGCGGACCAGGTTTTTCAGTTGGCTGAAAATCAAACGATTTCTGCGGGAACTGGCAGTTTGAAACCATTTATTGGTAAAAAATTGACCGCCGAAGTATTTGAAGGTATCAGACCTGCGGATATGAAAAAATTGGTTGTGTCTAACAAAGATATTCAATCACAGATTGATGAATTGCGCGAACAACATCTTTTGAAATTGAAAGATTTGAACGAACGCGCAGATGCAGAAATCACCAAAGCGACAGAAAGCAATTCTTTGGCGGCTGGTGTTTTGAAAGAAGTCAAAGTTTACATTGCGCACAAGATGAAATTACAGCCGGGTGATAAAATGGCTGGGCGTCACGGAAACAAAGGTATCGTATCTAAGGTTGTTCCTATCGAAGATATGCCACATATGGAAGACGGAACTCCTGTCGATATCGTTTTGAATCCATTAGGTGTGCCAAGTCGTATGAATATCGGTCAGATATTTGAAACACACCTTGGTATGGCTGCGCGCGCATTAGGTCAACAGATTGGCGCTGTTTTAGAAGAAGTAAAACAGAAACGCGCTGTGACTGATGATTTGCGTGCAATCATGGGGAAGATTTATGGCAAATCTGTTGCTGAAAAATTAGAAAAGATGACAGATACGGATGTTCGCGCAGAAGCGGCATTGTTGAAAGACGGTGTTCCGATGGCAACTCCGACATTTGACGGTGCGACACCTGAAGAAATCAAAGCAATGTTGAAATTGGCTAAATTACCAGAAACAGGACAATTCACGTTGTATGATGGTGTGACAGGTGAAAAATTTGCACGTCCAGTCACAGTTGGCGTGATGTATATGATGAAATTGCATCACTTGGTTGATGAAAAGATTCACGCACGTTCAACTGGAAATTATGCGTTGGTCACACAACAACCTTTGTCAGGAAAGGCACACATGGGTGGTCAGCGATTGGGAGAAATGGAAGTGTGGGCATTGGAAGCACACGGTGCAGCCCATCTGTTGCGCGAAATGTTAACTGTTAAATCCGACGATATCGTTGGCAGAAATAAAATGTACGAAGCAATAATTTCTGGAAACAATGATATTCAAACCGGCACACCCGAAGCGTTCAACGTTTTGGTTCGTGAATTGCGCGGTTTGGGATTGTCATTAACAGCAAAAAAAATTGATTAGTGGCCGGGCCTCAGGCGACAAATGTCGTCTGCCGGCCACAAGGCACTTTTAGTGACTTAAAAGGAGCAAATACACATGACAAATATGTTGCAAAAGATATTTGGACAAATAGAAACCAAGGAACAATTTGATGCCCTGCGTATTTCTATTGCGTCCCCAGAAGAAATTCTGTCTTGGTCGCATGGTGAAGTGAAAAAACCAGAAACCATCAATTATCATTCCTTGAAACCAGAAGCCGAAGGTTTGTTCTGTCAACAGATTTTTGGACCTGTGAAAGATTACGAATGTGCATGCGGAAAATATAAACGTATTAAATTCCGCGGTGTCGTTTGTGAACGTTGTGGCGTGGAAGTTGGTTCTTCGACTGTGCGTCGTGAACGTATGGGGCACATCAAATTGGCTATACCTGTGGCGCACACCTGGTTTTTGCGTGAAGGTAAAATTGCCACTTTGTTGAACAATTTACCACAAAAGAAATTGGAACAGGTTATTTCGTATGATGCATATATTGTGACAGAACCAGGTTTAACAAGTTTGAAACAATATGACGTCATCAGCGAAGATGAATACCAAGCAGCGGTTGAAGAATTTGGTGAAGATTCTTTCCATGTTGGTATTGGTGCCGAAGGTGTGCGTTCAATTATTGCTAATTTGGATATGGGTGACGAAAGAACACGTCTGCGTGCTGAATTGGCAGAAACGAAATCAGAATCTAAGCGTAAATCAATTATTAAACAATTAAAATTGGTTGAATCATTTTTGGATTCTAAAACTGAACCTGCATGGATGTTGCCAGACGTAATCCCAGTGATTCCACCAGATATGCGTCCATTGGTTACTTTGGATGCAGGACATGTTGCGGCATCTGATTTGAACGATTTGTATCGTCGTGTTATTATTCGTAACAATCGTTTAAAAAGATTTATTGAAATGCATGCGCCTGAAATCATTGTTCGCAATGAAAAACGTATGTTGCAGGAAGCGGTTGATTCTTTGTTTGACAATGAACACAAAGCGCGCCCGATGGTTTCCCAAAATCGTCGTCCATTAAAGTCTCTGTCTGGTTCATTACAGGGTAAGGCTGGGCGTTTCCGTATGAATATGTTGGGTAAACGTGTCGATTATTCAGGGCGCAGTGTTATTACACCGGGACCATCATTGCGTATGCACCAGGTTGGTCTGCCAAAAACAATGGCATTGGAATTGTTCAAACCGTTTGTTTTTGCTAGATTGTTAGCGGGTGATTATGCAAATACTTTGAAAACTGCACGCAAAATGGTTGATAATGGCGAAGACATCGTATGGGAAATTTTGGAAAAAGTTATTTATCAACATCCTGTGTTGTTAAACCGTGCGCCATCTTTGCATAGATTGTCTTTGATTGCGTTCGAACCTGTTTTGATTGAAGGCAAAGCAATTCGTTTGCACCCATTGGTTTGCAAAGGCTTTAATGCGGACTTTGACGGTGACCAGATGTCTGTGCACGTGCCAATTTCATTAGAAGCGCAATTGGAAGCACGCACATTGATGTTGTCTACTAATAACGTATTATCGCCAGCCAATGGTGATCCTATGACCGTTCCATCTCAGGACATGGTATTGGGTATTTACTATATTTCTTTGATGGATGGCGAACATGATGAAAAGAAATCGCCACGTTTTGCAAATATGGACGAAGTCAAATTGGCGTTGGAAAATAAACTTATTACTTTGCATACACCAATTTATGCTCGTATAAATGGACAAACCTATGCAACAACCGCAGGTCGTATGATTTTGGGTGAATTGTTGCCTAAATCTGATGATATGCCATTTGATTTGGTAAACAAAGTTATGCCTAAGAAAGCGATTGAAAAATTGTTGGCGACCGCATATGAACGTTGCGGTGACAAGGCGATGATTTTGTTGGCTGACGCGTTGAAAGATACTGGTTTCGAACAGGCTGCACGAAGTGGTATTTCTATTGGTTTTAACGATATTGTTATTCCAGAAGAAAAAGAATCTATGATTGCAGAAGCAACCAAAGGCGCCGAAGAAATCGAATCACAATACCAAAACGGTTTGTTATCTGGTGGCGAACGTCACAACAAATTGATTGATTTGTGGCAGAAAACAACTGATAAACTGGGTGATTTGGCGTATGCTACGTTGGGTAAAACATCTGGCGAAAATTGGAATTCCGTTTATATGATGGCGTTGTCTGGCGCTCGTGGTTCCAAGGGGCAGATTCAACAGTTGGCGGGTATGCGTGGTATGATGCAGAAACCAGACGGTTCAATTATCGAAGTCCCAATTATTTCGAACTTCAAAGAAGGTTTGACCATGTCTGAATACTTTACATCAACACACGGTGCGCGTAAAGGTATGTCGGATACGGCTTTGAAAACTGCATCTGCTGGATATTTGACACGTCGTTTGGTTAATTTGGCTATTAATACAGTCATTACTGAACACGACTGTGGAACACACGAATTTATTACTGCAAAACCTGTGTACCAAGGTTCGACATTATCTGTGCCTTTGGGGGATGTGGTTTTGGGACGCACGGCGGCTCATGATGTTATACATCCTTTGACCAAAGAAGTCATTGTGAAAGCAGGCGATTTGATTACAAAATCTGTCGCACGTCAAATTAACGAAGCAGGTCTGCCAAGTGTTGATGTTCGCAGTGTTTTGACATGTCAAAGTGACGGTTTGTGCGCAAAGTGCTATGGTATGGATTTGTCCAAAAATGCATTGGTCCACGTTGGCGAACCTGTGGGATTAATTGCAGGTCAATCAATTGGTGAACCTGGAACTCAGTTGACGTTGCGTACCTTCCACATTGGTGGTATTGCCGAAGGTGGTTCTGAATCTCACTTTATTGAAATGCCAGTTGAAGGAACAATTAAATTAAGCAATGTGAATACAATTACTAATTCTGTTGGTCGTGTTGTTGTGTTGTCACGTACTGGTAAAATCGCAGTTGTGAACAAAGACGGCAAAGAATTGTTTAGTTGCGCATTGCCTTATGCATCTATGTTGTTGGTTAACGAAGGCGACAAAGTCGAAAAAGGACAAAAAGTTGCAGAATGGGATCCATATTCCAATACAATTATTGCTGAAAAAGACGGTATTGTATCATTCAACGATTTGATTGAAAACGTTTCATATCAAGAAGAAGTTGATGCAATGACTGGTATCGTTTCTCGCAAAGTTATCAATTGGAAAACAAATACCAAAAAGGCATTAAACCCATCTATACGTATTGTTGATGAAAATGGCAATGTGATTTCGTTGGGTGGCAAGAAAATTGCTGAATATTTGTTGCCAACATATTCAACATTGAATGTGTCAAATGGTGACAGAATCCAAGCCGGCGATATTTTGGCCAGAATTCCTGTACAAACCAAGAAAACAAGCGATATTACTGGTGGTTTGCCACGTGTGGAAGAATTGTTGGAAATTCGTCGTCCTGCAAATCCTGCATTACTGGCAGAGATTGATGGAACCGTTGATTTGGAAGATGCGAAATCTAAGATTGTTATTCGCATTGAACCAACCGACGGCAGCGCACCTGTGGAATATGCCGTACCAAAAGGAACTAATTTATTAGTTCGCAGTGGTGACGTTGTTCACAAGGCTGATAAATTGGTCGATGGTGATCCTGTGCCACAAGATATTTTACGTATCTTGGGTCAAAAGGCATTGGCACAATTTATGGTTGAACAGGTTCAACAGGTTTACCGCTTGCAGGGTGTGTCCATCAACGATAAACATATCGAAATTTTGATACGTGAAATGACACGTCGTGTCGAAGTCAGCAACCCTGGGGACACAAGTTTCATCAGTGGTTCTGTGGTCGACCGCGTCGATTTAGAAGAAGAAAATGCACGCGTTGCCAAAGATGGTGGCAGAATCGCCGAAGCATCTCAGGTGTTGGTCGGTTTGACACGCGCATCTTTGACGTCACGTTCATTTATATCCAATGCTGCGTTCCAACAAACAACCAAAGTATTAGTTGATGCCGCGATAAGTGGTTCAACAGATAAATTAGTTGGTGTGAATGAAAACTTGGTTGTTGGTCGTTTGATACCTATGGGGACAGGTGCATACGTCCGCCGTGTTCGCGAAATCGCGAAGGAAGAAGAACGGGCTGAAAAATTGGCTCGCGAAGGTGGCGAACAACAACAATTGTTGGATATTTAATAAATAAAAGGTACCCGGCAATAAAATGCCGGGTATTATCAAGATAAACTATGAATGAAATACCTGCAATTTTTTGTGACATAGATGGCGTAGTCACGCACAAATTCGCGGTGCCTGATTATGATAGATTTGGCGAACCAAACACGAATTTTTTGCCTGTGTTGGAAACATTAGGTCGCGATTTTACGATTGTTTTTATTACTGGGCGTTGGGCGATGGGGCAAGAAAAAGTCGAAAAATTTTTAAATGATTTGTTGCCAAACGTTAAAAAACGCGTATTTTGTAAGCCACATGATTATCCTGGAACAACCGCTGAATATAAATTGGCGACAATAATTGCACTGGAAAAACAGGGATTCAATTTTCATTTTGGCATTGACGATCACAGCGCTGTGGTCGGGTTAATGCACAATCATGGTATGTTTATCGCTCAGGTTTTAAGTGATTAATCAAAGGGAAAACGATGATAGAAAATAATAAAAAACCAGGCCTTGCCGAGAAAATCAAAAGCACGCCACATGACAAATTGATAAAAAATATTTGGTTGAATCTGGAAGAAAAGCCGTATGAAAACGGTATGCTTCCCCAGGCAGGGACTGGTAAATGGCAATGGTTGATGATAAGTATGCATGTTGATGATATTTATGGTGCTTTATTAAGTGAACAAGAATATTATGAAATTGCTAAATTTGCTGCTAAATTATGGGCCATGGAAGAGGGGCATCGTGTGCGTGCGGATAAATTAACGCCAAATCATTATTATGAAGTTTGTAAAATTATGGCTCAACAGGGTGTGTTTACAGCCCCTGAATATAAAAAATTACAACAAGCGCGCATCAAAGGCGTGCCAGATCCTGTCCGTGATATTGTTGTTACTGCATTACGGAATCTTGACAATATTGAATCCTCAGTGGATTATCGACGTAAACATATATTTGAATATTTTGCACAAAATGATATTTATGCCATGTTCCTTAGATCAGAAATAAAAACTTTGGAAACAAATTTAATCACAGACAAGAAAATGATATTGAAATAAAGACAATTAATAATTGCATAAATGTCTTGATAATTTTTTGCTTGCAAATGGGCAAAAATTAAATAGAATTAAAGACTGTCAAATAAAAGGATTGTAAAATGGCAACTCCAAGAAGTAAAACAAGTAAAGCACGTTCTGCACAACGTCAATCACATGACGCATTATCTATTATGCCAGTGGGGGTATGCAAAAAATGTGGCGAAAAGAAACGCCCACATCATATTTGCCCTGCGTGCGGATCTAAATAATCTTGTCAAAGATTAATGGAATCAAAGGGCGGGATGTTTGAATCCGATGCCCTTTTCTTATTATAAGATGTCTCAAGAAAAACGAATTATTTCAATTGATGCGATGGGCGGTGATCATGCGCCAGGTGTTGTGTTGGGCGGTATGAACCAGTATTTGTATCAATACGGCGAAGATAGTGTGTTCTTTCGCGTGTTTGGTAATGAACGCGTTTTGCGCGCGATGTTGCGCAAATTTCCGCGTGTTGCCCGTAATTGTGAAATAATTAACGCAAATGAGGTTATATCTGGCACTGACAAAGTGCGCGATGTTATCCGCCATGCCCAAGATACATCAATGTACATGGCGATTAAGGATGTCCGCGAAGGCAATTCTTCGGCGGTTGTGTCTGCTGGGAATACTGGTGTATTGATGGCGCTTTCTAAATTGGCATTGAAAACAGTTGATGGTATTTCGCGCCCTGCAATAACAACTATGTTGCCGTCTGGTAATGGCGATACGCGTGTTGTCGGTTTGGATTTAGGTGCAAATGTTCGATGTGATGAAGAAATTTTGTTCGATTTTTCTATATTGGGCAGTGTTTATGCTGAAATCATTGGTGGTATGAAACGCCCGCGCGTTGGAATTTTGAATATCGGTGCAGAAGAAACCAAGGGTGGCGAATCTTTGCAACGCTTAAACAAAATTTTAACAGAACATATTGATGAATTGCCGTATGAATACATCGGTTTTGTAGAGGGCAGTGATGTCACCGCTGGTGATGTCCAGGTTGTCGTCACAGATGGCTTTACAGGAAATGTTATGTTAAAAACGGTAGAAGGAACCGCAAAAATGATTTCTCGTATTGTCAAGGCGAATTATAAGCGTTCTATATTGGCGATATTGGGAACATTTTTCTTGATACATTTGTTCAAAAGATTAAAGAACAAAATGGATCCGCGTTCATATGCAGGTGCGGTATTTTTAGGATTAAACGGATTTTCAATTAAAACACATGGAAATAGTGACGCATTGGCGTGGGCGCACGCGTTGGAATATGCGGTGAATTTATCAAAATCTGATTTCTATGGCAAAATTCGCGAACGCACCAGTGCGCTGGCAAAAATCAAAAACGAATTGAAAAAAATAGATTCAGCAGATTAATTTTAGTTTCCAAATGTCCAACCGATAAACGTATAACCACGTCTGGTCGGTGCGGTCATTGGTGTTGTTAGCGTACCATCATAATTGCACGATACGGGTGTATATCCATTATTCCCATCGTCATAATTAATGGTAATAGTATTCGCAACACATTGTGGTGAATCATTAATCATTGTGAACATAACTGATTGATAACGACCGCCTGATGCTGCATACTCGGCACATTTCCAAGCACAATGATACCCACAAGCCCCGTCTGAACCATCACCCATTGCGTATATCCACGCCACAGATAATATTTGCGTATCATTATTTGTTGGGGACCAAGATGTTGGCTTGCACCAACAGCGGGTTCTTAATCCAGTATCACCGTCGCCGGTACTGTTATCTACAAGGTTTGTTTTTGCAGGAAGTGTCCATACCGCTTTGTTTTCTAAATCGTAATTGTCTGCGGTTGGGTGTATAAATGAATTGCAACTGGCAATACCTTTTAATGTCCCGCTTACATTACTGGATGTCCATGATACTTTCCATTCCCCAGCAGACAAATCATTGTCTGGATTGCTGTTGGTGCCCCTGGCGGGCCAATAATGTGAACGATATTGATAATTTGTAGAAACGCTTCCTGCATCAGGTAATGTATATGTTGAAACAGATGTCAATTGATACCCCGTGTTACACGTAAATTCTATGGGGCAACTAATTCGCGTTGCGCTTCTGCGATATACGCGTCCAGATGTCGTTGCGTTATTTGCGTATGCGCAAGTTGCCGCGTGTGGATCACAATTCATAGCATTAGTTATTGTTGGACATGCAAAATTTATATAGCAATGTTTTTCTGTGCTGCTGCCTGTGTCGGATAATGGGAATGATTCAATACAAGCAATTATTCCTTGGTCATTGGTTTCATCGAATGTATATGTGCCACCAGTACAATAATAATTTGCGGGACACTGTTCGCATTCTGTGGCGTTTGCAGGTAAATATGTTCCGGCATTACACGTATATTCATCCGATGCCCAAACCAAATGTGTAACGCCCAGAATCATTAATAAACTGGATAAATATATTTTTACAATTGTCATTTTTTAATCGTCCCCCGTGGTGTAAATAAAATAAAACCACCAAATTCAAGGTGGTTGGAGGTTCAAGACAATTGTAAGTTAAATTGTGCCGCTTATTTTATCATAAGATATTATTCACGGGCCCTCCAACCTTGGTACAGTTGGAGATTTGACGTCTCTCTGGACGAACTTACAACGGGTCTTGACACCCCATCGCAAAAACTCTTTGCGACGTGGTTATTGTATCATATTTTAGCATTTGCGTGCAACAGCAAAAATGTATATTAATTGTATTTTATAAAAAAAGACCGCCATATTGGCGGTCGGGGGGTATAGTTTTTATGGATACTATTGCAGTAAACACCCATTGCTGTATGTTGTATATCCGTCCGGACATACGCACGCATCCGAACCCACGGATCCAGATGGGGCATACAATTGAACGTCGCTTGTTTCTACCACAGAGCCATTAACCATCTTGTACCCAGTGACAGTATCGCATCTTTCGCACGATATTGTTCCATCGCGACCTTCGTTCATATACTGATATTCTGGACAGACTAACAAGATAGTTTTTATCCAATCAGACATCGAACTTAATGACAATTTTACAACGTCGCTTGGTTTCTGACCGGTCACAGACATACATGTTTGAATATCAGCACGACATGCGTTAATAGCCGTTCTGGACGCCAACGGCGATGTGTTCGATTCATTATATCCGTTCGTAGATAAACATGATGTCACGTCGCTTAAACAATCTTCGGCATAGTCGGCTAAAATAGCATCCTGTTGCAATTTAATTTTGGTCAGTGTTGATGCCAGATACTGACGGACAACTTCATTATCTAACTTATAACGTTTGTTTGTTTTTGACGAAGATGTATATGTGTAATCCTGACACTGTTTCATCACAGATGCACACATACCGTGAACCGTGTCTTTGCTGTCCATATATCCAATCTTTTGCAAAATGTACGTCGCCATATCATCAGATTGAGTTATATTTTCAGCATTATCTTTCCAATTGCTCAATTTTTCGTCTATGTATTCACCCAGCGTTTCTTTTTTACCGCCGCCCCATGCGTTTTTAAGGTTGTTGCTGTCGCCATAGTTCCAAGATGAATACAAATCATACATACCCTTACTGGTCCATGTTTCAACGGTTCCAGTTGTCAGCGCATCAGTGTTTTTAACCGTCCCACCAGATATACCCGGTGTTCCGCCCTTTACAATTGCGCCATCTGCCAAATATTTGCCAGTCGGGTCCAGACACAATTCATAATCAGAACCACATACATATTCGTCCTGCATACAAGAATCAATCGCAGAGATACAACCGCGTATATCGTACGCATTACGATTTTGAGCCAACATTAAACGCGCCTGTTGCAAAATAGTGGTGGCATTACGTGCATTATCACGCATTTCCGCATTTGCATCATTCAGATTGCGTTCGTATGCGATACATTGCTTATCAATTTCTAAATCGTATGAATTAGTAATAAGATTTGCATCAATACCCTGAGCAGTGCACGTATTCAACACAGATGTTTTGCAACGCGCCATAGCCGTTTTATACAACTGTTCCCCGCGTTGATTTGATACACTGGACGAAGCGTTGCCAGTCCCCATATTTAAAAACGAACCCAAATCAAATCCAGAAGACAAATCAACATTTAACAATCCAGAAACGTCCATGGAAACGCCGCTTGTTGCAGTATAAGACGATGCGTTTGGCGAAGATACATCAACAATCTTTTTGCGTATAGAATCCAAACTGTTCTTAATCTGGGATGAATCAGACGAACCCTTCATTTCTAATTCAGCCTCGGTTTCTGTGAACAAAGACGCCACCTGTTCAGTTGTTAAACCCAGATATTTAATCTTTTGAACGGTATCTTGGAAATTTTCAGTTGCAGTGGCCAATGCCTCTTCAACTTTTTGGTAATTTTTTATATTCTTAGAGCAAGAACAACGACCCTGGTTATCGTCCAAAACGTTGCAGTAATTATCCATACATGCGGCATACTGGGCGCGACAATATTCTGTCAATTCTGCCACAGCGTCCAGAGTAGATGTCGTGTTTGATATTGCCGCTTCGGTAACAACGGCGGTGCTGGACGTTGGGATAGCCGACGTTGAAATACGCGATGAAATATTACGGCGTGCGGCAGTTCCTAAACGTGAATTTGAATTATACAACGTATTCCCAGAATCAGACAGCGTTGTCACATAATCAGATGACGAAGACGACCGATAAACCGGCATCACAGAGCCCGCATATGCACCAACGCGGGCAGTTGTGGTTTTTTTATCTGAATCTAAACGTCCAGAACGAGCAACCACTGCCCTTTGATTTGCGCGGGTTTCTTCGGCCAATTTTGATGTGCGGGATACGGTTCCACGGCTGACCTTTTGTGCATTACGAATTGTTGTTGGGGCAACACGCGTATTATTTCTGGCATTTGTCCCAGATGCAGTCGCCGAAATAGCGCGCGATGTAGAACGATTTGCAGTCGTACGTGGTTTAGTCTTTTTTTGTGTTGTGTTAACCGTCTGGACGTCGGTTTCTTCAACGTTTGTGGGTTCAATCATTTCGTCTGTATATTCAATGACATCGTCATAATACACAGGTGCAACCTCAGCAAAAGCAGGCAACATCAACAGACCACCCAATACAACAAAAAATCTTTTCATCGCTAGACTTCCTTCCTTATGTTTATGATAATTTTATCATAGTCACAAGTCTTTTACAAGTATAAAAACGATGTTTATTCGCTAATTTTTATGTTCGGACGAATTTTGCGAAGCGCATTCAAAGAATCAGTTTGGGTTTTTGCAAAATCAGACGGATTCCAAATCTGAAAACTGTTGCCGCGACCAACGAAAAGTGCGGTTTCAGTGATGTTTGCGTGTTTTAATAATTCAGACGGAATTATAATGCGCCCCGTCACGTCAAATGCCAACGGTCGTGCATCTGCAAATAAAAGAGCGCTGACGTTATCTAAATCGCCATCGAAAAGCCCGATTTTATCGGTTGCGTTGGCGATTTTTTCCATACGTGACATAGATAATCCTTCGATGCAGTTATGGGTAAAAGAACGATACAAAACGACGCCAGCAAAATTTTCATTATTCAACGAAGAACGAAAGGCAGCAGGCACAGAAATACGTCCCTTGGTATCCAAACGATTTTCATAGCAAGAAAGAAATAAACCCATTGTTTAATCCTCTTGAAATAGGTGTTGCCTTTTGTTCTTCGTTGGTGAATTTAGCATATGTTTTTATGGTTGTCAATGACAAGTTATAATCATATTATGGTATTTTATGGTTTTAATAATAAAATTCGCTATTTTTGAAATAAAATAAAAATAAATAAATTTTATGCTTGACGTGCGATTCGTTTTTGTTCTAAGATGTTTGTATAGACAAGGGAAAGGATAAGTCAAAACCCCAGAAAACCAAATAAAACTGGAATTCTGGCAAAAAATAAAAAAACTGAAAAATTCAAAATAAAAAATTGTAAATACATTCGTAAATACAAAAAATTTGAATTTTTTATACAAATGAAAGGAACAAGGGGGGACCGCATGCCAAAAAACATAAAAGAAATAATGATTGCTCTGAACCAAGTTTTAACAACAACAGTTTGGGTGAACGCTGACCGTCAAATTGTATCTTTGAGTGACGAATTGCACATCGGAAAGAATAATGCGCCACGTTCAATCGAAGATTTGTCTAGGGCGGCTTTGATTGGGGCGTATGTTTCTTTGCAAATCAGAACAGATAATTTTGATGTTGCCGCAGAAACATTGGAAACACCAATGTTGGCGATGAAAGTCAAAGAAATGGTGTTCGCTGAAGCCAAGAAAATTATGGACGCCGGCGAAGTTACTGAAAAATCAAAAAATCGTATGGCAGCATAAAAACGAGTTTCCGCTTTCGCGGAAGGAAGGGAGTCCCGCCACAGAACAATTCTGTGGCGGCACTTTTTTTGTGGTCTATATAACAATATAGACATAAAAAAACAACAGAAAAACTATACGCCAGATAAAAACAATTAGTCAAGTTCTACTTGGACTATTCGATCTGATAACGGTATTTGAATTATATCAGTAGTATCCCATGTGGTGTATATATCGATACGTTTTAAACTTAGGCTGCTTGATACGGCTGATATTTCCGCGTTAAGCACACTCATATCGCTACCGAGCTTTCCAGCAACTTTATTCACCGCCGCGATGGCGTCGTTATATGCACCCTTGACATACGCGGTGGATGCAATATGTGAATTATCGTTCGCGCCAACTGTTACGGTTTGATATGGCGGATTCACGGTTGCCACAACTGGGGTTCCGTATGGCGGCACTGGCGCGGGTCCAATTAGGTCTGTTGCGTTTGCGGCAAATGGTAATGTTGCCAAAATTGCCAATGATAATATTGTTGTTGTTTTCATCTCTGTTTCTCCTTTCCTTTTCCCATTTTGGGGTTAACCCCCTTCGGCTGCGTCGCACTCCCCCCATCGGGGGCGAATAACAAAAAACCGCTAGAAAACAAATTCAGGCGGTTGGAGGTTGAGAACAACTTTTAGCTTAAAATTGTGCCGCTTATTTTACCGAACGATATTATTCGCGCGCCCTCCAACCAACTTATTTAGTTGGAGTTTTTTAACGTCCCTTTTATATATGGACGAAGCTAAAAACGGGTTCTCACACCCCATCGGAAAAACTCTTTCCGACGTTGCCATTTTACCAAAAATCGAAAATCGATGCAAATGGTATTTTGGTGAACGTATGGTTTATGTATGCGTGTTCACCGTTTTTTTTATCGCCCGTTGTTCAATAATCGCACATCGTCAAATTCAGGATGCTGTTTGAATATGTTTGATATATGTGGACATATAGACATCACTTTGCGGTGCTGGGCGCGCGCCATTTCAATTATTTGTTGGGTTAAATATAATTCTATGTCGTCGTTTTTATAGTCAGGTTCGATTTCGGCATCTGAAATCATAATTTTGTCAGCACCAATTTTTATAAAAAATAGGCTGCCGACTTTCTTGCTTTGGTATATTGCATAAATTCTACAGCCGTCATCTGCGATTTGGAAAGTTATGTCGTGTTTGTACATAAAAAAAATCCTTTGGCTGTTCTTTTTGTTCAAAAAAGACTATACCATCGGATTTTTATTTAACTATAAGATTGATTTCTTTGATTAAATCAAATCAAAATTTCTGCGGATTATTTTCGCGCTTTTGCGCAGGTTGCTGGATTCTTCGGCACTCATCTTTGAACGCAGATTCATTAAAACACCGCGTTCGCCAATTACGCGTGGCATTGACATTGCAACCGCTGTTTTACCGACGCCGTCAACGATAGATGTGGTCAATATGCGGCGTTCATCATTTACGATTGCATATAATAAATCGGCAACCGCTGCGCCAATGCCGTCCCATGTCGCACCACGACCCTGGATAATTTCATAGGCTGCATTTTTCACGCGATGTTCAATCGTTTTACGTGTGGTTATTGGTAATGATAATTTCGCCTGTTTACAGAAATCATCCAATCCAATTCCGCCAATACAAACCGAAGACCAATTCACAACCGAAGAATCACCGTGTTCGCCCAATACATACGAAGTAATTGAACGTGTTGAAATCCCCAGTTGGCGCGATAATATGATTTTGAATCGTGCAGAATCAAGCATAGTTCCGGTTCCAATCACGCGTGTCGCCGGCAGGCGCGATAATTTTTGCGCCAACATAACCATCACATCCAATGGATTCGTGACGATAATAATTTTGACATTTTTTGCGTCTACATTGTCCATAACGCGTGGGATGATATCTTGGATAACTAATGAATTTTTATGTAATAAATCCATACGGGTTTCCCCAGGCTTTTGATTTGCTCCTGCTGCAATAATAACTATGTCTGAACCGCGAATTGCGCGATAGTTGGAAACCGCAGTTATTTTTATATCGTATGAAAAAGCAGATGCGTGTCCCAAATCTTCCGCCGCAGCGCGCGCACGAATTCCGTCGCGATCGTATAAAACTATTTCATGTGCCAAACCAGTATTTTTTACCGCTGTCGCGACCGCAGAACCAACAGACCCCACACCAATAATTGCTATTTTCATATAAATCTCTCCATATTTTTACGAAAATATTATATCACATTTTTGCGCATAAAAAAACGGGGATTTTAATCCCCGTTTTTATTCATTGATTTTATAATTCGTATAACTAACATTACCAGACACCCAAAAACAGGGTAAATCACCGCGCGCGGATTTAATGACCAAGATAATATTTCTGCGGTCATAAATGTTGCAATATTTATAACAGAACCGATAAAAATTTGACGTCCTGGTAAACGTAAAAATTTGCCCAACACAATTGGTAACAGCACAGATATATACACCAACAGTGACGTTAATGATAACAATAATACTTGGTTAAAAAATAACGCGATAGCCATCGCAACTATATATGTAATTAACGAAGCGATTTTTATTTTTTTAGAAACGTGACCTGGTTGTTTTGAAAATGGTTTGATTAAGTCATTAGAGATAGATGTTATAGCATTTAATACGTATGAATCCAGTGTTGAAACAATTGCGGCCAACGCAGCGATTATCGCTAGAAAACCAAAATGTGGAAAATTATTTCTGAAAAACAAAGGTATCGCTTGTTCTGGATCGGGCAAAACAACATTATTATTGCCAAGATAAATTCCAATATACGCAGCACTTAATGCGATGCTGAAATAAAACAGTCCGCCCATCATCAGACCTATTTTCCCGTGTGTCGGATTTTTTGCAGATTTTATGCGTAAATTTATATCTTGGGACAATGGTGTAAACACAGCAGGTATTGCAAATAAAATCATATAATCGATTGGCATCGCAACAAATTTATGAGAAACATCAGATGCTATTAATTGTCCATGATGATTGATAACAAAAAACAAAGTCGGGAATATTAACAATCCTGTAATCAATATGTATTGCAGAATATCTGTTCGTGTAACGGAATTAAACCCACCGAAAAATACGTATGAAAAAATTAGTGTTGATACAACAAAAGTAATCAATAGTGGATTAACTGTTGGAAAATATGGCGCCAATAATTTTGATAGCGCAACAAAATTCGCAGCAACAATGAGAAGAAATGTAAATGACGTAATCAATCCTGTTAATACAGTTAATCCTTTGTGATTAGAAGATAACAAATCAGATATTGTCGTCCCATGGTCACGTTCGTATTTTTTATAAAACAGCAACACAATCAATAAGCCAAACATTAATGAAATTGGATCTATCAAAGAATACCATTTGAATACATGACCAATTGATGCGCTGGTTAAAATAGCGGCACCGCCTGCGAATGTCATACTGATACCAGCGGCGATTGTGAACCAGTTTAATTTTCCTTTGCTCATTGTGAATCCAGCAAAAGAAGACATACTGCTTTTCTTCACCAACAACCCAACAACAAAGAACGCCAACAATGAAATGATGATAATAATTTGATTGATATCCATAATCATACCCCCAATAAAAAACATACAGATGACATATCGGGTCATCTGTATATTCTTTCTTTGCTGTTAATGTTTTTTAAGTTCCGTTATTAAATCCAAAATCGTATTTTGATAATCATTTACATCTATGGAATCTGGTAATTTCGAAGTATCATAATTATTTACACGATATTTGACTTCGATTTTATTTTGTTCCAAATTCTTTTGTGAAACAATCAAACGAATTGGCGCAGCGATTAAATCTGCATCTGCAAATTTTTCACCGGCACGATTATCGCGTGTATCTAATAAAACCTCTACATTTGCTTTCTTCAAATCGTTATAGATTTTTTCAGCCAATTCAAAAGTTTTATTTTCTTTGTCGACCAAACCAATAACTTCTACTTCAAAAGGTGCAGTCTCCATATTCCAAACTGGGCCGTTGTCGTCCGCGCTTTCTTCAATAATTGCAGCCATAACACGTGTCACACCGATACCATAACAACCCATAATAGGTGTTTTTTCTTCACCATTTGCATCGGTATATGTCATATGCATAGATTCACTATATTTTTTACCCAACTGGAAAATGTTCCCGATTTCAATTCCGCGCATTTTGTTTAATGGTTTGCCACATTTTGGACATACTGTGCAATCAGTATCTTCTAATTCTTTGTTCGCACGGAATCCGCAATCGCAAATGTATAATGTATCTTCGCCCATTTCATTTATCAATTGGAATTCGTGTGCAACTTTGCCACCCATATCACCAGTTGCAGACATAACGTCTACGAAATTTTTCAACCCGCAACGTCTGAACAATCTGTAATATGCATCAAAGCAACGTTTGTAATATTTTTCCAAATCTTCCTGGGTTTCGTGGAAAGAATAACCATCTTTCATAATAAATTCACGTGTTCTGATTAATCCAGCGCGCACACGCAATTCATCACGAAATTTAGTTTGGATTTGATACAACATAAATGGTAATTGACGATATGATGTCACAACAGAACGTGCATAATCTGTCACAACTTCTTCATGTGTTGGACATATCACATAATCTGCACCAGATGACCCTTTGAATTTTGCTAACACAGCCATTGCATCATAACGTCCTGTTTCTTTCCATAAATCAGCACTGCATACCACAGGCATTAAAATTTCTTGACCGTCAATGGCATTCATTTCATCACGAATAATATTTTCAATTTTATGAACAACACTCCATCCCAGCGGTGTCAATGTATATCCACCCTGAAATGTTTGATAGATATATCCACCTTTGACTGCGATTTTATGACCGCGCGTTGTTGCACCTGCGACGTCACCATATAATCTGTTAATGCATAATTTTTCAATTCTCATTTTTTATCACTCTTTATTTTTTATTATTTATTTTTCATATATTCATTTGAAATTATTTTGTGCAGCGTATCTGCAATTTGTTTCCTGTCAAGCCCGTCTAAATCGGGAACAGGCAACACATCGATTTCAACCAAGAAACCACCTAAAACCATTATGTGAAAAACCTGCATAAATGCACTACGTTCGCGTTTACAGAACGGGCCGCAATCCATTTTTTTATTGTCGAAATATGCAAAATGATTCGCCATATCTTCATCACTGATTTTTGTGCCGTCCCGCAAACGATAATGTATCACCACAGGTTGCACAGTTGCGCCAGTTTTTTCAACAACATCAAAAAGCGAACTTTTGAATTGTTTAACATATGCACCGTTTGTAGATGTTCCCTCTGGAAAAATGAACATAGGATAATTAACACGATCTAATTCATTTTTCACAGCCGACAATGCATCTATTGCATGTGATGGGCGACGGTCAATAAATATAACGCCAAATTTTTTTGCAATCCAACCAACCAATGGCCACTGAGAAATTTCTTTTTTGCCAAAGAAAGAACCACCAAACGCCACCGGCATAGTTGCTAATTCAAATACGGATATATGATTACACACACAGAGCAGGGGGCGTTTCGTAGACAATTTTCCATTAACTTTGAAACGGACACCAGTTATGAAATTAAATTGGCGCATAAAAAATTGCATATATTTCACAGACAAACGACCGCGCGGTATAAAGCATAAAATTAATGCGTTAATCCCAACCAGTCCCCACGCAAACACAAACCAAATCAGTGCCCACGTTGTATTAAAAATATTCTGTTTGCGAATTTTCATTTTTTATTCTTCTGTGTTTTCTGATTCTTCTTTGTCTTTGTCAATATATTCAATGTCGTTAACATCTTCACGCATAAACAATTCGGCAAAAGTTTGTATTAATTTTGCAGTCCCTGTAATGGGCGACATAATGATTCTGCCCAGCAAATGCAATGGGCCTTCTTTGATATCAAAGGCGTCAAATGCATTTTCAGAACCTGTGAAATGTTTTTGGAAAGATTTATCAAGATTTTTTGTTTGAACCAAGACAAAAACATCGTATGTTCCAAAACCTTTGTCAATAAACACGCCACGACCAAATGTTGCGCCTAATCTTAAATAACCTTTGATTAACGGTGTCATTTGTTTTTTTGCTTCGGTTTCATCTACGAAAGCGCGTGGCAATATATTCATCTGGGTCATACGAGGATCAACACCATTTGCCAAATTTTCTTTCATCACAGTTGCGCGTAAATGATATGGTGACAAATTATTATAATACAAATATGATAACGCCTGGGCAGATTGTGCAGGGTTAGTTCCCACAAACGATGGAACGCCAAACAATAATGCAATCTTGCGTTTTACAATGTATTCGCAAAGACCCGCCCAAAGCAATCTTATTACTAATCCGCTGTCGCGATATTCAGCCTTGACACAGGCGCGGGACATTTCTGCGATATTACCTTTGACCTTTTTTATTTTTGATAAATTAAATTCGTGTTCGCTGTAAAATCCGCCCATTTTTTCAGCAGCATCTCTGTCAATAATACGATATGTTCCGACTATTTTATTTTGATGGAAAACCGCCATATAATCAGCATATGTATCATAAGAATCATATTCTTCGCCCAGTGATTTTTGTTCTTCGGTTGCAGAAGCATTTTCTTCCAAACAGAAAACCTCGTAACGCAACTGGCGAATTTGTTTGCGCTCTTCTTTTGTTCTGGTTAAACGGACTTCGTAATCACGAACTTTGATAGCCATAATGTATTCCTTTGTAATAACACAGGACAAATGGTACCAAAGAAAAAGATCATAAGCAATTATTTTTATTAGATTAGTTTTTTGAAGTTTTTTACTTTAATTTATCAGACAATTCGGCGATTGCGATAGCATACCAAGACGAATTGTTCCATTTTTTGATTCTGTAAAAATTAGGATATGTTAAATACGCATTGATAACTGGCTTTGGCGCAACGTCTGAATCAGGTGTATCGGGCGTTTGGAACAAATCCTGTTTTGCAATTGATTTTGTATCTGCGACCAATCCTGCAATCATATCAGACGATGGAATAGGCGAACCGTCTGGATTTGTTACACCCAATTCAGACCATTCGTTAAGGCTTTTTTTGACATCGCCGTTCAACATAGCACGATCAAAATCGGCGGGCAAAACAACACGACGGACAATACGTTCATTTTTATTCCAACCCAATTTATTCAGATAATTTCCCGCACTATACATCGCATCGCCAATACTGTTTATTATATCAACACGACCATCACTGTTTCCATCAATACCGTATTGTGCCAATGTTGTTGGTATAAATTGAAAATGTCCCATTGCACCCGCCCAACTGCCGTGAATATCAGTTATGTGCAATTTGTTTTTATCAGCAATTTTCATCAAAGATAATAATTGTTTTGAAAAAAATTCTGCGCGGCGCCCCTCATAAATCAAGGTTATAAAAGAATCAGTTAATTGATATCTGGATTTTACTTTGCCGTAATTAGATTCCATGCCCCAGAACGCCAGAATAACATTTCGTGGAATTCCAAATTTATTTTCAACGTGTGTTAACAATGTTGGATATTGTGCGCGTTTTTGACGTCCCTGTTTAATCCTTTCTGATGAAACAGTCGATTTCAAATATTCATCCAACGTCAAAGTGAATTCTTTCTGGTTTTTATCAGATTTCACAATCCCCGGAATAAACATTGGTGTTTTCAAAGTTTCATCGATAACAGATTTGCTGATATTTTGCTGTGCCGCGGACGTTTTTATATCATTTAATACCGTGTCCCAACGTTCTAAATCAAATGCGCCACGGTCTGCGAATGCAGTAAATGCTGCCAAATTACATAACAAAAATATTTCGCAAATACGATTAAACTTTGACATCTTGAATCTCATCATAATTCTTTAGAAAGAATATTTCAATCCAATATGTAATCCAAACGAACGCCATACTGCACGAGACAAAGATTCGTCAATCTTTTCAGTATATGCAGGAATCGTCGTTATGATATAACTTCCTGGGTTGTCTTCGTCTTCAATGTATACAGTCTGTTCAGCAACATATAATTCGCCAGAAATCTTGCCAACGTGGAAATAGTTTGTATCCGCTTTAAGTGATATCGCCATACGATCAGACAATTGATATGAATATTCTAATTCTGCGCTGTATGCGAATCCACCGTTGCTGCCTTCGTCCAAGAAACTGGGGTCTTGTTGCCAATCGTCACGGTTTGGCCATGTTCCTTCGGATGAATATTTTGGCATGCTGACTTGGACATAAAGACGTAATTTATCTGTCAAAGTCATTTGTTTTTCAACTTCCAATCCAAGATAAAATCCAGACCATGTTGTATTATAAATATGTGTGATGCCATCAACCATTATAACGCCATCACCGCCGATTACTACGCAATTGCCAGCCGGAACGCCCCATGGCAAATCGCCCATATTAGAATTGTAATCAATCGTATCGATAGATGTTAATGTCGCAAATCCGTTAAGGCTGGTGCCCATTGCGGTGGCAGGAACAACTTTGATGTCTTCGGGACTCATACATATTTGATACAATCCAGAATCATCAGATACGGAAACACCCTGATCGACGGCATAATAGTTTTCTTCGATATCGCCGAAAACATACTGTCCCGTTTCAACCATCAACGGCAGATATACCCCAGGATTAGGATACATATGATTGCCCATTTTCAAATTATGCTTGAAAATTTCATAACCAATATACGGAGTTAATTTCCATCCAGCCACATCCCAAATGTGATGCGCACCAACCCCCAGACGTAATCTGTTAGTATGTCCGCTTTGGTCGCCCATAGATATTGTGAAAATACCGTCGGCAGGATATGCATAATCATATGGTTCCAAATCATAGTCCATAGACAGTCCGCCACTGGAATAATCACCATATGTATAATCGCCAACCAATGCAACGTCAAATCCGCGAATATCGACCAAATGCTTCACACCCAGATCGATTTCATTGAAAAACATATCGTCCCATTCCAAAATGGAATTAACCCCAGTCTTGAATTCAAAATCTGCAAATCTGCGTGAATAGCCAGCGTAAATCGTGGTGTTATTATCATTAACCGCATTTGCAACACCGTTAGGTGTCATCGCACCAGGAACCATTAACGCAGAATTATATTGCGGAATTGGCACCTGGTAAGAATATGTTTTGGAAGATAAAATCTGTCTTGCGCCGTTATTGCCAGCATATTGAACATAATTTCGTGGCTGAGAATTATTTACCTGTTGATAATTATTTCTCTGTTGGTATTTCCCATATGCATTACGATTTAAGCCCGAACGTGTATTTGTCTGGTAATATGACGGTACCCCTTCGTTGGACGCGAAACACGCCAAAGGTGCAACAATCCCGCATAAAACAGACAAAAATCTTGTTTTCATTTCTTCCTTTCTGGTGTATATTATATCACAAAAAGACCTTTAAAAAAAGCGTTTGTTTATATTGATTTTTATTTTCGTTGAATTATTATGTTTTCTATGAATTGTCCACATAATCTTTATATTCATGTCCCTTTTTGTATGTCAAAGTGTAAATATTGCGCTTTTTTTTCAAATGCGTGCGCAAATCCAGATTGGCAAAAATATGCAACCGATATATGCGATGAAATAAAATTTTGGGCGGCAAAATTGAGGCGTGTTTCTGTGCCGACTATATTTTTTGGTGGTGGGACACCGTCTTTGATGCCATTGGATGTTTTTGAAAGTATAATGAATTGTATTTGTGAAAATTTTAATCTGGATAACCAGATTGAAATAACTTTGGAATCAAATCCTGGAACGTTGGACGGTGATAAACTAAAAGGTTTCATTTCAAACGGTGTTAATCGCTTGTCGGTTGGTGTCCAATCGTTAAATGATGAAGAATTAGTATTTTTGGGACGTAAACACAATGTGCCTCAGGCAATAAATTTGTTAGATACTGCGCAAAATATGGGAATTCGTGTGTCGGCGGATTTTATTTATGGTCTGCCAAATCATAATGTCAAATCTATCGAAAATTTGTGCAAACAGATAAACAGTTTAAATTTGAATCATGTATCACTTTATGAATTGACGATTGAAAAAAATACACCGTTTGGAAAAATGAATTTGAAAATGCCAGATAATACTATTATGGCACAAATGTATACTGCGATACCTGAAAATTTATCTTTGCCGCGATACGAAGTTTCTAATTATGCAACCCCAGGCAACGAATGCAGGCATAATCAAAATATCTGGGCGGGTGGGGCGTATATTGGAATCGGACGTGCGGCGGCGGGTCGTCCATGTATAGATGGCAAATGGTATGATGAATTGGGCAATTATGAACGCTTTGAAAAAATCAGTAACGAAACACGCGCGCTGGAAAAAATTATAACAGGTTTGCGAACAATGCGCGGTGTAATGTTAACAGACGATGTTAAATCCAAGATAAATTTTGATTGGGTGCAAAGCCATAATGATTTAGTTGAAATATCTGGCGAATATTTGTATGCTACGCCCCAAGGGATATTAATTCTGGATAACATAACATTGGAATTGATAAAATGAAAAACAAAATTTTAAACATAATCGGTATTTTGGCAGTGTGTATCGCAACTGTTGTCGCCGCGTTTTTAATTAATAAGGAGAAAGCAATGCAGGTTGGAATTAAACTTGAAAATATGGATTTATCTGTTAACCCTGGAACTGACTTTTACGATTTTGCATCGGCTGGGTGGCGCAGAAACAACCCGTTGCCGTCAGATTATATTCGTTTCGGTTCGTTTGAATCTATTGACAAAGAAAACAATGAACGTATCCGTGAAATACTGGAAAATGATGATGGTAAAATCGGACTGTTATATAAAATAGCAATGGATACTGAAAAATTAAATGCGGACGGAATTGCGCCTGTGAAGCCATATATGGACGAAATAGACAAAATAAAAAATACATCTGATTTGATAGAATATATCGGAAAAAATCAAAAATATATAAACCCGTTTTGGGATGATGGCGTTATCTTAGACGACAAAGATAGTGACCATTATATCTTTACAATGGTGCAATCTGGAATCAGTCTGGAACGTGATTATTATTTTGATAATGATGACAAAGCCACTGAAATTCGCAAGAAATACAAAGAATATATAAAAAAACAGATAGAAAATTTCGGAATTACGCTGGACATAGACAAAGTTTATGCGTTGGAAGAACGTATGGCAAAATCATTTTTCAAGAAAGAAAAATTGCGTGACCCATTAATAAATTATCATAAAAAATCTATGGCTGATATGCGCGAAACGTTTCCGAATTTTGATTGGGATTTGTATTTCAAAGCGCGCGGCGTTAAACCTGAATACATAAATGTAATGCAAATTGAACCGATATCTGAATCCATAGCAATTATTAACGACACAGATTTAGAAACGATTCGTGGGTATTTAAAATTGCGCTTGATAAATGCATCAACATTATTATTAGACAGCAAAACATTTGATATCGGATTTGATTTCTTTAGTCGCACGGTCGCGGGACAAAAGGAACCAAAACCACGTTGGAAAATTTCTGTGGGCATCGTAGATGATACTATGGGCGAATCCACTGGTCGTTTATATGTTGAAAAATATTTCCCAGAAAACGCGAAAAAACGTATGGAAAATTTAGTTGCAAATTTACAGCGTGCGCTGGAAATGCGTATCAAAAAACTTGATTGGATGAGCCAAGATACAAAAGACCAAGCATTGAAAAAATTGCACACTTTCAAGGCGAAAATTGGCTATCCGGATAAATGGCGCGATTACACGGATTTAGAAATCAAAAACGATTCGTTATTTGATAACATTATGCGTGCATCGGCATTTGAAGATGCGTTCTGGTTGGTCAAAGTTGGCAAAGAAAAAGATCCAACAATATGGGGAATGAACGCACACGAAGTTAACGCGTATTACGACCCGTCTACAAATGAAATATGTTTTCCGGCGGGCATTTTGCAGTATCCGTTCTTTGATATGTCCGCAGACGATGCGTTTAATTATGGTGCAATTGGTGCGGTTATCGGTCACGAAATGACTCACGGTTTTGATGACCAAGGGCGACATTATGATGAACGTGGCAATATGCGCGAATGGTGGACCGAATCGGACGCAGAACGTTTTGATGCACATGCCAAGATTATGGTTGATTTCTTTGATAATATAATTGTTGCGCCAAATACCCATGCAAATGGCAAATTTACATTGGGCGAAAATCTGGCAGATTATGGTGGTGTGACAATTGCATACGAAGCCTATAAACATTTCGGTGAAAAATCCGAAGACGCTCTGGGATTCACACCTGACCAAAGATTTTTCATTGCATACGCCATGAGTGAAACTAATAATATCGCCGACGACACAGTGTTAAATCAAACGAAAACAGATCCGCATTCTTTGGCACGTTGGCGGGTGAACGGCATTTTGCCACATGTTGACGCGTGGTATGACGCATTTAATATCACCGATTCGGATAAAATGTATATTGCACCGGACAAGCGTGTGAATTTGTGGTAATTGTATAAATATAAAGTATAAAAAATACCACCGACAAATCGAATCGGTGGTGTTTTTTTAAATCAGGTTATCTTTGCAATTGTTCTTTGTATAATTTTTGCAAATCATTGTCAATATCGCGCAGTTCGTTAATCAGCGAATTGCGTTCATTTCTGTCTTCGACGTCGCCCAAACCATCATCATAAGCGTTTCTGACATATTCATCAATCGCGGCAATTTGTTTGTTAACCATGTCGCGACGTCTTGTTAATTCATCGATACGAGATTTGTTATCGTTTTGTTTCTTTTCTTGTTCGATTTCTTTTGCAACTTCAAAAACATCCAATTGTTTTCCCGCGGTCATAATATAGTCCCCATTTTGTTTGGTTATTTCCCAGAAACGATTTTTCTGAATTCATTAGACGGGCGGAAACTGGCAACGCGACGTGCAGATATTACCGCCGGAATCCCTGTTTTAGGATTGCGACCGATGCGCGCAGATTTAGACAAAATCTTAAAAGTTCCAAAGCCGGAAATTTTAACTTCTTCACCATTAATCAGCGATTGACCGATTTCTTCAAAAATAATATCGACCATTTTGTACGAATCGGTTGTTGTTAGTCCGAAACGCGTGCGCAAGGTGTTTGCTAAATCTATGCGAGTGACAGTTGCCATAATAAAAATCCCCTTGGTTATATGGGGTTATTATACAAAGTCTGGGGCAAATTGCAAATAATTTGTATGTAAAAACACAGGGATAAAAAAATGCGTTTTTTGAAAAAGTCAAGTAAAAAAATATGTCAAAAAACCTTTGACAGACAAAAAATCGCCTTTATTTATGATATAATAGTAAAAAATACTTGGCTTGGGGACGGCTATTATTTTGAGAGAGATAGACATGAAGAAATTATTAGGTGTATCGATCGCAGCGATATTGGCCGTCTGTCCAATGTTTGCGAATGCGGGTCAAACCGCGCCGGCATCAACGTCTGTCACTAATGTCGATATCGACACAACGGCAAATACGATAAACGACACTAAAAAGGTTGCATCTGCCGCCTTTGTTAAGGGTGCATATAATGCAATTCAGGGTGAAATTCGTAATATTTCCGCCGATATTGATGTGACATCAAACGGAAATACGATTACGGCTGCTAATAGTGTTGCTGAAAATTTAGGTGCATTGGATACAAAAATCGGTGCATTGGTTTCTCAGTTACCAGGTTCTAAATTGAACCAAAATGCAAGTGTTTCTGACAATTTGCAAAGTTTGAATAACGCAATTATCACATTGACTGGTGATGCCAGTGATGCATACGTGACCAAGGTCAGTGCCACGGCTTCGCCGGTTTCTGGTAAAACATTGCAATATGTTGATGACACAGATGGAACAAAGGTTGGCGTTAACTTTGGTATCTTGGATAACCAGGTTTACACAAACACAACCGCCATCAGCACATTAAATGATGCAGTGACAGAATCGGGTTCTGTGTTGTATATGATTGATAACAATGCGGTTAGTGCGAAATATGATAACACAACATCCGGATTACAAAATACAACTATCCAAGGTGCGATTGACGAAGTCGAAGGTCGTGTTGACACATTGGAAGCGGGCGTAAATCAAAGTGGTTCTGTGTTAAATTCAATCAGAGAGAATGCGGCAAACGCCACATATGATAATGATAACACTGATTTAACAGCCGAAACAATCAACACAGCGATTGATGAAGTTGCAAACAAACAAATACCAATGGTGACAGATTGGACAAACCAAACTGTTGAACAGGTCAAAATTGGCGAATTGGTAACATTTGTTGCACCATAATATATGGTTGACGTTATTAAAAAACAACCCGTGGTTTTTCCACGGGTTATTTTTTTGCAAAAATAATTAATTTCCTTTTGTATAAAAAATCGCCGAAAAAAATGCATTTTCTGAAAAAGTCAAGTAAAAAAATATGTAAAAAAAACTTTGACACGCAAAAAAATGACTTTTTTTATGGTATAATAATGACAAATGCTTGGCTTGGGGACGGCTATTATTTTGAGAGAGATAAACATGAAAAAATTATTAGGTATATCAATCGCAGCGATATTGGCCGTAAGCCCAATGTTAGCGAACGCAGAACCGGTTAATAGAACTGTTGCCAAACCTGCAGCAGTATCAACATCTAATGAAGGCATCAAAGTCGCTACGACAAGTTATGTCAAGGGTGCATACACCGCAGCCAAAACAGCGATTGATGGAATCATTGATGATACCGCCGTTACAACAGGTGGCCAGCACGTCACGGCTGGCAATACAGTTGGTTCTAACTTAGAACAGTTGAATGCTGGTATAGAAGCGAACGATACCAAAATTGGAGATATTGATGATTTGAAAGGTACAGCACAATCACCTAATAATCTTTTTGGTCAAGGTGAAAACCATGGCACAATCGTACAAGCCATCAATACAACGAAAACTGAAGCAAACGCAACCAGAGATTTGGTTGGTAATGAAAGTTTGACCACGAACTTTGGTAACGGTGCAACAGTTACAGGTGCCTTGAATGCATTGTATGAAGATTTGGGCAGCACAGACAGCAAAGTTATGGTTGTATATACTGACTGGAACGGTGGTCAGGCTGCACAAAGAGCATCTACGGATACAGTTAGCTTAGTTTCTACAACAGCCGCAGCTAGTGCACCAGGTACTTTACCGGCGGGTGAATAAGGCTAATCTCGGTTAGTTAAAAAAACTATATAAATAACCCGTGGGATTTCCGCGGGTTGTTTTTTTATTAAAATGTTTTGATTTATTTTTTTGTTGGTGTAAAATCATTCGCGTCTGTCCCCATAGTTCAATTGGATAGAACAAATCCCTCCTAAGGATTAGATGCAGATTCGAATTCTGCTGGGGACGCCACTGATGTTGTTGCAGACAAAACAAAGGGAAAATATAAATGAAAAACAAGGCTGTTAAATTTGGATTAATTGCATCAATTTTACCACATTTATTTTGTTGTGTATTGCCAATTATATTATCTGTGGTCGGTTTGGTTGCGCCTGAAATCGCGCATGCGGAATTTATTCCACATTGGATTGAACCGTGGTTGTTCGTATTTTCTGCGTTAATGTTGGGTGTTTCTTGGATTTTAATTTTAGGCGATTGTCCATGCGCAGAATGCGATTCGGAAAAATCTCATAGAAAACAGAAAATCATTTTAACTGTTATTACTGCATTATTCATAATCAGCGTTGTTTTGCATATGTTTGCACACGAACATTAATGCGCCGCTTGTTCTTGGTTGCTTTCTGCCTGATATTGCCAATTTATAGTGCCGTTTGGGTTCGATAACTGATTCCCCATAGAAACGTCAGTATAATTACAGTTTAACGCCGCGGATGTTGGCGAAGTTTCCGTTGGAACATATTTAAATGTCCCCGTAGAATCAGTAAATGTATTCATATAACAATCTGCAATCGTGTGGACGGTCCATTCATATACGCTGGTTGTCGAATAAATCTTTACCGTGGATTGGGCAACCGTGCCATCCCCAGGGCATTTTGCGCACGTCGCGTTCGATGCAGTGCATGTCGCGGTCAACAACCCGTTGCGCGTCGATACAACATCGTCGTCGTCCGACGGAATTGAATCGCGCAGACTGTCATATTTCGCGGATTTAGTGAAAATTATATCTTCGCCCGCCACAGGATTAAAAAATAAACGCAAATTTTTGATGTTGTTTTTACCAGTTTCGTCTGCATAGTCATAAAAATCATAACTGTTGGTGTCGCCGTTCAGTGCATAGCCCTTTAACCAATTTAATCCAACATAATTTGTTCCGCATTTTGCAAGGTAATAACCTGTGTCGCATATAATTTGTTCTGTGATTGTTGTTGTTTCGTCAGTGGCACCAAATGCGCACGAATATATGCCAAACGAAAACACAACGGCAACGCACAACAAACACAACAAAAATCTGTTGATTTTATTCATTTTTCTCCTGAATATGTTCATTCTAGACACTTTGATTTTTTTACGCAAGGGAAAAATAAAAACGCTTGATTTTGTATATTCGTTTTTTCTATAATTTAAATCACTGAATATGAAAGAAAGGGGTTTTTATGAAAAAATTCACAATGTTTTTGACTTTGATGGGATTATTTTCCGCTGCAAATGCCGCAGATATCCGGATTTTTTATGCGCCATGGTGTCCGCATTGTCATCATGCTCGCGATTTTATTAAAAACGAATTGATATATGAATATAATGATTTAAAAGTTGTCGAAATTGACGCCACTGTGAAAGAAAATACGCCAAAATTCCGTGACGCGTTGGTTCAGTGCAAATATACCAGTGGCGGTGTGCCGGTACTGGTTATTGGTGATAAATGTTTTCAGGGCTATGGCGAACAGGCAAAAACTGATATTCGTGCTGCCATAGAAATTGATTTGTCTGATGCCCAGAAAAAATCTGCAAATGACAATCGCGCAGAATTAAAGAAAAATCATGATGCGTTTGTTGCCGCACATGCGGGCAGACAAAACGCCATTGTCAGCCAAGGTGACGCAAAAAAAAATTAAATAGCGTCGGCATAATTTATTTTGTGCTGATGGTTTTAATCGCTGTGTTTTTAGGATATTTAATTGTCGCTAAATCGAAAAAAACAGGGGTAAAAAATGCTTGAATTAACTGCGTTGGATTATATATATATTGTCACGGTTGTTGGCTCTACGATTTGGGCAACGGTGCGTGGCGGCGTATATGAAACAATTGCAACTATGTCGTGGGCGCTGGCGGCTATTGCGGCGCGATTTGCATCCCCGTATCTGGACACCTTTTTGCAGAAATGGTTTGAATTGTCGGAATCTACTGTCGGGACGTTAATCGCATCGTATTTCATAGTTTTCTTTGTCATATTGGTATTGGTTGGCTTTATAAATCAGAAAATTCGCGACCGAATCCAAGACAGCGTTTTTTCCGTGACTGATAAAACTTTGGGTGTTATATTTGGAATTTTACGCGGCGTTGTTGTGATGGGGTTTGTGTATTTGGGACTGTTGTGGTATTATTCTGATATGCCGACTGGGTTGCCAAAGTGGGTGTTGCATGCGAAAACACGACCTGTGATGCAATTAACGATTGTTAAATTAGACGAATGGTTTTTCTTTGGAAATAATAAATTGCTGAAAAACGACACCAAAGACACGCAAAAGATTTTGAATAATTTGATAAATCCTGCGATTGAAAAGGTTAATGCCAAAATAGAAAGCAAACAAAATGCTGTGGAAACTGGCTATAAATCTTCTGAACGCGAAGCGTTGGAAAATCAATTGCTGCAAATAGAATCTGTGGCGAACGCAATCCAAAAAGAAGACAAATAAAAAACGCCGTTTCGGCGTTTTTTTTGTGGAATATTGTCCTGTGGCAAGCGGGGCAGTGCGCGTATATAATTATAATATGCGAAAATTCAAAATATTTGTGACGATTTTTGTGTTGTATGAATGCGTGATGTTGACCCTGCTTCAGGTCTATAATTATTGCGTTGGCGTTTTCAATGTGAATTTTTGCGAATACGGCGCGTTTAAGTATTTTTTACTATGCATAATGTTACCAGTGTTGTGCACTATATTCATCTGGTGGTTGCCAGACATAACAAAATTGTTCTGTAATAAATCTTGTAAAATTGCGTCGCCACAACCAAACGAAACAATACATGATGTTCTGCGTGAAATAATTTCTTCCAAAGATATAGAACGATTCATAACCGCGGCAATAATTATGGGTATTCAAAAATTTGCGCAAAGCCATCCTAAAACCCAAGCGGTGTTTGATAATTTGCTGGATATAATAAACAAATCAAATGACAAATAACATTTAATAAAAAAGCACCATAAGAATGGCGTTTTTTTATTAACGAAAATTCGTGGTGCCGGTTATAGGAACGATTGTGAACTACGCATTGAATTTTGTTTTTTCAATTGTTAAAAAAAACTTGTATATCTTGTATTTCTAATGTTTTCTGACATTGTTTGGTTTTGTATTAAGTAATTAAAATTAGGAAAAAATAGGTTGAAATAATCGTTGGTTTATGGGATAGTTTCGCATGTATTGAAAAAGGATACATGGTGAGAAAATATGTTTTAACATTATTGTTAACATTATTGACATATAATGCCTATGCTTTTTTTGATTTTGAAAATTATGTTCCAACATTGACAAACTTATATAATCAAGGACAGTCTGCTGGAACAAGTGCATATACAATGTCGTTTACACAGGTCGCGATAAATGATGGAAATAATGTTATAACAACATATGCAGTTGATGATGAAACACCTAAATATTATAGGTATTTGTATGATATTAATGGTACTTCTTCAGGATCATATGTATCCAATGGTACAAATGAGGTTATAAACAATATTACGAATAATTTTATCGATTTTACCACATCTAACACCATATACGCTATACTTAATTATGGAACAATAAATTCTACCACTGGTGATTTTATCTATAATCATGGTGCTTTTGGTAATACAGGGCTAATTACGAATGGACCAGGAGGAAAAATGAACTATATTACTGGTGATTTCATTAATAATGTAGGTCCTGTTATTCGTAATGGAGGAGTTTATTACAACAATTATGTATCCACAGAAGATTATAGCCATATAGGAACAATCAGAGGTAATTTTATTGGGAATGTTTCATACGGGTTTGGTGGAGCAATATGGAATAATGATGCGATCATAGATCATATCATAGGTAATTTTATTGGCAATAAGTTAGACTCTAGTGTTTTTTCTGGTGTTGGTGCGATTTATAATGATGGGATAATAGGCGATATTGTCGGAGATTTTATTGATAATATTCAAGGGGCTATTATGAACTTAGGTTCTATAAATTCTATCACTGGGGATTTTATAGGGAATTCTGGGGGAGCAATAGCTGGTGCTGGATCCATAAATTATATAACGGGAGATTTTATCAGTAATAGTGGTGATGTTATTATTAATAACCAAAATAATATGAATATTACAGGGAATATAGTTAATAACGTCGCTACTGGTAATAATGGGGTTGTGCATAATAGCTATAAATATGTGTATTCTCAAGAGGAAGGGGGGTATTTTAAAGGAGCTGTTATTAATTTTATTTCAAATTCCGAGAATTACGTAATTTCTGATAATTACTCTTTTAATAATAATGGCAGAAAAGATCTGGCAATATATAGCGGGATAACTGAATTTCCTCCTTCTTATGACGCGAATGTTACTGATTTTGTAATTTCTTTTACCAATAATAATAGTACACATTATACGGTTAATGATGAAATTGATGGGGTAACTCATAGCGTTTTAAATATAGGTGGTGATAATACAGGTTATACAACATTCAATAATAACATTGATAGTATTGATACTGTAAATATTAATAACGGTAAAATGTTTTTTGGACAAACACCGTCTGATTATACTGGTACCCCTGATATTGGACGTTTTGTAAAAGCGGTCAAGACTATTTATAAATTTAATGAAGATATGAATATTTGGCTCCCAGATGCAGTTATTGAGGTCGGGCCAATAATGAATATGAATAATGGAACGTTTGATATAGCTAATGGATACACAGAAACGGTTGGTTTAAAAAGTATAAATTCAATCGGAAATAATAACTTTTTATTAATTGACTTGGACACAGAAAATAAACTTGCTGATGTCATAGAAGTTGATACAGATATTACGGGTCAAATAAATTTGGTGGTTAATTCATTGTCAAATCTGGATATTGATAATTATGTGATTTGGTTTTCAGAAGGTGTTTCTGATGAAAACAACCCTTTTAATTTATATTCTGTATCTGGCTTAGATTATGATTTGCAAGTGTATGTTGATGAATCAAGTCATAGATACGGTTTAATAAAACAAGGTGTGACGAACCCAGAGGATCCGAATTCTGGCAATGCCAGTCCTAATGAACCAGAACAACCAGTGGCACTTATATTATCTGCAGAAGTTATTCAAATGGCGGATTATACGGCAAAAACGGTTACTCATACTGTTCAAAAGTTAACTAATTCTATGCAAAAACGTGTCGGTGAATTGCAATGGTTGTTAAAAGACAACGATAATCAATCTGATTTAAATAATGCTTTTTGGACACGTGGTATTCATAAAAACTTTGATGCAGATAATACTTCCGTTGGATTATCTGGTATAGAATTTGGTTATGACAGAATGATATTATCCACAGATAATTACAAATGGTTTATCGGTGGTCTTGGGTACATGTCTATGGGTGATAGTAAATTCAAAGATACTAAACTTGATATAAGTGGATATGGATTAGGTGCTTATTTAATGATGCTTGAACAATCTGGTTGGTTTACAGATTTTGTATTCAGGCAACACTTTATCAATATGAAACCATCAGACGTAAAAACTGATTACACAGCAAGCAGTTTGAGTTTAGAAATTGGTAAAGAATTTGTGTTTGGTTGTGACGAATTGAAATGGTTTACGAAACCGTCATTAGAAGGCACTTATATTTCAATATCTGGAACAGACATTGGTTCTTTCAAAGTCCAAGATTCAACATCCAGTATGGCATCATTGTCTGTATTAGCAGGTCCGAGATGGGATTTTGCGAGTGGCGGAAAATTCCAAGCATACGGTAAAATCGGATATACTTTGGATAATTCTGACAAGATTGATGTTGTTGTGAATGGTGTCAGTACAAAACAAACTGTTGCAACAAATACAACGGAATTTGGAATTGGTTTCGATTATCGTGGTATTGAAAAAGCAACAAATATATATTTGGAAGCATCATATATTACCGGAACAAATTATTCAGAACTATCTGGTAACCTCGGATTAAGATACGTGTTTTAAAATCGGGAGCCCCAATGTTTTGTTAAAAAACAAGGTACACTGTGCGTATCTTCGGATTTCCTGTTTTTTACAATTTTATTGATTCTAATTCGTAAAAAAGAAAAACCGACATTCGTGCCGGTTTTCTAATGTTTTAATCCTGGTGCCGGTTGAGGGACTTGAACCCCCGACCCTCTGATTACAAATCAGATGCTCTACCAGCTGAGCTAAACCGGCAATGCAGGACATATGATATATATATTTGAAACGTTTTTCAAGTAAAAAATGGGGGTATGACCTAAAAAATGAATAAAAAACTTGCCTTTTGCAAAAAATACACGGAAAATATATACGAATTATACAAAATGGATTTGATAATGATTAAAAAACCTGAACTGTTGGCCCCAGGTGGAACGTTAGACGCCTTTAAAACTGCGATTCTTTACGGGGCAGATGCTATTTATGCGGGATTGCCAGGGTTTTCTATGCGTGCGCGTGCAAAAATCACTGTGGATGAAGTGAAACAGGGCATAGATTTTGCGCATTCTCATGGGAAACGTGTTTATTTAGCGTTCAATTTGTTTGCGCATGACCGCGATTATGCAAATATGGGGCGCGTTTCAGAAATATTGGACTATTTGAAACCTGATGCACTGATTATATCTGATGCGGGAATTTTGATGTGGGTACGTGAACACCACCCAGATATTCCGATTCATATATCGACCCAGGCAAATATTTGTTCTGCATCAACTGTGAAATTTTGGCAACAGGCCGGCGCAGTGCAATGCGTGTTGGCACGCGAAGTATCACACGAAGAATTCAAATCTATACGTCAACAGTGTCCAGATATGGGTTTAGAAATATTTGTACATGGTGCAATGTGTATGTCTTATTCTGGGCGGTGTTTGTTGTCTAATTTTATTACTGGGCGTCCGTCAAATCGTGGTGCGTGTGCTCAGTTATGTCGTTGGAAATATGATGTGATTTTACGTGAGACAGAATCTGGTATCGAAATGCCAATCGAAGAAGACGAACATGGCGCATATATTATGAATTCCAAAGATTTGTGTTTAATGCCTCGTCTGAAAGAGGTTATAGATGCAAATCCTGATAGTTTGAAAATAGAAGGCCGCAACCGCAGCGAATATTACGTTGGTTCGGTCACGCGCGCATATCGCAATGCAATTGATGCATATGTGCGTGACCCAGAACATTTCAATCCTGATGTATTTATGGCGGATTTAAATGTGTTAGAATCGCGCGGGTATACTACGGCATTTTTTGATGGGAATTTACCACCAGATGCGCATGATTATAATACAACGCGGTCTTCGTCTGATTGGCACGCCGCAGGCGTTATAACCGATGTTAATGATAAAAATATAACGTTTGAATTGCGTAATGAAATAAAAGAGGGCGATGAAATCAAATTTATTTTGCCGTACATAAATGAAAAGATTTCTGTTGTTGTTGATAGTATAGTAAATGCTAAAAATGGCGAAGTCTTGCCAAAGATGTCTGCGGGGCAACATAATTCTATATTGATACCAATAGAAAAAATACCAAATCAATATCGTGATAAATTTGTGCCGTTAATATTGGCATATAAACATAAATAAAAAAAGCGCCATAAAGATGGCGTTTTTTATTTTTGTTCGTTTGTTTGCATTGCTGGGATTTCTACGTATGAATTATACGGTGCCAGATATCGCGTTCCCGTTCCACAATAGAACATATTTAACGAATCGTCATATTCACGCACTGCACTGACCCATCTTTCTTGGATTTCTTGTTTTGCACCTTCGTATCCAGAAAATCCGCCCAAGGCACCACCCGCAGCGGCACCAGTCAAAGTCGCCTTCATACGACCAGAATTTGAAAAATCAACCAATGCGCCATCTGTTGCGCCCAGGCCCATTGGTTCAAAGTGCGGTTCATATGCAGGTGTTGATTTGCCGTCTGAATCTATGGTGCTGACGCTGGTGCGTTCTTTGCCAACAGAACCGTCATGATTACGGGCGAAAAACGTTGGATGATATGTTTGTGCCAACGCTTCATAATCGCTGACCTGGTATCCCATAAGTTTGTTTGGCAAATTATCAAATACCGCATAGCCTGGTTCGCCGCCGCCCTTTGGTATTTTTGCGCTTGTGACCAGATAGAAAATATTATCACCAGTCATTTTTTGGTGTTCAGGTTCTTCTTTAAAAATCTTTAATGTATCATCTTGACGTGAAAATTTAACGGCGTTGTTTAATAGAGTATCTTCTTTGCCGATTGCAGCTTTATAAGAACCAGTGGACAATTGTATGTCTAATAACGTATTGCTAGAAACTTCTCTGCATTTATGGTATACAAGGTCACTAACGTCGGCATAGGGTTGTATCAGACCGCAGTAGTCATCGTTTTTATCGTCGTCAGTACACACCTGGCATGAACCCGAAGATGCGTTTTTTGTGCAGCGCTGGCATGATAACAGTGTGCCAGGTTTGTTTATCAAATACAGATTTCCTGTATCGCTGGTGCTTTTTGGTGTGGTATAATTCGTTGCGCCCTTCATATTAGTCAACGTCCCGACAACACAGTCTTTTTCAAAACCTTCAACATTACATTTTGTTATTTCCAATGTTGTGTCGCTGCCGTTCATTCCCGCTTTCATATTACCAATAACGGCACCTGTCGCAGCATTCACGGCGGTCGATTTAATCGTGTCGCCTGCAACTTTGCCAGAATATGTGCTGGCTGCCATAATTCCTGCGCCAGCGGTTGCGCTGATTGCGGTATCAACCAATTGTCTTTTGCCTGTGCCGACCAGTTTTGTGTCGCCAGCCTGTTTTGGTGCCAACATATTTCCGGCAATACCGCTTATTATCGCTGCGGCAGCGATTTTGAATCCGGCATTTTGTTTTTGCTCTTGATTCATCACTTTTTCGACGTCTTCCATTGTGGGCGCCGCATCGGCAGGTAATTCAAATTTTTCAAGTGCGCTCATCCAGCCAATCTGGGGGAACATATCAATATTGCATTTCATTGTGTCACCAGATGCCAGTGTAGTCTGGGCCAAAACTGTATTCGTATTAACGTCACGTAATTCAACGACGGCAATACATTGATCCAGTTGATTTCTGCGAACCCCAGATGCGGGTATTCCCCATCTGAACAATCCAGTTGGATAAATCATCGCGCAATTCGCCAAATCAGAAGTAGTGACATTTTCAGCAGTGTTTGTCGCGATACTGTGCGCTAATTTTTCATTGTCAACCGCCACAGGCAGATTTTCTGTATTCGCGGCATATTCGCCATTTGCAATAGCATTCTGTTGCCGAACAGCCATCACTTGGTTATAAGCATTTGCATAAGATGCAGAATTTTTAACACTGATACGGGCATCGGCAGGCGTATTCATGGCGCACGCCAACATCATAGAAAACAAAGAAATTTTACATATTTTGTTTTTCATAACATTTTACCTGTTAATATCCCGTTGTGCGGAATAATTAAAATTCTAATCTGGCACGAACACCAACGTCAACAGCACTTAATCTGCCACTTTCAAACCAATTAGTGTAATGAAATACACTGTCGTATGGCGCTTCGTATTCATCACCAGTTCCGTCGCTTAACCATTCCGTTTGCGACACAACGATAGAACCAGATGTTTTTACTTTGCCAAGATTGGCATAACGAACAAAGAAATCTATTTTTAATCCGTCTTTCATATCTGTGGTGACACCTGCCTCTAATGCAAAGGCAATTTGTTCCATTGTTCCACCATTGTGATAACCATAAATATCAGACACAGCCGTCAAATCCCCAGGGTCAACACTGCCAGGTCCCAATCCGCCGGTTTCATCGTAAAATCCATTATCAAACACAACGTAATCTGCAATCGTATTCAATGCCAATCCAACACCGGCACCAACATACGGACGCAAAGAACCACCGGCCATATAACCCGTATATGAATCGATATTATAATATACGTTCAACATCGTAGAATTAGACGTAATTGCGCCACCGCTGACCGATGCATTTGTAAAACCGTCACCCGTAGATGTTTGAACATTGTCTGCGTATGATAACCCCGAATAGCGCAGGAAAGAAAAGTCAACACGAATGTCGCTATTAATCGCGGCACCCACAGAAACCTGAAGCGGAATAATCGTATCTTTTTTGAAATCAGATGTCCGGAAAGAACCAGGTGCCAAAAACGCCTTGTCTTCGCCACCATAATCAACAGACATACCGCCGTTCAACATTGCCGTATAACCCGCAGATACGCCGATGTACAGACCGCTTTCAGCCAAACGATTATAATCAGATGATTGGTAATATTGGCGTCCCGCATTTGTCGCAGACGAACCAACGCGTGGCAAAGAACCCGTCACACGATTTGGATTTGTTGCCGCCATAGGACGACCATTAAGCGCAGATGCAGATGCCAATTGTTGGGGGGTGATATTTGTCCCCTGACCAGTAATTTGATTCATCGGTTTGGCCATCTGTTGAGCCATATATGTGTTGGGTGCGACATAGGCCTGACGTGCAAATTGTTGTGAATTATAAACCGGATACGCGGCACCTGCCACAAATGGCAGTGACGACACAATCCCCGCAAACACCGCAAGAAAACTGATTTTTTTCATCTTTCCTACATCTTCCTTTGCGAATATTATATCATAAAATGACCCTTAAAAAAAGCGTTAAAAACATTTTTAATGCGATAAAATAAAAAATTGCACCCAAACGGGTGCAATTTGTCCAATATAAGTTTATTTTTTTGTTTTTATTTTTTTAGAAACGCGCGTTCATACGAACACCCAATTCTGCTTTGACATCTGTTCCATTTTGAGATTTTTCATGGGAACTATCAAAAGTGTATTCCGCATACAGTGCGATTTGAATATCGTCTGTAATCTGGTTTGCAACACTGGCCTTGACAGTGTATTCTTCCCAACCATCATCCATGTCTTTTGTCATATCAAGCAAAGATTCTTTTGCAGCATTTTGATATGGTTGATATCCAGCTGGAGCAGCAGGTATTTTTGTATGAATACTTTTTACACCGTTATCTGCGTGTCCATAGTATTCAAACCCGGCACCAAATGACCATGTTTCGTCCAGTTGATAAAATGCATCAATCCCAGCACATGTTTCGTGTGTTGATTTCAAATCAACTGCAAGTTCTTCTGGAAAATTCAACGCCAACAGACCCGTTGTTGGATCGATTGCAATTTTATTATTATGGTTTCCAAATGTTTGCAAATATTCAGCGTGTGCGGCCAATGTGAAATCGTCCCATGTTTTTCCAAAACGTGTTCCGCCAATTATACCCCAACGACCGTTTGAATAATTGTCAAAATCAAACACAAATTTTGACCCAATCTTTTTAAGTGTCCCCTTCATAGGGGTGACGCCTGATAAAAATCCGTCTGCATAGAAGTCCAAGATAAATGGATCGCTTTCTTCCAGGACACGATATGTTAAACCAATACGTCCACGGTGCATACCCTTGCGGTCATTTCTTCCGTCCTTGGTATATCCAAAATGACCATGCACGTCCAGGTTATCAGTAATTCCATAGCCCATATCGCCTGTGAAACGCCATACAGGGAAAACGTGTTCTCCGGCTATGTGTTTGTCTTTTAACGCTTGGGTATCATCTATTGTTTTGTACATCATACCCGCACCAGTTTTCAAATACACTTCACGATTTTGTGGCATGTAAAGTGGATTTTCCAAGTTTGAAGCTAGCGCACCTGTGGAAACCACAGACGCAGTCACTGCTATCAAACGTTTCAAAGATTTTTTCATCCATTACTCCTTTGTTCATTTGATGAAATAACCAACCCCCATTTTTGGCAAGACTGGCGTTATATCCACACCACCCATTATTGGCAATAGTGCGCTTTGTGATATAACCCACACATTGTGATACATATCATAACGTATGTCAAAACATAAATTATCTTGACACGATACTTGAAATGTGTAAATCGCAAACTATATCAAATACTGAGAGTGTACGGACCCATTAAAACCAAAGGGGCGCGCCATGATGAACATTATGTATTCTGGAAATATTCAATCCAATGAAATTCTGTCGAATCCAGATGTAAAGCAACGCATATTGATGATGACATCTGACAGTAAAAATAAACAATTTGAATTAACCAAAGAACAGAAAAAACAAATCAGACGTAATTTTGCGGTTATGTTTTATGCATTAACTGTAATCCATTGGTGTAACGGCGCAACATTAGGTGCTGCGATGCAAAGGGCATTGGAAACGATGTCTTCGTTTGTAAAATCTAAAACGAATCCTGAAAATCCAATGAGCATATATTTGCATGAATTAGATAGCGAATATCGACGCAAGATTTCAGAGCGTATAATGACCGGTAAATATTCTGATTCAAAGATAGAATTAAATGAAAATTTAGCGCAAAAATGGGCAAAATTAGAAATAGAAAGTTTCAAAAAAGCAATTGGTTTAATGAATAATATGTATAAACAATTAATGCCAAATAAATCAAATGCGGCACAAAATTTCTATAATAATATTGCGCAAAATATACAGTTGCAAAATTCAACAAATGAACGTGCTGCGTAATTAAAAGTGTAATAAAAATGGATTTTGAATTAGAAAAAATAATGGCAAAAGTATCTGGCGAAAATGTTGAAAATTTCGCTGTGCGTGTTATTGGACAACATGAAAAAAGCCAGATAGATTTTGCTTTGAATCAAATATTTTCGGGACTTTCAGTGCTAGAGTGGATGAAAAAAATGACGTTGGGCGATGCATGGAACAGGGCACTTGATAAAATGCGTGACTTTATTTTTTCTATATCCGAAAAAAATTATATTGTTGATTATTTACGTGTTGCAGTGTTTGAACACAGAAATCAAATGTTAAGAACTTTATCGTCCAGTATGCACATAAATGAATACATACAATATTCATCTGAACAACAGCCAGAGTTAGAAGCGGGCGCGCGCAGAAAAATAAAAAATGGTATTGATATTATACAAAATCTTTTATCTGGCGCTGCAAATCCAATTCAACACACAGAACAATCAAAAACAGATGATGATAGTTTAATTTTACAACAATGCCATGAAAGGCAAAACACAAAAGAACATGAACGCGAAGAGCGTATCAGAAAATAAAACCGCCATTTCGGCGGTTCTTTTATTTCTGTGTCACGATTTCCAAAATACGTTTGACGACATCGTCCTTGTGAATTCGTTCCTGTTCCATTGAATCACGATGACGCAATGTGACCGTACCATCTTCTAATGTTTGATGGTCAACAGTTATGCACACAGGTGTTCCTATTTCGTCATGACGGCGATAGTTTTTACCGATATTGCCAGAATTTTCTAGTTCTATTTTACCAATACCCAATTTGCGCAAATCATTAACAATTTGATTTGATGCATCGACTATCTCTGGGACATTACGAACCAATGGGATAACCGCAGCCTTGACCGGCGACAACCATGGTTTTAATTTCAGCACAGTGCGTGTTTTTCCATCGCCCAGGTCTTCGTCTTCGTATGCCTCTATCATTGCAGCCAACATAGCACGATTTACACCCATCGCTGTTTCAATCACATATGGGATAAAGTTTTCGCCAGTCTGGGCATCCGAATAAGACAATTTTGTTGTAGAATCTTTATTTTCCATAACGTGCGCAGACAATTTGAATTCTTCTTGGGATTTTGTGTGTGACCCCAAATCAAAATCTTGTCTGTTGTGTATACCTTCGACTTCATCAAAACCATCAGGGAAAGCATATTCTATGTCTACTGCGGCCTTGGCATAATGTGCCAATTTTTCATGTGGCATAAAACGCAATTTTTCAGCCGGAATACCAATAACATCAATCCACCACGCCAAACGTGCGGCCTTCCACTGTTCAAAATATTTTTCATCGTCCACAGGGTTCACAAAATATTGCATTTCAGCCTGTTCAAATTCGCGCATACGAAAAACAAAACCACGTGGGGAAATTTCGTTACGGAAAGCCTTGCCAATCTGGGCAATTCCAAACGGCAATTTGTGAGGCTTTGAATCCAGAACATTTTTGAAATTTACATATGTAGTTGTTGCGGTTTCAGGACGCAAATACGCATTGATTTCGCCATTCGCCATCGCACCAATAGATAATCCCATCATTAATTGATATGCGCGCGGTTCAGTAATATCAGTACTGCCACAGTTATCGCATTTTGTGGGGTCTTTCATTTTATCTTGGCGCATACGGGCACCGCATTTTTTGCATTCTACCAATGGATCAGAAAAACTGCCTTCGTGGCCAGAGTATTTCCACATTAAACGGTTTGTTATCAATGACGCATCCAGACCTTCTATGTCGTTTCTGGAATAAATCATAGTATTCCACCATGCATTACGAATATTGCGCATCAATTCGACACCGTATGGACCGTAATCATACGCGCCACCCAAACCACCGTAAATATCAGAACCTGTGAAAATAAATCCGCGTCTTTTGCAAAGTGCTACTATGTCATTTATTGATTTTGCTGGCATACTTCTTACCCCTGTAATATTTATGTTTTGCAGATATTCTATATTGTTTTTATTAAATTGCAACTTTATTCATGGTCTGGGGCGATTGCAGACATGGGACAAATTGATGCACATGTTCCGCACCCCATACATTTTGTTTTATCAATTTGGCATTTGCCGTTTGCCGTATCAATAATAGCCATCGCAGGACATGCGCCCATACAACTGTGACAACCAATACATTTATTTTCATCTATTTTATAAACCATTTTTTATTCCTTTTGTTGATTAATTACGATTGTTTAATAAACTTAATATATATTCAAACAAAGCGATGAACGAGATATACATATGCAATGCGCCCAACACCGCCAGTTGATTTTTTGCGTTTTCATTGTTGCCCAACATAATATACGCGCGCTTCAAAGTTTGCATATCATACGCGGCAAACAAAGCGAACACTAATACACCTATTAAGCAAACAATAGTGTTAAATGTTGCACCCAACGGGAAAAATATAGACGCAACACCAACCAATATTAAACCAATCATTCCCAAGAATAAAAACGTTTGCAGGAAAGATAAATCTTTGACAGTTCTATATCCAAACAATGTCATGCATCCAAACATTGCGGCCGCTAAAATAATAGCCAGCAATATTGATGCAGGGCTGGACACTATAATCAATGGGGTAATAACTACGCCCATCAAGATGGAATATAAAAACAGCATTAACATTGCGCTGGACGGTTTCATTGAAAATGCGCGCGCTTGGGCCCAAAGTGATAATGCCAAACCACCAAATGCAATGATATAATATGCCCCAGACAGTCCGCCATTATAAATCAATCGTGTCCATGCACCAGATATCAACATAATAAACGTCGTCAGAGCAGTCACACTGACCGCACCAGTCATCAACCCGAATATGCGTTTCAAATATAATTCAATCCCAGATGGTTTTGTTGTTGAAATATTGTTTTTTTCCGTCATGATAATTCTCCTTTACCGGAAATATAATACAGGGTCAGAAATAATTCAAGGGATAACAAAATATAATTTCTTTGCACTTTTATAATTTTTATATTGACAATTTTTTTTTGTCAAATTATAATATCGCGGAAATTAAAAAAATAATAAAAAGGATTTATAAAATGGCAAGATCTTATCTTTGGGATGGCAGTATGCGTATTTATCCTATGGGCGGTTCAAAATCTGACAAAGAAGCGGGCATAGAACGCGATAGAAAATTGTTGGAAGAAAAAGAAGAAGCGTTGGCAAAATTACAACAAGAAGCCGACGAATACGAAAAAGCGGGCAGGGCAATTGACCCAGATACAGAAAATCGTATAAGAATTTTACAAGGCAGAATCAAAGATATCAAAAATAGAATTGATTTGGAAGTCGAACGTTTAAGCATAATATCCAAATAATTAATCGCTTTTAATTAAAATCGCGCCCATGTGGTGCGATTTTTTATTGCAAATGATTTTAATTTGATATTAAAATCGAACAAACAAAGGGGGTTGCCTGTGGCTATCGTTATAAATCCTATTTCGCCGGTTGCATTTTCTGTGTTTGGGATTCCTGTGCGTTGGTATGCGTTGGCATATATCGCTGGATTTATAATTGGTTTTTATCTATTGAAGTATTTAATCGGGCGAGATGACGCTCAAATCAAATTGAATAAAAAACAGGCTGATGATTTTCTGACTGCGATAGTGTTGGGGGTAATAATTGGTGGTCGAATCGGTTATGTATTGTTTTACAATTTGTCTTATTTTATTGGTAATCCGTTAGAAATATTCGCGCTTTGGCATGGTGGAATGAGTTTTCATGGCGGATTGATTGGTGTCATAGTGGCAACTGTGTTATTTGTTCGTGCACAAAAATTTTCAAATGCATCGGTTGCACAAAATTCATTTCGAATGCTGGATTTAATGGCGGTTGTAACCCCCATAGGATTAGGTTTGGGGCGTATAGCGAACTTTATAAATATGGAAGTAATGGGGCGTTTCACGACATCGCTGTTGGGCATAGTTTTTGTTGGTGGACCACAATCCCCGCGTCACCCCAGTCCACTTTACGAAGCCACACTGGAAGGTTTTGTTTTATTTATAATAATGTGGTTGCTTTATACCAAAACGAATTTAAAAATGCATGCCGGCGCATTGGGCGGAATGTTGTGTATGTTGTATGCGGTGTTCAGAATTTTCTGTGAACAGTTTAGGCAACCAGATGCGCAAATTGGATTTTTAACTTCATGGGGTTTAACCATGGGACAATTACTTTCTGGATGTCTGTTTGTGTTGGGGGCTGGGGTTTTGTGTTATGCTATGAAATACCCGATATCTGGCCATCCAGATTAACCATTTGTGTAAAATGAAAAAATAAAATTTGACATTTGGTGCACTAATATATAAAATGCCAAAGTTGTTTTGACGGATATTCGTTGAAAAACTTTGTTTCTTGGCAATCAGGATGGGTGGCAGAGTGGTCGAATGCGACGGTCTTGAAAACCGCTGAAGCCGCAAGACTTCCGGGGGTTCGAATCCCTCCCCATCCGCCAGTATTCTGGGATATACGGCATCCCACATAAAAAGCCCGCAGTTCTGCGGGATTTTTCATGCATTGACTTCGGTATGGGCGAAAAATGCCCTTTTTTACGCCATAATATCCTGCTTTCTATACAACCCCCGTTTTCCGATAGTCAATACCTTGAAAAATAGCCAGAAAACCCTATATAAACACCGTAATAAAATTATAAAACACAGGAGAAAAAAATCGCTTTTTTCATTGAAAACACAAGGTTTTTGTATTACATTTTTCATGAAAATTTATGAGGACAATTATGAAAGAAACAGTAAAAAATCAAATAAACATCAATAAGGTGGGCAAAAACTCCGTTATCGCAAATGGTGATAATGCTGTCGCTGTTGGTAAAATAGAAAAAAACGTAAATAAAAAATCTTTTTGGGCTTCGTTAATAGACACAATATTAGGAGTATTGACAGTTTTTTCTAAATAAAGGGTGTGTAATTTGGCGCTAGATAAAATCGAAAATCATGCTAAAAATTTATTTTCTGCTAAACAAATTGATGGCAGTGCTGTAGCTGTAGGCAATTCTTCTGTTGCTGTCAACGGAGACATGAATCTTTATTATATCAACATTCCCTCGAAAGCCACCCCATCAACACTACCAGATCAATCTTCAACCGATTTTACACTTAATCGAATTATTCATAAGGACATAGATTCTGTAAAAGAACTCTTGAATGCGGGTAAATCGGGAGAAGCTTTCGCAGAAATATTAAAAATTGAAAAACGATATGAAGGAGAATTGAGAGACCCTGATGCAAAAAGACGTTTGTTACTTAATAAAGGGACCGCGTTAATTATGCTAGATCGTCCATTAGAGGGTGCGAATTCTTATTTGGAGGGCTATTACTGTTCACCGGACAATGAACTTTCTAACGCATTGCGTATAAAAGCATATTTTATCAAAAAAGATATCGCAGGACTAAAAAAAGCAATTTCAGAAGTTCCCGAAATTTACCATACAAGTAGGATAGTTGCTGGACGTATACTTGAAGCAATTCAACTTGATGTCAAAAATTTTCCATCAATGCCATCAGAAATAAACGAAGTGTGTTTTGATGATGTTGCAAATTGTTTGATAGCGAGCAAATTTTATTCGGTGCGTGGCGATGAGATTAATGCCACAAAATTTTTTAATCAAGCGAAAGATATAAATCCTGATGATTGGCAGGTTTTAGCTTGGGAAGGGACGCGACATATGGGGGATGAACCACAAAAACAGTCCATAGACACGATCAGATTAGCCAAAGATTCATTAGAAAAAGCTTGGAATTTAATTAAAAATCAGACTAATGTACCATTTGCCGAATTGTCATATATTCCCATAAACTTAGCGAGCGCGTACAGATTACTGAACATGCAAAAAGAGGAACGTGACCTTATAGAAAATCTATATTTACGTTTCCCTGACGATCCAGATGTATTGTTAAAAAAAATCCTTAACGCCGATGATTGTGCAGAAGCTGCCCGGTTAGCAGACCAACTGGATATCAGCAAAGGTTTTTATTATGCTGGATTAGCAGCGGTATCATATATAAATAACAAGCAATACGAAAAAGCATTAGATGTGTTGCAAAAAGTTCCACATGACGAGAATTATGACCAATTAGAAATCGATTTAAGAACCTGTATATGTTACAAAGAGTTAAATAATATTACAGCGATTGACAGTATAATTAAAAAACAAAAATCAGTTGCTGCAAAGAAATTGCTTATGCATATAAAAACTGGTAACGTGCGAGATTTAATTCAAGCACGCCGATTCTTGAAATCCACAGATTGTGTATATATCAAAACAGAAATCGCGACAAGATTATATCATGCGAGATTATATACAGAGGCATCACCTTTGTACAAAGAAATAATCAAGACTGTTGGTTTGCATGATGTCATTTTATCACATTATTTAGATTGTTTGAATAGAACAGCTGATGTTTCTGGCATGTACAAAGTATTATCGTCTATTCCCAATGAATACATTAATAACACTATATTGCAATATTGGGCTGTTTATCATGAGGCTATGGGAGACAATGAAAAAGCCACATTATTTTTCAAGAAGGTATTTGACCAACAACCGGAAAATTCGAGAGCCGCATTAAATCTGGCCATTATGTATCATCGGGACGACAATGAAGAAGCTTTATCAAAACTATTGAATAATTTACCATCAAATTTAAATAAAATGTTTGGTGATATCAAAGCTAAATGGCAGTTGCTTCACCTTATGTACGAACACAAGTTTGCAATGGAAACTCTTCCACAAAAAGCGTATGAATTAATAACTGAAAATCTTTATGATGAAGAATCTTGGAAAAACTATTTTACGTGGTTTATGACATGTTTAGCTGATTTCAAAATCGTAAACAATAAAACAGGTTTTATTTTGCACGACGAAGCAACCAATACCAACGAAATTTATATTATTGAAGATGACCCAAATATAAAAACCAATAAATTCTTTAATGTATTGCGAAGTTCTGATGTGTTCACAAAAAAATTAATGATGGCGGAAGAAAATTCCAATATCCAACTCGGGCAAAATGGGATTGAATGCAAAGTTATTAATATTAACAATAAATACGTAACTGTAGGATGTATCATTCGAGACCAGATTTTTATGCGTTTTCCAGATAGTGGCATAATTAGAATTGATGGAATTACGCCAGAAAAAGCCATAGAAAAATTAAAACGACTGTTTAATTCTCAAAATCAGACACAGGATTTAATTAAAAATTATTATAAAGAAAAATATTTGCCAATATCCACGTTAGCAAATATGTTGGGGAAAGATGCAATAAGTCTAATGGAATTCCTTGCTACTGAAAAACTGATTGTATCGGAAGGGAGTACAGCAGAGCAAAACGACACCAAAAAACTGGTTAATAAACAAGCCGGATACATTATAGATGCAATTACTATTTTTAATGCATTTTGGTTCCATGTGGAGACCATGTTAGCAAATGTTGTTAAAGATAATCTTTACGTATCACAAAAAACCATAGATATTTTCAAATCGCTGAAAGAAGAGGAAATGCGATTCTTAAAAATGCGCGGTGGACAGCTTTTCAAAACTAATTCTGAAGACCAAAAATTGACATTTGCATCGCATGAAGACTTGAAAGACTATCAAAAAAATAAAATTAAAATGTTGGATGATATTCTTACATGGTTAGGTGAGAACGCAAAGATTATAATTCCATCTGGTGCATCAAAATTGTCTGACAACAAGGAACAGTTGCTTTCATTTTTTCAAGAAAAAGATTTAGAAACAGCTTCTGTCATACGGTTAGCTAAGGATAAAGAATTAAACTTGTTGTCTGACGATTATATGCTGCGGGCAATGGCGAAAAAACAATTTGAAATAGATGGACTATGGCTTCAAGGATTATTCATGTACAGTCCTTTTGCCAATAGTAATGAATATGTGGAATACATTGTAAATTCTATAAAAAATAACCATAGCTTTATAAGTTTTAACTCTGCCAATCTATTTAAAATTTTTATCAAAGGGGGACTGGACATAAAAATTTTAGTAAACCAAATGAGAGCATGTTCATCAGAAAGCGCTATAATAGTCGCAACAGAATTTTATAGTAAATTGATAACATTTGACAAAAACACACCCCAAATTGCGTTTATGTTGATAGATGCTGTCTTGAATAGTGGCACGCATATAGAATATAATATCAGATTAAGAGGCATGTTGGCAATTGCAAAGCACGATGCAATTTTTGACCGAGCACTACATGATTGGTGTACGGGACACTGTTTACCATATCCACAGGAATAATTGCTTTTTGATTTAACATCCATAATATGCGGATTCTTGTTTATCAAAGTTCGCATATTTTTCTGCGATGCCGAACAGGGTTTGCAGATTCACATGTGATGGCACTTCACCTTCCAATATGTCGCTGATTATTTTCGGTGACAGGTATGCCAGGTTCATGTATTTATATACCGTTCTATCGGCACGATGTTCTGTGCGTTTAATCTGATCAACCGGAACACCGGCTTCGTATTGTTTTTTGTATTTCCAGCCGAATGCTAATGCCTTGGTAAGTATCTGTACGTTTTCTGCTTTCGTATGTATTGATACTTCGCCACCATCACACCTATGGTTTATACAGGTTCGCGTATTCATGTAGAACTGTGTTTCAATCACTGCGTATTTGTTATCGCTGGTTATATACATATGCATAGGTTCTGTTTTTGAATTTATGCAGTCTGTTTTGAATTGTTCCAGATAACTGATATCATCAATCTTGATGAATATTGCCAGCGCATTTTTGTTAAACACTATTTTATCAACCATTTGTTGCATCAATTCGTCTGAATAACAAGTTTGTTTGAATTCCAATCGCTTGGCTTCCGGTATAGCAATCATATCAGAATCCAAGAATCTTTTTATCGTATCTGTAACAATTTGTTCCACATCACCAGCTGGTAATGATATTTTATCGGCTTTATAATAGCGGTATTTTTTCAATCTGTTATCTTTGTTGCTTTGTTGGTTCTTGAATATCTGGCCATCCGGTGTTTGTATCTTATTATGCAATAATGATTTACCAATGGTGTAACCCGCATTTTTGTGATTGTTGCCATCGTGCAGTTTCTTTTGCACATCGTTAAATAATTTTTCATCAAGTATCGCTTCATGTAACCCGTTAAATGTCTCTTTGCTTCGCTTGTTTGCAATCTTGCCAATATATACTGGATTTTTTAGGATTCTGTCCAACGAACTTGTGGCTATGATTGTACCACCTTTTTGTTGGCCTTTGTTGGTTGTCCATGTTTTTCCACGTATTCCCATATCAATCAGTCGCAGGCGGCAATCTGACATACCAGTACTTATCATATATGTATTAAATATCTGGCGAACTGTTTCTGCTTCGGTTTCGTTTACCACCAACTTCCCATCTATAACATCGTACCCAAGCGGAGGTATTCCACCAATCCACATCCCCTTTGCTTTTGTTGCACGTATTTTATCGCGTACTCGTTCCCCAGATACTTCGCGTTCAAATTCTGCGAACGATAGTAGCATGTTCAGGGTTAGTTTGCCCATGGCAGTGCTAGTATCGAATGATTGCGTTATGCTGACTAGATTGCAGTTATGTGGTTCAAAATCTTCCTTCATCATGCGTTTAAAGTCGTATATGCTACGCGACAATCTGTCGATTTTATAAACTAGAACGCATTGTATTCGGCCGGCTTTAATATCGGCCAGCATTTCTTGCAACCCTGGACGAGCCATCGTTCCGCCAGATATACCACCATCACTGTATGTTTTAAAGAATTCCCAGCCCTGGAACGTTTGTGATGCTATGTAAGATTTACATGCTAGTTCCTGGTTGTCCAGGCTGTTAAATTCTTGTTCAAGCCCATGCTCTGTGGACTTACGCACATATACAGCACATTGTATTTTCTGCATTTTTTACCCCTTTGTTTGTGTCCATTAGGCCTTACTAAAGAGCAGAAGTCCAGTTAATTAGTCATAAATTGTTGAAATTATGGGCGTTTTTGAGATATTATTACGAAAGATAAAGGCAAAACAATCAAAATGGCACCAAAAGCAACAGTTTTAACGGAATATGAAGCAGAATATAAATGTCCACATTGTGGTAGCAAAGATAAATGCTTAAATGGTTATCCAAGATATAGGTGCAGAAGTTGCAAAAGAAATTTCTTAATGTCTGAAACTTCATATCGTCGAGGATTACCTAATACTCGCAAAATACAATGTCTGTCGGAATATTTGACACAGAATCCGATAGAGGATTTGCCAGCCAATGGCAAGATCAGGCGTAAATGTGTCATAATTCATGAAAATTATATAGAAATAACCAGGCGCAATATACGTAAAATGGCCAGCGATTGTGGGGTATCACCAACTACCTTTTATAAGATAATAACTGATTTCAAAGTTCGGTTAGACAAGTTGGATTTTGATATTTTGCCAACAGAATTACGTTTCGCTATAAAAAGCAAATTAAAAACCAAGAAAATTACGGTGGATAACTTACGTAGTAATTTGCCACAATCACAGATAAATACACTCTTAACTTTTTTATATTCTGAATAATATTTTGATATCTCTTTTATAGTGAACGCTTTTGCTCGTATTTATACGTGAACGAAAGGCGCAGTGCCGATCGTAATAACAAAACAGCAAAGGTGAAAACTATGCAAAAAGTATTAAATATAGAATATGTGGATTTAGCACAAGTTCATAATTATGAACAAAATGCCAAAACCCACTCCGAAGAACAAATTCAAAAAATGGCCAATTCTATTGCAGAATTTGGATTTAATAATCCTATTCTTATAGACGAATCCGGCGAAATAATCGCTGGTCATGGCCGTTATATAGCAGCCCAGGTGTTAAATTTGGAGACTATCCCAGTAATTAGATTATCTCATTTAAGTGAAGCGAAAAAACGCGCTTATCGTTTGGCTGATAATAAAATATCAGAACAAGGTGGCTGGGATATTGACACGTTAAAATTGGAATTATCAGAATTGGAAGATTTATCTGATGATATCGAAATCACAGATACTGGATTCGATATTCTGGAAATTGATTCTTTATTTGTTGAAAAAGAAAAAAACGAACCAGAAAAGCCTGATGAAAAGTCAAATAATGTTCCATATATAGCAGATGACGAAATTGTTACCAAACCAGGTGATATATGGACACTTGGGGGCAAACATAGAATTATCTGTGGTAATTCTTTGAAAGAAGAGACTTATCAAAAATTGATGGGTGATGTGCTTGCAGACCAAATACTTACAGATCCGCCATACAATTTGAGTGCGAATTCCATCGGTAATTCTGGCAAAACCAAACATGATGATTTTGCAATGGCTGCTGGCGAGATGTCAGATGAAGAATTCTGTGCTTTCCTTCAAGTAGTTATGCAAAGATGTAGCGATCACGCAAAACCAAATGCACTTCATTATTTTTGGATGGATTGGCGTCATGCTGCTCATATATTATTTTCCGGCCACAAAGTTTTTCCTCTATTCATTAATATGTGTGTTTGGGTGAAATCGAGTGGCGCCATGGGCAAGTTATATCGTTCACAGCATGAATTATGCTTTGTTTTTGGTAATGACAAACATTATGTAGATAACGTGCAATTGGGCAAAAACGGCCGCTATCGAACAAACGTTTGGCACTACGCAGGTGTTAATAGCTTTGGGCCTCATAAAGGCGATCAAAAAATGCACCCCACAGTCAAGTCTATGGAAATGTTCAGGGATATAATGTTGGACAGTACCCCACGTGGAGGCATCATCTTAGACGCTTTTTCTGGTTCTGGGACAACAATTATTGCCGCAGAAAAATGTCACCGTATTGGGTACGCTATTGAATACGAACCAAAATACGTCGATACACTGTTACGTCGTTACAAAGAATTGTTTGGTGTAGATGCTGTTTTGGAAGGTGATGGCCGTACTTACAGTGAAATATTGGCAGAACACAAAAAATCCAATCAATAAACACGGGGCGTAGGAAGCCCGAATTTCGGGCTTCCCAGAAAAAGTAAATTTTTAGTTATAAAGATTTATAAGTATATTTTTTAACCAAAAGGATAAAAAATGAAAGTAAAAAATAATTTAAATTCGGCTGGTGTGTTCCTGGCACCAAAGTCCGTTGAACACCAATTTAAGCCAGGTCAATCAGGTAACCCTTACGGGCGCCCGAAAGGTAGTTTTAATTTTAAAACACAAATTTCCAGAATTGCATCAGGGACGGCAATTTTATCGTCTGAACACGGGACAATACCGCTCAGTCGTCGCGTTGTAAACGTATTCAAAGCCGTTGATGATGCGATGCGCAATGATTTAACCAAGCTTCAAAAATTATTACCAAACTTGGATATAAAACCCAAAGGATTTAACAATGAAGATTAGCAGAGAAGATCAATTATATTCAGATCTTATGTGGGAGTCATATAAAGCATTTGCACGACAAGTGCGATTATATATCAAGCTAACCAGCAAACTTAACAAAAAACGAAGAAAAAAAATATATAAAAACAATTCTATATATAAATTCCTTCGCGAAAAATTAAAGGAAAGCAAAAAATTACAGGCACAAAATAAAACTAAAGGCACGCAAAATGAAACCAAAAAAGAAAATTAATTTAGTCCGCTTTATTGAAGTGATGAACAAACTATACAAACAAGAAAAAGCAACCAAGGGAGTAAAAGATGTTGCAAAATAAAAGAAAAGTCGTGGAAGCAGGAATAAGCTCAAAAGCCGGGTACGTAGTTGATCTTAACGCATTGGGACGTGGTCTCGCATTTATGTTTTTAGAGGACCCTAACAAACTTAATGCGTTATATGCCGCCGCAAGATCGGAACTGGGTAAACTGCAGAAAGAACATAAAGAATACAAGGAATTCAAAGATGCTAAACGACGCAGATAACCGAAAAGTCGGATATGGTAAGCCCCCCACTGATTTTCAGTGGGGGAAAGGCACAAGTGGCAACAAAAAAGGCCGACCACGAGGATCAAAAAACACTTTAAACTTGTTAAATAAATTGGCGAACCAAGAAATTAAAATAACACAAAATGGCAAGCCCGTTAAAATTAGCAAGAAAGCTGCTGCCCTTATGCAGGCTTTGAATAGAGCCGCACAGGGTGATGTAAAGGTGTTAAAAACGCTGATGCCACATTTGTTGAGAGCAGATGAAAAATTTGAAAAGGAATATACCTATATCAATTTTGAATCACCACAATTTAATATGGCTATGATTTGGGTGGTTGAAGCCTTTAATGTTGCCATGTGCGAAACACACAATATTGATGACGAAACTAAAAGACAAGTTTTTGGTTTGTTGTACCAAATGTTCCAAAACATTACCAAAGATTTCGATTTAATCTTAAACGACCCAAAATTGACGCTGGATAATATTCCGCCAAATCCGCTAATTAGCCACAGAACCATCAAAGATCAGGCATAAAATAATAATGCTTTTTTGTTGATTAAGTACTGGACTAATGGCTTTTTGTAAGGCTTAATGTCACCAAACGATGGAGGTTGATATGAATATAGAAATACCGAAATCTTTGGTGGCATTAAAGGCCTTAACACCAGAGAATTTGAACGAATTGTGGATGCGGTATTTCCACACCGGAAAGCCACAAGTAAAGCCGTTATGGTATAAAATCCAGTGCGAATTATCCGGAATAAAATTGGCACAAAAACACATAACAAAATTAAACCTGTATTCGACAGATCCGAACAAATGTGTTGCTAATGCCAATAATACCAAATATCACATTAAACCCGGTACTCAGCTTTTGAAAAAGTTTAAGGGCAATGAACACGTGGTTACTGTAATCGCGCCAGATCAATTTGAATATTCCGGAACTACGTATAAATCATTATCGGCCATTGCAACCCTTATCTGCGGTCACAAAGTTAGTGGTTACGATTTCTTTGGATTTAATAATAAAAAAGGAGCGGAGAATGAAAAATTCAAATGACAACGAATTGCAACAACTGATCGAATCCGGCGATCTAAAAGGAGTAAAAAACTATCTGGCGACACACGCAAAAGCATCAATCTTACAGAAAGACAAAGATGGTCGTAATGCTTTATATTATGCGCTGTTCAATGGAGACGTTGAAATAATTCGTGTGTTGGTAGAATATGGTTTTAATCCAATTGATATAGACAATAAAACAGGTTTCACTGCGCTACATCTAGCCGCATCAGAAGGTAATTTTGATCTGGTGGCATATTTGGTTGTGTCTGTGAAGATGAATGTAAATGTATTGGATAAAAATGGACGAAATCCGTTATATTATGCGATGATGTTTTTGAATAAAAACAATACAAACAAAGACATGGGTGTTAGCCCTGCACATTTGGATATAGCATGGCTATTGATTGGTTATGGCAGTAAGTTTCAACCGGATATGTTTGGAATGCAATTAGAATTAGAAACAATAGAACACATGTTGTTAGATTATATACACAAAGGTATTAAAACAATTGATTGCGATCATCACTCACAACATTCAAATTATATATCGTTCTTAAAAACCACTTTGAATTACTACTACCTGTTTTACAAAGATATTCGTAATACACCTTTCCACAGATGGTGCAAAAATATACATGCTTGTTACATAGCAAATATCCCCATGCGTACGGCAAGAAAAATCCGAACCATTATCTGTAAATGGTAAATGAGCATCAGATAATACACACTGCAAATTGTTATCTTATCAACGTACAGAAATCACACGATTTTTATTTACAAAATTATTTGCATTGTGTACTATGTCCGCTGAGCAAGGAAAAAAATACAGTGTCTGACATTGGTATATTATCGTCTGTTTTGTTGAATACTCTGATTATTGGGTCGGGTTATGCGATTGTCGCGATGGCTTTTCGTTTAATGTTTTCTGTATCGCCGTTTTTTAATTTGGCACTGGGGGCATCCGTTGCATTAGGTGCTTATTTGGGATATTCGTTATTACCAATGTTCGGCCTTTACGCGTATCCATTGATTTTGTTGGGTGTAATATTATTTACCTGGGCACAGGAAGCATTTATATATCGTCCAATGCGTAATGCGGGGGCCAGCCCTATGGTTTTACTGGTTGTGTCATTGGGTGTTTATACTATTTTTGAATCCGTTATTCATTTGATATTTGGGCCGCAATATCAAACATTGGGTTCGGTTATGGATTTGACACAGATAAATCTTGGGTTTGCACATTTGCCATTGGTGCAGTTAATAATAATTATACTTGGTTTGATATCATTGATTGGAATATATGTATTGTTGCAGCGGACATTTTTAGGTAAAGAAATTCGCGCAATTGCACAATGTCCCGAGTTGGCATACACCACAGGGATAAACATAAATCGCGTAATTATAATCGTATCCATTGTGGTCGGTGCAATATTGGGTGCGTATGGTGTTTGTGTTGGCTTTGATACTGGTATGGAACCAACAATGGGATTCAATGTTTTATTCAAAGGTATGATTGGCGCGATTATCGGTGGCCCAACGGTATTGGCGGCTTACCTGGGCTCAATGATACTTGCATTAGCGGAAAATATAGGTGTTTGGTTCTTTGCCAGCCAGTGGCGCGATTTAATCGCCTTTGTAATATTTATTTTGCTATTATGGTTGCGTCCAAATGGAATATTTGTTCGTGCACCCCAAAAAGTATCTTGCGAATTTAAACTAACAAAACCAAAAGGAAGTAAAAAATGAAAAAAATAGTATCTGTATTATGTGCGGTGTTGGCGTTGGCGGCATGCGACAATCAAAAATCTGACAAGCCAGTGGTAAAAATTGGTGTTTCATTGCCTTTGTCTGGAAACATGCAATCTGTGGCTGCGTCATCACGCAAAGCAGTACAAACTGCAATCAAAGACGCAAATGCTGATACAGACAATCACTACCATTATGATATTGTAATAGAAGATGATGCCATGCAGCCGCAACAGGCGCAACTGATTGCAAACAAATTTACAACTTTGGACAAAGTTAATGCTTTTGTTTCATTCACATCCAGTCAAGGGCGTATCTTTTCATCCTTTGCGGATAAATATGAAACTTTGCATTTTAATTGTGCGTTTGGAAACGAAGGTGTTTTAACCAGTAAATACAATTTTCAAATGTTCACTCAACCAAATACAGAAGTCAAAGCAGTTGCCGATTTTCTGAAAAACACTAACAAAAAAAGTGTGACTTTGTTGTTTGTAAATCGCGTTACCAGCGAAGAATTAGTAAAGGCTTTGGTTCCATTATTGAAAAAATATAACATTAAATATGATACAGAATATTTTAATCAAACAGACCGTGACTTTTCTATATTGGTTGAACGTGTAAAAAAACAAAATAATGATGCGATTGTTTTGTATGGATTGGAACCGACAATATCTATAATTGGTAAATCTTTGTATGCCAATGGTTTGATAGATAAGGTGGTTATGCCAGATGTAATACAATTTGTCAGTGATATAAATTTATATAACGGTGCGTATAATATCGGTTCTGCGGTGGCAAACGAAGAATTCAAAAAACATATAAATCTGAAAAAAGAAAATCCAGCTTTTTCAAATTATATGTATGATATTGTATCTTTTATAGTGTCAGCGTATGAAAATACATATGACAAAGATGCCAATGTGAATAATTCCCGGGTTGCAGATTATATATTATCACAAAAAAATTGGAATGGTGTTGCAGGCAATTATAATATCGCGAATAACGGTGCCATAGAAACAGATGTTGTTTTATACAAGGTTGAAAATGGAAAATTAGTTCAAGTAATGGAATAAAAAATGGAATACCTAATAAACTTGGGCATTTTGTTTTGTATCTATGGCGTGTTGGCATTATCGCTGAACATGGTGGTTGGTATGACCGGATTGTTATCTTTGGGTCACGCTGCATTCTTTGGTATTGGTGCATATGCCACCGCCATAGTTATGACTGAGTTTGGCATTAACTTTTTTGTGTCCTTGTTAATCGGCGCTGTTATAAACATTGCGGTTGCATATATTGTTGGTCGCATTTTATCACGATTCAGCGGTGGTTATTATGCGATTGTATCTGCGGGGCTTGCAATTATAGTATATTCTTTGCTGTTAAATTGGAAAGATTTAACCAATGGCCCCTTGGGTATATTCGGTATTCCAAAGCCGTCAATATTCGGATTTGCAATTGATTCAAATGCTGCATTTTTGGTTTTGGCATTTGTTATATTGGCATTGATTTTTGCACTTTATCGTTGGATTGACCGGTCTTCATATGGTCGCGGATTAAAGGCAATTCGTGAAGACGAAGAATTGGCAACCGTTATGGGTTATTCAGTTGAAAGATTCAAAAATATCATATTCTTGCTGTCCGCGGTCGTTGCAGGTGTTGCGGGCGGACTGTTTGCATCATATATTGCGTTTATCGACCCTAGTACTTTCCAAATTCACGAAAGTATATTCTTGTTCACTATTATCATTATCGGTGGTTTGGCGTCAAGTTGGGGCAGTATTGCCGGTGCACTGATATTACTCAGTTTGCCAGAAATTTTGCGTTTCGTTGGGTTGCCATACGAAACCGCGGCACAGTTGCAACAGATTATTTACGGGTTGGCGTTGATTTTGATAATGGTTTATCGCCCACGCGGACTTTTTGGAAAATACAGGATGTAAACAGTGAAAGGGATTGAAATAACACATTTAACAAAAAACTTTGGCGGACTGCGGGCCGTTGATGATTTGTCTGTATCAATTGCCGCCGGTAAAACAACGGGGCTGATTGGGCCAAATGGTTCGGGAAAAACGACGTTGATGAACTTGATATCGGGATTGTATAAACCCGATTGTGGAACAATTACGATTGACGATAAAACTTTTGATTTTATTGAACCGATTAAATTACGCGAACTTCGTATAGCGCGCACTTTCCAAGATGGTCGTTTGATAAATCAGTTGTCGGTTGATGATAATTTGTTGTTGGCAATTTCGGAAACAGGTTTGTTAAAATCGCTTCAACAATTTAAAACACCAGAAATGATGGCGCGTGTAAATGCAATATTGGAAAAAATCGGATTGACCAATCATCGTCATAAATTGGCCGAAGAATTATCGTATGGTCAACGGAAATTATTAGAACTGGGGCGTGCATTGATTCAAGACGCGGATATTTATTTACTGGACGAACCTTTTTCTGGATTGTTTGCAAAGCGCGTAGAACATGTACTGGGTTTAATCAGTGAATTAAAGGCGCAAAAGAAAACGGTTGTAATTATTGAACACAATATGGGTTTGATAAAACAACTGTCCGACCATATTATCGTTCTGGACCATGGTGCACTTCTGGCATCCGGTAAACCAGATACAGTATTAAAAAACAAATCTGTTCAACAAGCATACTTAGGAGTATAAAATGAAAAAATTATTATGTGTTTTATGTATGGCATTATCTTTGGTTGCATGTGATAAACAAAACGAAAATCCAACAAATAAACCCGTAATTAAAATTGGTATGATGTTGCCGTTGTCCGGTGATATGGCCGAATACGGTGCTGCAACGAAACGCGCAATTGAAATGGTTAAACAAGATACTAAGGACACAAAAAATTATTATAAATTTATTTTGGAAGATTCTGGCACAGATGCAGCCAAGGCATCAACCATTATTCGCAAATTGGTATTTACTGATAAGATAAACGCAGTGATGGGGTATATTTCATCGACGGCCATGGTTGTTGCACCAATCGCGAATGAAAACAAAATTCCTTCTGTTTGGTTTGTGTCAGCACCTGAGGCCAGTATGGGTGAATATAATTTCAGGTTGTTGCCGGATATTGCGACGGCTGGTGAAATGATTGCAAAGAAAATAAAATCCGAAAAGAAAAAGAATATCGCAATTGTTTATCAAAATATACCTTCTATGAATTATCTGGTTGCGGATATGTTGCCAGTCTTTAAGAAGGAATTAAAAATAGTTCTGAATGAAAATTTTATTCCGGACGAAAAAAATTTCTTTGCTTTGATACAAAAAATCAAACGCGCAAAACCAGACTATCTAGTGTTTGAAGCCACACCGCCAGAGACAGATATATTTATCAAACAATTGCACGAAAATAATGTGAATATTCCTATTACAGGTTTTCAATTACTTGGTATGACAACAAATCTTGAATTATTAGCAGGCGCATGGGATGTTGATACTGCGCAATCTGACCCAAATTTTGTTGCCAGATATAAACAACTGGGCGGTGCAGATAATATATTTTATGCGGACTATGTTTATACTATGTTGATGGCATTGATAAATGGGTTTGAAAATGCGAGCACAGATAATATGAACGAATTTATTGCCGTTGCTGCCCAGACTAAATCCCCCGTTGGTAAATTGGAAGTCAGTGCAAACAAAGATTTGGTTATACATAATCACATTTATCAACATATTGTAGACGGCAAAAAAGAAGTTATGGGAAAATAAAATGCTGGAATTAAAAAACATCAAAGCAGGATACGGTAAAAAGGCGATATTGAACGATATATCGGTTGTTTTTCGTGATAACTGTATAACGGTTATTATGGGTGCAAATGGTGCCGGAAAATCTACGCTGTTAAAAACTGCTTTTGGTGTGATTAAACCAATGGGTGGTGAAATTTATCTGGATGGTAAAAAATTGCGTCCATCACCACAAATTTTGGTTAAAAACGGTATTTGTTTTATTCCCCAGAAAAACCGGGTGTTTCCAGAAATGTCGGTTATGGAAAATTTAGAACTGGCAACACATTCTTGGGCGGACCGTTCATTATTTTCGCAATATCTGGACGATGTTCTTGAATATTTTCCGGATTTGCGTGCAAAATTATCTGACCCTGCGGGCGAATTGTCTGGCGGACAACAACAAATGGTTGCGTTGGCACGCGGTTTAATCAGTAAACCAAAAATGATTTTAATGGACGAACCGTCAATCGGATTATCGCCAAAACTGATTAACGATGTGTTTCATAAAATCAAGGATTTGCAAGAACGCACCGGCACCGCATTTGTAATTGTTGAACATAATTTGAAAACTTTGTTGCCATTGACCGATTATGCGTATATTTTGCAAGACGGCCAAATTGCATACGACGGCAAATCCAACGGTAAAACACTTGAAAAAATGCTTTCCGTTGTATTTAAGTAGACAGTTTGTTTTTTTTAGAAAATTCGGAGTTTTTTACACATATATAAAACCAAACCATTGCTGGCATATGGTCAAGATTTCATTATATTTCTTGCCAGATATTTCTGAATTAAATTGTTCTGCGGTATCGTTATCTAAATTCAGTTGCCGGAAAATTTTACGACAGATACCAAGAATCCAAAATATGTTCCCACACGGCCCAGATAAATCAATTATCACACCTGTGGGGTATTTGGCATTGGCGAGTTTGTCTTGTTGCGTTTCCGCGATCTGCAATTTTTTCTGTAGTGTGTTTATGGTGTCCATATGTTACGTTCCTTTATTGAACCGTGCTGTCGAATTTAATGTCTTTTGAGCCTTGAATTTCATTTGGAATGTCGTACCCGATTTTACGTAACAGGGTTACGATTTCGTGTTCGGTGCGACCTTCTTCAATCCAGCAATATGCATCGCTTTCGGTACCGTCTGAACACCCGATAGCTTGGCATATTAATTCCAATTCATCGTCATTATTTATCGCATTTCCCAATGCGGCCAAATATATATTTTTCTTTGATTTTCTCATAGTTTTACCTCTTTTTTATTCATACCAATTAGTGCTTACATTGCGCGGTAAGTCCAGTCAAATAGTGCAGAAATCTGATATTTATGCATTATTTTCGCTGTTTTACACAGAAAGTCGGGGATATATCCCCGACTTGTGCAAATTTAGACCGAAACATTTGATTTGTTGTGAGATTGTTCAAGTTGATACAGTGCTTCGGCTTTGGCCTCCGCTTCCATTTCTTCTCGCAAATCTTGCAATGCTGCGGTTTCTTCAGCCAATGCATCAGCAATGAATTCAATTTTCTGCTCAGAACTAGGTTCTGTGCTTTTTTGCCCTACATATTCTTGATATGCATCACAAAGAGAATCTACACGTTCTTGCTTGATTCTTTCGGCTATGCGTTCATCTTCTTCCCATTCGCGTATTTTTTCTTCGTAGGCTTCTCGGTCCATTTCACTTTCCATACGTTCGTATTCTTCAGAAATATATTCCCAATCAAGCGGACGATGCATAGAAATAAGACCTGTAGCCGCAATTCCGCCCAGACAATCATGACATTCTGGGCAATAAATTGGTATTTCAAACAGATCGGTGTTATCTCGGGTACGGGTATATGTTATATCGATCCAGATCCCGCAACATGAGCATTTGACACGTTTATAACGTATCGAACAATTTAGTAATTGTTTGTTTTTAATTTTTGGCATAAAAGGCCTCTTTTTTAATTGTTACTGTTATGGCACTAACGCCCTTACTGTGCCTTGGACGGTCGTAAAACAAAAATTTTGTCGCGCGACAATTTAATATAAGCGTGGGAAATGACCAATTTTGAATAACAGGCAAAATGCCCCTGATAATTTATTAGGCCAATTTTTTGTGTCTATACAAAAGTCCCTGTATTTTTGATTTTTATGGCATTTTGAGAAGAGCCCCAAAAATCATGTGATATACGCGAACTAATGGCATAAACATTCAATAAAACGGCGTAATAATTCCCTGTTATGGCGAATAAAATTCCCTGTTAAGTTTTGTGCTTTTTTGTGGGCTAGTGGTGGTGAAAGCTGCGAAATACCTATATTTTCGACTGTCAAAGCATCAAAAAACCAAGGATAAAAACAGCAAATTTCCCTGTAAATTCCCTGTATTTGCGTATTTAGGTATGGGAAAGTTAGCAACAGAATTCTAGCCCGCCACAATAATAAAATGTCCCAGCGGGACGTTTTTTTATTGTGTTGAAATGGTGATTTGGGATTAGGCGCTGAAACGAAGTTTCTGGGTTCGGGACGAAGCGCAGCGGAGTGAAAGGGGCCCAACAGAGTTGGGAATTACAATCCCTCACCATCCGCCATATTAAAATCTTGAAAAACCACCAAGCGGTGGATTTTTTATTAGTGTTGGAATTGGTAAATAATGATGTTACCTTTTGATATTTTTAGCCAACAACAAAGAATTTACTAACAAACCGATCTTTCTCTTTTTTTGTTCCTCTTGAGTTTGGTACAGATTCCAAATTTTTCCTTTGATTTGACCGATTTCTTTTTCAGGTATCAAGGTTACTGCTCTTGTTTCCTTTTTGGGATAATATTTTATGTTTTCAAATCTTGCCTTGCCATGACGAAACCATTCGCTTGGCATCAGAAGTATCGGAAAATTCATATCAGTGCTTATTTTGGTTGCAAAATTTTCGCATACTAGTATACAATCAGGAACTGACATAAATAAATTCTTAGAATTCTCATCATAAACATATAATTTATCAATCGTACTATGAAGTTCATAACGCAAAAAATTTTGGTTTTGTAATGTTTCATGTATAAAATCTACTAGTCGAACGATAAAGTTTTCAGGAATATAAATACATTCATTGAGTATATTATTGTTTTTAGCCATTATCCGTCTCTTTTTGCACAAAAAAGAGTACTATAAATTTCTGTGATGTCAAGTTTGTTGCATTTTTTGCGTATTTAGGTATGGGAAATTGTGCAACAGAATTCTAGTCCGCCAGTATTCTGGGATATACGGTATCTCTATCAAAAAGCCCCTTTTTTAGACGACAAAATACGGCTTTCTATACAATGCCCATTTTTCGATAGTCAATAATATAAAATAATGTTATTATGCATGCATATAAATGGGGTGTATGATGGAAAATTTAGATATCTATGATGAATATATGAATAAGATTGGAACAGAATCTCGTGATATCGTTCACCGAAATGGGCTATGGCATAAAACAGTTCATTGTTGGATGTATGATGAAAATGGTAATATATATTTTCAAATTCGTGCAGATTCTGGTAAGTTATATACGACTGCATCTGGGCACGTATTATCAGGCGAAACTGTTCGTGATGCTTTTCATCGCGAAATATTAGAAGAAATCGGTATTGATACAGATGTATCAAATGCTATTGCGTTAGAGGTTGTGTTTTGGCGTCAAGATAAACCCGAAAGGGAATGGTACGACAGGGCTTTTGCTCATGTTTACGCAAATAAACTGCCATTAAATTTCACAGATTTTCATTTTCAACCTGACGAAGTTGCTGGATTGGTTCGCGTAAAAGCTGGTGATTGTCTGGATTTATTGATGGATAAAAAAACCGAGATTCCTGCAATAAAAATAAGTTCAGATGGTGTAAAAAATATAGAAATTTCTGGCAAAGATTTTTTAACTGCATCAAATGAAAACGCAGTTGTAAAATACGGACATGTTTTACAAAGTATTATGCAGATTTGTGATAAATAAATTTATTCCGCATTTAGGTATGGGAAATTGTGCAACAGAATTCTAGTCCGCCACAATAAAAAAATGTCCCAGCGGGACGTTTTTTACATTTCGTATAATTTAAGTATATAAATTTGTGTGGTGTCGTATGCGCTTTGTTTTTTGGTTATCATTCAATATTTTTGACTTTTGTGGACATAAAAAAATTGATTGAATTTATCTGACATAATCGTATACTATGTCACGGACAGATTTACAAAGAAAGGTTTATATTATGATAGACATAAAATTATTACGTGAAAATCCGGAATTGTTTCGTGAATTAATCAGAATAAGAAATTCTGATGTTAATATTGATGATTTGTTGGACATAGACCAAAAATTGCGCGAACAACAACAAAAAACAGAGGCTTTGCAGTCTGAATTGAATAATTTGTCGCGTCAAAAAATGATAAACGAAGCAAAACAGGTCAAAGAAGAATTAGCAAAGCAGGAACCGATTTTAAAAAGTTTGCAAGACCAACGTAAGAAACTGTTGGACAGAGTCCCAAACTTTTTGGCACCAGATACACCTGTGGGAACATCAGATGCTGAAAATTTAGAGGTTTTTCGTTGGGGTGAACAACCTAAGTTTGACTTTACACCAAAAACACACGAAGAATTAGGCAAAAGTTTAGGCATATTGGACATAGAACGTGGTGCCAAGGTTTCTGGATCTGGTTTTTATTATTGGGTTGGTGATGGCGCCAGATTACAAGCCGCTACATTCAGATATGTAGAAGATTTATTGATGGAACGTGGTTTTATTCCATTTAAAACACCTATTATGACAAAGCAGGATGCCTTGTATGCAACTGGATATTTCCCATTTGCCCAAGATGAAACGTATTGTATATCAGATTCTGATTTGGTTATGATTGGGACGTCTGAACAATCTTTGGTTCCATATAGAATGAACGAAGTCATAGAAGAATCAAAATTGCCATTGTTGTATACTGCGTTTACACCATGTTTCAGATATGAAGCGGGGGCTGCCGGACGTGCAACCAGAGGAATTTTCCGTGTCCATCAATTCCACAAACAAGAACAAATTGTTTTGTGTAAACCCGAAGAATCTGAATATTGGAATTTGGTATGCCAAAGAAACGTTGAAGATATTATGCAAGGTTTGGAAATCCCATACAGAGTTGTCTTGGTTTGTACTGGTGATATGGGCGCCCCAGGTTTCAAAAAATACGATACCGAAGGTTGGTTTGCTGGGTTTGGCGAATATCGTGAAACACATTCAAATTCCAATTTGATTGATTATCAGGCAAGACGTGCGAATATAAAGTTTTCCGGAAAAACGAAAGGTTTTGTTCACACCATTTCGTCAACTGCATTGACAGACCGGGCGATTATTGCGATGATTGAAAACAATCAAACCAAAGAGGGCTATGTCAAAATTCCAAAAGTCCTTCAAAAGTATATGGGGGGTCAGACGGAAATACGTCCCGTGAACCATAAGGACATTAATCGCATAGATGTTGATGATTTAAGGGCGCGTTTAAATGGTTTGGAATATGAAACTATTTCAGATAACAATCCAGAAACCGCAAAATTCTTTAAAAAATAATAAACAATAACTTTGTTTATATTAAAAACAAGGAAAAATCCCGTAAAGCGGGATTTTTTCTTGTTAGTAAATGTTTTGATTTATTTCACGATTAATTCTTTGCCGTGGACATCAACGTCAACGGTTGATCCTTCGCCGATTGCACCCGATAATATCAGGTCTGCAATTTTATCTTCGACAGCGGTAGTTATCAATCGCTTTAATGGGCGCGCACCAAATACCGCATCGTATCCATTGTCCGCTAACCAATCAATCGCAGCATCAGATATGTGAATCGATATTTGACGTTCGCTTAATCGTTTTTCTAGTATCTTTAATTGGATTTTAACTATGTCGCCCATAACGTCGCGGCCTAATTGATTAAAGAACACTATTTCATCAATACGGTTAATGAATTCAGGTCTGAATTGTTTCTTTACAGCGTCCATTGATGGCAGGTTGCTGGTCATTATTATGATTGTGTTTGTGAAATTGACTATGCGTCCTTGGCCATCGGTTAAACGCCCATCATCTAATATTTGCAAAAAGACGTTGAACACATCAGGGTGAGCCTTTTCAATTTCATCAAATAATAATACCTGATATGGTCTGCGGCGCACAGATTCTGTTAATTCGCCACCTGATTCATATCCAACATATCCCGGAGGTGCGCCGATTAAGCGTGCAACCGAATGTGGTTCCATATATTCAGACATATCAATACGCGTCATTGCAGAATCATCGTTGAACAGATATTGTGCCAACGCTTTTGCAACTTCTGTTTTTCCGACCCCCGTTGGTCCCAGAAACATAAATGAACCGGATGGACGATGTGGGTCAGATAATCCTGCGCGGGAACGACGTATTGCACGTGCAACAACCGATAAAGCATGGTCTTGACCAACAACGCGTTTACGTAATTCGTCTTCGATATTTAATAGTTTAGATTGTTCTTCGATGCTTAATCTGTCCGCAGGAACACCAGTCCATTTACTGACTACTGCGGCGATGTGTTCTGGCAATACGGTTTTATATTCTTTGGATTCACTGTTTTGTTTTTTTATTTGTTCTTCAAGTTCAGGAATTTTTCCATATTGCAACGCAGATGCTTTTTCGTAATCGCCGGAACGCATCGCAATCGCAACCTCTGCACGTGCAGAATCCAACGCTGCCATTGCATCAGATAGACCACGCATCTTTTTTTGTTCGTCTTTCCAATCGGCGGTCATTTTATCGGATTCAACCTGCATTTTTGCAATCAATTTTTCCAAATCAGCCAACCGTCTTTTTGATTCTTCATCTTTTTCTTTCTTTAATGCCTGTTGTTCAATTTTTAATTGCATTAAATGGCGGTCTAATTCATCCAATTTTTCAGGCTTAGATGATATTTCAATACGAACACGCGCTGCCGCTTCATCAATCAAATCAATCGCCTTGTCTGGTAAAAATCTGTCTGTGATGTAACGGTCTGATAATTTAACAGCAGCAACCAATGCAGAATCAGAAATGCGGACGCCATGGTGGCCTTCGTATTTATCTTTTAATCCGCGTAATATAGAAATTGTATCTTCGACAGTTGGTTCGTCAACGTAAACTGGCTGAAAACGACGTGCCAGAGCAGGGTCTTTTTCAATATATTGACGATATTCGTCCAAAGTGGTTGCACCCACGCAATGCAATTCGCCACGTGCTAACATTGGTTTCAATAAATTACCTGCATCCATAGAACCTTCGCCTTTGCCAGCCCCGACCATAGTATGCAATTCATCTATAAACAGAATTATTTCGCCGTTTGCTTCTTTGACTGCTTTCAATATTGCTTTTAAGCGTCCTTCGAATTGGCCGCGAAACATTGCGCCTGCCATCAATGCACCCATGTCCAGAGACAGCAATTTTTTCTTTAATAAATTTTCAGGCATATCGCCCGATACGATACGTTGTGCCAAACCTTCAACAATTGCAGTTTTCCCAACACCCGGATTTCCAATCAACACAGGGTTGTTTTTTGTGCGACGAGACAAAACCTGAATCGTTCTGCGAATTTCTTCTTCGCGTCCAATCACAGGGTCTAATTTACCGTCCGCCGCCAGTTTTGTAAAATCAGTAGTATATTTTTCAATTGCTTGCTGTGGCGTTTCTTGTACTTCGTCTGGATTCATCATAATACCTCTTGTTATTTAGTTTTTTCTTATGACTTTTATATAGTCGCATTTTTTTTAAATTCAAGCCATCGGACAATAAACCCAATATATAAAAAACTTGCGAAAAAACCTTTTAAGTTCTAAGATTGAAATATAACCATACAAAGGCCTTATCATGATTTTTTCAGACCAAGACGTCTTGCAAATAAAATCGCATGGTTTAAATACTGATGACGTTATTAATCAAATTGAAAAATTTAAATTGGGTTTCCCATTTGTTGATATTGTTAAACCTGCGGTGTGTTCGGATGGTGTTATTAAATGTGACAATTCCCAATGTGAAAAATATGTTAAATTATACGATGAATACGCGAAATCACATAAAATAGTTAAATTTGTTCCTGCCTCTGGGGCGGCAACGCGTATGTTCAAAGATTTGTTTGAATTTATTTCATCGCATGTGATAAATCAAACTGCTAGAATGGTCGTCACAAACATAAATAAATTTGCTTTTTGGGACGATTTGCGCCAATTTCTACCACAGAGTACGACTGATTTTAATATCATAGACACTATTATAACCGATTCGGGTTTAAATTACGGAAATCAACCAAAGGCTTTAATTGCGTTTCATAAATATACAGATTATGCGAAAACACCATTGGAAGAACATTTGGACGAGGGTGCAGAATATGCAAAATCAGTCGATGGCGTTAATATTCATTTTACTATATCGCCAGAACATCGCCACGGTTTTGAAGGTTTGTTAAATCGCGTTATACCGCAATACGAATCGGAATATGGTGTAAAATATAACGTTTCATTGTCTGAACAAAAATTATCCACGGATACAATCGCTGTAAATTCAGATAATACCCCGTTCAGAAATGATGATGGATCTTTGTTATTTCGGCCTGCGGGGCATGGGGCGTTAATTGAAAATTTGAACGATATAGATGCTGATTTGATATTTATAAAAAATATAGATAATGTGACGATAAAATCATTGCGTGATGAAACCGTTTTGTATAAAAAGGTTCTGGCGGGTATGTTGGTTGAATTACAAAATCGCGTTTTTGGTTTAATTCATGAGATTGACAGCGGAACGGCAGATATAAATCAAGTTCACGAATTCATCACAAAAAATTTAGGAATTAAATTGGATAAACAATTGGGTCTGTCAGAATATAGAAAAATATTAAATCGACCAATTCGTGTATGCGGTATGGTTAAAAATACTGGTGCACCGGGTGGTGGACCATTTTGGGTTCGTGATTGCGATGGCAATATATCTTTGCAGATTATAGAGGCCAGCCAAATTGCCCCAGAATCAAAGCATATAATGCAGGCGGCGGAATATTTTAATCCTGTGGATTTGGTTTGTGGCGTCAAGGATTTTCAAAACAACAAATTTGATTTAAGAGAATATATTGATGATAACACAGGGTTTATATCTGAAAAATCTAAAAATGGGCGTGATTTGCGGGCAATGGAACGCCCAGGTTTGTGGAATGGCGCGATGGCAAAATGGAACACTGTGTTCATAGATGTTCCGGCGTCAACTTTCGCCCCGGTTAAGGTTGTGACTGATTTGTTAAATGCCGCACATCAAACAAAATAACACAAAAATAAAATCAAGGCTTGACTTTTTGCATTTTATATTATAAATTATTGCCCAGTAATTAAAGGATTAAGATATGCCACGCGTATGTAAAGTAACAGGTAAGAAAACAATGGTCGGTATGAACGTATCTCACTCTGAACGTCATACAAAGCGTACTTTCTTGCCGAATTTGCAAAAATTATCATTCCACAGTGACATTTTGGCACGTGATTTCAGTTTGCGTATTTCGACTGCTGGGTTGCGTACATTAACAAAACACGGTGGATTGGATGCCTATGTAATGGCAAAACCAATATCTCGTTTGACACCTGAAATGGCCGCTATTAAAAAGGCTATTGAAAAGAAAAACGGGAAAAAGGCTGCACCTGCGAAAAAGCCGGTTCATAAACCAACTCGCAGTGCCCGCTTGGTTAAAAAAGTCGAAGCAAAGAAAGCCACTGCTAAATAATACGGCTGGATTTGCGGGTATGGCTCTGTGGCGGAACTGGTAGACGCGCTTGACTCAAAATCAAGTTCTGAAAAGAGTATCGGTTCGATTCCGATCAGAGCCACCAGAAATTTTCATTAATGAAAAACAAGGCCGCCAATCGGCGGTTTTTTGTTGATTTTCCGATATGTCAGACTATACTGGTTCAAAAAGGGGTGAAAACATGAATTTTATCAAAACAGATATTAATGGTGTGGTAATAATTGAACCAAGGATTTTTAAGGATGCACGCGGATATTTTTTTGAAAGTTATAATGAACAAGAATTTATAAAGAACGGTATTACGAATCGTTTTGTCCAAGATAATCAGTCAAAATCTTCGTACGGTGTCGTGCGCGGACTGCATTGCCAATTGGGTGAACATAGTCAGGCAAAACTGGTGCGTGTGGTTTCAGGGCGGGTTTTAGATGTTGCCGTTGATGTTCGTAAAAATTCGCCTACGTTTGGTAAATATGTTGCGGTTGAATTGTCTGACGAAAATGCGCGCCAATTATTTATACCACATGATTTCTTGCATGGTTTTTCTGTGTTGAGTGAAACCGCGATTTTTACGTACAAAGTGGATAATTTTTATAACAAAGAATCTGAATTTGGTATTCGTTATGATTCCCCAGAATTGAATATTAATTGGGGGCTGCCAGCTGATAAAATCATTACTTCGGACAAAGACAGGTTGCCAAATACTTTGGAGGATTTAGTTCGAAAAATGCGAACAATTGGAAGATAAAAAATAAAAATGGTGCGATGGCACCGTTTTTATTTTTTATAAAATGCGCGGATTTCCAGAACAAAATACATAAAAAGTAAAAATCAACATATTTTTTCATAAAAAAATAAAAAAAAATTTCAAAGCGCATTTGGCTTTGACTAAAAATTATGATATAATGCATGTCAAGAGACGTAAAATGTATCGTTTTTATAGGCGATTTTCGTTATTTGCATTGTTCGTATGCCTGGGCATGGTGTCTGGTGCGTCCGCCGCGCCGTCTGTGCATGTGCTGGGGGGCGGAACGGTTGGAAATACGGCCTCTAAAACGAATGTAATTAACAAGGGTAACACCACCAGTGCCGCGGTATTAAATGCTAACAAAGGCATTAAAAAATCTGCATCCGTCAAAACGCTTGCTCCGAAATCTGTGGCTGCTGCGGTGCCCATATCTCGTTCTGCATCGAATCGAATCGGAATGGGGGGGGTGAAAACCGCGACGTCGGCAACGGCAAATACTGCCACAGGGACTGCACGTTTTCCGGGTGTTGTGACGAAAACAAATATTCAGAATTTAAATAAAACAACTTCAAATGTGTCGACCAGTACTACGCCGGCTACGGGCTATAATGTCCAAGATATGTCTGATCGTTTAACTGGGGTCGAAGGTGTTTTACAGGACAAGGTTGATAATTCAACTTTGGACAATTACTATACAAAATCGGAAGTAGATTCCCGTAATTATACCAAGGATGAAATCGATTCGAAAATATCGGCCATTGATGTCAGCGCATCTTCGCAATTTATGCATTACATGACAGAACAGGTGCGTGTGCATGGTGATGCGATAACTGGCTTGTTGGGTTCGGTCGAAGAATTACAGACGTCAGAGCATACAGTCAAAGATTTAAATAGTGGTGAATACAAGAATTTATATCTGGTGACGGGTGCGGATTTTGATGAATCTATTTTCGATGACCAAGAGTAGGAAACAAAGTAAAAAATGAAAAAAAACATGGCGTTTTTTGGAATTATGGCGATGGTGTTAGGAATAACATCTGGGATGGCTGCTGCGCCAACGTCGTATGTAACAACCAAGGGCTATGTTGATACTGGTTTAAAGGCTTTGTATAACAAAATACAGACGGATATAGGGGTAACGGCTAACGAAGTTCAACATGATGTCGATGAATTGACAATTTATGTCGGGGGCGCCAGTACAGAATCTGCCGAAGCCACAGGATTGACGTTACAGGTTGAAAACTTAGAGAATGCGGTCGGGCATGCCAGTGATGAGAATGTTGAAGCAACCGGTTTGAATGCGCGTATTGAAAATTTGGAAAAAACTGTTGGCGCTGATGGGCAAAATATGGTTTATACTGGGACACGTGGTATTACGGTCAGTGAAAACCGTGTTGTCAGTGTTAATGGTTTGTCTGCGGGGTCTGCCACTGACGGTAAAATATATGTGTTCCAAAACAATGTCGCCAGAGAAATGCCAATGGTGGAATTGTGGGAAGAAGATTCTGGTGAATAATAATTATTAGTGGTGACACTGCGGGGCAATCGCCCCCTTTTTTATACGTTGTCGTTTGTCGCGGATACCAGAATACCCCCCCCTTCGTCACTTCGTGACACTTCCCCGTTGGGGCAGAATTACCACGCTCGTTGCGAAATTAAAGGTGGGTGCGGAATAAAAAATCTCCCCCTTGTGGGGGAGTGCGGCGCAGCCGGAGGGGGGTAAAAATTTCTTCTGCCTGTGGGGGATGCGTTCGGGAATGACCGAATCGGTTTTGTGAAAGTGCGACACGATTGTGATGCGCAAAAACGCACAAAAAAATATATTTTTTGAAAAAGTCAAGTGAAAAATTGCGCAATAACCTATTTTACACAAAAAAAAGGTATGAATTTATGATATAATCTGAATATAAAAGTGCTTGGCTTGGGGACGGCTAAATACGAAAACGAGAGAGAAAAAACATGAATAAATTACTAGGTGTATCAATCGCAGCGTTATTGGCCGTTACGCCTATGCTGGCGAGTGCGGCGGGGATAAATCCTTCTGCTGCTACCACCACGGGTGCAGGGTCTGAACCATATTTGGGTGTTGCGATTACAGATGGCGAAGGTGCCCATGTCGCATCTACGAAATATGTCAAGGGTGCATATAACGCGGCGATTGGCGCGGTTAATGCAGTGTCTGCTGCAAAACAGAATAAATTGATGAATGGTAGCGGTGAAGGTGCTGCGGCAATTGATTCAGTTGTTAAAACGTCTATTGCGGCTGGTACACAAGAAGCGCCAACAAGCAATACGGCATTGGTTACTGAGAGCGCCGTTCGTACCGCAATCGGCGATGCAATCACTGCTGCTGGTGGTCAAACAGCTCAACAGGTTAAAGATGCTATTGATGCAGCAGCCGGTGCAGGTTTGGCAACAAACAATAGTGGTAAATTAAGTGTTTCTTTGACATCAAACGGCGGTTTGGTTATGAGCGATAATACAGATAATGCAACAGTTGGTATCAGTACTGACGGAACAACAGTTGGTCTGACTGCTAGTGGTGCATTGGAAGTCAAAGACGGTAGTGCAAGCACTGGTTTAACAACTGCTAAATTGAAAAATGGTGTATTGCAAACATCTGTTCGTTCAATTGCTGATATAACAACTGCTGGAACTGGCGATACAACGTTGGTTTCTGAAAAGGCGGTTGCAACGGCATTAGAGGCTTTGCCTGCGGCATCACAAACATTGACAAACAAAACAATTGATGCAGACAGCAATACAATTTCAAATTTGGAAACAGATAATTTCAAATCTGGTACGGTTGTGACATCTATTGGCGCTGGCGCCGGTGAAACGGGTGCTGCAACTGATACAGAATTGCCGACTGCGGCTGCTGTTCGTGCGGCAATCACTGCAGCGACAACAACTGCTGGTATGGCAACACAGACTGGTGTGACCAAGACAATTGCTACAACAACAATCACGGTTCCTGTTTATGTAGCATGGGGTAGTGATGATCCTTCTGTACAGGGAACAACAACAACTGTAACGGCTGCTGTAACAGAACCAACATATACAACAACAGGTTTGTAATCTAAAAAATGCTCTGGACAATTGTGATGCTTTTCTTGTATCATAATTGTCCAGAAGGGATTTATCAAAAGTAATAGCCAAAAAATAAATAAAATATTATGAAAAAATTTTTAGTTGTTTTTATCGGTTTAGTTTTGATTGCACCGGTGGCTGTTTTGGCGGATCCAACACAATATGTGGACCCGTTAAGTGCCACAGAGCAAAATCCCGCAACTACGTCTGCGAATAACCCAAAATATCAATCAGTGACGGTCAGTTCTAATGATGAAAATCATATTGCGTCCACTGCATATATCAAGGGCGCATACAACAGTGCGATTGCCGCGGTTAACAAGGTTTATGGTGTGAAACAGGATACGCTTTACACTGATTCTAATAATCCATCAAGTGCCGGAACGGTTCGCCAATCTGTCGCCAGTGGAACATCTGGGGCGGTTGTTACGGGGGTCACTGCGTCTGATGGTATTGTCACGGTCACACGTGGCGAAATAACGATTCCGTCGGGCAGTGCGTCTTCGTCAACACGTGCGCAGATTTGGATTCAATAAACAATTTGATTGAAAACGTGGTTTCGGCGGTCGTAACCGCTTTTTTTATTATAAAAAACGGGGCAATGCCCCGTTTTATCTTAATTTTCATATTGTCTGACGCTGTTTTGCAATTTGGCGTTTGCAACACGCAGATTGACAATGGATTGACAGATTTTATTTGCAATCTTGTCAAATGCCATATTGCAAAAATAATCGAACATTTCAGATTCTGATTTTTTTGTTATGAATATGCGAGATATTGGCGCTTTTTCTAATCCAAACACGCTGTCGCAGTCTTTGATTGTTTGCAAAATCTTTCCTGAATCTTCAATTGCATATTTGCCAAATGGCTTGGTTGTATCAAAAATAACCAGGTCATTTTTTGCTGCGGTTTCTTTGATTTTTGTTTCAATCAAATTGCGAAATTCAGACATTTTCATATTTTTATCAAATACCATTTTTTTCTCCGTTTGGTTGTTTTTCAGATTAGCAATACTGATTGTCGTAATATATATCGCTTATTAATTCTTGTATTGATGGGAATGATTCTGGTTCGGCTGATTGTTTCTTTGGTTCCGCAAAGTTGCATTTTTTGATTGCAATGCGAACAATTTCATCAACTGAAATTTGGTTGTAATAGTTATATTTTGTGGATTTAGCAAACTTATTTTCAATTTCGCCGGAAATAGTTTCTGGTGCCATATCTAATACGCTCTCTAATTGGCGTATCATGGACAGGGCAAACAAATGACCGATTTTATAGCGGCTTAATTTCTCATAGCGTTTAATAGTGTTTGATGATATGCCATTTTCAGTCAATATATAATCCCATGTAGCATAAATTTCGTTATTATATTTTGGATGTATAACGTATTGTTGGCGTATCTTGGCATTTGTTTGTCGTATCAGTTCGCCAAACGTTACGTCTGGGGTCCATTTGTCGATTGTAATGCCGAATTTATGTTCAATATGCAAAACTGTTTGTGCGATATTTATTTCGTCAAAATCGTATGCGCTTAATTTTTCGTCACGTTTGATATAGCGAATGTCGTCTGCTGATTTGGTTTCAGGGTAATCAGCGCTGGCAATAATTGCATGCTTTACAGCCGACTGAATCTGGTCAATTGTATAATTTCTTTTTGTAAAAACATCTTTCATTCGATCATAGGTTAACATTTTTTTGTCCTGTGTTTATTGTTATTTGCGTGTATAATTTTAATACGTTTTTTATATTTGTCAAGTATAAGGTGAGTGTGTTTGGATACAAATCTTTTTTTGTTTGACTTTTTTGAAATAAGTGTATAAAATAACTGGGCTTTCGGTTAAGAAAGTGCAAAATTCTGGGGTTGTAGCTCAGTTGGTAGAGGTAAGTTGCTTTGCAGTGCAGCGGGTTTGTCAAAAGGTTATAATCTCGTGTGCAAAGTTCTGGGGTTGTAGCTCAGTTGGTAGAGGTAAGTTGCTTTGCAGTGCAACGGATCTGTCAAAAGGTTATAATCTCGTATGCAAAGTTCTGGGGTTGTAGCTCAGTTGGTAGAGCACCTGCTTTGCAAGCAGGGGGTCGTCAGTTCGAGCCTGATCAGCTCCACCAGAAATAGTGAAAAGACCGTTCGTTTTGTTCGGTCTTTTTTTTATCTGAGAGACACCTGCTTGGGCAACCATCACCGTCTCGTCAGGTTCGAGCCTGATCAGCCGCCACCAGAAATAGTGAAAAGACCGTTCGTTATTTATTTTTCCGCAATCAATGCATTTCCGCATGTGATACGATCGCTGTCTTCTTCGTGACTGGGAACAAAAACGATAACATCCCAGCCTTTGTCAACCAACGGCTGTTCAAATTGGCGATAGACATCATAATCATCATACGACGTTGTCACGTCAAAACCATTTTGGACGGCAGAACGCGTTTCGTGTATTGGCGTTATCTTAACAATGAACATTTTTGGGTTAAATAATTTTGTTAAACGTTCTGCATCTAATATTGTATCTTTTGTGACGGCAAAATTCAAAGTGTATTTGCGCCCCACAGGTTGTGGCAGGCTTTTTGCCAATTCAGATATTTCTGATAAATTTAGAGTTTTGTTATTGAACTGATAGTCGCGTTGCGCATCGTCAGTAGAGTTAATACTGAATTGCAATCCTGCTTCGCCTTTGTAATCAATATTTTTTATGTTGCACCAATCAAGGATGAATTGTTTCAGATTTGTATTGCCTTTGGGCAACATTGTAGAAACCACAGGGTGAACAGTTTTCGCCTTGATATATTTTGCGGTTATAGCACGTAATCTATCGCGTGCAAATACCAAAACATCTGGGTTAAATGTAGGTTCGCCCATTCTGGCGAAATGCACATTAAATCTGTCTGTTTCTTTGACGGTTTCATTTTTCAAAATGGTTTCAATCTCCCAGGTCAATTCTTCAACAGATGCATTGCCAAAGAAGCCATATTTTGGGCAATCACAAAATTTACAACACATCGGGCAACCCTTTTGAATGCTGATAGTCGCAACCCATTTTTTCGTTAAATCCACAGGATGATGTTTTACACCGTTAATTTCTTTGTGTAATCCCAGAAAGTCAGCTTTGATGTTATTTTCTTTGCCATAATCGCCGACGGTCAAAAATTCCAAACGGTGTTCTGTGTCGACATAAATCTTGCCAGTGTGTGTATTAATAACCTTCATTTGTAAGACCTTGATTTGTGTTGATGGTCAGTATATTATTGCACCAAGCAAAAATCAATAAATTTTACTTTCTTGCCGCGTATTTTTTTACCAAGCGGACGATTTCTTGTTCGTCGTTGGGGCTTAAAATCCCATAAAGTGGGATTGGAAATGCGCCAAATACACTGTTGTGTAATTGCAAGAAATTATACTGATATTTTACCCCAGATTTGGGTGTTAAAACCAAAATTTTACGCTTTTTACAGAACATTTTGACATCTTTGATTTTTGCACTTTTGACATCTTTCCACGCCAAAGGATTGGAATGATCTATTTTAATGTATTTGTCTGTAATTATTGCACAGGTATGCCGTACAAGATGTTTATAGCACCACAACATGGTTTCAATGCAAAATATCAGCCAATATAGCGTGCTTTCAATGTTAAAATGCAATCCGTATACCAGCATAATAATAGCTGTGAAATAAGATACATCAAATGGATTAAAACGGTAATAGAATACTTTTTGTGACATATTTTTTCCCTCCGTTAATGCATAGTATAAATATATCGTGATTGGCAATTCAATACAAGTATAAATTTTTCCTTGTGTTTTCTGAATTTATATTATAAAATTGTCGCACGTTAAACAAAATACAAATTCGCCAAAGGAGGTGAATAATACATGGTTAAAGTTCTGGTTCGTGATAATAATGTTGAACAGGCTCTGCGTGTCGCGAAACGTAAATCACAACGCGAAGGTCTTTATCGCGAAATGAAGGGACGTCAACGTTACGAAAAACCAACTACGAAACGTAAACGCTTGAAAGAAGAGGCTGTTCGTAACGAAAAGAAACGTCAATCAAAACAACGTATGGTTTTCGGATTCTAAGAAATATTATTCGTATATATAAGAAATCCAATAAAAAACCGCCCAAACGGGCGGTTTTTTCAATGTGATATTCTCATCAAAATGCATCATCATATATGCATTTTGTTGCAACGTCATCGCTTTGTATGCAATCACAGAAATATCGGTTGGTTTGCATATTTTTATCTACGCCACAAAGATATTCTACTTCGGGGTAAATTACATTCACTTCTAGTGCAGAGAATGCTGTCTGTTTGGCAAACCAGTTTATGAATTCATCTATTTTATCAACCAAATCTATACAGCCAGCACTGCCTGGGACTGTTCCGCCGTGAATATATATACGCTCACGATTGTATGGCATGTCGCTTTCAAATGGTTTCAACAGAACACGCATTGGACCGTATTCTTCTGCGTCTGGAATTCCATTAGGATCGGTCCAAGCAGATCCGTACGTGCCACTGCCATAATTTTCTAGGTATTGTATATCGTTTTGATTAACGTAATACCGACCAGACGGGGTTGGACCAACATTCTTACATGCCTGATATTTTGGTTTTTGACATATAGTTGGTTTTGGGTCTGTTCTTGTCTTTCCACGCCCAGATACAGCATCCCATTCAAATAGTTTTACGCCCTTAAAATACACGATAAAGGATTTGCCATTAAATTCAGCGTAATATTCATCTGAAAACATGGTATTAGAATTACGAACGCGATTTTCATCATACGAAATTGTGCATTCGTCGTCATCTTGTTGAGAGACAAATCCAAAGCCCCTGATTTTAGAGTCCAAATAATCACAATTTACCTTGGAACACGATGCCGTAAAATGAGCGTCAACCCCAGATTCCAAACCTATTATATTTCTGAATTCTGCTCTGATAACCTTTTCATCTTTACTTGCAACGTCACCAGGGGTGCCTTTGTACACCAGACACAGACCACGCGCAAATTCGCGACGGACGAACCTGTTGTCAAATACGCCTGATTCAGAGGTGTCATCAAATTCAAATGTATAGTATATTTTGCCTTTCTTAGATGCACATTTTAAGAAGTTTTGGCTTTTTAGATCCTTCGTTAACTCAGGATCTGTCTCACTTTCACAAACTATGTCATCGTTATAGCGTTCTTTGGCGTATGCCATGGCCAGATTTTTTGCCTGGGCATGTTGTACTTCGATGTCTTCAAAATCACGGATGCATCTGTCTGTGCCATCAGAACTACTGCCAGACCTGGCGCATGCGTCATAAAATTTGTATATTGGCGTTGAAATCAAATCTTTTGCAAAATTTTGACATTTTATCTTGTCGGTATACGCCGCAATATCCAATCCACCAGCAATACAAACGCGCCATAATCCATCGGACGTTATAACATGGCGGCCCAATAAGTCATCTGGCACTAATTCATCAATATACGCTTTCAAAGCAAGTGGGAAATGTTCGGTATCAAAATGCTTTTGCATCACATCAATTACTTGCTCGTATTCAATGAACATCCCTACTTTGTCGGATTTGCCCGTTAAACTGACGTTTTCCCGGTCGTCTTTGGCAAAGGCATTGATTGTTAAAACAATTCCCAAAAAAATGCTAAATATTTTTTTTATCATTTTAACACCTCCGAACATTTAACAGAAACATTTGCTACTTTCTTAATAGCAGCGATTTGTGCCGCATTAAACACGGTTGCGCTGGCACTGGCAACAGTGCTGCCGACCGCTAATGCATTTGCAGCAGTATTTAAATTCTTTTCTTTTTGTTCGTCGCCTTGGCGGACTTTGTTAGAATTAGCCATTGCACTGGTTGCTGTTCCTGCGCCCCCAGTGACAATTCCAACCGCAGACGAAATCATTGCGCCCTTGGCACGTTTATTTATCGGCGACAAATCTACAAATTCATAATCACGGCACGCGTCATAGATTTGTTCCGCTTCGGCGGTGTCTTCACCGGCAGCTTTGGCCGCAGATATAGAATTTTTCAATCCCTTTACATTTGTGACACATCTATCGATTTTAGACTGTAAATCATCACTAACTTTGTTTTTATTTGCAATCAAGACCCCTGCAATATTTGTTGCGGTATTTGCCGCCAACAATCCAGTACGCCAATTACCTAATTTCTTTGATTTTTTATTCAGTTCATCAAGTTGATTTTGAGTTTTTGGCTTGTTCTGCAGCGCTATATCATAACTTTGTTCAAACTGGGTGTAAAATGCGTCTTTGGCTTCTTTGGTTACGGTTGTGTTACCACCGTCTGGGTCTGTTGTCATTTCTTTTAATTTATCTAACAACCTTTCCAAATCGGCGACCTGGCGATCGGTTTTAGCCTTTGACAAACCAGTTGCGACCGCGCCAACACCTAAACCAGTTCCAACCCCAGTAACGGCGGTATTTATTCCTGCCAATTTTTTCATATCATACAAATCATCGTCAATACCAACGCATGTCCGATACGTGGCCTGTAAAGCCGTGGTTAAATCCAGCACATCTGCATCGGCAAAATTGCACATCAAACATACTGGCAACAAATAAGTGATTTTGCGCATAATTTTTCCCTTCCTTTTACGAATATAATTCTATCATATATACCCCGGGAAAACAAAAGTTTTTTTCTTGTGTTATTTTTTCAAATGGGCTATTCTGGGGCTGATAAAAAACGGAAAGAAGTTATGAAAAAATCTGAAAATATTACGGAAAATATCTCGGGACAACAATTATCAGATGCCTTGTCTGAACGTTATCTGTCTTACGCGGTCAGCACTATTGTTGCACGTGCGTTGCCGGATGTCAGGGACGGTCTGAAACCTGTGCATCGTCGTATTTTGTTTTCTATGTTGCGCCAGAAATTATCCCCATCTGCTGCGTTTCGTAAATGTGCAACGGTTGTTGGTGATGTTTTGGGGCATTATCATCCGCATGGGGATTCATCGGTTTATGATGCGATGGTTCGTTTGGCCCAGGATTTTTCTGTGCGATATCCGTTGATTGATGGCCAAGGAAATTTTGGAAATATTGATGGCGACCCCCAGGCTGCATATCGTTATACTGAATCAAAAATGACAAATGCCGCAATGCTGATAATGGAAGGTATTGACGAAGATAGCGTTGACATGATGCCTAATTTTGATGGGACAACGGTTGAACCGACTGTGATGCCGGGTGCTTTCCCAAATTTATTGGCAAATGGTGGTATGGGAATTGCGGTGGGTATGGCGACAAATATTCCAACGCATAATGTCTCAGAGATTATGGATGCATTAAATTTAGTTGTGGATAAACCAGATGCAACCACTGAACAAATTATGAAGAAATTGGTTGGACCTGATTTTCCAACAGGTGGTGTGTTAATCGATGATTTTGCCACTATTTGCAAGAACTATGATACAGGGCGGGGCGCATTTCGTATTCGTGCAAAATGGGAAATTGAAAAATTAGATCGTGGTATGGAACAGGTGGTTATTACTGAAATTCCATATGGTATAATTAAATCAAAATTAGTTGAACAAATTGCGGATTTAATTGATTCTAAGAAATTGCCGCTGGTCGAAGATATTTCTGATGAATCTACAACCGATGTACGCATAGTCATTACACCGAAAAATCGCAATGTTCCCGCTGATAAAATGATGGCGCATTTGTTTGCGATGACTGATCTGGAATATAAATTCAATATGAATTTCAATGTCGTTGATTCCAAGGGCGCACCACGTGTTATGCCGATTGGTGATGTTTTGCGGGAATTTATCGCACATCAAAACAATGTTTTAATACGTCGCACAAATTGGCGTTTGGGGAATATCGAAAGACGTTTGGAAATATTGGGCGGATTGTTGATTGTATATCTGAATCTTGATCGGGTTATCGAAATTATCAGAAACGAAGACGAGCCTAAGGCTGTATTGATGGACGAATTCAAATTGACTGATGTTCAGGTTGAATCAATTTTGAATACACGTTTACGTTCATTGCGCAAATTGGAAGAAATGGAAATCAAACGCGAAGACCAAGAATTACGTGGTGAACGCGATAAATTGCGCGCACTGTTGAACGATACAGATTTACAAAATGCGCAATTGCACGCTTGGTTTGATGATATTAAAAAACAGTATGCAAAAAATACTGCGCTGGGACGTCGTCGCACTCAGTGGGCGCCAGTTGGCGAAGAAATTGTTGTGAACGCGGATGATTTCATTGAGAAAGAACCAATAACTGTCGTTTTATCGTCTATGGGGTGGATTCGTGCCGCCAAAGGTCATTTGGACCTGAATAATTTGGATATTAAATTCAAAGAAGGCGACGAATTGCAATTTGCTTTCCATGCGCAAACGACGGATAAAATCAATTTGTTCACGTCAAACGGAAAAATGTTCACTTTGTCTGGTAATGATTTGCCGTCGGCACGTGGGTTCGGGGAATCTGTGCGTATGATGGCGGACATCGGCGCCGAAGAAACGATTGTCAAAGCATTTGTATTGGATACAAATGCAAAATATTTGGTTGTGGGACGCCACGGTGTTGGATTCATAGTCAGCGGTGAAAATTGTGTTGCACAAACACGAAACGGCAAACAGGTTATGAATGTTGATGCGCATGACCCTGCGGTGTTGTGCGTGCGTGTTAATGGTGATATGGTTGCACTGTCCGGTTCGAATGATAAATTATTAATGTTTGAAACGGCGCAAATCCCAGAAATGACCCGTGGCAAAGGTGTAATTTTGCAAAAATATAATGCCGAACGCACATATACTATTGACGCTATGTTCTTTAACAAAGCAGATGGATTTGGGTGGACCACTGGACGCGGGACGACAAAATTAGATGATATTACACCATGGGTTGCCAAACGTGCATCCCAGGGTCATACAATACCTGTCGGATTTCCACGCAGCGGCAAATTTGGAAAATAATTATTTATAGAAAGAATAATTGAAATAAAAAAACCGCATAAGCGGTTTTTTTATCAATCTATCGACATTGAAAACTAGTGAGACATTTTCGCCTCTGTGAACACAACATGTTTGCGCAATTTTGGATCATATTTACGCATTTTCATTTTGCCCTGAGTGTTCTCAGATTTCATATTCTTTTTTGTAGTATAGAAAAAACCGGTTTCTTTGTTTTCCAGTTTAATAAATTCGTTGCTACCTTTTTTAGATGCCATTTTTATCGCCTTTTTTAATTACTTCGCGCATTGTATGTTATATTTTATACAAAATCAAGTTTTTTTTTAATAATAACGCGGCATCCATCTTCACTTCGCTGCGCCGATATAAAACTGATTTTCTTTATTGTGCGCGTCGCGCGCAATAACGAAAATCGGTGGTGCGGGTAAAGAGACTTGAACTCTTATGGGTTGCCCCACTGGAACCTAAATCCAGCGCGTCTACCAGTTTCGCCATACCCGCCAAACTAACATCGTTCATTTTCGGTCTGTTAACCGAAGAAAATGCTGCGTTCTCTGGCGGCACTTCGTAGTCGCCATACCCGCAACATTTTAATACACCGGATAATTACGTGGAAAATCCGGGCTGTGTACCAAATCTGACTTTTTCCCGCATCCCGCCAGCATTATCAGGCAAAGAATTATTACTAATTTTTTCATACGCGGATTATAGTAGTATTCAAATCAATTGTCAATTTATCAGATAAAAATAGCGAATATAAAAAAACACTTGCTTTTTAGATTCTTTTGATATAACATTGCTATCGCTCTGGGGTGTTAGCTCAGCTGGTTTAGAGCGTCTGCCTGTCACGCAGAAGGTCGAGGGTTCGAGCCCCTTACATCCCGCCAGAGATTTGACCGCGGTTTAACCGCGGTTTTTTTAATCTATAATTTCCATTGATATTATACGATCAGGATTTTTTACACGACCGTCGTTTTTAGGATCGCCTTTGGCTATATTGTCAACGTTGTCCATCCCAGATATTACGCGCCCCCACAGTGTGTATTTGCCATCTAAAAATCTGCAATCTGCCAAACATATGAAAAATTGGGAATCCGCAGAATTAATATCGAATGTTCGTGCCATGCCAACTGCACCACGTGAAAAAATTTGGTTGGAAAATTCCGCAGGAATGCTGACACCGGTGCGTCCAGTGCCATCACCGTTTGGACAGCCTGTTTGTGCCATAAAACCATCTATGACGCGATGGAAGGATAATCCATTATAAAAACCGTCGCGCACCAATTCGCATATACGTGCAACATGTTGTGGCGCAACGGTGGGCATTGCTTCAATAATAACATCGCCAGTTTTTAATGTCATTTTGATTCTAGTGCGCGTCATAAGAGTTATCCTTTGTCAAATTATTGTGATTCATTTTACCATTTATAGCGTGAGTGGCATACTGTATGGCCAACCGTTTCATATCTTCAGGCAACATGTCCGTAGAAAAATTATCTAGAGATTGAGGAAACTTTAATCCGCGAATGTCCATCAAATCATTGTGATACCAAGAAATATATTCAACGTTGCTGAAATCAAAAAATCCAGATAAACCATACGCATTGGACAACATAATCATTTTCGCGTTCTGATTAAATTTTGGCTGGGGGCGATTTGTAAAATTAAAATTACCCAAATCCAGTGTCTTGACATTATGGAAATCACAATCCATTGGTGGCGCCCATGTGGTGTCAACAAATCTTATTTCTTCGGCATTTGGATTCGGTTTTAAATATTCTACGCCAAAATAACTCATATTGTATGATATAAACGAACGAACGTGGCTAAAATCTAAAACGCCGCGCAATCCGTTTAAGTGTTCCAATTTTATCACACTTGCATCAGGCTTAAATTTTACATTGGTGTCGGACAAATCCAGTTTGCACAAACATGTTGTGTCAATGTTGCTGAAATCCAGATTGCATTTTATGTTTGTAATTTCTTCCATAGTTAATTGTTCGGTTTGTGGTGCAAAAGTAATCGCGCCGACATTGGAAAAATTCATATTCGCCAAAGTTATTTTTTTAGATGCACCAAAATTTAGTGTACCCATTAAACCTGTGTCGTCTTCGAATGTGACTTCATCTGCGTTTTGGGGCAGTTTAATACTGGTCACATGAGTCAAATCACATTGTGTTATTGTTAATTTTTTTACATGGCTGAAATCCAAATCCCCAGACAAATTCGTATTATGCAACAAAATTTCTTCGGCATTCGGATTGAATTTACAATTATCCAGATCAATCCATTTCAAATATATCTTTTTTACGTGGCTGAAATCCATGGACTGCGGTGTGTTTTTACAATTCATTAATTCTATTTTTTGCGCGTTTGAATTAAATTTAACCCCAGACATATCAATTTCTTCCAATGATATATCTTGGACATTTGTAAAATTCAAATCCCCCGGCGGACAGGAACTTTTGATAGATACGGCCTGAGCGTTCGGATTGAAAATAACATTTTTGACAAATTGCGAATGCATACCAGTTAAAGATATTTGATTAACATTATGCAAATCCAAAGTGCCTTTGATAATTGTGTGTGCCAAATTTACCAATTCAGCATTTGGATTAATTTTTATATCTTGAACTTGGTCCATAAAATGTGTCGTTGGCATTTCAAGGTTTATTCTTTCAACATTGCTAAGGTCTAATGGATTAGTTATAGTAGTGTGTTTCAAAGAAACATGTTTCGCATTTTTATTAACTTTAATTTGCTTCTTAGACAAATCTGTGCGCCATACGTAAATGTATTGGACATTATCAAAATCTAAGCGGTCATTTTTTAATTGGATATTGGATAACAATATTTCTTTGGCATTTGTATTAAATTTGATATACGAATCAAACCCTGTATTATACGCTTCCAATGTTTTAACGTTGCTGAAATCGTGGTCGCCATGCAAAGATAAACCGCTTAAATGTATTTTTTCTGCGTTTGGTGTGTTAAGCTGTATCAAATCGCCATCTTTCACAGTGAACACTGGGACATTATCGGCAGTGACTGTTCTGGAATTATCAGGATTTTTTATTATATGAATTTTTTTGTTAACAAATGCGCCTTCTAATGCATCACCAATATCAATGCTAGTCGATGTAGCCAATCTAGAAAATTTGCGCGTGTGTATATTAAATATGCCGACAGGTTCTATCATGATTTCGCTTTCTTTGTTCAAATCGATAATATTGCCGTCTTTGACATAGAAATTTTCAGCAAAATATACGTTATCTTGTTCCATATCGTATTTGCATATTTGGTCATTTATCAACAGATAATTTGGGGGCAATCTTGTGCTTTGGGCGCTGAAATCCACGCTGAAATAATGTTTAATTGCATCAGATAAACCAAAAATTATTCTATCAGGATCAGAATTTAATGTATTATCTGGATTTTGTACCGTGTGATTGTATCTGTTTTTAATACTGATAAATCCACCGGTTTTCAATATCTGAATTGAAATCACAGATGTCCCATATTCGTCTTCACGTTGGGGGTTGGGCGAACGTTGAATTTTATCAACGTCTTTGCGCACAGCATTTATAATATGATATTTTTTAAATCTATCTGGATCGCGGAAAGTACACAATGCTTCGCCAGAGGCAAAATATTTACTTATTGCATTTTGTTTTTCCAGTGTGTTTGCAACATATGCATCATATCCGGCTTCGTCCAGCATTTGAATTGGATCGCGATGCACAGACATTTCCGTGATAGAGACCTTCTTTAATGATACTAAGTAAGACATTATAGGTTCTGCATCACGGCCCGCGTGTTTTACAATTTTATCAAGGTTTGGAATATCAAAGATGCCATTGTCGTAATTACGTATAGCCTTGGCAAAGTGTTCGCCATTTTGCTTTTTTATGATATCAAACATACTTTTTGGCATACAAATTCCTCTGTATTTATTATCAATAAGATTATAGCATATTTTTGGTATAAAACATACGGAAAAACAAAAGGCTGTTTTATTCCCTTGACAAATTGTAAATAATTGTATAAAATTTGGCGGCATTTGACAGTTCTGGCCCCATCGTCTAATGGTTAGGACACCGCCCTTTCAAGGCGAGAATCCCGGTTCAAATCCGAGTGGGGCTGCCAAAATTCAAAAATCGGGTTTTACCCGATTTTTTAATTTTGCTATGCACCCCACGAAGGATTGCGCCAGAGCACCACAGGTGCGCATGGCGAATACGCAGACGAACAATTAACAACCATTCAAAAACGGATATGTTTGATAGAGTTTTTGCTTATGGTTGGTTTATTGTTTGTCAAGGGAGCGAGTGGGACAATTAAGAAAATCTTAAAAAATCGACAAACGGAGATTTTTTTAATTTTCGTTATTGGTGTGAGTTCGTAAGTTAGGTGTTGAAAACACACACCGTTTCACACATTTACGAACTTTTAAAAAGAAAAGGTTAGAAATCTAACCTTTTGTGCAGTTCGTGTTTATTGTGGGTGTTTTTTATAATTCGTGTTTACATTTTATATCTGATAGTTTATACTGGGTATTGAATCCAATGGGAATTGGGTTCGGGCTGTGGTAAGCCTTCAAAAATCCGATGCAAAAGCATCGTAATCCGATGTTTGCGGTGCTTTTTGCATCGTTATCATCCCTGATCATTATGGTCGGGGAACAGACTTGATTTTTGGTCTTTACCACTCCCCGACCGCCATTTCTGTTGGCGGTTTAATTTTTTAATAAAAGGAGTTATTCATGAAAAACACCTATATAAAAATAGCATCGTTATTATGTGGGCTACCTATGGTTGCTTTCGCCAATAATAATGAGTCGTATTATAATTCTTATAATAACTACGAAACATCTTATTCTCCCCAGAATTATTATCAAAATGACGATATGTATTCTCGAAAAGAATCAAGCCGTTCAGGGTATGAAATACAAGATGTTCGTTTTTTTGTTGGTCTTAACACATCATTAATAAATTATGCCCAAACAGAAATAACCTATAATAATGCTAATGTTTCAGAAAAACAGACTTCAACAAATGTTAATTATGACGTGTTTGATAAAGCAGGTTTTGTTTTTGGAATTGATTCAGATAATGGTTTTCGTTTATCTTTGGGGGCACAACATTATAATACGGAAACAAAATTTGTAGATGGCTCAGATGATGAGGCTTCCGTATTGGCTTTAGGTTTGATGTTAGACATCCCTTTTGTAAAGAAAGAAATAACTAGCCCGTTTTTTAGTTTAGGAATCAATTACATAGAAGTAGACCAAAATGATATAAACATAAAATTTCCTGCCTATTATGTTGGGTTGGGTGTGACACACAATTTTACCAAAGATATATTTGGTATGTTAAGGGCGACTTATGCCTTTATGGCAAAAGCAGACATATCAGAAATAAATGCTTCATATAAAGAAAATGCTGTTGGTGTAAGTATGGGAATAGGATATAGATTTTAATAAAAAACCCCGAACACACTCGGGGATTTTTGTTATTAAAGATTGACTACTTAAAAAAACAATTTAAAACAGTATGGAATCTGTACATAGACCAATTTGTGATATCAGAAATTTATCATAAATTTTTCAAAAACACCTTAACATCTTTCCCGAACGACAACAATTCACGAATAAAATTAGTTCGTGAAGTGCACAGATGGCCCTGCCAAAAATCAAAAACACCCGTTTGGGTGTTTTTTTGATTAGATTTCCAATACTTCCGCGAGTTCATAAATCGTATGTCAAAAACAGCCACCGTTTTACCAATTTACGAACTATTAAAAAGAAAAGGTTAGAATTCTAACCTTTTTCTTAGTTCGTATTCATTGTGGGTATTTTTCATTATTGTGCTTCAACGACAGGCAATGTGCGATAGCCGTCTTTATAAATCCCAATTTGACGGAAACAATTAGGTGCTTTTAATTCTTGTTCATCATAATAAGCTTTTCCTTTCTTATTGGTTATGACAACATGTTTACCATAGTATAAGATTTTATTACCTACAATGTCTGATTGTGTTCTTGCGATAGCAGTTGAAGAATCAAGTACTTCTTGGATTTCTATATAACCTTTTGAAACACAATCAGCAGGGGAATCAAAAAGTGTTATTTTACTTTTTTCGATTTTGGTTTCTATGATCGTAGTTTCAACAGATGTTGTATTGGTATGTGAAAGACCAAATATCAGTAAAAAGAAACAGAGAATACCTACAACTATACCCAACACTATGTATAACCCTGTATTGTTCGAATTAACAGATTTTATTTTAATTCTTGGTTCGCCAAACTGATTTTTAGGTGTGCTTGGTTGACACAAATATACAATACTAATTATCCAACCAATTATAGGTAATAATATCCATAATATATTCCATGCAGAACGGTTTATATCGTGCCAGCGTCTTGCGGCTACCGTAAAACCAGGTACAAGCGTCACAAGTGTCCACAAAAGACCTAAACTACTATTTCCTAATAAAGTAGGAATTAATATTGAATAAAATAAAACAGACCACCAGTATTCAGAACGTGTCGCACGTCCCCATCCGGTATATTCTGTCCAATAAGATTTCAAACATGCACCCAATGAATTATCAAAGTGTTCGTTTCTTTTGACCATGTTATTCTCCTTGTTTTTTCAGTATTATTATATTTCTGTGTGTTTTATTTTTCAACACTAATCCAGTACTCTATCTTTACCTAACATGTCTTTAAGTTTATCAACATGTTCTGTTTGTGTGTCTGGGTTGTCGCCATTATCAACAGCAGATTTTAAGATTCTTATTACTTCACGTTTATCTGTATATTCTGCTTCATCATTATCTAAAATAATGTCTAATACGTCATTCAATCTATGTGGTTTTATCACAAATGTTCCATCTGGTATAAAATTGATATCTCTTAATTCACTGTCGCCATAAAAAACTATTACAGAATAGAAAGGCAAATCAGCAAATTGTTTTGATTGTTTTTGTAATACTTTTATATGTGATTCATTTTGTAATACAGGGTTATAAAAACGATATGTATGTTTTTCATTGTGATATTTATCATAGAAACTTTGTGTCCATTTTGTATCTTTTGCTCGACCAAAAATCCATCCAGAATAATCTTTCACTTCAAAAACTATCAATCCAACTTTTGTTGCGACAACGACGTCTATTTGTGAAAAACCATATTTACCGTTTTTAACATATAAGTCATGAAAGATTGCTTTTGGAGAAGTGCCATAATCCAGTAAAGAACTAATCAAATTTCGCTCTGACCATGTTCCTCTTTCTTCAGACGTTATTTCGTCTAATCTTTCATCATATCTTTGTGGCCAAAATGTTGAATTACTAGATTTGTGATAGGCTGATTTAATTATCAAACCAACAAACACTAAAATTAAAAAAATAATGAATATTTCCATGCAATATATAGTATCAATACATATAGGAATTTCAAACTATTTTTTATTTGTATATTTGATAAACATTTTAACATCTTTCCCAAACCGCAACAATTCATGAACAAAATCAACTCGTGAATTGCACAGATAGGGCAATCATTTGCTTGGTTTATAAATTGTATGACCATTTGATACATAATCTTTTAAAACTTTTTCGCCCGCATCCGCTTCAATTTGACCGTAAACGCTTATTCCGTGTTTTTTAAATTCATTGAACCAATTTGGTTTGAAACCCTCATAAAACCCAGTTATTTTTGTGACCTGTTCAGAAGGCACACCATAATAAACAGCACGTATTCCAGACCACATAATTCCACCCAAGCACATCATGCAAGGTTCAGATGTCACGTACAAACTTAAATTATATGGTGATAAATCATATGTGCCCAGTTTTTTTTCTGCTAATTTTATAACATTCATTTCTGCATGATTATTACTGCAAGATTTGTTCACAACGCTGTTTGCGGCCTTGGCAATCAGATTACCTTTCTGGTCATAAATGGCGGCCAAGAATGGACCATAACCTTTATCAATGTATTTTTTTAATTCTTGTTGCAGACCAAGAATGATTTTTGCGGATTTTGTTAATTTTAAATTATCAATTTTTTCATTAGCAATCACAGATGATTTTTTTGTTCTTTCTGGCATATTACTTCCTTTTGCAAAATTATGCATAATTTATACTAAATTGTAAAGAGAGTTTCAAAAACACCTTAACATCTTTCCCGAACAACAATAAATCTTGGATAGTATTTGTTCGTGAATTGCACAGATGGCCCTGCCAGAAATCAAAAACACCACCTTGTGTGGTGTTTTTTAATTCTTTCTGGTGACCCACTCGGATTGCGCCAGAGCACCACGGGTGCGCATGGCGAAAACGAGAATACACAATTAGAAAAAGCATAAAAACGGGGTCTGGTATGACGAGTTTTTATAGATTTTTATTATTGCGTATTGAGGAAGCGGTGGGGCTACCAAAGTTCAAAACCCATATTTTTTACGAACAAAGAAAGCAATTCTTTAAGAGAAACCCTAGCTTTTCTCTCATCAACATAACAGTTCAAGATTATCAGCCTTAAAAATACATTCCTTATGTCAATTCTCGAGCTTGCTTAGACTTAACAACGTTGTTATTTCTATTAAAAATACGCTGTAGCAAATGCCATATTTTTTCTTTCCCGTCTTTTAATTTTGTTTTTTTGATAGCATCTATTATACATTTAGGCCATTCAGGCGTATGTTCCGTCTGATATTCCGTAATTTTTAATTTGGGTACATTTACTTCCCGTAAAGATTTACTTCCTGTAAAACAGTCATCCAGAAATTCTAATTCCGGCAGATCTATCTTTTCCAATTGTTCAGCACCACCAAAACTACGATCACCAATATGTCTTAATTTGGGTGCTTTTAATTCTTTTAAACTCATTAGGAAAAGAAAGCTTCTTTTTTCAATTTCTTCTAGCTCAGGAACATACAATTGTTTGAGATTGCTCATATTATTAAAACTATCGCTCCTAACTCTCTTTAACTTTGGTGCTTCTAATTCTTGTAAAGATATTAAATCAAGAAAGCAGAAATCGCCAACAAATTCTAATTCAGGAACATATAATTTTCTAAGATTAATCTTTCTAGTATCATTGCGACTGCCAAAGAAGGTCTCGGGTACCCTTTTTACTTTTGGAGCATAAAATTCTTGTAATGCATCATTATCTTCCAACAAATCCCCATATATTTCTGATGTGATATACAAGTGTAGACTGGTTATACAACCTCTTTTTGTTCGTGCCAATTCTTTTATATTTTTATTTTCATCTACGATATTTATTAGCGTTTCACCAGTTTTTTTGTCTTTTGTTATTTTTATACTATGACCGGATATTTCATTATTCAAAGTATCCATTAAATGTCTGCTACCTGCTTCACCATTATATGCCATGTCTTTGTGAACCCTACATTTTCCGGTTCTTGTGTCCAAAATGACAGCATCTAATATTACTTCATACTCCGAGCTCAATTTTGTTATTTCTGACCCTTTAAAATAATATTTGTCACCATAGTACACGTTACAAATCTCATAATTAAATCTAACTATTTGATCATTTATCACGCGATAATTTTCTGGCAATCGTGCATCTTGGAATGTCATCCAATCTACACCAAATTTATGTTTTAATGCTTCGTTTAATCCCGGAATTATATTATCGGGATTATTATCGAATGTCGCATCAGGATTATTGACAGTATGGTTATAACGGTTTTTGATCGATATGAAACCACCAGTTTTTGCAATTTGGATTGATATAACCGATGTTCCATATTCATCTTCGCGTTGTGGCAGATCAGAAGGTTTGATTTTATCAGCACCACGTTTTACCGCATGAATGATATAAAATTCTTCATGACGAACAGGATCATGAAAGGTACATAACTCTTCGCCCTTACGATAGTATTTTTTTATAGAATTCTTTTGTATTTCGTTTTTCACAATAAAAGCATCATAACCAGCCTCACTTAATAATTCTATAGGGTCTTTTATATCTTCTTCCTGTTTTATTTCTTTGGCTTTTCCAGATTTTTCACGAATTTTTTTTACAACAGGAACAAGTTTTTCTGCATCTGTGGGATCTGTACCAGCAAATTCCAGTATATGTTTTAAATTTGGTATGTCCAATAAAACATTTTGACGTAATACTTTAGCAAAACTTTCACCATTTTGTCTTTTTATTATTTTATACATTTCTTCTGTATTTACTTCTGTAACCATTTTTTATCCTTGTTCATCGTTCAGGATTTATCATATAATAAAATTAACGTTTCTGCAAGAATTACTTGGTTTCTTTACCAAACTGCAACAATTCATGAATAAAATCAACTCGCGAATTGCACAGATGGCCCTGCCAAAAATTCAAACCGACCTTTTGGGTCGATTTTTTGTTGGTTTTCCAAGTGTTTCGTGAGTTCGTAAATTAGGTGTCGAAAACAGGTACCTTTTCGCCAATTTACGAACTATTAAAAAGAAAAGGTTAGAAATCTAACCTTTTTCATGGTTCGTATTCATTGTGGGTGTTTGATTTATTTTTCCAATATTTTTAATAACCACCTATATAAGAATCACTCTGTTTTAACAACCAATCTGGTGGTTCTGGTAATGTAAATTTATTGCCGTCCCACCGCATTTTTATATATTCTGCATTTGGTATGCCACCGCGGGGATATTTAAAATCAATAAATTGTTTTATTATCGTTTTTATCACGCCGCCGTGAGTTGAAACTCCGATTATTTTAGCACCAGTATTTTGTGCTATATTTATTATTGTGTCATGAACACGTTTTGAAAACATATTATAACTTTCCCCATTTTCGGGAACATAATCATCGTTTGATATCAAAGCAAACGGAACATATACGATGTCTGTACTGGTATCAACAAAAGTATCCGCAGGTTCATCTGTCAATCGCACAATTTTTCCGCAAAACACACCCAGATTCCACTCTTTTAGTCCGTCTTCTGTTATAATTTTTGTCTGATTTTTTTCAGAAACAATTTTTGCGGTATCCAAAGCCCGAGATAATGGGGAACTGTAAATACAATCAAATTTTACACCCAATAAGTTGTTTGCTAATTTATTTGCTTGTTCAATTCCGTTTTGATTCAAAGGAATATCCAGCCAACCCTGCATGCGTTTATTAACATTGTGGTCTGTTTCGCCATGTCTAAAAAAATAAAAATCACATTTCATGAATGACATTTTTATCGCTTGTGATTCATTATATCACAAATTCTGCAAAAATATTTTAATTTCTTTTCCAAAGCGAAAAACATTGCCCGTTTTAACGGTTTACGGACTTTTTATAGACAAATTCACATTTTGTTTTTATACTTTTTCATCATTTTTGCAAAACAGCCGGTCTGGTTTACAAGTTCTTTAAAAGTCCCAGATTCAACAATTTTACCGTTTTTAAAAACATAAATATAATCGAATTTGTCTATTATATTCAATTTATGCACAGATGATATAATCGTGCTTTTTTTGAATTTATGAAAAATAGCATCATAGATAAGGTTTTCATTATACACGTCAACACTGCTGGTTGGTTCGTCCAACAATATGATATCTGCGTTTTCCATTGCCAATACGCCACGCGTCAGTGCAAGACGTTGTTTTTCGCCACCGGATAAATTTAAGCCTTTTTCAGCGGCACTGTTTTGCAAAGTTATTTTTGCGCGTTGCATCACTTCATCAAAACGGGATATTTTTATTGCCTCTTGAATCTTGGTATTTGGAATCTTGTCCCCAAATGTTATGTTGTAAAGAATACTTTCTGCAAAAATTTCAGGGTCTTGGGGAACAAAAGTTATGCAATCAGACAATGAACCAATTTGAGATTTTTTACCGTTTATATTTACACAACCGTCTTGCCAATCAAGACATCCTGCCAACAGTCCCAACATTGTGCTTTTGCCACTGCCGCTTTCACCAACAAAAGCGATTTTATCGCCGCGTTTTATTCGAAACGAAACATTTTTTAATTGTGATTCTTTCTTTTCTGGATATTTAAAATTTACATTACTGATTTCCAGATTTTTAAAATTATGTACATGGCGATATTTGATATCTGGTCGAACCTCTTTTAATACAGGATTGATTTCTTCATAATCCGTCTTCATTTGCATCAATGATTGATATTCATTTCCATATCCAACTAAAAAATCTTGGAGATTAAGTATGTATTCATATACTGCGAACACATTTCCTATTAAAATCGCTTTCCCAGATTTCCATGTCATATAAACATAAAGTAAAATAACACCGTTTACTAAAATGAATAGCGAGCCGATATCAAAAAAACTCCATTTATAATGCCCCAGCAACAATAATTTTGTATCTTTTTCTGCCACTGGTTTGTACTTTGATTCCAAGGAATTCATCGTTTGGTTGACTTTTTTAAAAATTTTTATTGTTTTTATATTAGAAACCGCATCTAACAAAGAACTGTTAAATCCATGAACTGTGTAATTAGTTTTTTTGATATAGGATACACGGCGCCAATCAAAAAAATTCATACCTAGTATAATCAGTAATGCCAATGCCAAACTTATCAAAGCAATCTGCCAAGAAAATATAAATAACATCATAACAGGTCCAAAGAATTGTACTACATATCTTATAATTGTCGCCTGTCGTGAAGCAAAATTTGCAACACCATCAGCAGATTGACGTATACGTGATAAGACATCACCAGAATGATTATTCACTAAATAATTCATATTTAAAGAATACAAAATTGCATAATATTTTATTATCGCATTTTTTTTGATGTAAATTGAAACCTTGTTACCCAAATAAGTAGAACAATACCATGCAACAACATATATTATGTGTAATATAGCCAAAGCCCCCAATATCGTAAATATATTTTGCCACATATTATCGCCGCCCAATTGAATCGCATTAAAAAATTTTGAATTAACGTATGGTTTTGCTAATGCAGCCAATTGACCAATGATTCCAATAATAAATACCATAACAAAGGTGCCACGCATACCTTGCATAAATGCCCATGCTTTTCGGAACAGATATAAATATGTATTCATGATATACTTTCCTTTGTATACAAAATAATATTGCGATTGTATTCATATGTAATACTTTTTTCAAGACAATTTGAATTTATTCAAAAACACCTTGATTTCTTTTCCAAACGACAAAAGTTCATGAATAAAATCTTCTCGTGAATTGCACAGCGAGTTTTGATATTGATTTTTTGTGCGATTTATGATACAATGTCATGCAACGACAGACGGCTTTTTGCCGTCTTTTTTATATGTTTTTTAAGTGCAGGATTATTTACAAAAGGATTTATAATGAAGTTTAGTGACAATGGTATAAAGTTATTGAAAAGATTAGAGGGTCGCGTTAAAAATGGCGACCGTCATGTGATTTATGATGATAAAAGCAGCAAAATGGTAAACATTGACGACACGTTGCCACGTGGTGCGACAATTGGATATGGGCATTTGATAAAATCTGGCGAAGATTTTAGAAACGGAATCTCAGAATCCAAAGCAACAGATTTATTACGCCAAGATATCGTATCTGTGGAACGGGTTGTTCAACGCTGCATTAAATCACCTCTAAATCAAAATCAATATGATGCGTTGGTTTTGTTAGCATACAATATCGGGGGCGATAATTTTATGCAATCAACCGTTGTGAAATATATTAACAACCCAGAATTTAGAGATGCAAAATACGCAACATTGGAATCTGCTTGGATGGCATGGAATAAATCCAGGGGGCGCGAAATAAACGGACTGAAACACCGCAGAGCCCAAGAATGGATTTTATTCAATGCGTGAAATAACCGCTGTATTTATGGTTTAGTGTCTGCCGCCAGGTCTGCCACTGCTGGTACCTGTACCTGAGGTGCCACCTAAGCTAGCGCCTGCATCCGCATCACTGGCATCGCCAGTCTCTGTCTTGTCTGGTTCGCTAGTTTCTGTCTTATCAGATTCGCCAGTCTTGTCTGGTTCGCTGGTTTCGGTTTTATCAGATTCACTAGTCTTGTCTGGTTCGCTGGTTTCGGTTTTATCTGGTTCCGTGGTCGTGCCACCAGTTTCAGTCTTATCAGGTTCACTGGTTTCGGTTTTATCAGATTCACTAGTCTTGTCCGGTTCACTGGTTTCTGTTTTGTCAGATTCGCTAGTCTTGTCTGGTTCGCTGGTTTCTGTTTTGTCAGATTCGCTAGTCTTGTCTGGTTCGCTGGTTTCGGTTTTATCAGATTCACTAGTCTTGTCCGGTTCGCTGGTTTCGGTTTTATCTGGTTCCGTGGTCGTGCCACCAGTTTCTGTCTTATCTGGTTCGTTTGTTGCTTCGTTGCTGTCTCCAGTGCCTGTTTGTTCACCATAATTATCCGGCAACAGAACTGATACAACCGCGTCCCCAGATGTGTCTGATGATTCTGTTTCTGTTTCATAACCCTCTTTATCTGTATTAGAACTTTGGCTTTCTGTGTTTTGTTGTGTTGTTTCACCACCACCCAATACATACTGTTGTGTTTGTTCGGTTGATCCGCTGTTATTTTGTTCGTCTTTGATATTAGATTGTTCGCCACCCGTGTCGGTTTCATCAATTTCAGAGCCATTTTGTGTATTCGAATTTGAAGCGTCTAATTCGTTATTATCGCTGTTGTTTGTTTCTGTATTGGTTTGTTGATGGTTGGCGTTAGTATTGTTGTTCGTATTATTATTTGTGTTTGTATTGGATTGTTCATTATTAGTAGAATCACTACTGTTATTACTGTTGTTATTATTATTGTTATTATTGCCAGTTTCATTCAGTGTTTGATTAGTGCTGCCTGTATTGCCATCATCATCGTCGTCAACTTTGTTCCCGTTTGAACCAGTATCATCACTACTTTCTCTTTTTATACATTGATTTTCATCCACATCAAAATATTTATTCCCATCATTGCAATTGCAATTTGGATATGTTCCATAAGAACCAGTTGGGCATTCAACGGGGATTTCTACTGGGGTTGAATTTTTACATACGGCTGTGTATGGACGTACCGTCCAATCAGTATTTAATCCACCGTAATCTCTGCAATCAAGTGAATGAAATTTCCTGTCACGTTTTTCCAAAGGTAAAAATTCCATAAATTTTTCAAAAATCGCATCCGAAATCGCGTTCTCTGCATCATCTTTGATGCCGCCAAAAGTGTATCCAGTTGGGAATCCAAAATAAATGCCACACTGAGCGCTTTCTTTGCATTGATTCGGATCGCCATTATAGCAAGAACGAGAATCTAGTTTCGTGGTATCAGGTATACATTTCAATTCACAATCTTTGAAAATTGGTCTTTCGCATATATTACATGGTGCAATCTTTACAGTGGCGGTTCTTCCGACAATGTTAGAATTGTTGCGCGTTATGAAACGGACATCTTCACAACTGTTCAAATCCTCTTCGGATTCGGGGCAAATACAATCAAATGTTTTTGAAACAAAGTTCGGATTCAGAACACTATCAACATCATTTGGACATGGGGCACACACAACATTTTCCAATGGTGTTACGACACATTCTTCTTCGCCGGTATTGGTATTCGTTGAACAGCATTGCAAGACTTTTTCTGTAGTCGTGACTTCTATTTCTGTGCATTCAACTTCGTTTTCTATGGGTTGTTCTGACACGCATGCAGCCAAACTGGGAACCCATATTTCACCCCCGCCACATGCCGTTTGCACGCTTTGCGGAACACACCACCAACGACCATAGCGACGAATTGGCTTTGTCATACTGGGACAATTGTCAGGGTCATTTGTTGGGGTTGGTTGCTGGTACCCAGATGGAATTTTGTTGTTCATAATATACACCAGACATCCATCGCCATCTTTTTGAAGTTCAGACGGGTTAATAATCACGTCATTTACCGCTTGGGGACCACTGGAATTAACAGTCAACAACATACTGTCTTGGTATATGCCTATTAAACCAGATTCTTGATAGAATAATTCAAGAACCTTTAACATATTCCCGTATTTATCCCCGTCAATGGCACACGATTTTGTGACAACGTATATATTGTCATTTTCATCGCAAGTTTCAGTGACTGTATTTGATGTGTTTACACAGAAAGAATACCCCGTGACATTATATAAATCAACACATTCATCATCATAATCTTTGCCGTCAATGATAGCGTTTTGTTTTGCAACAACGCATTCGGCCCTGGATCGTAAATCAGCCAAATCCATAACATTGTCAGTTTGGGTATTGGATAAATTTTGTGAAGGACTGGTCATTACGTAATAACCAATCATAAACAGCGTGCTTAAAAACAGTAAAAAAATATTCATCATTCCCTCTTGCGATTTTTCAAAAGTATAGCTAAGATATAAATGTATATCAATATAAAAAAAGACATGAAAAAAATATTTTTAATTTTATTTTTATCTGCGTGCAGTTTTCAGCCCATTTTTTCGGGGCGCGATACAGATGTTTATGTTTCGCCGATTCAGGGTATTAATGGTATAGAATTGCGTAATGCGTTGAATGCGAAATTTGGCGGAATTCATAATCAAAATGCCAAATATAATTTAACGGTGTATTTACGGGATCCGGTAACACAGTACAAGGCTTTTGAACGAACAGGCGACGCCACCTGGCAAGAGGTTAAATTAACCGCAAACTATGTATTAAAATACCAAGACAAAGAGATTGCCCAAGGAACTGAATCTGCATCAGAAAGTTATACTTTTGTTCGTTATCTGGTTGCGTCAAATGCGTCTTATAACAACGCTGTGGAAAATACAATTCAGACATTGGCTGAAAAAATCAGTATGCGTGTAATTACTGAAACCCAAAAGACCAAGATTGATTAAAATATGAAATGGAAAGAAGGTGATTTTAATTCGGGTATAACAAATATCAATGCGGTTTTGATATACGGTCCAGATGCAGGATTGGTTGATGAATTGTGTGATAAAGCAATTGATAAATTAGAGATTGATAAAGATAATTTGTTGGCCATTGATGCTGATGAATTGCGCGAAAAACAAGATGCTCTGTTTGCAGAAAGTTGCAGTCCTTCAATGTTCGGTGGACGCAAGGCGGTTATAATTGCAGGCGCGGGGGAAAGCGATTATAAGATTATATCTGAATTAGTTACGTCTCCATCTTTGTGTGCGACAATAATTGTCACTGCGGGTGATTTACGTGTCGGCAATTTAAGAAAATTATTTGAAGATGGCACAAATATTGCATCAATTGCATGTTATGCCGATGATGCCAGAACGCTGGAAACTTTGATTCGTCAAGAATTATCTGCGCAATCTGGGATTCAGCAAATCACACCTGATGCGATGTCATATATGTTGTCACATATGGGCGGTGACCGTGGAATTACGCGCGGATTTTTACAAAAGATAGCGATATATGTTTCTGATAAACATATTGTTGAATTAGAAGATGTCGAAAAATGTTTGCCTGATACGTCTGCATCCAGTGCGGATGATTATATGTATTCTTTGACAGCAGGGCATATAAATTCAACAATGGTTGCGTTGGACAGGTTGATTTACAGCGGCGCAGATGCAAATATGTTGGTGCGTATGCTGTATAACCACTTTAATAAATTATTAACAGCGGTCGTTGACGGGCAGTTGCCACGGTTATTTTGGAAAGTTGCTGATAAATTTAATATAGCTGTGAAAATCTGGCCGGAACAAGAAATAGTTAATGTTTTATCCAGATTAAATGATTTGGAAAAACTGTGCAGAACAAATGGTATGCAACCAGAAATTTTAATTCGTGATTTTTCATTAAAATTGGCTGTGCGTGCTGCAAAATTGGCTTTGAAACGGAGAAAATAAAAATGTTAGCATCTGTATATGCACCAAAAGATTTTAAGAGATTGCGCGTATCTGGGGATTTAGTGGCGCGCTGTTTTGATTTTATTACGCCGTACGTTGTTGCGGGTATATCTACGGGTGAAATTGACAGATTGGTCGCACAATTTTTAAAAGAAAACGGTGCGCGGTCGTCAGATTTAGGATATATGGGATATCCAAAAAGTATTTGTACATCGGTTAATGATGTGATTGTGCATGGTATCCCCAGTGATGATGTTATTTTAAAAGATGGCGATATAGTTAATGTTGATTTAACCGCAGAATATCATGGGTTTCATGGCGATGCGTCACGTATGTTTATGATTGGCAATGTTTCAAACAAAGCGCGCGAATTAGTTCAAACCTGTCAAGACGCATTAAACGCTGCAATTTCTATTTGTGCGCCAGGTGTCCCGTTGTCTGAGATTGGTAAAACCATAGAAGCGGTTGTGAATCCGCATGGTTTTTCAATATCGCGTGATTTTGTTGGACACGGAATAGGCAAAGTTATGCATGATGACCCACAAATTTATCATTTCTATGATAAAATGTGGGATAATGTTAAGATGGTTCCAGGACTAGTATTCACTATTGAACCAATGATAAATACCGGTAAACCAGATTGTAAAATTGATTCTGACGGTTGGACCGCGCGGACCGTTGACGGCGGGTTGTCTGCCCAATGGGAACACACGTTGGGTATCACAGAAGATGGTGTAATTATATTCACAGAAAAAATGTTGCATGATTAACCAAGATGAAAAGACATCTTTGCAAAACGGACATCGTGCCAGATTACGTCAAAAGTTTTTGGACGGTCAATTGGCAGAGTATGAAATCTTGGAATTATTGTTAACCTATGCAATACCGCGGCGTGATGTGCGCATGTTATCGCGACAACTTTATAAAAAGTATAACAATATTTTAAATCTGGTATCTTCGCCTGTTGAATCTTTGATGGAAAACGACGGTATCAAAGAACATACCGCGGTGTTTTTCAAATTGATATATAAATTAATGGAATTAAGTTACAAACATGTTTTGGACAGTGCGCCAATATTCCACAATACTGAAAAATTAATTCGCTATTGCAAACTGTTGGTTGGTGGCAAGCCCATAGAAGAATTTCACGTGTTTTATTTAGATGCCCAATTCAAATTAATCAAAGATGAAACACATAGTTCGGGAACGATTGATTGGGCGGCAGTATATGTTCGCGAAATTGTCAAAAGGGCTTTGGATTTAAATGCGCGTAGTGTGGTTTTATTACATAATCATCCATCGGGGTATTCATCTTTTTCAACCCAAGATATAGATATTACCAAAGAATTAGCAATCGCATTAGACAAAGTGGGTATCGGACTATACGATCATTTGCTGGTTTCTGGGGATGTGATATATTCTGCGCGCAATATGCATTTAATAATAGATGAAAATTTAAAAAATCATTCTGTTTCTGATTCCGCATCATAATCTTCGGATTCTGGATAAATTCGGCCAGTATCAAAGACGCTGAAATTTTCATAAAGGTTGTATTGATCTGATTTTGAAAATTTTTTGTTGCGTTGTTCTAATAATTCATTAACTTTCGCAATTGATACAGGCTTTGCCTCACATTGTTGGGAAAACAATTTTTCACCATATATAGAGTTCACAATAGGTTTAACCAAACTAAATACCGCGAAAATTAAAATCAGAGATTTTGCATTATTAAATGCTGACTTTATTTTTACTCCATTTTTAATGTACAATGCGCCCCAGCCAAATAACATAAATGCGGTCAGAACCAAAGCAACAATCCACGCCAAATCAAAAATTTTATCAAATGCAGGAAATATACAGGACGGATCTTCTATGTAATAAAAATTACTGTCCATGCCCAGAACGTTAAGGCCTGAATTTAACATCAAAGTGATACTTTGTACTTTGTCCATTTTTTATTTCTTGGGTGATGCGCTGGTGAAAAAACCAGGCACAGAAAATTCTTCGTCGTTTGCAGCAACACCCGCCCAACCAAACAAATCACCCAAGCCTTGGTCATAATGCTTGGATTGTTTGAACGGTAAAATGTTACGTAATTTTCCGATTTTACTGCGACTTGACGATTTGGATGCAGATGCGATTTTATCTTGGGTTTGAACGAATTCTGTCGCTAATTGTTCCAATGTTGCGTCAATGTTTTCTTCCTCTGGTTCGTCTGCAACAGTGGTTTTGGAATCGGTATCTTCGTCTAAAATGTCTTCTTCCAATGGTTTCATTTCAGATAGTAATTTTTCCAAATCAGGTTCTGTATCCATGTCATTAATTTCTTCGGTATCTGGTTCTGGCAAATCCGATATTTGAACGACAGATTCATTTGTCACATCTTCAATTATTTCTGGTTCTTCGTCAAGTGTCTCATCGTCAGGTTCTGGTAAATCTTCTTGGACTGATGAATCTTTGGTTGATAACACAGACAATATAGGAACAATTTTTTCACTGGCATCGTCTGGTGATTTCTGGGTGTTTTGTTCTATATTTACATCTGGTTCGTCTGATATTTCTTCGGAATCCAATTTAATGGTTGTTTTTTTTGTCCGACCGCGTTTTTTCGTTGGTTCTTCAATGACGGGTTCTGGGGCAATCTGTTCGGGTTTAACAACTGATTCGGTTATAGTATCGCTTTCAATAACAGATTCTTTAACGTCGGCCACGGGGATAACCGATTCAATTTGTTCCGTGCTTTCTGTGTTTTTATTCATAAATCCGGCATCGTCTGCATCCACGGGAACACCAAATAACACAGTGTTTTTGTCCAGATTTAATGCAACGCGAACCTCGTCAAATGCAGCGCGTATATCAGCCATATCAAAAATTTCGTTTCCTGAAATATAAATGATTTTCGTTTTCATCAAATAAAACCCTTGTTTAATAGAACAATTATATCACATTTTAAGGTTGAACGCATATAAAAAATATCTTAAAATGATAAACATCATGGATATCAAAGAACAAATTTTTCAAGAACTGGATTCCGTAGAATCTTTGGTGTCGCGTTTGCGTGCAGATGCTAATTGTGCCAGCAAACAAACGGATTTAGAGGTTGCAATTTTAACGAAACAAATTAAAAATCTGCGGGAAAAGAACGAGAGGGCTAAAAATCTGATTGAAAAATCGGTTTCTATATTGGAAAAGTTGAAAAAATGAGCGTGGTATCGATACCTATTGTTAATAGAAATTATCCCATGGGCTGTGAAGACGGACAGGAAGGGCGTCTGATTGAATTGGGGCGTATGGTTGATGCGCGCGCCCGTCAAATTCTGGATAAAATCGGTCCATTGCAGGAATCTGCTTTGTTGGCGACATTGTGTATCGTTTTAATAGATGAAATCCAAAATAAAAAACAAGAACCAACAATTTCTGACGAAGATTTGCACGAAATATTGGCACGAATTCGTGAAATTAAACATAAAATTTCTTAATAAAAAACCGCCAAAACGGCGGTTTTTTTATTTTATAATAATTTTCCAATTGCAACAGCCGTATCACACATACGATTTGAAAATCCCCATTCATTATCGTACCAAGCGGTCACATGCAGCACATTTTGGTCAATTACTTTGGTCAAAGACGCATCAAATATCGCGCTGTGTGCATCAGTTGTAAAATCTTTGGAAACCAAAGGTTTGTCGTTATATGCCAAAAATTCGGATTCTGCGGCACGCATTGCGGCATTGACAGATTCAACTGAGACTTTCTTTTTCATATTCAAAACCAATTCAACCACAGAAACGTCAGGTGTCGGAACACGTATTGCGATACCGTCCATTTTTCCAGCCAATTTTGGTAGAACCAATCCTATTGCTTTTGCAGCGCCCGTGCTGGTTGGAATCATAGACAAATTTGCCGCACGTGCACGACGAAAATCTTTGTGGTTTTTGTCTAACAACTGTTGATCGCCAGTATAGGCGTGGACGGTTGTCATCCAGCCGTTTACAATGCCAAATTTTTTATCCAATACGTTTAATACAGGTGCCAGACAGTTTGTTGTACACGAAGCGTTAGAAATAACAATGTCTTTCTTGGTCAACGTTTTTTCGTTGACACCAAAAACGATAGTTTTATCTGCACCAGCGGACGGGGCGGATACCAGAACACGTTTTGCACCACAATCAATATGGACACGTGCTTTGTCAGCACTGGTGAACAATCCTGTGCATTCCATAACAATATCTATTTTCATTTTGCCCCACGGTAATTTAGACGGATCGCGTTCCGATAGGCATTTAATTTTTTGTTTGCCGACCAAAATATAATCCCCGTCCATTTTGACATCCATTGGTAATTTACCGTGTACAGAATCATATTCCAACAAATATGCGTTTTGTTCAGCCGGTGCCAAATCATTAACCGCAACGAATTCTAAGTCTTTGCGTCCAGATTCTAATGCGGCACGTAACACCAGTCGTCCAATTCGACCAAAACCATTGATTGCAACACGAATTTTTTTCATTTTTTATCCTTTCCTTGTAATGTTTAATTATATGATATCACGACATAGGTATAAAATACAATTTGAATTTTTTCTATTGGATGCTTGAAAAAACGAAAGCCTGATTTTATAATCGTTGTATGAAGTATAATTCGATAATTATTGCAGGTCCCACAGCATCAGGAAAATCTGATTTTGCACACCAATTGGCTAAGCGGGTAAATGGCGCAATCATAAATTGCGACAGTGTTCAAATTTATCGTGATATTGAAACTATTTCTGCATCGCCGTTTGCAGGACAAACAAACACTGGCTTTGATGAAATAGACGGTGTGCCGTATAAATTGTTTTCTATACTGCCACTTTCAGAACATATCAGTGTGGCCGATTATTTAACATTGGCAACCGATGCGATGACGGAAGTTATTAAAATGGGAAAAATACCAATCTTTGTCGGGGGCAGTGGATATTATATAAATGTTTTAATAAATGGTATTTCGCCAATTCCAAACATCAGTGATGACAACAGAAATAAAGCGCGTGAAATGGTCAAAACGTGTCCGGATGCGGTATATAAATTATTACCAGAAGATTTTATAAAAACGGATCCTCAACGTACTGCCCGTGCATTAGAGGTTTTTCTGGAAACAGGGACCCCGTTATCACAATGGCAAAAATTACCACGTCGCGGTGCATTATTGTCCAATGCATATAAAATTTTAATATCGCCAAATCGTGAATTGTTGTTGGAACGTATAGCCAAACGTATCCCAGAAATGGTTCGTGGGGGCGCTGTGAACGAAGCAAAACATATTATATCTGAACACCTGAACGAAGATCGCGCGATTGGCGCAACACAACTTTGTAAAATGTTGCGTGGCGAAATATCAGAAAGTGAAGCCATTGAAAATTGGGTTTTGAAAACAAATCAATACGCTAAGCGTCAACGGACGTGGTATAAAACCCAGTACGCTGCCGATTGCGAAATTCTGGGTGTTCCGACGGAACAGGACGTGGAAAACGTTATTAAGCGTATATCTTAGCCCCGTTTTTTAATGGTTTGTATTAACCGCGTTGTTCATGTCGGGCTAATTTTTGTTCTATATCATGCAGTTGATGTAATTTTACCATATATTCATCATGACTATGCCATGCGCGTTGGGCCGTAGGTATTTTGCCGGTGGTCACTAATTCTTTTCTTTGTCTTTGTGCGCATCTTTTTTTGTATTCACGGTGTTCTTGGTGCCATTTACGAGTGACATCATCCATCATTTTTTGATATTGTTGTAATTTTGATTGGACGTATGTATTGTTATCAAACAATTCAGCATGTAATTCTTTGACATATTTGTTGCGTGATATAAAATGACCCGGCGCCAGTGTGACATAGGCTTCTTCTTTGCGACAAGTATATGTGCCCAGATAATTTGTCACAAGATGTGCAAATGTTTTGAAAAATTTTGGACTGTAATAAATTTTTATATCGTTTGGTAAAAAATGCAAAAAAGTACGGGTTTTGTCTTTTAAAAATTCTTCACGTTCAGCGGTATATTCAAACGTTCTGTACCAATTTCTGAAACAGTCGTCAACTGTTTGATATGATGCACCAAATTTATCAACAAAATCGGTGACAATGGATGTTTTGTATAATTCAAACTGTTCCATTGCGGCATTTGATTGTTTTTCGTGCAAAGCGTTCGCATTTTTTGACACAGTCATAACTTATATCCTTTGATTGTTATTATGACAATAATATAATACAAAAATACAGATTGTCAATATTTTTATAGTTTGCTTTGCAATATTTTCATATAGTATTTACGTGTGCTGGTGTCCAGACCAATTTTTCGCATTTTCTTGCGTACCCATACTAAACCACGAAATTCGCGGTCTATGGGACTATAATTTGCCCATTCCCAATCGATTATGCCGGTTATAACCATTGTATGTGGATCTATTAAGATATTGCTGCACATATCACCATGGTTCCAACAGAATCCATCCTTGGCAGGACATTTACGTAAATCAGCGATTTCCCTGGGGTTTGCAAAAGATTTTTTGTATATAAATTCTGCCAGTTGTTTGCTGATTTGTTTTTGATATCTTTTTATGCGTCTGGTTGAAATATTTACCAATAATTTACCAGGAATAAAATCAGATTTATAAAATGTATATTCACCGATGTTTATTAATTCTATGTTCGGTATTTGTATAGTGCAATATTTGCGTATGGCGTCCGTGACGCGTTTTTCGTGGTTAAAACGCGGAAAATTCAGTGACTCGTGACCGTATTTGCGCACTTTGAACGTATATTTATTATTGATTATAAATACAATACTGCCACCGCCTTTGGTCAGGCGCATTTTTTTGAAATTTAATTCAGGATATGCAGATTTTAACGTATTCAATTTACGTCTGTAATCAAACAGAATTTTTATGCGCAAATAATCACGCAATTTTTTGACGGGTATGATTGCACAAAATCGGTCAGATATTTCAAATAAAAATTTCCACATAAAAAATCCGTTGCTGTTGTAATAAATGATTATTGAAAAAAAGAAAAAAAACAAGTATTTTATAACTATGTTCAAATCAGGAGATATTGTAAAAGTATTAATTCCTAATGTCATAAACACAGGTTATGACTATCGTTTGACGTGTGATGCAGATATCGGTAGTTTTGTTCGGTGCACTGTTATGAAACGCCAATACATAGGTGTGATAATTGGTGTCGGGGACAGCAATCTGGATAAATCTAAGATCAAACCAATCATAGAAGTATGCAATCTGGGACGTTTATCGGCGGATGATATAGATTGGATTTTCAAGATGTCTCAATGGACATTAATGGCCCCGGGTGCTGTATTACGTTTGATAATAAACGTTCCTGATGCTTTTAATCCGCCAGTGGTGGAACAACTATATTCGTATAATTTTGATACCACAATTAAAATGACTGAATCCAGACAGCGGATTTGTGATGCATTTCAATCAAATGACAATGATTCAATGTCGGTTAATGATATCATAAATATCGCGCATGTTGGTACCAGTGTTGTTAAAAATATGATAAAAAACGGTGTGTTAATACCTGTTGATAGCCGGGAAAAAACATCTGAGACATACAAATACGATTATTTTGACACTGGTTCTGTTGTTTTGAATGATGAACAGCAATCTGCTGCGAATGCCATCGCCGATGCGATGAATAAAAATGAATTTTCTGTTCATTTATTAGATGGAATAACAGGATCCGGTAAAACCCAGGTGTATTTTGATTCTGTATTGCGGGCGTATAACAATGGAAAATCGGTTTTGTTGATGATGCCTGAAATTGCGTTGACTGCCCAATTTATGGACAGATTCACAAAGCGTTTTGGCGCACCTCCTGTTGTGTGGCACAGTAATTTAACTGCGGCACGTCGGCGTAATATTTGGCGTGGCGTTGCCAAAGGTGATATCAGGATTGTCGTTGGAACACGCAGCGCTTTGTTTTTGCCGTGGCAAAATTTGGGGTTAATAGTTGTTGATGAAGAGCATGATACATCATATAAACAAGAAGATATGGGAAATTATCATGCGCGCGATATGGCTATACTGCGCGGTAAAATTGCAAAGTTCCCGATTGTATTGGCCAGTGCAACACCATCTTTTGAAACTTTGCATAATGTTGCGTTGGGAAAATATATCAGATTGCGTTTGATGTCGCGTTTTGGTGGCGCACAATTACCAACCATAGAAACTATTGATATGCGCATAGAAAGACCTGAATCATACAGACCCGATAAAGATTCAACCCAAGAAACCCAGGGATATTTATCGCCAACATTATGTGATGCCATTTCAGAAAATTTGAATCAGCATAAACAAGTTATGTTGTTTATTAATCGTCGTGGTTTTGCACCAATTGTTCAATGTAAAAAATGCGGGTGGGTTGCAGAATGTCCTGATTGTTCAATCGGATTAAATTATCATAAACACCTTGGTAAATTGGTTTGTCATATGTGTGGAAAAATGAGCGATTTACCAAACAAATGCCCACAGTGTGGAAATGATGTGTCTATGCGTGGTGCAGGTCTTGAAAAAATAGAACAAGAAATATCTGTGAAATTTCCAAATGCACGAACTGCGCTGGTGTCATCTGATACGATTATGTCGCGCGAATCATTGGAACGTATTGTTCATAAAATGGAAAATGGGGACATAGATATAATTATTGGAACACAGATTTTAGCCAAGGGGCACCATTTCCCGAATTTGACCCTGGTCGGTGTTATTGATGCAGATATGGGATTGTTTGGTACGGATTTTCGTGCAGGCGAACATACGTTTCAACAATTATTCCAAGTTGCTGGTCGTGCTGGGCGTGGCGAATTTCCAGGACGTGTTTTGTTGCAAACATATCAACCAGAACATCCAGTTATAAATGCTATATGTGCGGGCAACAGGGATGAATTTATGCAATCCGATATGGAATCCAGACGCTCTGCAAAAATGCCACCATTTGGGCAGTTGATTGCAGTTATCATAGAATCAGACAAAGAACAAACGTTAAAACAATATTGTGTGCAATTATCAAATATTGCGCCTAATTTAACTGGTGGAAAAATTATGGGGCCAATTGCTGCCCAGATATATCAGATAAGAAATTGGTATCGTATGCGTTTTCTCGTATCTGGGGACGCACGTGCAAATTTACAACCTGTGGTACGTAATTGGTTAAATAAAATAAAACAGCCGGCAAACGTGCGCGTAAAAATTGATGTAAACCCACAAAATTTTATGTAGAAATAATTAAACAACTTCGGTGACGGCACGCAAAGATCCATCGCGAGATAATTGAACAACGCGAATTTTTTTCTTCATTTCTGTGATTAAATCATTTCTGTCGTATGCAGGTTGTGTATGCAAAATTCTGTCTGCAAATGCGGCATAGGCTGCTTCGGCAGATTCTGCGTGAATTGTTGTATAAAAATGGTCGTGACCGGTTCCTAACATTTCCCACAGTACAGATGCGTTGTCCGTGGATATTTCGCCACCAATAATTACATCTGGGGTCATACGAACAACTAAATCCAGCAAACGTGCATAATTAAAATTATTTGTTTGTTCTGTTCTGGATAAAACAAAATGAACTCGATTTTTTTGTGGGACATGTATTTCGCGTGCATCTTCAACAGTTATAACGCGACTGTTCTGATCTATTAATGTCAGCATATGATTCAAGAAAGTTGTTTTCCCGGTCGCAGTTGCACCACTTATCAAAATAGGGCTGCCGTCGTTAATGGCGGACAACAATCTTTCATATGGATCATCAGGGCGAACCGATTCGCGTGGTTTAACTTTTAACAATTTTTTACCGCGTGATAAATGATAATTTTCAAAACTGGTTTCGCGGACGTTTCCACCACGAATATTCAATGCCACCCCACCGGTCACATCACGTTCGTCGTATTGAACATTGGGGCCCGCAATTGCTGAAAATCTGTGATTACCCGGCAATGTAGCATAAACAACAGGTACACCGCGAATCGGATCAAATGGCCGTTCGTACACGTTTGCGACAGTATGAATCAAATCAACCAGATATTGTTTCGATAAAATGTTCGCTTCGTATGCGACCCACGGAACGCGCGTCCCATTAAGGCGCATCCAAACTTCGCCTGCATGATTAATGGCGATTTCTTCCACAAAAGAAGGTCGATAAAACTCTTCTAACGGTTTCAACAAAGATTCTAAAACTATGTTCGACATATTTTCATTTTATCATAAATCGTGGCTTGAATCAAAAAACTTTATTTGGTAAAATACATAAGAAGAGAAAGAGAAATAACTATGAAAAAATCTATATTTTATGTTTTAGGTGTGGCATTGCTGTTAACAGCGTGTTCTGGGGGACAGAATTTCCGTGATAGTGACGGCGATGCGTATACTGAACAAACTGGACAATATATGACGGACAGAAATGAATTTTCTGCTATCGATTCGTATAAACCCAAAACAATGGAAGAACGTCAGGAAATTTCCAATCATTGGAATACTTCCCGCAAAGAAGTCAGATGGCAAGAATACAAAGGCACAATGGTGCGTGTTGAAATCCTGTTGGGCGATAGTGACGTTCGTGAAATGCGTTTGCGTTTAATGCAAAATGCGAACGGTGCAGATGTCGATGGCGATATGCGAACTGTTTTGGGCAAAGTGGCAGATTATGAAATGAAACGCGTTTGTGGTCGTAACGCAGAAAGCATTGTAATGGTCTATGACCGACCATCGGCGGAGGTAATGCGTCCAACAACATTTTTTGATTACAGAATTGAATCCGAAGGTGCCGCTATGCGCGAATATGGATTCAGATGTGTGTACAGTAATTAATTAACCAAAGGAAAAATGTCATGAAAAAAATAATTGGTGCGATTGCCGTATCTGGCGTAGTGGCTTTGATGGGGTGTGACAGCAATGCGACAAATGTTGCGCAAAATGGTGATACAGTTGTAATAGATTTTGCTGGATTTTTAGGAACAGAACAATTTGCAGGTGGAACGGCGCAAAATTATCCACTGACATTAGGTTCTGGTCAATTTGTGCCAGGATTTGAAGAACAGTTGGTTGGTGCCAAGGTTGGCGAAAGTCGCGATGTAAATATAACTTTCCCACAAAATTATGTGCCGGGATTGGCGGGTAAAGATGTTGTATTCAAAGTGACAATCAAAGATATTTTGAAAAAATAAAATATAAATTCATAAAAAAAACCGCCGTTTTGGCGGTTTTTTATATTGCCATAATGAATATTTTTGCTTTGTTCGCCGCCGCAATCACTTCATCGCGATTAATAACAAAACATGTTTTTGCGTTTACAATAATTCCGCGCAATTTTGCAGCAGCCACTGCACGGACAGTATCCACACCGATGGCGGGTATATCAATCCTTAAATCTTGACCGGGTTTAGTCATTTTTGCAAAAACACCGCCGATTTTTTTACGATTTTTGCGCATTTCAACAACGCGATCCAACATTTGCGCAGTGCCTTCGGCGGCTTCGACCGCTATGACCTGGTTGTCAACGACCACAGATGCACCGATATCTTCGGCACCAATGGTATGTGAAACCTGAATTGCGCGGTCTATGTTGCGCATGTCGGATTTTGATGGCTTAGTTTTTGTTTGAATACCCGATTTTTCAAAAGTTAATTCTGGTGCTAAATCTTGGGCAGACATAACGTCAAACCCACGTTTTTCCAATGCCTTGGTAAAAGCAACTGCCATAGAATCATACCCCCGTTGATGTTTTAATACGCTGATTAACACAGATAACGACCATAAATCAGGTCGTATATCCGACAAATTTACATGCCCCAACGCCCCTACAAAAGTCAATTTACGAATACCGTGTTTTTTCAATTCGCGTGCCGCACGTCCGCCACCACCAATACGAACAACCAAATCGGGCTTTAATTTTGGGTCATAAAAGTTCTTGATTCCGATAACAAACACTTCCCAGCCATGATGACGCAACGCATCACGTGTTAACAGCGGCAAATCAAGGGCGCCCGCTATTAATGCTATTTTTTTATCTGAATCTTTTGTCATGTTTATATGATAGATTCAAAACAAATTGGAATCAAGCCAGAATTTGTGTTATCATATCAAATATAAATATCGAGGCAGCACATGAAAAAATGTCCTTTTGTTGGAATTTGTGGCGGATGCAGTTATGATTTTACGTCACATACATACCATAATGAAAAATCAGCACATTTGCCGAAAATTAAATTTTCGGATGATGCAATTTGGGGAATTGTAGGGACGCGCAGGCGTGCTGATTTCGCTTTCGTTGACGGTCATTTTGGATTTTATAAAAATAAAACCAAAGACATAATTGACATAGATAATTGTATTAATCTGGTGCCTGAAATAAACTCTGTTTTGCCAGCGTTATCCAAATTGCCTTGGCATGGTTCCGGCAGCGTTTTAATAACAAAATGCGAAAATGGAATCGATGTTGGTGTCACGTGCGATATACCTTATTTTGGACCTGATTTCAAAGTGGCGGTTGAAAAATTACCGGCATCAATCATTCGCTTTACTTGGAACGATAAAATTGTTCGGCAATACAATGTGCCAGAGATTAAATTTGATGATAAAATAGTAATGTATCCGCCTGCTGCATTTTTACAGCCAACATCGGAAACAGAAAAAATATTGCGCGATATGGTTGTTAGTTATACTCGGGGTGCAAAAAATGTTGCAGATTTGTTCTGTGGTTTGGGTAATTTTACATTTGCAACAAATGCCACGGGATTTGACATAGTTGGTAATGGCATCACGCGCGATTTGTTCAAAAAGCCATTAAGTGCGCAAAGTTTAAACAATTATGATGTTGTGATAATGGATCCACCGCGTGCCGGTGCAATGGCGCAAAGCAAAGAAATTGCAAAATCAAATGTGTCGCGCGTTATATATGTTTCGTGTAATCCGAATACATTTATGCGCGATAGTGAAATTCTGGTGCGTGGTGGTTATAAAATGATTGTTGCAATACCGGTTGACCAATTTGTTGGGTCATCGCACTGGGAAATATTTTCAGTATTTGAAAAATAATTTTGCTTGCACCCATAAATGTTTTTTGTTAGATATCTGCATACAACCAAAAGGACACAATTATGAATACAACAATCAATTCTTTAATCAGCACACTGGGCAATTTGATTGCTGATTTTGGTATGAAATTATTGGCAGTGATTGCCATATGGATTGTTGGTTTTTGGTTGGTAAAGAAAATTGTTGCATCGTTAAGATATACAATGCAACGACACAAAGTAGAACCATCATTAACATCATTTACTTTGTCGTTTGTGAATATAACATTAAAGTTTTTTGTCATAGTCATTATTTTAACAACTTTGGGTGTTCAGATGACGTCCATAGTGGCGGTGTTGGGTGCTGCATCGTTGGCGGTTGGTATGGCATTGTCTGGGACATTGCAAAATGTTGCAGGTGGTATGGTTATATTGCTTTTTAAACCGTTTCGCGTTGGCGATACAATTGTGACTGCCGATGGCAAAATGGGTATAGTGAAAGAAATAATGATATTTACTACGCAATTAAATACTTTTGATAACCAGGTTTTATTTTTGCCAAATGGCACATTATCAAACAGTGTTATAACAAATCTATCGCGTGGTGAAAATCGCAGAACTGATTTAACAATTGCGATATCTTATGGCGATGACATAGACGCTGCGCGTAAAACCGCGTTGAAGATATTAAACGCAGATAAACGTGTTTTAAAAGAGCCTGCGCCGGTGGTTTTGTTATCGTCTTTGGACGATAGTTCGGTCACATTAACGATTCGTTATTGGACGGCGTACATAGACTTATGGGATGTCCGCGCCAGTGTATTAGAAACAATTTATCAAGAATTTCCTAAAAACAATTTGCATTTTCCATTTCCGCAAATGGACGTGCATATCGCAAAATAAACTCAATTTATATCAATGCAAAAAAAACACCGCCGTGGGGCGGTATTTTTTCGGATGCCATGAAAGGAAGGAAAGGAGAAAAAGAAATTGGCATCCTAAACTTTTATGGGGCCCAAAGTCCAGAGGAGAGAGAATGTAGGAGGGAGTCTGAAAACTCTAGGCCCAACAGATGCTTGGCATCTGGTCAAGTGAACTTCCGTCCCCTTGACGAATCGAAATATAATACACAAAAATACATTTGTCAAGTATTTTGTCAAAAATTTTTTTTAGAAAATATTTTTTGCCCCCATATAATGGGAATACATACTAATGAAAGTAAATTGAATTTATTCAAAATTACAACTATAATTAGAAAGTTGAATTGGAAAACTGTATAAAATAGGAGAAAATGTCATGACTCATGAAGATGTGTGGCGCGCAATAGAAAATTTTGCAACGGAACATCATATGTCTTGCTCTGGTCTTGCAAAATGCAGTGGTCTGGATCCAACAACTTTCAACAGAAGTAAACGTTGGTCCAAAGAAGGTCAACCACGTTGGCCATCAACCAACAGTATTTCCAAAATACTGGCGTCCACGGGCGCTTCATTGGAAGATTTCACAAAATTTATCCCGTCCCAAAACCACACACTTTAATCGCGTGTAATAAATAGTTGCGCAATCTCGGTTTATACTGTATTGTGAAACTATGTTGGGAAATATAAAAATTTATACAGCGGATAAATATTGGAATCAGATTTTTGTTGATTTGGGTGCGTGTCTTGCCGATTCTGCAAATGTCGCGGACATAGATTTTGACAGTATTGGTATTGACGCCCCCATTTCAATTATTGATTTACAGAATTTGATTTTTGATTGTGTGAATAATACTGATATAATTCGCGATATTTTTGGCAAATACGTTGTGTTGCCGGTTTTGCAACATAAAATAGTAGTATTGCTTTATAAAAATCCAAATATTTCCATGCGCGATTTGAAAAACGCATTGGGTTTGTTACCAGACGTTGCAACACATACTGTGGAAAATGCGATTTACCAGTTGCGTAAAATCTATGGACGTGATTTTATACAAAATACAGATGGGAAATATAAAATTGGACGCGTATAAATTAATTTCTTTGGATAAAATCCCCAGCACGCAAGATTACGCGCATGATTTAATTGCAAATGGACACGCTGTGGATAAGACCATAGTAATGGCGGTCACTCAAACGGCTGGGCGTGGACGGTATCGGCGCACATGGGTTTCACACCCCGGCAATTTATACGCCAGTTTTATTTATAAAATTTCTGAACGTGATCCGAAATTGTCCTATGCGATGGGGGTTGCAGTTGCAAAAACATTAATATCTTTTGGAATCGTCCCCCAGATTAAATGGCCTAATGATGTGTTGGTTAACGGTAAAAAAATCAGTGGCATTTTAATTGAATATATAAAAAATTTTGTGGTCATAGGAATCGGAATCAATGTCCAAGATTGCCCAAAATTAAAAGAATATAAAACCACGAAAATTAATGATTTCGCAAATGTGTCGGTCGAAGAAGTATTAAACCTGTTAATTAAAAACATAGATAAATTGCGAAAAATGGATTTTGATATTGTGCGCCAAGAATGGATGAATATGGCGATTGGCATAAATAAAATGATTACATATCATGGTAAACAAATGGAATTAATCGGATTAAATGCAGATGGTGCATTGGTTTTGCGGTGTGATACGAACTATATTTTAACGTATGGTGATGAAATAAATATTTAATAATTGATTTTGTAAACCAATAGACATTGCCGAATTTTTTTTGGTAAAATCTTTGCTAACAATAATTTTCAAAATGTGTTATTATAACTGCGAATCCAATGAATTGGGTTCGGGACTATAGTAAGTCCTGAGTATTCGGTGCGAAAAGCATCGTTAACCATATAGATGTTGTAGTGTTTTTTTGCACCGACATCATCCCTGACCATATTGGTTGAGGAGCCGTTGGCGTATATATAAAGGCCGCGGAATCACTAATACTCTGATTTACTAACTCCCCGACCGCCAATTTGGCAAAAACATCACGCCGATAACTTCCTCTCTGGGGCAGAATTACCCTTGTTGGCAAAATAATTTTTTATAATACGTAAAAAATTTTTTCAATATTGAAATACTTTGCTTTATAAATACTCTTGACTTTTATGTCAATTTGTGATATTATATACAGCATCAAGAATAGAGATTTTGTCCGCGTTTTTATGCGGGCTTTTTTTATTCTGGACATATTTACCCCCCCATGCTTTTTGCGTGGGGATTTTTTTTAAACAAAACAGGTCACATATGCAATTAACATTAATTGAAAATAATGATGATACCAAATGCGTATCATACAAAATAGCGCGCGTAGTTTTTGCAGAAACTATGGCAACATCATTGCAACTAGTGGAAGCAATGTCTTCAATGATTTATAATATTCATATTAAATATAATAAATCTTTTGAAGATATTATTAACGACGACAGTATTTTTGAATGTCTGGATGACAATTCACAACGTCATGAATATCTGGACGTTAATGCAGATGATAAAAAATTCCAAATGTGTTTGCGTGTTGTGCAAAAAATGATGCGCGGTAATTTACAAGACTGTGTTTTTGGTGCAACAAAATTTCATCATGACGATGTTATCCCAGATTGGGCTATGGCGCGCGGATACATCGCAGAATTTGATGATGTTTTATTTTATCTTTGATTAACAAAAGGAAAAAATCGTGAACAAAATAATCAAAGGCGGATACCTTAGCGGACGCAAAACATACGTGATTTCTGGTGTTGGTATAATGTCTGCTGTTGGCGCATATTTAATCGGTGAACAAGATATATTCACAATGTTGCAAACTGTGTTCACTTTGGGCGGAATTTATTTTTTGAAACAAGAATCTTCAACAAAAGGAAAAAACAATGGAACAAATTCCAGAAAAATTTCTAGATGAAAATGGCGAATTAAATACGTCTGCGTTGGTTAAATCATATTGTGAATTAGAAAAGAAAATGGGGACGATGATTTCTGTACCGTCTGATGACAGTGATGACGCAACGAAACAAAAATTTAATCATGCAATTGGTGTGCCTGATGATGCATCTGAATATCCAACGAATTCTTTGTTTGATGACGAATCGGTGCGAGAAAAATTTCACGAGATTGGTTTAACTAATAAACAAGTTGAACAAATTTATAATATCGCAGAAGAATTTTTACAACCAACTTTAAATGATTTATTTGAATTACAAAATCAAACAAATGCAATTAATGAATTAAAAAATTTTTTCGGTTCTACACAAAAAATGAATGATGCATTAAAAGATATTTATGCATTCGGTGAAAAATTTTTGCCACAATCTACGTTTGATGAATTATGCTCTACACCCCAGGGAATCCAAGGTTTGTACAAGATGATGCAGGCGCAAGAACCAGAAGTTTTAACAAATAAAAACGCGGTTGAAAATTTATCAGATGATGATTTGCGCAACATGATGAAAGATCCAAAATATTGGCGCGACCAAGATCCTGAATACGTTCGCAAAATTGAAAACGGTTTCAAAAAATTATATTCATAAAAAATAATTTTTAACTTTTATTCTGGACTATTACATATTATTCAGATAAAATAGAACTAAGAACAAAATAATTTTGTTCTGTCCAAAAACTTAAAAGGAGAGAATTATGTTCTTTGGTTCTAAGAAAAAATGTGGTTGCACAAAAGCTGCTGCTAAACCAGCTGCTAAGAAAGCACCAGTTAAAAAAGTAGCGGTTAAAAAACCTGCTGCAAAACCAGTTGCAAAGAAGGCACCTGCGAAAAAAGTAGCGGTTAAAAAACCAGTTGCTAAAAAAGTAGTTGCAAAGAAAGCACCTGCAAAAAAAGTAGCAGTTAAAAAACCAGTTGCTAAAAAAGCACCTGCGAAAAAAGTTGCAGCAAAAAAACCAGTTGCTAAGAAACCAGTTGCAAAAAAACCGGTTGCAAAGAAAGCACCTGCAAAAAAAGTTGCAAAAAGAAAATAATAAATAAATATATTTATTAATGATTATTTAATCCCCTGAATTTTTTTCGGGGGATTTTTTTCGATAAAATTTTCAGTTAGATTTTTTATGTCTAACTGAATTTTTTATTGGACAATCCGTTTGTGGACCCTTTTTTTTATTTTGTTTTTTGGCGCGAATTTTCGCATAACCATTAATCAAAATATGTCGCCATATGGCGTTTTTTAACTAAACAAACAAAAGGATTTTTATATGTCTCTTTCTGTAGATCAAGTGTTTATAAAACAATTTGAAGCAGATGTTCATTTGGCATATCAGCAAATGGGCACAAAATTACGTTCTACGATTCGCAGTAAATCTGGGGTTGTCGGAACATCTACAACTTTTCAAAAAGTTGGCAAGGGTATCGCCAGCACAAAATCACGTCACGGTATTGTGCCAGTGATGAATTTGAATCATACACCTGTGGAATGCACTTTGCAAGATTACTATGCAGGTGATTGGGTTGATGCATTGGATGAATTAAAAACCAATGTTGATGAACGTCGCGTTGTTGCGTCTGCTGGTGCGTATGCGTTGGGACGCAAAACAGATGAATTGATTATTGCTGCGATGAATAATGCAACACAATATGTTGGCGATTATTCAACTGGTTTGACCAAGGCTTTGATTATGGAAGCGGTTGCAAAATTAAATGCAAATGATGTGCCAGATGATGGTCGCAGATTCGCAGTTGTTGGTGTGCATCAGTGGAATGAATTGATGTCTATGAATGAATTTGTTTCTGCGGATTACGTTGGCGGATCGACACCTTTGGTTGATGGTTGTGAATCCAGAAGATGGTTAGGCATTAATTGGATTTTATGCAATTCGTTGCCTTTGGCAAACAGCGATGATCGTGATTGCTTTATATATCACGCATCCAGTGTTGGTCACGCATGTGGTCAGGAAGTCAAAACAGATATCACATGGCATGGCGAACGTGCTGCACATTTCATCAGCAACAGCATGTCCCAAGGTGCGGTCTTGATTGATGCCGAAGGTATTGTTCGTATTAAATGTGACGATGACGCCGCTTAAAAATTCATAACATAACCAAAAGGAAAATCAAATGGCATTTCAAAATAAAAATTTGTCTGTGATTGCATATGCAAATGGTTTCACATTGTGGCATTACAAAGAAAATGCGACAATCGCGACTATAACAGCATCTGGATATTTCGCCAGTGTAAAATCTTTGATGAATTCGGGCGATATAATTCTGATTAATGGATCAAACGGAACAACAATGAAAGTATTGTCTGTATCAGATGATGCAATCACTGTTGGCGCTTTGTCATAATTTTGTATGTATAAAACCAGGGTCGCTTTGGCGACCCTGAAATCAAAGGTATAAAAAATGTTTACAAAAATAGATTTATGTTCAATGGCGTTGTTGAAATTAGGTGAAAAACCAATTCAATCATTGCGCGAAGATTCTGCCGCTGCTCAGTTAGGGCGAACGTTGTTTGAACCTGTGGTTGATACGTTGTTATCTGCTTTTCCATGGCGTTTCGCCAGCCAGAAAATGTCTTTGAATAAAAATTCAGACGGCGATTTTATTATACCGTCAAATGTTTTGCGTATAGTAAAATGTGATGGTCAAATTATTGGCAATGCAATCAAATCTGCATCAGACGAATTAGACATTGTTGCGGTCATTCATATGGAACCGGAATCTTTCCCAGGGTATTTTGCATCATTGGTTGCAACAAAACTGGCGATGGAATTTTGTATCCCTTTGGTGGGCGATATGAATATATTCAAAATGATGTCTGCGCTGTATGAATCAGAATATCAATCTGCAAAATTCATAGACAGCACTACATCCAACCAATCAAACATAGATGATTTTTCTTTGATAAATTCAAGATTTTAAATTTCAGGGGGTTATGCATGGTAAATTTTCTTAAAACACAGAATTCTTTTGGAAATGGGGAAATATCGCCTGAATTTTATGCTGCTAATAATATAAATGGATTATCAAAATTGGAAAATATAGATGTTCTGGAATCCGGAGGATTAAAACGCAGACCAGGTTTAAAACAAATAGCCGCGGCTTCAAATGGTTCAATAATAGTTCCTTTTTCAATATCTGAATCAGAAAAATATTTATTGGTGATATACAATATATCCATAGATATCTATCAAAACGATGTAAAAATTACGACTATCAGTGCGCCATGGACTGCATCAGATTTGCCTAAATTACAATATGCACAAAGATTTAATAAAATCTTTTTTGTGCATCCACAATATGCGCCACGTATTTTGACAAAATCGGAAAGCGGTTTTGCAATTACCAATTTTGCATTCAAGATTAAGTCTGATTCAGGAGTTAATATACCATTTGCGCAGTTCGATGACGCATCAGGAATTTCTATTACAATCACGAACAGTAACCAAGGCAATAATTATGCGACATTTACCACCAGCGCGGATTTTTGGGGTCAAAATTCCATAGGTGAAAGAATATATATTAATAATAAACAATGGGTAATATCATCCGTCCAAGATGCACGCGTGGCAACAGCATACACTAATGGGGATTTTTCTCTGCCGGGCAGCCCAGTTTACGATTGGTACGAAGCGGTTTTTAGCGATAAACGCGGATGGCCCAGTTGTGTTTCTTTCCATCAAAACAGATTAGTGTTTGCCTGTACAACGTCTGCCCCGCATTGTATTTGGATGTCCAAAGTAGGCGATTATTCTAATTTTGATGCAGGGACTGGATTGGATGACGAAGCGATTTTTGTGACTCTGTTGTCTGCACAACATCATCAAATTTGTACATTGATCAGCAGCGACAAATTACAAATATTGACGTCCAGAGGTGAATGGGCAATTTCTAATTCTCCGTTGACGCCATCAAATGTTGATATCAAACAACATACGAATATCGGCAGTATAACAACAAGATATTTGCCGCCACAACAAATAGAATCCAGAACGGTTTTTATTTCTGAATCCGGCAAAGATATTCGCGAATTAGATTTAGATGCGTTGGGTGAAAATTACAATGCAACTGATTTGTGTGATTTTGCAAAGCATTTGATGAATAATCCAATCAGTATGGCATATAACCAAAACAACCATCAATTATTTGTTGTGATGAACGATGGTAAAATGGCTGTGTTAAATAATTTTTCAAATCAAAATATTGCAGCTTGGGGGCAATATAAAACAGACGGTGACTTTAAATATGTTGCAGTTTTCAATAATTACACGTATGCGATTGTAAAAAGAGGCAATACGAATTATCTAGAAAAATTTGATGAAAGTTGTTTAGATGATGCAGGCGCATACGGATTTGATTATAAAATATCTGGGTTGCCAATAATAATAAACGGGCATAATCCAAAAATAATTCGGGTGCGCAAAATATCTCTGCGTGTGATGAATACCAAGACTTTGTTTGTAAACGGATATCGTATGGAGATACCAGAATATGCCTATGCCGATGGTTCTTTGGGATATTGTGGTGATTTATCGATGAATCTGTTGGGGTCGGAACATGACACTATGCAACCATTGTGGACAATTTCCAGCAGCGAACAGTTACCAGTGACCATATTGTCTGTGACAATAGACGGTTCGTACAACATATAATTTTAATCAAAGGAGATTTTTTATGGGACAATTTGTATCTGATGTGACAAAAGTGCTTGATTACAAAGAAGCCAAAAAGACAGCCGATAATCAGCGTCAAAAAATATTGGCGCAAATGGCAGAAGACGAAGCAACAAAAACAAATTTGATAAAGAAAGTTTTATCAACCCAACGTGCTAAATACGGCGCAAATGGAAATTCTGGAAACGGGTTTTCAGAGAAAGCAGTATTACAGCGTTTGCGTGATGAAACGGCAGAACCATACAACAACAAATATAAAAATAATTTGGAACAAATGCGCAAAATAAAAACTAAAAAACCAAATTTAATTAAAACGTGGCTGTCCAATATAGATAAAATAGCAGGCTAGGGGGCAAATATGTATAAAACGTCGTACACAGGAAATGGCGCAAATACAGAATTTGTGTTTTCTTTTCCTTTCTTTCAAAATGCAGATGTCAAAGTTGCAATAGATAACGAAGTTATTGACACGAATCAATATGATGTGAATCCGAATAATAATTTTAGTGGTGGAACTGTTGTGTTCGCTGTGGCACCCGCATCTGGCAAGCAAATAGATATTTTTCGGCAGATTTCTTTGAACAGGGTGATTGATTATCAGCCAACCGCAAAAATAGATCCCGAAGATTTAAATTCTGATTTTAATTTTTTGTTGGCTGCATTTCAAGACATACAAAGCGTGAATAGCGATTTATCACAATGGCAAAATGTGCATGACAATTTGATAACAAAAATAGATTATACGTTAGACGTTATCTCAGATAAACTATCGGGTGGCTCTGTGTTGGGGCTGTATTATAATTTATTAAACGTATTGAACAGCGCATTACCTGTGTTAATAAACGATTATGGTTCTGTTGCAGAAGAAGCAGACAATGAAAACGGTGACGATTACGGCAGCCTATGATTTTCTGGATAAATGGAACGAATTATTGGGTTTTCAAACGCCAAATCATCATAAACAAATAATGCGATTTTTGATTGATGTTTTAACCCAAGAACCACATCGGGGGCTGTTAAACGCTTTTCGACATTCTGGAAAATCCACAGTCGTAGGTATTTTTGCAGCATGTGTATTATATCATAATCCTGAAACCAGAATATTAATATTATCCGCAGAATCAGGGTTGGCATCTCGTATGGTGTCACATATAAAAAATATTTTGGAAAACCACCCGTTTTGCACTGACATTTTGCCTGATGTGAAAAAAGAGTGGGGCGCACATAAAATTACTATCAAACGCCCAATCGGAATCAGAGAGCCGTCTGTTATTTGTCAGGGAATATCAGGAAATATCACTGGGATGCGTTCGGATTTAATAATATGTGACGACGTAGAGGTTCCAAACACATGCAATACACAACAAAAAAGAATAAACCTGCGCGAAAGATTGCGAGAACTGGATTTCATTCTGTCACCACATGGCGCGATGATTTACATAGGAACGCCACACACCCAAGATACAATTTACCAGATTTAATTCTGTGCGCCTGTATCTGATTCTTTGTCGGGCGATGATACAGATGACATAAACGTGCGCAATTTCAAAAGCAATTCTTGACCGGAATCACCAAACATTGGCAAATACGTTTCAAATTCTGGCATGTCTGCTTGGATTTGGGCGCGATTGCGTTCAGTCAGAGTTTCAGATGTCAATTGCTTTGCGGAATCCCACATCTGATACGCCTTGGCAGTGCGCACAACATTTTCCCATTGTGGTAACATATCTGGATGATTTTGCAATATTGATTTGACATCTTCCGTCCAACTGGCACCGAATCTGCGAATGAAATCTAATTTTTTAAGTTTGCTTAACCCTTCGACGGTTGGTTCAAAAGCCGCCAATGCAGACTTTAATTGATTTAATTCTTGTTCATCTAAACTGTATCTGGATTCTTGGCTGGCAATCATACCACCATATGGTAATAATTCGCTGTTTATAGTGTCCATTTTTGTTTTTCCAGTCCGCAAATTGTTTATGTGTACAGATAACCGTTGACCCGTAGGCAATTTAACAAGTTCTTCCATAACCTGGGGATCGTTAGATTCGGCGATTAATACACGATTCACTGCGGCCCAGCCGCCATTTATAACATGTGCCTGACGATAAAGGTTCAACAAGCGTTGAGCGATAACATGTGGTTGTTGTTGCATATAAATCCCCCCTTGGTTTGTATACAAACTTATTTCATAACAATCATAATAACCTTGTGCATTGTTTTGCAATCAATTTTTTCATCAGGATTTGATATATGACCATAAAGTTTTTTATGCGAATCCTGACGTATGGTTGCAATTTGTGCATCAACGACATCTTCGTTGGTCATTTTGGCGAAATCTGCATCAATGCATACGGCCAAATCACCAACAGATGGTGTCGCATTTGCATCAACAAACACATACGCAGATTCTGGGATAAATCCACCCAAACGTTTGGAATTTGGAATAACCGCATAAATACCGTTAACACCCTCCAAAGCACTGGGGGCAACAATCATAGATTCATCAGATTTCTTTAATTTGATGGATTTACCGTCTGGTGTTCCAAACACAGGGACCAACTTTTTGCGCGCATTATCATACAATTGGGCGCCATATAACCCGTCGGTGATATCCAACCCAGATTCAGGATTACCCGGTTCTAACACAGATTTAACGCGTTCTTTGACTTTGTTTATCTGTTTGGTCAATTCACCAGAATTATACAGGTTGGCGATTTCTTTGAATAATTGATCGGCGGTATAACCAAAAGTTTTAGCCAAAACATCAATTTCATTTTCATAGATATCACGCTGTCCAACTTCGATTTTATGATATACAGACAAAGTCATACCGGCCTTTTTAGCGGTTTCTGCAATAGTTTTTTCAGCACGCTGACGAATTTTACGCAGCCCAGAACCAAATATTTTTAAACCGCTGCCTTCGTTGTCTGTTAAACGACGTTTGATTTCACTTTGCCATTGATTCGCCACAGAATCAGATTCGTGGATAAATATATCCGACAGTTTACAACCTAATATGGTGCAAATATTTAATAACTGTTTTTGATTCAGACGTCTGACACCCTTTTCGATTTTCGATACAGCAGACAAAGATAAATTTGCACGACGTGCCAATTCAGTCATTTTCATACCACGAGATGCACGAATATTGCGAATATTATTTGGAAAAATGATTTCTTCTTGTGCCATAGCGAACTCCTGTTATATATGTTGACAAAATAATAGTAAAAAATTATAACCTTGGCAAGAAAAATAATCAAATAATATCATCAGGAATATCATTGAGATCAGAAATTGTTTGGACATCGCTATCGGGCGAAGAAACATATTGTTGTTCAAAAGATGTATCCGGTGAAAAAGGTTGGCTGTCAAACTGTGCCACGTTATCAAACAGATAATATTCACCGACGAAACTAAGGTGTATCGTTTCTGGTTTTCCGTGACGGTTTTTCGCGATAATCAAATCTGCCTTGTTTCGGGCGCGATCTAAACGATTTTGCCAATTCTGCATAGTTGTTTCAGATGGCGAACCAGATAAGCGTTTTTCCGGTGAACGACCGTCCAGATAATATTCTTCGCGGTATGTAAACATAACGATATCCGCATCCTGTTCAATAGAACCAGAATCACGTAAATCTGATAATATTGGGCGTTTGTCGTCACGCTGTTCCACACTGCGCGATAATTGAGACAATGTAATCACAGGAACATCTAATTCTTTGGCTAAAATTTTCAATCCGCGGGTGATTGTGGACAACTCTTGGACGCGATTATCGCTGTTTTTGCCCCCAGGCAATTTCATCAATTGCAGATAATCAATAACGATTAATGCAATGCCACCGTATTTTCTGGCAATTCTGCGCGCGCGCGTTTTTATCATAGGAACAGACATATCCGCCGTATCATCAATAACCAAAGGTATCTTTGACAATGCGTTTGAATATTCAGACATTTTCATGAAATCTTCGTCTGTCAAATTACCATCACGCATATGTGATGCCGGTATTTTCGATTGAGACGACAACACGCGTGCGGCCAATTGCTGGTTTGACATTTCAAGGCTGAAAAACACGACCGCGCCCTTGTATTGTTCATTTGCGCGACCGTTATATATTGCATTTGCCGCATTAAAAGCGATATTCATAGCCAGTGTAGTTTTACCCATACCAGGGCGACCTGCAATAATAATCAAATCAGAATGGTGCAGACCACTGATAGATTTGTCTAAATCATCTAATCCGGTTGTTAATCCAGATAATTTGCCGTCTGCTTTGTAGGCTATCTCAGCCTCTTGCAATGCGCCATGTAATGCGTCTGCCAATGAAACAATATTTTGTTCAGATTGCCCCGTAGATGCCAAATTGAACAATTTTTGTTCTGCGGATTCTATTTGGGCGTCAACAGTGTTGTCCATATCTTCGGTATAGGCGTTGTCAATAACATCCTGACCCAATCCGATTAAATCACGACGACGTGCATTATCAAAAACGATACGTCCATAATGTTCAACATTTACGACAGTTGCACCCGCAGATGCCAATTTGGTCAGATAATCGACGCCACCAACAGATTCTAAGACACCCTGTTGTTCAAGATAGTTTTTCGCAGTAATAACATCAAACGGAACACCGACAGAAAATTGACGCAGAGCCAATCTGTATATCTCTTGATGGGCGGGATGCGAAAAATGTTCGGGCAACAGAAATTCAGACACCGATTCCAATGCGCGATTGTTCATTAAAACAGCCGCCAGAACCGCCTGTTCGGCCTCTAAATTCGTAGGTAAAGTTTTCGGAGTAAAGTCCATGTCCATTAGATTAAACGAAAATTTTAATAATTCAATACCTTTTTTAAATGGGTATAAACAATTAAAGATACCGATAATCGATGATGCCGGAAATCCGGCGTGGCCAGAGATGTTCCCAATCGAAAAAATAAAAGAATTGGAACGCATAGTTGGGCCACGACATTTTTCAGCCCAAATGATGTTGCAATATGTCGCCGAAGAAAGAATTCATCTGGATCCGGGCGCTTTGCGATTTTATGATGATGATTTTGATAATAAATTAGCGCGAATCGGTGATTATACAATTACTGGGGCGTGTATGTATTGGGATCCATCATCTGGGCGTTCTGTATCAGATGGCAGTGTATGCGTTTTAATTTATCGTGATGATAAACACAGCAATATTTTTGTTCATGATATTTTATATATGACTGTAAATGACGATGATATTCATCCGTTGGCCACACAATGTTCCAAAGTATTAAATTTTATGCAAAAACATAAAATTAATCGTATCGGCATAGAAACAAATGGCATCGGAAACGCATTGCCTGAAATCATCAGGCATGTTGCAGACGCCAAACATAATATGGTTAATGTTATACAAATTTCTAATCATATAAAAAAAGAAACCAGAATTCTAAATGCTGTTGAGCCTGTTTTAAATACAGGGCGCCTGTTCATGCACAATCGTATTCGGCAAACAATGTTGTTATCTGAAATGTTAGCATGGACGCCAACAGGTTCGATTGAACATGATGATGGTTTGGATGCTGTGGCAGGTGCTTTGTCCATGGCGCCAATTCCAATCAGACCTATTTTATTGCGCAACAGTTCAATTACGGCAAATACAGAATTTAAAATATAAAAACCAAAGGAAAAAACAAATGCAAAAAAATCTTATGCAATTATATAAACGTGCCTTAGACGAACGTGAAATTTGGTTGACGCGTTGGAAAACAGCAATGCGTTATACTATCCCCACAGATGATGCAGATATATCTACTTTGTTTGATGCAACGGCATCAGATGCAGTTGATAATTTGGCGGCGTCTATGTATTCTTTGTTAACACCACCAGAATCTTTGTGGATAAATTTGGTTCGTGAAAGCGAATTATCGCCAAACGCAGAAATCGCCACAGAGGTTTTGCGCGCGCATTTAAATGATTCGAATTTTTATACGACAATTCATCAATGCTATATAGATTTAATAGTAATGGGAACGGCGTGTTTATTCATGGCAGAAAACCCAATTGGTGCAGATTCTGCGTTTTCGTTCACTGCGATTCCCATGACTGATATTGCATTATTACCAAATGCGGTATTCCATACAACATCTTTGCCGGCATGTGACATTGTGGAAAAATATCCCAATATTACGTTGCCAAAAAAATTGCAAGATATAATCAAAAATAATCCACAAACACCAATCAGGTTGGTTCAATCTTTAATCGGGACAGATTTTACCGCGTGGATTGATGTCGGTGGTGACCTGGAAAACAATATTGTTGCGCGCGGAACATTTGAAACAAATCCGTATATAATTTTCCGTTGGTCTACAATCAGTGGTGAATTATATGGTCGCGGTCCTGTATTGCGTGCTTTGCCAGATATAAAAACTGCGAACAAAGTTGTAGAATTGGTTTTGAAAAATGCGACTATTGCTGTCAGCGGCATCTGGCAGGCAGATGATGATGGTGTAATCAATTTATCAAATATAAATTTAACACCGGGTGCAATTATTCCAAAAGCCGTGGGCAGTTCGGGGTTAACGCCATTGTCCAGTGGTGCAGATTTTGACGTGTCTCAAATTGTTCTGCGTGATTTGCGCGACAGAATAAGACATTCATTATTGGCAGATAGATTGGGGCTGTTGTCAGACAAAGAAATGACTGCAACAGAAATATTGGCGCGTAATTCCGATATGATTCGCATACTAGGTGCAACGTATGGTCGTTTGCTGAATGAATTTATTAAGCCTATGTGCGAACGCGGATTGCAAATATTATCCCGTCGCGGATTAATAGAAAAAATATCTTTGCACAGTGATGCGGAATTAAAATATATGGCACCAATCGCCCAGATGGCACGTGAAGAGTTAAATATATAAAGGTACGACCCATGGAAGCCATAGAAAAACAGTATGCACGTGTGTTTGCTGGACATGACGGTAGTCAGGTTTTGAATCATTTGCGTTCTATCACCATAGAACGCATTTTTGGTTCAAATGTTTCAGATAACGAATTACGGTGGTGGGCAGCACAAAACGCACTGGTGCATCACATAGAAAACTTAATCAAGAAAGGCAATAATCCAACATAGCATTATGGTAAATTATTGTAAAATCATGACACAACAATCAAATGTTATAAATATATTGGACGTTTTACGCAACAGTTGGTTTTTAATAGCCTTTGTTTCCGGTGTTATTTATTGGGTGGCACGTCAAGATTCGTCTTTAAACGAACTGGAACGCCAAGACCAACGTATTACCGCATTGGAAAACAGAACGACCATACTGGAATCTGGCATCGGACAATTGCAATTAAAAATAGATGGAATCAAAGAAGACGTCACATTGATAAAAAGTGCGGTAATAAAAAACTAAATGGCGTTTTTTGCCCAATATATTTTATGTCCGCATACAACAATAACGTCAAATCTGGCATTTCCTGTCCAATGGTTGTTAACCAAATAAGTTTCGGCGGCGCGGCGTAATCTGACTGATTGCGTTGGGGTTATCGCGTCCCATGCCGCCGGAATTGTTTTGCGCGCTTTTACTTCTATGAATACAATAGTATCTTTGCGACGTGCGATAATATCTATTTCTGCGCGACCCGTTTTTTTACCGGTCACATAACGATTTTGTAAAATATGATATCCGTGAAATCGCAGAAACCAACGCGCCAGAAATTCTGAGAACAAACCAATTTGATAAGATGTTTGTTTAGAACGCATACGGTTTTGCCTGAAACTTTTCGCGAGATGTTTGAATATTGTTCGCTTCATCAGTTGCGTTTATTCCATTATCAATCAATTCTAATTGACCATAATATGCTTTCATCATCGGATCATAGGCATTTTCAGACGATATCCATTTATCTTCGCCAGAATTAGGATTCCCATATTTATTAATCACACCCTGCCAAAAAGCCAATCTTTTTTTGTCGCGCTGGTCAGTAAAGTTTAAATGTATTCCGTCGTCTACGCCCTCTAATATGTTAACATCATTTTTATATACAATCTTATAAACAACATTATTAGTAGCGTTGCTAGTAAAATAAATATCAATTGTTTCACCGGTAAATTCCCTGTCTAAATGTATTTCAGACACGTATAATAAACCGCGACTGCGTGCCAACGAACGAATACATTGTTCTACCTGTTCGGGCAGATATATATTATTATGACGACATTCATAATCCAGATTATATTTCCAATTTTTATTTATAGTATATATTATACTGTCTTTCTTGCGCGGGGCATAAAGCGCGGTATTATCAAAAAAGATTTTATCAATCTCGTCATATGTCATACCCAACATAGCACCACCAATATCAAATTGACGAACGTCAACAGCACCATCGCCATCATTAAATTCTACGGGGTCTAAATTGATATCTGTATCTTCGCCATCAATAATTGCGATACCATCAAAATTAAATGGGTCATCCATTTCATCTGCGATACAAAATGATACAGATAACGAACACAAAAATATCAAAGCCACAATTTTCTTTATCATTCTGGTTCCTCTTCATCAATATCTGTCACTTCGAACATAAACAACCCCACAGGATCAGCACCAGATTTAAGGTATTCAGAAACATTTTTGCTTTTATCTATGCCGGGTTTAAATCGTGCTTCTAGATATAAAACGCCATCTTCATAAATCGGCGCCACCCCCATAGCATTTGCCTCAGTCCATGTTTCCGTGCGATAATGAATTTTATAGCGAATATAATCCGCAACCACCGGCGTATAATAATCATAGTTTTCGGGCATATACATTGTCACAATATCTTCATCAGAAACGATAGCCCGACGAAACATATTTTGTTTAGACATTTGATATATATTTAACGCTTCGCCACTTGTCCATTGTCTGTACGCTTCAGGTGAAGATAATTGCTGAATTTCTGGGCGCAAAGATATATTATCTTCGCCGGGGGTTACCCTGAAATAATCCGATACATATTTCTTTATTAATTTATTACGCAATTCAATAGGGGACATATCGTCTATATTTTGCAAGGCACCAACACGATTATATGCTTCGTTATTATTTTGAAATATATATGTTTTCACAGATATACGATTTGCAGAACGGTATATTAATGTCACCAATTGAACCATTACCCCCGTAATCGCTATTAACATTATACCAGCCAAGAAAGATTTTAGTTTATTCATTGTGGCATCCTGTACGAATTAAAATCATGAACATAATATCCCAGCGTAGCAGGGTGATTTTTGATGTCGCGTTCCAGCGTGATGAAAATTAATACCTCAAAGTTTCCATTAATACTGGAATTAATTTTGGTGTAAACCTGCCATAAACTGCTGTTTTCAGAGATGTATGTCGGCTTAATATCCATATTATGAGAAACCGTCCATGTTTCTGCACCTTGGGCTATGCGTGCGTGATATTCTGGTAAAACCTTAGATGAAAATTGCTTAAACAATAAATCATCGGATGCGCAAAACAAAGCACAATTTATATTTGATGGATTATATTGGTCTGGGGCTGAACAATCTTCTGATTCGCATTTTGCCCAACGCGCGTTATTGATATCCATATTATCAGATATAGTAAACCAACTAGTCACATAATCCATAACCAATTTTTCTTGGATAATTTGGTATTGATTGATTTGTTTTGTTGTATTTTTACCGGGGTACGCGACCAGAGTCCAACCCGATGTTAACGGATCAACAGATATCAAAAACGGATAATTTCCTTTTTGCCGAACAACGAACAACAAACAGGCGCACGCACAAATAATAATAAAAAATACAGTCAAAATCCAAACAGAAAACCATCGGGACAAAGCAATGCTTTTGCCCGCAGGAAATGTCGGCGTATCAAATCTGTTTGGATATTCCAATAAATCCCCCCATGTAAAACATTACGCTTGGTAAACCAAAATGCATGCACACGGACTTAATTTCAATTCGTTATTATCATATCCAATAGTCACAGGTTCACGGTCATAAATCTGACCACAGGCCGCGATGCCCAACCCCACAACCACCAGTGTGCAAATCATCAGAAACTTTCTCATTTTTTTCTCCTTAAGGTTTCCTTTGTAAAAAGTATAAGAAAAATCTATCCCCCGCGTCAAGACAAAACAATCAGAATTGGGTTTCAAACGATAGTAAGAAACGGCGTTCTTGGTCGTATTTGTTCATCTTCATTGGCCAACCCCATGAAAAATTCATCGGTCCCATAGGGGTATTCCAATAAATACCAAAACCAATGGACGTGCGCCAATCCTGGTCTATGATATTATTTCTGGTCCAAGAAACACGAGGATTTGGATAAATATATTCTTTGGTTGGTGGTTTGCCTAATATACCATAATCTGCGAATACGAAGCCTTTAACCTGGTATTCATCAGGAATAAATATCGGGAAATTCAATTGTGTTGAACCATTTGCCTTCCATAAACCACCCAAGGAATAGGTTAAATATCTCCAGTTTCTTGAACCAACCCCAGCGATATCAAATCCACGCAAAGTTTCACCACCCAAGAAATAACGATAAACACGCGGAATATAATTGTCATCTTGCAGAGATTGCAAATATCCGAAATCCCAAGATGTACGCAATTGCCATCTGTCGTCCAAGAATTTAACCATCGCGATAATGTCTGCGTTATAGCGCATAAATGTATTCGTTCCGCCAAATCCAGTGTATGCAACACCCAAGTCACCAACAACACCCGTATGAGTGTTTTGTTGGAAATTCGTGGTTAAATTATAATAGCGTAAATTTGTTCCTAATGCGTAAAGATTCGCACGTTGCCAACCGCCCATATTCAAATCATAGTTTTGGTCAAACGTCGCAGACAGCCGCATAGTTTGTGTCCAATGGTCAGTTAACCGCCAGCCTAAACGTCCAGAAACCGAGAAAGAATCACGATCATATCCATACCCGCCCAATTTAGAATATTTATATTGCGTATATGAAACATCAAAACCGCCGGACAGTTCACGATTAAACAAAAATGGCTCTGTAAAACTGAATACGGCCTGACGCTGATATTCCGCCACAGAACCGCGCAATTGAACAATCTGACCGCGTCCCATAAAATTATTTTCTGTGATTCCTGCATCAATCATAAAACCATTGATAGACGACCACCCAATTCCACCAGATAATTCACCAGTTGGTTGTTCTGCAACTTTGACATCTAAATTCATCATATTTGCATCGGCTACACGGGTTGGAACCATTTGGACATCTTTGAAATAACGTGTGCGCATCAAATTTTGGCGTGCGGTTTCAATCGTTTGTAATGAAAATGGATCGCCTTCGCGCATAGGCAAATGATGTTCTATGACATTATCAAATGTGCGAACATTGCCTAACAAATTGATAGAATTTAAATAAATTCTGTTTGTTTTTGTGATTTTAAAATTCATATCAATCGTTCGCGTATTATCATGTTTATCCGGCACGGGGTCAACGTTTATAAACGCATAGCCGTGGTCTGCCACTTTGGCGCGCAACGCATTCATAGTTGCATCTATTTCGTCAATATTATAAACATCACCGGTCGATATAGTTAAAACGTCTTGTAATTCTTTGTTTGAAATATCATCAAAGGGGTTATCTATGGTGACTTTGCCTATTTTATATTGATTCCCTTCGTCAACAGTGAATTTTACCGAATAATATTGCCGGTCAGGTGTAAATTCGCCTTTGACATTTGTGACTTTGAAATCCAGAAAACCGTTTCGCATATAAAATTGATGCAACATTTGTTGATCATATTGAATGCGGTCTTCATCATACACATCAAATTGAGTTAAAAAACGCCACCAAGCATGTTCGCGCGACAAAATTTCTTTGCGTAACTGACTAGAGCGGAATTTTTTATTGTTTTCAAAATCTATATCACTAATGTATGTCGGGTGCCCCTCGCTAACTTTATATACAATATTTACACGATTGTTATCTAATTCGATTTTTTGAGGTTTAATTTTGGTCCCGAAAAAACCCTTTCGTTGATAAAGTGTTAACATACGTTGAACGTCACCACCAATAACCGCCGTATCATATGAAGTGCGTTCTTTGATTCGAATTTCTTTTTTCAAATCATCAGTATCAATTTCATCGTTGCCCTCTATGGTGACCATATTAACAATGGGGGATTCCACCAAATTTATTTTTAATACATCACCGTCCAGGTTAACATCCACAGAAGAAAAATACCCACTGGATTGAATCTTTTTGGCAATGGAATTCATTTTTTCATCATTGATATCTTCGCCAACACGCACATCAGCCAAAATTCTGACAGATTCTGCGTCCATGCGATGATTTCCACGAACATTTATATCTGATAACACCACAGCATTTGCGATATTGCAAGTGCCGAATAATAATACAAAACAAGCCAATTTATATTTCATTTCTAATTCAACCCAAATACCCGTGATATATCGTTCCACATTGTGAATAAAAACAGCAACCCGATTAAAATCCAACCACACAATATTGCTGTTTCCATTGCTTTGCCATTTAATTTACGACGAGTGATAGCCTCTATAATTAAAATCAATAAATATCCGCCGTCTAACACTGGCAAAGGCAACAGATTAATAACACCAAGATTCACAGAAATCAATGCGATAATAGCCAAGAAAACAAAGAATCCTGCCTCTAACGCTTGGCCTGAAACTTGTGCTATTGTTATAAACGACCCCAGTTGTTTTGATGAACGTTCGCCAGTTATTATTTGTTTCAATACAATTAACAAATTCTTTGATTGATAATATGTTTCACGCAATCCTGAATACATTGCACCAAAAAATCCCTTTTTGGTAAATTCGGTTTTGCTGCCATCTGCGATAAGTCCCCATCTGTCTGCGGGTGCCAATTCTACGTGAATCAATTTATCTTTGCGTGCTAATAAAACCTGGGCGTTATGTTTAGAAGCCAACTCTTTGGCAATGATTAATTCGCCCCAATTATTTATACTGACTTTGTCAATTTTCATGATGACATCGCCTGGTTTGATGCCGGCATTAAATGCAACACTGTCGCGCACAACCTGGCCAATCACAGGTAATTGTACCGTGCGTGGTTTGAACATAAAATCGGCAGAATAAATAATCCACGCCAACATAAAATTCATAAACACGCCCGCGGCGATAATTATAAATTGCTTCCATGCGGGGACAGACAAATAGTGTCCAATTTTTTTCTGACGTGGTAAATTTTGATATTTTTTACGGTCGAACATATCTTCTTGACCGTATATAGAAACGTATCCACCAAGTGGCAAACAGCATAATTTCCATACTGTTCCGCGTTTGTCAGTCCATTTTAACAATGCAGGTCCAAAACCAATAGAAAACGCATCAACGCGAACACCTGCCCATCGTGCCGCCATAAAATGACCAAATTCATGAACGAATACGACAACACCTAAGACTATTAATAATGCGATAATTGTTAAAATAGTATGCATAATTTTTTATCTCTCTTTGTTATTACCCTATGATGAACCAGATTAACGGCAATACATAAATCCAGCCGTCAAACCTGTCTAATATTCCGCCGTGTCCAGGCAACAGATTACTGAAATCTTTTATTCCCAATCTGCGCTTAATAAAACTGGCGGTCAAATCGCCGTATTGTGACAACAAGGCAACGCTGATGCCGACCCACAAAGCATTTGCAACGTTTGAGCCTGCGATTTTGCAATACAACATAGACATCAGAGCGCCGCATATTATACCACCAATTTGACCAGCCCATGTTTTTTTCGCAGATAATTTTTCCCACATTTTATCGCCACCGAATAATTTGCCAAATAACCAACCGCCAACATCAGCGCCCACAATTATCATTAACATCCATAACATAATCCATGGACGATTTCCCACGGTATACGCCGCCACCAACACCACAGCCAACAGTAATAAAAATAAAACAAAAGCGGGGGCGTTTTTTTGGAAATCTGAGGAAGTTGTTTTTGCAAAACATAAAACAGTTTCAATTATTGCACCTGCAACCACAGCCACCGTTAACCAACGAATAATATGCATTGATGGAAAGCGCATTGATAAATAAACCGCGGCAACCAAGATGCCTAACAGTACGGCACCTGTAATAAACCGCAAAGGTGTTTCAGATAATTTCATTTTTGTTTCCCTGAATAATTTTTCTTTTTCCCACCACCAAAACGACGATCGCGTTTAGTGTATTCGTCCAAAACATACTGCCATAATTTTTCAGATTTTACTAAATCCGGCCAGTGTTCCGGGATAAACAGCAACTCTGCATATGCCAATTTCCATAACAAGAAATTAGAAATTCTGTTTTCGTTGCTGGTTCTGACCATCAAATCAATCGGCAACAAATCACCAGTATCCATAAATGTTTCAAATGTTTCTTTGGTTACTGGTTCGCCATTTTGTATTGCGACGTTCACAGCACGTACAATTTCATCTTGGCCACCGTAATTCAGCGCAAACACTACGGTTCCACTGGTTCCTTCGGCAGATGTTTTTTCCAATTCGTCGCACAATTTAGCCAATTTTTTTGGTAATTTTTCACGTGACCCAACCACACGATACCGCAGATTTTTTTCAACGGCGTGTTTCATATTGTTGCTTAATTCCGTATAGAACAAATCCATCAAGAAATTAACTTCTTCTTCGGAACGATTCCAATTTTCCGTAGAGAAAATAAAGAACGTCACAGTTGAAACACCGCGTGCAATAAACCAATCAACCAAATTTTCAAAATTAGAAATCCCAGCACGATGCCCCATCAAAGGTGGCAACCCACGATTTTCAGCCCATCTGCGATTGCCATCACAAATAAAAGCAATATGCTGTGGAATTTTGATGTTTTGTGGTGTTGGTTCACTTTTTTTCTTTAAAAAATTTAACATATTGTGCCCCTCGTTAAATAGGAATTTACACAGACATAATATCTGATTCTTTTTGTTTCGCCATTGCGTCAACTTCGTTTGCACGACCGTCAAAGACTTTCTGTAAATCTTCTTCGTATTTGCGTTGATCGTCTTCGGAAATTTCTTTGTCTGTGACTGCGCGTTTAATCTTAGACATCGCATCTTGGCGGATATTGCGCATAGAAATTTTTGCATCTTCTGCGTATTTTCCAGCCACTTTGGTTAATTCGCGACGACGTTCTTCGGTTAATGGTGGCAAATTCAAACGAATAACACCGCCAGCAGTCATCGGATTTAATCCCAAACCTGAATCACGAATCGCTTTTTCAACTGCTGGCGCATTAGCAACGTCCCAGACCGTCACAGACAGTGTTTGTGTGTCTGGTGTTGATACAGTTGCAACCTGGTTCAGCGGCATTTCTGCACCATATACCGGCACTTTGATTCCGTCTAACAAATGCACAGACGCGCGTCCGGTGCGCAATCCGGCATATTCGTTTTGTAATACTTCCAGTGTTTGTGCGGTTTTTTGTTCAACTTCCGCTTTCAGATTTGTATAATCCATGTTAAATACTCCTTAAAATCATACACACAAAGAGATTAGCAAAAATATTTGACTTTTTGCAAGAAGAAATATAGAATATGTTTCGCCGCATGGGGTTGTAGCTCAGTTGGTAGAGCACTTGCATGGCATGCAAGGGGTCGTCAGTTCGAGTCTGATCAGCTCCACCAGCAATTTAAAGTTGACTGCCGTGCAAACAAGTTTATGGCGGGCGTAGCTCAGTTGGTTAGAGCGTCGGTTTGTGGTACCGAATGTCGCCAGTTCGAATCTGGTCGCCCGCCCCATTAAATTCAAAAATGCCCAAGCGGGCATTTTTTAATTTATCTGGCAGGGCAGATGAGAACTGGCGAAAAAGCCATTCGACCCGCGGCAAAAAGGCAGGATAATGCCGGTTTGCCGTCAGGCAAATTTTGCAAGGGGAATTGAGCAAAGCGAAATCAATCTGGTCGCCCGCCCCATTAAATTCAAAAATGCCCAAGCGGGCATTTTTTAATTGCACTTATTTTTGCGCGTATTATAATTTGACTATCGAATTAATAGAAGGGAGAGTTCATCATGAAATTATCTGAAAGATTGAAAAATATGCCGACATTATGGGTTGTTATTTTGGCATTTGGTGTTGCGCTGGGCGGATTTTTTATTGGCGATGGGATTTATAAATCTGTGGCGCGTCGCACTGTCACGGTCAAGGGATTGGCGGAAATGGACGTTGTCGCAGACACTGCGGTTTGGAATATAAAATTCAATCGGGTTGGGGGCGATTTGACGGCTGTGCAATCTGCGATTGATAACGACATTCAAAAAACGCGTGCTTTCTTGATAGATAACGGATTCCAAGATGGTGAAATTCAAAACCTGCGCGTCACAGTGCGCGATAAATTCGCGGGATACAGTGATGCTGAACGTCGCGACCAAGAATCAAACGACCGATATGTCATTGAAACAGGCGTAATGGTGCGTTCTCAATCGGTAAATCTGGTTGATTCTGTATCGCGCAAAATGGGCGATTTAGTGCGTCAGGGCGTCACTGTTGCCGAAGATTACGCGGGCCCGATATACATTTTTAATGGTCTGAACGACATCAAAATCAAAATGATAGAGGCAGCAACCAAGAACGCGACTGCGGCGGGCGAACAATTCGCTAAGGACGCAAATGCAAAGTTAGGCAAAATACAATCTGCAAACCAGGGGTTATTCAGCATAACCGCGCGCGATCAAACGGACGCATGGTCTGATAATGAAAAACAGTCCATAAATAAACGCGTTCGCGTGGTGTCGACTATTACATTTTATTTAAGATAGTTTTATTCAAACATCCACCCAACAAAGGTATAGCCGCGGCGTGTCGGTGGTGTCGTTGGTGTTGTAATCGTTCCACCATATGTGCAAGTTCCAGATTCTGCACCGTCCCAATTGATAGTAATTGTATTCGGTTCGCATGCGGACGCACCGACGGACGACGAATATCCGGTTGGACACGGGGTGATGCCACTGGTGTTTGATTCACTGTATGGATATGTTCCGCCAACACAGTAATTATTTTCCAGACATGGTTTGCATTCATACCCATGTGCCGGCAAATATTTACCCGCCCCACAAACCAGATTTTCATCAACACATGAAACATGTCCGTCCCAATAATCTTCATAACCGGTGATATATTGCACGGTTCCCGCCGGACACGTCGTTGCAATACTAGTACCAGAAAAAATATCCAACCACATGTTGTTGGTGCTGGGGTGATTTGTATTTGCAATCAATCCAGAAAATGTTGATGCGGGGATATATCCTGATAAACCGGAACAGTTTCTGAAAGTATAAGCAAACATATTGTTTGACGCACCTGTAACGCCACTAAATAACTTTTCTGGTATTGATGTCAATGATGTACAACCCTTAAAAGTATTACCAAACATGTTGTATGCTGCGCCTGTAATACCGCCAAACAAATTTTCTGGTATTGATGTTAATGATGTACAATCTGCAAATGTGTATGAAAATAAATCATTTGCAGCCCCCGTTATATTAACAAATAAATCATCTGGGATTGATGTTAAACTGGTGCAGTTATAAAATGTTTGATAAAATAAACCTTTTGCAGGTTCGTGAATTGATGAAAATAAATTTCTAGGTATAAAGGTTAATGATTTGCAGTTATAAAAAGTGCCTAAAAACATTTCTTCTTCGGCAGTGGTAATGTTTTTGAATAATCCAGTGGGTATAGATGTTAATCTTGAACAATCAGCAAACGTCACATAAAACATATGTTTTCGTGCTGTGGTAATTTTATCAAATAAATTCCCAGGAATTGATGTTATATTGACACCTCTAAATGTGCCATAAAAAACGGAGTTCCCCGTAATTCTAGTTATACCACTGAATAACTCGGCAGGTATAGACGTTATACCATAACATCCATTAAAAGTATAAAAAAACATTTGACCCACGGCCTCAGTAATATGACTAAACAATCCGGCAGGAATAGAGGTCAACCCGCTATAGGCAAAAGTTCTATTAAAAGAGGTCTTTATTTGTGTATAATCGCTAAACAATGTTTCGGGAATTGAAACCAAATTATTGCAATAATAAAATGTATAGCAAAATTTGGGATTTTGGTTTGAGGCACCACCAAACACAGGAAACAATTGCGACAAAGAACCAGAAACAGAGTTAAGCAATGAAATGGTGGCAGAAGTATTAGCAGAAGCACTATTATCTGTTTTTCCAAATCGGATTGCTGCAACGTCGCCACTATTATACCCGCTTGCCAGACCGCCAAACCGAATCGTTTTTACGCCGGCACTGATAAAGGTATGATTATATAGTGTTTCGGTTGTATCATTGCGTGTTATTGTATCAACCGTGCCATCGCCCCAATCAACATAAAATGTCCCCGTTGCCGACATATAAAATCTGAATTCTGTATCGGCAGAAAGATTGGTTGTTGTAATTGTAAATTTAGCCGTTTCGCAATTTGTCCCGTCCCCAAATACATCAATTTCATTTGTTTCGCATGCATGTGCAACACGTGCGCATAAAACAACGCATAATATACAGATAATATTTTGTAAAAACCGTCTCATCCGTTTTATCCCCCGTGGTTAAATGACAAAAACCGCCAAAAACAGGGCGGTTGGAGGTTAGATACAATTTAACAGGAAATTGTGTGCTTATTCTGGCACGGCAAAATTGCCGACATTATTCAGCAACCCTCCAACCAATTTATAGTTGGAGTCATTTTCCACCTGTCATTAACATAAAAACAGGCGCCTGTTAATCGGGTATCTACACCCCATCAGGAAAACACTTCCTGACGGAACCATTCTATCAAAATACGTATATTTTACGCAAGGGATTTTTACATAACTTATTTTTATTTCGATTGTTTTTATAAACAAAAACTTGCACTCGGTTTTTGTATTTTCTATAATCGAAACATGGGAAAAACAGCAGACCTTTTTATACGCGCTGAACATGCGGATTTGTTAAAAAAACTGAATGCGTGGGATATTGCTTATCATCAAAATGATGCACCGATTGTTGATGATGCGACGTATGATGATGCTAAATCACGTATATTGGAAATCGAAAGCGAATATCCTGAATTGGCTGTTGGTGGTTTTTCAACGCATGTTGGGGCGGCTGTGTCGTCTAAGTTCAAATCGTATCCACATACTGTGCCAATGTTGTCAATTTCTGATGTGTTTAACGAAGACGAGGTTGCCGATTGGTTTGATAAATTGGCTGACCACGATTTGTTCGTTGAATTAAAGGTTGACGGCTTATCGTTCGCGGCGCGATATGAAAATGGCGTTTTTGTGCGTGGGCTGACGCGGGGCAGTGGCACAATGGGCGAAGATATTACTGCAAATTTGCGGACGATTCCTGATATTCCGCAAAAATTATCTGGCGATTTCCCAAATGTCATAGAGGTTCGGGGCGAAGTATATATGAGCCGTAGTGATTTTATTGCTTTGAACGAAAATTCTGATAAAAAATTCGCAAATCCGCGTAATGCAGCGGCGGGTTCGTTGCGTCAATTAAATCCGGCAATAACTGCGTCGCGCCGGCTTAGTGCGTTTGGCTATACTTATGGTGATTTGTCGGAACGGACGTGGAATACGCAATCTGAATATTTTGATAAATTGGAATCGTGGGGATTTAAAACTACTCGCGAATGGGCGCGTCGGGTGGATTCTGTGGCGGGCGTCCAAGATTTTTACAATTCTGTGATGATGCATCGTGATGAAATCCCGTTCGACATCGATGGTTTGGTTATCAAAGTAAATTCTGTTGCGGTTCAAGAAAAAATGGGCGCGCGTGCAAACAGTCCGCGTTGGGAAATTGCTTATAAATTTCCTGCAGCTCGCGGAATTACAAGATTAAATGATATCACGATTCAGGTTGGACGCACGGGTGTGTTGACACCGGTTGCTGAATTAGAACCTATTAATATCGGTGGTGTATTGGTGTCACGTGCGACGTTGCATAATGCTGATGAAATTGCCCGGTTGCAGGTGCGGATTGGTGACAAAGTTATTGTCCAGCGTGCCGGCGATGTTATTCCGCAAATTGTTGGTGTTGCAGAATCTGGCGAAAACACGATTCCGTTTGTTTTTCCGGATGTTTGTCCGGTCTGTGGTGGTGCTGTGGTCCAAGAATCTGGCGCGGTCGCACGACGTTGTGTGAATTCTTTGTCGTGTCCGGCACAAATTCGCGGGGAATTAGAACACTTTGTTTCGCGCCACGCGTTTGATATCGAAGGTTTGGGACAAAAACAAATTGAATTATTTACATCTTTGGGATGGATATCTCAGGCGGCTGATATTTTTACATTAATCGCAAAGCATGGTGACGAAATACGTGGTATGGATGGGTTTGGCGATAAATCTGTGTCGAATTTGAATAAATCTATTGAAAATGCCAAAGATGTCGATTTGCACCGTCTGGTTTATGCGATTGGAATCCCAGATGTCGGGGAAGTGACCGCAAAAATATTGGCGCGCGAATTTAAATCGCTGGATGCGTTGCGTAATGCGTCGGTTGAACGTTTGGTTGAAATTGATGGTATCGGCGATGTTATGGCAAATGAAATAGTGTCTTTCTTTGCGGATGCGCATGCGATGGCTGCATTGGATAATTTATTAATTCATATTAATATAAAAAATCCAGATACAATAATTGTTGAAAACAGTATTTTAAATGGTAAACGTGTCGTTTTAACTGGGACTTTGGAAAAATATACGCGTGATGAGGCCAAAGAAATCTTGGAACGTATGGGCGCAAAACCGCAATCGTCTGTGTCACCGAAAACAGATATTGTTATTGCGGGGGCTAATGCGGGGTCTAAATTGGCGGACGCGCAAAAATATGGAATCACGATTTGGGATGAATCTGATTTTGAAAATGCTGTGAAATAGGGGGCGCTTTTATGGCACCAAGGAAAGAGGAACATTTGAATAAAAAAGAAAACAAACGGTCGTTCAAATCACGACTGATTGGTTTCTTTATGAATCTGTTTTTGGTATTGGTTGCTGGGATGGCTTTGTATGTTTTATATGTATTTTTGCAAATGCCATCTTTGGATTCAGTATTGTATGAAACGCGAAAACCAGCGATAATATTTCTTGATAAAAATGGTCGTGAAATCCGTTCTATGGGGCGGATTATGGGTGAACCTGTGTCCGTAGAAACTTTGCCCCCACACGTATGGCAGGCCATAGTTTCAATCGAAGATAAAAACTTTTTTGAACACGGTGCGGTGTCGGTGCGTGGCATATTGCGCGCAATGATAACTAATCTGTTTAGCAAGCGTTTTGCCGCAGGTGGGTCAACTATAACGCAACAAACCGCAAAAAACATATTTTTGTCTCGTGATAAAAAAATATCGCGCAAAGTTCAAGAATTAATATTGTCACAATGGCTGGAAAATAGATTCAGCAAAAATCAAATCTTGGATTTATATATGAATCGAATTTCTTTGGTTGGTGGATTACGCGGAATTGATGCCGCTGCCAGCGCGCTTTTCGGTCATGGTGCCGATGAATTAACCGTGGCAGAGGCGGCACAGATAGCGGCTATGTTAAAAGCGCCCACATTATACAGCCCACTAAAAAATCCAGAACGTAATATTAAACGCGCGCGTTTGATATTGACGGAAATGGTAAAACAGGGGTATATCACGCTGGCAACCGCTCAACAAGCGGCAAAGCAATTAAAACCCGTGACAACCAAGGCAGATAAAAATATATATCGTTATTGGACTGATTTTGTTATGGACGAAGTCGAATCCAGAATTGGTGAAATAAATGATGATTTGTATGTCTATACGACCATAGACACTAAATTACAGGCACATGTTGCCAAGGTTTTATCTGCAAATGTTGATGAATATCAGGGTGCCATAGTGGCAATTGCGCGCGATGGGGCAATTCAATCTATGGTCGGTGGTGATGATTACAGAACCAGCCAATTTAATCGGGTTTTGGCTCCACGGCAACCTGGGTCGGCGTTTAAACCAGTTGTGTATTTGGTTGCGCTGGAAAACGGTATGACACCTGAATCTTATGTAAATGATGCGCCTTTTTCAATAGGCGATTACAACCCGAAAAATTATAATGAACATTATTATGGTGGAATTAATCTGGCAACTGCTTTTGCAAAAAGTGTGAATTCTGTTCCATTAAAATTAACCAAAGAATACGGCATAGATACTGTGTTGAATATGGCATCTCGTCTGGGTGTTGGGGGAAATTTACGCCGTGAATATTCAACTGTGTTAGGTGCGTCGGAGATGAGTTTGTTAGATTTAACCACGATTTATTCTGTTATTTGGAATGATGGCAAATCCGTCCATCCGTATTCTATATATAAAATCAAAGATTCATCTGGACGCGTTATTTACGAACGTAATCCGTCTGATGAAATTACTATATTGCAACCCCAAACAGTGGAATATATGAAACAATTGTTGTACGAAGTGGTGACCAAAGGGACGGGAAAACGTGCATACACGCCGAAGGTTTTTGGTGGTAAAACAGGGACCAGTAATGATAATCGCGATGCCTGGTTTATTGGTGCAACATCTGATTATGTTATGGGTGTGTGGATTGGCAAAGACGACAACAGTCCGATGTCAAATAAAATAGTTGGCGGAACGTTGCCTGCAACTATATTCCACGATATTGTAAAATAAATATGATGACCAAGGTTTGTGCAATATGTTGATTTTACGAATAAAACAAAGAAAAATTTATTTGATTTGATTTTTATAATGCATATTGCTATGCTATTTTTCACACAAGAGAATATAGATGTCTATTAAAACGAAAAGATTTTTCAAAAAATTCATAAATTATGCCGGACTATTCTTTTTTCTGTTGGCTGTGGGTATGCTTTATTGGCAATTACGTAATTATTCTTGGCGGGAAATAGCGCATGCGTTATGGAATATTCCATTTATAAATCTGGTAATGGCATCGGTTGCCTGTTTTTGTGGATATATAGTGTTATCTCTTTATGATTATTTGGCCTTGCAATATACAGGGCACAAAATGGCGTGGTGGAAATGGATGTTGGCGGGTATGTTGGGCTTCGCGATAAGTAATAACGCCGGTAACGCAATGGTCAGTGGTGGCGCAATTCGTTACAGATTATATACCCGTTGGCGTATTCCTGGTTCTGATATATTAAAAATGTTGACTTTCTCTGGGTTTACATACTTTTTGGGCTTTGCAGCGGTTGAAATTATTGGATATTTCTTGGTTTCTCCTGAATTTCTGGAACAATCTTCGGATGAATTGTCGTTCGGTATAAATGGGTTGTTTATTGCGTGTTTATCTTTGATAATTGCATATTATGCAATCACAATAGTTTTTTGTGATAAAAGTATTCGCACAGGACAAATAAAATTTAAGATACCATCAATTGGCACGGCGTTTGTTCAAACCATATTGGGAATGATGGATGCTTTGTGCGCTGGTATGGTGCTGTATTTTTGCATACGTCCGTATGTGCCCGCTGAAATTATGCCTTTTGGAATGTTTATTGGATTATTCGTTGTCGCAATGGTTGCGGGTGTATTCAGTCAGGTTCCTGGGGGTATAGGCGTTTTTGAAACGATATTTATTGCTGCGTTGCCTGATTCAGTGGACAAAGCCAGCATATTTGGTGCGTTATTGGCGTTCCGCATAATCTATTACGTTTTGCCGTTAATTGGCGTTGGTGGGCTGTTTTTTGTTTACGAACGTCTTTTGCGCGCGCGGATGCGTCGTTGGTTGGAAGAAGCGAAACAAAGATTGCCAAAAATACAGTTGCATCATGCATCTGATGAAAATGAATCTGGAAAATAAAAAAACTTGCCTTTGATATTGGCATCTGGTATCTTATATCCCGTTGTATAAAATGAGGTTATGAAAGTGTTTGTATTATCACTTTTTACTATAATGCGAGTCGCGCTGTTTTTTATCGTTGCGTGCATCCTTGGCATGGGCGTGGATGCCCCATGGGAACGTGTTATGTTCATTTCATACACCCACAACACAAAAGGATTATTAAATGTCAAAAAAGATTTATATAGATGGGGTTCATCCCGAAGAGACTCGGGTGGTGGTGGTGGATGCTGCCACGAATCGTGTGTCTGATTTTGACGTTGAAACAACAACAAAACCCCAGATAAAAGGGAACATCTATCTGGCCAAGGTTATACGTGTTGAACCGTCGCTTCAGGCTGCGTTTGTGGATTATGGAACTGGGAAAAACGGATTTTTGCCGTTTTCTGAAATTCATCCTGATTATTACCAGGTGACCCCTGAACAAAAGAAAAAATTAATTGAATTAGCACACGCTAATATCGTTGACGACGATGACGATCCGAATGATGAAGAAGACGAAATCGCCGATTATGACGATCACAGTGCGGGCGAAGATAACAAAGAATTTATCAAACGTGCGCATGAATTCAAAATCCAAGACGTCATAAAACCAAAACAAATTTTATTGGTCCAAGGTGTCAAAGAAGAACGTGGTCAAAAGGGCGCGTCTATGACGACTTATTTGTCATTGGCGGGACGTTTCGCGGTTTTGATGCCTAATTCCAGAAAACGCAACAGTTATGGTGTGTCAAAAAAGATTTCTGATAAATCAGAACGTGCGCGTTTGCGTGAAATTTTGCACACATTAAAGATACCAAAAGGTATGACTGTGGTTTTGCGTACTGCCGCGATGGATGCCAAAGCCGAAGATATCGCCAAAGATTATGATTATCTGACATCTCTTTGGAACGATATTCGTAAAACAACGTTGGAATCAATTGCACCGGTCACTATTCACACCGAAGATTCTTTGTTACGTCGCGTAGTTCGTGATTTTATCGCAGACAAAAACGATGTCATGTATATCCAAGGCGAAGAAGTCTTTGATGAAGCAAAATCTTATTTCCAACAGATGTATGGTCGCGCGCCACGCAAACAGTTGGTTCAATACAAAGATACCGCGGTTCCATTAATGACCAAGGCAGGAATTGAAAAACAACTAGAAGGCCTGCATGGTCCATATGTGTCATTACCGTCTGGCGGTTCGATTGTTATAAATCAAACCGAAGCCATGGTGACAATTGACGTCAATTCGTCCCGCGCGATAAAAGAAAAAGATATCGAACAAACCGCATTGAATACTAATTTAGAAGCGGCAGAAGAAATCGCGTTGCAATTGCGTCTGCGTGATTTAGCAGGCATTGTTGCGATTGATTTTATCGATATGGAAGATGAAAAGAATAATCGCAAATTGGAACAAAAAATGCGCGAAGTTATGAAACATGATCGTGCAAGAACCCAGGTTGCAAAAATAAATGCCTTTGGCGTTTTGATGCTGTCACGTCAAAGATTGCGCAGTTCGTTTATTGAATCTTCGTATGTTGTTTGTCCGCATTGTATGGGGGCTGGCGTTGTGCCAAGTATCCAAACTGCATCGATAATTCTGTTCCGTCATTTACAAGAAAAATTGTTAGCCAAGGCCGCACAGAAAATCATTATGACGGTCCCAAGCGATGTTGCGATTTATCTGTTGAATCAAAAACGCGCAGAATTGGCATCAATGGAAAAAGAATTTGGGACAGAAATCGTGATTGTTGGCGATGACAGTTTGATGAATATTGACCAATATTCAATCCAACGTGTGGCGGCTGAAAATGTTAAAACAGACGACATTTTGATTGCACATGAACCGTCGACCGATGCAAAAAAGAAAAATGCCCAACATGTTGAGGCTAAACGTATTACATCAACGGCACCACGTCGTCGTGGGCGTGCTAAAAATAACAAGGCTAAAAAGTCTTTGTGGAAAAAGTTGGTTGGGTAATACAACGCATAATTTAATAAAACCGCCGTTTCGGCGGTTTTTTAATTATATCGTTTGTTTTAATTATTTTGTAATCGTTTATCAATCTGTTCTAAGATTTTCCAAATAAATCTTGGTGCATATAATTTTTCAACGCCTTGGATATATAAATGTACGGAATTGCTTTGATTTGCATAGGTTATTTTTATAACCATACATGCTTCGCCACCACCATATATGACGTGAAATATATCAAAATGCCTTTGGCTGTCGCGTAAGTCAAGTTTTTCCCACGTCACGAACGTCGATTCTTGATTCAAGATTGCTAATAATTCAGCAACAATTTGTTCTGGGGTTAATGTATCTGGCGACATTCAAACTTCCTTTGTGCTTTTCGTCAAAAGGAAGTGGCGGGACTCCGAAAAAACACCGTAGTTAGCCGGTGGTTCTGCCTTTTAACATACAACAGAACAATCCCGCCTTACGCGGGATAAATATTTAATGTGTATATCCATTGCACACTAACTAACGAGATTTTTCGGTTCTCGGTTTCCTTTCGGAGACATTCGCCATTATAAACATATTTAGTGAAAATGCCAGAAAAAACATAAATTAATACAATTTGATATTGTGTTCTGCCAATTTATCCAGAATGATAGTTTGCGCCAGATTTATTCTGACTTCGGAATCATATGGCTTTGTTTTTTTTATATCGGCAATTTTTTGTTCATGAATTTGTTGTGATGCTTTAAATAAATCAGCAAAAAGAGGAGGATTTTCAAATTTGTGCTTTTTTGTGTATAATAATTTGCCGTTTGTTCCGATACTGATTTCAAATAAAAATCTCTCTGTTTGTCTATCAAAAACCATGAAGAATACGATTGCATTTTTATTGCATAAATACCCAGGAAACACATCTACGGGTTTTGACGCAATGCGTTTCAGATATCTTTTTACCGTTTGTTCTGCTTTGGTTTGCATATTATTTTTACCTTTTGATATAACATATAAAAATTAGCACAAATAATAAATATGTCAAATAAAATATAAGAGCCTAAAATTTAATTATTTGTAAGATGTCCGGCAATGTGTTGTCCAAGAAATGTCCGCGTCTGGAAAATTTATGAACACGAATATCGGGCATTTTTGCCATAATTTTATCGAAACTGGACAATATATGCGGATAATCGTCGTCTGATATCATTAAATCACAACCAAATTGTGCCTGATTAATTATATTATTATCTAGGTTAAAATTATTATAAAAACCATACGGCTGAAAATCTTCGGCGTCAACCCATGGCGCGACTAATACGATTTGCCGCACCATTAAATCAGGATGTTTTGCCAGATATTTCAACACAAATCCGCCCCCAGCAGAATGTCCAATCAAAATAGTGTTTTCGTTAATATCTTGAAAATCCATAATTTTTTCCCATTCATCATATTTCATTAATAATGCATGCGCATGTGGGAAATGTGGGATTTGCATAACCACATCATGATCTTTTTCGATTTGGAATTGCAGCCAATCTTTCCAGCCCTTGTTTTCATAATATTGCCTGTCGTTCCAATTTTCATCTGGCCCCATAACACCATGACAGAATACGATATTCATTTAAAATCCCTTTTGTTTATTTCTTTAATATATCACCAGATTTTATGTATTCAGGCGACCCTTTCTTTGATTTTTTTTGCGCCAATTTTGCATATTTACGTGCGTTTTCACTGTCGCCGTTCATTTTATAAAATTCAGCCATTGCCCAATCAGATTCACCGTTTTCAGTCACACGAGCCAAAATCCAATACGCCAGTGGGGTGGGGGTTGTCAGTACAACATGTTTGCATAATTCGCGTGCACGCGTCTTATCGTCGTTTTTATTGCGTTCAGATAACGCCAAAGCCAAAGCAGTTTCAATTTGTGGTGCATCGTCAATTAATTTCAGGCTTTGTTCATATGCATCAACGCTGTCATCAAAATATCCGTATTGATAGGTTATATCGCCCAATAACTCATAGAAATAGGGCGATTTTGGATGCCGCGCTATTAATGTCTGGGTGCCTGTTTTTGCAATGTCTAAATTACCACCGCGCATATTAGCGATTGCACGTGCATAAATTGCCGCATCTGATTTATTTGAATACGGATACACGGTTAAGATATTTTTTTCTTGGTCCAAATAACCGATTAATTTAGCACGCAATATATCATATTCTGTGTTTTCCGATGCGATTTTTTCAGCACTTTTTGTCGGGATATTTTTCAATCCTTTGATTTTAGTTTTTGTATTATTCAATCGTTCAGATGTCAGTGGGTGATTTATACGATTTGGATTAACGCTGGATTCAAAAGCACCGTGCATATCGCGCATTTGTTCAAAAACTTCTATTAATCCATTTGGATTTTCATTTGCGGTCACCATTAAATCAACTGCGAAATCATCGGCAATGCGTTCTTCATCACGGGTAAAAGACAACATGGATTGCTGTGCAATTCCTGTGGAACCCGCCAACACACCAACCCCAGCGGTTGGATTGCCGCCCGATACCATTAATCCAACGCCCAAGGCCTGTATAATCATTGTGCGCATCATTTCAGCACGTTGTCTGTCCGCTATTTGTACCATATGTCCGCCAATAGTATGCCCCAGTTCGTGAGCAATTACCGCGCGCAAAGCGTTTGGTGATTTAATCTGTTTTAACAATCCTGTATATATAAAAATATCTTCGCCACCGCGCACAAACGCATTAAAGTCATCATCACGAACAATATAAATTTTTAATCTGTCGTTCGGGATGTTTGCTGCGTTCGCCACAGGCGCAATAATCTTAGCAATACCGCGTTCTATTTCTGTATCATTGATAAGAGTTGCCGCACCAACATTCAATGTTGCAAAGATAACCATTAAAAAAACAAATACACGTTTCATTATGCCCCCGCAACCGTTGAACAATCAAATATCTGACGCAGTTGTGATGCCCATGCCACATCAGTATCATTATTATTCATCGCGGCACTTTGTGCCAATTTGAATAAATCCCTGTGTTCGCGATAATCAACGAAACAGTATTGAATCCATCCACTTTGTTTGGTCCCTAATAGTTCGCCAACGCCACGCATCATTAAATCTTGTTCGGCGATAACAAATCCATCATCTGTTTCGCACAATACATCCAATCTTTTTAATCCGTCAGGTGTGACATTGTTGCCATATAATAATATGCAATATGATTGTGCCGAACCGCGTCCTACACGACCGCGTAATTGATGCAGGGCGGCCAAACCAAATCGTTCTGCATTTTCAATAACCATAATCGTTGCAGATGGGACATCTATGCCGACCTCTATGACTGTGGTAGAAACCAAAACAGACATTTTTGAATTTGAATCTGCAAATTCAGCCATTACTTTGTCGCGTTCTTTCTTGTCCATTTGACCATGGCACAGACCGGTGTGCGGAAACCGTTTTTTTAATTCTTCAAATCTTGACTGTGCCGCGGTCATATCAGAAATCTCTGATTCTTCGACCAATGGACATACCCAGAAAACCTTAGCCCCATTTGCAATTTGTGGTGCAATTCTTTCAATTAAATCGTTTGTTCGTATCACTGAAATCTTGGATGTTTTAATTGGAATACGACCAGCGGGCTTTTCATTTATAATTGAAATATCCATGTCACCATATACCGTCATAGACAGTGTCCGCGGAATAGGTGTTGCAGACAATGCCAACATATCTGGATTATGCCCTTTGGCACGCATGGCCGTACGTTGTGCTACACCAAAACGATGTTGTTCGTCAATCACAATTAACCCCAAATCTTTGTATTCAACATCGTCTGAAAACAAAGCGTGTGTTCCAATAGCGATTTTTGTTCGTCCAGATTTCAAAGATATTAATTTTTCGCGTCGCGCAACACCTTTGTCACGACCGGTTAAAACATCGCAAACCAATCCTAATTTTTCACACATTGGGCGCAATTTAGCAAAATGTTGTTGTGCCAATGTGTCGGTCGGTGCCAACAATACGGATTGTGCGCCAGATTCCGCCATCTTTACCATCGCAGCCATCGCAACCATCGTTTTCCCCGAACCAACGTCCCCCTGGACCAGGCGCATCATAGGGATCGGTTTAGTAAAATCTGTGAAAATTTCATCGATTGTTCGTTGTTGCGCATTGGTCAAAGAAAACGGCAAAATATCATAAAATTTATTAATCAAATCATATTTTTTTGCACGTACGGTACGCGTATTTTTTTCTTCGGTTCGCATACGCCGATTAATTGCAATCGCACTTTGATGCGCAAACAATTCAGAATAGGCTAATTTTACAATGTATGTATTATTTGGTGCCAAATCATCATTTGTTTCTGGGTAATGCACATGTTCCAACGCATCGATAAATTCCAGCATTCGTTCATCATCAATATGCGCGATAATTTGTTCGTGAATAATTTTGAAAATCTGGTCACGAACCACCGCAAAAGTTTTTTGACTTAACCCTTCGCCTGATGGATATATCGCCTGGTGCCGGGGAATTTTATCTGCGTTTTCTGGTGTCTCTATGAATTCAGGATGATTTATAATCGCGCCGATTTTAGAATTAAAATCTAATTTTCCACTGACAATTCTCCATTGTCCGATTGGCAATTTTTCAATCCAGTAATCAAGGAATTTTACATTGAAAAATTGTATAGTGACAGGTGCTGCAAATTTGTCAGCGCATATAATTTGGGTTGGCCGACGATGACCATGAAAAACACCACCTTTTTTATGAGATTTTACCATCACCGATATAGTAATTGTGTCGCCGGTTTGCGCCCCGGTCACAGAATCCAGAATCTCACGTGGGCGAACATAAGAAGGTTTGTGTAATAAAAAATCAAGAACACGACGCCCCCCCAACACATCGTCAAAGCGTGCCGCCAACACAGGCCCCACGCCATGTATGAATTGCAAATCTTGGTTAAAAAAATCAAAAAGTTGTTTATTCATATACATAAATGTAGCAAATTTTACATATTTTATTCAATTAAAAAAACTTTTGTTTTTGGGCTATTTATTGGTATTTGTTTTTAATTTTTGAAAAACGATATTTAATATATTTTGAACGATGTCTTGATTCCAGTGTTGGTTTGCAGCGTTGATAAATATGTGCGCTTCTTTTGGTTTGTTTGTATATATTATCTGTTGCAAGATACATATTTCAATGGATTTATCAAAAGGGAAAATTTGAAACACAAAGATTTTTTTATCGGTATAACAATCAAACACAGTTGACCGTACCGTAAGCAAATTCTGATTTAATAATTCAGAAATCATATACGCGACACGTTCTTGGGCGGCTGTATCATTTTGCATGCCTGGTCCCTTTTGTTCGTTACCAAAAGGAACTGGCGGGATTTAGAATCTATCGGAACTAGTCGACGGTTCTGCCTTCAATATATAACAGAACAATCCCGCCATACAAACGGGATATTCTTTTAAGTGTTTGTCCAAACACTCTAGTTCTTTTTTTGGGATTCTACTCCCGCAATATCCTGTCGGATATATAATGTGTTCATCGCTGAACACGCCGTCTATTATAATAGCAAATATATTGATTGTCATTAAAAAAAACCGGTGGGGGTTCCACCGGTTCGATTGTCTGTGGGGGATTATAAATGACGAGATTTATATTCTTGTTCTACTTTATTAAACACATCGGTTAAAATTTGTTCGTATGTGGTCGTTTTTGTGGGACGTTCAGAGTTAACACGTCGCATTATTGATTCCATTTTATAATAAAAATATTTGTTATCAACGGCATTGTCGCATACCAGGTGATATTGTCCAGATAATTTGTTATGCGTTAACATATATTCTTTCTGTGTTTCAAATTCATTTATTACATACATAACCGAATGAGGATTATTTTGTATATTAATTAAATGACCAAGCCATTCGTTTGGGACGATTTTGATATCTTTACCATTTTTGCATGTGATATCTAATTTTTTGTAATTAGTGCCATATGCTAAACTGATAACAGGTGACAATTCGCGTAAGTAATACAAAAATACGGCGCTTTTGGGTTGAATTGTTTTTATGACATCAGATGCAACAAGTTGTTTTAATTGTTTGATTTCATCGTCAATAGCAGTTTTTGTAATATGTTGAAGTTGGCTGGACTGGTGCAAATCAGGTTCTATTTTCTTGCCATTACAATAGAAAAATTTATCGCCACTTTTTTTGTTTATTACTATCGTGACAAGGCTGTTTTTCGCAAAAATAGGTATGCTATAATATGTGGCAAACTGATTTTCAAATAACCCGATTTCTTGTTTTTTACGTATACTGTTGCGTAAATCACTGAAAAATTCGTTAAGATTGTATTCCATATATCAACTCCTGTTTTGGTAAAATTATCGCACAAAAATAAATAATGTCAATATTTTTTATAAAAAACCGACGGGTTTTTCCCGTCGGTTTTGTATGATAATATTTACAAATTATCTTTATTTGCCTGAAAACGAATATTGCATTTTCAAATGATCTGGGTTATATGTCCCATTCATAATTGCCAAAGTATCTTCGACAATAACCAATTCTTCGTTTGTTGCAACCATCAAAATTTTGATTTTTGAATCTGGGGTGCTGATAATCGCTTCATCAACACCTTTGCGAGCCAAAGATTGTTCGTTTGCTTCTTTGTCCAATTTGATACCAAATTCTTCCAATCCAGAACAGAATTTTTCACGCAAGTAAGCATCGTTTTCGCCAACACCTGCTGTGAATACAATTGCATCTACATGGCCCAATTCAAAAGCAAAAGCGCCCATATATTTTTTGACGGTATGTGTTTCAATATCAATTGCTAATTGACAATCTGGGTTTGATTCACGATTTTCTTCGACATCACGACGGTCAGCAAAACATTTTGTAATACCCATCAAACCTGAATCTTTGTTCAAATGTTTTGTCATTTGTTCAGGCGTTAACTGCAATTTTTCCATTACATAAAATAATGCAGCCGCGTCAACATCACCTGGACGTGTTCCCATAACCAAACCAGCGGTTGGTGTCATACCCAATGTAGTATCAACTGCGATGCCATTTTTGATTGCAACACCGGAAGCCCCAGAACCAATATGCATAGTAATCAAATTACATTGATTTGCTGGTTTGCCCAACATTGCGGCTGCGCGTTTAGAAACATACAAATGGGATGTTCCGTGGAATCCGTAACGACGAACGCCCAGATTTTTATACCATGCTTCTGGAATTGCATAGCGATATGAATATTCTGGCATTGTTTGCAAGAACGCGGTATCAAACACGGCAACCTGTTTTGCGTTTGGTAATATTTGACGCGCACTTTCAATTCCCATTAAAGACGCAGGAATATGCAAAGGCATCAAATCTTTCCATTCTTCGATTGCGCGCATAACTTCGTCAGTGATTTCTACTGAAGATGCGAATTTAGAACCACCCATAACGACACGATGTCCAACACCTTTTATGTCGTTCATATCGATAGATTCTTCACGTATCATAAACAAAACAACATTTAATGCTTCGTTGTGGTTTTTCATGAAAGTATCTTTTCTTTTTTTTGTCCCATGTTCATCTTTTTGGGTCACAAAAGAATCTTGTAATCCGATTTTTTCAACATTACCACTGACTTTCACTTTTTTAGTATCGGCGTCAACAACCTGGTATTTCAGTGATGAAGAACCACAATTCAAAGCGAGTATGTACATTTTCTATCCTTTTTTGTTTAATTAAGTTTGATTTTTTACGGCCAAAGAATAGCAAATGATTTTATCTGTTTCAATAATAAACTGTGAATTTTATTTTCCAGTTTGCATTTGTAATATTTACCTTGGTTGCGTCTGTTTTATGGAATACCCAAAAATCTTGTTCGCCCACGAATAATTTCGCATTAAGATGCCCATTTGATATATACAGATTTGGACGCGGATACGCGTAATTTCCGATACCAAAAGCGCGAACAGAATCATTAATGCTGTATCCTGCTTCTGGGCTTTGACACACTAAAAACACATCGCAGATTGGTGGAATCTGTGTGTAATTAAATTCATTATTGATAAAAACACCGTTTGTGACAGATATTAAATCGCTGGATTCAGATTGAATATTAGTGTTTGTCTGGTATGTGGAAAATAAATTAGTCCAAAATGTAGATGATACAGAATTTATATCAAACGATGTGATTTCATCATGGCGCGCCAGTGCAATGCCGCCCAATGTAGTGCCATCATGCACGCGTAAGGTTTTATTTGTTGTATCAAAAGTTATTTCGCCCGCCAACCCGGTCAAATTATCGTTTTGTGCGCTGGTCCCGCGGCGAATTTGTAAAATTCGTGTCATATTAAATCCTTTTGTTGTGTAATTATTTTTGAAAATTTGTTTGTTTAATATTTGCTTTTATAAAAACAAAAAAGGACGGCAAAAAACACCGTCTATTTGGGGGTTATTATATCACAAATTTGCCCAAAAATCAAGCAGCATATCCATGGTCCTTCATGAATTCAGACAATGCTTCTTCCATTCTGGTTTGGGGTTTGCCTTTTGCTTTGCTGTCCATGTATTTTTGAGCCTTTTTGGTGCTTAATCTGAACAACTTTTTGGTTGAACCAGTTTGCAAGAAATCCCAGAAGCCCATCAGTTCATAATAATAATCTGCATTGTTTTCGTCCCAGTGTGAAAATTCATCGTTACGCTTTGTAATTTCATTCGTTAAGAAATCCATTTCGTTTTCAGCCGTTCTGAATGTTTCGATTTTTTCCTGGGTTTTTTCTATACGACGTGCAAATTTTTCATAATCGCTGGTTTTTGATGCAAATTCTGCTTCGGCTGTGCCCAACAATGCCTGTGCCATTGTGTATCTGGCTTGCAATGTTTCAAAAGAACCGTATTTGTTGATAATGGCATCTTTTTTGTCCGCAATATCCCCAGATTCTTTAATCTTTGCGTCAAATTCAGCCTTAGCATTTTCTGCATTTTTTGCCTCCAATTGATTATCCGGTTTGCCTGACATACCTTCCAATCTTTCTCTCAAAGTTTTAATTTCGTTACCAACCGTGGCATGTTGCGTTTCTAAATCGTTGTATTCGTTGAAATCGTTAATAATTTGTTTGTAATTTTTGACCACCCCTTCAACAGATTGGCAATCTTGGCCCATTTGTTCCAATTTCTTTTTTGCGCGTTTGACACTTTTTTCTTTTCTTTCTAATTGTGCGGCATTTTTGATACCTGTTGCCTGTTGAGCATTTAATTCTGCATTTTTTGCCGCATCTCTTAAATTGTTTTCTTCTACTTGTTCGCGCGCTAATTCTTTTTGTTTTGCTAAATCCTGGTGACCTTGTTGCAGTTTGCCTATTTTATGGAAACCTAGATTTCTGCGATTATACAAACTGGCAAGACCGGTTCCTGCCATCGCGGCAGTTCTTGTCAAAAATCCGAGTGTTTTATCCAGTGCCACCATGGTATCTGCGATATACGGATTTGCTTTGTTAAATGAATAACTGGGGTCGGACAATAATTTCATATCAGTCTTTCTGATTGCATCCAAAGTGCGCCCGCTGAAAAATGGTTGTTGCATAACTTTCAACACTTCCATAGCAGTTTTTGCTTCTTCAATATTCGCTTTGCCAATGCTTTCACCGTTAACCTTTTGTGGTATGGCATTCCATGCCATGTTTTCAACGACAGCATTCATTTTGTCGCCATCGCGTAATGCACCTGCCACTGCCTTTGACATACCGTTGTTTTTCAGTTCGTTCATTTGTTTGACGAACCATTGAAAATGGTCAATCGCGGCCAATGGCTGTTTGTTTTGCAGTTTATCAATAATTTCTTTTTCTTTGCTTAATATGGCATCAATACCGTCGTTTGGGTTTATTTTCATCGCAACCAAAACTTCGCCAATTGCCTTGGCTGTGTCTTTGGCATAAATGTGGTCACGATGCAAAGTTGCAAATCTTTTGATTACATCGTCATAGAAATCGGATGTCTTTTTTTGAAGTTTTTCTTTCCAATCTAATTCGTCTTCATATTTTGGTTTGATGTAATCTTTTTCAGTTGTTTTGCCGTCATAATCAGTTTTTCCCTTAGCTTTTTCCAACTGACCCGAAATTTTGTTATTATCATATTGTTTGAATATGCTAAAAACTTTCGGCTGTTTATACAAATCCTTTAAAATATCAGGCAACGCAGATTGCAGTTTTCTGATATCTGATTGGGTCGCTTCTTTCTTTTGCGACAGTGCTGTTGATATAGGGCTAAGATTCAAATCAAACAGTTTTTGACGAGTTTCAGCATTTTCTGCATAATAACTTTCCCTGATTAAACTTTCTACATAATCCCTTAAAATTTCCCTGTTCTTAGGTTTGTCCAGTGCACCTTTGTCTTTCTTTTCGGCGATGTCTAACAATTCTTTCGGTATTTTTACCAAAACCTTTAAATCTTCGGCTTCCAGCACCGTATCCAACAATTTCAGAATTGCGTCTTTGACATTATCGTCCAGTTTGGGTAACGAAAATAGAAATGTTTCATCATTGCCAAAATATTTTTCCATAAATTTCACAGTTGCTGGACCGTCGCGTTCGCCGTCTTTTTCAGACGCAAACGATTTTTTATCGCTGTTCATCGCGACAAAGGCATTGTGTAAAATCGAATATAATTCAGCCCAATCTTCATTGGTCATTTGGGTGTCACCAGAAATACCATCTGGCAAATCATTGTGCACATAATGCCCATCAGGGCGTTCGTTTAAATTTTTGTATGGTTTGCCATCGGAACCTTTCTTTAACAGATTGTCTGCCCACCATTTCATATCGCCACGAAAATCATTCTTTGCAACATAACTGTCGAATTGTCGCAGTTTAGGTTCAGGCATAGCATCAAAGTGCATTTGACTGAAAAATCTAAACAAAAAATCTTTCATAGACATTGCCATTTTACCACCTCTTGGTTATTCGTCGCGATGTATCCACCACACCACCATATTATTATAGTATTTTTCGGGCTTTTTTTCAAGTGGCGTGCACTTTTTTTTGGGCTTTTGTTCCTGTCAACAAAATTAATGATGGGTTGTATAATTTTGCGTATGACATTGATGAATTTTGTTTTGAAAACAATACCGTATGTTCTGTCAATCGCAGGCGGCATTTTTGTCTTTGATTTTTCCCGCAAATACCTGCACAGTTCAGGCTGGATAGATTTAATGGATAACGTCGCGGCATCATTATTAGCAATACCATTGGTGTTTTTATTTTACGATTATTCTAATTTTCTGGTGACGCGTCGCGTGCACAAACACCAACATACCAGTCTGATAAACACTATTGACAATCATTTGTTCAAAGTATTGGCACAAATGAAAAATATAATAGGTTTGCCGCGCATAGAAGTTCCAATGCAAGATTTGAATTTAAATTATAAAAAATTAAATCTTGATAAAAAATACATTCGCGCAATTCACAAACAATTAAATGAACTGGAAGAATTACTTTACAAATCTGACAAGATAGAAGTTTTAGATTCGCAACATACACAAATTTTATCTTTCATCGTCCAAGAATTAAATCAGATTTTAAACGAATGTAAATTTCATAATTCACCGCGTGAAATCGCCAGATATCTGGAAACAACATTGTCCATGATAGACGATTGGTTTTCAGCAACTGGATACACCACGCGCAGAAAATTACAATCAAATCCCGATTAATTAAACGTATTAAAATTCTTTCTTTTTTTTTTCTATAAAAACAAATATGTGCTGTGGCTTAAATACCTAGGCATACAAACAAATTGCCAAAATCGGGCGGTGTTTGGCAAAATGTTGGTATGGATTCAGGCACGCTATCAACACTAACATTTTGTTTTCCAATTCAAAAAACGATGATGTGTCTGAATCCATGATTCATAAAAAACGCGGACATCATAAAAAATCGCATTTTTTGCTTGATTTTCTTTTTTTTATATGCCAGAATATGCCCCGAACGCTGAAAGGCTGTTCAGTTTTGGAGACATAGCTCAGTTGGTAGAGCAAATGACTTTTAATCATTGGGTCCAGGGTTCGAATCCCTGTGTCTCCACCAAAAATAAAATGCCCCCGTGTGGGGCATTTTTATTTTTGTATAGCAATGGATTCGAACCCGAAATAAAGGGTTCGACCCGCAGGTAAGAGGCAGACATAAGTATGCCGGCGAGCGATAGCGAACGAACCAAAGGAATGAAACGCAGTGAAATCAATCCCTGTGTCTCAATCAAAAATAAAATGCCCCCGTGTGCGCTAAGGTTGACATTCAGCAATCTTGCGGTATAATCGTGTCAATATTTGGTGATAAATATGACAATAACTTTTGATTTAGACAGTGTTATATTCGATTTGGATTACCTTATGGCCCAGGCGTTCAAAGATTCTGGCAAAGAATACGTGCGCCCGACCAGTTATAATATGTTTGAAAGTTATCCATTGCCAATTGCTAATAAAATCATAACGTTGTTTAGCGATGATGCACTATATCGGACACCATTGTTGGATAAAAATATGCCAAATATTTTGAACGATTTGATGAAACGCCCGAATATGCGCATTTTGTTTGTGACAGAACGTGTATTAAAACAGCCGCTGAAAACATTTAAGCAATTAACAAACGCTGGAATTAAATGTGATTTTAGTCAGGTTTATGATAGATACGGCGCAAAATCAGATATTTTATACGAAATCCATACTGATTTGCATTTCGATGATTCTCCGATAGTTGTATCAGGCTGTTTAGAAAAACGTATTCCTATTGTGATGATAAGCAATAATACAACACCGTACAACCACCATCTGCGCAATCGTGTTGAATATTATGAAAATTTACGCACCGCGATGGCAAGCCGTGGTTTGTGCGATTTGCGTTGAAATTAATGGTTATAAACACGTCAATAATACCAAATATACAATATAAATACCCAAAAAAGTTGCCCCGGCAATACGTCCCAGTTTCATATGTTTATAACTGAATAATATTAACAACAAAATTGCTAAAATCGCAAATGCGCCATCAAATAAAAATTCTTGCTTAAAAGGTATTGGCGATATAGCCCCCGCGATTCCTAAGACAAACAAGATGTTAAAAATATTTGACCCGATTATATTTCCAATCGCAATATCAGATTGCTTTTTAATTGCAGCAACTATACAGGTGACTAATTCAGGAACACTGGTTCCAAATGCCACAATGGTCAAACCAATAACGCGTTCAGATACCCCGATATAACGCGCAATTTTAATTGCAGAATCAACAGTCAAATTACTGCCAAAAACTAACATTGCTAAACCGCCGATGATATACAACGTGATTTTTAATCCGCTCATTTGTTTAATTTCTAAATCATCATTTTTTTCGCGTTTAGCAATGATATATAAATATGCCAAAAACAATACAAAAAGCCCCAACAGAACAAATGCGCCCGATTGTGATATCATACCAAATTTATATCCCATCCAACACAGCAGTATTGTTATAAATCCAACAAAAGGTATTTCATAAACCAAAGTGTTTCTTTGAACAGTTAATACTGAAATCAAAGATGTTATGCCCAAGATTAAAAATATATTTGCGATATTTGACCCGATAACGTTTCCGATTGCTATGGAATCAGAATTGCGCAACGCGGACATGATACTTATAGATGCTTCGGGTGCGCTGGTTCCCATTGCCACGACAGTTAATCCTATTACTATGGCCGGGATTTTCAGTTTTTGTGCCAATGCAGAGGCCCCATCAACAAAAAAATCAGCCCCACGAGTTAACAATACGAAACCAACTATTAACAATAAAATGCTTAAAATCATAATATAAAATCCTTTGGGTTTTATTATATCACATATCGGGTGAAAATACGAAAAAAACTTGAACCAAGACTTGCACATATGGTATACTGAACACATATACAAATGAAAAGGATTATCACAATGGAAAACACCCGGCCCAAAGTTGCCCCCATGGAACAAAGAGATATGGAATTTTTAAGATCTGTTCAAGGTTGGGATACGATTCAACCAAAATGCAGTGTTGATAAAGATGGTAATCGAACATATACATTTTATGAACGTTTTTTTATTAATTGGCCAGAAACGCAAGAAAACCGTGGTAAAGAATACAGGTATGCCAGAATAGAAAATTTTGGTTTTTTACGGGCGATTTGTGATAAAAGCGGTAATTTGTTGGCTTATACATGCGTTATGCCGATTGTGCCGGACCCGTTCCCCAGTAAATTTCATCGTGGTGCGTGGTATGCATTTGAAGAATATCACCCTGAATTAATCCCAGATTTTAAAATAAGTGTTAATTCTGGAATGATTATGAACAGCTGGGCAGATTGGCAGTATAAATCCGACAAAAATCGCTATGAAGTGTTAATCCCAACTATTTTGGATGGTGTAAAGCATTGGTTTGTTGTTGAAGATAAACAAATCACTGCGGATTATAACATTTTTGGTGCCGATGTACGCACTTATGCTTTTGATACACGCCCAAATACACCAAATCCAAAGATTGTCGAATTAATAAAACAACGGTTAATTATGGATGGCATAATTCCGAAACCTGTGGAAAAGCGCAAGTCGAAAATCAGAATGAAATATGAGAATTTTAAACACAGATTACACGGTGGTGTTTGCAAAGCATTTTCCAGACAACGCGTTTAATATATCGCAAGGGTTCTGTGAATGAGGCGCCAGATACGGGTATTAAAATGGGAAAAAATGTGTTGATTTAATTATCACGGTATGTCATTATCAATCTGATGTCAACATCACACAACTACAGGGGATTTTTATGCCACGCGTATCTGTATTAACACCTATATATAACACGAATCCAACGCATCTGCGTGAGATGATAGAATCTATATTAAATCAAACGTTTACCGATTTTGAATTTTTGATTTTGAACGATAGTCCTGATAATACCGAAATTGAAGATATAGTCAAAGAATATGCTCGTTCTGATAAGCGTGTAAAATATTACAAAAATGCTAAGAATATGGGCATTACACCATCTCGCAATAAATTATTGAAAATGGCGCGCGGTGAATACGTTGCGATTTTTGATCACGACGATATATCTGTGCCAACGCGTCTGGAACAAGAGGTGACATATCTAGATACGCACCCGCATATTGGTGTGGTTTCAGGATGGTTGCAATATTTTGGGTTGAACAATGATATTTTGAAAACACCTGAATCAGATACAGATATTCGTATAATGTTATGTGACAGTTGTTATGTCGCGCATACTGCGGCGATGGTTCGCAAATCATTGTTGGTTGATAACAACATAGAATACGAAGAATTTTACACCCCAGCCGAAGATTATCGCTTGTGGGCCAGATTGATGGATGTGACACATTTTTATAATATCCAAGATGTTTTGGTAAAGTATCGTTGGGCTGGTGGCAACACATCAAATGTTAATTCTGACAAAACCGCCGCTGCGCGTGATGCGATATGTATGTGTGTTCGTGATGCACATCCTGGGCTATATGATGAATTCAAAAAGCGTTCGCCATATACTCGGTTTCGTCTGCGTTTGTTTGGCATACCACTGTTAAAGATACGAAGCAACACGGTTTATTTGTTTGAATTTATTCCATTATTCAAAATAAAGTGGAGATAAATTATATGCACATAGAACATTGTTTGAACGGCAGAACACACGTATGGTTGGGTAAATTCAAAATCTTGTCATGGGGCCCGCGTCGCGTTAAACCGTTCAAAAATCCAAAACTGGGTGTTTCGTACAGTGTTTGGGATGGCGAAGAATTATTAGAACAATCAATTAAGCAAATTCGTCCTGTGGTTGATTATATCAATGTCGTATGGCAAAAATTATCTTGGTATGGTAAACCATGCAACCCAGGACTGGAAGAATTGTTATTAAAATTAAAGGCCAAAGGTTTAATCGACGAGATTATATTTTTTGATACAGATGTATCTGTGAATCCATCATACAACCAGATAGATAAACGTAATGTTGGTTTGCGTGCTGCAAGACGCGCGGGTTGTACCCATTTTATGACAATAGACACAGACGAATTTTACGATACTGAACAATTTCGTGCGGCATATCAGGATATAATTGACCGCAATTTATCACATACGTGTTGTAATATCGTTGCGTATATCACACCGACGGTTCGTCGCCGTGATTACGAACGCTTTTTTGTTCCTTTTATAAACCGGATAGATAACGGTGAAAAATTAACTTTTGATGCATTTTGTGGTCAAATACCATGTATGGTGGATCCGACCAGAAAAATTAGATTACGCCGTAATTCAAGATTTTGTTTCCTGGGCAATATAGTGATGCATCATATGGCACATGTCCGCAAAGATATTAACAAAAAGGTTGAAAACAGTTCTATGTCTCAGACTGCATCTGGCGCCAAAATGATTAAGCAAAATTATGTTAAGGCTTTGACCGATATCCCTGAAAAAATCAAATCTGGCGAATATATCGAAGTAAAAAATCAATTTGGGATAAAGATATAATAATGAAAACATTAATAACCATTTTATGTTGTTTTATACCGTTCAAAAAATTGCGCAGACAATTAAAGATTAAATATGTTAAAAGTAATCGCATAATATATCGCAATAATAATCGTGTTATTATTCATATGCCTGGTGGACAAATTGTGACGAATCCTTACAGTATCCCAGAATTGAACGTGTTATTTAATGGGCATGATTCAACCATTGAATTGTTTTATCCTATAAAATTTCATAAATCGCGTTTTGTTGTTTGTGATAATTGCAAAATCACTATTAAATCAAGTGGTTTTATGGGAATAAACATAGATATGTATCATAATTCATCTGTGTTTATTGATGAACACAGTCAAATTGGCGAATGTGCAATCAATATGGCTAATGAAATGGGTACTGAATTGCACATAGGCAAAGATTGTATGTTTTCAACTGGAATTGAGATATGGACGACTGATACGCATCCTATTTTTGATAACAATGGTAAATGTATAAATAATGCCAAAGCGCACGTAAATATAGGTAATCATGTTTGGGTTTGCAGAAAAGCAACTTTGTTAAAAGGAACACAAATCCCAGATAATTGTATTATCGGTAATTCTGCGGTATGCACGTCAAGATTGCCTTTGCCAAATTGTATTTATGCCGGGAATCCTTGCAAATGTGTAAAACAAGAAATCACATGGCGCGGTGATAAATTTGATTAAAAATAACGATTATATAAAACGGAGATGACCGTGAGAAGAAATACCAAAAGATTGTTTTTATTTGCAGGTTATGATCCAGACGGGATTATTGATGATACTTTGGTTCATTATTTATCAGAACTTTCTAAATTGGGTGACATTGTGTTGGTGATGGACAGTGATGTTGCCGATACGTCAAAATTAAAACAAATAAAAAATTTATTGCATTTTGAAACCGTACGGCATGGCGAATATGATTTTGGTTCGTATAAACGTGGATATTTATGGGCGCACAGCAAAAAGATTTTGGATAAATATGATTGGATTTATATGGTCAATGATTCTGTGTATGGACCATTATTTGATTTGGAACCAGAATTAAAGGATTTGGAATTGCGAGGGGTCGATTTGGTTGGTATGTCGGATTCTTTTGATAAAGACGTACCAAAACATATTCAATCTTGGTTTGTCGGTGTATCTAGTGTGGTGGCAACATCTGAAACAATGTACAATTTTATGTGCGAAATCAGACGTCGTGACACAAAGCGCGAAATTGTACGCAGATATGAAGCAGGCCTGTCCCGCACATTATTGCAACATGGTTATAAAATGTCTGCGTTTTTTAATCAGTATGCTAACGAGGTTCATACAATGTATGAACAACCAAATGTAGTATTGGATAATTTTGTGCCATTTATCAAAAAGGCAGCATTGAGAAACCTGAAATATGATGCGTCTTTGTTGCCATATGCCCCTGATGATTTGATTAAAAAGATTTATGAAAATGCACGTCGTGTACATCTGCCTATATCTGTCCAGTGCGAATATACAAAATGGTTCAGGTTTGCACTATTATCCATACCAATTATCACAATAGCTAAAAAAATAGACGAAGACAGCAAACAGACTTTGTATAAAGTGTATATTTTTGACAAATTACCAATTATAAAGATTGCCAAAAGCAATGTGACGAAATGAGGAGACGATTATGAAAAAGCCTTACGAAGTTCATTTAATGGTGTTATGGCAACACGCCAGAGTGCGCGAATCTGAAATTATTGCTGATATTCAACAGCATTTGAAAATTATGGACGCGTATGAAATAACGTGGTCCAATGATAAAATTGCTGAGAATTTTACCAGATTTTATGGGACTTTTTTGCCGAATTGTTCGCACAAAGAAAAACATTGTGGGACCGGGCCGTTTTTATGTTTGGTGTTGCGTGATGATGCGCCAAATTATGAAATGGTTGAAACGTCACGTGGACATGAATATGTAAATACTAATATTTTTTCGTTAAAACAAAAATACCGCGAATGGACAGGCGGTGGCCACAAAGTTCATACAACTAACAGCATTAAAGAAGTCGAACATGATTCTGTGTTGTTGTTGGGATTGAATTATGAAGACCTGATAAAATCGTTGCCAAAGAAATGGGATGGCAAGATAAAATCCAGAAATTCTGATTTAATCGGTGCGCACGGGTTTGATAGTTTGGAACAATTTTTCTATACATTAAACGCCACAACCGATTATGTGGTTTTACGGGGTTTTGAAGATTTGACCAAGACCCTTAATAGCACCGACCATGGTGATATTGATATTATGGTCAAAGATTATACTGCTGCGCGGTGGATTGTTGGTGGTGAAGCGCACTTTACTAAAAATCCGCGCCCGCATTATTTGGTGAATATAAATGGCAAATTTGTTTATATTGATTTATGGGATATAAACAATAATTACCATGACAGAAAATGGGACCAAGATATATTTAATACATCTAAGGTATATAAAAAAATTATCCATGTCCCGAACGATGAAAATTACTTTTATATGTTAATTTATCATTGTTTGATTAATAAACACAAGGTGGCAAGCGATTATTATGAAAAGATTTACAAATTGTTTGTGAAATTAGGTTTTTATAAAAAATATGATATTTTAGAGTATAGTTCGCCATTTGATTTGTATTTTCAATTACTAACCGACTTTATGAATCGTAATAAATATGAATTTATCAAACCAAATGACAGCATGGTTTATTATTCTGATAAACTTGTGAAATTCGGTAAATACAAAGAATATCTTGAATCCAACTTTGGGTTCACTGACGTTCAAACGGTCTATACCGATGCAATAAACACGGCCTATAATTTATTTGCGTCTGGACACGATGCAAATGGAACCTGTTTGTTTATTAAAATCAGCGAAATACCACAACTTTATGCTAATGAATATAAAATGGGTGAAATCTTGTATAATATGGACAGCGAACATTTTATTCGCCCGATGTATTATCGCGATTGCCCAGATGGACATTTTGTCGCATATAAATGGGAACAGGCTGAAACACTTAGAACTATGCTGGAATCAGGTGTTTTATCTGAAAAAGACAAAGAAAAATGTTTGGACGATATTTATACGATATTTAAGTGCTTAAAAAAATCGGATGTCGTTCATCGTGATATTCATTGGGAAAATCTGGTTTGGCAAAAAGGTACTTTGAAATTAATAGATTTTCAATTAGCAGTGCATAAATCCAAGTATCGTGAACTGGATTTCTTATCAAAAAATATTGCATATTTGCGTGGTCTGGGAACCGACAAATTCCGACAAAAAGAATGTGAATGGGACGATGCTTATTCTTTGTGCAAAGTTTTAGAATGTATTGGAAAAACAGATGCCAACGCACACAAATATGATAAAATTTACAATGAAATCAAAGCGTACATCGGCCAAGATACGATAAAATGTCCGCGCAAAATAACTCGCGATATTAATTTAACTATATTCGGATTGCCGGTATTTAAGTCTTGGTTGGCCAATGATCATCATTTGAAAATAAACGTATTTGGTATTCGTGTTTTTAAGTGCAAAATAAAACAATAATGGGAAAATCCCATTATTGTTTTATTTAGGCTCCAATGCCTTTGGCTTCCCAATATTTTTTGTCGCCATTTGGGGTGTAACTGACAAAAGAAGTTGCTGTTTGTGACGTAATTCCGCTGGCACGACGTGTGCGACCATCTGTGCTGCTGCTGATATTTCCGATGGTTATACTGTATGTTTGCGAAGCATATTCAACCGGTAATGTGATTGTTTGATTGGTGCCGTTGCCAGAAATAATTCCACCTTGTTCAACCCAACCACTTTTGTATTTGCGATACCATACGTAATCGTTTTCGGAGTTTGGCGTTTGCCATTCTGTCACATAGTCAGCGCTTGTCATGTCTGGGATTTCACTTTGTTTGGCCAATATTGTTCCACCTGCGGTCGTGCCGTCGTGAACCCTTAATGTTTTGTTTGTTGTGTCCATTGTCACTTCGCCGATTGCCCCGGTAAAGTTTGTGTGTTCAGCCGCGGTTCCGCGACGAATTTGTATTTGTCGTGTCATAAAAAATCCTTTTAGTTGTTTTGATGTTTGGAAAAAATTTGATAAAAAAATACCCGTCAAAACGGGCCTCTGGGATAGTTAATATAATACCATAAAATCACCAAAAAATCAAGAGCAAAATAGGGCGGTTCAACACTTGTGTTTTAATTTGACTAAATATTTCTTTTGTTCTGGTGTTATGCGATATGATTCAATGGATTTTTGTATGGTTTTATTGTGTGTCCATAAATCAAGACTTTTATTTTCCAATATTTTTATAAATAAATCCCAATTTTTAGACAACCCTGTGGCAAAATACCACGCCCGCATCATATTAATGTAATATTCATCAGATTGAATTTTTGCCACCATATCAATATATTCTTGATGAATTTTGTCGCCTAAATAAAAACGCATCAATAATCCAACCGCGAACCGCACAGTATAGGTGTGATTTGATTTAATCCATTTTTTTATCCATGGCAACAATTTGTCAGTGTTTTTCGCGAACGTTTTCGGAATTAATTGATCACATGTTGCCCAATTATCAATATATGGTAAAAATGTATTAACCATATTAATGCATATGTCAAAATCCCGAATTTCAGATAAAATAAATGCGTGAATCTGATTTTCTTCAAAATACATATGCGGCAACTTGTTCAAGAATATTTCGGTGTTTTGCAGTTGTTTAACATATTTTCGCAATTCAGGCGTTCGAACGCCCAAAACAAATTCAGATTTTACAGTTGGAACCAATGCCGCATTAAATTTTGCGAATTTTTTATCGCGGATTTTTAAAAGTTCTGATAATATCGTATCTTGCATACTCAAATAATTTCAAAAAAGGCCTAAAATATCAACGTGTTTTTAAAATTGCTTGAATTTAGTATTTTTTTTGTCTACAATCTCAAATGAAAGCCGATAATCCACTAACAATGGGGAGGCGGAAGAAGAACGGTGGCAGATTGTCTGCACTTACTAGAACTTCCCGGGATTGCCCGTCACAGCAAACGACTCTTTAATGGTATGGCGAACCCAGCGAGAGTTAGAAAGGCAACATTGGTGACAATGTTGTGAAACAAGGTGGCACCGCGTTGGTACCTATGTCTATCGAAAACGATATGCATGATATTTAACGTCCTTGTGTTCTTATTGAAAAACGAATAACGAAACACAAAAGGAGGTTAAAATGTCTAAGATAAGAACGCATATCGCCGAAATTCCACAAAAAATTGGCGAAATAATAACTATCAAAGGCCATGCACAAACAATTCGTGCGCAATCCAGTGTTGCATTTATTGTTCTGCGTGAAATAACAGGAACTGTTCAATGTGTTGTTGAACGGGGATGTGCGGCATTTGAAACGGTAAAACGTATCACTACTGAATCTGTTGTTGCTATCACGGGCAGGGTGGTTAAGACAACCAGTACGGAATCTGGGTTTGAAATCCAGGTTTCTGAAATTCAAATTATATCCTTGGCCGAAGCAACACCAATTCCGGTCATAACCAAAGGCAGTGCCGAAGTGACGCCGGAAAAATCTCAAGATTGGCGATTCTTGACATTACGCAGTCCACGCAGCGCAACAATTATGCGTGCGTTTTCTGCGATGATGGCGGGGTATCATGAATACTTGTCAAAGCAAGGATTTATTGAAATTCAAACGCCAAAAATTATGGCAACGCCGTCTGAATCGCGTGCTGAATTGTTTAAAATTGAATATTTTGGGCAAACAGCATATCTTGCACAATCACCACAGTTATTCAAACAAATGGCGATTGCCAGCGGATTAGAACGTGTGTTCGAAGTCGCGCCTGCATTTCGTGCTGATAAATCTTTCACGACGCGTCACGCCACAGAATTCACGTCTTTCGATGCTGAGATTGGATATATTGAAAGTTTCGAAGAAGTGATGTCGGAACTGGAAAGTGCAATTTCATATATGCTGACATCCATTAAAAAGGCATGTGGCAAAGAAATCGAAAAGTATTTTGGTATTACTGAATTCCAGTTAAAAAAGCCGATTCCGCGCATTACGATGGCGCGGGCCAAAGAAATATTGCGCGAAATGGGCGCGGCATCTGAACAGCCTGACATCACGACTGCCGAAGAAAAAGCGCTTGGTGATTATGTCAAAGAACACTTTGGCTCTGATTTTGTTTATATAACGCAATGGCCGTGGGAGGCACGTCCTTTTTATCACAAACAGGGCGTTGGCGAACACGGGGAAACAATATCTATATCGGCGGACTTGCTTTACAAAGGTGTAGAAATTGTGACCTGCGCTCAACGTGAAGAATCCTATGCTAAATTGTGTGAACAGTTGCGAGGCAAAGGATTACACCAAGAGGGGCTGCAATGGTATTTGGAATGCTTTCGATACGGTATGCCACCACATGGTGGTTGGGGAATGGGGGGTGCTCGTTTTATAAAGCAATTATTAGAATTGCCAACAATTCGTGAAGCAACATTCCTTTTCCGTGGTCCATCGCGATTAATGCCGTAAAATCTATAACCGCCCATTTGGGCGGTTGTGTTTATAACTGTTATCAGAATATATTATTTTTTCAATGGTTTTGTGTCTGTATTGCTAACAAGAAATTTGAAAAAGTCTTGTGGGGTTGCACCAGTCGCTGTCAATATTTTTGAAATGCTGCTGGTTGATGGCCATCGTGGCTGTTTATACCGTGTAAAACGTTTGCTTTTGTTAAAAGTCGTTGGATCTAATCCGCTGCGTTTGGCAAGCCCCGAACAAGATAATCCGTGTTCGTGTGCAAACAATTCAATTGCGTGCCAAATCTGATAATGATTCATGGTGTTTTCTCCTTAATAAAATTTGGTTGTATATCAAATTTATCTCTATATTATCGCAAAAGGGGAATAAAATCAACAAATACAACCATAATGAGAAAACAAACCTATAAATCCGGTAGTTTTTGGCGATTTTAATAATTATTGTTCGCCTTCTTGGGATTGTTCGTCTTTGTCTTTATACATGGAATAGACAACAAACGCAACTAATGCTATGCCCAAACCCCACAATATATACTTCCAAAAGGCAACTATCAATCCTATAGCTATCAAAAACAAGAGCGCCAATCCATCTGTAAGATCAACAGGGTTTGCTTCGTGACAGAACGGGCATCGTCTAGCACCAGATGGGATTTCCATTTTACAACATTTACAATGTGCCATTTTGTATTCCTTTGTTTATTATGCCATGTGAATAATTGCATAATAATGCCAGGCTATCAAGATTAAAATATGCTTGTTTTGTGGGTCATGACTAGTTAAAGTGGCAAATTATACACACAAGTGTATAATTTGACTATGAAAAATCCTTATATAAACAGGGCGCGGATTAGTGCGCGTCAATTTAGAAAGTTTTTAGCATTATTTTGCAAAGACTTTAATGCCATCCAAATAGCGGATTTGATGCATTGGAATCGTAATACTGCAAACTTATGGATAAATCTTGTAAGAGAACGTATATTAACTCTTGTAGAGCAAGAAGCATGGTCTATAACGCCAACGTCAAAGGTCAAAGATAGGGTAAATGCTGCGCGGGAAGTTAAGAGTTTGCCCTAATTATCTAAATTAATAATTGTCCATTATGGAATAATTCATACTCTTATGGTGTAGTGTTATATATATTTGTATAAATAGCGAAAACTAAGATATAATTCTATTATAGGTTGTATATATGTTTTGTTTTTCTCTTTTGTGTTGTTGTAGTGTGTTGATATTTAAAACGCTTATTCGCTATCATATCCATTATGTTGCTTTTTTCAAAAAACAACGATATACGAATTAACGGCTGCCCCTGGGAAATCGCCAAAATTTTACACATACCTTTGCAATGTTACGGAATCTGGGGGCGTATGTGGCTGTGTGTCCACTGTGTAGCAAAAAAATTGCACTATCGTGTAGCCACATGTGTCAAAAACATACAAAATACAGAACGTGTAAAACGTGACTTACGGAATATTTTTGATGTAATAATTATACTTTGAAAGCTGGTGCCATACGATTGATTTCTGATTGTGGTAAGCCATAGCGTTTTGCAATAGTTTGCCAATTTTTTACTACGGTTATCATACTGTTTGCGATGTTTGTTGCTTCTGTATTAGTAATTCGAAAATATTCTGCATAACGTAGAGCGTTTTCAATTGTGGCATCGTTATTATCTTCTGCAATAGCGGTATGTAGCATATCTGTTCTATCAATGTTTGGATTTACATCATAAACAGGCGATAGTGCCCAGCCTTTGCTGTTATGTAAAAAACCGTGATTGCGGAGATGATCGTCTGTATTAGAGATTAAAACAGAAAATAATATGCGCATCCAAAGTTCTCGTAAATCCTGATTTGGATCAACGCCACATTGTGTTAAAAAATCTGCAATTTCTGTATAATTGTACGTCCTTGAACTGTTGTCTGTTGCACCTAACATGGTCATCGCTGATGCAAAAGGTATTCTGTTTTTACCTTGTCTATCAAAACGTTTAATAATTAACACATCTTTGCCAATAATATTTTTTAACTCAAATTTTGGTACATTTAGTTTACATTGTTTGGCTAATTCTAAGGCTACAGCTTCCCAGGCAACAACATGTGTAGTGTCATCTTTCTTTGGAAATTTCGCAATACATAAATCACCATCATCATCGATTACAGTTGCTTTTGGTCTGGCTCCACCAAGGGAAGATCCGGGGTCTAATAACAAAGCCAAATCGTTGTCTGTATCTGCATTGTCCATAACGGCCTCTGCTGCATGCAATAAAGCTGGTAATTTGACTAAGGGGGGAACAGCGTTATCTGTATTTGTAGTTAAAAATTCACCATTTTCTGTTTCTTTAAATCTTAACGCCCCTTGGCGTGCAAAATCATTTACTCGCATAATATAATCAATAGTGGTTAATGTTTTTGCGGGGCGAGATTCTTGTTGAGCTTTTTCGCGTTCGTATTTTTTCATTAGTGTTTTACCCCAACGATCTGGTGCACAATCTTCAAAAATACTAAATTTTGTATCTTCGTTCATGAAAAACATACCTTGTCCTAATGGCCATAAAGGGGTCAAACTAAAACTATGAGGCGAGCTAAGCCATGTTTGGGCATAACCAAAAGCGGCTGCTTCATGGTTGCCTTTTACTTGGGACATCAAATGACCAACTAGTGTATCAACATTGTTGATCGATATATAAACTAAGTATGTTTTGTTATCCATTATTAGCTCTTTTATTTTATTTATATTCTTTTGTTTTTCTTGGTCGTTTTGGAAGCTTTTCTGCATCTAAAACAAGACCTATACGATCAAATCTTATATCAGCTATATCTTCTAATTTATCAGACAAACCTAAGACAAACAACACTTTAGCATAGATTCCCATAGAAGTCATAGGGTCGCCTTTTTCGACTTTTGCAAGAGTTGGGCGTGTTATTCCGGCACGTTGTGTCATCATTTCTGCTGTAATTCTTCTGCGAATTCTGGCGTCTTTAATATCTGCCCCCAGCTTTTTTAACGTTCTGTTAACAGGTATAGGAAAAATAGTTGTTTTTCTCATGGTCAAATCTCGCATTTTGTAAATTATCTTTTACGTTATGCCGGTATAATGTAAAAGATAATTTCTATTTTGTCAAATTTATTATATCATAAAAATGCATATATAAAAAGCATGTTTTTATAATAATTATGTGTTTTTGTGGAATAACACCCTGTTTTGAGCCCAAAAACAAACAAAAAACGGCACAAAACGTGCCACTTGAAGTTAAGCGTATTATATCACAAAATGAGATAAAAATCAATATAATGTGAAATTTTACAGAAATTTTTTATAGAAAAACATATGCATTTTTCTATAAAAATCGATTCGTTTGAAAAGGGTCCTTTATTTCCGTCAGGAAAGAAAAGTCAGTGTAAAATCCTTAGACTGTGTATAAACAAAAGAGGTTTTTATATGATTTATGGGTATATACGAGTAAGTACCAATACGCAAACGACAGATAACCAAAAATACGAAATAGAACAATTTGCGATCAAAGAAGGCATTGTCATAGACAAATGGATAGAAGAAACCATCAGTTCCAGACAGGATCTGTCTAAGCGAAAATTGGGCAAGCTAATCAAACAAATTCAAAAGGGTGATGTCCTCATATCCAGTGAGTTATCGCGTTTAGGGCGAGATTTATTGCAAATAATGGGAATTCTAAACCATTGTATGAATATTGGGGCGGATATATGGACAATAAAGGATAATTATAGGCTTGATGCGGGTATACAGGGCAAGATATTGGCATTTGCCTTTGGGTTAACAGCTGAATTAGAAAGAAATTTAATATCCCAACGCACAAAAGAGGCTTTGGCAGCGAGAAGGGCAGCGGGTATAGTACTTGGTCGGCCATATGGAAGCAAAAACAGTTACCTAAAATTATCTGGACGAGAAAACTTTATATGCAAGATGCTGAACAACGGTTGTTCAAAAACACAAATAGCAAAAAAGTTATGTGTTAATAGGGAAACATTAACCAATTTTATAAACAGCCAAGGATTATAAAATAGAGTTTTTGGGTAATGTTAGCGGCACGTTTTCAAAGTTGTTAACAAGTCTGGTTTGAATAATTGGACCGTTCTGAGTTTGAGACACTACTGGTTGTAATTTGGTTGTGCGGTTACGTCTGTTTTTTACAAATTGTTTTAACCCATCATCAAGATACGAAGATATAACAAATCTGTTGGCATTGAAGATAGCTGGTTCATTTATTCTGGATACGGTTCTTTGTTCGTATTTCCAAAATTTTGATATTTTACCGTACGACATTTGTCCAGGCTGTACTTTGGTAAAATCAGAAAATCCTGGTTGATATACTTCCGGTTGAACAACGAGTTTTGGGGAAATTCTTAAAAACGTTTGTGGATCTAGAACAAATCCCAATGGTTGATATAGGGGAGGAATAGTATCATTAAGACATAGATAATGTGCTGGAAAATCACATGTTATAAAAGGCATGTCGGTAAAATTGTAAGTTAAATGCCAATCATATGCATATAGCAACATACCTATCTGGCGGGCTTGTTGTAAATTACGTTTTTTTAATGCGAAGTTTAAATCTTGGGAGTTAGAGTCCACATTTTGTCCTAGTAATTGCAGAGATAAATAGTCATATTCTTTTCTTGTTGGTGACATAGCGAACAAAATAGCAAGCCATGTTGCAAAATAATACCTGTCATGGTCGGATATTTTTTCTCGTTTTAACCCTTGTAAGAACGGACCAATGTTTGGTTCTAATGCTTTTAGATGATCTGCTAAATACGTATCTGACCCATCAACATCAAGTTTGTCCCAGCCTAATTCATAACATATACGTTTTGTTGGAGCTTCAAACCATCTATCTTCTTGCCTATCATAAACATGTAATTTATTTGTGCTTTTATCAATAAAACGACGTAAGTAGACCTGGGGCACAAAGTGGTCTTTGTTATCTTGTTTGGTCAAAGATTTTGTTTCATTGTTCATGCATACCATATAGGTACAAAAGCAGAAAAAACAATATGACTTTTGATATTTTTAATCACCAACAAACACAATGCCAAACCAGTTGCGGAGGAGAGTCAGGTGGGTGTTATACGTTTTTGCGCTGGCTTGTTCTCGCTTGAATTCGGCAATTTCTTCGGCCGACAGCCCAAGTTCCCTGATAAGTCGATTAGCTAGCCCCATAAGGTAAAATACGTTTCCTTGGGGGCTTTTTAAATCAATAACGATGCCTGTCGGATACTTTACGTTGGGGATTATGAGCGTTTCATTGCGCTGGTGGGCTTTGTGGCGAGCAACCATCTGAACAAACTTGTTTTGAATTCGTCGGAGCAGCCACGCCTGGCGACAGGTCAATTTGCCGCCGTTTGTTCGGCGAATAGCGGCCTGTAGCTCGCGCAAAGATCGACAGGCGGCAAAATACAACATAATAAAATCTGTGCGATGGTTGGGACAAATATCGTCAAAATGCGTATATTTCATAGACAATCCTTTTAAGGTTGTCGTATTTGTCCGTACTTTCTGCCAAAAGTCCAGTTGTTTGTTGCGTTGAAAAACTACCCAGAAGATTTGGGGGCAATAGGAGCAAAAATGCCGATTTTTGAATATGTTCCAAATATGTAGATATTTTTAGGGGTTAAAAAAGCATAAGTTATTCATAAGACGACGGATGGGTTACGGATCCTGTGTAGCTATTGTGTAGCTGGATGCGTGATTTGTGGTGTATTTTGGTGTATTCATATATACGTAAATACAGAAGTGTTAAGTAAAGAAAAATGCCGCAAACCTGCGGGGTTTACGGCGGAATTCCTTGGCTCAGAAGTATAAACTTTGGTCGTGTAAGAGAAGTGTTAGATTTACTTGAGTTGGGTAAAAATGTTTCAGATTTAATGCAGCGTCTATCATCATAATCCGTGTCAACCCAGCAGAATTTCGGCAAAAACTGTTAAAATGCTTCCAACACCAACAATCTGCTAAACTGACACACGGATTAACAGCAACAGTTCTACTAACAAAAAAATCGGCTGTAATAGGCAGAAATCTGGGATTTTTATTGTGTACTATTGTGTAAAAATGAAAAGTAGTATGCAAATATGTACATTTTTAGATTGGTCGAAAACAGCATTCAATAGTACAAAAAATAGTACATTATATACATTCTCTCGTAACGAAATCGTGTGAGAGAATATGTTTCATTTTTAACGATATCGTGAACGATTTCGTCCACGATATCGTACCGTTAATAGCAAGAAAAAAATCTTTATAAAAACACTTGATTTTTATGCCTAAATGTGATAAAATCACATTTGTTGTAGGAAGAAATGTCACTCATAATTTATTGTTATATAAAAAAATAGGGTTTTTATTAAAAATCCGTTTTTGTGATTGTTTTTCTTATGACTCAAAATGTGAAAAAATCACATTTTGTTATTGACTTTAGAATAAAATAGCTTACTATTGTAAGCGATGATGGAAACTTAAAGGATGTCTTATGTTAATAGATTTTTCTGTCTCAAATTATTTGTCGTTCAAGGATAAAGTTACGCTTTCGTTAAAGAAAACGACCATACGTACACATAAAGGACATTTGTTAAAACACGGACTTTTGTCTGGGGCTGTTATATATGGAGCAAATGCTTCTGGAAAAACTAACTTGTTACAAGCTTTGGCGTCTCTTGCATATAATCAAGTGAACATAACTCAAACAAGTTTGTCTTTTGCTGATACGATAAAGCATAATGTTTTTATGCATGATGCTTCTTTAAGCCCTGAATTTGAACTGAATTTTTTTGCTAATGACATAAAATATAATTATGTTTGTTCGTTCAAAGCTGGAAAAGTAGAACGCGAAAAATTGGTTTATGAGGATGAGTCAACAAAAGATGATAAATTGATATTCGATAGAAGTGGAACAAATATAGAGTGGGGGTCAGAGTTTCAAACAGAAAGCTTGTTATCTAAAACAGCAAATGAACAGATGTTGCTACTGGCAAAACTTAAAGTGGACGGGGTTTTTAATAACGATTCAAAAATAAAAAATCGAAAACATTTAGATAATGTTGTTAAGTTTTTTGAAGGCATTATGTATTTTAGCAACAAAGAGGTTGTAAGGGCAGATAAATTTTATACATTTTTTAACAAGGATGATGCATTTAAGAAGTTTTTGAAACTCTTGTTAAATTTGGCAGATGTTGGTATAACTGATATAATTTGGGAAAAAGTCAATTTAGTGCCTTTGCCTATAAATATGATACCTATAGTGCGCGGACAGACAACATGTTTCAATCATAATACAGATTTGTATTGTTGCGATGAAAAAAATGGGACATTAAGTTTTTATAAGTTAAAAACCAAACATGGTTCCGAAACTTTTGAGCTTGAAACGGAATCTGCTGGAACGATAAAACTTATACATTTGTCGTTATTGTTGTTTATATGTAAAAACAGAGAAGATCATCTGTTGCTTATAGACGAATTTGATAGTTTGTTGCATCCAATTATTGTAAGATATCTTTTGCAAAGTCTATTAAACAGTGGCAACGGACAAATTATAACCGCACTGCATAATACTGGTTTGATGGATCAAAAGATATGGCGTGTAGATGAGATATGGTTTGTAAAAAAAGAAATTAACCATACTACTAGCCTATACCCATTAACAGATTTCAACCCAAGGTTTGATAAATGTATAGAAAAGGATTACATAAACGGGTGGTATGGTGCATTGCCTACGACTGATGAGAGCGAATGGGAGGTTATAAATGAGAAGAAATAGCAATGCTAGGCATCCCCATAAGAAAGAAATTTATTTGGCAACAGAGGGTGCTACAGGTACAGAATGGCATTATATCAGCGATTTGTGTAAAAATAATAATTGTGGTTTGCATGGGGTAAAAGGTCTCGCTAAAAATGAATCAGATCCAGTAAAATTGGTCAATGCGGCGATAGCATTTGCTAAAACATCAGAAAATAATAACTTTGCTTTTGAAATTTGGGTGATGTTTGACAATGATAGCCCAATGAAAGTTAGAGAAGCATTCGGGATAATAAACAGATATAACAAGAGGCACAACCCAAAAATCCGAATTGCTTTTAATTCGCCATTGGTTGAGGTTTGGGGGATTTTGTGTGCTGATCCTAGAAAAGCAGTATCTATAAATCCTAGTAAATGCAAAGCCGATTTAAAAATTTTAATGCCGGGTTACGATCATGAGCATAACAGGTATTTTGATCTTGAGGTTATGTCTAGGGGGATGCCTGCCGCCATTGCTAAAGCAGAAAAAATGGAAATGTCCGCAATATACGAAGCGGAATATGATATATGTCCCCACGCAGGTATTTATAAGTTGGTAAAAAGTATCATAGAATAATATATAATAACAGCTTTTGTGATATAAAAAGGCATCATACATCTATTTCTTTCATAATTTTGTCGGTTTCAAGTAACACAGTTATGATATTTTCATAATGCATTACTTCTTCCTGGGTTAATGCGCGACCTTTGCGGTCTTTTAGATACTTTTGTGCTGGTTGATAACCACCAATATAAAATTCCCATGCTGTTTGTGGCACATTGTCAAAGTATTGCATTTTATTGATATAAACACGACCATTATCATATACCGGCTTGTCTACTATACAATCGCCTCCTATTGGAAAATGAACGTCAGATTGTGGAACGTCGGTCATCAAATGTAATTTACGTAATTGTTCCCCGTATTTGCGATAATGTTCGAATTTATCTTTATTTTCTGGGTACGGTACGCGCGGAAAATCAATCTTTAAAAATTCACGATATTTTTCACGATACGATGGGCTGTGCAAAACACCATAGATATAATCAAATATTGATTCTGGGGTTGTTTGCCCAACCTTACTTTCTATTTCCCGTACTATTTGCGGGTTTAAATTAGGTATTTTATCGTCATTGGTGTATATGTACAATGGGAATACTGTATATGGTGCAAACGGTTGAGAACTTATCTCTATTAGTTTATTCGTTATAAAAGAAATAAAATGTTTTTTTCCACCAAATTGACGTGCCACAACTAGCGCCACATTTGGTTTTAACATGTGTTGCATCACGGTAGCCGCAGGCCTACTGATTATAACGGGGTCATAATATATATACCGTACGTCAAAAGGTCTGTACATAATCTGCGATATACGATTATCACTATAGGATACATTCTTTATAATCTTGGTTATTTTATAACTACCTGAATCTGCAACTCTATATTCATCTGCAA